>Ga0207720_100089_pt1 | contig 93297 bp, 97 predicted proteins | sample A23P2SouthBayCA_2_FD_187751 | JGI IMG/M metagenome (GOLD analysis project Ga0207720, IMG submission 187751) | Aerobic enrichment media microbial communities from Eden Landing Ponds, California, USA - A23 E3 (2) (SPAdes) | ecosystem: Environmental > Aquatic > Marine > Unclassified | place... | reverse complement strand
GTCCCTCCCCGCTCGCTTCGAGGCGTCGGTCGCTTCGCTCACTCCGCCTCGCCTTTCTCGCGGGTCGTCCCTCCCCGCCCGCTTCGAGGCGTCGGTCGCTTCGCTCACTCCGCCTCGCCTTTCTCGATCGGGGCGCCGACGAGGTTGCCCCACTCGGTCCAGGAACCGTCGTAGTTGATCGTGTCGTCGTAGCCGAGGAGTTCGTGGAGCGCGAACCACGCGACCGAGGAGCGCTCGCCGATGCGGCAGTAGGCGACGGTGGTGCCCTCGCCGTCGATGCCTTCCTCGGCGTAGAGCTGCGCGATCTCGTCGCGGTTCTTGAAGGTGCCGTCGTCGTTCGTGACGGCAGCCCACGAGATGTTCCTCGCGCCGGGGATGTGGCCGCCGCGCTGGGCCGTCTCTTGCAGTCCCGGGGGTGCGAGGATCTCGCCTTTGAACTCCTCGGGCGAGCGCACGTCGACGAGGGGGAGACCGCGGTCGACGGCGTTCTCCACGTCCTCGCGGTACGCGCGGATGCTCTCGCGGGGACCGGACGCCTCGTAGTCGACCGGCGAGAAGTCCGGTACCTCCTCCGTCAGCGGATAGTCGTGTTCGAGCCAGTAATCCCGGCCGCCGTCCATCAGGCGAACGTCGTCGTGGCCGTAGTACTTGAACTGCCAGTAGGTGTAGGCGGCGAACCAGTTGGAGTTGTCACCGTAGAGGACGACCGTCGAGTCGTCGGAGATGCCGTGACTGCCCAGCAGGTTCTCGAAGTCCTCCTTCGTGAGGATGTCGCGGGTCGTCTGGTCCTGTAGTTGGGTCTCCCAGTTGAACCCGATGGCGCCGGGGGCGTGGCCCTCGTCGTAGGCTTCCGTGTCCACGTCGACTTCCACCAGCCGATGCTCCGAATCGTCGCTCTGGAAGTCGTCGAGGTGGTTCTCGACCCAATCCGCCGAGACGAGAACGTCCTTCGCGTACGCTGAGTCTGACATAGCAGACATCCATACGCAACCCGCCCCTATAATCCTCACACCAACGGCAGACACGGCCATTCCTCGGATTAACAGGATAATATTGCCACAACTTGGCCGGGCGAACGGTCGTGGGCGGCACCTGGCGCCGGTGGGCCGGGAAGAAATGAGCAAAAAGGGGAAAATATTGCCACTGGATGCGACGGCGGGAAACGCCGACAGTATAAACCCGGCGGGGCTGTACCTCCGGCCATGACCGAGGACATCGTCGTGTCCATCGATTGGCTTGCGGACCACCTGGACGAGGTGCGCGTGGTCGACGTGCGCGACGCGTGGGAGTTCGACGGCATCGGCCACGTCCCGGGTGCGGTCAACGTCTCGTTCGACCGCTTCCGGAGTCGCGAAGGCGACGAAGGGATGCTCCCCGGAGCGGACCGATGGACGAACCTGATGGAGGAGGCAGGTATCGGAACGGACGACCGCATCGTCGCCTACGACGACGAACACGGTGTGTTCGCCGCACGCTTTCTCGTCACCGCACTCCTCTACGGTCACGAGAAGTTCCACCTGCTCGACGGCGACTTCAGCGCGTGGAACCGGCGCCACGAGACGACGAGCGAGTCGCCGGCCGTCGAACCGTCGACCTACGACGTGCGAGAGCCAGCATCGTCGCCGCTGGTGGACTTCGAGACGGTGCGGGACGCCCTCGACACCGACGCGGTGATCGTCGACACTCGCGAAGCCTGGGAGTACGAGGAGGGCCACCTTCCGGGCGCCGTCCAGCTCGACTGGCGCGAACTCGTCGATGCGGAGACGCGGGGGCTGAAACCCGAGGCAAAACTCGAAGTGCTCCTGACCGACCGGGGGATCACACCCGATCGCCGGATCGTCCTCTACTGCAACACCGCCCGCCGGATCAGCCACACCTACGTCGCCCTCAAACATCTCGGCTACGAGACGGTCGACTTCTACGAGGGGAGTCTGACGGAGTGGAAAGAGCGGGGTGGGCCGCTGGTGGAAGGCGAGGCCGAGTAACACGAGGCCTCGAAGCGAGCGGGGAGGGACGACCCGCGAGAAAGGCGAGGCGGAGTGAGCGAAGCGACCGAGACTTCGAAGTGAGCGCGAGGAACGACCCGTGAGCAAGCGGAGGTAGGGAATGTCGGAACTGATAGGGAGTATCGTACTGTTGATAGATTCTCGCCGGACGATCCAGCGAGAATCGCCGATGACTTCCGATAAATCCTATGACTCACGATAGTCCGTATCAGTCCTCGGAAACCGACACCTGATTGAGTTCGGCCGAGAGAAGTTCCGCCATCTCGACGGCGAGTGCCACCACGAGTGGGCCGGCGATGACGCCGATGGGGCCGAGCGTCAAGAGACCACCGACGAAACCGACGAAATAGAGACTTCCTGGGAGGTCGGCTGTCTCGCGAGCGAGGCGCGGCCGGATCAGGACATCCGGAAGCCAGGCCACGAGAATCCCCCCGAGGACGAAGACGAGGGCCGCCCGCGTGGGCTCGCCGATGACCAAGTGGGCGACGGCGAGGAGGCCGATCAACAGCGACGGACCGACGACCGGCAGGAACTGGAGAACGGCCGAGAGGACAGCCAGCGTCAGAAAGTAAGGATATCCGAGCAGGAAAAAGAGCACCAACGCGACGACGAACGTCCCCGCGGCCGTCGCCGCCTGCAGAACGTAGATGGCAAAGAGCGTGGCGCGTGTCCGCTGGCTCAGCGCCTGCACCACGTCCCGATACGCGTGCGGGACGAGCGCGAGCAGCGCACGGTGAGTCTCGGCAGTGTGGGAGAGCAGAGCGAACACGACCATCACGAACACCGTCAATTTCAGCGCGAGAACGGGCGTGGCCAGCGCGAACGAGCGGGCGAGTTGACGCCCATAGACGACAGCGACCGAACGGGCCTCGGCGAGAGTGATCGTTATCGAGGCACCGTAGAGGTCGACGGTGAGAGTCGGCGGTAACGACGAGAGAACGGTGATGATAGCATCGAGGCGAACCACGATGACGAGAACGAGCGGGAGGGCGAGGATGACGACGGCGAGAACGCCAGCCGCCGTCGAGACGAGACTGGACCGCCACGACGAGAGGCCACGGTGGGTCAGTTCCTCGCGGAGGGGAGAGAGCAGATACGCGACGGTGACGGCGAAAAAGACCGTCGCGAGGACATCGGCGAGCATGGTCGCGGTCACCGCTACCAGTAGCCCGAAAATCGTCCCCAGCACGTACCGGCGGTCGAGCGTCACGGCGTCACGTGCGCCCGGTGCGGGGAAAACGGTTTCCCGAACCGAGAAACCAGCTGCTTTTCCGAACCGATATACGAATTGACTAGTCAGAAGGTGCAGACGAAACGGTGGGGTCGGGAGCGACACGTGACCCGAACGCCACGCCTTTATTTCGGGGCTGCCGACGCGTTGGTCATGGTCGGCGCACGGCGACGCTTCAAGTTGGCGGATACTGCCCAACAGACCGTGGGCGGATTCCTACTCGCGGGGCCGTTCGTCGTCACGGAGGAAGTGTGGACTCTGGCCGGAGAGATGACGTGGGTCCAGACGTTGCTGACCGTCGCCATCGTGTTCGGCATCGGCTACGGCGCCCTCTACAAGGCCGACGACCGCGACCCGGAGGCGGAGACGGAGGTGGGCGGCATCCCCCTCCGGTTCGTGTCGCTCGTTCTCGTCTCGTACTGTTCGGTGCTCGTTCTCTCGCTCGCGTTCGGCGCACCCGGGACGTTCCTCGCCGACACCGGAGGTGGGCAGACGATCGGCGTCGGTAGCGTCCACGTCGCCGTCCGGACGATCGAGGTGACGATCAAGGCAGTCAGCGTCGGCGCAGTCTTCAGCGTCGTCGGTGCCGCGACGGCCGACTCGCTGTTCTGACCGTCGCCGCCACGGCCGAGCGCGGAGCCACCCGCAGTCTTAAGTCCATCCGGTCGGAGAGACGGATATGGATTACACGCTCGCCATCGACGGCGCGCCGGAGACGATTCCCGGCGGGACGGGGGTTCTGCTCCTCCATCCGAGCATCGGCGAGACGGACCGTATCGACACCGACTTTCTGAAAACCGACACCGACAACTTCCTCGTCATCTCGACCCGAACCACGGCCCGCGAGGTCGAGCAGAAGCTCGAACACTACGACGTCGACGAGTCGCGGGCAGACATCCTCGATACACTCTCGGTCGAACGGGGGTACTCACGACGCCCCTCGGATCGAGTCCACTACGTCGCGTCCCCCGACGACCTCGACGGTATCGTCGCCAAGACCGAGGCATTCCTCGATTCCCACGGCGGCAAGCGGCGTGTGAGCGTCGACTCGCTCACCGAGATGGCGTACTACGCCGACGAGGAACAGGTGTACGAGGCGACGAAACGGATTCTCGACCTGCTGGAAGCGTACGACGCCGTCGGCCTCTTCCACCTCTCGAAGGAAGTTCACGACGAGGCGACGCTCGCTCGCTTCCGAGGGCTGTTCGACGGTGTCCTCGACCTCGGCGTCGATGGCGACGTGGCCGCCGACTTCGTGGACGCGTAGTCATACTGCCAACTGTGAGTCGACCAAGATATTCGCCACCCCGAAGTGGCGAATATCTCGAACCAGTTACAGTCGACAGTATCAGTCGAGCCGTTCGAACGTCTTGCTCGCCCATCGGACGGCGTATTCGGCACCGTAGTCGACGTAAGCCGTGGTATCGAGCGCCGCGAACGGGGCCGGCAGATCGAGGCCGTGTTTGATCGCGGCACAGGCGAGTTCGGTCGCGTCCGAGAAGTCGGTCTCGCCGCGGGCGACCGCACCGGGGAGCCCGTCCACACGATCACGGAGACGGTCGCCAGTGTCGACCCACGCGTCGTGGAGGATCGAATGCTCGTCGGACCAAGCCGCGAAGACCGGGCGAGTCTGTAATCCCAGCCATCCGTCGTAGAGGGCAGCAGCGACCTGGTACACCGACGCCGGATCGAGCGGGACTGCAGCGTCGAGATCGAGGTAGTGCTCACCGAAGAAGGGGAAGAAGGACTCGGGAACGTCGAGGCCGACCTGCACCAGTGCCTCGGCGATCAGAAAGTCGAGGAAGGCATCCGGCGTCCCCTCCGCCCGCGCCTTGCAGAAGACGACCGGGGGGTCGGTCTGGCGGGTCCACGTGACCGTCCCGTCGCCGGGCAGGCCGATGGTAAAGTCGGGACCGGCGTACCGACGGAGCGGGGTCGGAGCGTCGTCCGGTACCCACTCGTCGGGATAGGTCGCCGGATCGAAGGCGTCGACCAAGAGCCCGAGTTCCTCGGCCGTCGCCGGAGGGAGCGTCTCGAAGTCACTGCCCGCGTCGAGGACGATCGATTGCGGGGCGTGCGTTGCTTTGACGGCCGCCAACTCCCCGGAGAGCGACCGGCGCTCGAACATTAGCCGAGGAGAATACCGACCGCGAGGGCGGCCGCGAGGACCGCCGAAATGCCCACTGTCCCGAGCACGATCTTGGTCGCTTGACTCATACCAGAACCCTCGGAACGGTACCGCATAAATATTTCAATGTCACGAGCAGGCAGGATCGGGCCGACTCCACCGCTCGAATCGAGGGGACGCGAACTCGATTGCCGGGGGAATCCTCTGTTTCTTTTCCAACAAAAAACGGAGCCACAAACCTGATTGTGGGGGTTAATGATCTTATTGCAGGAGAAACAAAGGGGTATAGATCACGGAGCGTGATCCGACGCTGACCCTCGGTTGATACGGTGGACAGTACCGGAAGAGCGATGACTTCCTTCCACCCTACTCGCTCACCGCTGACGCGGTTCGCTCCTTGAGGACGGGGCATTAGCGCCTGATTTTTAGGTAAATCGAGAGCCAGCGAAGGGAGTCACGAGTCGTCGTCGCGCCACGTGTCGACGACTTCGATGACGTAGTGACCGTCCTCCTGCAGTGAGATGATGCACTCCTGCCGGTCGTATAGTTCCATCAAATTGAGTTCGTACTGCCCGGGTTCGACGATTTTGATGCTCTCGAACTGGTCGTTGAGCTCGTCGCGGAGATCGTCGATGTTCGGCGAGTCGTCGGCGTCGGAGGAGTCAGGTGGAATCGCTCGCGCAGCGTCGTCGGCCGACGTCGGAGGCGACGAGACTGCATCGAGTTCGTCACGGGTGACTACGTCACGTCGAGCGTCCGCCTGCGCCGTGTTCTCCGATTCGTCGAGGATACTCGGGTCCGACTCCGCCTCGATGTAGTCGGTGTCCGTGTCCGTGTTCGTGGCGGTCGGCGCGGATGTCGAGCGACCCGAGGGCGTGTCAGTCCGGTCCGTCGACGACGGCGACGGAGTGTCGGCGGCGGACTGGGTCGGCGCGTCGGCAGAAGTCCCGGAAGTCGGATCGCCGGACGGAGCCGGCGTCTCGGTCGAGGACGTGTCGTCCCCGAGCGTCGGCGTCGGCGTCGCCGAGTCGGGCTTGAACTGGAACTTGTTTCCCCCGCAGTCGGGACAGCCCGAGAGCATCTCCTTGGAGCCGTCGGGAAACACCCGCTCACAGTTCGTACACTGGTGGGGCATCGATCTATTTGCGCGAGACGAGCGCGCTGATGAGGTTTTCGTCCTTGTGGAGCGTCTGGATCTGGTTGGCTGGGCCGATGACGGTGAGTTTCTTCGTCGACTCCCGCCCCATCAGGCGGTCGAGGAAACTCCGGTCCGCCGTCTCGGAGCGGGGATAGGTCTCGATTTCGATCCCGTTGAACTCGTCGGGGCTGATCTCGGTCATCGTCACCTCGATGAGCTTCGACTCCTCGTCGGGTGACAGTCCTTCCTCGAGAATGACGATGTTGCCGTCGCGGACCCCGTCGAGGATGAGGCGGATCTTCTCCATGCTCGCGAGGTCCTCCATCCTGGCGCCGCTGATGAGGTCGATCTGAACACCGTCGCCGTCGGGATCTGTCGGGGTGGCTTCAGGCATCTCCATCACCCGAAGTACTCCGCAATCTTGTCGTACACTTCGTCCATGTTGTCGCCTTCGAGCGCCGACAACGGGATCGTCTGGTGCTGGGGGAAGGCGTTCTCGATCTGTTTGATGTTTGAATCTTCGAGGTCCGTCTTGTTCGCGAGGATGAGCACCGGGAGATCCTGACTCTCGATGATGCCGATGAGCATCGTGTTCACCTGTGTGAACGGATCTTCGGTGCTGTCGAGAACGTAGATGACACCGTCGACGTCCTCGCGAAGCCAGTGCATCGCCTCGGCGACACCTTCCGTCGCCTCGCGGGAGCGACGGACGGCGTCTTCCTCGTCGATGTCGTGTTCGAGGAACTCCTTGTAGTCGACTTTCGTCGTGACCCCCGGCGTGTCGACGATGTCGATAGTGACGGTTCGGCCGTTGCGTTCGATTTCGACGTTCTCCTTGCGCCGGGCGCGTCGGGTCTCGTGGGGAACGTGGCTCTCCGGGCCGATGGCGTCACCCGTCCAGTCGCGCGCGATCCGGTTCGCGAGCGTCGTCTTCCCGGCGTTCGGCGGGCCGTAGATCCCGATACGCTTGGGATCGCTGGCCGAGAACAGTCGTTCTGTAACCCGTGTGATGCTGTCTCTGAGTCCTGTGAGCAGTCCCATCCTATCCTCCCGCTCCTCCCATCTATCGCCGCGAGAGGGGCGTATGCGGGATGAAGGTCGCGCCGTTCACTTAAGTGTGCGTCAGACAACCATAAGGGGCCTGTCAGTAGTTGTCGAAGTCCGTCGGGACTGCGGTGGGAAGTCCGGTGCCCGCAGAGCGCGTGCCGGGGCGAAGCACCGAGCGGAGACGGGAGTGGAGACCGCAGTGGAGAGAGGCGAGAGTGTTGACGGGAGAGAGGCGGACGCGTGAGTCTGCCGGCCGGCTGCCCCCCCACCCCTTCGTTTCGGGTGGAACACGGTGATGGTGTGGGAGCGAAGCGGTCCAGCTGGAGTGGTTCCGAACTAGTTACCGACACATCTGCTTCGAAATAATATATTCTACTGCAGTGCGGATATCGTTTGCATGTATTTGCCTTATATCTTTCTCTCACTAGAGAGAGTCCCCCCCCCCACCCCACCTTCAGACCGTTCCACCCGAAACGAAGGGGTGGGGGGGTTGGAGGTTGGCCGAGAGAGTGCTCCCCGAACGCTCGGATCGATCCCGCGAACGAGTTCCCATCCGCCCGCCGGTTCGGTCGATCGGTCGGTCTCCCGCGGTCCGACGGGTGCTCGATCGTGGATCCCGGAGGGAGCCGAACCCGATCACTACTCCACCCCGAGGGGAAGGTTTTTCTACCACCCCATCCTCTGTTTCCTCTGGATCATCTCGACGCGCTGGAACAACGCTAGGGGTGGGGGAGTCGAGTTTCCGAGGTACGGCGCGCGTCTTCCACTCGAAACGACGGGGTCTCAACGAATGGATTCGAACGACACACCGCCCGACGATCACGCCGACGGAGAGAGTCCGGAGGATGGTGATCTTCACGCCCCCGCGCGCGATCGAGCGACCGACATCTCTCGCGACGTCGATATCGACGATGTCCTCGACGACGAGGACGACAGTCAGGGCCTGTTCGACGACCTTCTCTCCGGCGAACCCATCTTCGAAAACAAGGAGGTCCTGCGGCCGTCCTACACTCCCCACGAACTCCCGCACCGAAACGAACAGATCAACCAGATGGCAACTATCCTCGTCTCGGCGCTCCGGGGCGATACGCCATCGAACATCCTCATCTACGGGAAGACGGGGACTGGCAAGACGGCCAGCGCGAAGTTCGTCAGCAAGGAACTCGAATCGACGTCCCAGAAGTACGATGTCCCTTGCGAGGTCGAGTACATCAACTGTGAGGTGACCGACACGCAGTATCGCGTGCTCGCCCAGCTTGCGAACAAGTTCATCGAAAAGAATCAGACAGTCATCCGGAACCGACTCGACGAACTGACCGATCTCCAATCGGCAGTCACTGATGGGAAGACGACGCTCTCCGACGCCTTCGACTCCGTCGACGCCCTCGACGAGCGGATCGAGACACTCGAAACGGACCTCGAGGAGATGGAGGCCGTCCCCATGACCGGGTGGCCGACAGATCGCGTGTATAGTTCCTTTTTCGAGGCAGTCGACTACCACGAACGCGTCGTCGTCATCATGCTCGACGAAATCGACAAACTCGTCGAGAAATCCGGCGACGACACCCTCTACAATCTCTCGCGGATGAACTCCGAACTCGACAACTCCCGGATCTCCATCATGGGCATCTCGAACGACCTGAAGTTCACCGACTTCCTCGACCCCCGCGTCAAGTCGAGCCTCGGCGAGGAGGAAATCGTCTTTCCGCCCTACGACGCCAACCAGTTGCGCGACATCCTCCAACACCGCGCCGACGTGGCGTTCAAGAACGGCGCCCTCACCGAGGACGTCATTCCGCTCTGTGCCGCCTTCGCGGCCCAGGAACACGGCGACGCTCGTCGGGCGCTCGATCTGCTTCGAACCGCCGGTGAGCTCGCCGAACGCGGGCAGGCCGACACCGTCGAGGAGAACCACGTCCGGCAGGCCCAGGACAAGATCGAACTCGACCGGGTGGTCGAGGTCGTACGCACCCTCCCGACACAGTCAAAGATCGTCCTCTTCGCGATCATTCTCCTCGAGAAGAACGGTGTCCACAACATCAACACTGGCGAGGTGTACAACATCTACAAGCGCCTCTGCGAGGAGATTGACGCCGACGTGCTCACCCAGCGCCGCGTCACCGACCTCATCTCGGAACTCGACATGCTCGGCATCGTCAACGCCGTCGTCGTGAGCAAGGGTCGGTACGGGCGGACCAAGGAGATCAGCCTCTCGGTACCCGTCGAGGAGACGGAGGCGGTCCTCCTCTCGGACTCCCGCCTCGGCGACATCGAGAACGCCCAGCCGTTCGTGCAGGCGCGCTTCGACAACTGATCGGGATTTTCGCAACTGCCGGTGCATTCTTCTCGGGCCGTTGTGGTGAGAGTCCGTGACGACTTCCGATACTCCCTCTGAGCGGGCTGTATCGACACTTCTACGCGTCTCTTGGTCACACCATAGTAGCCTTTGTAAGTCATTGCACACCTGATCGCAGGGCTGCGTGCGATCAGGTGTGCAAACAGTTCCAAACGCTACTATAGCTCCGATGCCCTCCGATACCTCCAGTTCTGCTCGAACTGCGCTCCGATCACTCCCGTACGCGTTCCCGGTTGCCGTTGGCCTCGTCTGTCCCGTGTGGAGTCTGACGGAGTTCGTCGCCGCGTTCACCGACGCCTACTGGGCCGCAGCGGAGCTGTTCTCCCCGTTCGAGGTTCTAACCGTCGGCGTCGGCTTCCGATGTTTCGGCGGCGTCGGTGCGCTCGCGGTCGTCGTGGCCGATCGATGAACGTCGTGGCCGATCGATGAACGTCGTGGCCGATCGATGAACGTCGTGGCCGATCCGCGAGACTGGTTTCTGCCCGGATGTCGCCGCTGACTCATACTGCCGGCTGTAAGTCCGTAGGACGATTCGGCACTACGGAGTGCGAATCGTTCTATTCAGTTACAGCCGACAGTATCACGATCCGGCTACGCCGGCGGGTTGTACCGGTCGTGTCGGCTCTGGAGCCGCCGGTGCCGGGCGAGTTGCTCCCGCTTCGGCCGCGGGCGGCGTCAGGTCGGCTGTTCCGCTTCCCACTTGGGGTGTGGTGTCGAGGACGACGCCCGAGACGCCGAGCCGAACCCAGCCGAGATACGGGATTCTGACCCGCGCGACGCCGACGATCCAGCCGGGTTTGACGGGGCCGCTTTGGCTGATGCCGTTTACCTGATCGTACTGCCTGTTGGCGTCGCCTTTCGTCACGAATCCAGCGTTCGGCGCGGGACAGTTGGGCATCTCCGCACAGTTGTTCGAATTCACGTACTCGGGATCTGCCTTGTCGTACCAGTTCTCTCCTTCCTCGACCCAGAACTGTGCGCGGTGGATGATCGGCGGTCCCGCGTCCCCCGGGTTGTCGTAGACGATCACCGAGCCGTGGGCGCCGAACTTCCAGTAGTCGACCTCCCGACCGACGTGCCGGGTGACGACACCCGTTCCGTCGTGGGCGGCGTCGGGGGCGAACCGACCAGTGTCGGTGATGAAGACTAGATCTCCCTTGTGCATGTGTGGCTCCATACTCCCGCTCTCGACGGCGACCATCGGAGGCCACACCCCGCTGATCGCGAAGAGTAGGAGTCCGACGACGACGACGGCGCCGACGCTCAGCGCCGTCTCCCGGACGATCAACAGGGGGCCGTCCGTCGCCGTCAGGACGCGTTCGAGCAGCCCTTTCCCCGTCGCGTCCTGCGTTCGGTCGCCACCGTTTCTACGCACTCCGGTCGGGCCGCCGTCCCGCCCGCCGTCGTCACCTACTCGATCGTCGTCGGGAGGACGGGGGCCGTCGTCGGCACTCATCGGTCTCCGTTCGCCGTCGCCCGGGTTGAAGCTTCTGGACTTCCGGCACGCTTTTGGCCGAACCCGCCGACCGTCCCGTGTGCCTCTGGAGACGCCCGCACGGATCGCCCGCGAACTCGCCCAGCGTGGCTACAACGCCGAGCGCGAGGCGGTGACTCTCCTCGCCGGTGCCACCGATCCGGCGACGGCGCTCGACGCCGCTGTCGAAACCGCGCCCGACGACGCTCTTCGGCTCACGGCGGATCACGTCCGATCCGCGCTCGCTTCGGACGCCCCACCCGCCGATCCGGAACCCGCTGACCACCCCTCCGTTTCAACTGCAACTTCCTCCCCTCAATCAGGTACTCAGGGGACCGATGTTCCAGTTGAAACGAAGGGGTCTGGTGGGGACGAATCCGTGGAGCCGATGACGGCGTCGACGGGCGGGTCGGATTCGCGCTCCGCCGGTCGCAGTCGCGCCGCCGAGCGATCCGTCGAGATTGCGGGCGACGTGACCGGCCGGAGTACGGGTACCGGCGAGTACGGTGATTTCGTCTCCGTCTTCCGCGACCGCTACGAGAAACTCTCCGGCAAGCTCCGGGGTCGAGTGAACCACCGACCCGCCTCGGCCGTCGCGGACATGCCCGGCGGGAGCGACGTGGCGATGATCGGCCTCGTCAACGACGTGCGGTCCTCGGCGAACGGCCACTGGATCGTCGAACTCGAGGACACGACCGGTACTTTCCCCTGTCTGATCACGAAGGACCGCGACATCGCCGGCCTCGTGGACGAACTCCTCCTCGACGAGTGTGTCGCGGTGGAGGGGACGCTCTCGGACGACGCGGGCATCGTCTTCGCCGACGCGTTTCACTTCCCGGACGTGCCGCGGACGTACAAGCCCTCCACGGCCGACCGGCACGTGCAGGCTGCCCTCATCTCCGACGTCCACGTCGGGAGCCAGGAGTTCATGACCGACGCGTGGCACCGGTTCGCCGACTGGCTCCACACCGAGGAGGCCGCGGCCGTCGAGTATCTCCTCATCGCTGGCGATATGGTCGAGGGCGTCGGCGTCTACCCTGACCAGGACGAGGAACTCGATATCGTCGACATCTACGACCAGTACGACCGCTTCTCGGAGCATCTCAAGGAGGTGCCCGGCGATCTGGACATCGTGATGATCCCGGGCAACCACGACGCCGTCCGTCTCGCGGAGCCCCAACCCGGATTCGACGAGGAACTCCGGGAGATCATGTCCGCACACGATCCGCGCATCGTCGGCAACCCCGCCACCGTAACCATCGAGGGCGTCTCGATCCTGATGTATCACGGCGTCTCGCTCGACGAGGTGATCGCCGAACTCCCGGAGGAGAAAGCGAGCTACGACCACCCGCATCGGGCGATGTACCACCTCCTCAAGAAGCGCCACGTCGCGCCGAAGTACGGCGGACACATGCGACTCGCACCCGAAGAGCAAGACTACCTCGTCATCGAGAACGTCCCCGACGTGTTCCACACGGGCCACGTCCACAAACTGGGCTACGGGAAATACCACAACGTTCTCGCGGTCAACAGTGGGTGTTGGCAGTCCCAGACCGCATTCCAGAAGAGCGTCAACATCGACCCCGACGCCGGCTTCGCGCCCATCGTCGACCTCGACACGCTGGATCTGACCGTCCGAAAATTCGCCTAGTTCGCCGGATCGAGACGATAGCGCACGGTCGGGTTCCCGTCGAACTCCGGCCCTGCTCCGTGTCGCTCGAAGCCCGCCGCTTCGGCCGCTTCCTGCACCGCGTCGTCGCCGTCGATCGCCAGCAACTCGACGGTCATTCCCTCCGAGGTCGCGAACCGGACGGGTTCGCCGAGAAGTCGCTCACAGGCCGCCGCCGTGCCCGCCAACTGCGTGACGTGGACCGTCCCGTCCCGAACGTCGAAACTGACGAAGCCGGCCACCTCTCGACTCCCCTCTTCGGCCGTATCGGCGTTGGGACCCGCGGCCGTCGCCGCTCGTTGAGCGACTCGGACCGTCCGATCGTGGATCAGATTACGGATCACGTCCGCGGGCACGTCCGCGATGGCCGAGAGTGCGTCGGCGTCGGCCTCGACCGCGTCGCGCACTTCCATGATGTCCCGTACTCACGGGAGCCGTTTAAACACTCGCTCCGAACGGGTCGTTCGGCGCGGGTTCTCCCACGCCGCTACGTGGGCAAGTGAACACAGTTATTACCGTCCATCTCGCTACCACCTGCCATGCTTGGACACCCGTTTGACCCCGTGGAGGCTCCACGATGCGCGTAGTCGCGAAGTTCGGCGGTACGTCGCTCGGGAGCGGCGACCGCATCGAGCGCGCGGCCGACACCGTCGCGAAAGCGGTCGAAGAAGGTCACGAAGTCGCCATCGTCGCCAGTGCGATGGGGTCGACGACCGACGAACTCCTCGAAGAGATCACGTTCGACGCGGACGATTCCGACCGCGCCGAAATCGTCAGCATGGGCGAACGGACGAGCGTCCGGATGCTGAAAGCGGCGCTCGGCTCCCGCGGCGTCAACGCCACCTTCGTCGAGCCCGGGAGCGAGGCGTGGCCGATCATCACCGACGAGTACGGTGAAGTCGACGCCGAGGCGACGTTACAGCGCGCACAGGCGCTCGCCGACAACCTCGACACCGTCGTCCCCGTCATCACGGGCTTTCTCGCCCAGACCCTCGACGGGAAGGTGACGACGCTCGGCCGCGGCGGCAGCGACACCACCGCCGTCATGCTCGGGAAGTTCATGGACGCCGACGAAGTCGTCATTGTCACCGACGTGGAAGGTGTCATGACCGGCGATCCGCGCGTCGTCGAGGGCGCCCGCAACGTCGGTCACATTACCGTCGACGAGCTCCGCAACCTCTCTTTCCGCGGCGCCGAAGTCGTCGCCCCCAGCGCCCTCTCGTACAAGGACGAAGATCTGACGGTCAGGGTCGTCCACTACCAGCACGGCGACTTGTTGACCGGTGGCACGAAAATCGAAGGGCAGTTCCAGAACCTCATCGATATGCAGGACGAACCGCTCGCCTGCATCACCGTCGCGGGGCGCGCGCTCCGCAATCGCCCCGGTATTCTCGCCGACCTCGCCGAGGCGCTCCGGAGCGAGGACATCAACATCGACGCCGTCGCCAGCGGCATGGATTCGGTCACGTTCTACGTCAACGCCGACCTGGCCGAGGACGCCGAGTACATCCTCCACGAACAGGTCGTCGACGACGAGACGCTCTCCTCTGTCACCGTGGAGAGCCAGTTCGCCGTCATCCGGGTCACCGGCGGCGAACTCCCGAACCGCCCCGGTATCATCCTCGACATCGTCCAACCCGTCTCGGAGGCCGGCATCAACATCCACGACCTCATCACCTCCGCCACCTCCGTCGCCATCTTCGTCAACTGGGCAGACCGAGAGGAGACGCTCGAAATCGTTCAGGAACAGACGATCTGATACTGTCGGCTGTAACTGTTTCAAGACATTCGCCACCCCGGGATGACGAATGTCTTGATTGATTTACAGCCGACAGTATGAGCCGGCCCCAGTCCACGCCGACGACGGCGCCTCCGCCGACCTCGCCGCGGTCCGTCGTTGCACGTCCAGCCCAGGTTCGTCCTCGTCTTCGTTCACGGTCGTTGGCTTCACACTCCCTTTCTCGCAGTGGCAGTCGTCGCACAGCTACAGTAGCATCTCTGAGTCAGTCCCTCCCCCGATCGCACGACTGCGCACGGTCGGTCGTGCGAACAGTTTCCACGGCTACGGTACCGGGCGCCGAGTCTCACCGCCCTTCCAGCAGCCGTGTCCCGATCCGTCCCGGCAATCCCGCCGCTTCGACCGCTTCGATGACCGCGTCGATGTCGTACTCGACCCGGCGCTCTTTTACGGTCACCGCGTCCCCACCTTCTCCCGCCCCCAGCTCGACCACCGCGTAGCCCGCCCGCGGGTCGCCGTCCCGCGGTTGACCGACGCTCCCCGGGTTCATCACGACGCCCTCGTCGAAGACGCGGTGGCCCTGGACGTGCGTGTGACCCGTGATCAGCAGATCCTCGCCGTCCAGCATCCGTGCCGAGAACTCCTCGGGGTAGGTGTAGCGGTCCGGGTCGTCGGGGTGGCCGTGGACCAGTTTGACGCGCCCCTCCACCACGGTCCGCTCCGGCGGCAGGTCGGCCAGCCACGACAGCGCGTCCTCGTCGAGTTCCTCGCTGGCGTACTCGACGCCCGCCGTCGCCATCGCGTTGAACCGGAAGGGTGTGTCGCTGGCGACGGCTCGGTCGTGGTTGCCCATCACTGTCGGGATGGCGCGCTCCCGTACCGCCGCGACGCACGCGGCCGGCCACGGGTTGTACCCGACCACGTCGCCGGCACAGACCAACTGCTCCACGTCCGGCATGTCGTCGAGGACGGCTTCGAGCGCGATTCGGTTGGCGTGGATGTCGGAGATGACGCCGAGTCGCATGCCCTCGCTTGCGTGTCCCGTCGGTTATAATGATTGCAAGGCGCAAGCCCCATCCCGTCCGGGGAGACGAGCCCCGCCCGGTTGGTCCGGCACGGCGTCTCCCCGTCCGACCGCTCCCGCGGATGCCAACCGCTCCAAAAGACGGTCGACTCCGATGATCCCACCGCTCGGGATCTGAATGGGGTGGCGGAGACACGGATGTCGTGTGCCCAACGTTTACGCTGCACCGCCTCGGAATCGGATCGTGACCGTCTCAGACAGTCAGATCGCCCGTCGGGAGTTGACGATCGCTGGCTCGACCGTCGCCGTCGCCGGGATGCTGTCGACCGTCGGTGTCGCCGGGATCTGGTGGTGGCTCGCTCCCCTCGCGACGCTCGGAACGGCCCTCTTGACTGCCGCGTCGGACCGGTGTCGCGAGGGGCTCTGGCTCCTCTATGCTGCCGCTGGCCTCGCCACGATTGCCATCCTCTGGGCCGTGGTCGCGGGTAACACCGGCGTCGAACTCATCCCGCCCGCGCTGGCCGGTGTCGGCGCTGGATTCGGCGCTAACCGCCTGCTTTTCGGTGTCGTCTACTCCGTCCCCGACGCGCGTCGCCGCCGCGAAACGGCTTATACTGTCGGCTGTAACTGTTTCAAGACATTCGCCACCCCGGAGCGGCGAATATCTTAATTGACTTACAGCCGACAGTATTAGTCGTTGACGATCCCCGTCGTCACGTCCTCGTCGACGGCGACGCCGGCCGCACAGACGGCGTGTTCGAAGTCCAGCTCGTACACCTCGCGGGCCGCCGCCGCCGCGTCCGTCGCCTCGAAGTCGAACGCGCGCGGGCGGTCCTCCTCGTAGGTGGCAACGAGCGTCGGCTCCGCGACTTCTTCGACCAGCAGAGCGTCCCGGCGGACGATACCGATCGTCGCCGTGTCCGCCTCGACGACGCCCGCGATGCGTGGCGTGTCGTAGTCGTCTTTCTCGTAGTCGAGGGAGAGTAGCGCCGTCGCCAGCGCGTCGCGGGCCGGGTAGCCCATGTCCAGCTTCTCGGTCACTGGGTCGACGTGAGAGCCGTTCCCGAGCACCGCACGGCCCGCGCTCTCGCGGACGCAGTTGTAGGCGATGTAGGGGTTGTCCGTCTCCGGAGCGTCCGGCGTCGGTGTGACGGTCAGAGTGCCGTCGCGCTCGACGATCTGACGGTTCGGGAACGACCGGGACGAGACGCGGTACGCGCCGACACCCGGCCCGACGACGATGAAGCGGCCGACGTACATATCTCCACCCACGCACCGAACGCGGAATGTAGGTGTCGGTTTGTCGGTCGCGCCGCGGCCGCCACCGGGTCACGCCCCGTTCACTGCCGGCTGTTCGTCGACGAAGCCATTCGCCACTCCGAGATGGCAACTCTCGTGACACAGGGACAGCCAACAGTATTATCGGGATTATCGTGACTGTCCAGAGATTCTCGCCGTGACGGTCCGGCGAGACTCTATGACGACTTCCGATAATCCCTCTGAGTCACCCCTCGATGAGGTCGAGGAGCTGTTGGTAGGTGTCGCTGAACGTGCCGTCCGACCGCGACCGCGGCCGCTCGATGTCCACGTCGACGACCGCTCGAATCCGTCCCGGATCCTTCGCCATGACGACGACGCGATCCGCGAGCTTGACCGCCTCCTCGACATCGTGGGTGACAAAGAGGATCGTCTTGCCCGTCTCCCGCCAGATGTCGAGCAGTTCGTCCTGCAGCATCTTCTTGGTCTGGGCGTCGACCGCCCCGAAGGGTTCGTCCATCAGGAGGAGACCGGGGTCGACGGCGAGCGCTCGCGCCAGCGCCACCCGTTGTTTCATCCCGCCGGAGAGGTCGCGGGGGTAGGTGTCCGCGAAGCCGTCGAGACCGACCAGTTCGAGCAGTTCTCGGACGCGGCGCTCGCGCTCGGTGTCGGCGACGCCCTGTTGTTCCAGTCCGAAGCCGACGTTGCCGGCGACGGTGTGCCAGGGGAACAGGTGGTACTCCTGAAAGACGAGGCCGAGGTCCGGCCCGGGTCCGTCGACGCGGTCGCCGTCGAGGTAGACGCTCCCGCTCGTCGGCGGTTCGAGGCCGGCGATGATGCGAAACAGCGTCGTCTTGCCACAGCCCGAGGGACCCACGATGCAGACGAACTCCCCCTCACGGACGGAAAAGGAGATGCTCGAAAGCGCCTGCACCGGTCCGTTCGCGCCCTCGAACCGCTTGCCGACGCCGTCGATCCGAACCCGCGGCTCCGCGTCCACGTCGCTCATCGCCACGCCAATGCCCTCCGCTGGAGCGCCCGGAACGCCACGTCGACGACGAGATACATCAAGCTCAACACGAGGATGTAGGTGATGACCACGTCGACCTGGAGATTGTTGGAGGCACGAAGGATGCGCCGGCCGATGCCCGCGACCCCGAAGATCTCGGAGGCGACGACCAACATCCAGCACCGCCCGATGCCGGTCCGAATCCCCGTGGTGATCTCCGGGAGCGACGCCGGGACGACCACCGTCCGGACGAGTTCGAGGTCGCCGTTTACCCCGAGGCTCCGTGCCACGTCCAGCAGGTCGTCCGAGACGCCTTCGACACCGCCGTACGTCGCGTAGAAGTTGATCCAGAACGCCCCGACGGCGATGATGAAGGCCGCGCCGGCGTGGTTGATGCCGAACCAGGCGATGGCGAAGCCGACGAGCGCGAGCGGTGGGACCGGCCGGAGGACGCGGACGACGGGCGAGGACACGTCGTCGAGATACGGGCTCCAGGCCAGCGCGATGCCCGCCGCGATGCCCAGCCCCGTCCCGAAGACGGCGCCCGGAATCCAGTGGAGGACGCTGTTGCCGAGCGCGACGAACACCTCGCCGCTCGCCGTCTGTGCGTAGAACGTCTCCGCGACGGCGAGGGGTGTGGGAAGGACGTACGACGGCTGGGTGAGCGATGCGCCGGTCCAGAGGAGGAGGAAGGCGGCGATACCGCCGAGGCCACGGCGGGCTCGCCGCGTGTCGATGTCCCCCAGCCCACCGCCGACCGCCTCGGTCGCGTGGTCGACGTCCTCGGTCACGTCGACGGCCATGTTACAGGCTCTCGTAGACGCTGAAGTCGAACACCTGCTCCAGCGTCAGTTGCGCTTCGATCTGTCCGTTTTCGCTGGCGAATCGCGAGAAAATCTGGGCCCCGTTCTCGATTTCGTGGGGGTTCGTCACGAAGTTCGAGAGCGGCCCTTGCAGCGCCGACAGCGCTTGGTCTGCGGGCATCCCGATGCTGGATTCGACGATGCCGGCCGTCGCCTCGGACTCGTTCCGGATGAACTCCGTCGCGCGGACGTGCTGTTCGAGGAACTGCGTCGCGACGGGCGTATCGCGCACGTCGTCGCTCATCAGCGTCACCGCCGCGGGTTGGCCGGGCATGATTTCGGCCGCCGTGCGGAACGTCCGGACCGGGACGTTCTCCTCCGCGGCGCGCGTCGGTACGGGTTCCATGATCGACGAGCCGTCGATTTCGCCGTTGGCGATGGCTTGCCAGACGGCGTTGGCGCCGTTGATCTCGATGATGTCGACCGTCGACGTGTCGACCCCCTCCTGTTCGAGCCAGTATCGGAGGAGTACGTCGGGAACCGATCCCTGTGGGAAGGTGCCGAATCGGAACTTCCGGCCCTTCTCCTCGCGCCACACTTCGAAGGCGTCGGCGCCGTGCTCCTCCCACATCGCCTGCAGGTCCTCGTGAGCCATGATCGCCATCGGCTCTTTGATGTTCGCGGCCGCCACCTTCGCCGGGATGCCGCGGTCGATGACGATCATCGACGGGACGATGCCGAACATCGCTACGTCGAGCTCGCCGCTGCCGTACGCCTGCACGATGGCCGGCCCGTCCGTGAACTCGCTGCCCTCGACCGTCGCGTCGACGTTCTCGAAGTAGCCCTCCGACTCCATCACGTAGTACTGGAGGTCGGGGAAAATCGGCATATGCGCCACCGTGAGCGAGTCGGCACCGCCGCCACCCATACAGCCGGCGAGACCGACTGAGGCGGCCGAGCCGACGCCCGTGAGGTAGCTTCGACGTGAAATTTGCTTCATGCAGAGAGTACCCTAGAGACGCGTATAACCCCCGAGGAACTGGCAACACTGTTCCGTACTCCGGACGCGACGGAAGCACCGAAAAACAGGCCTTCGAGCGCTCAACGGCGCGATCACTGATTCTGCGACTGTAGCGCGCTCCGAGATACCGGAAATAATGTCCGGGATTTGCCCGATTCGAGCGCCGTTGGCCACGCCCAAAGAGCCTTGGCCGCGCCCGGCGTACGGTCCCTGTGATCGACCCGGCCGACTACGACCCGCGGGAACTCCGGTCGCTCGCGGACGTGGACGACCCGGAAATCGGCGTCAGCCTCCCGCGCGTGGCGGGTTCGGACTATCGGTCCGCGGCGCCGGACGAGCCCTCTCACGAGCAGTGCGAACTGCTGGTCGCCATCGGCGGCGTCGACCCCGAAGCGCTGGGCGAGCGGCCGTACCTCCCCACCTTTCCGGACGTGCCCGACGGCCGGCGTGTCGGCCGCGACTGGATCGTTTATCTCGTTCGGACGGCGGGCGAACAGGGGGCTCGCGACGCCATCGCCCGCTACCGGGCGCTCGGCTGGCTGGGCGAGGACGCCGCGGCGACACTCGACGCCCGGATCGGCGACGCGGTGGCGGTCCTCGACCCCGGCGACGGCGAACTCGACCGCGCGGATCACCTGCTGGGTTTCGCGCACGTGGTTCGGTTGCTGGGGATCGCGATGCGATAGCGGCTCCGCCGTCGGCTACCAGTGCCCGGACTTCGCAACACTCATATGCGATTCGCGGGTATAGGATGATGACTCCCGTCCCGGAGTCGCAGTCCCATGGGGTAGTGGCCAATCCTGAAGCCTTCTGGGGGCTTCGACCCAGGTTCGAATCCTGGTGGGACTATTCTACCACCGTCATCCCGGATAGCGCCCTCTTTCCGTACGTCCGTGACGACTCCACCCTGATACGGATTATTGTAGCTGTTTACCGGTGGTTCGCCGAGACGGTCCGGCGAACCACCGGCAATGACTTACAACAATCCGTATGACGCCGGGCGACCGTCGGCCCTCAGAACTCGAACCCACACTCGGGACAGTAGTTGCGGACGGTTCTGTCCCGCAACTCGGCCCCGCACTTCGTACAGAACTTCGGCGTCGGGGCGTCACCGCGCTCGCCGGTCGGCGTGTCGGTTCCGTCGTCCGACGAGGAGACGTCGTCGCGCTCGTCGGTCGCGTCGTCGGGAGGGGCGTACACTGCAGTTTCCGTCCCGGCGGCGTCCGACTCGTCCGTGGTCGCGACCGCCACGTACCCCGTATCGGTCGGCTCGTAGCCACCGTCCGGTCCGGATGTGCCCTCGACCAGTTGGAGGGCCCGCAGGCTCTGCAGCTGTTTGCGGATGGTTCTGGACTGTCGATCCACCTCCGCGGCGATTGCCTCGACCGAGACGGAGCCCGTGCGATCCTGCGCGAGGTCTATGAGGGCGGTGAGGATCGCCCGCTGACTCGCGGTCAGTTCGACGTCCGACATACCCCCACGTGGCGAGCCGACGGGCTAAAACGCACCGCCGGCGACGGGCCGCGGGCCGCCCCCGACTACCCCGAGAGGTCCGTCCCGCACTCCGGGCAGAAGCTCATATCGCCGTACTCCCCGACCTTCACGACGAGCGCGTCACCGTGCGGGGTGACCGCGTACGCGTCGTCCGGGAGCACCGCCTGCCACTCGCGGCCGCTGTCTGCGAGTCGGTGCGCCCGGAGCACCCGGCCGGCGCGCAGGATCGCCGCGTCGTCGATCACCGCTTCGACGGTGGACGCCTGCGTCTCCCACCGACAGTCAGCGGTCGCGGGGTCGATGGCGTAGACGTGGTCGTCGTCCGTGGTGGCAAAGAGGAGGTCCGCGTCGGCCTCGTACGCCGTGTCCGGCGTGGCGGTCGTCCGGACGGTGCCCCGATGTCGTCCGTCCGCCGCCGAGAGGACACACACCGCGGGCCCGCCGGTCGCGTCCGGATCCAGCGCGACGGTCAGCACGCCTGCGCCGGGGTGATAGTCGATTTCCGACGTGGACTCGTCGAGTTCGGTCGTCCACTCGGCGGGCAGAGACACGTGGCTCCTCCCCCGACCAGTCGTTCGTCGACCATACGACGGTGGTCGCCCGGTCCCGACTAAAGTCTGTTCGACGGACGGGTCGGTCCCCGCGTCGACGGGAGGCCGATCGCTCGGGTGTTGGGCCGGTCCCACCAGACCCAAGTGTGTCAAACACTAACACGAACGCGGGCTATGCACGTGCCCGTTGTCCGTACGGACCGATCGGCGTTCGATCGCATCCGCGACGCCATCCTCAACCGCGAGGACCCGAAAGACGAGACGCCGACTGGACCGGGCGCGCCGACGCCGGGGTGACCGGCCGTCGGTCGCGCTCCGAGTCCCGTCGTTACTGACCACCTATCGTCCGTACCTGAGATACGAGTACGCGAGGAAGCCGAGCAGCGTCCCGACGACGATACCGAGTATGAATCCGGGTGGTCCCGCGACGGGCCGCACGGCCAGGCCGACCAGCAGCCCGACGACGGCGCTCCCGACGACGACGAAAAACCCCGTCTGCCAGTCCTCGATCAGATCGATGATGCTCCGGTCGGTCATGGGCGAACGGCCGAGGGGCGGTTCGATGTGACCTCCGTCGGCCGTGGTCCCCAACACGCGTTTCGATCGGAAGCTGGTCCGAGGTGTCTGGACCGTTGCACGTCGGTTTCGGCGGTCGCCGACCGTCGGAACACCGGTACGGTGAGCCGCATCAGTTCGACCCGCTCTGTGTGGGGAGCTTCGGGATGAGCCACGCGAGGAAGGCGTCCGGGCTCCGGGTCTGTGTCCAGACGGTTCCCTCCCCGCTGAACTCACATACGAGGCCTTCACCGCTGAACAGCGTCGACTTGAGGCCGCCGACGCGCTCGACTTCGAAGTCGAGCGTCTCCTCGAACGCGACGACGTGACCGGTGTCGACGACGCGCGTCTCGCCCGGTTCGACACGGTGTTCGTCGATGGCGCCGTAACTGGAGACGAACGCCGGTCCCGTCCCCGAGAGTTCGAGCAGGAACAGGCCTTCGCCGCCGAAGAACGTCTTGCTGCCGCCGAATGTCGTGTCCACGTCGATGCTCGGCGCCGAGGCGAGAAACGACGTGGACTGGACGAACAGCGTCTCGTCCGCTAGCTGGTGGTGCTGGATGTCGCCAGATAGCGCCGGCGCCAGACTGAGTTCGCTCGTGTCGTTCGCGGTGAAGCTGTTCATGAAAAACGACTCGCCGCCGAAGACCGACCGCGAGAGCGACTTCAGCAGTCCGCCCTCGGCCTGCGTTTCGACGTCGATGTCGCCGGCGTAACTCACCATCGCCCCGGCCTCCGCCCGTACCGACTCGCCCGCATCGAGCGAAAGCGAGAGCTGGGCGTACGAGGGCCGATGGGTGATTTCGTGGTCCATGCGACTCTATTCGACAAACTGACATATAGATGTAGCGCCGGCTTCACCACCGCGTCTCGGCGACCCCGTTCCAACCGGGACGGAGGGTCTAAGAGTCACACGGGCGTAGGTGCCGGTAATGAGTGAGGCACTCTTGCTCGTCGCCCACGGCTCCCACCTCAACCCGCAGTCGAGTGCGCCGGCCCAGGATCACGCCGACACGATCAGGGCGGTCGGCGCGTTCGACGAGGTCCGCGAGGCCTACTGGAAGGAGGAACCGTCGCTTCGCAACGCCCTCCGGACGGTGGCCGCCGACCAGGTGTACGTCGTCCCGCTCTTTATCAGCGAGGGCTACTTCACCGAACAGGTCATCCCACGGGAGCTCCGGCTGGACTTCGACGCCACGGACTGGAACTCCGACGGCACGAGCGCCGACGTCGCCACGCTCTCCCCGAGCGATGTCGACAAGACGGTTCACTACTGCGGCCCGGTCGGTACCCACGACGCGATGACGGACGTGATCGTTCGGCGTGCGGAGACGGTGACCGGCGATCCTGAGGTGGGGTCGGGCGTGGGCCTGGCGGTCGTCGGCCACGGCACCAAGCGCAACGAGAACTCGGCGAAGGCCATCGAGTATCACGCCGGGCGGGTCCGTGAGCGCGGCCGATTCGCGGAGGTTCGGGCACTGTTCATGGACGAGGAGCCCGAGGTCGACGACGTGACCGAGTACTTCGAGAGCGACGACATCGTCGTCGTCCCGCTGTTCGTCGCCGACGGCTACCACACGCAGGAGGACATCCCCGCGGATATGGGCCTCACCGACGACGGCGGCGAGGGATACGCGGTGCCGGCGCGGGTCGACGGGCACGACATCTGGTACGCTGGCGCCATCGGGACGGAGCCGCTCATGGCCGACGTGATTCTCGAACGCGCGGCCGACGCGGGCGCCGATGTGGGCACCGACATCCCGACGGCAGCCGACTCGACGGCGACGATTGCCGACGGTGACTGAGATGTCGGACACCGACCCGGTCGACGACCCGACGCCGACCGAAGCGCTCCGCGAGGCCGCGGCCGACGGTGTCGACTTCGACGGGCTCCGGGTGACACGGGACGACGATGGCTTCCACGTCGCGGTGCCCGAGGCGAGCCACACCGGGCTCTCGCCCGCCGCGGTCGACGACGCCGTGGAGCGTCACCGCGACCACGTCGATAACTGGCTGTTCTGGCATCAGCACGCCCCGCAAGCCGGCGCCGAGTGGGCGTTCCTCCGGTGGGTCGAGCGGGCGGACGACCTCTCCGTCCCCGAGCGGTACGACCGGCTCCGTGACGATGGCCTCTCCCGCGAGTGGGGGCAACTCGCCGTCACGGTGCGTGTGTCCGGGGACGGCCGCCGTCGCTACGGCCTCCGGCACATCGACGACGCCGACGACTCTGTCGAGAATCTCACCACCTACACCGATCCCTACGAGGCGCGACGCCTGCGAAAGACGGACGACGACGGGGACTACCGACCACTGTCGACGGCACCGACGCTGGCGCACGGGTGGGCGTTCGTCGACCTCGCCCCCGAGGCGGTCGTCCGGGCCGTCGAAGGCTTTTACCCCGCGACCGTCGCGAACTGGCACCGGGAGCGCGAGGGGTCCCTCGACGTGACCCACTGGCACGAAACCGTCTCGCGCCAGACCGGCATCTACGGTATCGTGCAGACGTGGGACCGGGGCGAGGGCCATGACCACGTGAACTGGGTCGCGGAGGCCTGCTGTGCCGACTCACAGTGTCTCAAGCGCCGGGAGTGGGGGTACGACGACGGCACGCCCCTCGATGTCGATGGCGGCGCCGGTGTCTTCCCCTGTCGGGAGCCGTGTTCGATGGTTATCGCCACCGCGCGCACGTGGACCCGCCTCGAATCGGAGCAGTCCCGCACGTACGAGTTCGACCTCACTCCGAGCGAGAAAGAACAGATCGAGACGATCATCGACGCCGTCGCCGACGGCCGGGTCGACGAGATTCGCGACGGCGACACGAGCGACGGCGCCAACCGCTACCGGGCGCGCTATCTCCGCGCGAAGCTGTTCGACGACGAGGGGAACCTGTGTGGCGTGCCGACCGACGGTGCCGCGACCGACTCGTAGTCCTGCAGTCGGAGCGGCCGTGGCGGTGCTGCGACGACGGCCACCCGATGCCGCCCCTTATGAAGGATCGGTTGGCACATGGCGAACTAGAATTTCGATACCCGCAACGATTTATACAGTGCTGCACAACACTCGATTGTCTAATGACAGACGATCCACCCTCCTCCGAGACGGAAGATGCGGAGTCCGAAAACGCGGGCGGCGGCGCGTTGACGACCGACGGCGGTGAGGCGATCAGACACACGCGGAACTCCAATCGGGATTGGTGGCCGAATCAGTTGGACCTGTCCATCCTCGACGACCACGCCCGCGACGTCGGGCCGATGGACGAGGATTTCGACTACGCCGAGGCGTTCGAGTCACTCGATTTCGAGGAAGTGAAGACGGATATCGAAGCGGTGATGACCTCCTCGCAGGACTGGTGGCCCGCCGACTACGGCCACTACGGGCCGCTGTTCATCCGGATGGCGTGGCACAGCGCCGGTACGTATCGAACCAAAGACGGCCGCGGCGGTGCCGCCGGCGGTCACCAGCGCCTCCCGCCCGTCAACAGTTGGCCCGACAACGTCAACCTCGACAAGGCGCGGCGCCTGCTCTGGCCGGTCAAGGAAAAGTACGGCCGCAAGCTCTCCTGGGCCGATCTGATCGTCCTCGCCGGGAACGTGGCGCTGGAGTCGATGGGCTTCGAGACGTTCGGCTTCGCCGGTGGCCGCGAAGACGACTTCAAGGGCGACGACGCCGTCGACTGGGGGCCCGAGGAGGACTGGGAGATGACCTCCGAGGAGCGCTTCGACGAGGACGGGCGCCTCCGACATCCGCTCGGCAACACCGTGATGGGCCTCATCTACGTGAATCCGGAGGGCCCGAACGGCGAACCCGACCTCGAAGGCTCCGCGACGAACATCCGTGACACGTTCAGCCACATGGCGATGAACGACAAGGAGACCGTCGCGCTCATCGCCGGCGGTCACACCTTCGGGAAGGTCCACGGCGCCGACTCCGGCGACAACCTCGGCCCCGAGCCCGAAGCCGCGTCCATCGAGGAGCAGGGCCTCGGCTGGGAGAACGAGTACGGCGAGGGCAAAGGCCCCGACACGATCACCAGCGGCATCGAGGGGCCGTGGACCAGCGCGCCGACTCAGTGGGACATGGGCTACGTCGACAACCTGCTCGACTACGAGTGGGAGGCGCACCTCGGTCCCGGCGGCGCGTGGCAGTGGCGGCCGGCCGGCGATGGCCCGGGGGCCGACATCCCCGACTCCGTGCCGGATGCCCACGTCCCCGACGAGTTCGTCGACCCGATGATGCTCACGACCGACGTCGCGCTGAAGAAAGACCCCGACTTCCGGGCGGTCCTCGAGGAGTTCCAGGAGGATCCGGCGGAGTTCCAGGCGGCCTTCGCGAAGGCGTGGTACAAGCTCATCCACCGCGATATGGGCCCGCCCGAGCGGTTCCTCGGCCCCGAGGTGCCCGAGGAGACGATGCTCTGGCAGGACCCCCTCCCCGACGCCGACTACGACATCGTCGACGAGGACGCGATTGCGGAACTCGAAGAGCGGATCGTCGACTCGGACCTCTCCATCGCCGAGCGCGTGAAGACGGCGTGGGCGTCGGCGTCGACGTTCCGCCACAGCGACAAGCGCGGGGGCGCGAACGGCGCCCGCATCCGCCTCGAACCGCAGCGGAGCTGGGAGGTCAACGAGCCCGAGCAGCTCGCATCCGTGCTGGAGACCTACGAGGAGATTCAGGCGGCGTTCAACGACTCGCGCGACGACGACGTGCGCGTCTCGCTCGCCGACCTGATCGTCCTCGGTGGCAACGTCGCCGTCGAACAGGCCGCCGCGGACGCCGGCTACGATGTCGACATCCCGTTCGAGCCGGGCCGAACGGACGCCACGCAGGAACAGACCGACGTCGAGTCCTTCGAGGTGCTCGAACCCGACGCGGACGGGTTCCGTAACTACCTCGGCGGCGACTACGAACCGACGCCGGAGGAGCTGCTGGTGGACAAGGCGGAACTGCTGAGCCTGTCGGCGTCCGAGATGACGGTACTGGTCGGCGGCATGCGCACACTCGGTGCGACCTACGGCGACTCCGACCGCGGCGTCCTCACCGACGAGCCGGAGACGCTCACCAACGACTTCTTCGAGAATCTGCTCGGCATGGACGACGAGTGGGTGTCCGTCTCCGACGACGACCGGATCTTCGAGATTCGCGACCGTGAGACGGGCGAGACCGAGTGGGAGGCGACCCGCTTCGACCTCATCTTCGGGTCGAACTCCCGGCTCCGCGCCATCGCGGAAGTCTACGGCGCCGCCGACGGTGAGGAGAAGTTCGTCCAGGACTTCGCGGACGCGTGGCACAAGGTGATGACCCTCGACCGGTTCGACCTCGACTGAACTGAACGGCGAACCGCCGACCACCGATCCGGCGCCGTCGTCCGATCCGTTCGCGTTCCCGCCCGACCGGAGCGTATTCCCGTCTCCCCGTTCTACCGCGGCACCGATGGTCTCCCAACGTGGCGCCGACGTGACTCCGTTCATCGCGATGGACGTGCTCGAACGGGCGAACGAACTCGACGACGTGATCCACCTGGAGGTGGGCGAACCGGATTTCGCGCCGCCGGAGCGAGTGGTCGAGACGGCCGTCGACTCCCTCCGCGCCGGCAACACGAACTACACCGCCGCGCGCGGCAAACCCGAACTCCGCCGCGCTATCGCCGCACACTACGACCGCGAGTACGGCGTCGGCGTCGATCCCGCCCGGATCGTCGTGACGCCGGGCACCTCGCCCGCGCTCTGGCTCTCCATGGCCGCCCTCGTCGACCCCGGCGAGGAGGTGGTCCTCACCGACCCACACTACGCCTGCTACCCCAACTTCGTGCGGACGGTCGAGGGGCGGGTGCGGACGGTCCCGCTCCGGGCGAGCGAGGGGTTCCAGCCCCGCGTTACGGATTTCGAGGCTGCCCTCTCCGCCGACACGCGCGCCCTCCTGCTCAACTCCCCGGCTAACCCGACGGGCGCGGTGATGGACGGCGAGACGCTCGCCGGCCTCGCCGCCGTCGCCCGCGACCACGACGCCACTCCCGTCGTCGACGAGGTGTACCACGGCCTCTCCTACGACGTGGCCGAACACACGATGCTCGAATACACGGACGACGCGTTCGTCCTGAACGGCTTCTCCAAGCGCTTCGCGATGACCGGCTGGCGGCTGGGCTGGGTGATCGTTCCCCCCGAGTACGTCGACGTGGTGAACCGCCTCGCCCAGAACGTGCTCATCTGTGCTCCGAACTTCGTCCAGGACGCGGGCGTCGCGGCGCTCTCGACGCCGCCCGAGCGGCTGGCCGAGATTCGCGAGACGTATCGCGAGCGCCGCGACCTGCTGGTCGAGGCCGTCGAGAACTGGGGACTCGACCTCGGCTATCGACCACAGGGAGCGTACTACCTGCTGGCGGACGTGAGCGACCTCCCGGGCGACGCCCTCGACGTGGCCGACCTCCTGTTGGAGGAAGCCGGCGTCGCCGTCACGCCCGGCGTCGACTTCGGTGACGAGGCCGCCGACTACCTCCGGTTCTCCTACGCGACGGACGCCGACGTCATCGAGACGGCCATCGACCGGATCGACCGCGTGCTGGCAACCGTCGAGCGGCGATAGTCACTCCGCTGCCTGCGTCTCGTCGCCACCTCGAACCGCTGCTCAACGTCGTCGGCCTCGAGCGTCTCGCCGTCGACCGGCTCGACGACGAGGATCGCCTCGCTGGTGTCGGTCGTGTCCCGCGCGCTCGGAGATGTTCCGCGGGCGTCGCCGTCGAATAATCACGGTCCCTGCTGTGGTGCGTCCGCGACGCCGGTTATCTCGAACCGCGCCCCGCCGTCGGTGCTCTCGACGACGTTGATCGACCAGCCGTGGGCTTCGACAACCTCCTCCACGATAGCGAGGCCGAACCCGGTTCCGTCCGGCGCGGTCGAGTAGCCGCTCTCGAACACGTCCGCCCGCTTCGATTCGGGAATCCCGGGCCCGTCGTCTTCGACGTAGAAGCCGTCTTCGAGGTCGCCGATGGTGATCGTCACGTCGGCCCCGTCCGTGGAGCCGTACTCCACGCTGTCGACGGTTTCGCCGTCACCGGTCTGCGGCCGGTTGCTCGTGGACCCGTGTACGATGCCGTTCTGCAACAGGTTCTCTAGTAGGTGTTGGAGTCGTCCCGGATCGGCTCGGATCGTCCGCTCCGTCTCGACGACGAGTTCCGCCTCGCCCGTCTCGACGTTGTGCCAGCACCCCTCGACCACGTCCGCGAGCGAGACGGTTTCGATTTCGTTCACCCGCTCGCCTTCGCGCGCGAGTCGCAACAGATCCGTGATCAGTTCGTCCATCCGGTCGAGTGCGCGCGCCGCGGCGTCGAGGTCCTCACTGTCGAACGCCTCCCGCGCGAGTTCGAGTCTGCCCGCGGCCACGTTGAGCGGGTTCTGGAGGTCGTGAGAGACGACGCTGACGAACTCCTCGAGGCGTTCGTTCTGGCGTTCGAGCTCCCGTTCGCGCGCCCGGCGCTCGGTGATGTCCGTCGCTACGCCGATGACGCCCGTCACGCGCCCGTCTTCCAAGACCGGCTGGTACGCGGTTTCGAAGATCCGGTCCTCGATCCGTTCGACGATGCTGACCTCCTCGCCGTCGAGTGCGCGACTGATCGCCGCCGTCACGCTCGGGTAGTCCGCGTACAGGTCGAACACCGACTGGCCGACCGCTTCGCCGGTGTCCCACCCGAGCGCGTCGAGTCCCCGCCCCTCCGACAGCGTGAACACGCCGTCGGCGTCGAGGGCGAAGAGGACGACCGGCACGTTCGAGACGACCGTATCGAGCCGCTCTTTCGTGGCTTCGAGGGCCTGCTCCCGCTCGGTCCGCTCCGTGATGTCTCGCATCGTGATGACGACGGCGGTCGGCTCGTCGCCCTCGAACACCGGCGAGAACTGGTACTCGAGGACGACCTCCCCCATACTGGCGTCGACGCGGAGTTCGAGGCGCTCGGGCGTGTCGACGGGCGGTGTGGCGTCGAACGCGCGTTCGAGTGCCCGTTCGAACCGTGCGGCGCCGTCGGTCTCGGCCGCGAACCCTTTGGCGAGGCGGACGATCGGTTCCCCGACGATGTCGTCGATAGGCGCCCCCGCGTAGCGGCGCCCGATCTCGTTGACGTACTCGATGGTTCGGTCCCCGTCGACGACGAGTGCGATGTCGTCGATCGTCTCCACGATGGTCTCGTACCGCTCCAGTTCCCGTTCGCGCGCCTTCCGCTCCGAGATGTCCCGGCTGATGACGACGAAGCGGTCCTCGCCCCCCATATCGAGTCGCTGGATGTGGACTTCGACCGGGAAGGTCGACCCGTCCCGGCACCGGTAGATTCCTTCAAGCCGGCGTCTGTCGCCGACCGACATCTCGTCCCAGAGCGCTTGCGCCTCCGCCGGGTCGATCCGCGCGTCGACCTCCCACACCTTCATGTCGACCAGCTCCGACGCGTCGTAGCCGAGCCGCTCGCAGAGCTGTGGGTTCGGGTCGATGATGTTCCCCTCGGTGTCGTGGACGTTGATCATGTCCGGCGAGTTCTCGAAGAGCGCTTCCAGCCGCGCCGTACTCCGTTCGATCCGCTCCTCGCGCTCGACGCGCTCGGTGATATCCTGGAACTGCGAGAAGACGGCGACTACGTCGCCGTCGTGGGTGGTCACGACCCGGTTGTGCCATTCGCAGACGATCACGTCGCCATCGGCACGGACGTTCTCGTTTACGCTCCGGTAGCCGCCCCGGTCCCGCAACAGCGCGTCGACGACCTCCTCCACGGCCTCCCGCTCCGAGTCGGGGATGATCCGCTCCCACGACGTGCCGACCAGATCGGCTTCGTCGTAGCCGAGGATTTCCTCGGCGGCGTCGTTGAGCCGCACCACTTCGAACGCCTCGTCCCACTCGATCACGCCGAGTGGCGACTGCTCGAAGAACAGCGAGAGGCGGCGTTGGCTGGATTCGAGCGCCCGCTTGGAGCGGTACTGTTCGACGGCGTTCCTGATCCGATTGGCGAGGATGGTGTACTGATCGAGACCGGCTTCTTTCTCCAGATACTCCGTCACGCCGGCCGAGATGGCCTCACTGGCCACCTCTTCGCTTCCCTTACCGGTGAAGAGGATAAAGGGAAGGTCCGGCCGCTGCTCGCGGACGGCTTGCAGGAAGTCGATCCCGTTCCGCCTGGGCATGTCGTAGTCCGAGACGACGCAGTCGATCGACTCGGTGAGCTGATCGAGTCCCTCGGCCGCGCTCGTCGCCGTCTCGACCGATAGCCGGTCGTCTTCGCGTTCGAGCGCCGTCGCAGTCAGATCGACGAAATCCGGTTGGTCGTCCACGTGAAGCACCCGGATCTGCTCGCTCATTCCTTCGCGGTTCAGGCCCCAGTGAACAAAGCCGTTGCGCCGTTCTCGTGAACGGCGCCAGCTATTTTTCCCCGCTTCCCGTCGGTTCCCTATGGCCGGTTACGCCGCGCTTCCCCGCCTCCTCGGCACGTCTCGGCTCCGCGCCGTCGGCCTCGCGCTCCGGTCCGATCCGGTAGTCGACGTGCCGGCCCGCACGCCCGATCCGGCGCTCGTCGAGGTGACGGAGCGACCCTTCGAGAGCGTGGTCGACGCCCTCGACCGCCTGCGCACCCTCGAACCCCGTCTCCGCGAGGCCGGCGACCGCCGGGCGGTCTTTCTGACCATCTACACCCGGATGACCGCCGCGGTCCAGGCGGCCATCGCGGACGGCCGATTCCACGACCCCGACTGGATGCGCCGCTACACCGTCGCCTTCGCGAACTACTACCGCCGGGCCTTCCTCGGGTTCGAGCGCGGACACCTCGATGCCGTCCCCGATCCGTGGATCGTCGCGTTCTCGACTGCCGTGGAGGGATCGGCGCTCGTCGCACAGGACGCCTTCCTCGGCATCAACGCCCACATCAACTACGACCTCGCGCTGGCGCTCCGGGACGTGGGGATCGATCCGGATCGCCGGCGCAAGCGCGCCGACCACCGCGAGATCAACGCCATCCTGCTGGATTTGATCGACGCCCAGCAGGAGGCCCTGTCCGACCTCTACGCGCCGGGACTCGACGACGTGGACGCCACGCTCGGCCGGTTCGACGAGGCGCTCTCACTGTTCTCGATGACCGAGGGCCGGGCGCAGGCGTGGCGGATCGCGACCGTCCTGACGGACGTGCGCTGGTCGCTCGCCCGCCGGTACGCCCGCTGGCTCCTCCGCGCGACAGCCACCGGCGGCGCTCTCTTCGTCCGCTCGCCGCCGGTCGATCCCCGGATTCTGGCGGCGCTCCGGGACGTGGAGCGGTCGGCGACCCTCGACGAGACGCTCACCCGCCTCGGCGAGTGTCTGGATGCCCGCCTTCGGTGACACGCGCCGACCGTCTCTAGACACAATCTAGACCGATTTCACCGAAAATATATATCCAATTTGAAAAATACTCATCACGGATCCGGCCCCCTCTCCCGGTGGAGGCAACCTGCCTCCGAAGCTCCCATGACAGGACTCACAGCGACTCGACGACGGCTGCTTCGGTACGGCGCCGCCCTCGGTGCTGGTGGAATCGGCCTCGCTCTCGGTGGCTCGGCGGCGGCGAATCCGGGCCGGGGCGACGAACGGGGGAACGGACGGGCGTTCGGACGCGTCTACGCGAACGACGTGCTCTGGCGTACGAACGTCGTGCAGACGCTCGACGAGCGTCCCGATCCGGAGGACCAGATCTACTTCCTCCACGACGGTGAACAGGCGATCGTCGCGAACGACGACGCGAGCGACGACCAGCGGTCGCCGTTCGTCTCCGAAGCTGCGCCTGGCGACGGGGACTGGAACGGCGGCAAGTGGACGCACTTCTCGGCCGAGGTGACGGACGTCGACGCGTTCGACGCGGACGCGCCGCTGACGAACGCCGAGGACATCCTCGACGCGTCGTACATCGAGGTGACGCTGGGGCGGCCGGGGTTCGGTCCGCCGGACTACTTCATCTGCCCCCTCAACGGCCGCGCGTAGGGCTCCCCCTCGCGTCGGCCGGGCGATACTGACGTACCGTAATCCCTATCAGTCGTCCGGCCTCGTCGCCGGCGGTTCGTCCGGGATGTCGCGCCGTCGGGCGTCGAGCGCCGAGAGACCGTACACCAGTCCGCCGAGGGCGAGGGTGCCGACCGGGAGCAGGAGCCACGGCGTGATGCGGGTGTACCCCCACACGACGAGCAGGGTGGCCGCCACGACGACGACCGTGACTGCGTAGTAGAACTGGGTGCGGACGTGGTCGACGAGGTCCGCGCCGGTGAACGTCGCCGAGAGGACGGTCGTATCGGAGATTGGCGAGGCGTGATCGCCGAAGATGGCACCGGAAAAGACGCTTCCGACGAGCGCCGCGACCATCGTGTGGCTGCCGGTCAGCCGCCACGCCACCGGGATGGCGATTGGCGTCACGATGGCCATCGTCCCCCACGCGCTCCCGGTCGAGAACGCGACGAACGCGGCGGTGAATAGCACCACGACGGGCAACAGCGCGGGATCGACTACTTGCCCGGCGATCCGTCCGACGTACTCGCCGGTGCCCAGCGCCTCGACCACGTTGCCGATGGACCACGCGAGGACGAGTATCGTCACCGCGGTCAACATGATCCCGAACCCGTCGATGGTCGTGTCGACGCTCTCGCCGAGCGTCAGGCGTCCGGTGACGGCACCGATGACGTACGTCGAGGCGACCATCGCGAAGGAGCCGAAGATGAGCGCCACCGCGTAGTCGGCGCCGATCACCGTGTCGTACAGCGACGCCCCGGGCTCGTAGCCGGTCCAGAGCGCCGTCCCCAACGTCGCGACGACCAGCACCCCGATGGGGAGGAAGAAGGCGAGCAGGCGTGCGTTCTCGACGTTCGGATCGCCGAGTTCGGCCGCTACGTCCTGCATCGGCCGCGCGTCCTCACGGGTCACCCGCCCCGTCTCCGCGGCTCGGCGCTCGGCGGTGAGCATCTCGCCGTAGTCCCGCCCACTCACCACGACGATGCCGACCATCGCGATGGCGAGAATCGCGTACGTGTTGTACGGAATCGACTCCAGAAACACCGTGAAGGGGTTGGGTACCTCGCTCGCGGCGATGTTGGCCGCTTCGTAGCCCGATTCGATCATCGACAGTTGAAACGCGACCCACGAGGAGATGGCGAGAGTCGACACCGGGGCAGCAGTCGAATCGACGAGATACGCCAGCTTCTCCCGCGAGATGCGCAGGTGATCGGAGACGTCCCGCATCGTGCTACCGACGACGGCCGTGTTGGCGTAATCGTCGAAAAACAGGAGGAGACCGAGCAGCCACGTCGCAAAGCAGACCCTCCGCCGCGTATCGAGATGCTGGATGGCCCAGTCTCTGACCGCGTGGGAGCCGCCCAGCCGCCAGATCATCGCCACCGCGGAGCCGAGCAACAGCGTGAAGATGATGATCTGGGCGTGGAACGTGCTGTCGCCGATGGCGGCGGCGATCCACTCGAAGGTCTGTCCCAGCCCGACGCCGCCGGTGAAGACGATGCCGCCTGCCCACACCCCGAGAAAGAGCGACAACACCGCCTTTCGCGTCACGATGGCCAACCCGATGGCGAGCAACGGGGGGACGAGCGACAGCGCACCGAACTCTGCCATGTTTGGCGCTACTTCCCACCGGTAGTAAAAGTCCGCGACAACCGTTCGTGGCTGGTTTTATGCCGCCAGAACACCTTCGATCGGTTATGGTTTCGACTGGCGACTCCGCTCCGACGTTCACTGCGACGGTCGGCACGGCCGAACACGAATCGTTCGACCTCGAGGACCACCTTGGCGACGGTCCGGTCGTCCTCGCCTTTTTCCCGGGCGCGTTCACGCCGCCCTGCCGCAACGAGCTGCTCGCCTTCCAGGAGCACTTGGCCGACTTCGAAGATGCCGGTGCGACCGTCCTCGGCATCAGCGCCGACTCGCCGTTCTCGCAGGGGGCGTTCAAAGAAGAGAACGGGATCGAATTCGACCTCGTGAGCGACATGGGTGGCGACGCGATCCGGGCGTACGATCTGGAGATCGACATTCCGGACCTCGGGCTCCACGGCATCGCGAACCGGGCCGTGTTCGTCCTCGATTCTGACGGGGTGGTCACGTACCGCTGGGTGGCCGACGATCCGACGAACGAACCCGACTACGAGGCCGTCCTCGACGCCGTCGAGGCGGCCTAGACACGGTCGACGCCGCGGATTTCGATCCGGGCACCACCCGCGTCCCCGGCGGTCACGGTGACCGTCCACCCGTGGGCCGCCGCCATCTTTTCGACGATCGCGAGACCGAGGCCGGTTCCGGTCGTGGCCGTCGAGTAGCCGCGCTCGAACACGTCCTTCCGGCGCCCTTCGGGAATACCCACCCCGTCGTCTTCGACGTAGAAGCCGTCGCCGGCCGGCAGCATCCCCACCCGAACCGTCACGGGGTCGTCGGCCGCCGTCCGACTGCTCGTGGACCCGTGTTCCACGCTGTCCCCGCGAGGCTCCGAGCGGGGAGTGGTCGAACCATGTTCGACACTATTCCGAAACAGGTTCTCGAACAACTGTCTGAGGCGGTCTTCGTCCGCCCGAATCGTGGCGTCGTCGTCGATCCGTAACTCGGCGCCGCCGGTTTCGACCGTCGCCCAGCACGTGCGCGCCGTCCGCCCCAGCGCCAGCGGTTCGGTGTCGTCGGCTACCGCTCCGTCCCGCGTGAGCGTCGAGAGGTCGTCGATGAGGTCGTCCATCCGCCGTAGCGCGCGCCGACAGCGGTCGAACTGCTCGCTGTCTCCGGTCGCCTCGGCGAGATCGAGCGCGCCGCTGAGCACGCTGATCGGGTTCCGGAGGTCGTGTGACACGATGCTCGTGAACTCGCGGAATCGCTCGTTTTGCATCCGCAGCCGGGCGGTGGTCTCGCGGCGGTCGAGTGCCGCACCCATCCACCGGCGGAGCAGGTCGACGAGCGTCGTCTCCCACTCCGAGAACGCCGCCGATCGTGGCGTCTCGCCACAGAAACAAAACGTCCCGTAGAGCTCCCCGTCCACGACGACGGGCGCACCGACGTAACACGACAGGTCGTCGGTGTCGGGTCGTCGTTCCGACGGCCCGGCCTCTTCGCTCTCGTCGTCGACGACTACCGTTCCCGTGGTCCGGATCGCCTGCTCGCAGTCCGCCACGGACGGCGGCACCGTATCTTCCTCCGTGACATCGCCGTCGCCGATTTCTCGGCCGTCCGGTGCGTGGATGAGTTCGACGACGTGGTCGTCGGTTTCGATCCGCGACAGGACGCCGTACCGTGCATCGAGCGCGTCCGCGCCGATCCGGAGCAACTCCCGCATTCCCTCCGTGATCGATAGCGAGGGATCGGAGACGGCTTCGTACATCTCGCGGAGCACGCGCTCCCGTCGCTCCAGTTCTGCCTGTCGACGATCCCGTTCGGTCACGTCCTGTGTCATCGCCAACCCCCCGACGACGATGCCGCTCTCGTCCCGGATGGGGGTGACGTGACCCTCGAACGTTCGACCTCCGTACTCGAACTCGAAGGTACGCGCCGTCCCGTCGAGCGCCGCTCGGTAGTGGTCCAGATACGCATTCTGAAACCCCGGCGAGTGAACGTCAGTCAGCAGCGTCCCTTCCATCTCCTCCGGTACGAGTGACAGATCGTCGAAGACGGCTCCCCCGACGACCGTGTATCGGAGGTCGGTGTCGAAGAGGGCGACCGCCCCGTTCGGCAGGGCGTCCACGAGCGTCCGGTAGTAGTGTTCCTTTCGCACCCCCTCGGCCAGCCGCCGTGATTCGAGGTGGCGCCGGATCTCGGCCTCTTCGAGCGCTCGACTGATCGTCTCGCCGAGTTCCTCGATCACGCTCAGTTCGATCTCGTCGAAGGCGTCGGGACGATCGGCGTAGAGCGCGAGTATCCCGTCGTGATCCTCGCCGTACGAGAGGGGAACGACGGCTACCGACTCGTAGCCGTAGCGGTCGACCACGTCGTGCCACGGCTCGAAGGTCGGATCGTCCTGGATGATCCGTGCGACCTGTAGCTCTCCCGTCCGGAGAGCGCGGCCGCCCGGTCCCTGCCCGCGCGGGCGCTCGTCGTAGTAGAGCGTCACTTCGTCGAGGTAGTCGTTCGCGTCACCGGCGGACGTACGCGGGCGGATTTCGCTGCTGTCCGAATCCGGCTCGCCGATCCAGGCGAACCGGAAGGGCGTCGCGTCGGCGAGCGTCCGGCAGACGGCGCTCTCGATCTCGTCGACGGTGTCGGCCGCGACGAGACGGCGGTCGATCTCCCGGATCAGCGCGTTGATGTGCTCCTGTCTGGCCGCCCGCTCCCGGATTCGCATCGCCTCGACGGCGTTGACGATGCGGTTGACCAGAATTTTGTACTGCTCGCTCCCCGTCGCCTTCTGGACGTAGTCGGTCACGCCGACCGAGATGGCTTCGCTGGCGATTTCCTCGCTCCCCTTGCCCGTGAAGAGCACGAACGGCCGGTCACCGTGTGCGCCACGGACGCGTTCGAGGAATTCGATGCCGTTCATCCCCGGCATCTCGTGGTCGGAGACCACACAGTCGATGTGGGTCTCGTCGAGAACCGTCAGTCCCTCGGCCGCACTCGTGGCCGTGACGACCTCGATCCGATCATCCTCACGTTCGAGGAACGTCGCCGCCATGTCGACGAAGGCGGGGTCGTCGTCCACGTGAAGTACCCGGATCACCTCGGTTCTGGCACCCATCTACGTCTCCTTCTGGCGTAGTGGACGGATAAGTGCCACCCTGTCATACGGAGTATTGTAACTGTTTATCGGTGGGTCGCCGGATCGCCTCGGCGACCCATCGGTACCGACTTACAATACTCCGTATCAGACATCATCGATCGAGCGCCGACCGGAGCGTCGCGAGGAGCGTCGGATCGGTGGCTTCGAATCGGCGGAGCTGGGCCGCGTCGGTGAAGGCTGCCCGACCGAGCAGGAGGCTCGCCGTCATACTGGTCAGCCCTCCCGCCGCGAAGATCATCCCCATGATGACGAACTGGTACTCGGCGGCGTAGATGGGGTTCGCGCCACCGAGGATCATCCCCGCCATCATTCCGGGGATATACACCAGCCCGAGCGTCCGCATCGCGTCGACGACGGGGATGAGCGACGCACGGACGGACTCGGTAACGAACTCGGAGATGGCGCGTTCCGGGGGGACACCGAGCGCGAGGACGGCCTCGATTTCGTCCCGATTCGACTCGATTTCGCCCTGGAACCGGTCCAGCGTCAGCGAGTTCGTCTTCATCGCGTTCGCGATGATCATCCCGCCGACGGGGACGAGGTTGCGGACGCTCCGTTCGATGGCGCCCGCCGCGACCATCGTCACGATGACGACGGCCGACCCCACGCCCAGCGCGATCACGGAGATGCGGAAGGCGTTCGGGACGCCGCCGCCCCGCTTTCGCGACTCCCACGCCGCGTAACAGACCATCGCCGCGAGCAGGAGGCCGGAGTAGGCAAGCGGGATGGTAAAGAGCGCGCCGATGAGCGCGCCCATCGCAATCACCTGCACGAACCCGCGGGCGAAGGAGCCGCCGAGTTCTCGCTCCAGATCCAGATCGCGGATCGAGGAGATGCCGATTACGACGGCCGCCAGCGCCGTCGCCGCGGCGACCTGAAAGAGCCCCTCGATCACCACCGGATCGGTCAGCCGGTCCGGCAGCGCCATCACGTGATCACCTCCCGGGGCGTGCCCACGTCGACGATCTGCCCGTCGCGCATCCGCGCCACCCGGTCGGCCAGCCGTTCGGCCTGCCGTTCGTCGTGCGTGACGAGGATGGCCGTCCGCTCGCCCGACGCGAGGAGGTCCGCCAGCAAGCGTTCGACCTCCGCCTCCGCCGCGCTGTCGAGGCTCGCGGTCGGTTCGTCCAGGAGGATCACCTCGGGGTCGTTGACGACGGTCCGAGCGATGGCGACCCGTTGGGCTTCGCCGCCCGACAGGTCGCTCGTCTCTCGGTCGGCGTAGCCCGCGAGGCCGACGGCGTCGAGGATGTCGGCGAGGCGCTCCTCGCTCACCGTCTCGCCGCGGAGCCGCGGTCCGATGGTGACGTTCTCGCGGACGGTTCCGGACCGGAGCGCCGGGTCCTGGGGCACTAGGCCGACCCGCTTGCGGAGCTGTTCGGGGTCTAGCGTCCGGTAGTCGGTGCCGTCGAGATACACCGTCCCACCCGTCGGTTCGTCGAGCCGGTCGAGCAGGCGGAGTAACGACGACTTCCCGGCGCCGGAGGGCCCGACAATGGCCACCGTCTCCCCGCTCGCGACGTCGAGCGATACCCCGTCGAGGATGTGTTCTTCCTCGATTTCGAAACACAGGTTTTCCGCGCGCAGATTCGTCATGGATCGCCGGGCATTCGGTCGGTTTCTACCCGTACCGGTCGTAACACCCCGCCTTGCATGAACGTTCGCCCCGAAAGATCGAAGGATTGGGAGTGCCAACAGTTGACACATGCCAAACGACACGACGGTCGAGACCGGCGAAGCACCGATCACCGGGACGGTCGTCGAACGGGTGGCGGAGGGTGTCGACCCCGAGCCATCGGCTATCGCGGACGCCCTCCTCGCGCTCAACGCGGAGTTGTTGGGGCGCCACGCCGCGTTCGAGCGGACCGCAGACTACGTCACCGTCGACGGGACGCGGGCCTACCGGATCGGCCGCGACGAGTGGGCGGCCCTGATCGACGACTTCGACTTCGACGCGCCGATGGCGGCGGCCGTCCGACTCGCGCACACCGAACAGGCTCGCCTCCTCTTTACCACCGCCGTCGGCGCCGACGACCGCTTCGGCCCTGATCAGGCGGGCGTCGTCGTCGGCATCGACACCGCCGAGCAGTTCTGATCGCCGCCCCCACCGATCCACGAACGCTATTACGCCCCCGTCCCACGGTGGGACCGTGGTGAACCTCGACGGTGACCGTGGGCTGGCGGCCGTGCCGTGGCGGTCACGCACGCTCTATGTCATCCTCTCGTGTTCGTTGATGGGCGTGATGGGCGTCTCGCTGGTCAGCCCGGTCCTCCCCGACCTCCGGCCCGTCTTCGGGGTGACCGACGCACAGGTGGGGCTGGTGATCACGGCCTACACCCTCCCGGGCATCGTCGTCACGCCCTTCGTCGGCCTCGTCGCCGACCGCTTCGGCCGGCGGCGGGTCGTCGTCCCCCTGCTCTTTCTGTTCGCCGTCGCGGGCGTGGGCGTCGCCTTCGCCCGCACGTTCACCGAAGTGATCGTTCTCCGCTTTCTCCAGGGCGTCGGCGCGAGCGCGCTCATCACGCTCGCGGTGACGCTCATCGGCGACGTGTACGACGGTTCTCGCCGTGACGCCGTGATGGGCGTCAACGGGAGTACCATCGGCACCGGCGCGGCCTTTTACCCACTTCTCGGCGGCGCGCTCGCCGGGCTTCGCTGGTCGGCCCCGTTCCTGTTTTTCGGCGTCGGCGCGCTCGTTGGCCTCTTCGCCGCCGTGGCGCTGGTCGAACCCGAGACCGAGCGGTCGACCGACGTGCGAACGTATCTCGGCCGCCTCCGGGCGGTCGCGGTCCTCCCGCAGGCGCTTGCAATCTTCGTCGCGCTCTTTGCCGCCTTCTTCATCTTCTACGGGGCCGTCCTCACCGCCCTGCCGCTCCTCCTGCGCGACGCCTACGGCCTCGGCGCCGGCCGGATCGGCGCCACGCTGTCGGCCGTCGCGCTCGCGAGCGCCGCCGTCTCCTCGCAGTACGGCCGACTCTCGGAGCGGCTGACGCCGTCGCAACTCGTCGCCGTCGGCTTCGTCGCCTACGGGATCGGCCTGCTCGCCGTCCGCCTCTCCCCGTCGCCGTGGGCCGTCGCGGGCTCGCTTCTCGTCTTCGGTGTCGGCTTCGGCGTCGTGATGCCCTCCATCGACACTGCGGTCGTCACTCTGGTCGACGACGACCTTCGCGCCGGCGTGATGGGGATGCGAACGAGTGTCCTCCGCCTCGGCCAGACACTCGGGCCGGTCGGCTTCACCGTCACCGCCGATCTCGGCTTTTCGAGCACCGTCGTCGGCTATCGTGCCCTCCTCGTCGTCGCTGGTGTCGTTGCCGTTCTCGGCGGCGGCGGGTATCTCCTGGGATACCGGTAACTCGTGGCGCGGTGCCGTTGCGTAGATAGGGAGTACTGGAAGTCATCAGAGATTCTCGCCGTGACGGTCCGGCGAGAATCTATGGGCCGTTACGATACTTCCTAAGAATATAGTAGCGTTTGGAACTGTTTGCACACCTGATCGCCGGACTGCGTGCGATCAGATGTGCAATGACTTACAAAGGCTACTATAGGGTGGGGTCCCTCGCTGGGCACGGCTCCCCTTACTCCGCTTTCGCTTTCCGCGTCTGCTCGACCGTCACCACGGGCACGTCCGCGTTGGCCAGAATGAGCTTCGAGACGCTGCCGAGCAGGATCTTCCCGAGCCCCGTGCGCTTGCGCGACCCGATGACGATGTAGTCCGGATCGAGTTCTTCGGCCACCTGCAGGATGTGGTTCGCCGTCCGCCCCGTGGGCAGATCGCGGCGCGTCTGCTCCGGCATGATCCGGAGGTCGACGCCGTCGAGAGTGCCGATGACCGACGTGACGATCTCTTTGATCTCCTCTCGAGCTTTCTCCTCGTTCCCGTCTTCGGGCACGACGTGGAGGATCACGAGCTCCATGTCCATGCTCGTCGAGAGGTCGTACGCCGTTTCGACGACCCCCTTGCAGCCGGGGTCTCTGTCAATGGCTGTCAGTATCACCATACTATCAGTAATCCCTAACAATAATTAAAGCGCTTTCGACCGCGTCATTCATTACTATCCGCGTTCCGGTCGATCGACTTCGCCGATCCCGGGATCGGCGCTGCGTCTGCCGATTCTCCGATTCGGCGGCGTATTAAATGACCTTAAAGAATATGGTCTTCATGATAAATCATGCAAAAAGTGCGCCTTTCCTCATTTATACTATCGTTACTGTCTTTCATCGGGTTGGACATGCGGCAGAGACCATCACGACTCATTTCCACGCCGAGTTACCTCGGCACTCCGGGGCGTATTGATCAACTTCAGCCGGGTTCGCGGACACCCGACCTCCCCTGCACTGGGGGTGCGTCGGCATGAGCACCGGCACGGCCGACACGACCGAGACGCGGATTTCGGAGCCGCCGTCCTCGCTCAAGGAGTTTCTCAGCTACATGGGGCCGGCGTGGGTGTTCACCGCCTCTCAGATCGGTGGCGGTGAAGTGCTGAGCGTCCCGCTCGGCGGCGCCTACCTCGGGATGGAGGGCATCTGGCTCATCCCCCTGATCACGTTCACGAAGATCTTCGGACAGTACTACCTCGTCCGCTACGGCGTCATGACGGGCGATACGTTCCTCGACGCCCTCTACGAGAAGAGCTGGGCGCTGAAGTGGATCTTCTACTACGTGTTCCTGGGCGGCCTAATCTACGCCATCGGTCTCTCCGGTCACCTCGGCGAGACCGCCGGCGCACTCAACACGCTCGCTCCGCTCTCGACGGAAGTCTGGATGATCGTCACCGTCCTCGCGGGCCTCGCCATCGTTGGCTTGCGCTCGTACGGCCTGATCGAGAAGCTCGCCACGTCGCTGCTCTGGATCTTCCTGATCCTGATCGCGTTCGTCTCGCTGTCGACGGCGGGCGTCTGGGCGCCGAACCTCGCGTCCGGCCTCGTCCCGTCCATGCCCGGCCGCGTCGAAGGGCTCGGCGTCGGCGGCATGGCGTTTATCCTCACGATGTTCGGCTGGATCGGTGCCGGCTTCGGCCCGACCGTCTCCTACGTCTGGTTCGCGAAGGACAAGGTCATGGGGATGTTCGAACCGCTCGACAACGGTGTCGAGATCGACAAGTACGACCTCACCGACGAGGAAGTCGACCGCCTCAAGGGCTGGGGCGACATCGTCCTCTGGCAGAACCTGCTCTCGTCGGCCATCCTGGCCGTCTTCTCTTTCTTCATGTGGACGGCCGCGGCCGCGACCCTGCACGTGCAGGGCATCCAGCCCAGCGGCTTCACCGTCATCCCCGAGATGGCGGCCATCTTCACGACGCAGTTCGGCGAGTGGTCCGCGATCCTGTTCCTGCTGACTACCGTCGCCGCACTGTTCTCGACCCTGATCGGCCCGATGTACGGGATGTCCCGTCTCTGGGAGGACGCCTTCGCGCTCCACGGCCTGTTCGACAACTACAACATCACCCGCGACACCGTGTTCCGGCTGACGATCGTCCTGTTCGCGGTGATCCCGCTCTCGCTGAACCTCTTCATCGAGGCACCGCTGATCCTCTTTGCCCTCTCCGGTGCGCTGTTCGCCCCCGCGATCGGGCTCATGTACCTCGCGGTGATGTACATGTCCTTCGAGATCGACATCGACTCCCTCTCGCCGGTTCGCACATGGGCCGTCGCCCTCGCCGTCTTCGCCGGCGTGGTCATGATCATCTCCGGTCTCTGGGAGGCACGCAGTTCGATCGAGACGATCCAGACGCTCATCGGCCTGTAACCGGTTGAGTCGTCCCTGGGCATCGTGCCCGACCGTGCCTTCTTCGATCGACCTACGTCTCCAGTGGCAACGCCGCCGCCCGCGTCACCACGTCGTACGTCCCGGCGGACGAACCGCCGGTCGGCCGGGAGGGGCGCGGCGGTCCGCACGCGCCCCTCCGCCACTGCCGTCCGAACGCTCCTCCCGGCCTCGCCGTAGTTCGTCGCCAGCGCCCGGTGGACCCGGTCGGACTCGGCACGAGCGTCTCGTTCTCGACGCTGGCGACGGGTGAAAGCGGGTTCCGTTGGCTGCGGCGTAGTCATCCGATGCGAACGACGGACCGACGACCGCGTCCGTCTCGACGTGAAGCGTCCCCTCGGTGTGGAGATACCCTCGTCGCCGACGTCGTTGGGGTACGCCCCGGACTCGGGATCGAGGTCGGCGAGCGCCCGAGAATCGCACACGTACCGTCGCTCCTCGGGGTTACCGTTATGCACCGTTCGCGACGAGGAGGTGCGAGAGCGCGAACCCGAGGGGCGCCCGGACGACACGCGGAGTCGGAGAGTGAGCGGTTGCTCACGCGTCGTTGGCGTCGGCAGAAGGTGTTTGCGAGACTGCTCCGCGTTCGCGACGACCGGAGAACGCGTCCGCCGCCCGATCAGTTGAGCCGCGGTTCGTCGTCGTCGAGGTTCTCCCGCGCCGCGTCGAGCAGGAGTTTCCGCTCGGCGCGGGCGACGACGCGGCGCACCTCGGGCACGGCGTCGATGTTCGAGGAGAGGGAGCTGATCCCCTTCTCGACGAGGAACTTCGCCATGTCCGGGTGGGAGCCGGACTGGCCGGTGATCGTGGTGTCCACGTCGTGTTCGTTACACGCCTCGATGACCCCCGCCATCGCCTCCAGAATCGTGGGATGGAAGTCGTCGAAGCGGTCGGCGACGTTCGCGTTGTTGCGGTCGACCGCCAGCATGAACTGGACGATGTCGTTGGTGCCGAGGGCGACGAAGTCGATGCCCTCGTCGATGATCTCGTCGATGGATCGGATGCTGGCCGGCGTCTCGATCATCGCGCCCCAGTCGTGTTTCTCCCGGTCGATGCCGACTTCGTCCATCAGCTCCCGCGCCCGACGCACGTCCTCGGCGTCGTTGGGGAGCGGGAACATGACCTCGACGTTGTCGTAGCCCATGTCGTGCAGGCGCTTGAACGCCCGCAGTTCGAGTTTGACCATCTCGGGCTCTTTCAGCGACCGGCGGATGCCGCGGTAGCCGAGCATCGGGTTGTGCTCGTGAGGTTCGTTCTCGCCACCCTCCAGCTCCGCGAGTTCGTCCGTCGGTGCGTCGAGGGTTCGAGCGCGAACCGGCCGCGGGTAGAACGCCTCGGCCACCTTCCGGATCTCCTCGGAGATCTCCTTGACGAACGCCTCTTCGCCGTGGTCGGCGACGTACTTCTCGGGCGTCTTGCTCGTCGAGAGCAGGATGTGCTCCAGCCGCAGGAGGCCGACGCCGTCGGCGCCGGTGTCGGCCGCGCGCTGGGCTGCGTCGGGGATGGAGACGTTCACCTTCACCTCGGTCGCCGTGGTCGGCGGACCGCCGCTCCCGCCTTCGGCCTCGCGGCTCCCTTCGGGGTCGGCGTCTTCGACCTCCTCGGCTTCGGGCTCCGCGACGACGACGGTGCCTTTCTGGCCGTCGAGCGTGATGCGCTGGCCGTCTTTCAGCACGTCCGTCCCGTCGCCACAGCCGACGATAGCCGGCACGCCGAGTTCCCGCGAGACGATGGCCGCGTGGGAGGTCATCCCGCCTTCGTCGGTGAGAATGCCCGCCGAGCGTTTCATCGCCGGCACCATGTCCGGGGCCGTCATCTCGGTGACGATCACGTCGCCCTCCTCGATGCGGTCGGCCTCCTCGATGTCCTCGATGATCTTCACGGGCCCCGTCGCCACGCCTGGACTCGATCCGTAGCCGGTCGTGAGTTCGGTTCCCGGTTCCAACTCCTCGTCGACTGCCTCGGTCTCGTTTGCCGTCATTTAAATGTCGCCGATGCCCATAACGTCGTTCGTCAGTTCGATGCTCTCCTCAGCGTCGGCGTCGCCCATCATCGCACGGATCGCGTCCACGTTCTCCGGCACCACGTCGCTCTCGCGGTGGATGGACTGGAAGAGGTGGAGCTGCGGGCCGTCCATGCTGATCGAGTCCTCGAAGATCTGGTTCTCGTAGAGGTTCATCCGGTCGCGGCCGCGGTCCAGGGCGAACTCCTGCAGTTCCCAGCCGGAGTCGATGCCGAGGTCGCCGTCGACGACGTGGATGCGCGACTGCGAGGCCAGCAGGTCGCGGACCTCCTCGGCGCTCGGCTCTCCGCCGAGTTCGACGTTGATGCCGTGGAAGTGGTGACGCACCGTCGGTACCTTCATGCCCATCGTCGTGATCGGCCCCATGTCCGGAATCACTTCGAGGGCGTCCGGACCGTGGTGCGAGGGCAGCGTGACCGGATCGGCCGAGATGACCGCGTGCTCGCCGCGACAGCGGACGAGCGTAATGGACGCGCGCTCGACGCCGTACTCCTCGTGGAGCGGCGCGAACATCCGGTTCAGGCCCGTCGTGTTACAGGAGACGATGCGGACGTACTCTTTGTCCGTCGCCTCGGAGTAGTTGGCCCGCGCGGTGAAGCTGGCGTCCGCCACGTCGGCGCCCTCGCCACCCTGGAACAGCGCAGGGGTGTCGTGTTCCTCGTAGATGGGGCGGTACTCCGCGCCCATCCCGGCCGGCGTCGCGTCGGCGACGATGTCGCTCGCGTCGATGAGGTCCTCGATGTCGCCCGCGACGTCCATCCCCACGTCGTGCCAGCGGTCGTGTCGTCCCTCGGGGACGTAGATGTCGTAGCCGCGCTCCGCGGCCGCGTCCGCGGTGTGGTTCGGACTGGCCTTGCCAATCCCGACGAGCTCCATGTCGGGCATCGAATTCACTGCATCGGCAACCCGCTTCCCGATGGTACCGTACCCATTAACGCCTACACGGATCATACCCGTCGTTGACCTCACCCTCATATAGTGTCGACGCCACACGCATATTTTGCATGAACTTTCATATTTAAAGAGTGAGCGCACACAGGGAGAGTCAGCCGCAGGCGACGCTCATCTCTCCCATGGTCAGTCCGAAACAACAGGTCTCCAGTCGTGGTATCCGCGTTCTCGGCGTCTTCGTCGTCGTGTACCTCCTGATCGGCTCGTACATGTACTTCTACCTCGACCTCCCGGACCTCGTCTACGTCGCGTACGGTATCGTCAGCTGGATCGGCGGCATGCTGCTGTTCTACCGCCTCCACCGCAACTACATGGCGAATTTCGACCCATAATCGCATCCCCCTCTCGCACTCCCCGCGTTCCGTAGCGGCTGCGCCCCCGAACCTTCATAAACGACCATTTACTTTACCGGCAGTATTGTTCAGGAACGTTCCTTTTAATCACGGTCGATAATTACCTCGTTAAATATATTTGGGTCGGGCCATAATTTGCTAGCAGATCAATGGCCGCTGCAGATTTGAATCAGTGGGATTCCGAGCCCGGTGGGGGCGTGAGCGATGCCCGAGTAGTACTCGGCGCCGTGATGGTGGCGACGGTGGCGGCCGCCGCCGCTGCGAGTCACCTGATCGGCCCCGCTGCTGCCGCCAAGGCCGCCACGGCAATGATGCCGCTCCTGATCGTGGCTGCACTTCGCACGCCCCTCTCCGACTGCTCGATGTACGGTGGCAATCCTCAGCGTCGCTATCGTAACGACTGATCGTGATTACTGTAGCTACAGCCGACAGTATTACTCGAACCGGGCCGCCCCGCGACACTCCCCCCAGATTCGCCGCCCGATCGCGTTTCGTACCCGCTGGATCGGCTGGGTGACTCCCGCCGCCCGCGCCCAGCGGTAGCATCGGCGGGTCAGCGTCACGTCCATCACCTCGTCGTACCGGTCCGGATACTCGCGTCGCAACTGCCGTTCTAACCCCCGGTCGAACGCCGTCCGCGGGACCTCCGGGTGACACATCCGGAACGAGGGCTCGAAGCGACAGTGGCCGTCGGCGTCGGCCTCCATCCGCCACCCGAACTCCACGTCCTCGCGCCACTCGGAGAACACCGACCGGAAGCCGCCGATGTCGAGTGCCACCTGCCGACGCACGGCGAGGTTACAGCCGACGTAGTGACGGGGGCCGAAGCTCCGACACCCACCGTACACCGGCCCTTCGAGACAGACCAGATCGGGATCGGTCTCGAACGCCGCCAATGCCGTCGCCAGCCAGTCGTCCGGCGGTCGTGTGTCGTCGTCCGTGAGCGCCACCACGTCGGCCGACGCCGCTTCCAGTCCCCGGTTTCGGGCCACGGAGCGGTCGATCTCTCCATCGTCGACCAGAACGATCTCGTAGGGCTCCTCGAGTGACTGTGCCTCCAGACGGGCGATCGTCGGTTCGTGGTCGTATCCCGGTATCGACGGCACGACGACCGACACCGCCGGTGACGACGCCTGCCGCACGTACTCGATCCCCATATCCGCTTCCGTCGGGCTGGCAGCCGATAAGCGTACGCCCCGACCAAACCGATTTATCGAGTGGCGTGGTATCGTTTCCCATGTCCGGCTCCACGTTCGAGACGGCGTCGCTCACCCGACTCCACTGGATTGGCATCGTGCTGGCGATCGCCACGGGCGCAGTACACCTCTACTTCGGCGTCCGCGCCCTCGACACGCTGCAGGGCGTGAGCTTCGTCCTCGCGGGCATCGCCTTCGTCGTGGCCGTCTTTCTCGTCCTGCTCGATTTCCACCGCCGCCTCCTCTATCTCGTCGGGATTCCGTTCGTCGGCATCCAGGTCGTCCTCTACTTCGTCCTGAACTGGCCGGACGTACTCAACCCCGGCGGTATCGGCGACAAGGTGGTGCAGGTGACGCTGATCGCCATCCTGTTCGTCCTCTACCGGCGGGAGTCGGAGGCGTAACCGTCGTCGCTCGTCACGAGGAGGACGGTGGTGACGGCCCCGCCACCGAGCGTCGGGAGCCAGAAGGCGGCGGCACGATAGACCAGCGCCGCCGCGGCGGCGACGGGCGCCGACACGCCGCCGACTGCGACGAGTAACCCCGTCAGCAACGCCTCCGCGCTCGCCGTCCCGCCCGGCGTCGGCGACACACCCGCCACTCTGGCGACGGGCACCACGATCAACACCCGCACGGGCGAGACGGTGGCGTCGAGCGCCGCGAGCGCCAGCCACAGCGTCGTCGCCACCGCCAGATGCCCGGCGACTCCCAGCAGGAGGACGGCGACGAGTCGCCGATGCGAATCACCCACGCGTTCCAGTGCCGTGACGAAGTCCCGTCCGCGCTCGACGACCGCAGCCGACTCCGGCGGATCGACCCCGGGCACTACACGGCCGACCCGGGACACGGCCCAAGCCAGCGCGCCGCCGACGCGGTCGACCACCCGGTCACGCTGGCGCCACGCGCCGACGGCGACGACGCCAAGCGCCGCCGCGACCGCACCGCCGGCTCCGACGGCCACGAGCAGGGTGTCGTCCACTGCAGTCGTCCCGAGGAGCGCGCCCGTCCCGACGACACCGAGGCCGACGACGGCGGCCGCGTTCGCCACGCCGACGCTCACGATGGCGGCGAGTCCCCGCTCGAACGGAACCCCGGCGATCCGCGCCACGAGCGCGCCGCTCACCGGGTCGCCGCCTGCCTGCCCGAACGGTGTGACGTTGTTCAGAAAGCTCGATGCCGCGAACAGACCGACCGACTCCGGCAAGGTGACCGGTACGTCGAGACGCCGGCAGACGAGATGGAGCGAGCCCCCCCACAGTAGGATCGGCAGCCAGCCGAGGCCGACGAGGATCGCGGCGTCACCGGGGGCGATCCGGCCGAGGGCGGCCGCGACGGCGTCGACGCCAATGGCTCGCAGATAGAGCCAGAGTCCGACTGCGGCGGCGAGCGTCCACAGGATCGTCCGTCGTCGGCGCTCGTGGGCGACCACGGCTCACCCGCCCGGCCCCCGATAGAGCACGTCGTAGCCGTGGGCGACGTAGCTCAACCGCTCCTCGTCGAGCTGGCGGCGTCGAGCGTCGAGCCACGCCTCCGCTCCGTCGACCACTCCCTCGACCGCCTCGGCCACGAAGTCCAGAATCGTCTCGAGGAAGTAGTGCTCGTCGGCGGGGTAGGGCGGATACACCACCCAGTCCGACGCGCCGACCGCCAGCAGGTCACCGTCGCGTTCGCGACACCGATTCAGGAGGTGGCGCCCCGCCCGGGCGTCCCGGCCCGGCTCGCCGTCGATGGCCTCGTGATACGCCGCGACGACTGCCTCGTCGGCCGGGTGATCGGGCTGGAACGCCGTTTCGCCGTCGAAGGTGATGGGCGCGTACACCAGGCCGCCCGGGCGGAGCGCCCGTTCGAAGGCGTCGAGCGCGCCGTCGATGGGGACGAGGTCGAGAAACGCCTGCGCGACGACGAGATCCGCCCAGCCGTCGAGTCCGGCATCGAGTGCGTCTCCCCGTTCGAACCGAACGGTCAGGTCATCGACTCGGAAGCCCGTTCCGGCCGGATCACCGCCGCACTCGGCCATCCGTCGCTCCCGGGCGAGGTCGAGTACGGCACCGTTGCGGTCGATCCCCCGGTACTCCCCGGCGGTGACGCCCCAGTCGCGAAGGCGGGGGACCGTGGCGCCGGTACCGGCACCCGCTTCGACGATCCGCGGCGCGTCCGGGAGTGCTTCGAGCAGGCGGTCGCGCACTCGATGGTCGATGGCGCGGTCGTCGACGGTGCGTTTCGCCTCCAGATACCGCCCGTCGTACGCCATCACAGCGGCCGTTCGTGACTGGCCCACGCGTCCTCGTCTTCCCACATGCGGACGGTCAGTTTGGTGGGCACCTCGGTCGGCACGCGCTCGACGAACCGGTCGCCGAACAGGCGGGCGAACCGCTCGACGCTCGGGTTCAACCCCTCGAACTCCGGCAGGTCGTTGAGGAGCGTGTCGCGATACCGATCTTCCAGCTCGTCCAGCGCGGCGTCGACGGCGTCGATGTCGACCAGGTAACCGTACTCGTTCAGCTCGGGGCCGGCGAAGCGGACCGCGACCTCGAAGTGGTGGCTGTGTCTCTCGCCTTCGGGCCCCGGATCGGGCACCGTGAGGAAGTGTTGCGCCACGAAATCCCGCGAGACCGAGAGCCGGTACATACCCGTTCGTGGCAGGCGATCGACTTATATCACTCGTACGTCAGCAGCACCTGCAGCGCGTTCTCCGGGCCGCCGTCGAGCAGACGATAGGCTTCCGGCGCGTTCTCGACGGCGATCCGGTGTGTGACCAGCTGTTCGGCCGTCACGCCGCGCAGGCGCTCCCACGCCACGTCCAGTCGGCGGTCCTTCGTCCACCGACCCCGGAGGTCCGGGTCGAGCGTGCTCACCTGACTCGACGAGATGTCGATGCGGTTGCGGTGGAAGAAGCCGCCGAGGTCCGTCTCGGCGCGCTTGCGTCCGTACCACGACCCGACGACGATCCGGCCGTCGTAGCCCACGGCGTCGATGGCGTCGTCGAGCGTCGTCGGCCGCCCGGAGAGCTCGAACGCCAGATCGGCGCCGGTCGGGTCGCCACGGTCGCCGATCCGTGCCGCCTCCTCGGGTGTGAGCGTCTCGTCGGCACCCAGCGTCGCCGCCATCTCCCTCCGGTGCGCGACGGGTTCGACGACCGTCAACCGTTCCAGCGGAAACTCGGCGAGGATGCTCGCCGTGACGAGGCCGACCATCCCCGCGCCGAAGACGACGACGCGCTCTCCGACCCGCGGAGTGCCGTCCATGACGAGCGTCGTCGCCGTCTCGGCGGTTGGCAGGAGTGCCGCCGTCGACGGGGACAGATCCTCGGGCACGGGCACGAGGGCCTCCGGATCGGCGGTGAAGTGGCTCTCGTGAGGGTTGAACGCGAACACCGTCCGTCCACGCCACGCGTCGTCCACCTCAGCGCCGACCGTCACCACGTCTCCAACCGCCGCGTAGCCGTACTTGAGCGGGTAGGTTAGGTCGCCGTCGAGGGCGTCGAGCGTTTCGTCGGCCGCGAGGCCACGGGGCATCTCACCGCGGTAAATCAGCAGTTCGGTACCCGAGCTCACCGCCGAGACGCCCGCCTCGACGAGCACCTCGTTCGGATCGGGATCGGGAATCGATTCGCGTTCGACCCTGATCGTCCTCGGTCCGTCGAAGTAGAGTGATCGGCCGCTCGCCGGTGGATCGGCTACGGAGCGCCCGCCTCCGACGCTTCCTGTCACGCCCGCTCTAGCGGCGCCCGCCACTTCATACTGCCGCCCGCTACCGGTTCACAGTCGCCCCGTGACGGCCAGATAATCCCGACCGAAGACCACGAGCGACGGTACGGCGACGACGAGCGAGAGCGGGTGAGCGACCGAGACGGGGAGGACGGGTGCCAGCGCGACGGCGATGACACCCATCTGGAGGGCGGCCAGCGGCCGTCGCACCCGGCTCTCGGGCAGGTCGTCGACCGGTCGCCCCCGCCGTTTCCGCCAACCGATTCCCGCGCGGTAGACGTACCGCGCGGCCGACACGGAGAGATACGCGACCGGGAGTCGGCCCCAGGCGACGCCGACGAGGGGGGCGACCAGAAAGCCCAGCGTGTCGAACGCGAGGTCGAGTTTCGCGCCGAGGGTGGTCGTCTGCCCCGTCCGTCGCGCGAGACGCCCGTCGACGACATCGAGAGCGACGCCGGTTCCGTAACACGCGGCCGGCGCCCACTGCACCGCCTCGACCGGCGGCACGAACAGAAACCCCGCTGTCGCGGCGTACAGCCCCCCACGACCGAGTGTAACGAGGTTCGGGAGGGCGAGCGCGGTCGTCCCGTCGTCGAAGTGGTAGCCGAGGAAGCCGACTTCGTACGCCAGCACGACTCCGGTGATCAGCACCCAGCGGTTCGCGGCCGTGTGACTGGTCGCCCCCGCGACGAGCATCCATCCGCCGACTGCCGTCCCGGCCGCCGCCACGCCGGCCGTCCCCGTCGCGGCCACGCGCCACCGTTCGCGAACGTGCTCTCTCATCGCTCGAACTCCGGATCTTCGAGCGCCGCGAGCCGGTCGCGTCCCTCGCTCGGGAGACGATGCCCGGCGGCCGCGAGGTTCGCGACGACGTGGTCGGCGTCGGTGCTCGACGGGATTGGGACGACCCCGCGGTCGACGTGCCACGCGACGACGGCCGCCGCGGGCGAGACACCCATCTCGGCGGCCGTCTCCCGGACGGCCGGTTCGTCGAGGAGTCCCGGCGCCGACAGCGGCGAGTGGGCGACGACTCGGATGCCCCGCTCGTGACACCACGACACGAGTTCCCGCTGGGGGCGATAGGGATGGCACTCCACTTGCACCACCGCCGGGGGAACACGCGCGAAGTCGACGATATCCGAGAGGGTCGCCCGGTCGACGTTGCAGACGCCGAGCGACGCCACGAGGCCGCGGTCGTAGAGCGCTTCCATGCGTCGCCACGTCGCCTCCAGACTCACGTCCGCCGTCGCCCGCTCGCCGTCGTCGGTTTCGGGGAACGTCAGCGCCTCCTGCGTTTCGACCGGCAACTCGGCGAGGCGCCGTAGGGCGCCGGTGTACGCCCACGCCTCGGGCCAGTGGAGCAGGTAGCAGTCGAGCGTGTCGACACCCAGTTCGTCGAGCGTCGTCTCGCAGGCCTCCGCGACGTGAGCGTGGTTCGTGTTCCACACCTTGCTCGCGAGAACGAGCGAGTCGCGGTCGGGGCTCCCCGGTGCGGCGAGTAGCTCGCCGATCCGCGCCTCGTTGCCGTACAGCTCCGCGGAGTCGAGGAGGCGGTAGCCGGCGTCCAGCGCGACTGCGATGGAGTCGCGGCGGTCGACGTACTCGCCGTCGCGGTAGCGCGAACAGCCGAAGCCGACGGGCGGCAGCCGGAGGGCTGCGTCGGGTGGGTGAACCGGCGCAGCCGCGTCGTCCACCCCACTCCGTCCCCACACCACTCGCCGTCGATCCGGCTGGGGGACGCCGTGTGCGGCGGCGCTGCCGTCGCCGTCCCCGTCGGCGGCGCGCTCGATCGCGTTACAGACCGCGACGACGTGTGCGGCCCGCCGCGCGGAGCTTTGGGCTGGTCGCCCCCGCCGGATATCCGCGGCCAGCCGCTCCGGTCCGGCGAGATAGGGCGTCCGGCGAGACGGCTGCTGGAGTGGCATCGGGGTGTACGATCGCCCCGTGCGCCCGAAGGCGACGCGATGACCCGACTCACCGCCCAGATCACCCGCATCGTCGAGATACAGCGAGCCGTCGTCGCCGTGCAGTTCGAGGCTCGTGAACTCCCGGCTCCGATGGGGGGCGTAGAAACTCGCCGTCAGGCGGACCAGCGGGCCGTCGACGAGTTCGAGCGTCGCTTCGACGTGACTCGGGCGATCGGGTCGGCGTGACTCGCGATCCGGCCACGGCGCCGCGGTGTCCGCGACCCGCACCCGTTCGACGGGGCCGAACCACGCCACGAGGAGGGAGAGGGGGTAGACGGCGCCGTCGTAGAGCGGGCCGACTCCGAGAAACGAGTCGGGGTCGTCGTGCCACTCGGTCACGCGGCCGACGTGGGCGTGGGCGTAGGCCAGGCGGACGGTCCCGAGGCGACCGTCGTCGACCGCCGTCCGCGCGTGTCGCTGCGCCTCGCACCGGTGGTTGATGGGGGCACAGCCGAGCGCGAGGCGCCGGCGTTCCGCGAGGGCGACCAGCCGTCGCGCCGCGCCGGCGTCGAGCGCGAGCGGTTTCTCGCTCCAGACGTGGCGCCCCGCCCGCAGAGCGCGGTCGGTCACGTCGGCGTGGGCCGCGTGGCTCGTGAGGTTCAGGAGCAGAGGGGCGTCCTCGGCGTTCAAGAGCGCGTCGAGGTCGGCGTACGCCGCTGCGTCGAGGTCGCCTGCGAGCGCTTCGGCCCGAGCGGCGTCCCGGTCGCAGACGGCCGCCACCGCGAGCGACGACCCGTCGAGTCCGCTCGCGTACTTCCGGGCGACCGCCCCACACCCCACGAACGCACACTCCATACCCGTCGGCGGGCTGCGGTCGTAAAAAGTCCCCCGCCGGTCGTGACGCGTCGTGTTCAGATAAGCCAGCAAGTCTGTGACCTCCTCGAAAGCCCCGCCTCGCTGGAGTCGGGGGGCTCGCTGCGCGCGCTCGCTTCGCTCGCGTGCTTACGTCGCCCGCCTTCCTCCAGCGAGTCGCCCCTTTCAGTCCCACCCCGCGGCAGTCGATTGGCCAGCCGACGCGGGTGGGACTGAAAGCGGCCGGGGGCTTTCGAGGTGTGGTTGATTCTATCGCTCTAATCTGAACAGTGCCGTCGTGACGAGCCGACGGTATAAGATGGTCGCGCGACCACGGCCCGACATGGCGCGTGTGGCGGTCCTCCACAACACGCTCGATGGACGAGGCGGCGCCGACGCCGTCTGTCTCCACGTCTGCGAGGCGCTCCAGTCGCATCACGACGTGACCCTGTTCACCCTCTCGCGGTCGTCGCTCGACGACCTCGACGCGCTGTTCGGCACGTCCGTGCGCGTCCCCGTCCACCGGCCACGAGGGACCCGTCTCGTCTGCTCTGCCTTCGACGCGCTCCCCGACCGGTTCGGACCGCAGTTGGCACCGCGGAGCGTTCTGCTCCGACGGCTCTTCCGCCCCCACGCCGCCGGGTTCGACATCGCCGTCAGCACCGCCAACGAGTTCGACCTCCCGCTTCCCTCACTGCAGTACGTCCACTTCCCGCAGTTCAATCGCCGGCACACGACGGCCGGTCCGGCGTCCCGTCTCGACCCGCTGTGGAGCCGGCTGGCCGGTCTGGCCGACCGGACGCTCCCCGCCGACTCCCACCTCCTCGCTAACTCCGCGTGGACGGCCGGCGCCGTCGAGGCTATCTACGGGCGACGGCCGGCGGTGCGGTATCCACCTGTCGACCCCCCGGCCGATCCCCGACCGTGGGCGGACCGGGAGGATGGCGTCGTCGTCGTCGGCCGTCTCGCCCCCGACAAGCGGCCCCTTCGGGCGATCCGAATCGTCGACGGCGTCCGCGCCCGGGGGCACGACCTCCATCTCCACCTCGTCGGATCGTCGTCGACCATCTACGCCGACTACGCCCGGCGGATCGTCGCCGAAGCGGCCGACCGGCCGTACGTCGACCTCCACCGCGACGTGTCCCGTGAGCGGGTCGAAGAGTTGCTCGCCACGCACCGCTACGGTCTGAACTGCAAGCCAACGGAACACTTCGGGATGGCGGTCGCGGAGTACGTCGCGGCGGGCATGGTCGCGTTCGCCCCCGACGCGGGCGGACAGCGGGAGGTGCTGGACGGCCGTCTGGACCGCCTCTTCACCTCGACCGCCGACGCCGTGTCGACGATCAGCGCGGCGGTCGCGGGCGACGATCGACCGACGCTCCCCCGTGATCGCTACGCCAGCGAGCGGTTCCACGCGGCGATTCGGGAAGATGTCGCGGCGGTGCTCGATGCTCGCTGACACTCTCGGCTGTACTTCGTGGCCCCACCCAGCACGTCGGGGTGCCGGATCGATCTAGCGGTTGGCATCGGTTGCCCATCCGATCGCCTGACTGCGTGGATCGGGATCAACGACTCGCCGTCGACAGGATGAGTGCCTCGTCGGCCGCGCGGCTTACCGCCGGAGCGATCGGCCGGCGACGCAGGGGAGTCGGACGGTCAGTCGAAGATGGCAGTCGTACTGCCGGCTGTGCGTCCCGAACGGGTCACAGCCGACGGGATCAGTCTCGGTCCGCGCCGTCGCGGTTCTCGCTCAGGTGTTCCCAGATTTCCGTACAGCCCGCACCGGCTTCGACATCGGAGAGGTGATTTCGCGTGTCGTCTTCGGCCGCTGTCTCTGTCTCCGGCGAGTCCTTCAGGACCTCGCTGTTCTCGCTCATCGAACCTTCCTATGAAATACGGCCGTATAAGGCCGCTTTCGGCCGTAATCGCTACCCGTTCTCCCGCATGGAGGCGGTCTTTTCCGGTATCCGTGACGGCGGATCTGCGTGGTGATTCCGCCCCTGTCTTGCGATTTCCCCTCGATCACCCCCGGTATCGCCGTCCGACGACCGGCAACCGTGTCTGATGCCGACGGGCTTACCGCCGTCGGGCCCGAACGGCCGGCCATGACGACCGCGGTTCACCAGCTCGACGACGGGGCCTGGGTCAGCGTCAACGATTCCCGTGAGGTGAACGTCAGCGACCTCTGGCGCCTCGCTCGTCACGAATTCTGCCCGTGTCAGCTCGCGGATTTCTTGGCGGAAGGGTTCGTCGAAGTCGCGCCCGACGGGGCGGACGTGGAGGCACGCATCGCCGGCCAGTGCATTCAGTGCGGCGCGAGCGGCGTCACCGACTGGCTGACGCTCGGTCGCGTCGATCCCGAAACCGGCGTATTCCGGGCTGTCGTCCCCGAGAGCACGCACGTCCCCGGCCGACGCTATCGGCTGGCGGCGCCGCCTTGACAGCTCACATATGCCGGCAAATGTTGTCGTGTCCCCGGAGAGCCGGGGAAGGTTGACGGCGTGCCGCACCGTATATGTTCGGCCCTATTCTAGCGATTCATGCCGTCCAAGGTCGAGCGCTGGAAAGACGAAACCTACGGGATGGAGGTACGTGACCACCTCCTCCGATTCGCGGAGGAGGGGTGGGACGCCATCCCCGAGGACGAACACGACGCCTGGTTCGAGCGGTTCAAATGGTGGGGGCTGTACCACCAGCGGAAAGGGCAGGAGAGCTACTTCATGATGCGCATCGGGACGCCGATGGGCCGGATGACGCCGGAACAGCTCCGGACCGTCGGCGAGGTGGCGGAGGAGTACGCCACCGGCCCCGTCGAGAACCCCGAGTTCGGCGACGCCTACGCCGACTTCACGACGCGCCAGTCGATCCAGCTTCACTGGATCAAAGTCGAGGATATCGCGGACATCTGGGACGAACTCGAATCCGTCGGTCTCTCTACGATTCAGGCGTGTGGTGACTCGTGGCGCAACATCGTCGGCTCCCCCGTCGCCGGCCGGGACGCGGACGAACTGATCGACGTCTGGCCCATCGTGCAGGAACTCCACGAGACGTTCAAGGGCAACGATCTCTACTCCAATCTGCCCCGCAAGTGGAAGGTCGCGATGACCGGCGACCGCCGTGGCTCCGGTCAGGGCGACATCAACGACCTCGCCTTCGAGCCGGCGGTGAAGGAGATCGATGGGGAAGAGGTCGAGGGATTCAACGTCAACGTCGGCGGCGGCCTCGCCCGCAAGGAGCCCCGCTTCGCCCGCGATATCGACGTCTTCTGCCGTCCCGAGAACGCCACGGACGTGGCCGCCGGGCTCTCCGCCCTCTTCCGTGATTACGGCGACCGGGAGGACCGTTTCAACGCCCGCATCAAGTTTCTCGTCGACGAGTGGGGCCCGGAGAAGGTCCGGTCGGTCCTGCAGGAGGAGTACGTCGACTACGAACTCCCGACCGCCGGGGAGGGCCTCCGGTCGGAGTACGACTACAACGCCGGCCGCGCCGACTCCACCGGCGACTACATCGGTGTCTACGACCAGCAGGACGGGCAGAACTTCGTCGGCCTCTCCGTGCTGGTCGGCCGCATGGCCGCGGAGGACGTGATCGAACTCGCGGACCTCGCGGAGGAGTACGGCTCCGAGATGATCGGCCTGACCCAGCGCCAGAACGTCATCGTCGGCGACGTTGCGGACGATGACCTCGACGACTTCCTCGCCGAGGATCTGCTGGACGAACACTCGCCGGACCCGCATCCGTTCATGCGCGGCTCCATCGCGTGTACGGGCACCGAGTACTGCTCGCTCTCCATCGTCGAGACGAAAAACCGGATGGTTCGGTACGGGCGCTGGCTGCGGGACAACGTGCCCGTTCCCGAGGGTGTCGAGGATTTCCACATCCACCTCTCGGGCTGTACCGCGTCGTGTGCTCAGCCCCAGATTGCCGATATCAGCCTCCGGGGAATGAAGACCCGGAAGGACGGCGACGCCGTCGAGGCGTTCGACGTGGGTCTGGGCGGCGGCCTTGGAGAGAACCCCACCTTCGCCGACTGGGTGAAGATGCGCGTCCCCGCCGACGAGGTGCCGGGCTACATCGCCAACCTGCTCGAAACGTACGAGGCGGAGCGCGCGGGTCCCGAGGAGTCCTTCCGTGACTTCGTCGCCGACCGCGACGAGGACGAACTCGCTGCCCTCGCCGACAGCGAGGAGACGAGCTACGAGGACCCGTATCTCGGCAACACGAAGATGACGTGGTACCCCTACGCCGAGGAGACGGCGATGGACGCCTCGCCTGCCCCGACAGACGGGCGGGGTGAACCGCTCCCCTCGGACGACTGACCATGGCCGACCGCGTGATGAAGGTCAACGCCTTCACGACGTTCGACCTGCTCGACGCCAGCGTCGAGGGCCACGGCTTCGAGGAGGAGGCGTTCGCCACGCTCAACGTGCGGACGGCCCGGGAGGCGCCCGAAGCGATTTCGCTCGAACTCGAACTCGACAACACCGAACTCGAGTCGGTTCCCCCGCACGCCGACCGCGTGACGCTCTCGGCCGCCGAGGCGCGCACGCTCGCGACCGAACTGCAGAGCGCCGCCGACCGCGTGGCGGCCGCGGAGGACGAGTGATATGAGCACGATGACGACCGGCACGGTCTATCTCGTCGGCGCGGGTCCGGGCGACCCCGACCTCCTGACGGTGAAGGCCCGGCGTCTGCTCGATTCGACCGACGTGGTCCTCCACGACTCGCTCGTGGGCGACGGCGTCGTCGAATCGATTCCCGACGGCACGCGCGTCGAGAACGTCGGCAAACGTGCCGACGGCGAACGCACGCCACAGGCGGAGATCAACGAGCGGTTGGTGCAGGCTGCCGAGTCCGGACGCGACGTGGTTCGTCTGAAAGGCGGCGATCCGACCATCTTCGCCCGTGGGGGCGAGGAGGCCGAACACCTCGCGCGCCACGGCGTCCCCTTCGAGGTAGTGCCGGGCATCACGAGCGCCGTCGCCGCGCCGAGCGTCGCCGGCGTCCCGCCGACCCACCGCGACCACGCCTCGTCGCTCGCCGTCGTGACGGGTCACGAAGATCCGACCAAGGCGGACAGCGCCCTCGACTGGGGCGCGCTGTCCAGCCTCGTCACCGCCGGCGGGACGCTGGTGATCCTGATGGGCGTCGGCCGCCTCCCCGACAACACGGCCGCGCTCCGAGCCGCGGGCGTCGCCCCCGAGACGCCCGTGGCGATGGTCGAACGCGCGACCCTGCCGGACGAACGTGTCGTCACCGGACGCCTGGACACCATCGTCGACCGGGCCGACGAGGCGGGGATCGAACCCCCGGCCGTCACCGTCGTCGGCGACGTGGTCGGCGTCCGCGAGACGGTCTCCCACTGTCTCGGTGGCTCGAACGCGCTGGCGGAGTCGCCGCTTCTCGCGGGCACCGAGGGCGTCGTGGAGGTGACGGACAGTGACTGACGAGTGGCCGCTCAAACGCCTCATGACCGAGGTGGTGGGATCGGGCACGAAATCCGCCGAGGACATGACGCGCACGCAGGCCGCGGAGGCCATGCGCCGCATCTTCCGTGGCGACCCCGATCCGACGACGCTCGGCGCCTTCTGGCTGGCCAACCGCTGGAAACACAACACGGCCGAGGAACTCGCCGCGTTCACCGACGAGATGTGCGAGCGCACCGAGTACGCCACCCCCGACGCCGACCCCGTCGACTGCGGCGCCAACTACGACGGCAAGGGTCGGACCGCCATCCTCGGTGCCGCTGCGGGCGTCGTCGCCGCCGGTGCGGGCACGCCCGTCGTCGTCCACTCGGGTGACCGCGTCCCCACGCAGAAACAGGACGCGTACAAGCACGTCCTCGACGAACTCGACGTGGCGACGGAACTCACGCCCCGGGATTCGGCCGACATGGTCGACGAGACGGGCGTTGGTTTCTACTACCAGCCGGCGTTCAACCCCGCCGTCGCCGACCTGTTCGACCGCCGCGACCAGATGGGCGTGCGCACGTTCGTCAACACCGTCGAGACACTCGCCAACCCCGCCGGCGCGAGCGTCCACCTCGGCTCCTTCTACCACCTCGCGTTCGCGAAGAAGGTGGTCGAAACGTTCGAGCAAACCGAGTTCCACGACCTGGATCGCGTCATCATGTTCCAGGGGATGGAGGGGTACGACGACATCCGCCCCGGCTACACCAAGGTCGCGGACTGGTCGGCCGACGGCGACTTCGAGGACTACGAGATCGAGACGGCCACCTACGGGATGGACTTCGAGGAGGCGGACCTGCAGGTCGACGACGTGGCCGCCGACAGCGCCCGCCTCACCGAAGCGGTGGTCGCCGGCGACCGCACCGATCACTGGCACGACGCCGTCGCGCTCAACGCCGCATTCCGCATCTACGCCGGCGGCGACGCCGACTCGCTCGACGCCGGCCTCGACGCCGCACGCGCCGCCATTTCGGACGGCTCGGCCGCCGCGGTGCTGGACGATCTGCGGGCGTTCTGATTTTACCGCTCCGTCTCGACACACTTCGTATGAGCGACGACGAGGACGTGATCCACCCGAGCGACGTGGGCGACACCGACGCTCCACCGGTCGCGGAGAAACCGTACAAGATCATCTTCGAGGCGAACAAGTGTATCGGGACCGGGAAGTGCGCGGAGGTCTCTTCGAACTGGGATCTCGACCTCGAAACGGGGTTGGCACGCCCGCAGACCTACTACGTCGGCGAGAGCGACCTGGATCACAACGTCCGGGCCGCGGCGGTTTGCCCGGCGAAAAAAGGTCGCGGCGTCATCCACGTGATCGACCGCCGGACCGACGAGGAGATCGCGCCCGACCCCGACGGCGACGGGAGTCTGAGCGTCGACTGGTAGTCCTGGGGCTTCTCGGCCGCCACGACACCCCGATCAGTCGAGTTCGGCGTCGGCCACCCGATCTACCGCTTCGCGGACCGACGCTTCCGTCCCTGTCTCGCGGGCGGCCGACCACACCACCGACGCCCCGGCAGCGGCCCGAACCGCCGCTCGGCGGCGTGTCGGATCGACCCCTCGTTCTTTGAGGTCGGCTCGCAGGTCGCCGACGACGGTCGCCACCAGTCCCGCACCGTCGACGACGGCCTCAAGTTCTTGGCGCAGGTGCCGGCTCACCCCGGGACTGGTGCCACTCGTCGCGACGGCGACGGTGACGGGGCCGTCTTCGACCGTGGCGGGAACGACCACGCTCCCCGGGCCGCGGTCACCGCTCCGGTCGGCGCGGTTGACGAGGGCGCCCCGCTCCGTCGACGCGGACGCGATGGCGGCGTTGAGCGCCTCGTCGTCCGTCGCGGCGACGACGAGCGCCGGGTCGGCAGCGTCGAGCCACGCGGGCACGTCCTCGGGGGCGGGGGCTGCGCGGACGAACTCGCTGTCGCCGAAGTCGGCGTCCGCGAAGGCGGGGCTGACGACGACGACGCGGGCCTCGCGAGCGAAGCGCCGCGCCTTCCGCGCACCGACGGCGCCGCCGCCGAACACGAGCACCACCTCGCCGTCGAAGTCGTGGACGAGCGGGATCACACCGGTTCCTCGTGGGCGGGCGTTAAAAGCCGTCGGCCGATGGGATACAGTACAGTTGTCCTTATTATCGTGATTATTGTAACTGTTTACCGGTGGTTCGCCGGCCTGTCTCGGCGAACCACCGGTAATGACTTACAATAATCACTATTAGTCGTCGACGCCGTAGCCCGTCCCATGCTCCGACGGGTGCTCGGCTGGTTCGGGGGAGGGGGTGACGACGCAGACGGGTCGGACGCCGGCGACCTGGAGTGGACCGACCCCAACACGGAGTACGGCGGCGACGGTCCTCCCCGCCGATACACGTGTCCCGAGTGTGACGCGGCCATCGAGTCGACCGGCCCCGACGAACAGGTGACGTGTCCCGAGTGTCACACGGCGTTCAAGGGTGTCCTCGTTCCCGACTTCGCGATCTGTCCGGACTGCGAGTCGCGGATCGAGGACGTGGCGTTCTACCCGGAAACGCGCCGCGACACCGAGTTCGCCGCGTGTTCGACGTGTGGCTATCGGTGGGAGAGTGACCCACGGTAGCTATCGTCGGACAGCGTCGAGCGCTACGCTTGCTCTCCGCCCGCGATCAGGGTGGTCTCGTCGCTCTCGGCGTGGTGGAGCGTCACGTCGTGGCGCGTGTGACGGGCGTGGGTACGGGCCCAGCGCCGGGCGGCTGCTTCCGAGAGCCGCTCGACGCCGTCCGGGCACCGGCGACACGTCGCCCGCCACGTCGACACGCCGTCCGGATAGTGCCCCGTGTGCCGTTCGTGATCCAGCGCGAACTGTTCGACTGCCCGATTGCCCGCCATCAGCTCGTCGAGTTCGTACGACAGTTCCCACTGTCGGCCACACCGCTCACAGGAGACGGTCGGATCGTTCTCTGACACACGCCCAGTTACGGGTTCGGCGCTCTTGAACGTGCTACATCCACGAGGACTGTCGGAACCGTACCCTGGTGGGTCGCCGAATCGTCGCGATCGGTCGGTACCGACATACAACTCCCCTCGGAAAGGGGGAGGGATCGTGGCAGGGGGGGACGCCACGATCCGAAATCGGCGATCAACTGTCCACCGGCACGACGATGAATCGACGTGTGGGGTGCCTCCACTGACCGGCGGACGGGGTAATACTGGAATCGGATTGTGGTAATCTTTTTCATTCGATTCTGCCGCCCGAACGTATCCGGGGCGTAGGGGCGGCGAGACCCCGATAATCGACCGACTACGCGTCGATATTTAAAATAGGCCGCTGATGTTACCCTCCGCATCGACGTCCATATTCTCGGCCGCAGGTTCGGCGGGGAGGCCGGGCATGGTGAGCACGTCGCCCGTCAGGACGACGACGAAGCCGGCCCCGGCGTCGGGGTAGCATTCGCGGACGGTGAGCGTCCAATCGAGGGCCGGCGCTCCCTTCCGTGTCGGGTCGTCCGTCGTCGAGTGTTGGGTCTTCGAGAGACAGACTGGCATGTCGCCGTAGCCCTGCTCTTCCAGCCGCTCGAGGTCGTCGAGCGCGTCTTCGGTGAAGTGGACGCCGTCGGCGCCGTAGACGTCGGTGGCGACCGTCTGGATCTTCTCTTTCAGGCCGGCTTCGATGTCGTAGAGGGGTTCGAACTCGCTGTCGCTGTCCGCGAGTTCTTTGGCCGTCTCGGCCAAGTCCGCGGCGCCTTCGCCACCCTTGTCGAACGCCTCCGAGACGACCACGGGATAGCCCTCCCGCTCGCAGTGGTCGATGATGGCCTGTATCTCCTCGTCGGTGTCGGTCGGGAAGCGGTTGATCGCGACGACGAACGGAGCGCCGAACTGTTCGATGATGCCGGCGTGGTGATCCAGGTTCGTCATCCCGGCCTGTACCGCCTCGGGGTCGGGTTCGTCGAGGCGGTCGTAGTCGACCGGCCACATATCGAGCCCGTGGTATTTCATCGACCGGACGGCGGTCGTCAGGACGACGGCGTCGGGCGCCACGCCGCGTCGAGAGACGATGTTGCCGAACTTCTCGAAGCCGAGATCGGCGGCGAAGCCCGCCTCGGTGACGAGGTAGTCACCGAGCGCGAGGCCGAGTTTGTCGGCCAACAGGGAGTTCGTCCCGTGGGCGATGTTGGCGAACGGGCCGCCGTGGACGAACGCGGGCGAGCCCTCGATGGTCTGGACCAGATTGGGTCGCAGGGCGTCTTTCAGAAGCATCGCCATCGCGCCCTCGATACCCAGATCGGCGACGGTAACCGGGCCGCCGTCGGCGTCGTAGGCGACGATCATCCGCGCCAGCCGCTCTTTCAGATCCGCGAGCGAGTCGGCCATACAGAGCACCGCCATCACTTCCGACGCGGCGGTGATTTGGAAGCCCTCCTCGCGGGGCGGGCCGTTGGTCTCGCCGCCGAGGCCGACCACCGTCTCGCGGAGCGCCCGGTCGTTCATGTCGAGCGCGCGCTTCCAGCTCACCTGGTCGACATCCACGTCGAGGTCGTTGCCGTAGTGGATTTTGGTGTCGAGCGTCGCCGAGACGAGGTTGTGGGCCGTCGTCAGTGCGTGGAGGTCGCCGGTGAAGTGGAGGTTGATGTCCTCCATCGGGAGTACCTGCGAGTGGCCGCCGCCCGCGGCGCCGCCCTTGATGCCGAACACCGGCCCCAGCGAGGGCTCGCGAACCGCGACGATGCCCCGCTCGCCGATATGGTTCAGCCCCTGTCCGAGGCCGACCGTCGTCACCGTCTTCCCCGCACCCTTCGGCGTGGCGGTCGTCCCCGTGACGAGGATGAGTTTCCCCTCGTCGGCGTCGGTCAGCGTCCGCTGGATCGCGTCCTGTTCGATCTTCGCGATACCGTTGCCCTGGGGGTCGAGATCCTCGGGGCCGAGGCCGATATCGCCCGCTACGTCCTCGATGGGGCGTGTCTCGGTGGCCCGTGCAATCTCCATGTCCGTCGGTGCTCCCTCGCCATCGGATTCGTCCGAAGTCATTCTGGTGGGATACACGATAGCCCCCTATGTAAGCGGCAGGGGCGTTTTTGACACCATTTTTTACCGCGATCCCCACCGCTTTTCAGGGAGTATCGCCGGACGCGACGGCGATTCATCGGACTACACACACGACCTGTCGGCACGGTGATCGCCGTTACTTTTCCACGTCGAGCAACGCCACTCGCTCGACGACCAGATCGGCCAGGTCGCCGTCGGTCGCATCGAGTTCTGCCTCGGTGATATCGAAGAAGGCGCGCACACGGTCGGCGTCCACCGCGTCAAGCGCCGCCCCCCGGTCGAGCAGGTCGCCGACGGCGTTCGCGGCGTCGGCTTCCGCCGACCCGTCGCCGCCGGGGTCGCTCACGAGCACCACCACCGGGGACCGGCCCTCGCTCACGCCCATCTCCAGTGCGTCGTCGATCTGTCGGCGCCCGGCGGCGTAGAGCAGGATCTCGACGCCGCGGTCCCGCGCGACGTTCTCCCCGCGGGCGATGGCCCGATCCGCGAGTTCGATCGCGCGTTCGAGGTGGTGGCGTCCGACGACGTAGCGCGCGTCGAACGCCTGGACGGTGACACCGTGATCGGCCGCGATGCCGTTCAGTCGGTCGAGGAAGGCGTCCAGATCGTCGATATCGGCGTCGCCTTCGACCAGCCTCATCCGAAATCACCCAGACTGGCCTGGCCGCCGGTCGCGCTGCCACCCGGTTCGTCGTCCGCCGCGCCGTCGTCCGCCGCGCCGTCGTCCCTCTCGGCACGCACGTCCACCATCGATGGATCGCGCCGCCCGGCGTTCTCCAGAATGCGCTCGGCCGTCCGCTCGCGTCCGCGGAGCGCCCCGAGGACGGTCGCCTTGTCCGCCTCGCGCAGGTCGGCCCGGGACTCGACGCCCGCCTCGAACAGGCGGCGGGCGCGCTTTCGTCCCACGTTTCGCACGCCGGCCAGATCGAGCAGTTCCTCGCGGACGCCGTACTGGACGCGTTTCTTGGCCTCGCGGACCGCCACCACGCAGTCGAGTTCGAGGTCGGTCGCCAGTCGCTCTGTGGCACCCAGCAGCCACTCCGCGGTGTCGACTTTGCCCCGAATGTCGCCGGGACCGACGCCGTAGCGCTCGGTGAGGCGGTCCTCGTCGACCTCTCGCGCCCAGTCTTCCAGCAGTTTCGCCGTCTTCAGCGCCGACAGCCACTCCTCGAAGCGCACGTCCTCGAACTCCGAGGGGACCCGGCCCAGGAATTCGTCCTCGCGCTCGTAACACAGCTCGGTGTAGGTCTCTCGGTCCCCCGACTTCAGGTAGAGTTCGTACATGTCGGGGGTCCGGCAGACCAAGTGGTACAGGCCGAGCGGCGTCGGCTCGTCGGCTTCACGGAGGCCGTCGACGATTTCGGCCGCGCTCATCGGGTCGAGATAGAGGCGGGAGACGGTGTGGCCGAGCCCCGTCGCCGTGATCTCGTCGCCCTCGCGTTCGACGAAGTCGTTGGCGACGAGGTAGTCGAGCGTCGAGTCGACGACGGACTCCAGGCGTGCGGTGTCGCTGGACTGCGTGGCGTACAGCGTCCGGTCGAGGAAGTCGAGCAACCCGTCGCGCGTCCGTGCGAACCCGGACGAGACGGTCGCCAGCAGATGGGTCCGCATCGCCGGTTCGCGCGCCAGCTTCGACTGCACCGGCTCCGGGTCGGCGTGGACGTACCGCTCGAACAGTTCGTCCATCGTGTCGTGGTCGTTCGCGAGCAACACCGCCTCGCCGTAGGGGTCGAGTCCGGGCCGCCCGGCGCGGCCGAACATCTGGTGGACCTCCAGCACGTCGAGGGGTTTCATGCCCCCGAACTCGCCGTCGTAGCGCCGCCAGTCACGGACGATCACCCGGCGGCTGGGCGTGTTGACGCCGGCGGCGAGGGTGGGTGTCGCGGCGATGACTTTCAGCAGACGGTCGCGGAAGGCGTCCTCGACGAGCGAGCGGTGGTCGGCCGCCAGGCCGGCGTGGTGGAAGGCCGCGCCCTTCCGAACTACGGCGGCCAGATCCTCGCTCGTCTCGGTGTCGGAGACGCCCTCGATGTCGTCGGCGATGGCCGCGAGTTCCGATCGCTCCGCGTCGGTGAGGTGATCGGCGGTCACGTCCCCCAGCCGCCGGGCGGCCGCCTCCGCGTTTCGCCGGGAGTTGACGAAGACGAGCGAGGAGCCGTCCTCGGTCAGCGTGTCGTCGACGAGCGCAGCGGTCGGGCGTTCGCCCGGACCGACGGGCACCTCGCGCTGGCTGTCGTCGTCGAAGGTGATCGCGTCGCCGTAATGCACGCCCGTCCGCAGGTCGACCGGCCGCCAGTCGGATTTTACCAACTCGGCGTCGAGCCAGTCGGCCACCTCGTCGGCGTTGTCGACGGTGGCGGAGAGGGCGATCACCTGCAGGTCGGGGTTGATACGCCGGAGCTTCGCGAGCGTCACCTCCAGCGTGGGACCGCGGCTCGGATCGTCGACGAGGTGGACCTCGTCGGCGACGACGCAGGTGAGGTCGTCGATCCAGGGGGCGCCGTTGCGCACCAGCGAGTCCACCTTCTCGCTTGTGGCGACGACGATGTCCCGAGAGGCGAGCCACTCCTCGCTCGACTCGTAGTTGCCGGTCGAGATACCGACGTCGACGTCGAAGTCGGCCCAGCGCTCGAACTCCGCCTTCTTCTCGCTGGCGAGGGCGCGGAGGGGGACGACGTAGAGCGCCGTGCCGCCCCGCTCGACGCTCGACAGCATGGCGAGTTCCGCGATCAGGGTCTTGCCGCTGGCGGTGGGGACGCTGGCGACGAGACTCTCGCCGCCGGTGATGCCGGCGTCGACGGCCGCGGCCTGTGGCGGGTAGAGCGACTCGATCCCCGACTCGCGGAGGAACTCGGGGACGCCCGGCGGGAGGCCGGGCACGTCCGTGGGGTTCATTTCGTCTACTCCCGCCTTGGCGCGTCCCCGCGTTTAACTTGTCGGGTCGGCGTCGCCAGGGACGGACCACATCGTCGGGAACTTTAGTGCCGGCGCTCCACGTTCACCCATGTCCACGCTCACCGTTGACGCCGGCGAGCTCACCACGAGCGAAATTCTCGACGCCCTCGAATCGGGCCAGCGCGTCGTGGTCCGCGTCGAGATGCTCGGCGGCGTCCACGACGTGACACTCCGCCACGACGGCACCACGTACTACTGCGACACACCGACGACGCTTCACAAACACCAGTCGGTCGACGAGATGCGGACCTGCATCGAGAAGATGGGGTACGGCCGGGACGAGTAGACGGCAAACGACGGGATAGTGCCGCAGTTTTAACGTCCGGCGGACCCAACGGCGGGTATGTCCGACACCGACTCCGACGCGCCCGACATCGAGGAGCTCGTCGGCGTCGAGGAGCCCAGTTTTCAACACGTTCTCGCCTGCGTGTTCGGCATTCAGGACCACGAGAGCCGGACGTATCTCGCCCTCCTCGACAACCCCGGGAGCACGGTGGTGGAGCTCGCGGAGGAACTCGACCGCGACCGGAGCAACGTCAACCGGTCGCTGACGACGCTCTTGGAGAAGGGGCTGGCCGAGCGGGAACGGCGCCTGCTCGATCCCGGCGGATACGTCTACCAGTACACCGCGACGCCTCTCCCCGAGGCCAAAGAGATGCTGCATCGGACGCTCGATGCGTGGGTCGAACAGGTTCACGGGGCCATCGACGAGTTCGGTGGGTAATCCGAACCCGTCCCGTTTTTCACTTCGCGGCCCAACCCTCCGTCAATGAGTACCAGCCTCGATCTGACCGCGGCCGCCCCCTCGGCGCCCGATGTCGCCGACGACGGCGTCTGGCTCGCGTGTATCGCGTGTGGCGAGACGTTCGCTCCGTTCTCGGCGATCAGATACACCTGCGACCACTGTGACGGCCTGCTCGAAGTCCGCTACGCCGATCCGCCGACCTTCGACGACTTCGAGGGCCGCGGCGTCTGGCGCTACGCCGACGCCCTCCCCTTCGAGATGGGCGTCTCGCTCCCCGAGGGCGCGACGCCGCTCCACCACGTCCCCCGACTGGAGGAGGACGTGGGCGTCGAACGCCTTCGCATCAAACACGAGGGGATGAACCCGACGGGGAGTTTCAAAGATCGGGGCATGACGGTCGGCGTCCGCGTCGCGAAGGAACTCGGTGTGGGGCGACTCGCCTGCGCGTCGACGGGCAACACCAGCGCCGCCCTCGCGGCCTACGGCGCCCGCGGCGGCATGCAGACGCTCGTGCTCCTCCCCGCGGGCAAGGTGGCGTCGGGCAAAATCGCCCAGGCCGCGCTCCACGACGCCCGCATCCTCGAAGTCGACGGCAACTTCGACGACTGCCTCGACATCGTACAGGACCTCGCCGCCGCGGGTGAGGCGTACCTGCTCAACTCGCTGAATCCCTTCCGGCTGGAGGGACAGAAGACTATCGGACTGGAGATCTTGGAGGAGTTCCACGACGACCACGGCACGTATCCGGACCGCATCGTCCTCCCCGTCGGCAACGCGGGCAACACCTCGGCGCTCTACAAGTGCTTCCGGGAACTCGTCCAGAGCGGGGCGCTCGATCCGGCCGACGTGCCGAAACTGACGGGCGTGCAGGCCGAAGGGGCGGCGCCGATGGTCGAAGCGATCGAGGAAGGGAACGACGAGGTGCGCCGCTGGCCCGACGTGGAGACCATCGCCACCGCCATCCGTATCGGCAATCCGGTGAACGCGCCGAAGGCGCTACCGGGCATCCGCGAGACGGGCGGTACCGCCGTCGCCGTCTCCGACGAGGCCATCACGGACGCCCAGCGCTCGCTCGCGGGCGAGGGCGTCGGCGTCGAACCCGCCTCCGCAACCTCCATCGCCGGCCTGCGGAAACTCCGCGAGCGGGGCGTCGTCGCCGACGACGAACAGGTCGTCTGCCTCACGACCGGCCACCTGCTGAAAGACCCCGACGCCGCCTTCGCCGCCGGCAACGACCCCGAACCCGTGCCGAACGACACCGAGGCGGTGCTGGATCACATCACGGAGTAATACTGTCGGCTGTAACTGTACGGAACGATTCGCATCCCCGCGGGGCCGAATCGTTCCACGGACTTACAGCTGACAGTATAAAACGTCCGACGCCGCCAGTTCGCCGACTGCGAGGTCGTCTCGGGGGGCGAAGCTGTCGTAGTCGTCGGCCGCCTCGACGGCCGCCACGAGCGTCCCGGTCAGGTCCTCGTCGATCTCCTCGCGGAACGCCGCCGCCTTCCTCGCCGCGGTCGACGCCTCGTCCGGGGCGGCGTCGAACGCGTCAGCACGCGCGGTTCGTACTGCTTCCTCGAAACCGTCACTCATAGGCGATTCGCGGCTCCTGGCGCCCGTATCCGTTTCGTCCGACGGTCGTCTGACGGGGGTTTTTATCTGCATGACAGGTATTGACACGCATGAACGTGGGAAGTCTTCCGACCGGGACGGTGAGTAGCGGCCGTGCTGACGCGGACACGCCGGCACCCCGTGATCACGACGCCGACGCCGATGCCGACCCGGCGACGCGCATCGCCGAACTGGAGCGGGAAAACGAAGCTCTGCGCGCCGCGGTGGAGAAACAGCGCCGTGAGAACGAGCGGATCGTCGAGCGGTACGAACGGCTGCTGGAACAGGAGCGGGACTGCAACGGGTCGACGACCGCCGACCGGTCACGACCCGCGTCCGATACCGACGCCGACACGAGCACCGCCGGTCGCATCGCCCGCTTTTTCGGCCTCTCCAGCGACGCCTGACCGTCGTCTCACCGGGCGACGTACGGCCGGTTTCATAGTGATCATTGTAAGTCATTACCGGTGATTCGACAGAACGGATCGGGGAACCACCGGTACACAGTTACAATAACCACTATCACTCACGATGACAACCGCCACGGCGAGGACTTCGAGTGTCTGGATTGCGGCTACCAGAACCACGCCGACTACAACGCGGTCGCCGGACTACGTCCGGCGGGCAGCAAAGTCGCGTAGCGACTTTGCGACGGCAAAGAACATCGGCCTTCAGTATCTCCGGCGTCGACAAAACGCAGACGACGGAGGCCCACCTGTAGACGTACGCTTGCATCGCGGGACATTGAACGTGAGTGAAGAGTACAACCTTCCCACCGCTGATGCGGCGTAGAACGAGAGTCCACGCGAAAGCCCCACCCTCAACGAGCGAGCGGGGCGATTGCCCCCGAGCGACGGAGGGTAGTTTACACGCTGCTGTCGTCTTCGCCGTCGCCGAGCGTGATCTGTTTCACGTCGATGATTCGCTCGTCGGTCCGAATCTCTCCGACCGCGTCGTCGGGGACGGGTTCGTCGAGATTGTAGACGGTCATCGCCTCGCCGCCGACGGTTTCGCGGCCGTTGAACATCCCCGCGATGTTGACCTCGCTGTCGCCGAGGACGGTCCCGATCAGGCCGAGGACGCCGGGCCGGTCGTAGTTGCGCACGACGAGCATCTGCCCGTGAGGGACGGCGTCGACGCGGTAGCCGTCGAGGCGGACGATCCGCGGGTCGTCGCCGGCAAAGAGCGAGCCGGCGGCGCCGATTTCGTCCGTCCCGTCGCCGACGGTGACGGTGACGAGACTCTGGAAGTCCTCGCTCTGGCGCGTCTTCTCCTCCGTCACCTCGATGCCGCGTTCCTCGGCGATCTTCGGCGCGTTGACCGCGTTCACCTGCCACTCCAGCGGTTCGAAGACACCCTTGAGCGCGCTCGCGGTGACGAACTCCACGTCCTCGCCCGCGATGTCGCCCTCGTAGCGCACGCGCACCTCGGAGACGCGGCCGTCGAACATCTGGGCCGCGATCTTGCCCGCCGTCTCCGCGAGGTCGATGTAGGGCTGGACGCGTGGGAACGCGCTCTCGTCGATCGAGGGCGCGTTCAGCGCGTTCGCGACGGGTTCGTCGTTGAACGCGGCCACGATCTGGTCCGCGATGCTCGTGGCGACGTACTCTTGGGCGGCCTCCGTCGCGGCGCCGAGGTGCGGCGTGACGACGATGTCGTCGACGGCGAGCAGGGGGTTGTCCGCGTCGACGGGTTCGTCAGCGAACACGTCGACCGCCGCCCCCGCGAGCGTGCCGTCCTCGACCGCGGCCGCGAGTGCCGTCTCGTCGACGACGCCACCCCGCGCACAGTTGATGAGGTAGCCACCCTCCATCAGGGCGAGTTCGTCCTCGGCGATCATGCCTTCCGTCTCGGGGGTGAGGGGGGTGTGGACCGTCAGGAAGTCCGCGTGTTCGAGACACACCTCGAAGTCGACCAGTTCGGCGCCGAGCTGTTCGGCCCGTTCCTGCCCGATGTAGGGGTCGTACGCGACGAGATCCATTCCGAGCGAGCCGAGTCGCTTGGCCACTTCCTGCCCGACGCGGCCGAGGCCGACGATGCCGAGCGTCTTGCCGTTGAGTTCCGTCCCGAGGTAGTCGCCTTTCGCCCACTCGCCGGCCCGGAGGCGGACGTGGGCCTGCGGGATGGAGCGTGCGGTGGCGAAGGTCATGGCGACCGTGTGTTCCGCCGCGGCCCGCACGTTCCCCTCGGGCGCGTTGGCGACGATGACGCCGTGGTCCGTCGCGGCGTCGATGTCGATGTTGTCGACGCCGATACCCGCACGGCCGACGATGACGAGGTTGGGCGCGGCCTCGAACACTGCTTCGGTCACGTCCGTCCCCGACCGCACCACGAGGGCGTTGGCGTCGGAGACGGCGTCGAGGAGGGCGTCCCCCTCGACGTCGTAGGCAGTCTCCACCTCGTAGCCCGCCTCCCGAAGGCGATCGAGCCCTGCGTCCGCGACCGGGTCCGTGACGAGTACCTTCATACTCGAATCGACCCGAGGACGGCTGTTAAGGGTTTCCAAACGCGTGTCTCGCCGTGCTCACGGCCGTTCGGCGTCCGGAATCGGGAGCCACACTTCGATGCGGGCACCGCCGTCGCGCTCCGTCACCGTCGCTCGCCCGCCGTACCGCTCGGTCAGCATCATCACGAGATACCACTGGAACTCGAAGACGCCGTGGTCGGTGTCGATGGACTGGGGATCGACCGATTCGACCATCGGTTCGCCGGCGTCGTCGTCGACGACGAGCGTCACGCCGCCCGCCTCGCGGACCGTGTCGAGCCGAACGGTCACCGCCTCGTCCTCGGCGCGGTCGACGGCTCGAAAGAGGAGCCCCTCGACCAGTACGTCGAGCGCGTCGTCGGCGACCACCGGGATCGCTCGGTCGTCGGGCAGGTCGACGACGAGGCGAACGTCGGCCCGGTCGTCGAGATGCGTTCGCGCCTCCTCGACGGCGGCCACGAGGTCGACCGGCCAGCACGTCTCCGAACTGGTCACGAGCGCCCGCATCTGCTGGACGTGGCGGGCGATTCGGCGCCCCGACTGCCCGATTTCGGCGGCGTCGTCGTCGCCCGTCCGCTCGGCCAGCAGGTCCGCTCGTCCGACGATCACCTGTGCCGCGTTCAGCACGTAGTGTCTGAGGAGTTCGTTCAGGAAGTCGAGTCGCTCGCGCTCCCGTCGGAGGGTGTCGTCGTGCTCTCGCCAGCGCGCGTTGCTCGTCCCCAGCCAGAGCCCGGCGATGGCGCCGACGGAGGTGACGACGGGCGACAGCATCGAGAAGGAGACGCCGGCGCTGGCGGCGCTCGTGAGCGTGACGATCCAGACGGCGACCACGACCATCCCCGCGACGACGGACAGCGTCCACGCCGTGACGATGGCGGTGAACGTCGGTGACTCCCGGCGCGCGTACGCCCACCCGGCGTACGTCACACCGGCGAGCAGGAGGAGCGGAACGACACCTTCGAGAAGCAGGGACGTTGGCGCCGTGACGGCGGTCAGTCGCGCCGCCGGGGCTGTCGACAGCGCGAGCGCCGTGATCGCCAGCGACCACCGTTTCAGCGACCGAGGGAGTGAGAGCATCGTGTGCCGACCGATCGGGATCGGGGGACCGGGTGTCCCTATCCCCTGCCGGCACGGTGATAAGCGTTGTCGCCGCTGTCGGGGGATTCAAATTCTCGGCCGGCGACGAACCGATATGCGACTCGTCGCGTTCGACTTCGACGGCACGCTTTCGGACTCCGAGATGACGGTCCTCCTGGGCGAGCAGTGCGGCGTCGCCGACCGGATGGCCACGGTGACCGAGCGAGCGATGAACGACGAGATCAGCTACGCCGAGAGCCTGCGCGAGCGGGCGGCGCTGCTTGACGGGCTCTCCCTCGACGACGCGGCGGACGCGTTCGGGCAGGTGCGCCTCCGCGGGGGCGCCGGCGAGCTCCTCGCTCGGCTGAACGACGCCGGTCACCACACCGCCATCCTCACCGGCGGCTTCGAACGCGGTGTCGACCGCGCCCTCGACCGTGCTGGCGTCTCGGTCGACACCGTCGTCGCCAACCGCCTTCCGGAGAGCGGCGGCCGTCTCATCGGCGAGGTCGAGGGGCCGCTGATCGAGGGGACGAAAGACGAGGCGCTGGAGTCGCTCGCGACCGACCTCGACGTGCCCATGTCCCGAACTATCGCCGTCGGCGACGGCGCGAACGACCTCCCGATGCTGGAGGTGGCGGGCCTCTCGGTCGGCTTCCTCCCAAAACCCGCGGTGCGCCCCGCCTGCGATGTGGTCGTGGCGTCGATGGACCGTCTCGGGCGCGTGTTCGAGGAGCGAGAACTGCTGGATATCGACGCTGACACCGCGTAAGCCGAACCTTTTTCGCCCGGAGCGACACCCGTGGTGTATGTCCATTGCCGTCGTTTCGACCGGCGGAACCATCGCTTCGACCGACGACAGCGGCGGGGACGCGACGCCCGACCTCTCGGGCGCGGACCTCGTCGCCGCTACACCGGGTCTCGACGACGTGGCCCTGCGCGTCGAGGAGTTCTCGACGATGCCCAGCCCTCACTTCACGGTCGACCGAATGCTCGACCTCGCCGTCCTCGTCCGCGACCTCGACGCCGACGACGGGGTCGAGGGCGTCGTCGTCACGCAGGGGACGGACGTACTGGAGGAGACGGCGTACTTCCTCGACCTGTGTTACGACGGCGAGACGCCCGTGGTCGTCACGGGCGCGATGCGTAACCCCTCGCTGGCGAGTCCGGACGGCCCGGCGAACCTGCTGGCGGCGGTCCGGACGGCGCTCGACGCCGACGCCCGTGGCCGGGGCGTCCTCGTCGCCTTCGCCGGTCGCGTCCTGCCCGCCCGCGAGGCGACGAAGGTCCACTCGCAGATGGTCGACACCTTCCGCTGTCCGGAGTTCGGACCGCTCGGCGTCGTCGAGGAGGGGTCGGTGACGTGGCGGCGGCGGGCCGAGCACCCCGACCCGACGTTCGATCCCGACCCCGACCGCCTCACGAACGACGTGGCGGCCGTGTACGTCACGGCCGACGCGCCCGCCTCGCACCTGTCGGCGCACGCCGACGCGACGGTGGTCTGTCTCGCCGCCACCGGCGCCGGTCACCTCACCGGCGAACTCGTGGACGCCCTCGAAGACCTCCGGGCAGCGGACGTACCGGTGATCGTCACGACTCGCTGTCCCGAGGGGCGACTGGCGCGGTCGACCTACGGCTTCCGCGGGAGCGAGCGGACGCTCCGGCGTCTCGGCTGTCTGTACGCGGATCTGAACCTCCAGAAAACTCGCATTCGGGCTATCGTCGCCCACGCCGCCGACCGACTCGACGACGCGTTCGCGGCGCCCTGACTACGTCGCGGCGTCGATGGCCTGCTCCAGGTCGGCGACGATGTCGTCGACGTCCTCCAGGCCGACGGAGAGCCGGACCATGTCGGGCGTGACGCCGGCGGCCTCCTGTTCCGCCTCGGTCAACTGCTGGTGGGTCGTGGAAGCGGGGTGGATCACCAGCGTCTTCGCGTCGCCGACGTTGGCGAGCAGGGAGGCGAGTTCGACTTCGTTGACCGTCCCCTTCGCCGCCTCGTAGCCGGCGTCGAGGCCGAACGTGATCATGCCGCCGTATCCGCCCTCTAGATACTCGCTCGCCATCTCGTGGGTTTCGTGGCTCTCCAGCCCGGGGTAGTTCACCCAACTCACGTCCGGATGCTCGTCTAGGTACTCGGCGACGGCCATCGCGTTCTGACAGTGGCGATCCATCCGCATCGGGAACGACTCCAGTTTCTGGAGGGTGACCCACGCGTCGAAGGGCGACTGGGTGTTCCCCAAGTCACGCAGGCCGCGGGCGATGGCGGCGTAGGTGAAGCCCGCGGGCGCGAACGTCTCGTGGAAGTTGACGCCGTGGTAGGCGGGGTTGTCCTGCCCGATTTCGGGGTAGTCGTCGGCGTACGCGCCCCAGTCGAAGGTGCCACCGTCGACGAGGACGCCGCCGACCGTCGACCCCGAACCGTGGAGCCACTTGGTCGTCGAGTCCCACACCAGGTCGGCACCGTGTTCGAGGGGGCGACAGAGGTAGGGCGTCGCGAAGGTGTTGTCGACGAACAGCGGGACGCCGTGGTCGTGGGCGATGTCCGCGATGCGTTCGATGTCCGGGGTCACGAGCGCCGGGTTGCCGATGGTTTCGAGGTGGACGTACGCGGTGTCGTCGTCGATGGCGTCGGCGTAGGCGTCGTAATCCAGCGTGTCGACGAACCGGGTGGTGATGCCGCGGCGCTCGACCGAGTGGGTGAGGTAGGTGTAGGTGCCGCCGTACAGCGCGGAGGCGGAGACGATGTTGTCGCCGGCTTCCGCGAGGAGGAAGGTGGCCAGATCCAGCGCGGCCATCCCCGACGCGGTGGCGGCGGCGCCGACGCCGCCTTCGAGCGACGCGAGTCGCTCCTGCAACGTCCCCACGGTGGGGTTCATCAGCCGCGAGTAGATGTGGCCCTCCTTCTCCAGGGCGAACTGCGCGGCCGCGTCGTCGGCGTCGTCGAAGACGTAGGACGTGGTCTGGTAGATGGGCGGCGCGCGCGCCCCCGTCGAGGAATCGGGCGACTGGCCGGCGTGTAGGCTTCGCGTGTGGAATCCGGGTCCGTCTTCGTCGTCTGGCATATTCCCGTCTTGCACCGCCCCCGTCCTAAAACCGCCGGGCATGGATGGCGCAGGTAAGCGTTCGACACCCGTCCGGGGGGATGGCGTCCGATGCAACCTGTGCCGCCTCGGCCCTCCTGGGGGTTGTGCGATCACCGGCACACTCCCCACCGCACCGACGCACGTATCGGCGTGTGCCACGACCGCTCGCGTATCTGTATCATGATTTCGTATCTCATATTAGGATGGTATAGGTACTACCATACGTACATACAGAGATTAAAATGTCTGGACGCCGTCGGTGTTGACACGATGAATTCGATTCCAGTCGAGGCCGCCCTGACGGGCTACGGCCACACCGTTTCGCCGGACGCTTCTGCGACCGACGCCGCCCGGACGCTCCGTGACTCCGCCGTCTCCATTCTCGTCGTCGAGGACGACGGCATCGAGGGTGTCGTCACCGAATCAGACTTCGTGGCGATGGTCGCCGAGACGACCGACCCGGTGTCGGTTTCGGAGATCATGTCGACGCCGCCGGTGACCGTCTCACCGAGCACGCCGCTGTCCACCGTCGTCGACGAGATGCGCCGACACGGCGTCGAACGAGTGCTGATCGACGATCGGGACACGTACTGGGGGTTCGTCTCGACGCGCTCGGTCGCCACACACACCACGCAGTCCCGAATCGATCTGACACAGGTCGCGCCGTCGGCGAACACCGACGCCTGTGCCGCCTCGCCCGCGGGCGACTGATACGGATTGGTGTGACTGTTTACCGGTGGTCCGCCGGCCCGTCCTGGCGAATCACCGGTACTGACTTATCGGAATTATCGGAAGTCATCATAGATTCTCGCCGACCCGTCACGGCGCACCAATCTTTTTAAACCTTAAATACGACATTTAAGTCGTCTCATGACCGATCCCAAGGAGACGATCAACATCGAGAATGTGGTGGCTTCTACCGGAATCGGACAGGAACTCGACCTCCAGAGCGTGGCGATGGACCTCGAAGGGGCGGACTACGACCCGGAGCAGTTTCCGGGGCTGGTTTACCGGACACAGAATCCGAAGTCGGCGGCGCTGATCTTCCGGTCGGGAAAAATCGTCTGCACCGGCGCGAAGTCGACGGCCGACGTACACGAGAGCCTACATATCGTTTTCGACAAACTCCGTGAACTCCAGATCAACGTGGACGAGGAGCCCGAAATCGTCGTCCAGAACATCGTTACGAGCGCCGATCTGGGCCGGAATTTGAACCTGAACGCCATCGCCATCGGCCTCGGCCTCGAAAATATCGAATACGAACCCGAGCAGTTCCCCGGTCTGGTCTATCGGCTGGACGACCCCGACGTGGTCGCGCTCCTCTTCGGCTCCGGGAAACTCGTCATCACGGGCGGGAAACAGCCCGAGGATGCCGAGGAAGCGGTCGACGTCATCGTCTCGCGCCTCGACGAACTCGGCCTCTTGGGATAGTCACCGACCGCGATGGTTCCCCTGCAGACTGGTGTCGGATCGGCGTCGCCGCTCGCAGTCGCCGGCACCGCCGCGTTGTTCGCACTGTTTCTCTCTCTCACCGCTCATCTCGCCGCCCGGAACGTACTCGGGGACGTGCCGGTCCGAAACGCCTTCCTCGTCGGACCGCTCCCCGCCGCCATCGCCGTCGTCGCCGCGGCGCTCGAACTCCCCTCGCTGCCCGCCGTCGCCGTCGCCGTCGCTGTCGACGCGGTGCTCGTACGGTACGTCTACTCCCTCGACCGACGCCTGACGGCCGGCGTCACACTCATCCACGCCGTCGTCAGCATTATCCTCGGGAGCGTCCTCTTCAGCCTCTACGTCCTCGTCCTCTCGGCGCCGGGCTAGACGAGCGTCTCGACGACTTCGCGGGCGCTCCGGATCGAGAGGGTGGAGACGACACAGACGACCCCGAGACCGACACCCAACGTCGCCGCCTCGACGTTGCCGAGAAAGAGCCCGCTGGTGTACGTCAGGAGGCCAACGGCGGCCCCCGCGGTGAGCAGATGGGTGAGCGCGTCGACCGGCGAGTCGAACGCCGGCAGGAGACGATCCGCGGCGGCGGAGCTCATATCGTGCTATTTGTTCCCGAGTGACACATAATTTTCGTATATATTCATTGTGTTTTTGTACTAACTTAATCGACCCACACGATCCGCGGCGGCGAGTCCGCGACGCCGCTCCGCCACGCGACCGCGCGACACACCGGGGTTCATGTGTCCGGCCGAAAAAGGACGGTTCCGATGGCTGGGACACTCGTTCAGGCGCTGTCGTACACGTCGTTGGCCGTCGTTGCCGCGATGGTCGGCGGGGTGATCGCCGTCTACCGGGCACCAGGACCGCAGATGGAGAGCAACGTCCAGCATTTCGCGGCGGGCGTCGTCATCGCCGCCGTCGCGGCCGAACTGCTCCCCGACGTTCACGATCGGGCGCCGGCGGTCGTCGTTCTCGGGTTCGCCATCGGCGTCGCGACGATGCTCGGCGTCCACCGCCTCAGCAAACTGCTGGAGAAACGGGGAGTCGGCGGGAGCTTCGCGGGGGCCGCCGGACTGCTCATTACCGTCGGCATCGACATGCTCATCGACGGCGTGCTCATCGGGGTCACCTTCCTCGCGGAGCCGTCGACCGGTGTCCTCATCGCCGTTGCGCTGGCCATCGAGGTACTGTTTCTCGGCGTCGCCGGCGTCGTCGCCCTGCCGACCGACATGAGCACGCCGCGAAAGCTCGCGGTTCCGGCGGCGTTCGGCCTCCTGCTGACGGTCGGCGTCACTGTCGGCGTGCTCGCACTCGGCGGCGTGACCGGCGCGCCGATCGCCGTCATCCTCGCGTTCGGCGCCGCGGCCCTGCTGTATCTCGTCACCGAGGAGTTGCTGGTGAAAGCCCAGACGGTCCCCGAGACGCCGACGTCGACGACGCTGTTTTTCGTCGGCTTCCTCGCCATCTTTCTGCTGGATATGCTCCACTGATACGGATTATTGTAACTGTGTTCCGAGGGTTTGCCGAGATAGTCCGGCGAACCACCGATAACGACTTACAATAAACCGTATGAAAGGAACGTCGTGACGGCGCGCCGGCCCAACCCCTATTACACGGCGCTCCCCACCTGTCGGCATGGACCCCCGCGGCCTCCTGTGGAACGACGCCGAGCGCCGCCCCCGGGCGCCACTCCGGGTCGTCCTCCTGATCGTCGTCTCGGCACTGCTCGCCGTCGGGACGAGCCTCGGTGCGACCGTCGGCTTCGACGGCCTCCGATCCTGGGTCGCCGCGACGGCCGGCGAGGCGGCGGCGGCGACGGTGAGCGCCGTCACCGGCATCGTCCTCACCGGCGGCACGGTCACGCTCGCCGTGCTGATCGCCGGACGGTACGTCGACCGGCGACGCGTGCGCGACTTCGGCTTCCGGATCGACCGGCACTGGTGGCTCGACTGCGGGTTCGGCCTCGCCCTCGGCGCCGGCCTGATGACGCTTCTCTTTCTCGTCGCCCTCGGTGCCGGGTGGGTCCGGATCACCGGAACGCTCCAGCCACGATCCGGCTTCGCCGTCCGCTTTCTCGGCCTCGTCGTCGTCTTCGTCGTCGTCGGCGTCTACGAGGAACTCCTTCTGCGGGGCTACCTGCTGACGAACGCGGCGGAGGGGCTGGTCGGCCGACTCGGCGAGCGCGGGGCAGTCGTCGGGGCGACCGTCCTCTCGTCGCTCGTGTTCGGCCTCGCACACGCCACGAATCCGAACGCGACGCTCCTGAGCACCGGCACCATCGTCCTCGCAGGCATCATGTTGGCGGTGGGATACGTCCTGACGGGCGAACTCGCAGTGCCGATCGGGCTGCACACCACGTGGAACCTGTTTCAGGGCGGATTCTACGGCTTCCCCGTCTCCGGTCTCGGCGTCGGCGCGAGCGTCGTCGCCGTCGAGGAGACGGGACCGGATCTCGTCACCGGCGGGGCCTTCGGACCGGAGGCGGGGCTCCTCGGCCTCGGGGCGATGGTCGTGGGAACCGTCGCCATCGCCGCGTGGGCCCGGTGGCGGACCGGTGACTTGCGGATCGATCCGGCGGTGACGACACCCGAGTTGCGGACGGGAGACGCGGACGAACCGGCGTCCGTCGACGCCGACCGGTGGGAGCCGGCGCCGGGCGAGCGGGACTAGGGTTCGACCGGTTCCCGTCGGCGACGGTCACTGCGACCACGTCGCCGTCAGCGTCCCAGATACCCCGAATCCCACAGGAACAGCAGCGTGAACACGGTGAAGAAGACGATTACCGAGACTAGCCTGGGGACGCTCCCCGGGTCGGGGCTCCCCTCGAAGGGGAGGACTGCGACCGTGGCGACACCCAACGAGACGAGGAGAGACAGTACGTACTTGACGAAGGCCCAGGCCATGCTTCTATCCCTGGCGATGTGTTACTCCACCAGCCGCTCGATTTCGGTGACGAGGATGTCGCTCGCTCCCATCGCCTTGAGGTCGTTGATCACCCCGAACACCGCCCGCTCCTCGACGACGGCGTGAACCGCCACGTCGTCGGTGCCAGCCACGTCCATCACGGTCGGGCCGCCCATACCCGGCAACACGTCGCGAACCGCGTCGAGGCGGTCTTCGGGGACGTTCAGCATCAGATAGCGCCGGTCCTCCGCGGCGAGGACGGACTCGAACGCGGTGACGAGCTGCTGAACCTTCTCGTCGTCGACGGCGTCGGGGCGGGCGAACAGGCGGACGGAGCTCGCGAGCACCTCCTCGATTTCGGCCAGTCGATTGACCCGGAGGGTCGTCCCCGTCGACGTGATGTCGACGATGGCGTCGGCCATGTCGACGTGCGGGGTGAGCTCCGTCGCGCCCGTCACCTCGACGACTTCGGCGTCGACGCCCCGCTCCGCGAAAAAGTCGCGGGTGATCCGGGGGAACTCGGTGGCGACGGTGCCGCCTTCCAGATCCGCGACCGTCTCGATGTCGCCGTCCTCGGGGGCAGCGACGACGAGTCGACACCGACCGAACTCCAGATCCAGCAGGTCGACGAGATCGTGGCCCGACTCCCGCACCTGATCGAGGCCCGTGATGCCGACCGCGGCGGCGCCGTCGGCGACGTACTCGGGGATGTCGGCGGCGCGAGCGAACAAGGCGGTCACGTCGGGGTCGACCGTCTCCGCGTACAGTTTTCGGTCCGCGCCGCCTTCGAGGTGCAGGCCGGCGCGTTCGAGCAGGTCGATCGACGGGTCGTGCAGGCGGCCCTTGTTGGGGACGGCGATGCGCATCGGGTCACACGTCTCGCCCCCGACGCAACTGCCTTTCGGAAGCGAGGCCGAGGGAGCAACGCGACCGAGGCCTCGATGCGACGCGGCGAACGAAGTGAGCCGCGGAGCCGCGGAACGGAGCAACGCGACCGAGGCCTCGATGCGACGCGGCGAACGAAGTGAGCCGCGGAGCCGCGGAACGGAGCAACGCGACCGAGGCCCCCTACTCCGGTCGAAGCGCCCCCGCCACCCGCTCGCTCGCCGCCGGTGTCGACCGCGCCCGTGCCGCCGCCACGAGATACGTCGACACCTCGCGCCGAATCCGGGCGGCGGTCACGTCGTCGTCGACCTTCGACAGTCGGTCGTCGGTGTGGCCGATTCGCCCCGCCACGTCGGTCAGCATCGTCCGCGTCAGCACCGGCACCGACGACTCGCCGGCGGCCGTTCGCACCGCGTCGATAGCGTCGGTCCGGAGCGCAACCACGTCGTCGGCCGACTCGAGGGCGAACGTCTCGCCGTCGGCGACGCGTTCTCGGAGCGATTCGAACGCTCCCAGCCCGACGAAGGAGCCGTGCGCCCAGAGGAGCGACCGGGCGGGCGTCGTCTCGGCCCAGCCGTCGTCGTGTCGGGGATCGATCGGCTCGTACAGTTCTTCGAGCGCCGCCTCGGCGGGCGTGTCCTCCACGTCGACGCCCTCGACCCGCCACGGCTGCTCGGGATCGACCGATGGCAGCGCCTCGCGTTCGGCTTCGAACGCGTCGCGCAACGCTGTGCGGGCGTCGACGAACCGGGTGCGAAGATCGGTCGGCTCGTCGGCAGACTGGATCAGTCGGTCGTAGCAGTGGGCGGCGTCGTCGACGGCGACGCGTGCGCGTTCGACCTCCTCGGCGAGTTCGCCGACGCCGAGCGGGTTGCCGAGGCGGTAGCGACGGGGCTCGCCGAACGCCATGTCCGTCCGGCCGGGGTCGGCGCGGCGCTCGATGGCGGCGTGAACTCGCACCGCTGCGACGGGATCGCCGCCGACGTACTGCCACCGCTCCCGGAACGCGCGGCGGTCCGCGCGGACGGCGTCGGCCTCGTCGGTCAGGTCCTCGCGGGTCAGGCCCTCGTCGATTGCGCGCCATGCGCCGGCGGCGAAGCGGGCTTCGGCTCGGGCGTCGGCGAACGCTTCCAGTTGCTCGAACGGCGTCGCCCCCTCCGTGGCCCGGTCGAAACTGTCGACGGCGTGCTCGCGCTTTCGACCGATACGCTCGCGGATGGCGCCGTTCGGCACCTGCTCGGGCCCGAGGTCGGCGGGGACGGTGTCGATCAGCGACCGCGCTCGCTCCCTCGTCGCCGCGAGGTGGTCCGCGCCGATGCCGACGGGGAGGCGTTCGGGAATCGACGGCGACGCACCGGCGACGGCCGCACGGATCGCCGCCCCGTCGAGTTCCGTTTCGTTCTCGCCGCCGAGGGGAGTCGTCGCGCTACAGCCCGCGAGCGCGCTAGCGCCGAGGAGGGCGAGCGCACTGCGTCGGGTCAGGCGTCCCGTCACGGGTGCGCACCCCCGTCGCTCGCGTTACGACGCTGTCGAATCCGCTCGTTGCGCCGCGCACACGTCCTGGAGCCGTGACTCGACCCGTAGCCGTTGATGTCGCTCGGGTCGATCACCGCGGGGATACGGACGAGCGTCGCGACGACGTCCTCGACGTCGGTTTCGCAGGCCACGTCGACGTCGCGGTAGCGGCGAGTGTAGCTCGTCTCTATCTCCGTCTCCGACCACTCGACGTAGCAGAGCTCGGGCGCGAAACACTCCTGGACCGCCGACTGCTCGACGTACACCGTCGTTGTGTCGTAGTCCGTCGCGTCGAGGAAGTTCCGAGCCTCGTCGGCGCCCGGTACGTCGGCAAAGGAGACGTTCGCGGCGTCGTCGGGGCCGGTGACGAACACGTGGTTCCAGTAGTGGTTCGTCCCGTCCTCGCCCGGCGTCGGGCGCTCGCCGGACCAGACGGTCGGTTCGGAGCGGGGGTTGCGGAGGCTGTACGACTCGGGATCGATGGCGACGTTGTCGACGTCTTCGGGCGGATAGCTCGACCCCGACGACGTCTCGCCGGAACAGCCGGCGAAGCTAGTGACGAGCGCCACGGCTCCGTAGAGAGCGCGTCGCCGCGTGATGGAGGGCATCGTCGATGCTCCCACACGGAGGAGTAAACCTCTTTTCCTCTACCATCGACCGTCGCTGTCTCGGCGGTCGCTCTCACGCCGAACGGCAGTTCGCAGGATCGAACCCCGGTGGCTTAACCCGGACGAGGGCGAGGAACGGGTATGCAGACGCTTGCGATTCGGGGTGGGCGAATCCTCCGCTCGGACATGACCGTCACCGAGGCGGACGTGCTCGTCGACCGCGAGGCGGGTGAAATCGTGGAGATCGGTGCGGAACTCGCGGGCGACGACGAACTCGACGCCGAGGGCTGTCTGGTGATGCCGGGGCTGGTGAACGCCCACACGCACGTCGCCATGACGCTCCTGCGCGGTCACGCCGACGACAAACCCCTCGACACGTGGCTCCGGGAGGACATCTGGCCGGTCGAGGCGGCGCTCGAACCCGAAGACATCGCGGCCGGCGCCGAACTCGGCATCCTCGAGATGATTCGGTCGGGGACGACCACCTTCGCGGACATGTACTTCGAAATCGATCGGGCGGCGGACGCCGTTGAGCGGGCGGGCGTCCGGGCCGTCCTCGGTCACGGCGCCATCTCGGCCGGCAAGGACGACGCGGCGGCCCGGGCCGACATCGAGGAGTCGATCGAGATGGCCCGGAACCTCGACGGCGCCGCAGACGGACGCATCTCGACGGCAGTGATGCCCCACAGCCTGACGACCGTCACGCCCGAGTTGCTGGAACTCGCGGCCGACGAAGCGAGCGACGCGGGCGTGCCCGTCCACTACCACGCCAACGAGACGGTCGACGAGGTGGAACCGATCGTCGAGGAGCGGGGGATGCGCCCGCTGGAGTGGGCGCGCGACCTCGGGATGTGTCGCGAGTCGGATTTCCTCGCACACGGCGTCCACCTCGACGAGCGAGAGCTCGACCTGCTGGCCCAGCGGGGCACGGGTGTCGTCCACTGTCCGGCGTCGAATATGAAACTCGCGTCCGGAATGGCGCCCGTTCAGCGACTCCTCGACGCCGGGGCCGTCGTCGGCCTCGGCACCGACGGCGCCGCCTCGAACAACGACCTCGATCTGTTCGACGAACTCCGGGACGCGGCGATGCTGGGGAAGCTCGCAGCCGACGACGCGAGCGCGGTCGCCGCCCCCGACGCCGTGCGGATGGCGACGGCGGGCGGGGCGGACGTGTTGGGGCTGAACACCGGCCGGATCGAGGCCGGTGCCGCGGCCGACCTCGCGGTGATCGACCTCGACGCGCCACACCTGACGCCACAGCACGACCTCGTGAGCCACCTCGCTTACGCCGCCCGCGGCTCGGACGTGCGCCACACCGTCTGTGACGGACAGGTGCTCATGCGGGATCGAGAGGTGCTGACGCTGGACGAGGAGCGGGTGCGGGAACGAGCGACCGACCGCGCCGAGGCGTTGCTGGAACGGGCTGGCGTCTGAGTACCATCAACCGTCGTCGACTCGATCGGAGATGTCGGTCGAGACGGCACAGATACCGCTCGGCTCGCCGTCCGCGTCGAAAATCGGGCTCTTGATCGTGAGGTGGACGTGGACGCCATCCGAATGCGGAACCGGCTCCTCCTTGCGGATCGGCTCGCCAGTTTCGAGGACGTGCCGGTCGTCGGCACGGAACTCTCGCGCCGTCGCCTGAGGGAACAGATCGGCGGTGGTTAGGCCGGTCACGTCGGCGTCCTCGTCGAGGCCCAGAATCTCGCGGGCAGTGTCATTGAGGAGTTGGTACGTGCCGTCGGCATCTTTCATGAAGATGGCTGCGTCGACGGTGTCGATCACCGCCTGCAAGCGGTGGTTCGTCTCCCGGAGTCGTCGCTGGCGCTCCGTGCGGTCGGTGAGGTCCTGAACGACGCCGACGGCGTGGATGGGATCGCCGTCCTCGAACGTGATCTCGGCCTGCTCGCGGACCCACTTCGTCTCCCCGTCGACGACGACCCGATGTTCGATGTCGTAGGGCTCTCCCTCCAGGGCCGCCTGCCAGTTCTCCTCGACGAACTCCCGGTCGTCGGGATGGACGTAGGACATGAACGCCTCGTGGTCGAGCGGGCTGTCGCGCTCGGTCAGGCCGAAGATTTCGAACACTTCGTCCGACCAGTAGAGATCGTCCGACTCGACGTCGGTCCACCAGCTACCCAGATTCGCTACCGACTGCGCTTGCCGGAGGTGCGCCTCGCGCCGACGCAGTTCGGCGGCCATCTGCTGGCGCTCGATGGCGTTCGTCACCCGGTTCGCGAGGACGGTGTACTGGTCCGTCCCGACCCCTTTCTGGAGGTAGTCGGTGACACCGCGGGCGATAGCGTCGCTCGCGATCTCCTCGCTTCCCTGCCCGGTAAAGAGGACGAACGGGAGATTCGGGTAGGCGTCGCGGACCCGATCGAGGAAGTCGAGACCGTTCATCGCCGGCATCTGGTAGTCGCTCACGACGGCGTCGATGGCCGGCTCGTCGTCGAGGCGATCGAGGGCAGCCGGGACGCTCGTTTCGGTGACGACCTGCAGCCGGTCGTCCGCACGATGGAGAAGCTCGGCCGCGAGATCGAGCAACGCGGCGTCGTCGTCGACGTGTAGCACTCGAAACGTCCCGTCCATGGCAGTCGCGTGGCGAGTAGTCCGAGGGAAACGGTTATCAAACTACTGCCGGATCGCGTGGAGCCACGTCGCCGTGGCTGGTGCCGACAGCACACGAGACGGTAGCGTTTTGCCACGTCTCCCGCTACGGGGCGTATGAGCCTCACGATAGACGAGCGACTCGACGACGCCGAAACGGCGCGGGCCGAGGGGCGTCGGAAGATGGACTGGGCGGAGGCACACATGCCCATCCTCGGGGAACTCCGCGCGGAGTTCGCGGCCGAGCAACCGCTGGACGGCGAGCGTATCGCGATGGCGATGCACGTCGAGGCCAAGACGGCCGTCCTCGTCGAACTCCTCGCCGTCGGCGGCGCGGAGGTCGCCATCACCGGCTGTAACCCCCTCTCGACGCAGAACGACGTGAGCGCGGCCCTCAACGCCGTCGACGGCGTCACCTCCTATGCCGCCCACGGCGTCGACACGGACGAGTACTACGACGCCATCGAGGCGGTCGTGGGGGTCGACCCCACGATCACCGTCGACGACGGCGCGGACATGGTGACACACATCCACGACGAACACCCCGAGCTGATCCCGCAGCTCAAGGGCGGTTGCGAGGAGACGACCACGGGTGTCCACCGCCTGCGGTCGATGGCCGACGACGGCGCGCTGGAGTATCCGATGTTCGCCGTCAACGACACCCCGATGAAGACGCTGTTCGACAACGTCCACGGCACCGGCGAGTCCGCGCTGACCAACATCGCCATGACGACCAACCTCGCCATCGCGGGCAAGACGGTGGTCGTGGCGGGCTACGGCTACTGCGGGCGCGGCGTCGCGAAGAAGGCCGCGGGCATGAACGCCGACGTGATCGTCACCGAGGTCGACCCCCGGCGCGCCCTCGAAGCCCACATGGAGGGTTACGACGTGATGCCGATGAACGAGGCGGCGAGCGAGGGCGACGTGTTCGTGACGACGACGGGCAACCGCGACGTGATCACCCGCGAGGACTTCGCGGAGATGCAGGACGGCGTCCTCCTCGCGAACGCCGGCCACTTCGACGTGGAGATCAATCTGGAGGAACTCGCGGACATGGCAGAGTTCACCCGCGAGGTGCGCGACGGCGTCCAGGAGTACTGCCTCCCGGACGGTCGCCGGTTGAACGTCCTCGCGGAGGGACGGCTGGTGAACCTCGCCGGTCCGCTGTCGATGGGTCACCCCGTCGAGGTGATGGATCAGAGCTTCGGCGTGCAGGCCGTCTGCGTGCGCGAACTCGCCGCGAACCCCGACGCCTACGACGCGGGCGTCCACGACGTCCCCGACCGCCTCGACCGGGAGGTGGCGGAGGTGAAACTCGACGCCGAAGGCATCGCTATCGACGGCCTCAGCGGCGAACAGCGCGAGTACATGGACTCCTGGGACCACGGAACCTGACCGTCGACGAGGGAGCAGGCACCGACACCGGGGGCAACGGAGGTTTTTCAGTCGCTAGATCGAAGCTGTGACCGTCCACGATGGTCTCACTCCCCCGAGTGTCGGAGATCGAACTGGCCCGTCGAGACCGACTCATCGCCTACTACATCGTGGGGATCGTGCTTCTCGTGCTCGTGTACGCGACGGTGTACAACGTCCTGATGGCGCGATTGGAGGGGGTGAACCAGTCGATATTCGCCTCGGTAGAGTTCGTCGCCCAGACCATGACGACGACCGGCTACGGCCAAGATTCGAGTCACTGGAGCCACCCGGCGATGTTCCTGTTCGTGATACTGACACAGGTGTCCGGTATCGGAATCGGATTCTTCACGCTCCGTCTGATCATCATTCCGCTGTTCACTGGGGCGGAGGTCGACCTCGACGACCGCCTCACCCCCAAGTCGGACCACGTCGTCGTCTGTGAGTATCGTCGGGACTCGGCCGTCCTCCTCGACGAACTCAGGGAACTCGGCATCGACTACGTGCTGCTCTCGTCCTCTAGGGAGAACGCGAAGGAGCTCTCCGACGACGGGTACGCCGCGATCCACGGCACCCCACAGGACAGCGAGGCGTTCGAACGGGCCAGCATCGACAGCGCGCGGGCGGTCATTACCGACGCCGGGGGCGCGAACGTCAACACCATCCTGACGGTTCGGTCGATCAGCTCGGACATCGAGGTCATCGCGCTGACGGACGACAGCGACATGCGGGACGTGTTACTGGACGCCGGCGCGGACAGCGTGCTGTCCCCACACGGCGTCCTCGGTCACCGCCTCGCCGAGAAGGCTGTCTCCTCGTTCGGGTCGGAGTTGACGGACACCGTCGACTTAGGCTCGGACGTGGAACTGACGGAGATTCCGATCTCACACGGAAGTCGCCTGCTCGGGATGCGGATCCGGGAGTCGAGGATCAGGGAGCGCACCGGCGCGAACGTCGTCGGTGCGTGGATCGACGGCGAACTGCAGTTGCCACCCGATCCGGACGCGATCATCCGCCAGAACACGGTGTTGCTCGTCTCGGGCGGGCACGAGGAACTGGAGACGCTGAGCGAGTTCAGCCGGTCGATCCGGTCCCGCGACCACGAACGCATCGTCGTCGTCGGACTGGGAGAGGTCGGTCGAGCCGCGAAGGCAGTCGTCGACGACGCGGGGATCGACACTGTGACCGTCGACGTCGAGGCGCGCGAGGGGGTCGATATCGTCGGCGACGCGGGATCGAAGGCGATCCTCCGAGAGGCGGACGTCGAGAGCGCGAGTGCGATCATCGTCGGCCTTCCCGACGACTCGGCGTCGCTTCTGACCACCGTCTTGGCGCGGTCGCTGAATCCGGATATCGAGATACTGGCCCGGGTGAGCGACACCGACGCCACGCAGAAGGCGTTGAGCGGGGGGGCCGACTACGTCCTGTCGGTCCCGCGGGTGAGTGCCCGGATGGTCGCCAGGGAACTGCGCGGCGAGGACGTGCTCGCCCCCGCGAGCCAGATCCGAATCGTCCGGGTGTCCGCGGAGCCGTTCGCCGGGTCGACGCTCGCCGAGTCGAGTATCTACGAGGAGACGGGCTGTCGCGTGATCGCCGTCGAGGACGCGGGCAGCCTCTCGGGCACGGTCGATCCGCACCGCCGGCTGAGCGGCGACGAACGGCTCGTCGTCGTCGGCGCCGACGAGGCGGTCCAGCGGTTTCGCAAGCAGTTCGGCGTCTCGCCGGGCGAGTCGAAGTCGGAGTAACCGTCCGGCGGTCAAACGTCCGAGCAGCGGACGACTCAGCGGCGGAGGAGCCACGCGTAGACGCCGCCGAAGACGGTCCCCCAGAAGAGGTGGTTGACCAGCGACGAAAGGCCGAGATTCGGCACGGGTGCCGGGATACCGACGACACGGAGCCAGAGCGGCATCACGATACCTGCGGCAACGAACCAGAGGAGCGCGCCGTAGCCCGCACCGAGAGCGGTGAGCCGCCGAGCGTCGTCGTCGCGCACCCTCGATGCCGTCGCGGCGACGAACAGGAAGGCGAAAAAGACGCTGTGGTACTGGTGTGTGACCCAGCCGACAGCGACGTTGCCGACGCCGTACAGCGCCCCGATCACCGCCATCCGGCCGGCGACGAACTGCGTCACCAGCCCCATCGCGGCGCCGGCGACCACCCCCGCGACCGCACCGCACCGGAGGTGGTCGGCGGCGACGCCGAACTGGTTGGTCGGGGCGTCGCTCCGCGGGAGCGTGACCGTCAGCGCGGTCCCCCGGTCGTCTTCGACCGGCGTCTCGACGGCCAACTCTCCGCCGATATCGTCGAGCATGAGCCGAACGATAGCGAGGCCGAAGCCGACCTGCGGATCGTCTTCCTCGGGCGTCACACGATCACGGATCAGGCGCTGCTGTGCCATCGGCAGCCCCGGTCCGTCGTCGACGAGGTGAATCCGGACGGCACCGGACGGATCGTCCGCCTCGACGCGGATCCGTACCGTCGGCGGTTCGCGGTCGCCGTGGACGACGGCGTTTTCGAGGAGATGTTCGAAGAGCACGTGGAGATGTGGCGAGCCACGGACCATCACGTCAGGTATGGATTCGGTATCCACGACGCCGGACGGATGTGTGTCCTGCACGGCCTCGGCGGCCGTCCGAATGCTCGCGGCCAGATCGACCGGCTGTGGGTCCGTGGACTCGGTCAGCATGCCGACATTCTCGATGGTCTCGTCGATGGCGTCGGCGTTCTGACGCACGACCGCCCAGGCATCCGGCGTCGCGTCGCCTACCGATCCGCCGTTGGTCGTCGCGTACCCCGCGATCACGTTCACTTTGTTGAGCACTTCGTGGCGAAGCAGTCGATTGAGAACGGTCAGTCGGTCGGCCTTCCGGGTGACATCCTGCCGGTGGCGGCGGGCCGTCGCCGACCGGATGCCGATGAGCGTGCCACCGACGGCGGCGCCGACGAGCGCGTTGGCGATCAGTTGAGACTCCGATGTCGACAGCACGACCGGCCAGTCGGCCGCGTAGGTCAGTGTGATGACGGCCCCCATGCCCGCAGTGCCGAGAAGACACCAGCCCGCGATGAGCCGGGAGTGGCCCGGGTCGCGCGCGCTAATGGCCAACCCGACGCCGAAGGCGGTGAGACCGAAGCCAGCGACGAGAACCGGCGCCTCGCTCACCAGAAAGCTGACGAGCGACGCGTCGGGACGGAGCGATTCGAGGACGGTATAGCGAGTGAGCCCGAATCCGACAGCCGCAACCACCAGCCCGCCGATATCGGGTCGAGACACCGTACTGTCCGAGATGGACATCGGTTCCACATCAAGTGCCACCGGTGGAAAACCCACCGGCTTCCGCGGTCTCGGCCCGCTCGCGCCGATTGCCGTCCTGTGTCCCGCCGGACAGGCAATTTAAGCCCCGGCACCACCCAGTCGGTCGTATGTCTGCGAACCGCAAGGGTGACCGCCGGGAGCGCGAACTCGTCAACGAACTCGACGCGGCGGGTTTCGCAGTGATGCGCGCCCCGGCGAGCGGGAGCGCGACCGACCGTGACCTCCCGGACGTACTCGCCGGCGACGGCGAGACGTTCTACGCAATCGAGGCGAAATCGAGCGCCGGTGATCCGATCTATCTCTCGGGCGAGGAAGTGGAGTCGCTCATCTACTTCGCCCGCAACTTCGGCGCGAACGCCCGCATCGCCGTCCGCTTCGACCGCGAGGACTGGTACTTCTTCCACCCCGGCGACCTCCACGTCACCGACGGCGGTAACTATCGGGTAAAAAAGGAGACGGCGCTGTCCGAGGGCACTGACTTCGACGAACTCGTCGGTCACTCGACGCAGACGCGACTCGACTCCTAGGCGGTCGTCGGCGAGGCGGCCCCGTCTCCGTCCCCCTCGACCGGCGAGGGACGTGACTCCGGATCGGTTCCCGCGTCGGCGTCGCCTCGGCCGGCCACTCGCCGTAGCCGTGACGCCGGGAAAGCGTACCGTTGCACGTCGCCGCCGCGACGGAGGGAGTCGAGGTAGACGGCACGAAAGACGGGTTCGTGGGCGCCGTAGGCCGCGTTCGTGGGATAGTCGGCGACGAGGCGGCCCTCGTCGGTCTCGATGCGGTCGGCACGCTCGCCGGTCGCAGCGACGACGATCAGGCGCTCTCCCGTCTCGCGGTCGTGGACGAGATCACCCGGTCCGTGATCGTGGGCCGGACAGAGCGTCGGTCCTCGGAATGCCGTCGGGACGAACGTCCGCCCGCCACAGACGGCACAGACGGCCGTTCGCTGGCCGGGTGGCGGGACGAGGCCCTCGGTCACTTCGAGGGCGACGCGGCGCAGGTGTTTGCACCGGGCGTCCCGCAACTGATGATCCGGGCAGGTGCACGCGTGGGCGTCGAGGGCAACGACGTACGTCCCGCCCTCGGTCTCGACGGCGTATCGGCCGTCGCGAAGCGGGCGGACCGCCATGGGCTCGACGCGGGCGCGGCGGGCACGGCCCG
>Ga0207720_100086_pt1 | contig 94573 bp, 103 predicted proteins | sample A23P2SouthBayCA_2_FD_187751 | JGI IMG/M metagenome (GOLD analysis project Ga0207720, IMG submission 187751) | Aerobic enrichment media microbial communities from Eden Landing Ponds, California, USA - A23 E3 (2) (SPAdes) | ecosystem: Environmental > Aquatic > Marine > Unclassified | place... | reverse complement strand
GGTGTCCGCTGACGCTCCACAAAATCTAATTCGATCCAGTTGCTACCACTGCTGAGGCGGCTGATTTCGGGCATGATCACTCAGAAATCAGCACGCCTCACTCTTTACGCTTAACTTGACACGACCACACTTCTTGTGCGCACACTTTTATGGGCTCACTCGTCTGAATAAAATCTGCCCAAGATTCGCTTCTCTCACTAAACGGGGCATCCCTCGCCGTAATGCGATTTGCCAAACTGTCAGGACACACAAAACAATCCACAGACAGCGGCGGGATAGACTCGAAATCGACCGGGGGCGTCCCTCAAGGGACACTCCTGATTTCGCTAATCTACGCTCACAGAGGAATGACTGAATCTTAGTCAAGAATGTGATAGAATGCCTTCAATGCGGCTATCCACGTCGGTTACGCGGCGAGCGAGGTTCCGGCGAAACGACGATTGGTAAGACCAGCGTGTTACATCTATATGTCCGAAGCGGCCACGAACGACGACGGCGGGGACGACATCGCCACGGTGAATTTCAAACTCACCGAGTCGTTCCTCGAACAGATAGACGACACGTGGCAGGGGCACGGATTCAACAGTCGGAGCGAGTTCATCCGGTACACGCTTCGAGACGCCGTCGAGTTCCCGACGTTCGACCGCGACGAACTCGTCGCCCTGCTCGAAGCCGAGGGGGATATCCGCGAGGGACGGACGACGAGCGCAGAGGAGGCCCGCGAGCGGTTCGGCACGGATGAGTGACGACGGCTGGACGTGGGAACTCTCCTCGGCGACCGAAGACGACCTCGACGGACTCTCTTCTGCCGACCAAGACCGGATACTCGACAAGCTCGACGAAATCGTCTCTTTGCCGTGGTGCGACCCGCCGGACTACGGTGAACCACTCCAGAACAGCCCGTACAAGAAGATACGCGTCGGGGAGTTCCGGCTCTCCGTGAGCTTCCGGCAGGACGACCACCGACTCGTTGTCGCACGCATCAAGCGTCGAGACGGCGCGTACACCGCTGACGACGACTAATACTCTCGATGGAGAGACGCGAGAGAGATACGTCGAATTCGCTGCGGTCGTAGTCAGTCAGTAGCCGCCTCATCGCGGCTGGTAGCTTTCTCCTTCCTCGGTGTGTGGAGCGTTTGAGAGATACTGGAGGTTTATTTGTGTATTCTCTCGGTCGCCGACGCGGACATCTCGGCGCAGTATCGTAACGGCATCCTTGACGTTCGGCTCCCCGTCCTTGAACGGGCCACTACTCGGGGTACCGAGATCGAGGTCGAACATTGACTCCAGGTGATAGACTCCTGCCGCACCCCGTCTCGGTACCCGGCCCCGCGAGCGTGTGAACGGAGCCCCGGCTACGCGTCGCCGAAGGCGGCGCCGTGGGGGAACGGCGCCGAGCACCGAGGTGCCAGTGGGGTGTGCCGGGCGCGCGGGTGGGGAGGATGGGAACTGAAGCCGGTGGTGCGCGCCCGATCGTACACTTGCCAGCCCCCGTCATAAATATGCGTCAGACATGCGGATGCCGTCACGCGATACTCGGCTGAAAAACTCTTTGTCCGCGCGGTCCCACGCTCGGCCGTGACCTGGGCCGACCTCTTCGACCGTGCCGCGTGCTACGACTCGACCGAGGCGGACGTGATCGACGCGCTCCGCCGGTATCGCGCGACCGACCCCGACAGCGGCGGCGAGGCCGATGACGACGGTTGAGCCCTCTCCCGCCCGTGTCACTGCCGACGCGGACGTGCTCGCGGCCGACCTGCTCGTCGGCGGGCCTGCACGCGCCGCCCTCGATCACGTCCGCGAACACTCGTGGCTGACGCTCGTCGCCAGCGACTACTTGCTCGACGACGCGGTCGCCGTGATCCGGACGCTCGGCGACGACGACCTAGCCCAGGACTGGCGCGACCGGATCGAGGAGGAGCGCGAGTTCGTCGACCACCCCGCCGAGGATCACCCGGCGCTCGCCTCGGCCTATCGCGGCGGTGCGATGCATCTGCTGACACTCGACGATTCGCTTCTCTCCCCCGCCGCCGGAGCTGCCCTCCGCGGGCGCGTCGAGACCAGTCCGCGCCACCCCCGTGCGTTCGACACGCTGTTCGACGCCGAGAGTCTCTACCGGGAGGTCGTGGGTGGCGAGTATCCGGGGCCGGACCGGGACCCACGCGGGTGAGCGCCGTCTTACAGTGATTATTGTAAGTCACTACCGGTGGTTCGCCGACCCGTTCTGGCGAACCATCGTAAACAGTTACAATAATCACTATTACAGCCCGCCTAGCCGGCCGCCGAACAGCCAGTACGCCACCGCCGGCGACGGCGCGATCAGTCCCCCCAGCCCCACCGTCACGAGGGTCGACCACGGACCGGGCGTCACGTCGAGCGTCCGATAGCGCCACAGTTGGAGTGCGGCGAACGTCCCGCCGGTCAGCAGTCCGCCGACGATGGCACCGGCGGGGACGACGACGCCGCTGGGCAGGGGCAGGCCGGCCAACTCCGCGCCGACGAGGACGCCCCCGAGGCCCGCGGATGCGAGGGCGTAGCCGCCACCGACGACGACGTGCTGGACGACCTGCGCCGTCGTCGGCCCGTCCGCGACGGCCGTTGACTCCGGCGAGGCGTAGCCGGCGCTCCCCACCCAGAGTACCGGGAGCGTCGCGACGGCGACGATGGCCGCGTACGGCCCGGCGTGTCCCATCGCGAGAAGCAGGAGCGCGGCGGCGATCAGATACGCTCGACTCGGTGCCATCGATCCGGCGACGAGCGGTGGGACGACCAGCAGGACGGCGGCGACGAGTCCGAACACGAGAACCGGTACCGAGAACGGCGACAGCCGGTCTGCGAGGCGTCGGAGGGCCATATCCCGCGTTCCCGTATCGGCGGTAAGTGCCTTTTGTGCGGTCGCCGCGTCGCCGACCTCGCCGCGATCACCGCGTGGCGTACCACTCCGCGAACTTCCCGAGCGCCCGGCCGCGATGTGAGACGGCGTTTTTCTCCTCGGCCGTCATCTCCGCGAACGTCGTCCCGTCGTGTTCGAAGATGGGGTCGTAGCCGAATCCACCCTCGCCCCGCGGCTCGACGATGCGCCCGCGGACGACGCCCTCGAAGAGCTTGACGGGGTAGTCGGTCGGATCAGCCCCGTCCTCGTGGCCCGCCGCGGCCGCCTCAGCTCGATCACCTCGGTCGATCGGATCGGGGCTGGCGTCGAAGGGGTCGCCGTCGCAGTACGCGAGCACACAGCGGAAGGCGGCGCGCGCCGGCTCGGCGGTCTCGTCGGACTGCGTTCGAGTGCCCGGCGCGTCCCGCGGAGACGGGTCGACCTCGCGAGCGAGCGCGCCCACCCGTTCGATGCCCAGTGTCTCCTCGGCGTACGAGGAGTAGGGACCAGGGAAGCCGTCGAGGCCGTCGATGAACAGACCGGCATCGTCGACGAGAACCGGTTCACCGGCGTGTCGATACGCCTCGCGGGCACCGCGGGCGGCGATGGGTTCGAGGTCCGGCGACTGGATCTCGGTGTAGTCGAAATCGAGTTGTGAGACCGATCCGTCCGAGAGGTAGTCGCGGGCTTCGCGGACTTTCCCCGCGTTGGTCGTGACGTACCGGAGCATAGCGGGCGTGGGGTCGGTCGGGGCAAAGAGGCGTCGGTCCCGTCCTCGTTCGCCAACCGATCGCGAGATGGCGAGCGCCCGGGTGTGCGAGGGCTCCGTGTTGGCGCCCGTACACCGGTGGTCGCCGGACCTGACGGACGCCCCTCCGTCTCACGGCGGCCACGATAGCTCGGCCCACGGTATCTCCGTCGGCAAACAGCAAGTTTATCACCGGCAGGGAGCGAAAATCCTCCAAGATTACTCTCAATGGCGACGGACACACACCAGCAACCGGAGGTGAACATCGGCCTCGTCGGCCACGTCGATCACGGAAAGACGACGCTGGTCCAGGCCCTCAGCGGGTCGTGGACCGACCAGCACTCCGAGGAGATGAAACGCGGTATCTCCATTCGGCTCGGGTACGCGGACGCGACGTTCCGCAAATGCCCCGGAGTCGACGAACCCGAGGCGTTCACCGTCGACGAGACCTGCCCGGACGGTTCGGAGAGCGAGGCACTCCGAACGGTCTCGTTCGTCGACGCCCCCGGTCACGAGACGCTGATGGCGACGATGCTCTCGGGCGCCGCGCTCATGGACGGTGCCGTGCTGGTCGTGAGCGCGACCGATCCCGTCCCGCAGGCCCAGACCGAAGAACACCTGATGGCGCTCGACATCATCGGCGTCGAGAACATCGTCATCGCCCAGAACAAGATCGATCTCGTCGACCGCGAGCAAGCGGTCCGAAACGCCGAGGAAATCGAGGACTTCGTCGAGGGCACCGTCGCCGAGGACGCTCCCGTCGTCCCCATCAGCGCCCAACAGGAGGTGAACATGGATCTCCTCATCGGCGCGATCGAGGAGGAGATTCCGACGCCGGACCGCGACGAGGGCAATCCCGCGCGCATGTTCGCCGCCCGCAGTTTCGACATCAACCGGCCGGGGACGACGTGGGAGGATCTCAACGGCGGCGTCGTCGGCGGCAGCCTGGTCGACGGCACGCTCGAAGTCGGCGACGAACTCGAACTCCGTCCCGGCCGTGAAGTCGACGAGGGGGGGCAGACCGAGTGGCGCCCCATCACGACCGAGGTGCGGTCGCTCCAGGCCGGCAGTCAGTCGGTCGAGGTGGCTCGTCCCGGTGGGCTACTCGGCGTCGGCACCGGCCTCGACCCGTCACTGACGAAGGGCGACGCGCTCGCGGGCCAGGTTGCCGGTGAACCCGGCACGCTCCCGCCGACCTACGAGTCCTTCGAGATGGACGTGGAACTCCTCGACCGTGTCGTCGGCGAGGACGGCGAGGAGATCGAGGAGATTTCGACGGGTGAACCGCTGATGCTCACCGTCGGCACCGCGACGACGGTCGGCGCCGTGACCAGCGCCCGGTCCGGCGAATGCGAGGTATCGCTCAAGCGCCCGGTCTGTGCGGAGGCCGGCGATCAGATCGCCATCAACCGCCGTGTCGGCGCGCGCTGGCGCCTCATCGGCATCGGCACGCTCAAGTGACAGGATCACCCGTCGCCATGGACACCAGCGCGCTCATGATGCCAGTCGAATGTGACGTGCGGCTGTTCGACGAGCTGGACCGCCTGCTCGGCGACGCCGAGTTCGTCACGCCCGCTGCGGTGGTCGCTGAACTCGACCAACTGGCGACGGGTGCCGGCGCGGAGGCCACCGCCGCCAGCGTCGGTCGTGACCTGGCCGAGCGGTGCCGTGTGGTGGAGACGGACGCATCGTATGCCGACGACGCCCTCGTCGAACTCGCCGACCGCGGCGAGTGCGAGTACGTCGTGACGAACGATCGACCCCTTCGGGACCGCCTACTCGAACGCGGCGTTCGGGTAATCGGTTTAAGGGGTCGGAACACACTGAACATAACACAACCTTAGCATGTACAAACGGGTACGACTCAAGGACACGGTCGAGGTGCCGCCGCGGCACCTCGCCGACGTGACGCCCGAGCGGGTGAAGCGCCTGCTCCAGGACAAGCTCGAAGGACGGATGGACGAGGAGGTGGGAAGCGTCGTGAGCGTTATCGAAGTACACGACATCGGCGACGGCGCCGTGTTGCCCAACCGCCCCGGCGTCTACTACGACGCCGAGTTCGACGCCATCACCTTCGATCCACAGATGCAGGAGGTCGTCGACGGGACGGTCGTCGAAGTCGTGGAGTTCGGGGCTTTCATCGGGATCGGTCCCGTCGACGGCCTGCTCCACGTCTCACAGATCTCCGACGAATACCTCGCCTACGATGGCGAGAACCAGCAGCTTGCCTCGACACAGACGAACCGGACGCTCGGCGTCGGCGACGAGATTCGGGTGCGCATCGTCACCAAGAGCATCGACGAGCGCAATCCGCGCGACAGCAAGATCGGGCTGACGGCGAAACAGCCGGGGCTCGGCAAGCACGGCTGGCTCGAAGAGGAACGGCAGGAACGCGAGGCACAGATGGAGGGTAACTGATGGCCGAAGACCGCCTCGCCTGCCGTGAGTGTCACTTCATCAACGATCCCGACACGCAGACCTGCTCGAACTGCGGATCGTCGAGCCTCACGGAGGACTGGGCGGGCTACGTCATCATCACTCATCCCGAACGCTCGGAAGTCGCCGACGAGATGAACGTCTCCGCCCCCGGCGGCTACGCGCTCAAGGTCCGCTGATCGTGCTCGAACTCCCCGACGAGCTCCGGGGAGCGTTCAAGGACCCCCTGGGCCCCGTCTTCACCGATCCGGACTCACTCCTCGCGGCCGACGGTGCCGGCACCCCTGTCGTCGCCGTCGGCGACGTGGTCACGGCCCACCTGCTCGACGCCGACCACCAGCCCCACGTGGCCATCGTCGATGGTCGCACCGAGCGGGAACGCGTCGACGAGTCGATCAGTCGGCGCCTGCCGGACCCCGACGTGACCGTCGAGAATCCGCCGGCGACCCTCTCGCGTGCACTCCTCGATGCGCTCGTCACCGCCCTCGGCCGAGCGGACCCCACCGTTATCGAGGTGGCTGGCGAGGAGGATTTGGCGGCGCTTCCCGCGATCCTCGCCACGCCCGAGGGCGGCTGTGTCGTCTACGGTCAGCCCGGTGAGGGGATGGTTCTCGTCCCCGTTACCGACGAGACACGGGCGCTCGCTCGCGACCTCCTCGGTCGCATGACTGGCGATGTCGACGCCGCATTCGCACTCCTCGACGCTCGATAGCCACTCGAAACGGCCTGTCGCACGCTTCGTAATCCTTTTGTCCAGTTCGAGACCACGTATGAGTAACTGAACGATGGAAATCGACATTATCGAGGAAGACGAGAACCCCATGTTGCATCGGACGGACGTTCGATTCCAGATCAAACACGACGAAGCGACGCCCTCGCGGCTCTCAGTTCGCGACAGTCTCGCGGCCAAACTGAACAAGGACTCCGCCGAAGTCGTCGTCCACGAACTCGACACGAAGTTCGGGATGCGGAAGACGATCGGCTACGCCAAGGTGTACGAGAGTCCGGATCACGCCCGCGACGTGGAACAGGATCACATGCTCGACCGGAACAAGATCAGCCCCGACGGCGAGGACGCCGACGAGGCCGACGCGGAAGCCGAAGAGGCCTGAACGGGCCACACGCGATGCGCGTCCTCGGCATCGAGGGGACGGCCTGGGCGGCCAGCGCCGCGGTCTTCGAGTACGATCCCGACGATCCGGCACCTCTCGACGCCGACCCGCCGTTCATCGAGACCGACGCCTACCAGCCCGAGAGCGGCGGCATTCACCCGCGTGAAGCCGCCGAACACATGGGTGAGGCCATCCCGACGGTCATCGAGGCGGCCCTCGACGCCGCCGACGGCCCCATCGACGCCGTCGCCTTCTCCCGCGGTCCGGGCCTCGGCCCTTGCCTCCGCATCGTCGGCACCGCCGCGCGCGCTCTCGCCGGCACGCTCGACGTCCCGCTCGTGGGGGTGAATCACATGGTTGCCCACCTCGAAATCGGTCGTCACGGCTCCGGTTTCGACTCCCCTGTCTGCCTGAACGCCAGCGGCGCCAACGCCCACCTGCTCGGCTACCACGACGGCCGGTATCGCGTTCTCGGGGAGACGATGGACACCGGCGTCGGCAACGCCATCGACAAGTTCACTCGTCACGTCGGCTGGTCACACCCCGGTGGGCCGAAAGTGGAGGACGCCGCGACGGACGGCGAGTACGTCGACCTCCCCTACGTGGTCAAGGGGATGGACTTCTCCTTTTCCGGCCTCATGAGCGCCGCCAAGGCCGAATACGACGAGGGCACGCCCGTCGAGGACGTCTGCTTTTCGCTGCAGGAGACCATCTTCGCCATGCTGACCGAGGTGGCCGAACGCGCCCTCTCGCTGACGGGGGCCGACGAGCTCGTCCTCGGTGGTGGCGTCGGCCAGAATGCGCGTCTGCGGGAGATGCTCGCGGCCATGTGTGCCGATCGTGACGCGGCGTTTTACGCCCCCGATGCGCGGTATCTCCGCGACAACGCGGGCATGATCGCCGTCCTCGGGGCGAAGATGTTCGCCGCCGGGGAGCAACTCGCCCTCGAGGAGTCGGCGGTCGATCCGAACTTCCGGCCGGACGAGGTGGACGTGACGTGGCGGCCGGGGGAGGCGTCGGTGGCCTTCGCCCCCGTCGAGACGACCGAACGGCAGGGCGCGGAGGCGATCATCACCGTCGAGGCGGATCGAGTGATCAAACGCCGTCTCCCGAAGAGGTACCGGCACCCGGATCTCGACGCCCGCCTGCGTCGCGAGCGGACGGTCGCGGAGGCGCGCCTCACGAGCGAGGCCCGGCGGCGGGGCGTGCCGACCCCCGTCGTCCGTGACGTGGACGTGGCCGAGGCGACCATCACGTTCGACCGCGTCGGCGACCGCGATTTGGGGGCCGAGCTCACGTCCAGCCGCGCCCGAACCGTCGGTGAACATCTCGCACGACTTCACGAGACGGGCATCGTCCACGGCGACCCGACCGTTCGGAACGTCCGGGTCGGGGATCGGTGTTACCTCATCGACTTCGGCCTCGGCTACCACAGCGGGCACGTCGAGGATCACGCCATGGACTGTCATGTCTTCGGCGGGAGCGTCCGCGGCACGGCTGCCGACGCCGAGGCGACGCTCTCGGCCTTCGAAGCGGGCTATGCCGATGTCGGCGACAGCGCCGTCCTCGACCGCCTGCGTGAGATCGAAGGTCGTGGGCGGTACGCCTAACAGTCACTCTCGGCCACGGGCGGGGTGTCCGCGAGAAACGCCGTCCACGCCGACCAGTAGTGACTCCAAGTGTCGACACACCACTGCACCGGCATCGGGGCGTCGGGAGCCTCCGCGTCGGACCGATCCGCGATTCGCCGGTCGTCGATGACGCTTCGACACTCGGGACAGCGAGTGCGCTGGTGGCCACCGACCGTCTGGACGCGCCAGTCGCCATCGACGGGGTTGGCGTGACCACAGTCCTGACAGAACAGGATCGACTTGCGACCGCGTGCGCCGTCAGTCGACGACGCCGGGGCAGGTGAGGGGGAGGGACTCATTGGCTACGGTAGGTGCTCGATCGGGATAATCCTGGCGGTAGATGGTCTGAGACGGTAGATAATGAACGATGCGGGCGATCGGACGCCGTCTCCGAGGACTCCGAACACCTATGTGCGAACGCTCCCTGTCCGACACCCGTGACCGAACGGATGGGCATCGATGCGGCGGCGGACGTGTGTCGTGACATCGTCGATCGTGTCGGCGAGGCCGTCATCGCCGATCGGGCGTTTCTGGAGACGGTCGTGACCGGTATGCTCGCCCGTGGACACGTCCTCGTCGAGGACGTCCCCGGGACGGGCAAGACGCTGACCGCCATCGCGCTCGCGGACGCGCTGGGGTTAGAGTTCAACCGTATCCAGTTCACGCCCGACCTCCTGCCCAGCGACATCACGGGAACGCACGTCTACGACGAACACGAGGGTACGTTTCGATTCCAGCGCGGCCCCGTCTTCGCCAACATCGTCCTCGCGGACGAGATCAACCGCGCGCCGCCGAAAACGCAGTCGGCGCTGCTGGAGGCGATGGACGAGGGACAGGTGAGCGCCGACGGCGAGACGTTCGACCTCCCCGATCCCTTCTTCGTCATCGCGACGCAGAATCCCGTCGAGCAGGAAGGTACCTTCCGGCTCCCCGAAGCCCAGCGCGACCGCTTCATCGTCAAGGTCTCGATGGGCTATCCGGACCGCGCCGGCGAACTCGAACTCATCGATCGCCGGAGCAACCGCACGACGACGATCCCGCACGTCGACCGCGTCGTCGACGCCGAACGGGTGGCCGCCCTCAGGCAGGTGCCCGAAACCGTGACCGTCGAGCGCGAGGTCCGGGAGTACCTCGTCGATCTGGCGCGGGCGACCCGCGCGGACAGTCGGGTGGATATCGGCGTCTCGCCCCGTGGAATCCAGCGATTCTACGAGGCGGCTCGGGCCCACGCGGTCGTCGCGGGGCGCTCGTACGTCGCGCCCGACGACGTGAAAGCCGTCGCGCCCGCGGTGTTGACTCACCGTCTCGTGTTGACTTCGGAGGCGTCGATTCGCGATGTCGACCCCGCGGCCGTCGTCTCCGATGTCCTCGACACCGTCGAGGTGCCGGCTGCGACGGCGGAGTAGCGATCGGTCCCTCCTTATCCCCGGAGGACGCCCAGCAGGAGCACCGCGCCAGCGACGGCGGCCACTGCGCCGAGGAGCGCGCCGTCCGCGATCGCCACCGTGTCGACGAGGCCGAGCGCCACCCACGCCACACCGACGCCCACCGTCGCGACGGCGACGCTCCCGACGGCGTGGACGGCTTCGATCCGCCCCGCCGACCACGGACCGAGATCGGCCCGCGCCGCCACTCCCTGCTCGCTCGCGTCCCACGCGACGATGCCGAGACCGACGAGCGCGAACGTCGCGAGTGCCGGTGCTGGCGCCGAGCCGACGCCGAGCACCACGGCACACAGCGTCAGCCCCGCGCCGGCCAGCGCCCCGCCGCTCCCCCGCGTCGGAATCAGCCCGATCCCCGCGAGGACGATCAGTGCCGTCAGCGCGGCCGTCATCCCTGCCAGCGCTACCGTCGTCGCCCCGAGGGCCGCCCCCGCTGGCGAGAGTGTGGTCAGCAGCTCGGTTGCGACGGGGCGGGCCGCGGACGGGAGACTGCCGGCGGCCTCGCGGATCGCCCCCGTCGCACCGAACGCCACGAGCAGTACCCAGACGCCGCCGGTCGTCGCGGGGAGCAGTCGGCCGAGCACCGACGCCGTCGACCCCGTGGCGGCCTGCAGGAGTCGTCCGGCGAGGGCGAGTCCCGCGGCGACGAGCGCGAGGCCCAGCAACAGGACTCGCGGTCCCGTGGGCGCCACCAGTGCTCCCACGCGGGCGACTGGTAACGCCTCGCGGACGACCGGCAACACCGTCGGGAGGCTCACGCTCGCCGCCACCACACCGTATTTCACCGTCGCGCGGAGATCGGTGTCGAGGCGCTCGGCCGCCCGCTCGACCGCCTCGCGGCGCTCCCGTGACGCCAGTTCCGTGATCGGCAGCGTCGACAGCGCCGCCCGACAGGACAGCGCCGCCGCGACGAGGAGGAGGAAAAAGGAGACCAGCGCCATCGTTGGCCCTCCGGGCGACAGTACCGGATCGAGGAGGACCCCGAGATCGACTGTCGGCGTCGGGAGCGCGTCGAGCGCCTCGAACCGTGCGACGAGAACCGCGCCGAAGGCCGCCCCGACGACCGTCGACGTCGTCAGCGCGGAGCGGTGGACTCGTCGAACGGCCCCGTCGCCGATGCCGTCGCCGAGCGTCCCGGTCGCGCCGAACGCCGCCACTCCCGCGCCGACCGCGAGGGCGACGGCGGGGAGTGCCGCGCTCACGTCGCCGCCCGCAGCCGCCCCGAGGACGCCGCGCCCGTCGACGACGAGGGCGACCCCCACAGCTCCCCCGAGAGCGACGAGCGGCGTCAGCGCGGCCCCTGTGGCCGTCCACGCCGGTCCTTCGCGAGCCCGACAGAGCGTCGCAACACCCAGCACGATCCCTGCCACCGTCGTCAGCGCCACGCCGCCGACGGCCCGTCCCATCGCACCCACGACGAGCAGTCCCGTGCCCACGGCCACCGCCACCGCCAGACTCGCCGGGCGCGAGGCACCGGCGCCGAGCGTCTCCGACTTCTCCGTCTGTCTCGTTGTCACCGCCGCTCACCCCCCGCCCGGAGTGTCCGCGCGAGCGCGGTCGGGAGCCGTTCTTGCCGGTCCCAGTCGACGACGGTCGCCCCGACCGGCGCGCCCGTCGACTCGCAGGTGCTCACCGCCGCTCACCCCCCGCCCGGAGTGTCCGCGCGAGCGCGGTCGGGAGCCGTTCTTGCCGGTCCCAGTCGACGACGGTCGCCCCGACCCCTCGCATCCGGTCGAGTCGCACCCCGCGTTCGAGCGCGAGTACCCGTCCACCGACCGAGTCCGGCGTCACCGATGGCGAGAGGACCGTCGTCGAGTGGCCGTGGGTCCGAATCGTCTCCACCATCGACGGTACCGCGTCGTCGAGTGCGGGCGTACAGAGGATCACCTGTGCCGCCGCGGGGAGGCGGCCGAGGAGGCGGTGCAGTTCGTCGGTTCGCCCACCGTCGGCTGCCGCCCGCGCCGTCACCGTCGGCGCCTCCTCGGTTCCCGTCGCCGCAGCGTTGCAGACGGCCGCAGCGTGGGCCGCGAAGCCGTCGCCGTCGGGTGGCACCCACGCCGGTCGGCGGTCGGTGAGCGGATCGGTGGGACCCAGTGCCCCCACGCCGACGTGGTGGCCCTCGTCGCGGAGGACCCGAACCGCGAGCGTGGCGGCGTACGCACACAGCGTCGCGCCGGTTGGAAGCGCCGCCGCGGCGGCGACGTGCGACGGGTCGCGGCCGTCGATCAGCACTGCTACCCGCGCCGCGCGCTGTTCGCGATACTCGACCGTCGAGAGGTCCCCTGTCTTGGCGTAGCGGCGCCAGTTGATTCGGCTGACTGGATCGCCCGCGCGGTAGTCGCGCGTGGCGTGGAACTCGATCCCGGCCCCGCCGGTATCCGTCGCCAGCGACCCCGAGAAAGCCGTCGTCCGCCGTCGAAGTGGCATGTCGTCCGCGTCGATCCGGCACTCGAACTCGTCGGCACCGTCGGCCTCGCGTGTCGTCTCCGCGACGACCGTCCCGCTCACGTTCCTCGCCCGGAGCTGTACCGGCTGGAAGGCGTAGCGGCCGCGATTCGCCGTCAGCGTGTACGCGGTAGTCACCGACTCGCCGCTTCGGAGTGCCGTCCCCGCGCTCGCCGACCCCGCACGGATCGTGAGCTCCGCCGGCACGCCGTCCCGAACTCGCAGGTCCGGCAGCACCGACTCCCCGGCGTTCGTCACCGTCAGCCGCACCTCGACTGGCTGGCCGGGAAGGGGGGCCTCCGGGCGAATCGTGCGTTCGACCCGAACCCGGTCGTCGAGCGGCTGGAGCGTGGACAGTGCTCCCTGCACGACGAACGCGAGCGGCACGATTCCCGCGAGCAGGAGTGTCGGCGTGCCCGTCCCGATGCCGACCGAGACGAGCAGGACTGTCGCGGCGATCAGCCCTCGATACCGCCGGACTCGACGGATCACGGCGACCCCTCCAGCGCCGTCACGAGCGCGCGGAACCGGCCACCGCGCGACCCATCGGGCGGCGCCTCGTAGCCCGACAGTCGGTCGGCACACGCCACCTCGACGGCGCGGAGCGTTCGCGACACCCGCCGCTCGTAGGCGCGGCCGGGGTAGAGCCACGCGTACAGACGGTGGTACCACGGGTAGTCGACCACGGTGGTCGTGGTGAGGAAGGCGGCCGCGTACCGGTCGTCGGTCCACGCGCCGCGGTCGACGTACTCGACCGCGGCCTCGCGCCCGCCGCGTGCGTGTCGGTGGCTCTCGACGACCACCTCACGGAGCCGCCGCCGCAGGGGGTCGACTCCCTCCCCACCGGCGCCATCGTTCTCGACCGCCCGCTCGTAGTGCGCCGAGAGTTCCGTCCCGGCGACGGTCACGCTGCGTCCCCGCCCGTCTCCGGTCCCGTCCCCTATCGATGTGCCCGCGTCCGGTTCGGAGAGCCACGCATGCAACAGGCCGAGGACGCCAGCGACCGCCCCCGCGAACGCCAGCGCGAGGCCGCGGTCGACACCGAGGGAGTCGAGCGACCGCCGGACCGCCACCGGGAACAGGGCCGGCGCGTAGCCGTACCCGACCGCGAAGGCAATCCCGCCGAGGGCGACGCCGACGGCGACCCGACGCCACGTGACGTGGCTCACGACTCCCCACCGCCGCGTATCGCCTCGCGGACGGCACGAACCGCCTCGCGAGCACGGGAGAGTCGGTCGTCGTCCGGCGCCACTCGTCCGTACTCGGCGTCGCGGTACGCGTCCGTCAGCGCACGAATCGGCTCCGCCGGAAGCCCGCGCTCGACGGCGTAGCGGGCGATCTCGCCCGGCGTGCGCGTCCGTGCCCGCGGTGGCGAGACGAGACCGACGAACTCCCGCCAGAGATCGCGCAGCGTCGTCGACGCCGCGTCAGCGTCGTCACCCCGGTCGGTTCGCCCTCGCGATCCGGCCGGTTCGGTCGCTTCGCCCGCCCCGCCACGCGCCAGGAGCCCGATCAGCCACGCCCACAGCCGCCACAGGTCGAGCCCGGCCAGCGCCGCCAGCCCCTGCCTCGCGAGTTTCCCGGGGAGGGCAACGAGTCGGGACAGCCCACCACGGAGTGCCCGCCCCGCGGCGACGAGGAGCTCGGCCGCACGGACGCAGGCCGCCGTTGCCCACGCGGCGAGTCGGGACAGCCACGCCGCGGTCGCTCGGGCTACTCCCCGGGCAGTGACGCCGCGCTGCCGCAGTTCGCGCCTGACGAGCGCGAGCCCACCCAGCGCGACGAGGCCGCCGAGGGCGACGTTGCGAGCGAGGGGGAGGGTCGTCCGCGCCGTCGCACCGTCGGATCGAGCGACGACCGTGGCCGACCCGGCCATCGGGAGCGACACGTCGAGCGTGCCGTTCTCGGTCGTCGTCCCCGTCTCGCTCCCCCCGATCGACACCCGCGCCCCGCCGACCGGTGTCCCGTTTCGCGTCGTCAGCACCGTCGCTGGGCCACCTGGAAGCGGGAACGAGAGCGGGGCGTCGACCGAGACGTTCAGCGACGGCCGGGGATCGGTCGTCGGCGAGTCGCCCCCCGCCTGGCGGACGCGGAGCGTCGTCGTCGCGCCGACTGACTCGCGCTGCACCGCGAGCCGGTGGGTGCCCGGCGAGACGCCGTCGAGCGAGACGCCGAGCCGACCGTCAGCGCCCGTCGTCCCGACCTGTTCGCCGTCGAGGGTCACCGTCGCCTCGCGGACGGGCACGTCCCTGATCGTCGCCACGACGGAGACGCCGCCGCCGGCGACGGGCGTACCTTCCACCGATAGCGTGACGTTCGTATCGCTACGGTAGGTCCGCGAAGAGTGGTTCGTCCCGTCGTGAGCCGCGGTGAGCGGTGGCGTCTGACGGACGGCCGGTGCGGATGCCGAAGCCGCGGGGAGCGCCGCGCTCCCGGCCCACAGGTTCGCCGTCGTCTCGCCGTTCTCCCCCTCGTACTTCGTGGCCGCGTCCGGCGGGCGGGCGGTCACGGTGAACTCGCCGGCGTACGGGAGCCGCGTCGTCACCGTCCCGTCCGCCCCCGTCCACCCGACACGGTCGTCGTTGATCGCCACCGGCGCGCCCACGACCGGCGTGGCGTTCTTCTGGACGCTGATCGTCACGCTGGCGCCGGCGACGGCCGAGCGGTTCAGTGAGATGTCGTACGGTGGCTGCGGGTTCTGCACCGGGAGTCGCCCGGAGCCGGTCGGATCGAAGCGCACCCACCCCGCGTCGGGAAAGAACACTTCGACCCACGCGTGCCCCCGATCGGCGGTGACGAGATACTGCTCCTCGCCCACCCGCTCGCCCGGTGCGTAGCCGACGACGTACCGCGCTGGAACTCCCTGTGTCCGCAACATGACGACCATCGACGTGGCGTAGTACTGGCAGTAGCCGGACTCCATCTCGAAGATGAACTGGTCGGCGACGGGCTCGCCCGCCTCGTGGCTGGCGTTCAGCGAATAGGGCTTCTCTTTGAGCCAGTCACGGATCGTGACCGCCTCGTCGTACGGCGTCTCGTCGGCCGCGGTCAACTCGTCGGTGAACGCGCCGACCCGACTCGGCGTCGTCTCGGGGAGTTGCGTGTACCGCTGTTCGATCCGGTCGGGGTAGTCGGTGCCCGCGGCGCGAAGCGTCGCCGGGTCTTCGGGCGGCGCCGCGCTCCGTGCGAGATAGGCCGTGTCTGCGGGGAGCCGGCGCGTCGAGCGGACGCCGCCGACCGTCGACGCCTCGATGCCCGCGCTTCCGTTCGGCACCCGAACCTCGCTCGGCTGCCACGCCGTCGGGAGCGACGACGACGGCACCAGCAGCGTGACGCGATACGCCATCCGTCGCCCCGCTGCCGTTCGAGCGTCGTTGGGGACGCCTCGGTCGATGGACTGCCACTGCGGCGAACTCGACCACGACGACCCGGTGTAGGTGGTGTACGCCGTCTGCCGCCAGTAGGTGTTCGTCGGCCCCTCGACGACGAACTGCGGGGTCTGTGCCAGCGGCTGGACCATCGACTGCGTCGAGCCGATCCCCGTCTCTTCGGGCGGTTGCGAGAGCGGGACGCCGCTCGGCGATCCACCACCTAGCGGCCCCTCGGACGGCGTGCCGGCTCCCCCTTCCGGGCTGTCGGCCGTGGCCGTCCTGGTCGTGCGCCCGTCGCTCGTGGCCGTCCCTCGTTCACTCGGCTCACCGCCCGTCCCCCCGAGGCCGGCGCCCGGGAGGAGGGCGGCGGCGACGACGAGGGCGACGACGACGGCCAGTGCGAGTGCCACCTCGCCGTACTCGACTCCGGTGCCGTCGGGGCCGTCGGATTCACTCATTGCCGATACTACCGGTCGGCCGCCGTCGACAATAACGCTGTTCCCGACGGCGACCGGGAGCCGAAACGATTTATTCTGGGGGACCGTACCTGTCCTCCATGGTCGATAAGCCGCAGTCAGGATCGATTCTCGGTGTCCCGTACAACTTCGAACGCCCGAGCCTCGGGCGCCTGCTCTCCGCCCACTGGAAACCCGGTGAGGGGATGGTCGTCGAGAAACCGTTCGGCATCGGCTACACCCTGAACTTGGCGAACTGGCGCTCGTGGCTCGTCGTCCTCGTCGCCGGTGTCCTGCTCTGGCAGGAGCGCGGCGGTCCCGAGGGCCTCGACGATGCCGACGACACCGACGACCCCGTGGAAGTCGTCGTCGACGACTGACCGGGAGTATCGTTCAGTCGGCGGATTCTCGCCGACCCGATCCGGTGGGAATCCCCCATGACTCACGACAATCACGTCCGCGTGTCGGAGTACGCGTTCGAACTCGCGCTGTGTGCCCACCTCGAACGAGCCCGTGAGTGGGTACTCGGCCGTCAGATCGGCGCCTCGGTCGCCGACCCCGGCGCCCGTATCGTCGACGTCTGTGGCATCGTCCCCGGTCCCGAGTTCGACCGCCGCGCCGCGATCACGAGTGAGACGGTTCCGCCGCCGGCCGTCGAGAGCGACGTGGGTACCGGTCGCGCCGTCGACCCCGTCGGAGCGTTCGATTGTGCCGCCGATCACGCCCGCCGGATTGCCGACCGCGCCGTCGAGGTCGGGTTCTTCGAGGCCGAACACCACGGGAGTCGCCGACACGTCCGGCAGACGGTCCGCTACCCCGACTGGTTCGACCACCTCGTCGGCATCGAGAACAAACCCGACCTCGGGCGTCCCGGCGACCTCGAACGGCAGCTGCGCCGTGACGCCTCGCTCGGTCTCTTCGATATCTCCATCCTCGCGACCGAGAGTTACGTGACCGGCGCGCACCTGAATCGCATCCCCGACGCCGTCGGTGTCTGGCGATTCGTCGACGGCGAGCTCACCGTCGTCCGCGATCCGACGCCGCTCGATCCGACGGTGCCGGGTGTCGAACCCCTCGCGGAACACCCGCTCCGGACGGACGTGGCGGTCGTCCCGCCGGCGGCGAAGGCGCGAAAGCGTCGCGCCGTCGCCGAACGCGTCTACGGCAAAGGGTGGCGGCCACACGAGTATCCCGGCTGTGACGCCATGTCCCCGACCGCGGACGGTCGCCCTTACTGCACGGCCTTCGATCGCGTCGTCGACCCCGCGAGCGACTGTGGCGAGTGTTGCCCTCGATTCGCGCCCGCCGACCCGCCCGCCGTCGACCGTGCGTCGTTGCGCGCCGACCGGACGCCGTGGATCGCCGACCCCGAGGGTCTGGCGCGCCGACAGGCGGGGCTGGATCGGTTCACTTGAGAGCGGTCACTACCGCAACGACGACGCCGAGAGCGAGGCCGACGAGTGCCGCCCGCCGCGGGTCGGGCGCCCCGAGGACGAAAAGTGCGACGCCGATCCAGACGAGTGCGCCCGCGAGGCCGCTGGCCGCGCCGCGGCCGAGCGTCGAGACGACGGTCATACCGACCCGTCGGCCCCCGACACTTATAGTTCGTACTGCTCGCCGTCGACGGCCAGCGGTTCCTCGAACGCCTCGTCGGCCGGGTAGTAGTGGGCGAGATGGACCAGCCGTGTCCGGGTGGCGTCGAGTTCGGCCGCGAGATCGAGTGCTCCCTCGCGTGTCATGTGTTTCGTCCCGAACGTCCGCGGGACGCCGTCGCCGTCGTGGTGTTTGCCGCCGAGCGGGTGGTGTTCGGCCGACGACGCGGGGACGATGGCGTCCGCGAGGAGGAGGTCGGGGTTCGCGAGCGCCGTCCGCGACGCGTCCGGGATGCCGTAACTCGTGTCGCCGGTGAGTGAACACTTCGCACCCGTCTCGGGGTCCTCGACGACGACGCCGTAACACAGGAGTGGAGGATGATCGACGGGGACGAAGCGGACGTCGAGTCCACAGGTTCGGAACCACTCGCTCGGCGCGTGGTCGTGGACGGTCACGCGGTCGAGGTAGTCGTACTTCCGGCGGATGGTACCGGCGACGCTCTCGTCGGTCACGGGGTCGACTTCTGCCGTCGCGTGGACCGGCAGATCGTCGAACAGGCGGTAGGCGTTCCCGAGGCCGTCGAGGTGGTCGAAGTGGATATGCGTCACCAGCGCGGCGTCGGGGAGCGGCACGTCCTGTGTGAGAAACTGGTGTCGGAAGTCGGGGCTGCAGTCGATCAGGAGCGACTCGTCCGTCCGATCGTTCTCGATGTGGACCGAGAAGCGCGAGCGTTCGACGCCGAGGTCGCGCGCTCGCTGGCAGGTCGTGCAGTCACAGCCCACCGTCGGCGTGCCCGTCGTGTCACCCGTCCCGAGTAGCGTCACCCGCATTCCCATTCGACCGACCGTTGCTGTCCGTCGGTCTTATACTACCCGACGTTCGGTCGAGGTGATCAGCACTCGCCGGCCGCTCGCTCGGTCCGGTGGCCGTGCCCGACGACGAGTGCGACGGCGTTACACAGGAGTACGAGCCCGAGCCGCGCCGGTGGCGTCCCGACGGCGAGCAGACCGATGGTGGCAAAGGGGAGGGCAACGGCGCTCCAGAACGCGGCGGCACGGGCGGCACCCCCAGCCTGGGCGGCGGCCGACCGAGCGCGGTGGGGTGAAACGGAGGGGACCATATCTACTCGTCTCGGTCCCCAGGTCAAAAGGGTGTGTGGTGGCACAAGCGCCCGTTTGAGCTACTCCGAGTCGGGCGACGGGATCGGCGCCGACGGAGGAGGGTCGGTATCGGCGCCGACAGGGAGCGTGTCGGTGTCGCTGTTGCGCTCCCCGCTCGTTCCCGCGCCGCCGAGACTTCGTGCGGAGTTGCCGACCACCAGCAGGCTGCTCGCCGCCATCGCTACGGCAGCGACGAGCGGGTTGAGGACACCGAGGGCGGCTGCCGGCACGGCGAGCGCGTTGTACAGGAACGCCCACCCGAGGTTCTCCCGGATACGCCGTTTCGTCGCCGCCGTGAGGCGGAACACCTCGGGGATGGTCGTCAGGTCGTCGGTCGTGACGACGGCGTCGGCGGCGTCGGCCGCGAGGCGGGTCCCACTCTCCATCGAGATGCCGAGATCGGCGGCCGCCAGCGCGGGTGCGTCGTTGCTCCCGTCGCCCACCATCACCGTCGTCCCGTCCTCCCGCAGGCGGTCGACGACCTCCGCTTTCGCCTCCGGCGGGACGCCGGTGAACACGTCGTCGATGTCGGGGTGGTCGCGGAAGCGGGCGGCCGCCGCCTCGCCATCCCCGGTCAGGACGACCACTCGCTCTACGTCCTCGGCGACGGCCGAGACGACCCGTTCCCACTCCGGTCGGGGCTGGTCGCCGGCGACGAGGACGCCCCGAACCGCACCCGCCCACCCGACGTAGGCGGCGACGCGGCCGGCGTCGACGGCGCGCTCGTAGCGCTCGCGGTAGGTCGCCGGCACGTCACACTCGTCGAACAGGTCGGCGCGGCCGACGGTCACGCGTGCTCCATCGACCACGCCGCTCACGCCGCGACCCGGGTGGCGCTCGAAGTCGTCGACGGTCCGCTCGGGACTGCCGACCGCGTCCGTCACCGCCGTCCCCATCGGGTGGTCGGCGAACGTCTCGACGGCGGCCGCGCGAGCGATGGCCTCGCTCTCGCCGGCTTCGCCGACTCCCCGCGGCGTCTCCGACGCCTCGCTCACCGCGTCGTGGAGCGTCATCTCCCCCGTCGTGAGCGTCCCCGTCTTGTCGAAGGCGACGATGTCCGCCGCAGTCGCGCGCTCGAACACGTCGCCGTCGGTGATGACGACGCCCGAATCCAGCGCTTCGCGGACGCCTGCGGCGACGGCGAGCGGCGTCGCCAGCCCCAGCGCGCAGGGACAGGACACCACGAGGACGGCGAGGCCGGTCAGGAAGGCCGCCGTCGGCGCCGAGCCAAGCGCGAGGTGGACGGCGAACGCCGCGACGGCGAGGAGGACAACGACGGGGACGAAGACGGCCGCGAGGCGGTCGGCCAGCCGCTGCACGCCCGAGCGCGAACTCCGGACACGCCAGAGGTGGGCAACGAGGCGGTCGAGCGTGCTCGTCGTCCCCTCGGTGGCCTCGACGACGATCCCACCCTCGGTGACGAGGCCGCCGCCGATCACTTCGTCGCCCTGTTCGTGGCGGACGGGCGTCGATTCGCCGGTCACGAGCGATTCGTCGACGGCGGCCGTCCCTTCGATGACCGTGCCGTCGACGGGCACGCGCTCGCCCGCACCGACGACGAGTTCGTCGCCCGCCTCGACGTGTTCTACCGCGACCGTCTCCTCGCCCGTCGCCGTGCGCCGGCGCGCCTCCTCGACCCGACTCTCCGTGAGTTCGGTCAACTGCCCCGCCGCCCGCGACTTCAGGCGCGTCTCGTAGTAGCCGCCGAGCGTGACGACGAGGACGACGACCGTCGTGATGTCGAAGTACACCTCCGTCCCGCCGACGAGGAGCGTCGCCGTGGAGTAGAGGTAGGCCGTGCCGGCCGCCAGTGCGACCAGTAGATCCATGTTCGGTCGCCCGGCACGGAGGCTGACGTAGGCGCCCCGGAGGATGGGGTAGCCGGTGTATCCGAGGACGATGCTCGTCATCACCCAGACGTTCCAGAGGAGATACTGTCCCGCCACGCCGCTCACGTCGAGGAGCGGTTGGTCGATGCCGAGGTAGGTGGGGTAGAGAAAGAGCACGTACCACGCCATCGTCATCATGCCGAAGAAGCCGCCGATGACGAGGCGACCGATCGTCTCGGTCGTGTCGTCTTCACCACCCTCGTCGACCGGGTGGGCACGGTAGCCCGCCCCGTCCAGAAGGTCGGGGAGATCAGGTTCGTCGAGCCGATTCGGGTCGTACACGAGGCGAACGAGATTCGAGGGATAGGACGCCTCCGCCGTGGCGACGCCCGCATGATCCGTTGCCCGCGCCTCCAGGAACGCCTCACAGGTCGCACAGTGCATACCGTCGACGGCAACGAAGGCGGCCTCGGTGTCGGCGTCGAGGTCCGGGTCCGCGTCGTCCGCCCCGAGGGCGTCACGGATCTCGTCCCGGCTCTCGACATCCGCCGTCGACGTCCCTTCGACGCTGTCGAGCGTCCGAGCCACTTCCAGACAGCCGCGACAGCAGAAGGTGCCGTCGACTGCCTCGTCCGTCACGGGTGGTGCGGGCGTCGGCAGCTCACAGAGCGTGCAGGTGTCGGTCATCCGAGGGGTTGGTAGACGGGGATCGGTGGATGGGGAATGTGGATCCCGAGGAGCATCAGTCCGTGTGCCAGCGGCAGGTAACCGAGGGCCACGAAGGCGACGCCGAGGGCGCGGTGGAGATTCACTCGACTCCCCGTCCCGAGTGACTGGAAGACGGTTCCGTAGGCGAGCAACGTCGGGACGGTCCCGATGCCGAGGACGGCAAGCGAGACTGCGCCACGGAGCGGCGAGCCGACGGCGAAGGCGTAGAGGAAGGCGGGATAGAGCAGCGGGCAGGGGAGGAACCCGTGGAGCGCACCGAGCGCGGCGATTCGGGGACCACCGACCCACTCGTCGACGCGGGTCGTCACGGCGGCGTACACTCGTGCGAAGGCGTCACCGGCGAGAGGAATCGAGACGCCGTGGCTGACGGTGCCACGGAGGAGATAGCCCGCTCCGGTGAACACGATGAAGCCGCCGGCGAGGATGCCGGTGACGCCCCGGATGTCGGTCGCGAGGGTGGCGACGGCGGCGACGTCGAAGAGTATCGCCCCGAGCGCCCCCATGAGCGCGCCGATGGCGGCGTAACTGAGCGTGCGCCCGGCGTTGAAGAGCAGGTGCTGGCGGACATCGATGGGGCGGACGCGTCGGGGGCCGCCGGCGTCACCGGTTCCCCGCGACGCCTCCGACGCCGCGCTTCCCATGCGGTCGGCGTACAGCGTGACGAGCGGTCCGCACATTCCGAGACAGTGCGCACCGCCGAGGACGCCGATGGCGAGGAACACGAGCAGTCCGGGGTCGCTCGTCACGGCGGTTGCGGCCGTTCCGGCACCCGAACCGGAGAGTGGAACCATCGCTACGCGGACGTGGCCTTGAGCGTCGACTCGCTGGGGAGGAACATCGCGTACACGCTCGCCGCGATGAGGACGACGTTGACCAGCGCCACCACTGCGACGATCTCGACCGAGAACGCGTACGCTGCGACCGGGAGCAGTGCGAGCAACGCGAAGATCGGTACTTGGCGGATGGAAACCATACCGGAACTGTCGGGGAGTCTCCGTAATAACTGGCGTCGCCATTCCAGCGAATCGAAAATCGGCGTCTCGTATTATAAGGGCGAGGTGGTGAGGAGGCATGTATGCTGGTAGACGACGGTAGCGAACGGCTCATCGGGACGTGGTGCGGGAGCCACGTCGGGAGGAGGCGTCGATGACTCGGGATTCCGGCGCCGGTGACACGCGGACGGTCACCCGGCGAACGGCGCTTCGGACGGCCGCTGGTAGCGTGGCTGCCGGCATCGCCGCTGGAACCGCCAGTACCGCGGCTGCACAGGGCGGCGTCGACTACGGCGGCTGGTTCGGTGCCAGTACTGGCGGTGAGACGGGGAACTTCGACGGCACCGTCGACCGGACCGGGCAGGATTCGGTGACGGTCGAGGTTGGCGCCGAAGGCAACGGCGGCCCCTACGCCTTCGGCCCGGCCGCCGTCCGGGTCGATCCGGGCACGACGATCACGTTCGAGTGGGTGTCGGACACCCACAACATCCTGATCGAAGAACAGCCATCGAGCGCCGGCTGGAGCGGCGTTCAGAACATCGAGAACTCCGGCTTCTCCCACGAACACACCTTCGAGACCGAAGGGATCTACAAGTACTACTGCCAGCCGCACCTCGCGCTCGGGATGAAAGGCGCCATCGTCGTCGGTGGTTCCGGCGGCGGTGGCGGCGGTGGCGGCGGTGGCGGCGGCGGCGGTGTCCCCGCCGACTACGGCAACTGGTTCGGCAGCGAGACGGGTGCCGAGACGCAGAACTTCGACGGCACCGTCGACCGAACCGGCCAGGACTCGATCTCCCTCGATGTCGGTGCCGAGGGCAACGGCGGCCCCTACGCCTTCGAGCCCGCCGCCGTTCGGATCGACCCCGGCACGACGGTCACGTTCGAGTGGGTCTCCGACACTCACAACGTCCTGATCGAAGAGCAGCCGTCCGGCGCCGGCTGGAGCGGCCACGAGACGATCGAGAACACTGGCTTCACGTACGAACACACCTTCGAGACCGAAGGTGTCTACAAGTACTACTGCCAGCCCCACCTCGCGCTCGGGATGAAAGGTGCCATCGTGGTCGGACCGGCACCCTCCGGTGGTGGCGGTGGTGGTGGCGGCGAACCCACCCCCGCCGGCGGAGGCGGCGAAGCGGGTGGCGGCGCGTCGCCGGCCCTCTCGCTCGCCTTCCGACTGGTCGGTGGTGCCGTCGCGGCGGCGCTCGTCGCCGTCCTCGGCCTCACCGCGTGGGTGTTCATCAACTACGACCAGTTCACGACCGGTGGCGGGACGGCCGCCGAACCCGCGTCCGAGGAGCGGACGCCGTCGGAGTCGGTGTTCGAGACGGCTATCGTTCGCGAACTCGGCCACGACGAGTACAACCCGTCCGGGACGGCGACACTCATCATGATCTACGTCGCCATCATCTCGCTGCTCTGGGTGTTCATGTACTTCGTCGAGTTCCTCGGCGGCGGACCGACGGTGATCGGATAACAGGAGGTGTCAGGCATGGAAATTCATCGATACGAGAAAATCTGGACTGCTGTGGCCTTGCTCCTCATCGTCGGGTTCATCGCGACGGTGACGTACGGAACGGTCGGCGCGGGTGTGAAGATGGTCGACGACTCCGGCGGGACGGTCGATGCCGGGTCGCTCGGCGACACTGAATTCGGCGATCCGGGCGTGACACAGGTCGGCGAGAACCAGTACGAGGTCCACGTCGTCGCCCGGCAGTTCCTGTTCCAGCCGGGCACCACTTCGCCCATCCGCGTCCCGGCCAACTCCGAGGTGACGTTCTACGTCACCAGCGCGGACGTGGTTCACGGCTTCGAGGTCGCGGGCACCAACATCAACGTCATGGTGATCCCGGGGCAGGTCGCCGAAATCACGGTGCGATTCGACGACCCCGGTCAGTACGGGATCGTCTGCCACGAGTACTGCGGCGCCGGCCACCACACGATGGCTGGACAGCTCGTGGTCGTCCCCGAAGACGAATACGAGGGAGGTAGCTAAGATGGCATACGTCGACGACTTTCCGACTGACGCACGCATCGTTCGCTGGAACATGGCCGTCGCTTTCCTCGCGCTCGGGATCGGCGGCCTGTTCGGTATGATACAGGCGCTCCACCGCACGGGTATCTTCCGTGGGTTCGTGAGCTCCGCCGACTACTACACGGTGCTGACGGGCCACGGCGTCCTCCTCGCGCTCGTGTTCACGATCTTCGCACTGTGCGGCGTGTTCACGTGGGGGGTTACCCGGAGCCTCGATCGGCCGCTCCCGAGCCCACGCTTCACGATGGGCTGGTTCGTCCTGATGCTCGTCGGCGCCGCCATGGCGGCCGTCACGATCATCGGCGGGCTCGTCCCCTCGATGCCGTTCAAGGCCGACGTGCTCTACACGTTCTACGCACCGATGCAGGCGCACCCGGCGTTCTACATCGGCCTCGTACTGTTCATCGTCGGCACGTGGCTCGCGGGCGTCGACTGGTTCCGTGCGTACTGGCAGTGGCGCGGCGACAACCCCGGCGAGCGCATCCCCCTGCAGACGTTCATGGTGCTGGTGACCATGCTGATGTGGTACATCTCGTCGGCCGGCGTCGCGGTGGAGGTGCTCTTTTTCCTCCTGCCGTGGTCGCTCGGCCTGATCGAGTCGGTCGATCCGCTTCTAACCCGGACGCTGTTCTGGTACTTCGGCCACCCGGTCGTCTACTTCTGGCTCATGCCGGCGTACTTCATCTGGTACACCATCCTGCCGAAGCTCTCGGGCGGTCGACTGTTCAGCGACCCGCTCGCTCGCGTCGTGTTCGTCCTCTTCCTCCTGCTCTCGACGCCGGTCGGCTTCCACCACCAGTACGTCGATCCAGGGATTCCGGAGGGCTTCAAGTTCATCGCGATGACGAACACGATGTTCCTCCTCCTGCCTAGCTTCCTCACCGCTTTCACCGTCGTCGCCAGCATGGAACACGGCGCCAGACAGCGGGGCGGCGAGGGTCGCCTCAACTGGCTGCGGAAACTCCCGTGGGACGAACCCGCCTTCGCCGGCTGTGCGCTCGCCGGCCTCATGTTCGCCGCCGGCGGCTTCTCCGGCATGATCAACGCGGGCATGAACATCAACTACCTCATCCACAACACGCTGTGGGTGCCGGGACACTTCCACCTCACCGTCGGCACCGCCTCGGCGCTCACCTTCATGGCCGCCGGCTACTGGCTGTTCCCGCAGATCACCGGCAACCGCCTGCGGTTCCGATCGCTCGCGACCATCCAGCCCTACGTCTGGTTCATCGGGATGACGCTCATGTCGAATGCGATGCACCGCGCCGGCCTCGCGGGTGTCCCGCGCCGGACCGCCGAGCCGCAGTACGACACGGTGTCTTTCCAGGGCGTCGTCGGCGGGATCAGCGAGATGCGGCTCCAGATCGCGATCGGTGGCACCATCCTCTTTTTGGGGCTGGTGCTCTTCTTGATCGTCATCTTCGGGACGTGGCTCGGCGGTAGCGGTAACGACTCCCTCCGAGTCAACAGCTCGATCCCGGCGCCGCTCTCCGGTCCCGAACACAGCCCGAAGATCCTCGACAACCTGAAACTCTGGACGGCGATCGCCGTCGTGCTGATCGCGCTCGCGTACGGCCTGCCGCTGTGGGCGCTCGTCAGCGACGGGCTGTTGGCTCCGGGTAGCCCGCCGATCCCCGTCTAACGCTGCGCTCACTACTCATCCGTGACCGATTCATCCACTGATTCCCCCGACACGACCGACGCTTCTAGTGACGACGCTTCCACCACCGGGGGGCTCTCGAAACGAACGCTCATCCGCCTGCTCGTCGGGTTCGGTATCGGCATCCCCCTGCTCGTCGAGGGGCTCACGTTTCTGGGCCTGCTCGAACAGCAGTTCGGCGGCGGTGACGACGAGGACACTGGCGGCGACACGACCACTACATCCACCACCGAATCCGGTGTGACCGTGGGAGACGATCTCCTCCCGGAGACGGAGCGCTCCGAGACACTCGCCTCGGCCGTCCTCCGGGAGGTCGACGGCGACCGCTGGCCGTTCTCGCTCACCGTCGAGGTGGAAAACACCGGCGACACGGATTACGAACTCCAGTTACTCTCCGTCCACCTCGACGACGGCCGGACCGTCGGCGGTCGGACGAGCACCGACCGACTGGCGCCCGGCGACCGACGGGTGATAACTGGCGAGTGGTCGATCCCCGCGGGATCGACACCGCGGGCGGTCGAGGTCGTCGCCCTCGTCTACCCTGCGGATGCCGGGGATGTGGAAACGATCGAACGGCGCGTCGAGCTCGGGAAGATTCCCGTTCGGGGTGGTTGATACTGTCGGCTGTAACTGTACGGAACGATTCGGCACTCCGGAGTGTCGAATCGTTCCAGGGACGGACAGCCGGCAGTATGAGCACGTCCCGGCGAAAGCACAGCGTCGAGCGACGGCAGTCAGATGCCGATGTGTTTCTTGATGAGGTCTTCGTCCTGCAGTTCCTCGATGCTTCCCGACTCGACGATGTGCCCGTTCTCGATGACGTAGCCCCGGTCGGCCACCGAGAACACGAGTTCGATGTTCTGTTCGACGAGGATGACGGGAATGCCCTCATTCCGGTGAATTTCCGGGATGATGTCGCCGATCTGTTCGACTATCGAGGGCTGAATCCCCTCCGATGGCTCGTCGAGGAGGATCAGTTCGGGATTGGTTATCAGCCCGCGCGCGATGGCGAGCATCTGCTGTTGGCCGCCGCTGAGCGTTCCCCCCTTCTGTTCGAGTCGTTCCTCCAGAATCGGGAAGTACTCGTAAATCTGTTCGCGGTCGACCGGTTGCCGGTCGCCCACGGCGTACGTGCCCATCTGCAGGTTCTCGTCGATGGTGAGGTCGGGGAAGATTTCGCGTCCCTGCGGAATGAGCGTGATTCCTCGACGCGCGCGTTCGTGCGACGCGAGGTCGGTCACGTCCTCATCACGGAACGTGATCGTTCCCGAATCCGGTTCGAGCGCGCCGGCGATGCTTTTCAGGAGCGTCGTCTTTCCCATCCCGTTGCGCCCGAGAACCGCGAGGATTTCGTCCTCCTCGCAGTGTAGCGAGAGCTCGTTGATGATTCGGGTCTCCCCGTACGAGACGTTCAGTGCGTCGATGTCGAGTACCATCTGTTATCCACTCCCGAGGTACACGTTCTGTACCTCCTCGTTCTCCTCGATTTCCTCGACGGGTCCCTGTGCGAGGACCGAGCCCTGATGGAGGACCGTTACCGGCGAGGATAGTCGTCTGACGAACTCGATGTCGTGCTCGATGGCGATAATCGACGTCTCTTCCTGTTCGTTGATGGACGTGATCAGGTCCGCCGTTCGCATCGTTTCGTCGGTGGTCATGCCCGCGGTGGGTTCGTCGAGCAGGACGAGCCGAGGGCCGTTCGCGAGCACCATACCGATTTCGAGCCACTGTTTCGTCCCGTGGTCGAGCGTACCGGCTTGCTCGTCGACGCGGTCCCTCAGTTCGATGAGGTCAAGAATCTCCGTCAGCCGCGCCTCTGCGTCCGCTGGCTTGTCCTCACCGAACGCGATGTGAATGTTTCGCCGGACGCTCATCTCGTCGTACACCGACGGCGTCTGATACTTTCGAACCATCCCACGCTGGGCGATTTCGTGAATATCTTCTCCCGTGACATCGTCCCCGTCGAAGTATATCTGTCCGGAATCGGGGGTCAGAACGCCGGTGATGAGATTGAAGAACGTCGTCTTGCCGGCTCCGTTGGGGCCGATGATACACTGGATCTCCCCCTCTGGCATCTCGTAGTTGAGGTGGTCCGTGGCGACGACGCCGTCGAACTCTTTGACCAGGTCCACGGTTCGCAAGATTGCGCTCACAGTTTCTCACCCCAGTCGTAGCGATCGGCGACGTAGCCGACGACGCCTTTCCGGAAGGCAACGACCACCGCGATGAATATCAGGCCGAGGATCAGGATATACCGATCCGCGACCAGAGAACTCAGCACCGTCGAGGCGGCGTTGATCAGGATACCGCCCGTGATGGCTCCGAGAAGCAACCCGCGGCCGCCGACTGCCACCCAGATGACGACTTCCGTCGAGAGGACGAATCCGGTCACCGGCGGCGAGACGAACTGCGCGAGCGTGGCATACAGGGCACCGGCGACGCCAGCGAGTGCGCCCGCGACCATGAACACCAGCGTCTTGTAGCGCGCCGTGTTGTATCCGAGACTCTTCGTTCGGGCCTCGTTTTCCTTGATTGCGAGCAGCGTCTCGCCGAAATCCGAGCGGACGATGCGCCGGCAGACGAGGTATCCGCCGACGAGCGCGAGCAAGGTGACATAATAAAACAGGCGGTCGTTGCTGAGTTGGTAGTTGAAGACGCCGGGAATCGAGACGGCCATCCGTGGCAGGTAGATGCCGTTGAAGCCGCCGAAGATGCTCGTCACGCTGACTGCGAGCTGTTCGAGGATCACCGACAGCGCGAGTGTGATGATGACGAAGTAGACGTCTTTCACGTCGGAGTAAAACAGGAACAGGCCGAGCACGCCGGCAATCGCACCGTTGACTAGCGGCGCCAGTACCAGGGCCACGTACGCCGGGTTGATTCCCGGAACGAACATGTACTGGAACGACCACGCCATGATGTACGCGCCGAGGCCGAAGAAGGCCGCCTGACCGAAGCTGAGGATACCGACGTATCCCCAGAGGAGTCCGAGACTCAGCGCCAACAGCGCGAACAGGTAGTACTGTGCGGCGAGGAAGGCGAAATACGGGCTCAACACTGCCGGGAGCAGGAATCCGATCACGGCTCCAGTCAGTATCACCTTCGTCGACCCCGATGCGTCACCAAATGCGACTTTCGTTCGGTCGATATACGACATTTATGTTCCTCCGAACAGTCCCTCGGGTTTCAGGCGGATGACGACGATCGCGAGGGCGAACACGACCGTCTGTGCGAACGTCTGTGAACTGACGAACGAGAGCGCTGCCGCCGACCCGCCGATGAGTCCGGACCCACCGAGCGTCCCCGCGAGCAACTGCCCGGTCCCGCCGACGATGACGACGAAAAAGGACTGGACGAGATATCCCAGTCCGGTTCGCGGGTCGGCGCCGACGATGGGGGCGACGGCCGCTCCGGCCAGTCCGGCCAACCCAGCGCCGATCATGAACGTCCACATATAGATGGAGCGAACGTCGGTCCCGAGCAGTCCCGCCATCTCGTCGTTCTGGATGACTGCGCGGGATTTGACGCCGAAGTCGGTGTATTTGAACGTCACGTACGTCACCACCAGCAGGCCGGCAGCGAGCGCCGTCAGGAAGATACGATACTGCGGGAGATTCGCTCCCATGATTTCGACCGGTGCCGAATACGGGTTCGGGACTGACTGTGCACTCGTCCCGAAGATGACTTTGATGAGTTCCTGAATCACGAGCGCGAACCCCCAAGTCGCCAACAGCGTATCGACCGGCCGGTCGTAGAGCCGGTTGATTACCGTTCGCTCCATCACGAGGCCGACGAGAGCAACGACGACCGGTGCGACGAGGAACGCGGCCCAGATGCTCAGCCCCGCGTTTGTGACCGCATAGGCGACGTATGCACCGACGGTTATCAGGGCGCCGTGAGCCAGATTGATCACGCCCATCATCCCGAAGATGATAGCCAGCCCTAACGCCGCCACGATCAGAATCGACGTGGCGAACAGGGTCTGGCTGATGATGCTAGCGAAGTCGATCATTACGTCGCTATCAGTTACCCTTGCCGAGTGGGAAGTCGCAGTTCGCCGTCGCCGGGGTCACCGACTCCTTCTGGTCGACGATTTCGAACATTCCCTCGAAGTCGTTGGTGTCGGACCAGTCGTCGGGCACCTGCACGAGATACGAGGGCAGCACCATCTGGTGGTCCTGCTCGCGCATCGTCACCTCGCCCTGTGGCCCGGTGAACGACTGTCCCTCGAGGCCGCTGATGATGTCGTCGGTGTTGACCGACCCAACCTCGTTCGCCGCGTTCGCGAACATGTGGCCGGCGTTGTACATCGCGGCGCCGACGGTGTCCATTCCGGCGTCCTCGCCGTACTGTGATTTCACCTTGTCGACGAACTGGTTGTTGAGGTCCGTGTCGATGGTCTGGAAGTAGTCGAAGCTCACGTAGGTTCCGCGGGCGGCCTGTGGGCCTTTCCCCTGCGTGGCGAACTCCTCGTCGTCGACGGTCCAGTAGGTGAACTCCTCGTTGAGTCCCCGACTGTAGAACTGCTTGGCGAAGGCAATGGTGTCCGTCCCGGTGAGCGTGCCGAAGACGATGTCGGCGTCGGAGTTCGAGATGCGCGAGAGCACCGACCCGAAGTCGGACGTGCCCAGCGGGATGTACTCCTCGCCGACGACGTTTCCGCCCAATTCTTCGAGGGACTGTTTGACGCGCTGGTTGGTGAACCGCGGCCACACGTAGTCGGACCCGACCATGTAGAAGTTCGACCCGTGTTCCGAGGTCATATAGTCCATCCACGGAGCCGCCTGCTGGGACGGCACGATGCCGAACATGAACAGGAGGTCGTTACACGTCCCTGGGAAGTTCTCCTGGTCCTGTCCCTCGTAGAAGGTCGGGTAGAGCAGCACCTTGTCCTCCTGCGTCACTACGGGCGCCGCGGCGTTCCGCGAGGCACTGCTGAACGTCCCCGCGACGACGTCGACGTTGTCCTGGCGAATCACCTTCTGTGCCTTCTCGGTGACCGTACTCGGGTCCGTCTGTGTGTCTTCGACGATGACTTCCACGTCGCGGCCGTTGATGCCACCGTTGTCGTTGACTTCCTGCATCGCGAGTTCGAACCCGCGTCGGTGGGCTTCCCCGTATACGGTCCACGCCCCGCTGAGCGGCGAGAGGACGCCGACCCTGACTGGGCCCGAACTGCCACCACCGCCGCCTCCGAGACAGCCCGTGAGGGCAGTCACACCGGCTGACGCCGCACCTGTTTGTAGTAATCGGCGGCGGCTCAGTCGTGATACTCGCGTCGACCGTTCTTTCGAACCTTGCTGAGACATGGTTTATCTAACCATGCTCCTGTGGCATATAGTTTGTTTATGTTGACTGAGAGGTGGTATTATTGATACGGCGTTGTCATTGCCCCACGAATACGTTTATATCTGCAGCTCGCCAGCAACCGGACATACATGACTGGTGGCTCTCCGCCGATCGAGACGAGTCGCTTACGGACCGACATCGACGCGACGGCTGCCTTCGGCGCCGTCGACGCCGACGAGGGGCGGGGACGGACGGTCCTCACGGGGTCGCCGGCGAACGGCCGGGCGCGGGACCGGCTCGTCGAGCGTCTGGAAGACGCGAATATGTCCGTCCGTGTCGACGCCGTCGGCAACATCGCCGGTCGCTGGACGCCACCGGGATCGGACCCGGACGCTGCACCCATCGCCGTCGGGAGCCATCTGGACTCCGTGCCCCGGGGCGGCATCTTCGACGGCGTTCTCGGCGTGTACGCGGGGGTCGAGACGGTCCGGGCGCTACAGGAGGCGGGGCGGTATCCCGACCGCCCCGTGCACGTCGTCTCGTTCACCGAAGAGGAGGGGACACGCTTTGCCGACGGTCTCCTCGGCTCGTCCGTGGCTGCCGGGCATCGATCCGTCGAGGACGCGCTCGCGCTCACCGACGACGACGGAGTCACGCTGGCCGACGCGCTCGACGATATCGGCTACCGGGGTGAGGGCCGACTCGACGCGGCCGACTGGGATGCCTGGCTCGAACTCCACGTCGAGCAGGCGACGCGACTGGAGCGGGCCGGAGCGCCGGTCGGCGTCGTCACGACCATCGCCGGCGTCACCCACGGCGAAGTGACCGTGACTGGCGACGCGAACCACGCTGGATCGACGCCGATGACCGAGCGAACCGACGCGCTGACGACGGCGAGCGAACTCGTTCTCGCGGTCGAAGACGCGGCCTCGGCTGACGATGCCTCCGACACGCTGGTCGGCACCGTCGGTCACTTGGATATCTCGCCCGGTGCGGTCAACGTCATTCCCGGTGAGGTCGAACTGAGCCTCGACGTGCGGGATATCAGCGCCGACGGCATCGAGGGCGTCGTCGAGACGCTCACCCAAGAACTATCGCGTCTCGAAGCGGAGCGCGGGGTGACGACGGCACTCGTTCGGGAGTTCGACCAAGCACCGACGGATATGAGCCCGCGTCTCCGGGAGTCGGTCCACGCCGCCGGCGACCGAGTCGGCGTCGAGACGCTCGACCTCCACTCCGGTGCTTTCCACGACACCATGTCCATCGCCGACGTGACGGACGCCGCTCTCCTCTTTGCCCCCTCGCGGGACGGTATCTCACACAGTCCTCGTGAGTGGACGGACTGGGAGGACTGTGCGACGGCGACGGCCGTGCTCGCGGAGGCCGTCGCCTCGATAGGTGGCGCGTGACCGAGCCGCCACGCTCCATCACTAACGCTTTTGCTCTCCCCACGTGTACAGTATAGCATGTCACAACCTGACGCAGTAGAACGGGATACGCCGGTAGTCGACGAACGCGAACCGGGACGGGAATCGCTCGTCACGATCGCCTGTGCGCAGTTCGAACCGCGGGTGGGTGACCTCGACGGCAATCGCGAAAAGTCCTGTGAGTTCATCGAGGACGCCGCCGAGCAGGGTGCCGATTTCATCGTGTTGCCGGAACTCGCCAACTCGGGATACGTCTTCAACTCCCGCGAGGAGGCGCGGTCGCTCTCCGAACCGATTCCAGACGGGGAGACGGCACAGCGATGGATCGACCTCGCCGCGAAACACGACGCCTACATCGTCGGTGGCTACTCCGAACAGGATGGCGATCTGCTCTACAACTCGTCGATACTCGTCGGCCCAGACGGATACATCGGCACTCACCGAAAGGTGCATCTCTGGAACGAGGAAAAACTCTGGTTCGAACCCGGCGACGATGTAGAGGTGTTCGAGACGAAGATCGGTCGCATCGGCATGCAGATCTGCTACGACCAGTGGTTCCCCGAACTGACCCGGATTCAGGCGGGCAAGGGTGCCGACATCATCGCCGAACCCACGAACTGGGTCCCCATCAACGACTACGAACAGTCGGGGCAGATGGACGAGGACGAACTCGCCCGAGCGAACTATCTCGCCGTCTCGAACGCCCACGTGAACACGGTCTGGTTCGCTTGCGCGGACCGCGTCGGCACCGAACGCGGTCAGCCGTTCCTCGGCCGGAGCCTCGTCGTCGACCCCGCTGGAAACCCCATCGCGGGGCCCGCGAGCCAAGAGGACGAGGAACTTCTGCTGGTCGAGGACTGCAACCTCATGGACGCCCGCAAAGGGAAGACCTGGAACGACCACAACGTCATCCCGCGAGACCGGCGCACTGACCTGTACGACGAACTCTGTGGCTACGACGACGACGCACACGCGTTCTAATAGCACGCTGGGGCGTCCTCTGCGATCGTCAACTACGAGGATACCGTGGCGGTCCGAACGTCTCTACCGGAGTACGCACCGAAAGGGCGCGAGCGACCTCAGTACCGCGACGGCATGTACGCCATGCCAAGCAGCATGATCGCCGTGGCGAAACTCACGATGGAGACGCCCCAGAGACCGTTGACGTGTTCGTGGTAGGTGTCGATCTCCTCGGTCTGCTCTTGGTACACGTCGTAGTCGCTCTCGAGTACGAGCGTACTGTTGTCGGGGAAGTACGCGAAGTACTGCTGCCCGCTCAGTGTGACGTTTGCCTCGTTACCCACCTCGACCGTGTTGGTCCGGGGGGCATTCCACGCGAGGGTCGCCCCCGAGCCCGCCACGTCGGCGACGGTCGTCGCGTTCCCTTCGTACTGGACGGTCTGTCCCTCCTGATACTGCGTCGAGTTCGGCGTCGGGAAGTACTCGCTCGCAGGCGTCAGTGTTCGACTCCCGTTGGATTCGCGGACGACGTACTCCGTGCCGTTCAGCGTGACCGTCTCGTCGTTGACGGCTTGATCTTCCTGAAGGATGGCGGTGCGGTTGACCTCCTCGACCAGCCGGAACGAGGATGGGTCGTCGGCCTGCTCGACCATGACCTGGTACGTCTCGCCCTGGTACGTGACGCTGGCGTTGTGCTCCCACGTCTGCGTGTAGCGGGCCGAGTCGTTGGTCCACGAGAGCTGTCCGGACCGCGTGACGGTCGCGCCGCCGCCACCGTGACCGCCGCCACCGCCAGACGTTTCGGCCGAAATCGCCGAGACGGTGTACTGTCGGTTATCGACCGAGAACTGATCGCCTTCGGAGAGCCTGTGATCCGGGTTTTCGAACCCAATCGTCGGCGCAGTGGCCGTCGCGATCACCGAGTACGACGCCGCGCCGAGCACGATAAAGAACGCGACGTAGATGGCTGCAGCGCGTCGTTGCATAGGTCGAACCTAGTCCACCCGGCGTATAACGATTACTAACTGGCGGCGACGGAGCGACCGTCACGAGTGTACGTCAGTACAACCGGACGTGCAACCAGTTTCAATCGCTACTATGGCCGTCGAGCGCCTTGACGAGCTGCAGTGCCTGCCGCAGGTGGAAGTGGGCCTGGGGTCTGTCGGCCTCGTCGAGGGCATCCCTCAACTGACGTTCGAGCGCTTCGCTGGTCGTGGCGGTGCTCGGTACCGCGTCCCTTTCAGCTCCGTCCCCCCGTCGATCCGGTCTCGATTCGGAGCGCATGACTCTCCGTTCGGCGCCATCATGTATAGGTATCGGGAGCATACCACCGGTCTGTGCGGGTTTGAACCCGGTTCGAGGCGCTATCGAAAAACCGGACGCACGGCGCTGTAGAACCGGTCGAACCCCCGATAAATCACTCATTACGCCGACGTTTCACGCCGCCAGCTGCGACCCAAACTATCTACTCCCCGCTCTCCGTACCGCGGAGCATGACACGGCCGAGACTGACTCATACTGTCGGCTGTACGTCAGTTAAGATATTCGCCACCCCGGAGTGGCGAATATCTCGAAACAGGTACAGCCGACAGTATCACCACGACCCGCGGCGCCCGGCCTGCGGATGAACGCCGATGGTACGCGCCGGCCCTTCCTGCGGCGGACGGCCGGCGTCCTCCTCGCGGGACTCGCGGGCTGTGGGCGCGGCGGGGACACCGGTAGCGACGCCGAGGCCGGGACGACGACCACCCGAGCCACGCCGGCGGCGTCACCGACGGCCGCGGCCGACCGTCCCGGCGTGGGAGTCGACACCATCGCCGACGGCTTCACCGCCCCGACCGACGTGGCGATGCCCGCGGGTGTCGACCGCACGTTCGTCGCCGACCAGCCGGGACAGGTGTACGCGGCTGACCGCCCCGACGACCCCTTCCTCGACCTCTCGGATCGGCTCGTCGATCTGCGGAGTGGCCCGGACGAGCGGGGACTGCTCGGCCTCGCCACTCACCCCGACTTCGCGTCCAACGGCCGTCTGTTCGTCCGCTACAGCGCCCCACGCCGGTCGTCGTCACCGGTCGGCTACTCCCACACGTTCGTTCTCAGCGAAGTCACCGTCGATCCGACCGCCGAGCGGGCATCGGCCGAGCGCGAGCGCATCGTCATGGAGATTCCACAGCCCCAGTCAAACCACAACGCCGGCTCGCTCGCCTTCGGCTCCGACGGCCACCTCTTCGTCGGCGTGGGCGATGGCGGCGGTGGTGGCGACGTGGGACGCGGCCACGTCGCGGACTGGTACGAGCGCGTCCGCGGCGGCAACGGGCAGGACCTCACCGCGAACCTACTGGGGAGTATCCTCCGGCTCGACGTAGACCGTGGCGAGCCGTACGCCATCCCGCCGGACAACCCGCTCGTTGGCGAAGACGGTCTCGACGAGCAGTGGGCGTGGGGCTTTCGCAACCCGTGGCGGTTCGCCGTCGACAGCGAGGAACCACGCTCCTCGGGCAGCGAGGCGTCGGAGACGCCTCGGCCAACCGGCGAAGCTGGTGACGGCGACGCTCTCCTCGTCGCCGACGTGGGGCAGGCGCGCTACGAGGAGGTAAGCCGCGTCGAGCGCGGCGAGAACTACGGCTGGAACGTCCACGAGGGGACACACTGTTTCGATCCGTCGGCGCCGCGCGAGGAACCGGCGGGGTGTCCGAGCCACACGCTCGCGGGCCAGCAACTCCGCGACCCGGTGATCGAGTACCCTCATCCCGGTGTCGAGTCGGAAGCGACAGCGACGGGCGTCGCCGTCGTCGGTGGCTACCGCTATCGCGGCCCGATCGACGAGTTCGACGGGCGGTACATCTTCGCGGACTGGCAGGCCGACGGCCGCCTGTTTCTGGCCGATCCCGCCGAGGACGGGCTGTGGCCCGTCTCGACGCTCCCCGTCCGCGGCGAGTCGTTCGGATCGTTCGTCCGGGCGTTCGGGCGCGACCCGGATGGTCACCTCTACGCTCTGACGACCGACCGCGGGGGGCCCGTTGGATCGACCGGCGCACTCCACCGCTTCGTCGCGTGACTTATACGGTTTATTGTAAGTCAGTACCGGTGGTTCGCCGACCTGTCTTGGCGAATCACCGGTACGCAGTTACACTAATCCGTATTAAACCGTCGAGCCGATCCTCGCCCTGCCGGACCGACCGACAGGTTTTGTATCGACCTGTCCCTAGGCAGGGCGTATGACCACCGGGATCGTGTTGCTCAACTTCGGTGAGCCGTCGGAGCCGGATCGAGACGTCGTCGTCGACTACCTCGAACGCATCTTCTTCGCCAACATGGATATCGAGGGGAAGGAGACGACCGAGGCGGAGGCACGGGCACGTGCCAGCAAACTGGCACAGCGCCGCGCGCCCGGCCTCATGGAGGAGTACGAGGAGATCGGCGGATCGCCGCTCTACGACCACGCCACCACGCAGGCGACGATGCTCGCCGACGAACTCGACCGTCGGGGATACGACGTGAACACGTACTACGGGATGCAGTACACCGAGCCGTTCATCACGGACGCCGTCGAGTCCGCCCGGGCGGACGGTGTCGACCACCTGATCGGCCTGCCCATCTACCCCCTCTGTGGCCCCTCCACCACGGTCCAGTCGCTGGACGAACTCGACGAGGCACTGGACGAGGTTGGCTGGGACGTGCCGGTCGATGGCCTCACGGGGTGGCACAAACATCCGGCGTACACCCGCGTCCGCATCGACAACATCCGCGAATTCCTCGACGAGAACGACCTCTCGCTCGGCGACGGGACGACGCTCGTCTTCTCGGCGCACGGCACGCCGCAGTACTACCTCGACGAGGGGAGTCGGTACGAGCAGTACGTCGAGGAGTTCTGTGGCGTCGTGGCGACGGCGCTCGACGCGCCGGACTACGCACTCGGCTACCAGAACCACGAGAACCGCGACGTGGAGTGGACCGACCCCGACGTCGAGGACGTCATCGAGACGGTCGATGCCGACCGCGTCGTGGTCGACCCCGTGAGCTTCATGCACGAACAGAGCGAGACGCTGTCGGAGCTCGATGTCGAACTCCGCGAGGAGGCCGAGGAGGCGGGGCTGGAGTTCTACCGCGTCCCCATCCCCTACGACGACGAGCGGTTCGTCGGCGCGCTCGCGGACCTCGTCGAGCCATTCGTCGCGGGGTACGACCCCGAGTACGCCGGCTTGCACCAGTGTGAGTGCCGCGACGAGCCGGGGACGATGTGTCTGAACGCCCCCCACGACGAATGACGGTCGGTATCGTCGGCGCCGGCATCACGGGCCTCGCCCTCACACACTACTGCCGGGAGCGCGGCGTCGACGCCGTGGCGTTCGAGGCGTCGTCGGAGCCCGGCGGCGTCATCAGCTCCAGCCGCGTCGACGGCTGCGTCCTCGAACACGGCCCCCAGCGCACGCGACTGACGCCCGCTATCGAGGGGCTGGTCGACGACTGCGGGCTCCGGTCCGACCTCCGGACGGCCGACACCGACCTGCCGCTGTACGTCTACGCCGACGGCCGCCTGCGACAGGTGCCCTTCTCACCCCGGGCGTTCCTGTCGACCGACCTGCTCTCGCTGCGGGGGAAGGTTCGGATGCTCGCGGAACCGCTGACCGAAGGCGCCCGCGACGACGAGACGGCGGCCGACTACTTCGTCCGGAAGTTCGGCCGCGAGGCGTACCACAATCTCGTCGAACCGCTGTTCGGCGGCATCTACGGCTCCGACCCCGCGGAGATGCCCGGGAAATACGCCCTGCAGACCGTCCGCAAGATGGAACGCTCGGGAAGTCTGGTGCGTGCTGCCGTCAACCGCCGACTGGAGGGGAAAGAGCGCCAGCCGCCGGTGTCGTTCGATGGGGGGATGGCGCAGTTGCCACAGGGACTCTACGAACACAACGCCGACCGCGTGGAACTGGAGACGCCCGTCGAGCGCATCGCGTCCGAGGGGACGGGCTACCGACTGGAGACGGACGAAGGGAGTCACGCCGTCGATCACGTCGTCGTCACGACGCGCGCCGACGTGGCGGCCGGCCTCCTCGCCGACGTGGACGCCGGGAGCGCCCGCGCGCTCCGCCGTCTCTACTACAACCCGCTCGCGTACGTCCACCTGCACTCCGAAGCCGACCCCGCCGGCTACGGCTACCAGGTACGTCACGACGAACCGCTCCACACGCTCGGCGTGACGTGGAACGCCAGCCTGTTCGACCGCGACGGCGTCTACACCTGCTTCCTCGGCGGGATGGAGAATCCGGGGATGGTCGACCGCTCGGAGCGCGAACTCGGCCGCATCGCGGTCGAGGAGTTCGAGGCGGTGCTGGGGGCGTCGGCGGCGGTGCTGAACGTCACCAAACACCCGCGGGGCATCCCCGCCTACGACGGCTCGTGGACGGCGATGGAGGACGTGAATCTGCCCGACGGCGTCACGCTGGCGTCGAACTACGCCGGACGGATGGGCGTCCCGGCGCGGGTTCGGGAGGCGAAACGGCTGGCCGAGCGGTTCGCCGAGGCCGAGGCCGAGGCGTCGCCGGCAGTCGCGGCTACCGGCTGATCGACTTCGCCGTCTCGACGAACGCCTTCACGGACTCGACCGGCGTGTCCCGGTTGACGCCGTGGCCGAGGTTGAGGATGTGGCCCCGGGGGCCGGCGGCGTCGATGACTTCGCGCGTCTTCTCGCGGACGAACTCGGGCGAGCCGAACAGGTACTGCGGGTCGAGGTTGCCCTGCACTGGTCGGTCGCCAAGTTCCGCGCGCGCCGTGGCCATGTCGACCGTCCAGTCGAGGCTAACTACGTCCGCACCCGTCGCCGAGAGGGCGTCGAGGCGGCCGTTCATGTTGCGCACGAAGACGATGGAGGGGACGGAGAGATCGGACAGAATCTCCCGGTGAAGCGGGAGGACGAACTCGCGGTAGTCGGCGGGCGAGAGCACACCTGCGTAGGTGTCGAACAGCTGGACCACGTCGGCGCCGTGGGCCGCCTGATACTCTAGATACTCGCGGACCACGTCCGCGAACGCCGAGAGGAGGGTCCGGAAGGCGTCGGGGTGGCGGGCACGGAAGCGCCGAACCGGGCCGTGGTTGCGGGAGGCACCGCCAGCGACGGCGTAGGAGGCGAGCGTGAAGGGGCCGCCCGCGAAGCCGATGATCGCGGTTTCGTCGCCGACTCGGTCGACGAGGTTGTCGAGGAGCGCGCCGACGAAATCGAGGTCGGTCGCCACGTCGCTGTGGGGTCGCTCGGCGTCACCGGGTCCCTCGACCGGATTCTCCACGACGGGGCCCACGCCACTCTCGATGTGGTAGTCGAAGCCGAGGGGTTCGAGGACGGTCAGGATGTCGGAGAACATCACGAGTCCATCCGGTTCGTACAGATCCCACGGGAGGAGCGTGATGCGGGTGGCCACCTCGGGCGTCTCGATGGCTTCGCGGAAGGCGTAGTCGGCGCGGATGTCGCGGTACTCGGGGATGTGACGGCCGGCCTGTCGCATCAGCCAGACCGGCGGCCGTTCGGTCCGCTCACCCCGGGCCGCGCGGACGAGGAGGTGCGTCATGGCCGGTCATTGGGTCGAGGGCGGCTAAGTATGTCGCATCGCGGCCGTCACTCGACCGGTTTGGCCGGGAGTATATGTTGGTCCAACACGTAACACGCGCATGAAATCCCGTTTCATAAATAGTGACAGTACCTCCGGGCTCGACCTGGTCCTCCTCGGCCTCATCGCCGTCATCGTCGGCGGCTACGGGCGCACTATGTCGGTCCCGGCGACCACGAAACCCGACCTCATCCGGTTTTTCTCCGTCTCGCCCGACCGGACCTACGCGGCCGTCCTCCCGCAGGACAAGGCGTTGCTCCTGTTGAGCGATCCGGCGGCGGGACAGGCGGCGAGCGGGGCGGCCGGGGTCGCCGGCCCGATGGACGGCATCTGGACGCTCGTCGTGCTTCTCGGCGTGCTGTCGATTTTCGCCGGACCGATCCTCGTGTGGGTCAAGCGATCGGAGTAGTCGCGACCGTCCTACGCCTCTGCCGACTCCTCGGCGATCCACTCTTTCGCCCAGTCGCCGATGGCGTCGAACACCGGACAGAGCGATTCGCCTTTCTCGGTCAGCGAGTAGTACGTCGCCACCGGGGCATCCTCTTCGAGGCGCCGGTTGACGAACCCCATCTCCTGTAAGTCGTCGACGACGCGGGAGAGCGTCCGCGAACTCGCGCCCGTCGACCGCTTGAGTTCGTTGAACCGCTTCTCTCCCTCCTGCAGATCGTGGAGAACCGCCAGCCGCCATTGGGAGCCGATCTGTTCGAGCGAATCGATCACGTAACACGTCTCCGCGTCCTCGTTTTCCGTCTGTATCGCCATACCGTGTCCACAGCCTCCGGACGGTTAGCAGTTTCGTCCCGAATCAGGTGTCACGATGTTACTGTGGTACCGCCCGTCCCGGTGACACCGGCGCCACCCGGTAACACCAATGTCAGATAACGTATATTTGTGGTGGGCTCGTACGAGGTGTCACGATGATAGAGACGATCCACACCGACGCATCGCTTCCGACTCCCGCCACCGGGGTGGTGGCCTGATGGCCTTCGACACCGCCGGTGCAGGCGTCGTGTTTCTGCTCGCGCGCGTGCTCTTCGGGGGCGTGATGGCCTTCACCGGGTTGAATCACTTCCTCGACGCCGAGGGCATGATCGGCTACGCCCAGGCGAAGGGCATCCCCGCCGCGTCGCTCGGCGTCCCCGTCTCCGGCGGTATGCTGATCGCTGGCGGTCTGGGGATCGCCCTCGGCGTCTACCCGACTGTCGCCGCCGGGGCGATCGCCGTCTTCCTCGTCGGCGCCACCCCGACGATGCACGACTTCTGGAACGCCCCCGAGGACCAGAAACAGGGCGAATTCAACAATTTCCTGAAGAACGTCGCGCTGCTTGGCGGTGCGCTCGCATTCCTCGTCTTCGCGAGCGAGGCGTGGCCGCTGGCGGCCAACGTCGGCCTGTAAGCGCGACCGTCGCCCCGAGCCGAGTTTTTATGATCGTCGTCCACTAGCTATCGTGGTATGCACAGCGACTGGTCGCGTCGCCTCGTCGTCGGGTCGCTCGTCGGTGTCGCTCTCGCAACTCGTCCGGCGGCGGCCCACGTCGACTACGTGACTGAGGAGGGGGGCTCGGGGCCCGCGATCGTCGACTTCCTGCTGTCCGTATTCTCGAACCCGCTCAACGTCGCCGTTCTCGTCGCCGGTGGGGTGGGTGTAACCCTCGCGACGCTGGGCTGGCTTCGATACGGCGACCACATCGAGGACGTGACCGTGACGCGGCGCACGCTCCGTTCGTACCAGCCGTATCTCGGCTGGCTCTTGCGACTCGCGACCGGACTCCCCCTGATGGGCGCCGGCTTCGGCGGCTACTTTTTCTCCCCGGTCGTCCCCGTGGAGGCGCGCATCGTTCAGATCACCGTCGCCTTCCTCCTCCTGTTCGGGCTGGCGACCCGGCTGGCGGCGCTTGCCGGCCTCCTCACGTACGTCGTCGGCCTGGCGACCCATTTCCCGACACTCCTGCTCAGCTCCGAGTACGTCGCCGGCTTCCTCGGCATCCTCGTCGTCGGCCCCGGACAGCCGAGCGCCGACCTCCTGCTCCGACGCTTGATCCTCACCGACGGCACGATCATGAGCCGATTCCGCGACGTGACGACCGTCTCCGACCTCCTCTCCGGATTCGGTGTCGAGAAGTCCGTCGCTCCGTTGCTCATCCGACTCTTTCTCGGCTTCAACTTCGCCTATCTCGGCGTGACGGAGAAGTGGCTCGATCCCGGTCGCGCGCTCCAGGTGGTCGCGAAGTACGACCTCACTGCCGTCGTCCCGATCGCCCCCGAGATGTGGGTATTCGCCGCCGGCCTCGGTGAACTCGTGGTCGGCCTGCTCATCCTGACGGGCACGTTCACCCGGAGTGCGGCCGGCGCCGGCTTCGTCATCCTCACGACCACGCTCTTTGGCCTCCCCGACGACCCGGTTCTCGCTCACGTCACGCTGTTCGGTCTCACCTCCGCCCTGTTGATCACCGGGAGCGGTCCGTGGGCCCTCGACCGGACGGTGATCCCCGTACTCCGGACACGCATCGGCCGCCCCGCCACCACCGGCGGCGAGACGGCCTCCCCGGCCGACTGATCGTGAGTACTGTAACTGTGTCTCGGTGGGCCGTCGCCCCGTCTTGGCGAACCACTGGTACTGATAGGGATCATCGGAAGTCATCAGAGGTTCTCGCCGGACCGGTCCGGCGAGAATCTACGGACAGTTACGATATTTTCTATAACTCACAGTACTCACGGTGATGCCGTGATCGTCATCCCCGGCTGGCGACTCGCGTGATCGATATTCAGCCGACGACGTGATTTCCTCCAATTATCAGACACTATACTCGGAGGGGTGCGGTTATTAAACGGTGTACGAAAACGGCGTACAGGTATGGGCATCCCCTTTCTGAACCGCATCAGGGAACGGTACGGACTCAAACTCGCGGTGGCGTTCACCGCGGTCCTGCTCTTGACCGTCGGGGTCGGGACTGTGGTGAGCGCCGACGCGTCCGAACAGCTTCGCGACGATGTCGAGAGAAATATGGTCGGCACGGCCGACCAGCGCGCCGAACGGCTCGACGCCTGGCTGACCGGTGTGACGACACAGGCCCGGGTCACCTCCGACCATCCGGCGCTTCGGAGCGACGACCGGGCGACGGTCACGGCGTATCTCGACGAACTAGCGAGCGACGAACGGGCGCCGCCCGGCGTCGTCGCCACCCACTACGTCGACGCCGACTCCGGCGAGATCATCACGAGCTCGAACGAACGGCTCGTGGGCGTCGACGCCCGCGCACAGGGGGCACCGTTCGCACAGGAAGACGTCTCCTTCGACGGCACGAACGACGTCCTCGTCACCGATCCGTTCCGTCCCTCGGTCGTCGACTTCACGACGATCGCGGTCGCGACGCCGGTCGATGGACGGTCGGACCGCCTGCTGGTCTACATGATCAACTTCGAACAGCAGGTCTCGCAGTTCACCCAACTGACCGACCACAGCCAGACCATCGTCGTCGACGACGACGGAACGATCGTCGCCCACCCGAACACCGAACTGATCGGCTCGTCGGTCGACGAGACGGCGACGACGGTCCCGTCGGCGGCGTTCGAGGGAAGCGTCTTCGAGCAGACGGGTGACGAGGTGACCGCGGCCGCACCCATCGGCACGACCGACTGGGCCGTCGTCATAACCGAGCCTGCCGCGGAGGCGTTTGCCCTCCAGAAGGCAGTCGTCTCGGGCATCGTCGGTCTCATTCTCGTGGCCGTCATCAGTCTCGCGCTGATCGGCGTCACCATCGGGAGCCGGACGACTCTCTCCCTGCGGCGCCTCGCCGGCAAGGCCGACGCGATGGCTTCCGGCGATCTCGACGCGGATCTGACGACCGGACGCACCGACGAAATCGGCCAGCTCTACCGGGCGTTCGATCAGATGCGCACCTCCCTCCGTGACCGAATCGTGGAGGCCGAGGAGGCACTCGCGGAGGCGGAAGAGGCTCGCGCCGAGGCGGAGTCCGCCCGCGCCGACGCCGAGGCCGCCCGCGCCGAGGCCACGGAGACCAACGAACGCCTCGAACGCACCGCCGAAGAGTACGGCGAGGTGATGCAGGACGTGGCGGACGGCGACCTCACGCGCCGGATCGACGTGAACGACACGAACGACGCGATGGCGACCATCGGCACTGCGTTCAACGACATGGTGTCGGCTATCGAGTCGACCATCGAGGAGGTGAAAACGTTCGGCACCGACGTAGCGAACGCGGCCGAGGCGGTCGATCGCAACGCCACGGACGTGATGACGGCCGGCGAGACGATGAACGAATCCGTCGCGGAGATTGCCGACGGCGCGCGCACACAGACCGAGAGCCTGCAGGATATGACCGGTGAGGTGAACGACCTCTCGGCCAGCGCCGAAGAGATCGCGGCGACCGTCGACACCGTCGCCGACACTTCCGAACGCGCGGCCGAGGCCGGCGAAGACGGCCGCGTCGCCGCCGAGGCGGCGGTCGAGGAACTCGACGGTATCGAGGAGACCACCGAACACACTCAGGAGGAAGTCGAGGCGCTGAACGAGGAGATGGCCGAAATCGGCGAGATCGTCGACGTCATCTCCGACATCGCCGAGCAGACGAACCTCCTCGCCCTCAACGCCTCTATCGAGGCCGCTCACGCCAACGGTGACGCCGGTGACGCCGACGGGTTCGCCGTCGTCGCGGACGAGGTGAAGAACCTCGCCGAGGAGACCAAAGAGTCCGCGAGCGAGATCGAAGCCCGGATCGAGTCGGTCCGCGAGCGGACCGAGCAGGTGGTCTCCGGCACGCAGGAGACGGGCCAGCGCGTCACCGAGGGCGTCGAGACGGTCGAGGGCGCTATCGACGCGCTCGAACGCATCGCCGACTACGTCGAGGAGATCGACTCCAGCATCCAGGGGATCGCCGACGCCACCGACGGACAGGCCGACTCCACGGAGCGGGTCGTCGAGAGCCTCGACGAGGTGGCGGCGATCAGCAAGCAGACCGCCGAACAGGCCACTGACGTGACCGAGACGGCCGATCGCCAGGAACAGACCATCTCCGAGGTGGACGACGCCGCGGACGAGCTGACCCGGCGGGCCGCCCGGCTCCGCGAACAGCTCGCCGACTTCGACGTCGGCGCGACCGGGACGAGCCCAACGGCGCCCGGGAGCCAGCGCGCGGATGCGCTCGGTGACGGCGGCCGCGACACGGGAGGGATCTGATCATGCTCGGAACAGCAACGACCTGGGCGACACTCGGTGCGATCGGGATGGCACTCGGTACGATCCCGCCGCTGTGGGGGCTGGGGAACGACCCCGAGCGGCGCAATCACTACCTCGCGCTGGCGGGCGTGACGGGCGTTGCGACCGTCGCGTACGCCCTGATGGCACTCGATATCGGGGTTATCTCGGTCTCCGGCCGCGTCGTCTCGATCCCCCGGTACGTCGACTGGCTGATCACGACGCCGCTCATCCTCCTTTTCCTCTCGATGCTCGGGCGGACTGGACGAGGCTCGCTTCTCCGCCTCGTCGTCGCCGACATCGCTCTGCTCGCGCTCGGCGGCATCGCCGTCGCCATCTCCGGCCCCATCCGATGGGTGGCCTTCGTCGCCGGCGTCGTCTTCTTCGGCGTTCTGGTGTACGATCTCTACGTCCGCATCCCCCGACTGGCGTCGTTCTCGAACGAGCGGGCACGCATCCTCTTTGTCACTCTGCGGAACCTTACTATCGCGCTGTGGACGCTGTATCCCGTCGTCTGGCTGTTCGCGCCGTCCGGGATAGGCATGCTCACTCGTGACATGGCGATGCTCGTCGTCGCCTACCTCGATCTGATCAGCAAGGCGGCGTTCGTCGCGCTGGCGGTCGACGGTCTGGACGCTATCGCCGATATCGACCGTGGTGGCGACGCCGACCGAGGCGATGTCACGATGGACGCCGGGTCGGAGCCCGACCCGACGCCGACCGCGGCCGACTGACGACGCGTCGACCCCCGTTCGATACCCCTTCATCGCATGTACGAGCCGACCTCCAGTTCGCAGGTCGACGTGGTGTACGTCGACAGCGACGACGCGTCCGCCGAGGCCGCTATCGAGCAACTGTCACGAGTCGACGGCGGGCTGTCGATCCGGCGAGCCGTGACCCCGGCCGACGCGCTCGATTTGCTCGATACCGATGGTGCCGTCGACTGCGTCGTGGGCGTCGATCGATCTCCCGGCATCGACGGGATCGAGTTCCTGGAGGCCGTTCGTGACGCCCACGGCGACCTCCCCTTTCTCCTCTGCGTCAGTCGGCAGTCGGAGACGGTCGTCAGCGACGCGCTCGCCGCTGGCGTCACCGACTGTGTCCAGCGCGATTCCGGGACGATACAGTACGAACTCCTCGCCCACCGCGTCCGTGGCGCCGTCGCCGACGACGCCACGAGTCCTCGGGCCGAACGCACCCAGTATCGACAGCTCCTCGAGGACGCCCCCGTGATGTACGTCGTCTTCCGGAGCGTCGACGACGAGCCGATCATCGAGGACTGCAACGACCGGTTCGTCGACCGGCTCGGCTACACGCGAGAGGAACTGCTCGGGCGCTCGGTCTGGGAGCTGTACGCCGACGAGTCGATGCAGAGCGCCGTCGAAGGGTTCGACAGCGGACGAGCGGGGACGTTCGGCCAGCAAGAGCGAACGCTCGTCGGCGCGGACGGCGACCGCATCGAGACGCTGTTTCGGGCGAGTCCCCGGGTCGACGAACGCGGTGACGTGATCGGGACGATCGGACTCTACGTCGACATCACGGAGCGCAAGCGCCGCGAGCGCACGCTCGAACGACTCCACGAAACCACACGCGACCTGCTTCGCGCGGACTCACGGACCGAAGTGGCCGAGATCATCACCGACGCCGTCCGTGACGTGCTCGGCTATCCGAAGAACCTCGTCCGCCTCCTCGACGACGAGGGAACACACCTCGAACCCGTGGTGATCACGTCATCTGCCGCGCAGATGCTCGGCGACCGCCCCGTCTACGCCGTCGGCGAGGGGACCGCCGGTCGCGCGTTCGCCGCGGGTGAGACACGGATCTACGCCGACGTACAGACGGTTTCGGACGGCTACGACCGCCGAGACGCCCGAGCGTCGATGTTCGTCCCCATCGGTGACCACGGTATCTTGAGCGTCGGCGACACCGAGGTCGGCACGTTCGACCAGTCGGACCGCCACCTCGCGGAGGTGTTCGCGTCCAACGCCGCCACCGTGCTGACGCTACTCGATCGGACCCGCGACCTGGAGCGGCAGAACGACCGATTGGAGGCGTTCGCGAGCGTCGTCTCACACGACCTCCGGACGCCGCTGGCCGTCGTCGACGGCTCCCTCGAACTCGCCCGGGAGCGACACGACGACGAGGAACTCGACCGCGCGGCGCGGTCGCTCGATCGGGCGTTCGACCTGATCGACGACCTGCTCACGCTGGCCCGGCGGGACGCGTCGATCGATCCCCGGACGGTCGACCTGTCGTCGGTCGCCGAGGCGTGCTGGCGGACCACGGCGACGGGCGACGCGACGCTCGTCGTCGAGGCCGACTGCTCGATCCGAGCCGACGAGTCACGCCTCCGGCAGTTGTTGGAGAACCTGTTTCGGAATAGCGTCGAACACGGTTCGACGGACAACCGGACGCAGTCCGGTGATTCGGTGGAGCACGGCTGCGCGGACGACGCCCCTCTCACCGTCACGCTCGACACCCTCGACGACGGCTCCGGCTTCTACGTCGCCGACGACGGCTCCGGCCTCCCGGGCGACGCCGACGTGTTCGAGGCGGGCTACACGACGGGAACGGACGGAACGGGGCTGGGGCTCGCTATCGTCGAGCGAATCGCGGAAGAACACGGCTGGACGGTCTCGGTCCACGACGCCGCCGGGGGCGGTGCGCGGTTCGACTTTCGCGTCTAGGGCGCCTCGCCCGTCTCGATGGTGAAGTCGGATTTCGGGTAGGCAACACAGGTCAGCGTGTAGCCGTCGTCGAGTTCGTTGTCGTCGAGCATCTGCTGGTCGTCGTGGACGACGTACTCCTCCGAATTCCCGCCGGAGGTAATCTGACCGGCACACGAGACACACTGGCCCTGCCGGCAGGCATAGGGCAGGTCCCAGCCCTCGTCCTCGCCGGCTTCGAGCACCGTCTCGTTCTCCTTGACCTCGATGGTGTCGCCCTCCTTGGCGTACTCGATTTCGAAGGTTTCGGCCTCGTCGTCGGGCACGTCCCAGGGGCCGGACTCCTCGGCGGCCGCCTCGCCGCCTTCGAGTTCCGCCCCTTCGCCCTCGCCAGCGACGGCGCCCGCGGCGACGGCGCCACCGCCACCGGCGCCGATTGCGCGGTTCATGGGTTCCGGGAAGTCCGTCTCCGGCACCGACTCCGCCCGGCGTTCGAGTACTTCCTGGCTGATGTCGGTGGTGGGGTTCCACCCCGTCCCCTTCGACAGATGGAGCGCGACGGCGGTGAGCGTCAGGAGCGCCCCGATGCTCAGTCCCACCAGATTTACCTCGACCATGCGCGGCGCTACGGATGCGGGGGTTAAGGGGATTGTGATGTGATTGCCGTGCTGACGGGTAGCTGTCCGCCGATCACGTTCGAGTCTTGCCATCTCCCCGCCCGTATCGACCGGTCGTCTCGCCGTCACTTGTGATGTTCCGAGTCATTGGAATCTATGGGGTCCTGAACGAACGCACCAAAACGGTCCACAAGCACGAACCCGGCGCACCGAACTTTCACACCGTCTGTGGCGCCACGTACCACCTCGCAGCAGACCGACTGCGAACGGTTTCGATCGAGCGAGCGATCGCCGATCACGACGCCGACAAGTGCGGTCGGTGCTTCGAGAGTGGAAACGGCTACTGATGGGGAGTATCGGAAGTCGTCACGGATTCTCGAACCCGGTGGTCGAAACGGTCGCTCTACCCTTGTCGAGCGACTTCGTGGCGCCCGAACCCGTAGCGCAGGCGGTTGGCGAGACGGCGAGAGAACCGATCCCGCCGCGAGGCGAACCGCTCGGCGAGCGCCTGGTGGATCAGCGGCACCGGCACCTCCCGCTCCAGTGCTTCCTGAACCGTCCACGTCCCCGTCGACCCGCCGGCGACGTGGTCGGCCACGTCGCCCAGATCCGAGCCCTCCTCGCGGAACGCCTCCTCGCAGAGTTCGAGCAGCCACGACCGGATCACGGCGCCGTTGTTCCACGTCCGCGCGACGGCTTCGAGATCGAGGTCGTACCGGCCCTCGTGGAGGAGTTCGAACCCCTCGCCGTAGGCCTGCATCAGCGCGTACTCGACGCCGTTGTGGACCATCTTCACGTAGTGACCGGACCCCGACGGCCCCATCCGGTCGTGGCCGTCCGGCCCCGTCGCCACGGCGTCGAAGACCGGCGCGAGTTCCGCGTAGGCGGCCGCCGGACCGCCGACCATGAGCGAGAAGCCGAGGTCGGCGCCGGCGGGACCGCCGCTCGTCCCGCAGTCGAGGTAGGCGGCGTCGGTCGCCTCGGCACGGCGCGTCGAGTCCTCGAAGTGGGAGTTGCCGCCGTCGACGACGATGTCGTCGCCGTCGAGATGCGGCTCCAGTTCCTCCAGTGCGGCATCGACAGCGTCGCCTGCGGGCACCATCAGCCAGATACATTTCTCCACGCCCAATCGCTCGGCTAAGTCGGGGATCGAGTCGGCTGGCTCCGCCCCGGCCTCCGCGGCCGTCGCTACTGCCCCCTCGTCGATGTCGAACGCGACGACGTCGTGTCCGGCGTCGAGCACGCGGTCGACCACAATCTGTCCCATCCGTCCCAGTCCGATCACGCCCAGTTGCATGGCCCGGTCTGGGCGGCGCCGAGAGGTAGTGGTTGTGGTTCCGTCTGCCCCCGTGCTCTTTTCCACGTGCCTCACCTCTCTCGCCCATGGACGACCGCATCCGCGCCCACGCTCGGACGCTCGTCGACTGGAGCGCTCGGGTCGACACCGGAGACGAGGTGGTGATGCGCGTCGCGGAAGGCGCCCACGACCTCGCCGTCGCCGTCGCCGCCGAACTCGGTGAACGGGGGGCGACCCTCGTCGCCACCTACGGCTCCGACGAGGTGTCTCGCGCCTACCTCCGCGCCCACGACGGCGACTTCGGCCCGGCCGACGCCGAACGCGCCCTCTACGACCGCGCCGATGTCTACCTCTCGCTGGGCGGCGGCCACAACACGGCCGCCACCGCCGACGTACCCGGCGACACCCAGAGCGCCTACGCCCGCGCCCGCGAGGACGTTCGTGAGGCGCGGATGGCGACCGACTGGGTGTCGACGGTCCACCCTACCCGCTCGCTCGCCCAGGCCGCCGGCATGTCCTACGAGGCCTACCGTGACTTCGTCTACGACGCCGTCCTCCGCGACTGGGAGTCGCTGGCCGCGGAGATGGCGCAGTTGAAGGCGGTCCTCGACGACGGCAACGAGGTCCGTATCGTCACCGAGGGGGCGGATCTCACCCTCTCTATCGCCGGACGGACGGCCGTCAACAGCGCCGCTTCCGTCGCCTACGACTCCCACAATCTCCCCAGCGGCGAGGTGTTCACCGCACCCGCTGGCGCGACCGGCGAGGTCACTTTCGACGTGCCGATCACAGTTCAGGGACGGCGTCTCCGCGACGCCCACCTCGTCTTCGAGGACGGTGAGGTGGTCGACTTCGACGCCGCGGAGGGGGGAGGCGCCCTCGCGGACCTCCTCGACACCGACGCCGGCGCGAAGCGACTGGGCGAACTCGGGGTCGGGATGAATCGTGGTATCACCCGGCCGACAGACAACGTCCTCTTCGACGAGAAGATGGCCGGCACCGTCCATCTCGCCCTCGGTCGCGCCTACGACGCCTGCCTCCCCGACGGCGAGACCGGCAACGAGAGCGCGGTCCATACCGACCTCATCACCCGGATGGACGAGGGCTCTCGGCTCGTCGTCGACGGCGAGACGATCCAGCGCGACGGGTGCTTCCGCTGGGAGGACGGCTTCGAATGACGCCGACGGTGATCGCCCACCGTGGCTTCGCGGGCGTCAATCCCGAGAACACGGTCGGGGCGGTCCACGCCGCTGCCGCCGACGCCGACCGGATCGAGATCGACGTGGTCGCCTGCGGTGACGGCACGCCGGTCGTCTTCCACGACACTCGACTCGACGACGGCGACGGGAGTCGTGGCATCACCGACGGGGACGGGGCGGTCCACGAGTCGTCGCCGGCGACGGTCACCGCCGCCACCGTCGGTCCGAGCGACGAGACGGTCCCCACGCTCGCTCGACTGGTCGAGACGACGGACGTGCCGCTCAACGTCGAACTGAAGCGGCCGGCGACCGCGGCGGTTCGGTCGGGGGCGCTCTCACCTGCGGACCGCGCGGCCGCCCGCGAACGCTGGCAGCCGTTCGTCGACCGCGTGTTCGAGACCCTGGACGATCGTGAGATCCTGTTCTCGTCGTTCTGTGAGGGGGCGCTCGCGGCGGTTCGCGACCGGGACGCGACGGCGCCACTCGCGCCCATCTGTCACGACCTCTCGGCCGGCCGTGATCTCGCGGCACGCTACGACACGACCGCGATTCACCCGTCGCTGGCGGCGGTGCGGGCGGCCGAGACGGCCGACACCGATCCCGATCTCAACGTCTGGACGATCCGGACGTGGGACGAGGCCGTCGAGGCGGTTCGGCTGGGGGCCGACGGAATCATCGCGGACTACCCCGGACTAACGCAGTGGCTCGGGGCGTGAGCGGCTGAGAGGAGTAAGCCCCCTTCTGTTCTCCCGGCATTCGGCTGAGCGTCCACCTCCGCGTCCGGACTACCTTGACGAGGCGGACTTGCACCGGTGGGGATTCGCCGTTCCATCCGTTCTCGACCGTCTGCGAGGCGCGACGCGCCTCGAAGGCGCGCGGTGGAACCGCTCACAGTTCGGAGACGCGTGGCGTCTCCCTGCTCGCGGCTTCGCCGCTCGCCCAGGTCGTGATCGATTCGCGATCACGCGCCCTCGGTGGGTCAACTCCCCTCGCTTGCGCTCGGGTTCGCACACCTCATCGGTCGGGTCGAGTGGTCTCGTTTCTGTTCCAGAGCCAGCCGTCTCCGACTCCGGGCTTGCGCCCGGTCACCTGTCCGGACGGTGGGGGGACTTTCCTCATGCTCTCGCACGGGAGCCGGGCTCTCTCTGCCACTCCGAGATAGGTCGGTCCGTCGAATAAGCCGTTCGGTCGGCGGACTTATCAACTGGAATTCATCACGGTCCTTTCCGACGGAAAGGAAGACTTCAAGTCGGTCCGGGGCAACGTTGGCGTATGTCCGAGGCGCAGACGGTACACCTTTCTTACGATGATGGGGCTCGAGCGGTCGAACTGGCTCGTGAGGCCGTCGAGGCGTACGTGCTTCAGGGTCAGCGAGAGCAGCCGGGAAGTATGCGTGACGCGTTCTACGCGCGAACGGGCGCGTTCGTCCGTATCACGTCTACTCGCGGCCGGGGACGCCTCCGAGGCTGTGCCGGCGCCTATCGTGGTTCCGACCAGCTCGGCCACGCGATCGTCGACGCGGCCATCACCGCCGCTTCCGGCGACTCCTGTGGCTCCGAAATCGAACCCCCGGAGCTCGAGAGCCTCAACATCTCCGTCTGTGTCGTCTGTAACCACGTTCTCACCAGCGATCCCCTTTCCGATATCGACCTCGGCACACACGGTATCGCCATCGACGCCGACGGTCAGCACGCCTGGATGTACCCCACGCTTCCGGTCGAAAACGGTTGGAACGAAGAACAGTTCCTCACGCACGCCTGCCGCAAAGCCGGCCTCGCCCCGCTCGCCTGGCAGGACGACGACACCATGATCACCCTCTTCGAGGGGCAGGTCTTCCGCGAGCGCCCCGGCGGTGGCTCCGTCGAACAGTTGCAGTCGTAGTCGTCGGCGAGCCCTACGCGTCCGATCCGAATTCCACAGCTTCGGCGTCCGCCAGCGCCCGCTCTGCCGCCGTGTCGAGGTCGAACTCCCGAACCACCTCGCCGTCGCGGATGAGGGGGTCGAGGAGTGGCTCACCCTCTGCCGGCCCCTCGCGGTCCGCGAGGCCGACGTGGTGGCCGCCGTCCGGCGTCCGGTAGACCTGCTTGGCGCCAGAGAGCTTCCCACGCTTCGCCGCCGGTTCGCCGTCCACCTCGACGATGTCGAGCGCGAAGTCCACCGGGTCGGCGTTGGAGACGTAGCCGCCGACACCGAAGCCGTCGGCCACGTCGCGGAGGTTCCGCAGTTCGGCCGGGCCGAGGCCGCCGCTCACGAACACGTCGACGCCCTCGATACCCCGCGCGTCGAGTTCCCAGCGCACCTCGCGGACGATATGTCTGAGGTCGCCCCGGCGCGATCCCGTGGTGTCGATGCGGACGCTGTCCAGGTCGTCGCCGAGCGTCGCCGCCGCCCGGAGCACCTCGTCCACCTCGTCGCTGTAGGTGTCACACAGGGCGACCCGCGGTACTTCGGGCGCGACGGCGGCGTCGAACGCCCGCCACGCCGCTTCCTGTTCCCCGCGGCCGAAACAGATCACGAGTGCGTGGGGCATCGTCCCCGCCGCTTCACGGTCGAGGACCTCGCCCGCGGCGACGTGGGAGAAGCCGTCGAGTCCCGCGAGCAGCGCGCACCGCTCTACCACCGCCGCGATAGACGGGTGGACGTGGCGGGCGCCGAAGGAGAGCACCGACGACTCCGGCGCGGCTCGCCGCACCGAAAGCGCCGCCGTCGCCATGCCGCTGGCGTGCGAGAGGAACCCGAGCAGCGACGTTTCGAACTTCGCGAACTCCAGATACGGCCCCTCGATCCGCATGATTGGCCCCCCGTCGAACAGCCGACCCTCCCGGACGGCGTCCACGTCGATCCCGTGTCCCGACAGGAGCGCCGCGGCGTCTTTCACGCCCGCGAGCAGTTCGAAGTCGCCGTCGGGGAACTGGTCGGCCGTCACTTCCGCGACGACCGTCGGATTCCGCCCGGCGTGACGGAGCGTCGTCTCCGTCCGCCGGAAGTACGCGTCGGTCGCCCTCCCGTCTCGGATGGCCTCGGGAGCGACGATGTCGAACGGTGGCATGACCGGCGGCTTTGCGCCCGCTCGTGAAAAACCCGTTCGTTCGGTCACCGGTGTCGAAGAGGATTCCTCTTCAACGGTGCACCGCATCGAGCGCGTCGACCGTCGGCGCGTTCACGATGGTCACCGTCGTCCCCGACCGCCCGACGCGGTAGGCGTCGGCGTAGGGACCCGCGGGCACCACCAGCACGTTCCCCTCGCGCCGTTCCGCCCCCCGACGCGTCCGCAACAGGTCGCGGTAGGCGATGGCGAACTCGGCGGCATCGCCCGTCGTCGCCCACTCGGTCCGGAGGACGTAGCCCGTTGCCGTGTCGTTCCGGTAGGGGACGAGTCGGTCGCCGACCCAGCCCGCCGTGGTCGAGTGGGTGTAGTTGTAGGTCCGATGCGGGCGCGAGGGACGTTGCAGGTGGAAGGTTTCGGTCCCGCCGTTGGCCCAGACGGCCGCGAACAGCGACGCCTCGCCGACCGTCGTCCCCGGTGGCGAGCGGTCGAATCGGCTCCAGTTCGCCGCGGAGCGGTCCGGCACCCGCACCCGCGACGACGACCACTCGGGGTAGCGATCGGGGTGGATCACCTGCGCCGAACTCGTCGGTGGGGCGGCGTAGGCGTCGTTCACCGCCGCCCATCCGCCGCGCTGTCGAAGGTGGTGAACGAACGCCGGGCCGTCGCTGTACGGTTGGTAGGCGGCGACGTAGACGCCCATATTATCGTCGAGGCTGGCGCCCGGACCGCTCGGTGGGCGGGGGAGACACGACCAGTTGCCGCCGCCCACCTCCCGGCACTGCCGCTCGTACAGGTCCTCGACGTAGCCCGCGTCGCCTTCGATCAATCCTCGCCGTGCGATCCGCTCGTCCCGCGTCAGGTTTCGCCGCCCGTCGAACACCGTTCCGAACTGCTGGTCCTGCAGAGCGTGCACGAGCTCGTGTGCCAGCGTCCGACGGTCGATCGTCGGCCGCGACGAGTCGCTCACGACGACGATCCGATCCTCGCTCGGCACGTACGACCCCTGCACCGACGCGCCGTAGAACGACTCGAAGACGGCTTCGACCGACTCGCCTTCGCCTACGAGGAGGAGCGCCTCCCACATCACGTCGTCCCACGCCGTCGCCGTCACGTTCTCGTCGGCGAGGTACGCCTCCCGGCTCACCACCTCGACCGGCACCGTCGACTCGAACTCCAGTCCCCGAATCCGTTCGACGCGGGCCATCGTCCGGGCGACCACCGCGTCGCGTTCGCTCCCGTTCAGACCGTCGCTGGCGTTCACCGACAGCGACTCGTCGTACCAGTAGCCGCCCTCCCAGCCGAGGCGGTCCGCTGCCGGGTCGTCGAATCCACCGTGGGTCGGGGTGGTGGTCGTCGATGGCGTCGGCGTCGCTGTCCCCGCTTCCGTCGCCGCCGATGTGACGGACCCCGTCGTCGATGGCGTCGGCGTCGGCGCTGCCGTCCCCGTCTCCGGTCCGCCGGCCACACCGCCACAGCCAGCGAGGACGACCAGCCCCGCCAGCGCGAGGGCTGCGAGGGCACGCATACCGTCGGGTCGGCGTCGATGCGTGAAAAGAGTGCCGTCAGTTAGTCGAGCCGGCGGGCCACTGCGGCCATCGCGATGGCGGCGATCAGTGCGAGGACGGCCGTGAGCGGGCCGAACCCGGGCGCTTCGAGGCCGGACGAGCTCCCACCGTCGCTCTCACCCTCGCCGCCAGCGGCCGCCGTCGTCCCCGCCGAGTCGCCGTCACTGTCGCCCGCGTCGCTGCTGCCGCCGGCGGCCGCTGCGCCGGCCGGCCGAATCTCCGACAGCTCGTCGGTCGTCGGTGCGTTGACGATGGTGACCCGCGTCCCGTCGCGGTCGATACGGAAGGCGTCGGCGTACTCGCCGCTGGGGATGACGTAGGTGTTGCTACCCTGCGACTCTGCGTCGTGTGCGTCGAGGATGGCGCGGTAGGCGTTGTGGAACTGTGCGGCGTCCTGTTCGGTGTCCCACTCGGTCACCCAGACGTAGCCGTGCTGGGCGTCCTCACCGGTCCCCTTGTGGTAGGGGAACACTCGATCGTTACCCCACCCGGCGGACGGCTCCGCGTCGTAGTTGTACATATCGAGCGGGCTGGTGGTCTGGACCACCGAGCGCGGGTTGATGGTCCGCGCGCCGGCCGTCCGCGCCTGATACCAGAACATCACGTACATCGACGCCTCACCGACCGTGTCCGATCCGCTCTCACCTTGCCGTGGGAACGTCTGCCACCCGTTCCGGGCGCGGTCCTCGTACTCGATCGGTACCGGCTGCTCATCTGTCAGGTGAATGATCTGTTCTGTCGACTCCGGCGGGTTCTGGAAGGCCTCGACGACGGCTGACCAGCCACCCTGCTGGCGGAGCCAGTCGATGTAGACGGGGCCGTCGGAGTAGGGCTGGAGGAGTGTGAGGAGGATGCCGAGATTCGGCGGCTCCTGTGTTCCACTCGAGCCACTACTCGGCGTCGCGACGCACTGCCACTCGACGCCACACCGCTGCGTGTAGCGCGTCTCGATGTAGTTGGCTTCACCCTCGACGACGCCGTCGGTCGCCAGCCCGGCGTCCTGGGTTTCGGTGCTCGAAATCTGCTCGCCGAGATCACCGGTCTGGTCTTGGAGGGCGTGGGTGAGTTCGTGGACCAACGTCGCGTTGTCGATGGTCGGGCTGTCCGGTGAGTCGGTGATGATCCGGATGCGGTCGTCTCCCGGCGCGTAGAAGCCCGCCGTCGTCTGGCCACTGGCCGACTGGAGTTCACTGTTCGCTCCCTGCTCCTCACCGATGACGAACAGCGCCTCCCAGACCTGGTCGTTCCAGGCGTCGTACGAGGCGTTACTCGTCGAGTTCCGGTTGCGCCGCTCCTGGAACTCCTCGCGCGAGAGGACTTCGACGGGTACGTCGCTCTCGAACTCCGTCTGCCGGAGGTGCTCGACGCGCGCCATCGCCCTGGCGACGTACGCGTCCAACTCCTCGTCGGAGAGGCCGTCGGACTGGTCGACGTCGATCGACTCGTCGTGCCAGTAGCCGTCCTCCCAGCCGATGGCGTCGCCGTCGGGGTCGGCCCGTTGCGGGGCAACGTCCTGCCCGTCGACGGCCGCTGGTCGGTCGGCGGCGACGACTGCCGGAGCGACCGACGCCAGTACGATCAGTACCGCAAGAACCACGGATGCCCGCTTTCGCATACCCCCCGTTAGGAGGGGGTACGGAAGTACCTTGCCCGGGGGCGTGCCGACGTGTCGGCGGGGTTATCGGACGAGGACGGTCCCGCCCGCCCCCACCGCGATTTCGACGCCGTCCGCGTCGCGGACGGCCGTCAGATTCGCCCCGCTCGGCGTCGCCTCCTGTGCCCAGCCCTCGGCGTCGCGGCGGAACACGGCGCCGCCGCCGCCGACGCTCAGTCCCTGGGCGCCCGACAACTCCACGTCGCGGAGCGACGCGTCGCCGGTGTCCTCCCGGCACCACTGGGAGCCGTTCCAGTGATACACCGTTCCGCCCCCGCCGACGACCGTCACGTCGTCGGTCGCGTCGGCGTCGACGCCGTAGAAGTTGTGGTTGGCGTCCGCGATGCCCACTTTCTCCCACGTCGAGCCGTCGTCGGTGACGAAGACGGTCTTGTTGCCGTCGACCGCGTAGCCCGACCGCGGTCCGAAGAAGTCGATGGCGTTGACGTTCGATCCGCTCCCGGGAGTGACCGACTCCCACGTCCCCGCCTCGCCGTTCTCGAAGCTGTAGTAGATCTTCCCCGAATCGCCCGCGACGTAGACGCTCGCCGAACCGGCCCCACCGGTCACAGCCACGTCGTTGAAGTTGTTGGTCACGTCGTTGGGCGCCGAGCGGTCGGCCAGGTCCCGCGACTTCGCGTCGTACTCGCCGATGGCCCCACTGGAGCCGACGAACCAGAGGCGTTCGCCGTCGTCCGTCACGTCCGAGCCGTAGAGGTCGTTCCCGTTGCCGGTCGGTCCGCCACTGGCCGCGATACTCCACGCTTCCTCGCCGCGTTCGAGGACGTAGCCGCTCCCGCCAACGGCGTACGCGCCGCCGGCCGTCGTCTCCACGTCGTGCAACGTTACACTCACTGGCGTCTCCGCGGTCAACCACACGCGGTCCGCGGCGCCGATGGTCGGCACGGCCGCCAGCGCGGCGACCGCTGCGCTACTCCGGAGGAATCCACGGCGGGTCGTGTCTCGCATCGTGCGATCACTCCAGCCGGCACTCACGGCGCTGGGGGTGGTAAAAATGGGATGCCGTTAACCCGTTTTGCTGGCGATTAACGACAGTTTAGCCGAGTTTGTCGGACGACTACGCCTCGGTGTCGTCGGCGAAGAGGTCGTCGACGGCTTCCTGTGCCGCTCGTGCGGCCTCGTCGGCTACGGCTTCCGGGTCCGCCTCGTCGTCCGGCGCGTTCAGATACACGTCGATGTCGAGGACGCCCTCCTCGAAGGTCACCGTCACGTCGAGATCACGAACGTCGGACTGGCGGTAGTGTGCGAAGACGACGCCCTCGGCTGCTTCAGCCGCCGTCTGGACGACGGTCTCGTCGTCTGGCTCGGCCACGGCCTACGCGCCGCCGGCGCCGCCCGGTCCCATGGGGCCGCCGCCAGCGCCGCCCTGCAGCATCTGCTGGAGTTCCTGCTGGAGCGACTCGAACTGGTCGCGGACGCGCTCTTCCTGCTTGGTCAGCTGTTCGACGCGAACCTCCAGACTCTCGACTTTCTCTTCGAGGTTCTCGTAGGCGTCGTCGTACTCCGTCGAGACGAGGAGCTGTCCGACCTCGCGGTACATCTCGGTCTCCTCGTCGATATCCTCCAGCGCGTCGAGCGCCGTCTGGGACTCGTTGAGCGTGGTCTCGGCCTGCTGTTTCTGGGCCGCAACCTGCTGAGCCGTCTCCTGCAGATCCTGTAGTTCTTCGAGTTTCTCCTGAGCCTCCGGCGGCAGATTCCCTTGCATGCGCGAACCGTTGGGTCCCGGAGTGAAAAAGCCCCGTATTCCGTGCCGCGCGCCGGCCGGTGGCGATCCGCCCACCCCGCTCACGCCTGCCGTTCGCGCTCGGCGCCGTCCGCCACTGTCTCCGCCACGTCCAGCAACCGGCTCCACGTGTTCGTCCCCGCCCGGAGGGCGACGAGGTCGACCGCACCGATCCGCACCGTGACCGTCCGGCCGTCCCGATCGACCGTCGCCGCCGACCGCGCGTCGTCTATCTCGCCAACCTCGACCCGGACGCTCCGCTCCACCGTTCGGGCGCGGCGCTCGGTGTCGTACTCGAACTGCAGAGAGAGGTGATGTGGGGCGTCGTCGCCGGGCAACTTACCAGGGCTGTTGCGGTTCACCGGTGGTTCGCCGCGACCGCCTGGCGCGTCCTCGGCACTGACCGACAACTGCCAGTCTCACTCGACGTCGACTTCCTTGACCGTCGGCGCGCGCTCCTTCAGGAGCACCCGGTGCCCACAGTAAGGACAGCGGACGCCGCCGTACTCGTCGAGTTCGACGTCGCGCTTGCACCGGGAACACTTGTAGCTCATGTTATTCGTCGTCGTCGTCGGTCGCGAGTGCCGCACGGATCGACCGGCGGACGGTGCGGCCACCGGGCGTCTCGGGTCGGTACGCGCCGCCCGTGAACACTTCGCCCGTCTCCTCGTTTTTCCAGACGCCCGTCCCGATCCGGGTGACGCTGTCCCCGTCGAGTGTGGCGTTCTGCATCTCGCCTTCGATCTCCTTGACGCGCCGGCGGGCAACACGCCCGTATCGCGCGCCGAAGCGGCCCGCGCTCCCGGTGCTGCGTGCCTTGTTCTCGGCCATAGTACCGCTGAATACCGGAAGCGAACGGATAAACCCTGCGAGTCTAGTCTACTGCAAGTCGGCGGCCGACAGCGCCTCGTTCAGATCGTCCCGGACGCGTTCGCCCGTCTCGCGATCCATCGCCGTCGTGACGATCCGGTTCTCCTGCACGCTCGACCCGTCGCGCAGGAGGAGGCGCACGTTGCCGTTGCCGTCCGCCCGGGTCACCTTCGCCCGCAGGCCGGACTGTGAGCCCTTCCCGCCGGCGTCGATGGGGCCGGGGACGATCTTCTTTACGTGCGGGTGTTCGGCCACCGTCGAGATGGCGCGCCGGCCCGTTCGGCCGCCGATCAGCGTCGTGTGTCGCCCGCCGAGTTTCTCCTTCGGCGCCGTCTCGACCACCTCTAGCGCCCGGTCGCCGCGCCGATCCAGCACCGCGGCGACGGGGTCCTCTCCCGCGACGCGGTAGAACTCGTAGTGGGTCTCACCCCGGACCGCGCGGATGATTTCGCGATCCCCCGCCGCAAACACCGTCTCCGGCCGCTTGCGACGCAGTTCGTCAGCGATCAACCCCGCGAAGTTCCGTCGTTCGATCACCCGTGCCTCCCCCTCCTCCTCCGGGCGCGTGGTGATGGTCGTCTCGCCGACGGTGTCCTCCTCGTCGAGCATCGTCAGGTGGGCGCGGTCCACGTCGATATCGAGCACGACCGCGTCGCAGTTGGCCGTATGACAGACTAAACAGTAGTCGCCAGGCCGATCCAGCGGGGACCCGCACCGCCCACACTCCATAGTGATGGCAGTCGGCCGCGTCGGATAAGTCCGTCTGTCGACGGTTCGACGGCACAAAACCCATTGGTACGCGGCCACACACGCCCGCCATGGTCCGCCGCCCCTCCCTCCCCCGAATCCTCGTTGCCCTCTGCCTCCTCGGGTCGTTGCTGGGCGCCGCTAGCGTGGCGACCGCCAGTCCGCGTCCCGTACCGGTCTGTTCCCCTTGTGACCGCGGCCTCGTCTCCGCGGCGCAGGCCCACGACCAGCCCGTCCGGATCGAACGGAGCACCGCCACGATGCGGGTCCACCGGAACGGCTCCGCCACGTGGACCGTCGAGAACCGACTGAACGACGCCGACCCCTTCGAGAACGCCACCCTCCGCGAGTCCGTCGCCCGGGAGGCCGTCATGGTCCACGACGCCCGCCTGCTGTCGACGAACGTCTCGGGGGACACCCTCCGGCTGCGCTACCGGACGCCCGCCGTCGCCACCGACGCGCCCGGCGGCGTCCTCCGCGTCGACTACTTCCGCGACGACCCCGGGGCGATGGTCCGCGCCGACCTCGGCGCCGACCGTCTCACGCTCGTCGCGCCCGAGGGCACGGTCGTCGGGCACGCCCTTCCCGGTGCCGACGTATCCGGGCGTCGGATGACGGTCACGTCGTTCGAATCCGCTGGTGACGGCCCGTTCGTGACGCTCGTGCCCGAGGATGACCCGCTCGCCCCGCTCTGGAGCCTCGTCGCCATCATCCTCCCGCTCGCCCCGATCGTCGGCCGGAACCTCCTCCTGCTGGTCGCGGTGCCGACGCTCGTCTTCGCCGCCGGCCTCGGAGCCGTCGCGTGGGTCGTCACGGCCGCCGGCCTCGATACCGAACGCGCGCGCCCCCGCCGCCGCGCACTCGCCGTCGTCGTCCTCGGCCTCCTCGCCCTCGCGCACCCGCTCGCGCCGGGACTGCTCGCTCTTGGGGGCACCGAACCGCCCCTCCTCGCCGGCGCCGTCGGGGTGATCGCGCTCGGCGGTGCACTCACCCTGCCAGCCGTCCGCGCTCGTCTCTCGCTCGCCCGACTCGCCGGCCTCGTCGCCCTCGCTTTCGCCGTCACGGTCGCGGTCGGCTTCGTCCTCCGAGCGATGCCGGGTCCCCACGTCGGCGACCACGTCGTCCGCCGGATGCTCGTCACGCTTCCCGTCTACGCCGTCACGCTCGTCGGCTACGCGACCGCCCACGGTGGCCTCCGACGCGCCCTCGCGGCCACCGCCGCCACATTCGCGCTCGTCCTCGTCACCACCTTTCCGATCCTCTCGCAGGGTGGGACGCTCTACTTCCTCGGCGTCGTCCTCGCCGTCATCGGCGGCGTTGCGGGCGTCGTCGTCGGGAGTCCGCTCTTCCTCCTCGGGCACGGATTGCCCGGGCCGGCCGACGGCGACACTCGACGGGGCGACCCCGACACGACGGTCCGGGCGCCCACCGATCCCGACTAGAGGTTCCGGGGATCGACCTTCAGATACTCCCGGAGAACGGCCGTCGCGTACGATCCTCGCGGAAGCGAAAAGGAGAGGGTGAGCGGATCGCGTGCGATATCCAGATCCGTCCCGACGAGAATCGCCCGGCGCGTCCCCGTCGACTCGAAGTTGCCGGGGAGGTCGAAATCGGCCGGCTCGAGCCCCACATCCTCGAGCACGCCGCGCTCTATCTCCCCGGGTTCGCCGTCGCCGAGCGTCGTCTCGGTGCCCACCAGCGGCGCGGTGACGAACGCCCGGCCGCGCTCGCAGTGGCGGGTCACCACGTCCACGCGCGACTCGCTCACGCGCTGGAGACGGTCGGTGTCGGGCAGCGGGAACCCCTCGGGCGCGTCGGCGTCGGCGAACGCCACCACGTCGCCGGCCACCGGGCGGTCGAAGGGCAGGCCGCGGCGCAGGCGCTCGGAGAGGATGCGGTTGAACGCGTAGGACTGCGCCGCGTTGACGAACAGGCGCTGGAGGTTCCACGGGACGGTTTCGAGCGCGGCCCGGAAGTCCGCCGGCTCGTCGCCGCCGTTCTCCACGAGCACGTGGAGCATCGAGCGCTCGTAGCCGAGGTGGCCGGGCATCGCGTCGAGGGCTGCCTGCCAGTCCGGGTCGGCGCTCGACGCCACGTCGTCGACCGTCTCGCGGGCCTGCTGGGTCCGCTCGGGCTCGGAATCGGCGGGATTGCCGACGTACGCGAGGACCGCCTCGCGCCACTCCTCGCGGACGACGTGGAGGCCGACCTCGTGCGTGACGGGTCGGCGACTGCCGAATCGTTGGTGACCGAAGACGTTGGGCACGGCGACGCGGCCGCCGCCGAAGTCCGCCAGGTCGTCGGTCACGGCGTCGATCTGGCGGGGTCGGTCCGGCTCGCCGATCCGAATCTCGAAGGCGTTGCCGGCGAGGTCACCGAACTCCAGATTGCGGCCCACGCGTCCCAGGGGTTCGACATCGGCCTCCGAGAGGTCGGGCAGGTCGGCGGCGTCCACGCCCCGGATCGAGAACAGTTGCGTCGTGACCGCTCGCTTGTCTTTCGTCCCTGCCCACGACACCCGTTCCCGACTGATTCCGAGGGCGGACGAGAGCGCGCCGACGAAGTCGTTGGTATCCCAGTCGGTGAGCGTCGCGCGAACGAGGAGGTGAGGGTAGGCGCCGGAATCGGCGTCGAGGGGTTCGGGCTCCGCTGCCTCGATCTCCCGCACCCGGAAGTCGGCCGGATCGGCGCGAAGGCGCCCGCCGACGCCGGGGCCGTCGCTCACGTAGTAGTCGATGCCGACCTGCCGTTCCAGTGGGTGTGCCTCGCGCATCGGGTCGTCGTCTCGGCTTCGCCGCCCCGCCGGGAGACGCTGTCGGTTCGGCCTCGTACTGTCGGCTGTAACTGTTTCAAGATATTCACCACCCCGGAATGACGAATATCTTGATCGACTTACAGCCGGCAGTATCAGCCGACCAGGCCAGCCACTTCCGCCAGCAGCAGGGCGCCCACGGCGACGCCGAGCAGCCCTGCGGCGCCGCGAAGTGCCCGTTCGGCGCCAGTGCCGAGCGTTCGGCCCCACAGCGCCGACACCGTCGCCATCGTCAGGACGGAGCAGAGGCCGAAGGCCGTCAGAAAGGCGGCTGCAGTCGGGAGATCCGGGGCCGTCGAGACGAGGGCGACCACGAGGGCGCCGCTCCCCGCGACGCCGTGGAGGGCGCCAACGAGCGCCGAATCGCCGTGGACGTGAAGGTGGCGCCCGCCGAGCGACAGGCGACCCACGTCGAGGTGGTCGTGGAGTGGGTGCGTCCCGTGGGTGTGTTCCCGGAGGCCGACGAGCATCCGCCCGCCGAGATAGAGCAACACGACGCCGACGACCGCTTCGAAGAGGCCGACGATCGACGCTGGGAGGCGAACGCCGAACAGGAGCAAGGCGAGGCCGAGGGCGGCGATTGGGAGCGTGTGACCGACTCCCCACGACGCGCCGACGAGGCCGGACTGCGAGATGCCGCTCCCGGTTTCCGAGGAGCGTAGCTCCTCGCTATCATTCTCCGAGGAGCGTAGTTCCTCGCCTTCGACCAGTGTCGCGACCGCCGCGAGATGGTCCGTTTCGAGGGCGTGTCTGGCGCCCAGAAGGCCTCCGGCGACGAAGGCGGCGACGAGTGACACGTCGGTCGGTCCTCGCCCCGGGGCTTAATTCGCGCGATTCCCGTGGCTCCACAGCGCCGCCGCTCGTGCTCGCGACGAACAGTTTGGACGGACTCTAGGTGGATCACGGACGAAACCTGTACTGAATTCGAAAAATCGCCTTTGCCACCGGTGTTCTCCAGCCGGGTGTGATGTCAGACGATACGACACGCCGACGGTTCGTGGCTTCGGCAGGCGCACTGCTCACGACGGCACTGGCCGGTTGTACCGACGCCGGTGCCGGCGGTGGCGACGACGGGACGACCGAATCCGCGACCGACGACGGGATGGGGGAGTCCTCGATGGACGGCGGAACGACTGACTCGGGGATGGAGGGCGACGATGGCGGCATGAACGACTCCTCGATGGCCGAATCCCCGATGGACGACGGCGGGAACAGCACGATGGACGACGGCGGGAACAGCACGATGGACGGCAGTATGAACGACTCCTCGACTGTGATGGGAGACCGCACGATGGACGGATGACGGCGGCCCGCTGGGGATATCGTAACTGTCGATAGCTCCTCACCGGCCTGCCCCGACGGGAATCGACGACTTCCGACGGCCGAATCAGTACAGCGACAGATCTCCCGTCACGCGGTCGACCTCGTCGTCCTCGCCGGGGCCGACGGCGAGTGCCGTAACCGTCCCCGGGTCCAGCTGAGTGTGTCCGGCGTCGCGGATGATGGCGTTCGGCAAGCCCGCCCGCTCGGCGGCGTCGGCCAGTTCGAACAGTTCCGACTCCCCGCTCCCCTTCAGGACGACCTTCTTCTGTCCCTCGCCCTTCCACGCTCGGCGGGTTCGCTCGTCCGCGTCTTCGTACGCCGAGAGCGCGGCGTGGGCGACCTGTGCGGCGAGCTTTCCCTGCCCCATCCCGAGGTCGGTCCGCGCGACGATGGCCTGTTTCATACCTCGTCGCTGACGCGGGTGAGTCAAAGCGTCGTCGGTCCGGTGTGGTCACGCCTCGGTCGGCTCCGGCGCGGCGAGGGCGCCGTAGGTGACGCTTCCGAGCAGATACAGCAGCGCGCCGACGAACAGTGGGATCGTGATGTACGTGGCGATCGAGCCCTCGCTGCCGCCAGGGTCGATTTCGTACAGCTGGGCGGAGATGGCACCGAGTTGGACGATCAGGACGGCGATACCGCGGCGGACGGTCCGCTGGAGGGCTGTCGTCGCCATGGTCGGCGTCTCGCCCGTCGGGGCAAAGACGTTTCGACCGCCGTCACCGTGTCTCGGTTGCCGCCCCAGCGGTCGATGACGACCCGACGTGACTCATCGGAATTATCGGAAGTCATCATCGAGTCTCGCCGGGGTGGTCCGGCGAGACTCGATGAACAGTTACGATCATCCCTATCACAGCGGCGTCAGTACGCGTCCGCGTCGACGAGCCGCCGGGCGATGCGCTGGGCACCGACGGCCGCGGACTCGGCCGGGGTATCGGGTGCCACCGCTTCCACCTCGCGCTGGAGTTCCGCGCTCAACCGCTCCTCGAACTCCTCGACGATGCCCGGGATGCACGCCATCCCGCCCGTGAGCACGATGGGTCGGTCCAGTGCCAGCTGGTACACCTTGATGTAGTCGTTGGCGAGTTCGGGCAGGAAGGCGTTGGCGATCTCCTCGACTGCCTCGTCGACGTACTCGTCGACCGCGTCCATGACGCTCCGCTCGATGGTGAACTCGTGGGAGCCGCCGCCGGGCTGCTGGATCACGTCCGTGAACGGCTCGAAGTCGACGAAGTCGGCGTGGTTTTCCTTGTACTCGCGGGCGGTGGTGTTGTCGATGTTCACCCGGCCTTGCGTCTCTTCCTCGACGTAGTTGGCGATCATGCGGTCGACCTCGTTGCCGGTGACGGCGCCGGTGGTGAAGGGAACGAGCTGTTCGCCGCGGCGGTACGCCGAGGCTTCGAGGTTCGTCGATCCCAGGTTGACCGTGACGAAGATATCGTCGACGGCTTCGAGATCGTCGCCCATCGCGGGCACCGACCCACACAACGACTCCGGATAGCTCCGGATCAGCGCCTCGCCGATGCTGCTCCCCTCGATGACCGATTCGAGGTTCGCCAGCCCCCGTTCGTTGTCGATGGTCGGAATGGCGTAGACGACGGCGCTGTCTTCCGGCACGTCGTTGGCGTCGATCACTTCCTCGAAGAACGTCGCCGTCAGTTCGGCGCCTTCCTCGTCTTCCGGAAGCCCGGACCGGAGCGTGTATTTCACACGGTCGGGGTACTCCGTCGCCGCCTCCTCGCCGTACAGTACCTTCTCCTCGCCCGTGATCACGTCCTCGTAGGTGGCGAGACAGGTCAACGTCTTGACCGTCCGCAGGCCGCCATCGCCGTCCGGGATGGTGATGACCGTCCGTGTACTCCCGAGTTTGACGCCGATGGGTGTCGGTTCGTCAGCGGTGTCGGTCTCGTCTTCGGCTGCCTCGCTCTCCGCGTCGTCTTCACTCATACGGCCGCGGCTACACGTGGGGATGGTAAATAATCACGCCCGCAATTCTCAGCGGCGGGAAAGCGACGCCAGCCGCGCGATGTAGTGGAGGCTCACCCGGTGATCGTCGGGATCGAGGTCGTTCGCCTCGTTGGCTCGTGGATCACTGACTCCCGACAGGTAGGCGTCGAGCGAGTCGGCGGCGCCGGATCCCAGCCACCCGACTCGTTCGTAGAACTCCAGCGCGTCGGCTACCGACTCGCGACCGGCCTGCAGAACGAGGAACTCCAGCCACTCGAAGAGTAGCGCCTCGGCCACCAGCGACGGCGGGAGCGCGGGCAAGTACGGCCGTTCCAAGTTCTCGGTCCCCTGATCGAGCGCCGCGAGGTCGCGGGCGATCGAGGTTTCGAACGCGACGGCGGCGGCGGGTCGTGACGGGGTCTCCGGCGCCGCCGACTCCGACTCGGACTCGCCCGCGCTCGTCGCGGCCGCGGTACCCCCGCTCTCGCTCTCGCCCGCGCCGTCCTCGCCGTCTCGCTCCTCACGAAGTGGCAGTGGCTCGCCGCTCCCCGCCGCCCGAAGTTCGGCCACGTCGTAGTTGCGCGGGTCGATCGCCATTCGAACGGCGGGGAATACGGTCTCGGTCGGATTAAACCTTCCCGAGGATTCGCGGCAAAACGGCGTGTACGCCCGCGGCAACGCTTATGTCGTCGTCTCCGCGGCAGACGCTCGTCGGACGCGGCCCGCGTGAGCCGGCGCGGGCGACGAGCGACCCCGCTCATGCGCCGACCCCCAGCGCCCGGTTGCCGACGAGCGCCGCGGTGAGGACGGCGAGTAGCGCCGCGACGAGTCCGTAGGCCGCGACCCAGCCGACCTGCCCGGCGAGCGTCCCGGTCACGCCGCTGCCCAGCGAACTCACGAGCAACACCACCGTCCGCACGAGGCCGAAGCCGGTCCCCCGCTCGCCGGCCGCGAGGTGGTCCATGAACCGTGAGTTGAGCACACCCGGCCACGACAGTCCGAGGCCGACGAGGGCCGTCCCCGCGACGACGGCCGCGAGACTGCCGCCACCGAACAGGAAGCACGCGTAGCCGACGACGCCGGCGACGAAGGAGACGCCGAGCGTCCGGTCGCGACCGACGGTGTCGGAGACCCACCCCAGCGACGGGGCCGCGACGAGCGTGATGGCGAACACCACGCCGAAGACGAGGCTGGCCCGCCCGGTTTCGAGGCCGACGTGTTCGACGAGAAAGGTCGGGAAAAAGGAGGCGAACGACTGCCACGTGAAGAAGGCGATCATGGCGAGCAGGGTCGTGAAGCCGATACTGGGGCGGGTGAGCAGGGCGAACAGCTCGTGTGGGTCGACGCCCCACCCCGCCTCCTCGTTCGTCGGCGGTGTCTCGGGCACCCGCCACGCGAACAGGACGAGTGCCACGGGGGCGACGACGGCGGGCACGAGCAGCCCCGCCCGCCAGCCGAACCGGACGGCGACGGCGGCGCTCGCGACGGGCGCGACCAGTCCGGCTCCCGACGCGCCGATTTCGTGGATACCGAGCGCTCGGCCCGTGTTCTCGAACTGATCGGCCAGAAAGGAGGTCCCGGCGGTGAAATAGAGCCCGGCGCTCGCGCCGAGGGTGACGGCGGCGACGGCGAAGACGACGATGCTCGGCGAACTCGCGAGCAGGAGGCTCGTCGCAGTGATCCCACCCATTGCGAGGAGGATCACCCGCCGCTGCCCGATCCGGTCGGCGACGACTCCCCCCGGGAACTGAAACAGGGCGTACGCGGCCCACATCCCCGAGAGGGCGAGACCGACCGTCCCCGTCGAGACGCTGAAGGTGTCGATGATGTCCGGGACCAGGGGGCTCGGCGCGAGTCGGGCGACCATCGTCACGAAGAAGGCACCGGTCGTCACGCCGAGCAGGTCCCAGCCGCCTCGTCGGTCCATCGGTGGCGTCGTCCGCGCCCACTCGCTTCGTTCTTGCGTTCTTCCTGCGCTCCGGTCGGGCGGGAGGGTTTTTTATCGTCCGGGCGGCACGTGTTTGGGTATGGACCCTGGGGACGTGGAGTACGAGCCGGTCAGCGTGAAAGCCGTCCTCGCCGAGATGAAAGACACGGCCGAACTCCTCATCGACCTGTCGTACTCGGCAGTGCTCCACGGGAGCGACGAGGTGGCGGCGGAGGTGCTGGAACTCGAAGAGCGGATGGACGTGTTGCAGATGCAGGCGCGGATGAGCCTCCTGATGGCGGCCCGGAGCCCCGAGGACGCCGAGGGATTGGCACCCGTCCTCGGCGTCGTCGGCGCCGCCGAGAAGATCAGCGACGCCGCGGGCGATATCGCCAAGGTCGTGTTGGAGGATATCGGCGTCCCCGAGGCGATGCGGACGGCCATCCCCGAGGCAGTCGAAACGGTCGTCCGAGCGCAGGTCGCCGCCGACTCGGCCTACGCCGGCGCGACGCTCGGCGACCTCAACCTCGAAACCGAAACTGGCGTCCGGGTCATCGCCATCCGACGGGCGGGCGAGTGGGTCGTCAACCCCGACCACAACACCACCCTCGAAGTCGCCGACGTGGCTCTCCTCCGTGGGACGGAGACGGCGCTGTCGCCGGTGTACGAGACGGTCACCGGCGACAGCTACGACCCGCCGGACCCCGTCGACTCCTCTATCGACGATCTGGACCGCGCCGTCGACTCCATCGTCCTGATGAAAAACATGAGCGAGCTCGCGGTGGATCTGGCCTACGGCTCCGTCCTCTTCGATAGCGAGGGGGTCGCGGAAGAGGTGGTCGAACTCGAAGCCGAGGTGGATGCCCTGAAATCACGGTTCGAGGCGTGGGTGCTGCGCGCCGCGGCGCGGGTCGAAGACCCCATCTCGCTCCGTGGACTGGTCCATCTGGCGAGCGCGACGGAGGTAATCAGCGACGCCGCTCTGGAGATCAGCGAGGGCGTTCTCAGAGGACTGGACACGCACCCGGTCGTCGCCGCCGCGGTGGAGGAGTCCGACGAGGTGATCGTCCGCGTCGAGGTCGAAACCGGGAGTCGTCTCGCGGATGCCTCACTCGGCGATCTGGAAGTCAAGACTGCGACGGGGATGCGCGTGATCGCGATTCGACGCGGCGGCGGCGGCGGCGATTGGGCCATCTCGCCCGGTCCCGAGACGACCGTCCACGGCGACGACGTGCTCATCGCCAAGGGAACCCGGAGCGGCGCGGAACGGCTCGCGACGCTGGTTGGCGACGACGACCCGATGGATTAGAGACGGCGGGTGAGTCGATACGCCGTCACGGCCGTCAGCACCGTCGTCACGAGCAGCGCCGTCGCCGACGCGAGGACGACTCCGAGGACGAGAAACCAGCCCTCGGGCCCGACGACCGGATACCGCTGCACTCCGGCCACCGGCCCGATCAACTCGAACACGCGCACGAGATAGACGAGGGCAGCGAGAGCGACGCCGGACGTGAGGCCGATGGTCGCGTTGCGCCGCACCTGCAGGGTGTCGAGGAGGCCGGCCGACGGCGGCCGTTCGGGTGGCTCGTCGCTCACGGTCGTCGGTTCGGCATCCACGATCAAAGCCTCGTCGTTGTCCGGTCGACTGCCCATGATCGAATCGCTCAAAGGGGATGAGTCCGTGAATCGAACAATGACTTCGGTGGGAAGCGCGGACGCGTCACCCGGAACGGTCGACACCGGCCGACTCGAGGTCGGCGAGACCCGCGACGGCAGTACGTTCGGACTCCCCGTCGCCGTCGTCGAGGGTGCCCGCGATGGCAAGACCCTCTACATCCAGGCGGCCAGCGACGGCGACGAACTCAACGGCGTCGGCGTGGTACAACGTGTCGTTCCACGGCTCGACCCCGACGAACTCGCGGGGACGGTGATCGTCGTCGGCATCGTCAACTACCACGCCTTCCAGGTGGCCGAACACCGCAACCCCATCGACGATACGAAGATGAACCGGACCTATCCCGGTGACGAGAACGGCACGTCGAGCGAGCGCATCGCCGCCGCCACCTACGACGTGGCCCGCGACGCCGACCTGATTCTCGACCTGCACCAGGGCTCGACCAGCCGGATGATCGACGAGGTGCGCGTCCGGTGTGGCCGCCGGCATCGCCTCCACTCACAGTGTCTCGACCTCGCGAAGACGTTCGGCTGTGGCTACATACTCGACCAGAAGGGGCCGGACGGGCAACTCGCCCGCGTCGCCCCCTCGGACGGCGTGCCCGCGGTCGACCCCGAACTCGGCGGTGCCGTCGGCTGGGACGAAGCCAGCATCGCCAAAGGCGTCGAGGGCGTCTTCAACGTCCTCCGCGGGTACGATTTCCTCGCCGGTGACCCGGGGATCGAAGCCCAGACTCGGGCGAAGGCGTTCGACCAGTACGGCTCGCCGGTCGGCGGCCTCGTCCGCTTCGAACACGACCTCGGTGACCGCGTCACCGCCGACGAGACGTTGTTCGAAGTGACTGACCCCTTCGGCGGGCTGAAGGCCCGCGTCACCGCCGACAACGACGGCATCTTCTGGCGGGGTCGCCGCCTCCCGCAGGTCGCCTCCGGCGAGTACGTCTGCTCGGTGGGCAAAACCGTCGACACGTACTAGCCGTGCCCACTGGTCTCGTCTGCCCGTCCTGTGACCGCACCTACGCCGATCGCTGGCGCTGCCGCTGCGGCGAGCCCTTGGCGTTCGCGTCGACGCCCCGGCCCGACGGGCCGCCTCCGGACTTCTCGGCGTTCGACTCGCGACGCGGCCTGTGGGCGTTCGAGGACTTCCTGCCCGTCTCGAAACGGGTCACGCTGGGTGAAGGGTTTACGCCGCTCGTCGACGCCCCCGAGTGGAGTGCGACGTTCAAACTCGAGTACGTCTCACCGACGGGAAGTTTCAAGGACCGTGGCGCGGCGACGGTGCTCTCGCGGGCGATCGAGTGCGGCGCCGAGCGGGTGATCGAGGACTCGTCGGGCAACGCGGGCGCGGCCGTCGCCGCCTACGCCGCCCGTGCGGGTCTCGACGCCGACATCTACGTCCCGGCGTCGGTTACGGACGCGAAACGGCGGGCCATCGAGGCCGTAGGGGCGAGGGTGGTCACGGTCGAGGGAGACCGCGAGGCGGTCGCCGAGGCGTGTCGTGCGGCGGTCCGGGACGGGGAGGGGTGGTACGCCAGCCACGCCTGGAACCCTGCCTTCTTCGCGGGCACCGCGACGTTCGGTCTCGAACTCGGCGCTCAGCGGGACTGGTCGGTCCCCGATGCCGTCGTCGTCCCGCTCGGTCACGGCACGATGCTCCTCGGTGCCTATCGGGGGTTCCGTGCGCTCGTCGAGACGGGATGGACCGACGCGATGCCTCGCCTGCTCGCGGTGCAGGCGGCCGGCTACGCACCGATCGCGGGCGACGACGGCACCGACACGAACGACCTCGCGGACGGAATCCAGGTACGCGAACCGGTGCGCCGCGAAGCGGTCGTGGACGCTCTCGACGCGACCGACGGCGACGCCATCGCGGTGTCGACCGACGCCGTCTGCCGGGTACACGCCGCGCTCGGCGGGAGTGGTTTCGACGTGGAACCGACTGCCGCAGCCGCCGTTGCGGGCCTCCGCCGATACCGCGAGCGGGGAGCTATCGACGCGGACACCGACGTCGTCGTCCCGCTCACCGGACGGGCAACTGACGGCTACTGAATCTCGTCGATGGGGACGAAGGCGTCGTCCTCGGCCGTGATCCACGCCGTGAGTTCGCGCTCTTCGTCGACGTTCGACGGATACATCGTACACTGCTTGCCGTCGCTGCCGATGGCTTCGATGGTGTATTCGAGCGTGTACGTCGGCCAGCGGTCGAGCGCGGGGCTGTCGACGGCCACCGGCGGATCGCCCTCGTCGGCCGAACTCACCGCGGACCCCCTCCGTGGCATGTGGGTCGGTCACACATCACGTTCGGCGTGAGAACCCCATCCGGCTTGACTATTCACCGATTATCGTGGCTTAACGACCCGTTGAACCCCGGATCTACAGTCGCATTTGTAAGTCAGTGCCCGCCCCATCGCATGACTGCGTGCGATCGGGCGGGCACGCAGTTCCAAAGGTTACGATCGGCGGCTTCCATCGCGCGACGGCGGGCACTGTCGCGTCGTACTCACCGTTCGGGGTGTGTCGGTCCGTCGAACCCATCCCGAACGAGCGGTTTGGCGATGTGGCGGCGCGCACACGGCGGCACCTCGTACCACCCTCGATCGAGGTCGCGGTCGATCGGACGGTCCACGCGACCGGGAGCGGTCGTCCCGCAGTCCCGACACCGGTAGCCCTGATTACGGCCGGCGCTCTCCATGGATCGGCCACAGCCGGAGCAGGTGGGGACGACTCGCTCCGTCGTCACCGGGGTTCGGAGCGCGAACTTCTCCAACTTGAGCGTGCCGTCGCCCACTTCGCCACAGACGGTCACCCGGTCGCCGACGCGGAGCGCCCGGACCCGGTCGCGGAACCGTTTCGTCGGTTCGAACGCGACGCAGGCGAGGGACTCGTCGCCTGCGCGGATCGTCAGGTGGACGTGGCCGCCCGTCCGCGTCTCGGGGGCGTCGTCGACGACGCCGTCGACCCGGTACGCCCGGCCCTCCCGTACCGTTTCGACCGTCCCGCTCCGTAGGTGGGCGTCCGTTCCCTGGTTGGTCCGGTAGGTAACCGCGCGGTCGACGGGTTCGCTCTCGATGGCCTGCGCCACCTCGCGGACCGTCTCGGGGTCGTCCCCCCGGATACCGTAGAGGATCGGTCCGGGCGCCGACGGGACACAGACGAGTTCGTCCGCCTCGCGGTCCACCGTGTCCCAGGCGTCGGGGTAGGCCGCCTGGGCCGCCGCGAACGCGCTCTCGGAGTCGACGTCGCGGGGCGTGCCACACCGATCGAGTTCCCGGTAGGCGATCCGTTCGTACGTCCAGTCGTCGAACGCACGGTCCGCGCCCACGGCCGCGAGGGCGCCGATTCGCCCTCGGCCCCCCTCGTGGCGGTAGTTCAGCCGGTCGAGCAGGGTACCGGCCTCGCTCGGGTCGATCCGGTCGTGGAGCGCGCGGCGGGCGAACGCCGCCACGTCGTCGGACACCGTCTCGGCCGTCGCGTCGGCGACGACGACGCCGGGGTCCGTCTGTGGATCGGCCACCTCGGCGAACTCGTCGATTGCGTCGACGGCGCGGTCGAATGCCTCGGCCGGATCGAGATCGGTTTCCAGACAGAGCGCGGCGTTGCCGCGCGTCTTGAACTCGATGGCGGGATTCAGTCGGATCAGCAGGTGGCGGTCGACCGACCCGCCGGCGGCGTCGATGGCCTCGGCTACGCGGGCCGCCACGTACGTCGTACACATCCCGCGCTCGCGGGAGTCGGTGTCGTCGAGGCCGACGAGCGTCACGGGCGACGGTAGGTGGGCCGGCGGTGATAAGGGTGGCCGTCAGTCGTCGCGAGAGGTGCCGGCCGCCACCGCCGACACGACGACCCGAACGAAGGCGGGCACTCCGTGGGCCAATCGCCTGACGTGATCCGGATGATCGACACAACTTATATATGTCACGGAGCGCTTACCTTTCGCTATGTCACGGTCAGCACTGGTCGGAAACATCACTGCGATGCTCCAGGACGCGGATTTCGTGGTGAGCGACCGGTGTTCGATCCGCCCGAAGAGCTTCGACCTGGCGGCCCGGCGCGGCGAGGACCTGTTGCTGGTGAAGATTCTCGCCAACGTCGACAGCCTCGACGCCGAGACGGGCGTCGAGATGCGCCGACTCGGCTCCTACCTCTCGGCGACGCCGCTGGTCATCGGGCTGCGGACCCGCGACGAGGACCTGAAACCCGAGGTCGTGTACTTCCGCCACGGCATCCCCGTCATCAACCCCGACACTGCGTTCGACCTGTTCGTCGAGAACGTTCCGCCGCTCATCTACGCGGCCCCCGGCGGTCTCTACGTCAACATCGATGGCGACCTGCTCGCGGACGAGCGTGAGGAGCGGGGCTGGAGTCTGGGTCGGCTGGCGACCGAACTCGGCGTCTCGCGGCGCACCGTCTCGAAGTACGAGGACGGCATGAACGCCAGCATCGACGTGGCGATCAAGCTGGAGGAGCTGTTCGACGAACCCTTCAGCGACCCCGTGAACGTTCTCGGCGGCGCCGAGGATGTCCGAGACGCCGAGCCGACGCCGCAGGACCCCGCCGTCGACCCCGACGAGGATCACGTCCTCGCCGTCCTCGCCCGCGTCGGCTTCACCGTTCACCCAACGAACCGCGCCCCCTTCACCGCCGTCAGCGAGGACGGCGACCGTGAAATCGCGAACCTGCTCACGGGCCACTCCGCGTTCACCCGGAGCGCCGAGAAACGCGCTCGCATCATGTCCTCGCTGGGCGAGGTGACTCGAACCCGCTCGGTCTACGTCACCGAAAAACGGGAGAAACGGGACTCCATCGAGGGGACCGCGCTCGTCAGCCAGGAGGAACTCGCGGCGCTGCGAGACGCCGACGACCTCCGCGATCTCATCCTCGAACGCGCTCGGGCACCCGCCGAGAGCTGACGGATTCCGTCGGCGTCTTCGGCGCGTCCGTCGTCGAGGGTTAGTTCTCGGCGCGCGCGTACGTCTCCTCTAGATACGCGACGATATCGTCGCTCTCGGGCATCCCTTCCACGTCGTGGTCGGGATCGACGAGTACCGGCACGCCGGTCTGCCCGCTCACCTGTTCGACTTCGGTCCGCTCGGAGTGCGACCGCGGCACCTCGTGTGAGACGTAGTCCAGGCCGAGTTCGTCGAGTTTGGTCTTCACTTTCGCGCAGTAGGGGCAGCCTGGGAGTTCGTAGAGTTCCAGCGATGGCATCGACGGCAGTAGTCGCTCTGGGGTCTTGAGGCCGGCGGGTGTGTGCGCCGGGACTGCGACGCCGCCTACGCCGCCAGCGTGTTCGTCCGCACCACGTAGTAGAGGACGAACGCGCCCGCGAGCACCCAGTGGCCGGGGCGCACGTCGCTCCACTCGCCGCGGGCGGCCTTCACGATCGGGAAGGTGATGATGCCTGCCGCGATGCCCGTCGCGATGGAGTAGGTGAACGGCATGACGAGAATCGTCATTCCGGCGGGGATGGCGTAGGAGAGGTCGTCCCACGCGATGTCGACGACGTTGCCGAGCATGATGACGCCGATGACGACGAGGGCGATGTGGGAGGCGTAGAGGGGAATGGCGGCCGCCAGCGGGACGATGGCCAGCGACGCCAGAAAGAGTAGGGCGACCACCAAGGCGGTCATCCCCGTCCGGCCGCCCTCCTCGACGCCCGAGGCCGACTCGATGTAGGTGGTGACCGTCGAGGTGCCGAGCATCCCGCCGATGGTCGTCCCCACTGCGTCGGCCATCAGCGGCCTGTCGATGTCGGGGAGGTTCCCGCTCTCGTCGAGAAAGCCCGCGATCTGTGCGACACCGGTCAGCGTCCCCGCCGTATCGAAGAAGTCGACGAAGAAGAACGTGAACACGACGAGAGCGAAGGTGAACGCCTCGATGTCGGCGACGCCGCTGAGGAAAGCGCCGGCGAGGGGCGTGATGTCGTACGTGGTGCTGGTGCCGCCGGCGACGAGTCGCCCGGCTGCGTCACCGCTCACGAGGCCCGCGTTGGCGATGATCCACCCCAGTGCCGTCGTCAGGAGGATGCCGATGATGATCGAGCCGCGGAGCCCGCGGGCGTAGAGTGCGAAGGTGAGCAAGAGACCGACGACGGAGACGATGGCGACCGGATCGGAGGCCACTGGCCCCAGTTGCACCAGCGTCTCGGGGTCGTTCACGACGATACCCATCGCCTGCAGGCCGATGACGGTCAGGAAGAGACCGATCCCGGTACCGACAGCGAATTTGACCGGCTCCGGGAAGGCACGGATGACGTACTCGCGGGCACCGATGGCGGTGAGGACGATGAAGATGATCCCCTCGACGACGACGGCGGCGAGTGCCGTCTGCCACGAGATGCCGAGCGAGCCGACGACGGTGAACGCGAAGAAGGCGTTCAGTCCGAGCCCCGGCGCCTGCCCGAACGGGCGGTTCGCGTACAGCGCCATGATGAGCGTCGCCGTCGCCGCCGCGATGATGGTGACGACGGCGAGCATCGACACCACTTCGCCGTACGCGTAGCCCGGCACGCTGATGCCGTCCTGAATCGGTATTTCGGGATTGTCCGCGAGGATACTCGGATTCACCACGACGATGTAGGACATCGTCAGGAAGGTGGTAATGCCCGCAAGTACCTCCGTCCGGAGCGTCGTCCCGTGCTCTTCGAAGCCGAAGTAGTCCGCCAGCGAGTCGCTCAACGCCATGTACGGATGAGCGTAACCACAATCCGGAACTTAACAGTTGGCATGGGACGCAGCCGAATCTGCAACGAACGTCGATGCGGGTTACTCCGTGTCGGCCAGCAAGTCGCTCGCCGTGAGGAGTGCGTCGAGTTCGATGCCGTTGTCGGCGAGTAACTCGCTCGCACCTTCCTCGCGATCGACGACGACGAGGACGCGGTCGACGACGGCGCCCGCCTCGCGGAGCGCCTCCACGGCGTCGAGCGCGCTCTTGCCCGTCGTGGCGATGTCTTCGAGGACGACCACGTGGTCACCGTCGTCGAGGCGGCCCTCGATGCGGTTGCCGGTGCCGTACTCCTTGGCCTGTTTCCGGGCGATGACGTAGGGACGCCCCGTTTCGGCGCTCGTCACGGCGACGAGCGGGACGGCGCCGAGCGCGACGCCCGCGAGTTTCTCGTCTCCGAGGCGGTCGGCGAACGCCGCCGCGATCAGCGAGAGACACTCTGGGTCCGTCTCGAACAGATACTTGTCGACGTAGTAGTCGCTCGTGCCGCCGTGGGAGAGTTCGAACTCCCCGAACTTCACTGCGTCCGCGGCCCGGAGCGCGTCGATGAGTTCCTGGTTCGCCATTGGCGTGTTCGGGGCCGCGAACCGACATAAACGGGGCGGTTCGGGGCAGCGAGCCATCGATTCGGCGGCTCGCCCCCACGAACCGACGCGGACGAGGCGGTGGACCGCCGGAACGGAGGGTGGTTCGTGTCCGTCTCCCTACCACGGCTCCGCCTTCAGCCCCAGTAGATACGCCCCGGCGTTCGTCGTCACGTGCAACAGGGGCGTCGCGACGACGACGACGGCCAGTCGCGGAAGCGAGAACGTCGTCACGGTCCACCCCGGAGCGAGTAGCGCAGCGAGGCCGAGGGCGCCGACGACGAAGTCGAGTTGGTCGAGACCGGGGATGGCGGCGCCACGCTGGCGGCCAAGGCGGCGCTTGATCAGGGACGCCCCGATGTCGCCGAGCATCGCGCCGAACGCGAGGCCGAACGCCGCCCGTAGCGGAAAGGCCGGGAGGGTGCTCCCCAGCGTGGCGGCGACGGTCGGCCGGACGGCGTTGAGCGCGACCGCCAGCGCGACACCCGCCAGCGTCCCCGCGGCCGTCCCCCGCCACGTCTTGCCGTCGCCGAGCAGTCGGCGGCCGCCGAGGGTCCGCCCGCCGTCGATGGGGCGACCGCCGCCCGCGAGGACAGCCACGTTGTTCGGAATGTACGCCGGTAGCATCGCCCAGAGCGCCCCCGCGACGAGCGAGACGATCATGTGTCGAGTAGTTTCCCGTGGGTGTTAATAGGGGTGATTGTCGTGGACGACCGGTTGGAACACGCTGAAGGTCCCTGCCTCCCACCATCCGGTAATGTCCTCGTGGAGACGCGACGTGGCCAGCGGACTCGTGGTTCTCGTGCCGATTCTCGTCATCCTGTTCGTCCTCAACTGGCTGTACACCCAGGTGGCTGATCTTCCAATCGTCGATACGCTGCCTCCATACTACGGCGTCCCGGTGGCGCTTGTGGTCTTTGCCATGCTCGTGCTCTCGGTCGGCTACCTGATGCGGACGACGGTCGGCCGGCTGTTCGAGACCGGACTCGACAGCGCGATGAACCGTGTCCCGCTCATCCGCATCCTCTACAACGCCTCGAAACTCGCCGTCGAGACGGCGCTCACTGGAACCGAGGACCTCCAGAAACCCGTGCGGCTGGAGACGTGGCCGGGTATCCGTATGACGGCGTTCAAGACGGGACAGACCACGGCCGACGGGCAGGAAGTCCTCTTCATGCCAACCGCACCGAACATCACCACCGGATTCGTCATCGAGGTCGACCCCGACCGAATCGAGGAGACGGGCGAGAGTGTCGAGGAGGCGCTGACGCGCATCCTCAGCGCCGGCTTCGCAGAGGACGAGAGCGGCATCGAAATCGCGGTCGAAGAGATGGGCGGCGCGGACGAAACGGACGAGGACGCGGAGACTGGCTGATACGGATCGTTGCGGCCGTGTACCGGCTGTCATTTCGGTGGCGACCGCGGGTCCGTTCGCCCGACTACGCCTCGACGTAGTCGAACCACTCGGCGTGGTCGTCGGTCCGCCGCTCGACCAGCTCGAAGAAGGCCTGCTGGAGGTCGGTTGTCACCGGACCGCGCGTCCCCTCGCCGATGACGACGTTGTCGACCTTGCGGATCGGCGTCACCTCGGCCGCGGTCCCGGAGAAGAACAGTTCGTCCGCGGTGTTGAGCTCGCCGCGGCTGATCGTCGCGTCGTCGTGGACGGTGTAGCCTCGCTCGCGCGCGAGCGTGATCACGGTGTTGCGCGTGATGCCGTCGAGGATGCCCTCCGCGAGGCCGGGCGTGTAGATTTCGCCGTCGCGGACGAGAAACAGGTTCTCGCCCGGACCCTCGGCGATGTTGCCCTCCTGATTCAGGAGGATCGCCTCGACGTAGCCCTCGCGCTTGGCCTCCAGACTCGCGAGCACGCTGTTGACGTACGGCCCCGTCGTCTTGGCGTTGGTCGGAATCTGTGAGGAGGCGTACTTGCGCCACGAGGAGACGGTGACCTCGACGCCCTCCTCCAGCGCTTCCTCGCCGAGATACGCGCCCCACGGCCAGACGGCGATGGCGACCTGTTCCGGACAGCTCTCGGGGTTCAGGCCGAGCATGTCGTAGCCGTAGTAGGCGACGGGCCGGATGTAACACGATTCGAGGTCCTGCCGGCGGATCAGCTCCTTCGTCGCCTCCGTCAGCTCCTCGCGGTCGAAGGGGATGTCGAGATTGTACGGCTCCCCGGAGGCGTAGAAGCGATCGAGATGTTCGTCCCACCGGAAGATGGCAGGGCCATTTTCGGTGTCGTAACAGCGGACGCCCTCGAAGACGCCTGTCCCGTAGTGGAGGCCGTGGGTGAGGACGTGAATCTGGGCGTCGTCCCAGTCGACGAACTCGCCGTCTAGCCAGATGGTGTCGACGTCGCCCGCCTCCCGCATCTCGTCGAAGCCCATCTACACACCCTCCGAAGCAGGCCGTTCGCTTCTCGTCCGAGTCGCGTCGGTAGAAGTCATCGTATCGAGCGACATAGTTGCCTCTGTTTTGGCCCAATCCGGTCTTAACAGTTTCCGTGCGGGGCAATGCTTCCCGTTCGTTACTGACTGTCACGGTGGTCCGTCACCGTTCCACGTCCGGCGGTGCGCGTCGACCGTCGCGCAGCGGGCGGAACGAGGGGGGTGTGTGACGCCGCCGCCAGTCGCGCTCTCGATGAGTCCCTACGTCGAGACCGTTTCAGCTGGGCTCTCGTGGGTCGAAACGGGACCGTCTGGCGGGGATGACTGCTCCGGAACTGACGCACAACACCCGATCACACCAGCGCCCGGATCAACGCTGCCCCCTCCACGAACGGCAGCTCGTGTCGGCGGGCGTACGCCCGCGCGTCGACCGTCGAGAGCGCGCCGCCGGTTTCGTCGTCGAGCATCTCACAGCCGGCCACTGCGGGGGCGATACCGGCCTCCTCGGCCAGCGCGAGGCCAAGTTCGGTGTGGCCGCGGCGCTCGTCGAGCAGACCCGGGGCGGCCCGCAGGAGGTGGACGTGGCCGGGTGTCCGAAATTCGTCGGCGAAGGCGTCGACGCCGTAGGTGTCGTCCGCGCTCACCTCGCCCAGCCGACGGATTGTCAGCGCTCGGTCGTCGTCGGTAACGCCGGTGAAGCCGTCGCGGTGGTTGACGGTCAACGAGAAGGAGGGGTGGGCGTCGTAGCCCAGGTCGCTGTGGTCGTTCGCGGGATGGTCGAGCGCCTCGTGGAGGAAAGGTAGCTCGAATCGGTCCGCGACGGCGGCGGTGAGGGCGGCGAAGATCAGGCCGCCCCCGTCGTTGCGCATCCGCGCCACCGCCGCTGGCGTCACCGCGCTCGCAGGGTAGAGCAGGTCGGTTTCGCCCTCTCGGTCGTCGTCGTCGTGGACGAGAACCGGGTTTCCGGTACGGAAGGCGGCGACCGCCGACTCCAGCGCGCCTGCGGAATCGCGCTGCATTACGTCTCCCCCAGACGGATCGTGAGCCCTTCGCCGTCGTCGAGATCGAGCGCGTCACGGAGTTTCACCGGCGCGATGAGTTCGAGCTGCGTGGCGTCGTGATGGGTGCGCTCGGGAACGATGACGTGCGCGCCGTCGTAGGTGCCGCCCTCGCTCTCGACGTGTGCCGCGTAGCACGTCGCCGGCCCGAAGGTGCGGTCGCCGTCCTCCCACCCCTCGATCCGGGTCGAATCGCCCGCCAGTGCCTCGAGCTCGGCGCGCTCTCGGGCGCTCTCGGGTGTGAGATCGACGTTGAGCGTTCCCGGGAACGGTTCGTAGCCGAGGCGGTCGCGGAACTGCTCCATATACCCCGACAGCGAGATGTAATGTCGGCCTTCGCCCATCCCGCTCGTCACCGTCCCGTCGAGCGACAGCGTCGTATCGTCCTCGAACAGCCGCCGATAGTCGGCGTACTCGCGTCGGAGGAGGGCACCCCCCGAGTCGGTGACGGCGACGCGCTGCCCGTCGGCGAACACGTCCCGGTCGAGGAGCCCAGCGTCGTCGAGTCGCTGCAGCCGTCGTGACGCCGTCTGTGCCGATGCGCCGAGGCGCTCGGCCAGACCAGCACACGACAGTTTCACCCGACCGTCGAGGCCACCGTCGAGCGCGACCCGCTTCAGGGCGGCGAGTTCGTCGGGACCGACCGTCGACGCCGCTGCGGTCTCTGCCATAACCGAACTTGCGCCTCGCGGTGTATAAGCATACCGAATACGGTATGCATAACGAATTCGTTATGGTGGGTCGGCGAGGACGGCGCGTCACACGGCCTAGCGACGCGAGCGCCCTATACGCATCGGTCGACGTGTCGGGTGGTCGTCCGCGCTACGCCGGCAGGACGACGCCAGCGATCAGCGAGCCGCCGACCGCCGAGACCGCGAACGCCCCGAGCCCGAGCGCGAGCACCAGAAACACCAGTATCCACCACAGCGGAACCGCGTTCGACTCTGCCATACCTGTCCGTCGTCGTGGCGGCCCCAAAGAACTTCCCGTTCACTGCGTTCGAGACGAAGGTTCCGTCCTCGACGAGTGAGGGCTTCGACCCCGGCGGATGGCCACCGCGAGTCGGGACGAGTCGCTTACTGCAGGAGCCAGCGCAGGAATCCCGTGCGCTCGTCCTCGTCCCCGTCTTCGCCCCCGCCGCGACGATCCGCTGTCTCGTCGTCCGCCGCCTCGCCGGACGCCTCGGCCTCCGGTGCGAGTGACTCGTCACCGGTTAGATCCGCCGCGAGTTGCCGGTACGCGTCGGTTGCAGGTGCGTCGGGCGCGGCACTCACGAGTGGCTCGCCGGCCTCGGCGGCGGCCGACACCGCCGGATCGTCGGGGATCGAGCCCCGGACCGGGACGCCGAGGCGGTCGGCGACGGCCTCCAGGTCCGTCTCGGGGGTAACTCGCGTCACTACGACCCCCGCAACGGGCGTCTCGAAGCGTCCGGCCACGTCGCGGGTCTTGGCAGTATCGCCCAGTGCCCCGCCTTCGGGGGTCGACACCAGGAGCACTTCGTCGGCGATCCGGAGCGGCTCGACGCTGTCGTGGCTCAACCCGGCCGAGGTGTCGACGAGCACCGTCTCGGTGTCGAAGGCGTCGAGTAGGGTCGACAGATTCGACGGGTTGGCCGCCCCGAAGTCGTCGAGATCGTCAGAGGCTGGCATCACCGAGAGGCCGATGGGTCCCTCGCGGACGGCGTCGTTGGCCGTTGCCCGCCCTGCGAGCACGTCGTGGACTGTTGGTGCCGCGTCCGTGTCGACGCCGAGGATGCCCGCCAGATTCCCCATCCCGAGGTCGGCGTCGACGACGACGGTCTCGTGCCCGCCAGCGGCGAGCGCCGCCCCGAGATTCGCCACCGTCGTGGTCTTGCCGACGCCGCCTTTCCCGCTGGCGACTGCGTACACCCGTCCCATTGGTCGTCAGGAACCTCCGTCGGGGAGTATATAACTCTGCTCCCCGCTCGATACGGAGAGCGACCCCGCCGATGCACGTCCCCCTATCGCCGCACGTTCACCGGCTGTTCGCCCCGGATGAACGGCCCATCCCGTCACTCTCGGCGCCCGTCACTCCACCCTCCGCCGGTCGAGTGACGGGCGCGCATGGTGGTCACCCGGTCCCGTGGCGATCCGCCGTATCGCGAACTGTCTCCGACCACGATTTTAGACCAACCGACACGATGTGGTCGTCGTGTTTTTACGCATGTCTGACTCCGTGCTTGGCGGCGTTCAACGACCAGTCAAAGGTTACTTCACCGCGGACGGCGCTAGACTCACCAATGAGTACCGACACGCAGGACGCCGACGACGATCGTCGGAAATACGAGTTCCGGAAGGTCATCGAGGACCTGAAGGAGTACGAGGGCTCCGGCACCCAACTCGTCACTATCTACATCCCGCCGGACAAGCAGATTTCGTCCGTCGTCGCCCACGTCACCCAGGAACACTCGGAGGCGAGCAACATCAAGTCCAAGCAGACCCGGACGAACGTCCAGGACGCGCTGACGAGCATCAAGGACCGCCTCCGCTACTACGACACCTACCCCCCCGAGAACGGCATCGTCATCTTCAGCGGTGCCGTCGACGCCGGCGGCGGCCAGACCGACATGGTGACGAAGGTGCTGGAGAGCCCGCCGGACCCCATCCAGTCCTTTCGCTACCACTGTGACTCCGATTTCCTCACCGAACCGCTGGAGGAGATGCTGTCGGACAAGGGCCTGTTCGGCCTGATCGTCCTCGACCGGCGCGAGGCGAACGTCGGCTGGCTGAAAGGCAAGCGTGTCGAACCGGTCAAGTCCGCGTCGTCGCTCGTTCCCGGCAAGCAGCGGAAGGGTGGTCAGTCCGCCCAGCGGTTCGCCCGCCTCCGACTGGAAGCCATCGACAACTTCTATCAGGAGGTCGCGGAGATGGCCAACGACCTGTTCGTCGCCGAGCGTCACGACCTTGACGGCATCCTCGTCGGCGGCCCCTCGCCGACCAAGGACGAGTTCCTCGACGGCGACTACCTCCACCACGAACTCCAGGACAAGGTCGTCGGCAAGTTCGACGTCTCCTACACCGACGAATCCGGCCTCTACGACCTCGTCGACGCCGCACAGGACGTCCTCGCGGATCAGGAGATAATGAAGGACAAGGTGCAGATGGAGGAGTTCTTCGAGAACCTGCACTCCGGCGATCTCGCCACCTACGGCTTCGAGCAGACCCGCCGCAACCTCGTCATGGGCTCCGTCGACCGTCTCCTCATCAGCGAGGACCTCCGCAAGGACGTCGTGGTCTACGACTGCGACGAGGGAACCGAGTTCGAGGTGATCGACCGCCGCCACGCCACGCCCGACCACCAGTGTTCCGACGGGAGCGAAGCCGAGGTGCAGGAACGGGAGGACGTCATCGAACACCTCATGGCCATCGCGGAACAGCGCGGCACGGAGACGAAGTTCATCAGCACCGACTTCGAGAAAGGCGAGCAACTGTACGACGCCTTCGGCGGCGTCGCCGGCATTCTGCGGTACTCGACCGGCATCTAACAGCGAGCACCGTGGCCGTCGACCGCGTGTCGTCCCGGCACGGCTCGGGCTCACGAAGTTCGCTGATTCATAGGGATTATGGGAAGTCATCGGCGATTCTCGCCGGGACGGCCCAGCGAGAATCCATGGACAGTTACGATAATCCCTATCAGCTACTTTTTTCGCCTCCGACGCCGGAGACCGGATATGTCCCTCCTGCGTCAGCTTCTCGCCCTCCGCGACGAGCGACCCTACTTCGTCGCCGTCTCCCTGATCGCACTGGTCGCCCTCGGTACGTACCCCGCCGTCGACTGGTACCTCCGTCTCCTCGATATCGCGCCCCGATTCGGCTTCTGGGACTTCGGCGCCTACTCCGCCGCCACGGAGCGCTGGACCGCCGGCGAGTCCCTCTACGTCCAGAACGAGGACGGCGGCTACCACGGCAGCTACCTCTACCCGCCGGTCGCGCTCCTCGCGTTCGCCCCGTTCCTCCTCACCCTCCCGTTCCGCCCCGCTGCCCTCCTGTGGACCGTCGTCACCGTGTCCCTCTGCTGGATCGCGATCCAGCGACTCGCCGCTACCCTCGGCGCATCTTTTCACCCCGCCGAACGCCTCGCGCTCCTCCCCGTCGTCGTCGGCTTCCATCCCCTCCTCCTCTCGGTGAAACTCGGGCAGACCGCCGCGGCGCTCGGCGCCTTACTCTCCCTCGCAGCGTCGGAATCACTCCGGGGCCGGTCGTATCTGAGCGGTGCCCTCACCGCCTGTTGTGGCGTGATCAAACTCCCCTACGCGCCCGCCGGGGCCCACCTGCTCGATAACCGTTATCGCTTCGTTGGCGCCGTCGCCGGCGGCCTCTCTCTCCTCTGTCTCTCCCTCCTCGTCTTCGGCGTCGACGCCCACCGCACCTTCATCGAGGTGCTCGCGTGGGGAATCAGCGAGGGCAGCACCGCCCGCTCACCCACCATCTGGCTCCCGCCGTACTACCGCCCGCTGTACGGCGTGCCCTACTCGCTCGCCATCCGCGTCGCCGCCAGCCTCGCCATCGTCGTCGGCGTCCTGCGGGCCGAGGGCGCCGTCCGCGAGGTGACGGCCCTCGGCTTCGCCGCCGTCCCCCTCCTCGCGCCGCTGACCTACGCGTACTACTTCGCTGCCGCGCTCCCCGCCGTCGTGTTGTTGGTCGCTGCGGAGCTCGACCGCCCGGCGGGCCGACCGACGATTCCGGTCGTCGGCCTTCTCCTCCTGCAGTTTCACTCCTACGGCCTCCGGGGACTCGGCGCCGTCGCCCCCGAGTGGATTCCGGCCGTCCTGCTCCAGCCCGGACTCTACGGGAATCTCCTCGTCGTCGGCCTCGCGGGCGCCCGTGTCGCCGCCGCGGGCGCCCCCGTCACCACCCGCTCGCTCGCCTCGGTGGTCGGCCGCCGCGGCGACTAGCGAAGCAGCTCGGAAAGCTGGTGTCGGCGGCGCTCGACGTCGAAATGCGGCGCCGGTCCGTCGGCGCCGGCCAGTCGGTCGAGCGCCAATAGCACGTCTGCGCCGGCCCGCTCGGCGTAGGAACAGCAGTCGTCGATGTCGTCTCGGCGGAGGGCTAGCGAGTCGAGGAGACCGAGAGCGAGGGCGAGTGCCACACCCGCCTCGCCGCTCGGAAACGACTGGTGGACGGCCTCGAACGTCGGGTCGACCGGCCCCTCGTCGACAGGGACGGTCCGTAGACAGGAAGAACAGAGTGCCGCGTGCGCGCTCGATTCGGGCGCGTGCGTGCGAAGGTCGGCCGGGACGGCGAAGGCGACGGTTTCGCCACCGCAGGCCGGACACGTCATCTAGTCGTCGGCCGTGACGGCTTCCGCCTCGGCTGCCGCCTCTTCTTTCTCCTCTTCTTCTTTCTTGGCCTTGATCTTCTTTAGGCGGAAGATCTCCTCGCGCTCTTGCTCCTCCAACTTCTGCTCGATGTACTCCTTGTTCTCGTGGAGGTCGGGCAGGAGTTTGAACTCGAGGGCGTTGACGCGGCGCTTGGTCGTCTCGATTTCGGTCAGCATCTTCTTCATCGCCGTCTCGACTTCGGCGGCGAGGATGATGCTTTCGAGGAGTTCCTCGTAGGCGTCGGCCGCCTCGTCGATGCGGCCGGAGGAGCCGAGCAGCCCGTAGCCACGCTGATCGAGGCTCTTTTTGACGCGGGAGGATTCGATCTGCGGCACGACCACGCCCATGATGTTTTTCGACTGGGTCGTGATCTCCGGATGCTCCTTGAGCGCCGCGGCTGCGCCGCGGACGGCCACGTCGCCTTCCATCGCCCGCGCCATGTTGATCTTGCGCTGGGCCGTCTGATAGTTGTCGTCGAGATCCGCACGGATGTCCTGAGCCTGATCTAGGATGTCCATGAACTCCATGATGAGGCCGTCACGCTTCTGTTCGAGCGTGTCGTGGCCCCGCTCGGAGAGTTCGATCCGATCCTCGATCGCCATGAGGTTCTTGCGCGTGGGTTTGACGTCCTCGGCCATTGCCGGAGGGTTGTGGACCGAGCCGGTTAACCTTTTACTGTTTCCGCCTCAGACCGCGCTCTTCGGCCCGGTCCATCCACGTCACGACCGCGACGTGTGGGAGCGTCAACACGGCGATAAAGACGAGGTACAGCGCCGCCAGCACCCGCGGCTCGGTGCCGACGCCAGCGACGACGCCGACGCCGACCAGCAGGAGGATGGAGAGGGCAGTCAACGGCGCCGCATCCCATCCCGTCCGCGAGAGGGCTGTGAGCGCACCGTGTTCCCTGAACGCCGCGCGCGCTCCGCCGTCTACGCCCATCAACCGCCCGATGTGCCGGAGCGAGTGCCACACGCAAAAGTAGATGCCGACCGCGATCAGCGGCGGCACGACGAGGAAATACGCCCACAGCAACCCTGTCTCGGCCACGTCGCGTCGCCAGCCACGGCCATGGTCGGCTCGATACCCTGCCGCGAGCGTCCCGACGGTCAGCGCCGCGAACCCCGCACCGACGGCGAGGCGCGTGTCGGTCGCGAACAGCCACTCTGCCGACAGGTCGTGACCGAACAGCGCCACCCACGCGTCCACTACGGCCCGGTAGCGCTCCGGGTAGCGCAGGAGCGGGACGAGCATCGGCAGGCCGCCACGCACCAGCACTGTTCCCGCGCGTACGCCCGCGCCGTCGAGGTGTGGACTTCCCAGCGCGTCCAGCGCGTAGAGGTCGCCCTGTCCCCAGTGAAACACGGTGAGCGCCACGAACAGCACTGCCGACGCGACGGGGGCGACGACCCAGAGCGCCGTGTACGCCCCGCCGAGGAGGAGATAGAGGACACCGACGGCGCCCAGCCACCGGGCCGTCACGGCCTCCCCGGCAGCCCGCGCGGGCGCCAGGTGGTCGACGGCGCCGTGCGGGAGGCCGAAGAGAACGAGACTCGCGGCTAACGGGAGGTACCGGAGCCACAGTGGGAGTCCGGGATCGAAGCCGCTCGCCGCTATCACGACCGATCCCAGCGCGACGAGAGCGATGGTGGCCCACGCGGGTCGACAGCCCACCCTGTGCATCAGCGCCGCCAGTTCCGGGTCGCGCGTCCGCGACACGCCGCCAGCGGTGTGGTTGGGTTCGCTCATCTACGTCGAATCCGCGTCGGATGCTCCCACCGGCGTCGGGTGGTCCACGCCACGCCCCACCGCTCGCCAGTCGAGGACCCACCGATAGAGCACTAGTCCCTGCACCACGAAGAGGTTCGTCACGAGAAAGAACGTCGCCTCCTCGACGGGCAGGCCGGCGACGGTGAGGCCCGTGGTGTAGCGTTCCGCGAGCACCCAGATGCCGTACTCGATGGCGATCCGATCGGCTACACAGAGATACGCCGTGGGGACGAGCGTCCCCAGCGCGACGAGGCGGCGGCGGGCCCAGAGCTGTGGCGCGCCGACTGCCCACTGGAGCGCGAGGACCGGCGCTGCCCACGCCAGAATCGCCCCGAGGTAAAACGTGGTGTCGGTGCCGAGGAGGCGCCAGCCGGCGACACCCAGAACGGCGGCGAGCGCCGTCGCGCCGAGCCGCGAGCGGATCGGCCGTGCGGGCGTCGCCCACTCGTCCGGGAGCGAGAGGTGTGAGAGCCAGAGCGCCGTCAGCCACGGCTGGACGACGATGAACAGGTACTCCTCGACGGGTGCGTGGCCGAGCGTCGCGAGCGTGCTCCCCTCGCCGTACGACCAGACTCCCGTCGCGATGAGGTAGTTGTCCCACGGTGTCGTGTACACGAGTGCAACGGCCGTGATGACGGCTACCCCCACCCAGTACGTCCGGCCGGCGCCCGCCCGCCAGATGCCACTCTCACGGAGTCGAGATCGGCTCACGAACGCCGTGGCGGTCATGAGCATGAGTGCGGGCAGCAGGAACGCAAGGTGAAACTGTAGGTAGGTTGGTCCGGTCATCGTGGTCTCCTGCCGTCGCCCGGAACGGTGTGGCGCGACGGTTCGACAGTCGTCCGTATAGCTTCTTGGGTCGCGCTATCACGAGCGGGAACGCCAGTGCGGATACTGTCGATCCCCGCGCTCGCCCTCACACGGACGGTGTCTCCGCGGTCACCGCCCACGGGGGCGGGAACCGTCGGAACTGACACACGACCGTCCGTATCATCGTGAGTAGTGTGACTGTTTACCGGTGGTTCGCCAAGACGGGTCGGCGAACCACCGGAGATGACTCACACTACTCACTATCAGTCGTCGGCCGGTTCCGCCGTCGGCGCGCTCGTGCCGGCCGCGTCGAGTACCTCGCGGCTCGACAGCAAGATGATGCCGAACCCGACTTTCGCCACCAGGTCGAGCACCATGAAGCCGGCCGTCTCGACGTACAGCGACAGTATCTGCAGCCCCTCGGTGCCGACGACCCACCACACGGGGTAGACTAGCCAGACGACGACGATGAGCGTCCGGAGCGTGCTGAACGTCGAGGCGGCGTCACCGGAGAGCCGGCTGGCCTTCTCGTCGAGCGAGCCGTACAGCATGTACAGCAAGACGAGCAGGAAGCCGGTGGAGACACCCCACCAGACCAGCCGGCGAGCGCCCTCGGTGAGGACGCCCGGGCCGGCCGACAGCGTCGCCACGACGCCCGTCCCGATCATCAGCATGTCGAGGCCGACCAGCGCCGAGAGCTGGTTCCGGTTCGCCCCGGCGAGTAACCCGAGATCGAGCAACAGGAGTGGTGTCGTGAAGAACCAATCCGTGTACCGCGCCCAGTAGATCGGGAGCTCTTCGCCCCCGACCGTCACCATCGTCAATCCGAAGCCAAGCGCCATCGCGAGGTAGTTCACGAACGCGATGGCGGTGATGAATATGGTGACGATGTAGAACTCCTGTCGTCGCCGGTCCGTTTCGCCCCAGCCCCTGGCGATGAAATACAGCATCCCCAGGAACATGCCGAGCGTGCCGATCCACAGCCAAATTCCTTCGCTACCAGGTTGTGGCATGATGCAGGCAATATTTGACGGGGGAGTAGCCTAAGCGGCGTCCACAACTAGTTTGGGAGTCCGCGTCGCGTGATCGGCGGCGGCGTCCGTCGACCCGCTCTGTGAGCGCCGTCCGCCCGGTTTCGGTCGCGGCTCGTTCGACGTTCACAGTGGCTGCTGCAACTGTGTACCGGCAGTTCGCCGATCCGTCTCGGCGAACTGCCGGCACTGACTTCCAGCGATCACTCTCAGTCGGCTCCGACGATCACGACCGGCGGTCCAGAATCGCGCCGATGAGCTTTCGCTGGGCTGCCCGCAAGTGCTCGTGGAACGTCGATCGGCAGACGCCCATCGCGTCGGCGAGGTCGTCGCCCGTTGCCTCGTGAGGCCACTCGAAGAACCCACCGGTGTACGCCCGCACCAGCGCCGCGTGCTGGCGTTCGGTCAGTTCGTGTCGCAGGCGTGCGACGAACTCCTGTCGGGTTTCCGCCCGCCGGCCATCGTGACGATAGCTCACCAGCTCTCCGCCGTCGAACCGGTCGACGACCGCGTCGACCAGCGACCGTGCCAGTGACTCTCGTGCCACTTCGACGGTGACGCGAGCGACACCGCTCTCGACCACCACGTCGTGGAGGTCGGCCCCGTACTCCGCGAGGAGCGCCCGGAGTTCGGCGTCCGAAACGGACAGTTCGACCAGACAGCCCTCGTCGCCCTCGAAGAGCACGGCGTGCACCTCGACGCCGGCCTCGGCCGCTGCGGTTCGTACCGCCTCGCTCGTCGCGTCGGACAGCTCGAAGAGACTCGTCGGTCGGCCTCGATCGCCGACGCTTCCCCGATACGCCAGTCGGGAGTCGAGTGCGTCGGCCAACTCGACGAGTGGGTGGCGCATCACGGTGAACTGCAGTTCGATCGTCTCCGCTCCGTTGAGCGTCCGCTGGCTCTCCAGCGTGTTGATCCCCGTCGCGATCGTCCGTCCGACTGCCGTCAGAACGGCTCGCTCGTGTTCGTCGAACTCGCCGTCGTTTTTGGCGTACACTCCCACGACGCCGTACGTCGCGTCGCCGTACTGGAGGGGGACCGCGGCCACGGTCGTCGCTGGCGGCGTCCCATCCGCGACCGCCCGGATCGCCACCCGGCCGTCCTCGACGGCCCGCGAGACGGCCGCTTCGACGGGTCCGTCGGGATTCCCGGTGACCGGAATCGCTCCGTCGGTCACTCGCTCGTCGCCGATCTGCCCCGCGATGGCCTGTGGAGCCACCGTTTCATCCGCGGGTTCGTAGGTGCCGACCCACGCCGCGGCGTACGTCGCCGCCAGCCCCTCGACGACGCTCCGTTCGAGGTCGTCGCGGGAGCGGGCCTCCGCGACGGTCGCGGTGACCTGCGCGACGACGCCGTCGAGACGCTCCAACAGGAGTTCCTGTGCCGCTCGCTCCCGCTCGATTCGAGCGGCGCGGCGGGCCGCTGCCTGCTCCGCTCGCTTCCGACGCGTCACGTCCTGTTGGAACCCCACGTAGTAGGCGACCCGTCCCTCGTCGTCCCGTAGCGGTGCAATCGTCACCTCGTTCCAGAACAGATCGCCGTCCCGCCGGTAGTTTCGGAGTTCGACCGTCGTCGCCGCCTCCGCCTCGATGGCGTCGCGCATCCGCGCGACCGGTTCGTCGCGTGTTCCCTCGCCCTGGAGGAATCGACAGTTGCGCCCGATCGCGTACTCCGGGGGGTAGCCCGTGATCCGCTCGAACGCGGCGTTGGCGTAGACGAGCGGCATATCCGCCGTCGTCGCGTCTGCGACAGTGATCCCGACCGGCGCCTCGTCCATCGTCCGTGTCTTCAGTGACTCGTCGATGGCGTCGGTACTCGCTGCCGTCGTCGCCGATCCCCGATCGCCCGACTGCGTCGCGACCCCACCCGCGCTCCCGTCCCCCTCTGATCTCCCTGACATGTCGTCTCACGGGGAGCGGCAGAAAAATGGGTTCGGGCGCGCGTCGGCGCGCTGTCTGTTCGTGGATAAAAAGCGAACTTCCCCGACGAATCGAAAGTTATTGCCGGCATTATACGGATTATAGTAACTGTGTACCGATGGTTCGCCGAGACGGCCGGCGAACCATCGGCAATGACTTACAATAAACCGTATTAGTCGGCAGTCGCTTCTTCCTCGGTGGCCTCTTCGCGGTAGTAGTCCGCGATGAGCTCCTCGTCGATCCGGTTGAGTTCCTCCTTGGGGAAGTTCGAGAGGAGGTCCCAGCCGATGTCGAGAGTCTCGCCGATGTCGCGGTTGGTGTCGAAGCCCTGGTCGACGAACTCGCGTTCGAACTCGTCGGCGAAGTCGAGGTACTTGTTGTCACGATCCGAGAGCGCCTCGCGGCCGACGATGTTCACCAGGTCGCGCAGGTCCTCACCCTCCGCGTACGCGGCGTACATCTGGTCGGAGACGTCGGCGTGGTCCTCGCGGGTGAGGCCCTCGCCAATCCCGTCGTCCATGAGTCGGGAGAGGGACGGCAGCACGTTGACCGGGGGCTGAACGCCCTGACTGTTGAGGTCACGGTCGACGTAGATCTGTCCCTCCGTGATGTACCCCGTCAGGTCCGGAATCGGGTGCGTGTCGTCGTCGCCCGGCATCGTGAGGATCGGAATCTGCGTGACCGACCCGTCACGACCTTGGATGCGACCGGCTCGCTCGTAGAGCTGCGCCAGGTCGGTGTACATGTAGCCGGGGTAGCCACGGCGACCCGGCACCTCCTCGCGGGCGGCACCGATTTCGCGGAGCGCCTCACAGTAGTTAGTCATGTCCGTCAGGATCACCAGCACGTGGTAATCCTTGTCGAACGCGAGGTATTCGGCGGTCGTCAGGGCCATCCGCGGCGTGACCGTCCGCTCGACGGCGGGGTCGTCCGCGAGGTTCATGAAGACGACCGAGCGTTCCAGCGCGCCGGTGCGCTCGAAGTCGTCCATGAACTCGTTGGCCTCTTCGGCCGTGATCCCCATCGCGCCGAAGATGACGGCGAACTCGGAGCCCTCGCCGCCTTCCTCCTCTTCCGGCACGCTCGCCTGTCGCGCAATCTGGAGTGCGAGTTCGTTGTGTGGTAGCCCCGACCCGGAGAAGATCGGGAGTTTCTGCCCGCGGACGAGCGTGTTCATGCCGTCGATGGCGGAGACACCCGTCTGGATGAACTCCTCGGGATACTCCCGGGCGTAGGGGTTGATCGCCGCGCCGACGATGTCCCGACGCTCCTCCGGTTCGATGGCCGGCCCATCGTCGATGGGTTCGCCCGACCCGGAGAGGACACGACCGAGGAGGTCCTCGGTCAGCTTCATCTTCAGCGTCTCGCCCTGGAAGCGGACGAACGCGTTCTTGTCGATGCCCGAGGTTCCCTCGAACACCTGAATGGCGACGAGGCCGTCTTCGGATTCGAGGACCTGCCCACGGCGAATCTCGCCGTCGGCCGTCTCGATTTCCACCATCTCGTCGTAGCCGATGGGTTTGTCGACCTCGGCGAACACCAGCGGACCGCTGATCTCGGTGATCGTCTTGTACTCTTTCATCTCAGTACAGCTCCCGGATCTGCTCGGTAATCGAGTCTTTCAGTTCGTCCATGTACGCCTCGTAATCCTCTTGGACGCCGATGCGGTTGATGCGCGGCAGCGCCTCGACGCCCGTGATCTCCTCGACGGGGACACCGGCTTCGAGCGCGTCGAACGCCTCGTCGCTGAACGTCTTGATCGTCGTGAGGATGAGGTACGTCTTGTCGGGTTCGCAGTAGGTGTCGACGTCGTGGAACGCGTTCTGCTGGAGCCACGCCTCGCGGATGTACCGCGCGATTTCGAG
>Ga0207720_100085_pt1 | contig 96155 bp, 96 predicted proteins | sample A23P2SouthBayCA_2_FD_187751 | JGI IMG/M metagenome (GOLD analysis project Ga0207720, IMG submission 187751) | Aerobic enrichment media microbial communities from Eden Landing Ponds, California, USA - A23 E3 (2) (SPAdes) | ecosystem: Environmental > Aquatic > Marine > Unclassified | place... | reverse complement strand
CGCCGACATCGACGTCTTCGACATCGAACTCGACCAGACCGACCCCGAGGCGTTCTGTGACGCGGTCGCCGCGGCGGAGCCCACCTTCGGCGGGATCAACCTGGAGGACATCTCGGCGCCGGAGTGTTTCGAAATCGAGGAGCGCCTGCGCGAGCAGATGGACATTCCCGTGTTCCATGACGACCAACACGGGACGGCCATCATCTCGGGGGCTGCGCTGCTCAACGCCTGCGACATCACCGGCAAAAACATCGAAGACCTCGAAATCACCTTCGCCGGTGCGGGCGCCGCGGCGACGGCGACGGCGCGCTTCTACGTCTCGCTCGGCGTCGACCCCGACAACGTCACGATGGTCGACGTGGCCGGCGTCATCACCGAGGAACGGGCCGCGGCGGGCGACCCGCACCAGTACGTCGAGCCGTTCGCGAGCGAGCAGGGCGGCGACCTCGGGGACGCGATGGCTGGTGCGGACGTGTTCGTGGGGTTGTCGGTGGGTGGGATCGTGTCGCCGGAGATGGTGCGGTCGATGGCTGCCGCTCCGGTCATCTTCGCGATGGCGAACCCGGACCCGGAAATCGGCTACGAGGAGGCCAAAAACGCCCGCGACGACACCGTCATCATGGCCACGGGGCGCTCTGATTACCCGAACCAGGTGAACAACGTGCTGGGGTTCCCGTTCATCTTCCGGGGCGCGCTCGACGTCCGCGCAACCGAGATCAACGAACGCATGAAACGCGCCGCAGCCGAGGCGTTAGCCGCGCTGGCGAAGGAGGACGTGCCGGACGCGGTGGTGAAAGCGTACGGCGACCAGCCGCTGCAGTACGGGGCCGACTACGTCATCCCGAAGCCGCTGGACACGCGAGTGCTGTTCGAGGTGTCCGCGGCGGTCGCCGAGGCGGCCGTCGAGTCGGGCGTCGCCCGCGTCGAGCGCGACCTCGACGCCTACCGGGACGAGTTGGAAGCGCGGCTCGGGAAGTCGAGAGAGATGATGCGCGTTGTCCTCAACAAGGCGAAGTCCGATCCCAAACGGGTCGTCTTCGCGGAGGGCGGCGACGAGAAGATACTCCGTGCGGCCTACCAGCTCGCCGACGAGGGCGTCGCCGAGCCCGTGCTCGTCGGGGAGCGCGAGCGAATCCGCCGGACGGCCGCGGAGCTCGGGCTCGACTTCGAGCCCGAGGTCGTCGATCCGGCCGCCGACCGGCTCGATCCGTACGCGGACCGGCTGTACGAGCTCCGCCAGCGGAAGGGTATCACCCGCACCGAGGCGGCCGAACTCGTCACCGACGGCGACTGGCTCGCCTCGACGATGGTGGAGCTGGGCGACGCCGACGCGATGCTCACCGGGCTCACCCACCACTATCCGACCGCGCTGCGTCCACCCTTGCAGGTCGTCGGCACGGCCGAGGACGCGGAGTACGCGGCCGGCGTCTACATGCTCACGTTCAAGAATCGCGTCGTGTTCTGCGCCGACGCAACGGTGAACCAGGACCCCGACGCCGACGTGCTGGAGGAGGTCGCGCGCCACACCGCCGAGTTGGCCCGCCGGTTCAACGTCGAGCCGCGGGTCGCGCTGCTGTCGTACTCCGACTTCGGGACGGTGGACAACGAGGGAACGCGCAAGCCGCGCGCCGCGGCTGCGGCGTTGCGGACGGACTCCTCGGTCGACTTTCCGGTTGACGGTGAGATGCAGGCTGACACGGCCGTCGTCGAGGAGATGCTGACGGGGACGTACGACTTTTCGGAGTTAGCGGGGCCGGCGAACGTGCTGGTGTTTCCGAATCTGGAGGCGGGAAACATCGCGTACAAGCTGCTGCAGCGCTTGGGCGGCGCCGAAGCCATTGGCCCGATGCTCGTCGGGATGGACAAGCCCGTCCACGTGCTCCAGCGCGGCGACGAGGTGAAAGACATCGTCAACCTCGCCGGCGTCGCCGTCGTCGACGCACAAGAAGAGTAGCCGACACTGGCGCCACGGACCGGTAGGCGACACTGGCGCCACGGACCGGTAGGCGACACTGGCGCCACGGACCGGTAGGCGACACTGGCGCCACGGAGTGCCCCTCCCCCGCTCTGCAGTTTCGTCCGAGTCCTGTGGCTTCCGTGGTTCTCAGTCGCGGTTCGAACGTCCGTTTGATAATCGCTCCTCGTATTGCTTCACCCACACGGTTCGGGCGTTCGAAACGTTCAAACCGGACACCGTACATTCGTACTGTTATGGGACGCGATTCAGGACTGAACCGTCGTTCGTATCTGACTGCCCTCGGCGCGGGAAGCTCCGCCGCGCTGGCCGGCTGTACCGGCTTCCTCGGCGGCGGTAGCTCGGAGGACACCGTCACCATCGGCTCGGACATCCCCTACCGGCCGTTCGAGTATGAGACGGAGGACGGCGACCTCGTCGGCTTCGATGTCGACATCGCCCAGGCGGTGTTCGAAGAACAGATGGAGCTGACGCCGGAGTTCACAGACACCAGCTTCGACACCATCATCTCGTCGCTCAACAACGGCAACTTCCGCGTCATCATGAGCGCGATGACGATCAACGACACGCGCGCCGAGCGGGTCGACTTCTCGGACCCGTACTTCACGGCGTACCAGACCATCGTCGTGTTGAACGACAGCGACATCACCGCCAAGGAGGACCTGCGCGGCCGCACCGTCGGCGTCCAGAAGGGGACGACCGGCGCCGGCGCAGCCGACGCGCTCAAAGAGGAGTTCGACGGCGAGCTCACCATCCGGCGGTACGACCAGATCCCCGCCGCGTTCGACGCGCTCATCAACAACCAGGTCGTCGCCGTCATCAACGACAACACGGTCAACGCGGAGTTCGTCGAGCAGAACGGCAACGTCCGCTTCGTCGAGGGCGAGGGCGCCGCGGCCGAGGAGGGCGAGAACGCCCCGCCGTATCTCACGCTCACCGTTGAGGAGTACGGCATCGCCTTCCGGCAGGACGACGACGAGTTCCGCCAGCAGGTGAACGACGCGCTCGCGGCCATCCGCGAGGACGGCACGTACGACGAGATCTACAGCGAGTACTTCTCCGGGTAACGCCCGGCCGTCGCGCCCTCGGGCGACCCGTCGGCCTCGGTGGGACGGATTTAAGGCTTCGCTGCCTGTTTGACGCCACTATGGCAGAGACACGGCAGCGGGAACGGAGAGAGCCCGCGCCCGAGCCGTTCCTGAACGACCGGCGACTCAAGTACATCGGCCTCACGGCCTCGGTGGTGTTCACGCTGGTCGTGGTCGGGTTCCTCGGACTCATTCTCTACACCCAGGTGAACGTCGACCGGTTCGTCAACATCATCCACCCGCAGTTCATCAACGCCTTCTTCGTGGTGTTGCAGATCGTCGTCATCAGCAGCGTCCTCTCCGTCATCGGCGGGGTCCTCGTCGGCCTCGGTCGCATCTCGGAGACGCTGCCGACCCGCGGCATCGCGAAGGGGTACATCGAGTTCTTCCGCGGGACGCCGCTTTTGTTCCAGCTCATCGTCATCTACTCCGGCATTCCTGCCTTTTGGCCCCCGGGACAGTTCCCCATCGAGAACTTCTCCATCCCGGCGGCGATCATCGGCCTCACGCTGAACCACTCGGCGTACATCGGCGAGGCCATCCGCGGCGGCGTCGAGGCCGTCCCAGACGGCCAGATGGAGGCTGCCCGCTCGCTCGGGATGTCCTACGCGCAGGCGATGCAGGAGGTCGTGCTCCCACAGGCGTGGCGCAACGCTCTGGCGGCCATCGGGAACGACCAGGTCATCCTCGTGAAGGACACCTCGCTTTTGTCCGTGCTCGCCGTCCCGGAGATAATCAGCACGGTCCAGAACATCAACAGCGCGACGTTCGACATCTGGACGCCCATCCTCTGGGCGGCGATTCTGTATCTCGCTATCACGATTCCGCTCGGCAAGTTCGTCCGGTATCTGGAGGCGCGGGCCGACCCCGCAGGGGGGCGGGACCGATGAGCGACCCGCTCGTGGAGTTCGAGGGCGTGAACAAGTACTTCGGCGAGACGCACGTCCTGAAGGACATCGACCTCGCGGTCGACGCACAGGAGGTCGTCGTGGTCATCGGCCCGTCGGGCTCCGGGAAGTCCACGCTACTGCGGTGTACGAACCGGCTCGAGGAGATTCAGAGCGGGGAGATTCGACTCGGCGGCCAGAGCGTCATCGACGCCGACGTCAACTACATCCGCCAGCAGATCGGGATGGTGTTTCAGTCGTTCAACCTGTTCCCGCACATGACCGCCCTGGAGAACGTCGCGGCCGGCCCGGAGAAGGTGAAGGGCCACTCGGAGACGAAGGCGAAGGAGCGCGCCCAGAGCCTGCTCGACCGCGTCGGCCTCTCCGCACAGGTCGACTCCTACCCGGCAGAGCTGTCGGGTGGCCAACAGCAGCGGGTCGCCATCGCCCGCGCGCTGGCGATGGACCCCGAGGTGATGCTGTTCGACGAGGTGACGAGCGCGCTCGACCCTGAACTGGTCGGCGAGGTGCTCGGCGTCATGGGCGACCTCGCGGAGGAGGGGATGACGATGCTTGTCGTCACCCACGAGATGGGGTTCGCCCGGGAGGTGGGCGACCGCATCGTGCTGATGTCCGACGGGAAGGTCGTCGAGCAGGGCGAGCCGGAGTCGTTCTTCGAGAATCCGACGACGGAGCGCGGCCAGCGGTTCCTCTCGCGGCTGCTGTAGGCGAAGGCGTCTGCCGCCCCCGCCTCCCGCCTTTTACATGAAATCCGAGAGGCCGGACTGCGCCTCGTCGTCCTGCGCCTCCGACCGCTCGTCCGCGTTCGCCTGCTCTCCTCCGTCCGTGCCGTCCTCCGTCGCGTCCGTGTCGACGGCCTCGACGCTGCCCGACTCGTCTTGCGCGCGCTCGCTGTCGGCCGCCTCTGACTCGACGCGTTCGAGGAACGCGTCGCCGGCGTGGTCGGCCGCCTCCTCGGCGCGCAGCTCCTCGGCGTCGGCGACGATCTCCTGCACCTTGTTCGTCGACTCGCCGGAGCCCGTGACGAAGGCGATGGCCGCCTCGTCGAGTTCGTAGCGGGCGGTCATCCGCACCGTGAGCTCGCGGTTCTTGCAGTGGTGGGTCATCACCGCGAGGAACGGCATGATGTCGCGGCGCGCGGTCGCCGTCGAGACGCCGGCGGTCTCCGCGATACGGGTCGCGATGTCGTCGCGGGTCTTGTCCTTCGTCGAGCGGTACGGCGCGCCGCCGTATCGGGTCCACCCGCCGCGGGTCTCCTCGCGGGCGGCGGCGACGCCGGCCGCGATGTTGTCGGTCGCGTAGCGCCAGTACGAGTAGTTCTGCGTCGCGCGCACCCGGCCGAGCCAGCGGTCGGCCCGCGCGAGGTGGTCGTACGCGCGGGCGAGCTCGCCGGCGTCGAACACCTTCGGCGCCTTGTCCTCGAGCCACAGGAGCAGGTCGTCGGGCGTCTCGTCGACGTCGTAGGTGAGATACAGCGCCTCCTGCGGCGACTCCTCTTTCAACACGGCGTCGAGAAAGTCGAAGATGCCCTTCGTCGTGTCGCGCTCGCCGCTCGTGATGTCCTCGACGGTCACCTCCGATTTCCCGTCCGCGACGGCCTGTAGGTCCTTCACGGCGCCCCGGAGGTCGCCGTCGTTCTGGTCGGCGATGCGCTCCAGCGCCGCCTCCTTGAACGCGATGTCCTCCTTCCGACAGATGTCACGGAGGACGGGGACGATGGAGCGCGCGGAGACGTCGCGGAACTCGATGGTTTCACAGGCGTTCCGTAGCCCGCGAGACATCTCGTAAAAGTCGTTGGCGATGAGCAGCATCGGCTGGCTCGCCTCCTTGACGATGCGGGTCACGGCGCGGGCGCCGCCCCGGTCGTACGTGCCGTGGATGTTGTCCGCCTCGTCCATAATGACGAGCCGCCGCCCCGGCTCGCCCTCCGCGGACTGCGTGAGCGTGCTGGACTTCGCCGCTTCGCCGGCGACCCGGTCGATGACGTCGCCGGTGCGCTGGTCCGACGCGTTCAGCTCGATGACCGGCCATCCCATGTCGTTCGCGAGCGCGTGGGCCGCGCTCGTCTTCCCGACGCCCGGTGAGCCGTAAACGATGACCGCCTCCTGGTGGTCGTCCCACGTCTCCGCCCACTCGCGCAGCTCGTCGCGGGCGCTGTCGTTGCCGCGCACCTCGGAAAGGGTCGTCGGACGGTACTTCTCCGTCCAGTCTACCATGGTGTCTCCGCTCCGGCGTCGCGGCGTCTCGTCGTGTTCGGGCGAACCATCCGTTGTCGGGGTGTAGTCCGCGGGGGGACTAAAGCCGATTGACGTAGGCGACAGATTCACGCTCCAGCCCGCGGTGGACGGGGACGACACCGGCCCAATGACACGATCAGGCTCCTTCGACGTCACGGAGACGACCGTCGCGGACATCCACGACGCGATGGCAGCGGGACGCGTCACCGCCGAGGCGCTCGTGGACCGCTATCTGGCGCGGATCGACGCGTACGACGACGAACTGAACGCGGTGTTGACGCTGAACGACGACGCACGCGACCGCGCCCGGCAACTCGACGCAGCGTTCGACCGCGACGGCCTCCTCGGGCCGCTCCACGGGATACCGGTCCTGCTCAAGGACAACCACGACACCCACGACATGCCGACGACGGCGGGGTCGACCGCGCTCGCGTCGTCGCGTCCCCGACGAGACGCGGCCGTCGTCGACCGTCTCCGTGCTGCGGGTGCAGTCGTCATCGGCAAGACGAACCTCCAAGAGCTCTCCTTTGGCGTCGACACGATCAGCTCACTCGGCGGCGCGACGCGGAACGCCTACGACCTCGACCGTCGTCCCTCCGGCTCCAGCGGCGGGACGGCGGCGGCCATCGCCGCGAACTTCGCGACGGTGGGCACCGGCTCGGACACCTGCTCGTCCGTCCGGTCGCCGCCCGCGTTCAACGACCTCGTCGGGGTTCGTCCGACCCGGGGGCTCGTCAGCCGGCGGGGCATCGTCCCCCTGAGCGGAACGCAGGACACCGCGGGGCCGATCGCACGGACCGTCGCCGACGCGGCGCGCCTGCTCGACGTGATGGTCGGCTACGACCCCGAGGACCCGGTCACGGCACTCGGAGCGAGCGAGATTCCGGCAGACGGGTACGCCGCGAGTCTCGACGCCGACGCGCTCGACGGCGCACGGATCGGTGTCGCACGGCAGTTCTTCGGACTGCGAGACGAGGAGAGCGGGTCGCCGCCGAACGCCGCAGCCGTGACCGCGGTCGTCGAGGACGCCGTCGCGGAGATGGCAGCGGCCGGCGCGACGGTCGTCGACCCGGTCGACGTGGTCGACACGGACTACCTCGAGAGCGCGCGCGTCCTGCAGTACGAGTTCGCTCGCGACTTCGACGACTACCTCGCGACGCTCGGTGACGCGGCACCACACGACTCGCTGGCCGAGGTGTACGAAACGGGCGAGATAGCGCCATCGATCGAATCACGGATCGAAGATGCGGACATCTTGGACGTAGACACCGGCGCGCTCGACCGCAACCCAGCCTATCTCCGGCGGCTCCAGCGTCGCGAGGAACTCAGGCGGGCGACCCTGTCGGTGCTCGTCGAGCACGACCTCGACGCCGTCGTCTACCCGCCGTCACGGGTTCCACCCGTGGAGATTCCACACCACCAGCCGTTCACGGAGCTGAACTGCGAGCTGTCCGCACACACGGGCCTGCCGAGCCTCGTCGTTCCGGCCGGTTTCACAGACGACGGACTTCCGGTTGGCGTCGAACTGCTCGGCCGCGCGTTCGCCGAGGCGGACCTGCTCTCGCTCGCATACGGTTTCGAACGAGCGACCGATCACCGTCGCTCGCCCGAGCGGTTCGGACCCCTCGACGGGTGAGGTTTCGGCGTCGTCGCCGTCGAACACGACCTCCGGAACGAGCAGTCGGCACGCGCTATCGAAAAGTAGGTGGAGCGGTTCGGCAGCCGGTGGGAAGGGCGGCTCCGCCACGACGGCGCGACGCAGGACGGCGGGCCGTACCGTCCGATACACGATCAGCCGCGACGAGTGGGCGGCTGCGGCCGACGGCTGACCCGACCGGGCCCGGTTGGTTCTCCAGTCCCCCGGCCATAACCTACTTCGGCGAGCCGAGCCCACTCCGACCTATGCCCGCCAACGGAATCCGCGATCAGGTCCCCTTCGGCGTCGGTGCGGCCGCCGGCGCAGCGTCGTGGGTGCTCGGCTACCTCTGCACCTACGTCATCACGAGCAGCGACATCCAGAACTCCCTCATCGGGCAGTTCACCGACATTCCGACGTGGAAGGCCGTCGGCTGGGTGTTTTTCAACGCCCACTTCGTCGATACCGTCGTCGACCTTCCGGTGATCGGCGGTGCGACCAACTTCGTCGGGGGCGACGAGGGGTTCACCGTCCTCCTGTACGTGGTGCCGCCACTGCTCCTGCTCGCGGCCGGACTCGCCGTCGGCCGCTACGCCGGCGCTACCGACGCGGCGAGCGCAGCCGTCGGTGGTGCCTCGCTCGTCGTCGGCTACGGGCTGCTTTCCGTCGTCGGGGTCTTCGCTTTCCCGACGGAGAACGTCTCGCCGGACCCGGTGACTGCTGTACTGCTCGCCGGCGTCGTCTACCCCGTCGTCTTCGGTGCAATCGGCGCCGCGGTCGCCGGTGCGACGTCGAGTGAATCGTAGCTCGGTTCACAGCCCCTTAGCGACCATCTCCCCCCAGTGGGTGAAGCCGTGGCGCTCGTAGAAGGCCTGCGCGCGCTCGTTCTCACGGTCCACGTCGAGCACGAGTCGGTCGAGCGGGAGCTCCTGTGTCCGGGCGTGGTCGACAGCGCGGGCCATGAGTTCGTCCGCGAGCCCCGTGCCGCGGCGTTCGGGCCGCACGTACACCTCGTTCAGCACGGCTGCGTCCCAGACGAAGGCGAGCCGTTCGGGCAGGAGAAACAGGTAGCCGTCGAGCCCGCCGTCGTCCTCGCTCGGGGCGACGAACAGGCAGTCCTCGTCGGCGACGCAGCGGTCGACCCACGCGAGCCACTGGTCGCGATACCCGTCCGTGAGCTTCCCCGCGTACGCGTCGGCCTTCGCGTCGCCGCCTTTCTCGCCGAGCCCCGTCTCGAAACCGCGCTTCAGCGTCCATAACTCGTCGGCGTCCGTCGCCCGGTCGTACGGTCGGATCATCGGTCGTCGCTGCGGCCCCCAGCACCGTCACTCTCCCGGAGTCGCCACCACGTCGCGAGCGCGCCGGCGAGGATCAGCGTCACGTGCCAGCCGCGGTAGACGACGGGAAACGCCCGCTCGACGCCGGGTTGCTCGGGACCGGGCTGCGGGTCGACCCCGCTCGCCACGTGGACCTCCTCCGTGGAGCCCTGTTGGCCGACGTCGACGGTGGATGCGCCACCGCTCCCGTTTCCGCCCCCGGTGCCGCCCGTACCCGCCCCGTCGGCCGCCGCCTCGGTCGTCACGTTCACGAACGTCTGGTAGAGCCCGTCGCCGGCGGCGTAGCCGACCGTCCCGTCGATCTCGACGAACTGATCGTAGAATGGGTAGAGGGGGTTCGCGCCGAGTGCCGTGAAGGTGTCGAGGCCGATGCCGGCGACGACGTAACAGACGAGTGCGACCCACGCGAGCCGAACGCCCTTCTCGCCGTAGCTGTCGCGGAGCCACGACCCTTCACGGCGGGCGTCCAGCCACACCGCCAGCGCGACGCCACCCGGGAGCAGAAGCGTGTGGAACGCCGCCCGGTGTGCGGACTCGACGACCAGCGCGACGAACACGTCGAGGTCCGGGAACGCCGTGGCTGTCGCGACGACGACGGCCGAACGGCGGTCGAAGGCGCTTCCGAGCAGCCCTGCGGCGAGCAGCAACGCGAACGCGACGTGGAGCACGGTCGAGGGCATCAGCCATCACCTGCGAAGTCGTCTGTTCGGGCACCGTCCTCCCGGAGCCGCCAGCCCGCCAGGACCGCCCCCGAGAGCACGACGAGGAGCTGCCAGCCCCGACCGACGAAGACGAGGTCCCGGCCGGGCTCGTCGGGGTTCAGGAACGTTGGGACGTGTTCGCCGCCGGCGACGGTGCCGGAGCCGGCCTTCGGGAGCAGTTCGCCGCCGGCGAGCGACGGCTCGACGAGCGTGAACACCACCCCGTCGGCCGTGTTGTACACCAGGCGGCCGGTGACGCCGAGGAAGCGGTCGTGGACCGGCCACAGCACCGCCGCGCTCTCGATGTGGAAGAAGTCGAGCGCGATTCCCGCGACGCAGTAAGCGGCGAGCGCGACCCAGGCGAGGTGGACGCCGTCGGCGCCGTATCGGCCGCGGAGCCACGAGTCGCCCCGGCGGGAGTCCAACCAGACCGCGCCGCCGAGGAGGAGCGGTACCCACACGTTGTGCAACGCCGCGTTGTGGAGTCCTTCGACGGCCACGTCGAGCAGCGCGTCGAGGTCCGGCGCGACGCCGGCCGCGACGACGACGGCGAGCGCCCGGCCGGTGAACTGCCGCTCGTCGAGCAGCGCGGCGGCGAGCAGCGCCGCGAGGCCGGCGGCGACGAGCGTCGGCGGCATGGCCGACTCCGAGGGAGGAACCGACTTAAGTACCGCGGCGGAGGGGACGGGTATGGAACGGACGGCACGCCAGCAGCTCGCCGAACACATCGCCGGCGAGGTGACGATGAGCGACGACCCGGGCGCGACGCTCGCGAAGTGGCGCGAGGAGTTCGACGTTACCGGCGCCGCGCTCGCGGACGCCATCGACGTCTCGCCGTCGGTCGTCTCCGACTACGAGTCCGGCCGCCGCGACTCCCCCGGTATCGGCGTCGTCCGGCGGTTCGTCGAGGGGTTGCTCGACATCGACGAGGCCCGCGGCGGCGATCGCCTCCGGCAGTTCGCGCGCGTCCTCTCGGCAGGGTTCGAGTCCGATATCGTCCACGACCTCCGGGAGTACCCCGCGACGGTGCCGCTGCGGCGGTTCTACAGTGCCGTCGACGCGACGGAGGTGACCGACGGCCGCGGCGACGCCGGCGGTCGGTCGCGCGGCCGCGGTCGGTCGGTCGCCGGCCACACCGTGATCAACTCCATCGAGGCCATCTCGCGGCTCTCCTCCGAAGAGTTCTACCGGTTATACGGGCAGTCGACGAACCGGGCGCTCGTCTTCACGAACGTGACTCGCGGGGAGGGGCCGCTCGTCGCGCTCCGGGTGGTGAAGCCGACGCCGACCGCCGTCGTCCTCCACGGGCTCTCGGAGGCAGCGCTGTGGGAACACGCGCCGGAGCTGGCGAGCGCGGACGGCTACTCGCTCGCGGTGACCGAACAGCCGCTCGAGGAGATGCTGGCGGCGCTCCGCGAGCTCCCGTAGCCGCCGTCCGCCTCGCGGTCAGGGTTTGTGCGTGAACAGGATTGCGTCCCCGTCGTGGGTCGTCACGCAGAGGTCGAGGTCGAGCGACAGCTCCAGGCTGTTGTACTCGTCCCGACAGACGACGGCGTCGTCGAACGGATCCCCGCAGGCGGGACACGCCATCGCGACGGTGTTCCGGTAGCTGTCGACGCCGTCGGCGGATTCGGTCGGCGTCACGGACGAGAGGAAGTTCTCGTACTCGGCGTCGTCCATACGGGCCGCTGTGCCCCCAGCGACATAACTCTACTCGACGGCGCGAAAACGTCGGGCGCGTCGTCGTCCCCAGCGCGCGTAGCCGACTACTCGACGTAGCGGTACTTCCGTTCACCCATCCGGCCCCAGCCGTCGAAGACGAACTCGTCTTGCGGCGCCGTGAACTCCTCGAAGTCGCGGTCCTTCGAGTGGTCGTGGGCGGCGTGGACGCGCTCGTACTCCGCGAAGGTGAGGTCGTAGCGGTCGTCGATCTGCTCGTCGACGTTGAGCCCGGATATCTCGGCCTCCCAGTCCTCCTGGACGGTCTCGTGGTGGACCTCCGCCTGCGCGCCGGAGCCGTAGGAGGCGACGAAGATGCGCTCGCCGGTCAGGTCTCGGCCCTCGGAGAGCGCGCGCTTCAGCGCCGCGACGCGGGCGATGTGGACGGAGCCGGTGTACCAGTTGCCGACGTGTCGCGAGATGTCGAGCGTCGGGTCGATGGTCGCGTCGTACCACGCCTGGTACTGTTTGGTCTCCTTCAGCTCGTCCGTGTAGGCGCTGACGGCCTCGGAGAACGCCTCCTCGTCGTCGAACGCCTCCGGCCGGGGCTGGCGGCCGAGCTCCGTCGCGAGCTCCTCTTCGATCTCGGTGTCGCGGGTGATGTGCCGGTAGGCGAGCAGCGCGGCCTTCCGCACCATCCCCGGGAACGGGGTGTGGAACGGCGCGTACACGAAGTCGTCCGGGTGGAGGTCGCCCGCGACCGACTCGTAATCCTCCACGGCTTCGCGCATCCGCGCGAGATACACCTGCACCGACCGCTTCCCATCGACGCTCGGGAACTGCTGGTTCGGCTTCAGGAAGTCCGTCTCGTCGGCGCTGCCGTACCCCTGCTCGTCCGAGATCGTCACGAGGCTCGGATTCTCGGAGATGAGCATCGCGACGGCGCCGGCCCCCTGCGTCGCCTCGCCGGGATCGTCACGCGCGTACAGCGCCGTGTCCGTTGCGACGACGAGCGCGGAGCGGCCACGGTTCCGCCCGGCGCGAATCCAGTTGTACGCGTCGTCGATCGCTTGCGTCCCCGCCACGCAGGCGAACTTCCGCTCGCCCTTGTTCGCGTGGTGGAGGTCGTCGTCGAACACCTGTTCGAGACAGCCGCCGATGTACGTCGAGATGGGCTTGGAGTTGTCGAACGACGACTCCGTCGCCACGTCGATACGACCGATGTCGTCGGGCTCCAGGCCCTTCCGCTCCATCAGTCGCTTGCAGGCGTTCGCGCCCATCGTGACGATGTCCTCGTACGTGTCGGGGAACGACGACTCGTAGAGGCCGAGTCCCTTCGTGTATTTCTCGGGGGAGTCGCCCATCTCCGGCGCGAACGTCTCCGCGAGATCGAGCTTGAGCTTCCCGGTCCAGATTTCGACTGCGTCGATGCCGACCTCGGTCATACCCGGTGGTCGCACGACTGGTATAAGGGTTTGACGACGACGAGTTCGTCAGATGTCGAACTATCCGGTGAGTGTCAACGGCTTGGAACTGCCGTCGGCGAAGTAGACCGTGATTTCGACACCCTCGTCCGATAGGTCGACTTCGGTTCTCCCTCCCTGCCCTCCTCCTTTTTGAAAGAACTTGCCCAATTTAAATGAGGCAGTGCTCGATCCAGCGATGCTCGTATCAGCTGTGTCGACCTGACCACCACCGATTTCGATTTTACTGTCGTTGAGCGTGGTGCCAGTGTCCGTTCGCTCGAACACGGGGTTCCCGTCGTCGATGAAGTCTGCATTCGTCGTGGTCGAATCTACTGAGATGGCGGTCAACGTCACCTGCGTCGAACCGGTGTTTTCGAGCGAGAACGACAACGCTCCGTTCGTGCCCGACCCGTCGTCGTCGACCGCACCGCTACCCGTGACGGACACCTGGCTGGCGCTTCCGGTGCTACCTCCGTTTCCGCCGCCTGAGCCGTCCGAATTCAACACGTCGATTTCGAACGTCGCCTTCGTTTCAGATCCCGCGCTCTGCTCTGGATTCGCGCTGCCGTCACAGACGTAGCCGACAGTTATCTCTGCCGTCTGGAGTCGGTCAACGTCGTCCGGCGCCTCGTAGGTGAACGACGTGCGGCCGTTCTCGGTGGTCGTGTCGGTCTTCGATACCAGCGTTCCGTCGCTCGAAGGAGACAGTGCAGCACACGTACTCACCCCACTTTCTGGCCCGTTGAACTCGTTTCGTACCTCGGCAACGACCTGCTGTGTACCGCCCTCCGGGATGCTCGTTCCGTCCCCGCTGATATCGGTGACGTACGCCGCGGCCGGGTCCGGAACGCCGGTGCCGATGCCTGCTGCGGGCACGCGGAGCTCGTAGGTGACGGGACTACCGCCTTCGGTCTGCTGAAGAGTTATGGTCAGTTCGTTATCGGCCTCGGAGACGCTGACGCTGTCGACGTAGCCGTTCGTGATCTGTTCTTCGAGCAGATCCTCCCACGTCGACTGCGAGAGGCCCGTCGGGACTGTTACGTTGATCGGATCGCCGCGCGACTGGACCACCACCGTCCGGGGCTCGTTCCCTGGTGCGGAGACATCGACGCTGGTGCTCTCGGACTGGGACGCCTGGTACGAGCCGAGCAGCACCGTCAGGTCGAGCTCTCGTCCGGAGACGAGCTGCTGGCCGGTCTGCACGGAGACGCCGCCGGGAGCGCGGTTGTAGACGACGGTGTTCTCGTACACGGTGTTTGGCGCTTCGCGAAACTCGTTGTAGTTCGGCTGGTAGCGGAGGCCACGCGTCGTGTACTCGCGCGGACTCCCTGTCCCGCTCCAGAAGTCTGCAGTCTCGTCGTTCTGTGCCTCCGCGTTCGCGATCGTCATCGTCGACCCGCCGCCCGGGTCGACCGTGCGCAGCGACCCGCTCGGTGCGCCTGGGTTGACGGCGAAGACGCGGGCCGGGTACTGCGTGCCGAGCTGGACCGTGGTCGTCGTGCCAGTCCCGCTCGCGCCGGCCGAGAGCACCCCGCTCCGGAGTTCGAGCAGGTCCTGCTGGACCTCCTGGTTGTGGTTGAACTCCACCTGCGCGTTCTGGTCGGGAACGACGGTCGCCTGATACAGCGAGAAGCCGATGACGACGAACGAAAAGAGAATGATGGCGCCGATCTGAATCGCCTGCCCCCGGTCGTCGGCGCCGAACATACACTCCGGTTCGCGGCCGACCGACAAAAGCGTCGTGGGCGTGTCCTCCCGCCGGCAGGGTGTTCCACGGTCGCGTCACCGAACCGCCGCTCCGCGACCGACCGGACACTTATTGTCGTCCGTTCCGCCGTGTAGGCCGATGAATGGTGCCGGGCCGTCGCTCGTCGCCGCGTTGCTCGTCCTCGGGCTCGTTGCGCCCGTGGGGACGGTCGGTGCAGCCCCGACCCAGGCTGCGGCTCACAGCGGAACGACCGCGGACGACACCGTCGACCTGACGCACGTCGTCTCACACGACCCCGCGGGACCGACTATCGAGGTCCGGCTGACGGTTCGGATGCCCGACCGGGTGGTCGAACTCGAGACGCGGCTCCCGCCGGGGGTCGAGGTCACTGCAACCGATGGGTTCGACCGTGCGGGCGACGAGTACGAGTGGGACGGAGCGACTGCAGCGCCGACCATCGACTACGAGGTGCCGGCCGACGAGAATCGAGTCCTGCTCACCGAGACGTACGCGCGGCTCGACCGCGCTACCTTCCTCGCTGTCGCCAGCTATCGGTACCGCAGGCCGGAGGTCGGCGTCGAACGCCATGTCGAGGTGGACGGCGACGGCGCAGTCTACGGCTACGAGGTGGCGCTGTGGGAGAATGCCGTCACGCGGCAGAGCGAAGACGGCACGAGCGTGACGGTCGTGACGCCGCCGTCGACGGAGGAGTTCGCCGTAGAGCCGAACGAGAGCCGACAGCGAGCCGTCGCCGACCGGCTCGTCGCAATCGACGAGTTCTTCGGCTTCGACCGGACGGACGACCGCCTCGTCGTCTTCCTGCGACCGAGCGGCTCGGTCGGCTTCGAGGGGCCCGTCGCCGGCCGCGCGAACACCGCCGGAACCATCGTCCTCGAAGCCGACACCGCGACCGACCGGCGGCTGCTCGCTCACGAGTACGTCCACACCCAGCAGGACTTCGTCCCCGCCGCGGAGACGGACTGGTTCGTCGAGGGGTCGGCCGACTACCTCGCGTACTACTACGAGTACAACACGGGCCGGATCGACTTCGAGGCGTTGCGCGACCGGCTGAACGTGCGTGACGACCCCGAGTACCGGGACGTGAATCTCCGGGAGCTCACGAACGACTCAGAGACTGCCGACTACCGGAAGGGGCGACACGTCGCCGCGGCCCTCGACGCGTGGATCCGCCAGCGCTCCGACGGGGAGGCGCGGCTCGCCGACGTGCTCGTCGCGCTCCGGCGAAACGACGGCGGCGATCAGACGTACGCCGACGGCAGTGCGGTCTCGACGCGCCGGTTCGTCGAGATAATCGACGCCGAGGCGAATTCGACGGTGGCGTTCTGGTACGACGCGGCGACGGGCCCGTCATCGCCGCCAGCGCTCCCGGAGAACAGCTCGCTGTTCGCCCACGACGGCGTCCGACAGGTGACGCCAACGCCGACCGCGACCCCGTCGCCGACGCCGTCTCCGACTCCAACGCCGACGGCGACTGCAACGCCATCGCCGACCTCGACTCCGACGGACGAGTCCTCGAAGGAAGCGACGACGACGTCGGGATCGACCCCAACCCCGACGCCCGGACAGCCCGGCTTCACTGCGGTTGCGCTGCTCGCGGCCGCGGCACTGCTCGCCGCGCTGGGTCGTCGCTGACGGAGACGCTTCCGCCGGGGCGTCACCGACGAGAGTGACGCCGTCAGAGCACGTTCAGATGACGCCCATCTCGTCGAGCCGCTCCGGCAGGTAGGTGTCCGTCACGAAGTCGAGCCCGCGGGAGGCGAGCGCCTGCTGTTCGGACTTCTTTCCGATGTCGAGCTGCAGTTCGATCTGTTCCGTCCAGAAGTCGCTCTGGAACCGCGGGTCGTCGAGCTCGGACTCGAGGGCGTTCACGTCCGAATCGGAGAGCGGGTCCGACGGAAGGTCGTACGACTCGATGTCCTGCGGGCGGATGCCGATGAACTGCGCCGCGGGCGTCGCGAGATACTCAGAGAGATGTGCGGACTTGATGGAGCCGTACGCGACGGAGCCGTAGATGCGGTACGACCACGGGTCGCCGTCGGTGAACACCACCACGGGAAGGTCGAGTTCGTCGTGGAGTCGTTTCGTGATGCGGCGGGTGGCGCGGGCCGGTTGGCCCTTCAGGTGAACGATGAGCGAGTCGTAGTCCGTGTCGAAGCCGTTCTCGACGAGCCGGTCGCGCATCCCACCCGTTTCGACACAGAGGATGAATTCGGCGTCGTTGTCGAGGAACTCGATGGTGTCCGGGTTGTTCGGTATCTGGTAGCCCCCCTCGCCGACATCCTCCTGACAGTGGATGACGCGTTCGCCGCGACGGGTCTGCTCGCGCAGTTCGAGCGGCCCCATGATGGTCGCGCCGGACTCTTCGGGGCGCATGTGGAAGTCCTCGCGGGTGACTCCGGAGATAACCTCGAGGTCCTCGACGATCTGATTCGACTCGTCCTGACTCGAGAACTGCGCGTGGTCGTTGTCCCACGACTCCGAGAGGTAGTAGAGCTCACGTAGCGTCGACGAGCGGTCCTCGTCGAGCTGGTTCGCGAGGAACTCGACGGCGTATATCGACTTGAGCAGCTTCTTCGCGCCGCCGACGCTGTTCGCCGAGCGCGTCGAGTGGCGGTCGCCGAGCACCCACACCTTCGACTCCTCGTCGAAGACGATGTTGGACTTGCTCCGCGTCGGCAGCTCCATCGAGGGGACGTCTCCCTCGGCGAACTGGTCGTAGAACCGCGACGCGAGTTCGATCAGTCGGTCGCGCGCTTCCTCCTCGCCTACGTCCGCCGATGTGTCGATGTCTGAGCTCATGCGTTCACCGTGACCTTCTCCGCCTCGACGCCTTCGACCGAGATGTCGAACGCGGCGTCGTCGCTTACCCGATACTCGATGGCAGTCTCCTCGCCGCCCGGCACGTCGACGTCCCACTTCACGAACCACTCGCCGTCCATCTCGACGACGGTCGCTCCATCGACGTCGCCTGGGTCCTCGCTCACGATGTCCGTGATATCGAGCTGTGCACCCGTCGAGCCGTGGTTCTGGACCGCGAGCCGGACCGTTCCGTTCTCGACGGTGCGTTCGACGAGCACGTTGTTCATGATGCGGGCGAGCGAGTCGTCGATGTTGAGCCGCTCTCGGCCCGTCACCTCGGAGAGTTTCTCTGCCATCTCCGGGAGGATGTCGACGAGGACGTTCTGCTTGCGACGGCGCTGTTCCAGCGACCGCTGTTTGTTCAGATACGACTTCAGCTCGCGGGCTGCCTCCCGGAGCGCGAGTTCGATCTCGTCTTCGATCTCGGGGACGTTCGCGACGGCGTCTTTCGACTCGCTCGTGAACGGCACGTTCGTCGACGCGATGTGGATGGCGATAACGGCCGGTCCGTTCGGCATCCCGCTCCCGCCGGGCTGATCGAGCCCGTAGTTGCGCCAGTTGATGCGTTTCACCACGCCCGTCGTCGAGCAGGCGCCGAGCCGGTAGACGAGCGGGACGCGGTTCGCGAACCGCAACACCTCGGCGTTCCCCTCTGCGGGGAGGTCGCCGCCGTACGCGATGCCCGCCTCGACGATGAACGGATCGCCGCGGTGGACCTCCGCGTCGCGGGTGGCGGCCGCGTAGAAGTCCGCGTCGTACTCTTTGCGGAGCCCCTCCTCGACGAGTTCGGCGGTGATGGGGGCGAGACAGTTCGTCGGCGGCGCGAGGATGTCCGTCTCGCGCATCGCTTCGAGGAACGCCGCGGCGTCGTCGCGGTCCTCCGCGACCGCGCCGACCTTCGGCGGATCGTCCGGCACCGTCTGCATCGCCGTCCAGAGCGCCGAAACGATGTTCTCGCGGGCCGTCTCTCCGAACGTCTCGCCGTCGGTCTCGGCCGTCGTCTCGGCGGCACGATCGACGAACTCTGCGAGCGTCGCGCGCGTCGCCCGGTTCCGGTCGTCCTCCTGCTCGTCGAACTTCGCGGCGATTCGGCGGGCCATCCCCTCGATTGCGGCGTCGTCCTTCCGGGACGTGGTCGCCTCGTCGACGAGGGGGTACAGGTCTTCCGCCCGCCGTCGGATGCAGGCGTCCCACGCCGCCGCGACCGCGTTCTCGCGAACGGCCTCGCCGAACGTCTTGCCGAACGCTTCCTCGGCGTCTTCGGCCGCCTCGGCGACGATTTCGACGACCTCGTGGTGGGCGACGCGGTCCCGCGAGCCGACGGCCGCAGCGATGTCGCCGGCGAAGGCCGCCGTCGCCTCCGCGCCCTTATTCGAGGTCGCCGCCGTCACCGCGGCTTCGACGTCGGCCTCGTCGTGGGCTGCCGGCGGGCTCCACGTCATCTCGCGGCCGAAGTGGCGGTCCCGGAAGTTGTCGAGGACGGACCGGGCCGTCTTCGCGCCGACCCGGGTGAACTCGCCCTGGAGGAAGCCGGATAGCGAGTACGACTCCGTCGCCGCGAGCATCTTCAACAGCGTGCCGATTTCGACGCCGTGGGGGTGCGGACGAATTTCTTCCGTCTCGTCGGGGAGCTGGTCAGTCGCGCGCTCGTACTTCTCGTGGGTTTTCGGCTCGCGGAACTCCAGGCGGGCGTGGGGGTTGACGACTGCCGTGTACTTGATGTAGTCGTGGAGCTGCTGGCGGGCGCGCATGTTCGCCTCCATCTCGAGTTCGATGCGCGTCCCGTGGGGTCGCTCCCAGGTGGTCGCGTCGTCGGCGTCGATCTCCGGCTCGTTCGTGTCCGTGTCGATGGTTAACTCGAAGTAGCGCGCCTCCTGGTCGGAGCCGGTCTTCGAGGTGATCCTTGCGGGCTTGCCGGAGGTGAGCTGCGAGTAGAGGACGGCCGCGGAGATGCCGATCCCCTGCTGGCCGCGACTGTTCTTCACGCTCAACGCACCCTCGTTCGCGACGACGAAGTTCTCGTCCGCACCGGTCGCACCGGGAACAGAGATATCGTACACGTACTCCGGAGGCTCCGTCTCCTCTACGTCGGCTACCGGCAACAGACACATATCCGTCTCCGTGATTCCCCGGAGGTTCCGAACGGTCTCCCACAGTTCTTCGAGCGCGTCCGTCGGTTGGTGGTCCTTATCGAGCAGCCCCATCTCTTGGAGGTTGTGAACGTACCGGGGCTCTTGTGGGCGTGCCCCTTCGATTGCCTCCTCGATGAGTGACTGATACACCTCGGCGTGCTCGACGCTGGAGCCGACGCCAGCACCCATCAGTAAGCCGGGAACGGTGTCGGGGACCGTCCGTCGGCTCGTCTCGTCGGCGCGGACATCGTCGAGCAGCGAGGTTGGCACCCGCTTGTAGCCCTGCTCGCCGGTTGCCGTCGACTCCTCGAACACGCCAGCGAGGTTTACGTCCTCGCCGAACACCTTCGTTCGATACATCGTCGTCCCGTCGTCAGCGTATCCACTCATTTCCTCGGCAACGCTCGTGCTCGCCAGCACACCGTGCATGTTCCAGAGTACGGAGAGTTGACGCGCGAGCGTCTCGCTCGCCGTGGTGTGAGAGAGTTCGTTCCCCGGATGCGCCTCGGAGCCGTCACCCTCGTAGAGCGCGGCGATGAACCGCTGTTGGAGTTCGGGGGCCATCTCGAACACGAACCCTGGGACGCGCTTTGTGGCCGCCGTATCGCCACAGGCGTTCTTTAAGAACAGAGCCAGCGGCGACCCGAATCCCTTTACTCGGGTCGAATTCCGCTCCCGCTCGACGGTCGTTGTCGATCCCGAGAGGGACTCGATGGCGCGTTCGGTCCGCTCGATGAGTTCCGTTTCGTGTGATCCGAACGTGAACCCGACCTGTCGCGGGCCGGCGTGCCCCTCAGAAACGTAGTACGCGAGCATCTCGACGAACGACTCGTTGACGGGAACCGAGACCGGAAGCGTCGTCTCCTCGCCGCCGACCTGATACGTCTTCAGCGTACAATCGGCCGCCCTCTCTTCCCACCCGAGTTCGAGTACTGTCTCGGCCGGAAGGTACCCTTTTTCGATGTAGTTCGATTCGAGGCTCTCTCGGAGGATGTCGACGCCGTCGTACCGGTAGTAGTACCGCTCGCGAACGCTGTCGGAGTTCGGTTTCTTTCGAACCGTCTCGGCAGTTCGAAGTTCGGCGAGCGTCTCTTCGTCGAACCCGTACACGTAGACCTGTCGGTCGTCGAGCTGTTCGAGGCGGAGGTGTTCGAGGAGGTTCACCGAATCGACCGTTCCCGTGGGGTTCGGCAGCCGTTGAGGCGTCAGCAGGGTATCACCGGGTTCGAGTTCTCCTGCCTTCACTTCTGTCGTCTCCCCCTCTTTCGTCACGCTGAACACGCTGTGGTTTCCGGTCACCTCCACGGTTCGTCCGCGCTCGGTCGTGATTTCGTACGTCCGCTCGTCCGTCTCGTGTCGGATGGCGTGTGTGACTGGTTCCCACGTCATCTCGTGGGTTTCACGGTCGAAGGAGGGTGCCTCGATGTCGTCGGGAATCGGAGCCGTTCTATCGCCTTCGGCTGGCAAATACGCGTCGCACAACACACCGATGGGAACGAACTCCACCTCGCCGTCGCGCTTGACGAGTACACGCTGGTCCGGTGTGAGCGACTGCTCGCGATTGTGAAAGCGGCTCCCGTACAGCAGCTTGCCGAACACCTTCGGGATCTGCTCGCGGGTGATACCGGGGCCGTTGTCCTCGACGACGAGCCGGTAGTAGTCGCCGAGGTCCTCGATCTCGACGTAGATGTCGGGGAGGACGCCGGCTTCTTCGGTCGCGTCGAGCGCGTTGTCGACGGCCTCCTTGACGGCCGTGACGAGCGCCTTCCCGGCCGAGTCGAAGCCGAGCATCTGCTTGTTCTTCTCGAAGAACTCGGCGATTGAGATGGAGCGCTGGGATTCGGCGAGCTCCTCGGCGACGGTGCCGCCGTCGCCGCCCTCGCCGAGCCGGGACTGAAAGGAGGTCATTCGTCCGAACGGTTGCCGTCCGGGATTAAAAACCCTCGCGGTAGCTCGGTGAAAGTGGAGCAGATTAGAGGGGCCGACGGGGCCGCAGCTCCGGCTCGTCGAGGTGATGGATTACGAGCGCGAATGCGCGCTCACGCGCGCGGGCGGGGCCTTTATACGGGACTCTCTCATAGGGTGGGTAAGGTATTCCGTATGTCTCAGGAACGTAGCTACGGGGCCGACCAGATTCAGGTACTCGAGGGTCTGGAGGCTGTCCAGAAGCGACCCGCGATGTATATCGGGTCGACGGACACGCGCGGCCTCCACCACCTCGTTTACGAGGTGGTCGACAACTCTATCGACGAAGCGCTGGCCGGCTACTGCGACACCATCGAGGTGACCGTCCACGAGGACGGCGCCGTCTCCGTCAGCGACGACGGGCGCGGCATCCCGGTCGACACGCACGCCGAATACGACCGACCCGCGCTGGAGGTCATCATGACGGTGCTCCACGCCGGCGGCAAGTTCGACAAGGAGTCGTACCAGGTCTCGGGCGGCCTCCACGGCGTCGGCGTCAGCGTCGTCAACGCGCTCTCCCAGTGGCTCGAGGTCGAGGTGAAGCGCGACGGCAACGTGTACCGCCACCGCTTCGACCACGGGGAACCGGACCAAGAGCTCGAGCGCGTCCGCGAGATGAACGACGACGAGGAGACGGGAACGACGATTCGCTTTTGGCCTGACACGGAGATCTTCGAGGAGACCAACTTCTCCTACTCGACGCTCGAGTCACGGCTCCGCGAACTCGCCTTCCTCAATCCCGGCGTCGAGATTTCGCTGCACGACGAGCGCGACGGCGAGGAGTCGCAGTTCCAGTACGAGGGCGGCATCAAGGAGTTCGTCGCTTACCTCAACGAGACGCGGACCGCCCTCCACGAGGACGTGGTGTACGTCGAGGGCGAAGACGACGAGATTCAGGTCGAGATCGCCATGCAGGCGACGGACGGCGTCCAGGGCTCCATCCACGCGTTCGCGAACAACATCAACACCCGCGAGGGCGGCACCCACCTCACGGGGTTCAAGACCGCGCTGACGCGCGTCATCAACGACTACGCGGCTGAACACGGGCTCGCCGACGACGTCGACGAGAACCTCAAGGGCGACGACATCCGCGAGGGGCTCACGGCAGTCATCTCGGTGAAGCACCCGGACCCGCAGTTCGAGGGACAGACGAAGACGAAGCTCGGCAACTCCGAGGTGCGCGGCATCGTCGAGAGCCTGATGCACGAGGGGTTCGCGACGTATCTGGAGGAACACCCGGATACCGCCGAGGTCATCGTCTCGAAGGCCGTCGAGGCCGCGAAAGCGCGGCTCGCAGCGAAGAAAGCCGAAGAGCTCACCCGCCGGAAGTCGGCGCTCGGCTCAACCTCGCTCCCCGGCAAGCTTGCCGACTGTCAGACCCGCGACCCCGAAAAGTCAGAGCTGTTCGTGGTGGAAGGCGACAGCGCTGGTGGCTCAGCCAAACAGGGTCGCAACCCCGAGTTCCAGGCGATCCTCCCGCTCCGCGGGAAGATACTCAACGTCGAGAAGCACCGGCTCGACCGCGTGCTGGAGAACGAGCAGATCCGGAACCTCATCACGGCCATCGGCACCGGTGTCGGCGACGAGTTCGACATAGAGGACACAAGATATCAGAAAATCATCATGATGACGGACGCCGACGTGGACGGCGCCCACATCCGGACGCTACTCCTGACGTTCCTCTACCGGCACATGACGCCGCTCATCGAAGCCGGCTACGTGTACGCGGCCCAACCCCCGCTGTACCGCATCCGGAAGCGGGGCGAGACGTACGACGCGATGACCGAAGCCGACCGGGAGCGAATCATCGCGGAGGAGTGTGACGGCTCGCCGGACCAGGTCCAGCGATTCAAAGGGCTCGGCGAGATGAACCCCGAACAGCTGTGGGACACGACGATGGACCCCGAAAACAGGATACTCAAGCAGGTGACCATCGACGACGCCGCGGCTGCCGACCGGATGTTCTCCGTGCTGATGGGTGACGCCGTCGGGCCGCGCAAGCAGTTCATCAAGGAACACTCCGAGGACGCTGAGTGGGTGGACATATGAGCGCGGACGACGCGCCAGACGAGGGCGAGATCGCACAGCGGGTGCGGAACGTCCGCATCGAAGACGAGATGGAGCAGTCCTACATCGACTACGCGATGTCGGTCATCGTGGGTCGGGCGCTCCCGGACGCGCGCGACGGCCTGAAGCCCGTCCAGCGGCGCATCCTCTACGCGATGCACGAGGCGGGCGTCGGCTCGAACTCCGGCCACCGCAAGTCCTCGAACATCGTCGGGGACACGATGGGGAACTACCACCCCCACGGCGACAGCGCCATCTACGACGCGCTCGCGCGGATGGCACAGGACTTCTCGCTCCGCTATCCGCTGATCGACGGGCAGGGGAACTTCGGCTCCGTCGACGGCGACCCGCCGGCGGCGATGCGGTACACGGAGGCGCGGATGGCGCCACTCGCCGAAGAGCTGCTCGACGACATTGAGGAGGACACCGTCGACTTCGAGTCGAACTACGACGACCGGCTCACAGAGCCTGCCGTCCTCCCCGCGCGCATCCCGAACCTGCTGTGTAACGGCGCGTCGGGCATCGCAGTCGGGATGTCGACGAACATCCCGCCGCACAACCTCCGGGAGGTGATCGACGCGACGATCCACCTCATCGACAACCCGAACTGTGAGGTGTCCGACCTCATCGCCGGCCCGGACGGCGAGGGGTACGTCAAGGGGCCAGACTTCCCGACGGGCGCGAACATCGTCGGCCGACAGGGAATCTACGACGCGTACGCCTCCGGCCGCGGGCGGCTACGCATCCGCGCCGAGCTCGACATCGAAGAGCGGGAGCGCGGCGGCGACCGCATCGTCATCTCCGAGCTGCCGTACCAGGAGAACAAGGCGCGGCGCATCGAGCGAATCGCCGAGGACGTGAACGAGGGGAAGCTCGAAGGCATCACGGACATCCGCGACGAGTCTGACCGCGACGGTGTCCGCGTCGTCATCGACCTGAAGCGCGGTGCGAACACGGAGGTCGTCCGGAACAAGCTGCTGGAGTCGCACCTCGAACGCACCTTCTCCGTGCTCTCGCTCGCGCTGGTCGACGGGCAGCCGAAGGTGTTGAACCTGAAGGAGCTGCTCGAAGAGTACGTCGCCCACCGGAAGGAGGTCGTCCGTCGGCGCTCGCAGTACCGGCTCGACGAGGCCACCGACCGCGCGCACATCCTCGAAGGCCGATTGCGCGCGCTGGAGAACGCCGAGGCGGTCGTCGACCTCATTCGGAACAGCGAGGACCGCGACGCGGCCCGCGCGGGGCTGCAGTCGGAGTTCGACCTTTCGGAGGCGCAGGCGGAACACATCGTCCGGATGCAGCTCGGCTCGCTCACCTCGATGGAGGCCGCGGAGATACAGTCCGAGTACGAGGACGTCCAGGCGACCATCGAGCGGCTGGAGACCATCCTCGGCGACGAGTCGGAGCTGCTCGGCGTCATCAAATCGGAGCTCCGCGAGGTGCGCGAGGAGTACGGCGACGACCGACAGACCTCGGTCGTCGAGGACCACGGATCCGTCACCCGCGAGGACCTCATCCCCGAGGAGGACGTGGTCGTCGTGCTGACGGAGGGCGACTACATCAAGCGGATGCCCATCGACGAGTTCGACCCGCAACACCGCGGCGGGAAGGGCATCATCGGCGTCCGCCCGAAGGACGGTGACCGCGTCTCGGCGGTGTTCGAGGCCAACAGCCACGACTACCTGATGGTGTTCACGTCGGCCGGACAGGTGTACCGGCTGAAGGTGTACGAGATTCCGGAGATGTCCCGCACCGCCCGCGGGACGAACGCCGTCAACGTCATCGACCTCGACCCGGACGAGGAGGTGACCGCTGTCGTGGACGTCGACGACGTGGAGGACGAGGAGGGGTATCTCGCCATGGCGACCGAAGGCGGGTACGTGAAGCGGACGGAACTGTCCGCGTTCGAGAACGTCCACTCGGGCGGCATCCGGGCGACCAGGCTCGAAGAGGACGACACCCTCGTCGACGTCGAGGTCACCGACGGCAGCCAGGACCTCGTCATCGGCACCCGGAAGGGGATGACAATCCGATTCGACGAGTCGGAGGCTCGCTCGATGGGTCGGTCCGCACGCGGGGTCAACGGCATCAAGCTCGAGGACGGTGACAACGTCGCCGGGCTGGTTGCCACCTCCGAGGGCGACGACAGGGACCTGCTGACGGTGACGCGAAACGGTTACGGGAAGCGGACGCCCCTCTCCGAGTACCGCAAGCAGTCGCGCTACGGAAAAGGGCTCGTCGACATCAAGACGAACGAGCGCAACGGCGAGGCCTGTTCGCTCAGTGCCGTCACCGACGAGGACGGGCTCGTCGTGATGAGCGAGTCCGGCCAGATCATGCGGACGACCGTCGACGAGGTGTCCAGACAGGGACGCAACACGATGGGCGTCCGGATGATGCGGCTCGACGACGGCGACTGGGTGGCGAGCGTCGACGTGGTGCCGGCCGACGGGGCAGCCGACGAGATGACTGACGACGAGACGACCGACGACGAGATAACCGTCGACGGGGAGACGGGCGGCGACGAGTCGTCGTAGCTACTCCTCGGTCAGCTCCCGATACTCCTCGCTCGTCATCCCGATCCGCTCCGCGAGCTCGTCGTCGACGAGCGTCGGCTCGTCCGGCTCGGAGGCGACCTCTCTCGCGAGATAGCCGAGGCCGAGCGTTATCACGGCGAGCGGGACGCCGAGCGCGGCGACGACGAGCGACGGTGATGCCGGAAGGTCGAACGCGGCGACGGCGACGAGCACCAGCGGCGGGAGCGCGAAGACGGCGAGCACGAGCGCGACGACGAGCCGACCGCGGCGCCCCTCCAGGTTCATACCCGTCGTAGGGGCTCCCGAGTCCTAAAACACTCGCCGAGAGACGGCAGTTCGAACCGCGGGCGCGGAGCGGGCCGCTCCGACCGCTCAGATGATTCGCTTGCCGAGCGCCGAGGCGAGCAGTTCGACGCCGAGTTCAGCGGTCCGGTTGTGCGAGTCCAGGATGGGGTTCACCTCGACGACTTCCATCGAACGGACGGCGTCGAACCGGTCGGCGACCGCCTCCATCGCGGCGTGGGCCTCCCGGTAGGTCACGCCGCCCCGGACGGGCGTCCCGACGCCGGGCGCCTCGTCGGGGTCGAGGAAGTCCATGTCCAGCGAGACGTGGATTCCGTCCGTCCCATCCGTGGCGACGTCGAGCGCGTCGTCGATGACCGCGGGGAGCCCGCGCTGGTCGATATCCGACATCGTGAACACCGTGACGTCGCTTTCCGCGAGCGCCTCGCGTTCGTCGTCGTCGAGCGACCGGATGCCGACCATCGCGACGTTCTCGGGAGCGAGCGTCGGCGCGGTCGCCCACTCGTCGTCCGCGAAGGAGCCTCGCCCGAGCAGCGCCGCGACGGACATCCCGTGGACGTTGCCCGACGGCGTCGTCTCCGGGGTGTTGAAGTCGCCGTGCGCGTCGAGCCAGACCAGCCCGGTCGAGCCGCGGGTGGCCGAGCCGCCGACGGTGCCGATGGCGATGGAGTGATCGCCGCCGAGCACGAGCGGGAACGCGCCGTCCTCGAGAGCGTCGGTGACGGCCGCACGGAGGTCGCGACACACCGACTCCGTCTCGGCGAGGTACTTCGCGTTCCGCCCCGACCCGTTCGTCGTCGTTTCCGGCGTCGGGACGGGGAGGTCTCCGGCGTCCGTACAGTCGTGGCCAACGGCCTCGAGTTCGGCGGCGAGCCCGGCGTACCGGAGCGCCGACGGTCCCATGTCGACGCCACGGCGGTCGGCCCCGAGGTCCATCGGGACACCGATGAGTCGAACGTTCATACCGGAGGTTCCGCCGCGCGCGACTAAAAGCCGTGAGGTGCGCTACCATCGAAGGAGCTGTGCGGTAGTTCAGTCCAGGTACGGCTCGCAGACCCGACGCAGCCCCTCGTCGAAGCCCACGGTCGGCTCCCAGCCGGTCGCCTGCTTCATCTTCGTGGGGTCGGCCATCGTGTCGTGGACGTAGTTCTTCATCGTGTTCTCGGAGTAGGTCGGCTCCACGTCGGTGCCGAGCACGTCGTTGAGCCGGTCGACGAGTTCGTTCAGCGAGTAGGACTCGCCGGTGCCGAGGTTGTAGACGCCGTCGAGCTCGTGGTCGGCGGCGAGCTCCAGCCCGCGGACGATGTCGTCGACGTGAGTAAAATCGCGGGTCTGCGTGCCGTCGCCCCAGATGTCCGGCGACTCTCCGTTCGCGACCTGATGGGCGAACTGCGCGATGAGGTTCGCGTACTCGCCTTTGTGCTCCTCGGCGCCCGAAAAGCCCTGATACACGGAGAAGAAGCGCATCCCCGCCATCGTCATCCCGTGGAAGTTCTGGTAGTACTCCGCGTACCGCTCCCGCGCGAGCTTCGACGCCTCGTAGCCGGTGCGGGCCGCCACGTCCATCGACTCGGGCGACGGCTCCGTCCGGTCGCCGTAGATGGAGGAGGTGGACGCGTAGACGACCGTCTCACAGCCCGTCGCGCGCACCTGCTCGACGGTGTTGATGAACCCCTCGACGTTCACCCGTGCGCCACGTGCTGGGTCCTCCTCGTGCATCGCCCGCGAGGAGAGCGCCGCGAGGTGGAACAGCACGTCCACGTCCGCAGGGAGGTCCTCGTCGAGCACGGAGGCGTCGACGAACGTCACGTCGTCGGTGAGGTTCTCCGGCGTCCCGAGATACAGGTCGTCGACGGCGACCACGTCGTTGTCCGAGGCGAGGTGGTTCGCGAGATTCGAGCCGATGAACCCCGCGCCGCCCGTCACGAGCACGCGCTTGCCTTGCATGTGTGGGTCGCCACGGGCCCCCGCAAAGTGGGTGTCGGTCCAGGGCGAGGGGACTGACGCGCGACTGCCGAACGCGCGTAGCGATTGAGAAGGGTTCACACCGCCGGCTTTAAGAGTAACGTGAACCAATCTGTTTTTATGTCATCGATCGAACTCACGCCTTCCCAGAAGAAGATTCTGGAGGCACTGATCAATCTCTACCGGGAATCCGAGTCGGCAGTAAAAGGCGAGGACATCGCCGAGGAAGTCGATCGGAACCCGGGGACGATACGCAACCAGATGCAGAGCCTGAAGGCTCTACAGTTGGTCGAGGGGGTACCCGGGCCGAAGGGCGGGTACAAGCCGACCGGTACCGCATACGACGCCCTCGAAATCCAGGAGATGGATCAGGCGGCGGACGTGCCGCTGGAGCACAACGGCGAACTGACGGAGGGAGCGAACGTTCAGGAGATCGACCTGACGAGCGTCCACCATCCGGAGCTGTGCCGCGCCGAGATACGCCTGCAGGGCTCGATCAGCGACTTCCACGAAGGAGACAGCGTCATCGTCGGCCCGACGCCCCTCTCGAAGCTCAGAATTGTCGGCACCCTCGACGGGAAGGACGACACGAACAACAGCCTCATCCTGACCATCGACGACATGCGCGCGCCGGCCGAGGGAGAAACCCCAGAAAAGTAGTCGGTAACGGTCATACTCGCCGCGAGACGACGGGCGTTTCGCAGGGTTTGTATCCGGTGGTCACCAGTCTTCGGTATGACCGACGACATCGTCGTGCTCGGCTCGGGCTACGCCGGGACGGGTGCGGTGAAACAGTTGGAGCAGGAACTCGACGGCGAGGCGGACCTGACGTGGATCTCCGACGTCGACCACCACCTCGTGCTCCACGAGTCGCACCGGGTCATCCGCAACCCGGACGTCCGCGACCGCATCACCTTCGACTGCGAGGAGATCAAGGCGCCGTCGACGCGATTCATCAACGCTCGCGTCGACGCGCTCGACGCTGAGGAGCGCCGCATCGACCTCGCGGACGGCTCGACCGTCGACTACGACTACGTGCTCGTCGCGTTCGGCTCGCAGACCGCCTTCTTCGGCATCGACGGGCTCCGCGAACACTCGTTGACGCTGAAGAGCCTCCAGGACGCGCTCGACATCCACGACGCGGTCCGGGAGGCGGCCACGGAGGCGACCCGCGAGGACCCGGCACGGGTCGTCGTCGGCGGCGCAGGGCTCTCCGGCATCCAGTCGGCCGGTGAGATCGCAAAGTTCCGCGACAAACATCGCGCGCCCGTCGACATCCACCTCGTCGAGGGGCTCGACAACGTGTTCCCGAACAACGACCCGGTCGTGCAGGCGAAGCTCGCGAAGCTGCTCGACGAGGCGGGCGTGAACGTCATGACCGGAGAGTTCATCGGCGAGGTCGACGAGGAGACCGTCTACATCGGCGAGGAGACGGAGCTCGACTACGACGTGCTGCTGTGGACCGGCGGTATCACGGGCCAGGCCCCCGCCGAGACAATCGACGTCGGTCAGGACCAGCGGAGCCACCGCATCCACGTCGAACAGGATTTCACCACCGACGACGACCGGGTGTTCGCCATCGGCGACGCCGCGCTCATCGACCAGCCGGACTCGGAGAATCCCGCGCCGCCGACCGCACAGGCGGCGTGGCAGGCTGCCGAGGTGGCCGGGACGAACCTCGCCCGGGCCGTGCGTGGCCAGCCGCTGGAGACGTGGACCCACGAGGACAAGGGGACGCTCATCTCGGTCGGTGACGAGGCGGTCGCCCACGATGTCGTCTTCCTCGGCGACGTCGTCGAGACGTTCGGCGGGCCGGCCGCGGAGTTCCTGAAGAAAACCGTCGCCGCGCGCTGGATCAACGACGTCGCCGGACTCGGAGCGGCCGCGAAGGCGTTTCCCGATATGTGAGCCCACTTTTTGCGCGGGGTTCGCTTTCTGCTCGCGGCGGCGGAGCCGCCGCTCGCACGGCCCGTGGGGACTGCGTCGCCACGCTGCGCTCACCCGGGCAAAAACGTGGTTCTCGTGAGTGAAACGAACGAGCGCAGGGAAGTCGCAGCCCCGCACAGCGAACGGAGTGAGCGAGCAGGAACGTCTTCCCGTGGGAAAATATGCGCGGACTCCTCCAGTCGCACGGCCTCCCTGCGGTCGGCCGTGCGGTAGTCGTCGTCCGCTACGGAACCTCGCTCCGCTCGGTTCCGCGAACCGCCCGCTCACTTCGTTCGCTCGCGGACGCTATGACTCCGTAGCTTCAAATACCGGAACGGAACCACACCCCGCGTGACCTGACGAGTTGCGCGGGGTCGGTCGAGGCGGTTGCGCGACGTGCCACCCCGCCGTGCCGTGCGTCGCCTGTTCGCTACCTATCGAGGGATAACCCCGCGTGCCAGCGGTCGGCACCGGCCTCCGCCTTCGCCCGGTCCATCGCCGCGAGGATAGCGGCGGCCCGCGAGGCGACCTCGCCGGCGCGACGCTCCCCCTCGGCACGGAACTCGCCCGTGACCCGGTTCGCGTACACCGTGCACACCGCACCCGCCCGCAGCCCGTACAGGTTCGCGACGGTCAGGATCGCCGACGCCTCCATCTCGAAGTTCAACACGCCGGCGGCCTGGAGCTCGTCGACCAGCTCGCCAGCGTCGGCTGCCTCGAACCCGCCGTACCCGGGGCGCCCCTGTCCGGCGTAGAAGGAGTCGGTCGAACAGGTGACACCGCAGTGGTAGTCGTAGCCGAGCTCCTCACAGGCGGTCACGAGCGCCGTCACCACCTCCGGGTGTGCCGTCGCGGGGTAGTCCTCTCGGACGTACTCGCTCGAGGTCCCCTCCTGTCGGACCGCCCCGGTCGTAACCACGAGGTCGCCGATCTCCATCCCCGGCTGGATGGCTCCACAGGAGCCGACGCGCATGAACGTCCCCGTGCCGATGCGGGCGTGCTCCTCGACCGCGATGGCCGCCGAGGGGGAGCCGATGCCCGTGGAGGTGACCGACACTGGTTCCCCCTCGTAGCGACCCGTCACCGTCCGGTACTCGCGGTGGTGCCCCGTCTCCTCGGCGTCGTCCCACGCGTCGGCAATCTTCGGCACGCGCTCCGGGTCCCCCGGGAGGAGCACCGGACCGGCCGTGTCGTCCGGCCCGATTCCGATGTGGTACTGCTCCTCGTCGTTCGGGTTCTCGCTGTCGCTCATACCCAGATTCGACGGAGCGGCGCCTAATCGTTTCGGGTCGCCGGCAGGTTGATAGCTCGCGGCGACGGCCGGGAGACATGGATCTCCACCACGTCGGACAGCTGCTCGACGCGCCGTTCGAGCCGGCCGTCGCGTTCTACGAGGAGCTTGGTCTGTCGCTCCGGGAGACGACCGACGGAGCCGTCCGGGTCGCCTTCTTCGAGACGGAGAGCGCCGAGTTCCACCTCATCGTCCGCGAGCGACGGGGATCGGGAGCGGACGACCTGCTCGACGCCATCGGTCGCCGGTCTGCGGCCCACGTCGCCTTCGCGGTCGACGACCTCGCGGTCGCGATGGCCGACGCGGCGGACGCTGGACTGTCTTTCGTCGGCGACCCACCTGAGGAGGGGCTCGGGCCGTACCGCCGCGCGTTCGTCGCGCCCGAGGGCCACGTCGGGGTTCCCTTCGAGTTCGTCGAGCCGCGCTGATTACTTCCCGAGCGTGCCGCGGTCGATGGTGTTCGGGATGAGTTCGCCGAGCGTGTACTCGGCGACCGCATCCCCCTCGTCACAGTAGACAGGGAGCGACTCCTCGCAGAACTCCGCGAGCGTCTGCCGGCACATCCCACAGGGCGTGACGCCGTCGCGAACCCCGGAGGAGACGGCGAGCGCCTCGAACGCCGTGTGACCGTGCTTCACCGCCTCGGCGACGGCCACCTCCTCGGCGTGCAGCGAGTTCGAGTAGTTTGCGTTCTCGATGTTACAGCCGGTGTAGCAGGTCCCCTCGGCCGTCAAAAGCGCCGCCCCGACCCGGTACTCCGAGTACGGGACGTACGCGTCCGCGAGGGCGTCGCGAGCGGCCACCACGAGCTCGTCAGTGTCCATGCGCAGTCGTCGGCCGGCTCGGGAAAATAGCCTCCGGCTCGGATTCAGCGGTCCTCGCCGGACTCGTAGTGATCGCCGGCAGCCTCGGGGATGCGCGTGCGACCTACCAGCGCGAGCACGACGATGACGGTGACGAACGGAATGATGCGCACGAGCGACCCGGGCAGGCCGATGCCGCCCGTCTGCAGCGCGACCTGTATCGCATCGAGGCCGGCAAACAGCATCGTCGAGAGGAACGCGCCGACCGGGTTGTAGTTGCCGAACAGGTAGGTGACGATGGCGATGAATCCCTTCCCGTTCACCATCGTCGGCCCGTTGCCGGTGAACTGGCCGATGCCGAGCGCGAGCGCCGAGCCGCCCATCCCGGAGAGCACTCCGGAGAGGACGGTCGCCCCGTAGCGGACTCGAGAGACGTTGACGCCGGCCGTGTCGAGTGCCTTCGGGTTCTCCCCGCTGGCGCGCACCCACCGGCCGAATCGGGTCCGGTAGAGCACGTACCACGAGGCCGCGACCATCAGGAACATCAAGTAGACGGACAGCGAGGCGTTGAGTAGCACCTCAGTCGCGAAGAGGAACGGTCGGCTCACACCGCCGACGAGCGCTTCGGCCGCACCGTCGATGGCCGCGACGCCGACATCCGGGGCGTCGACTCGCTGTGGAACCGTTCCCGGGTCCGGGAGGAAGCCGAGAATTTCCGGCAGCGTGGGAACGGTGCCGACGCTCGCCGTGTTCGGCCCGCCGTAGATGACCTGCGACGCGAACGGCGCGAGCCCGAGCGCGATGAGCCACACGGCGAGCCCCGCGATGATCTGGTCGGCCTTGAACTCGATGCAGACGACGGCAAAGAGTAGCGCGAACAGCGACGACGCGAGCACGCCGAGCCAGAAGCCGGCGAGGATGCTCCCCGTCGTCTCCGTCATCCAGACGGCGACGAACGCCGAGATGATGAGCAGCCCCTCGAGGCCGATGTTGATGACACCGCTCTTCTCGGCGAAGATACCGCCGAGCGCGGCCAGCGCGATGGGGACCGACAGCCGGAGCGCCGACTCCGTCGTCGACTCGCTGACGAGGATGGAGAGCAGGTCGCCGAATATCGACCCCGGGCGGAGCAGGCCGAGCACGACGACGACGGCGAGCGCGCCGAGCGTCGCGACGACGCCGACGAGCCGCCGACGATCCGCGGTCGCGGCGCGAGCCCGCAGCTGAGCGACCGCCTCACTCATCGGAGTCACCTCCATCGGCGGCGACGCGGCCGGCGGTTTCTCCCATCCGCCGCTGGACCGCCTCCGCCCGCCGGCCGACCATGCGGAAGAACTCCGGCATCGCGACGAACAGGATGATGAGTCCCCGGAGCACGCCGACAAGCTGGGGCGGCACGTCCGTCGCGAAGTCGACGACGACCGTGCCGGACTTCAGGACGCCGAACAGCAGTGCGGCGAATCCGACCCCGAGCGGGTTGTTGCCCGCGAGGATGGAGACGGTGATGCCGTCGAAGCCGTACGACGGCACGCCGGTTTGGTACTTGCCGAGGATCATCACGACGTACAGCGCTCCGGCGATGCCGCCGAGCGCCCCCGACAGCGCGAAGCTGGAGACGACCGTCCGCTTGGCGTCGACGCCGCCGTACTCGGCGGCCTCCGGCTGGAGCCCGCTCGTCCGCAGGTCGTAGCCGAACGAGGTCTGGGTGAGCAGGTAGGCGATGCCCGCGACCACGACGACGCCGACGAACAGCGCGACCAGCGAGAAGGCGTTGCGCGGGTCGAAAAGCAGCGTCGGGAAGTCGGCGTATCCGGGTAGCGAGCGGGTCTGGGTCGCCGCGCTGTTCGGATCCTTGAAGTGGTTCAACACGAGGTAGCCGACGACGCCCGTCGCGACGAAGTTCAGCATGATCGTCGTGATGACCTCGTTCGCCTCCGCGTACGCCTTCAACATTCCGGGAATCGCTCCGTACGCCCCACCGAACAGCGCGCCGACGAGGAGCGCGAGCGGCACGAGTACGAGCGTCCCGGCGACGCCGGCCGGCGCGACTGGGACCGCCCAGAGGACGGCGAGCGCGCTCGCGAGCCCGCCGACGACGAGCTGGCCCTGCGTCCCGATGTTGAACACGCCGGCGCGAAACGCGACGGCGACGGAGAGGCCGGTGAAGATCAGCACGGTCGTCTCGCGGAGCGTCACGGCGACCTGTCGGTTCAGCGGCGACCACCCCTCTCGCATCGGGTTCAGCGGGCCGCCCGAAAACGGCGAGAGCGGCGACCACCCCTGCTTGAGCGGGTCGCCGAGCGCGCCGAGGAACAGCCGGTCGTAGACTGCGACCGGGTCGTAACAGAAGCCGACGGCGAACAGCCGCGGAACGCCGAACGGCGTCGGATGCGTGAGTACGAACGCCGCCGTCGTACACTCCGTCACCCGTCCGGAGACGAGCACGATGACGGTGCCGACGGCGATCGATAGCAGAAGCGCGGCGAAGCTAATCGCGAACCGCTCCGTCGCGGAGGCGTCGACGAGCCGGGCGAGCAGCGTCGCAGCGCGGTCCTGGAGGGTCACGACGACTCCTCCGTGACCCGCAACGACGCGAGGTCACGCTCGGGTCGCTCGCCGGCCATCAGTAAGCCGAGCTCTTCCTCGGTCACCTCCTCGGGGTCGACGACGCCCATCAGCTCGCCGTCGTGTATCACGGCGAGCCGGTCGGACAGCGACCGCACCTCCTCGAGCTTCGAGGAGACGAGCAGCACGCCCTCGCCGGCGTCGCGGAGTTCGAGCAGTCTGTCGTGGATGAACTCCGTCGAGCCGATGTCGACTCCGCGGGTGGGGTGGGTGGCGACGAGCAGCGACGGCTCGCGCTCGAACTCGCGGCCGACGATGAACTTCTGCTGGTTTCCCCCCGACAGCGCGGCCGAGTCGGTGTCGGGATTCGGCGGCCGAACGTCGTACGCCTCGATGACCGACTCGGCGTGCTCGCGGGCGCGACCCCAGTCGATGCGGCCACCGGAAGCGAACGACGGGGCGTGCTGGCTCCCGAGCAGTCCGTTCTCCACGAGGTCGAACGACATCACGAGCCCGCGCTCCTGTCTGTCCTCGGGGATGTACGCCATCCCCTCGTCGATGCGCTCGCGCCGCGAGCGGTCGGTCACGTCGGCCCCTTCGAAGCGAACGCGGCCCGAGTCCGGTCGCCGGAGTCCGGTGATCGCTTCGATGAGCTCTGCCTGTCCGTTGCCGTCGACGCCGGCGATTCCGAACACCTCGCCTTCGCGGACGCCGAAGGTGACGTCCGAGACGACACGCACGTCGCGGTCGTCGCGCACGGTAACCCCATCGACGGCGAGGACCGTCTCTCCCGGCTCCGACGGCGTCTTCGTCGTCTCGAGTAACACCTCGCGGCCGACCATCAGCTCCGCGAGTCGTTCGCGGGTCGTCTCTGCCGTCTCGACGGTGCCGACGTTGCGGCCGTCTCGGAGGACGGTCACCTCGTCGGCTGCGGTGAGCGCCTCACCCAGCTTGTGGGTGATGAAGATGACCGTCTTTCCGGCGTCGGTGAGCTCTTCGAGCACCTCGAAGAGGTCTTTCACCTCCTGTGGCGTGAGCACCGCTGTCGGCTCGTCGAGGATGAGCACGTCGGCGCCGCGGTACAGCGCCTTCAGGATCTCGACGCGCTGTTGGACGCCGACGCTCACCGCCTCGATTCTGGCGTCGGGCTCGACGTCGAAGCCGTAGCGGTCGCTCAGTTCGGCCACCTCCTCGCGGGCGCGTTCGCGGTCGATTGCGAGCCCGCCCCACTTGCGCGGCTCGTTGCCGAGCGTGATGTTCTCGGCGACGGTCATCGGATCGACCAGCATGAAGTGCTGGTGGATCATCCCGACGCCCGCGTCGATCGCATCGCGGGGCGAGTCGAACGACCGCTCTGTTTCGTCGACGACGACGCGTCCCTCGGTCGGCTCGTACAGCCCGTAGAGGACGTTCATCAGCGTCGTCTTGCCAGCGCCGTTCTCCCCGAGGAGCGCGTGGACGCTCCCGCGCTCGACCCGGAGGGTCACGTCGTCGTTCGCGACGACGCCCGGGAACCGCTTCGTTATCCCGTCGAGATGGACGGCATCGCTCATCCCGACTCAGACGTTGCTCGGGTCGGACGGGACGGAGATGTCGCCGTCGATGATAGCCTGTCGAGAGCTCTCGACCTCGCTGCGCACGTCGTCGGGGATCGCCGAGCCGAGCTGCTGGCCGTAGACGGCTGCGACGCCCTCGGCTTCGAGGCCGAGCGAGACGGCTTCGCCGCCGGGGAACTCGCCGTTCACCTCCGCCTCGATAGCGTCGTAGACGGCGTTGTCGACGCGCTTGACCATCGACGCGAGGATGACGTCCTGGTAGTCCGTGCGAGTGACCGACTGGTCGCGGTCGACGCCGATGGCGAACCGCCCGCGTTCCTGTGCGGCGCGGAACACGCCGGTGCCGGTGTTCCCCGAGGCGTGGTAGACGATGTCCGCCCCGCTGTCGTACATCGACAGCGCGGCCTCCTGTCCCGCGGAGGGGTCGTTGAACGAGCCCGTGTAGTTCGTCTGAACGTCGATGTCCTCGCTCGCCGCCTTCGCGCCGGCGACGAAGCCGGCCTCGAACTTGCGGATGAGGCCGGACTCGACGCCGCCGACGAACCCGAGATTCGTCGAGTCGGACGCCGTCGAGCCCGCGCCCGCCGAGAACGAACGGCTGGTGAGCATTCCGGCCATCTGCCCGACGAGGTACGACCCCTCGTGTTCCTTGAAGCCGTAGGAGGCGACGTTCGGCTCGTCGACCGCCGAGTCGACGATCTGGAAGTTCTGATCGGGGTACTGCGGCGCGTTCTCCGAGAGCGCGTCAGCCTGCAGGAAGCCGATACACGACACCACATCGTACTCCGGATTCGTCGACCCGGCGAACTGCTGTTGGAGGTTCGAGAAGTCCGACACCTCCTGCGGCTGTGCCTCCTGGAACTCGATCCCGAGCTCCTCGGCCGCGCGCTGAACGCCGGTCTGTGCTTGGTCGTTGAACGAGCCGTCGCCGAGGCCGCCGGTGGCGTACACCATCCCGACGTGCGTCGGCTCGGCCGTCTCGGTTGGAGTGTCCGTCTCCGTGTCTCCGTCGCCGCCGTCACCGCCGTCGTCGGCGTCGGTCGCCGTCGCGGTGTCGGTCGGCTCGCTCGCGGACGGTCCGCCGCTACAGCCGGCGAGCCCCGCGATTCCTGTCAGCCCCACTCCCGTAATGAACCGCCGCCTGTCGAGTTGCATCTCGACTGAACGCCGGGCGCGGGTTGGCATAAGGACTGCGGAAAACCAGCTGTTGAGCGGCCCTTGGTTAGCTTTCACGTTTCACGTGACTGCCGGCCTCCTGCTGTGCAGACTCCCTCGTCGAGCGGCTCGCGGCTCAGCCATCTCCGTCGACCGCGTCCTCGACGACCGACCGTGCTCGCTCTGCGATTTCGTCCACGTCGTCGGCCTCCGCGTACACCCTGACGTACGGCTCCGTCCCCGACGGACGGACGAGCACCCACGATCCGTCCGGTCGCTCGATACGGACGCCGTACTCGGTGGCGACGGTCGCCTCGGGGAACGCGGCGGGGAGCGACTCGCCGACGGCCGCCATCACCCGCTCCTTCTCGGCGTCCGGACACGCCACCGACAGTTTCCGGTACGGCCGCTCCGTAACTGCCGCGCGCAGGCCGGCGAGCCCCTCTGCGGCGACCAGTCGGGTGAGAACGGCCGCGCTCGCGACGCCGTCGATCCACGGGCCCTGTGCGGGGTGGACGTGTTTCCACGGCTCCGCGGCGAACGCGACCTCGGTCCCCTCGTCGCCGGATGCGCGGACTCGGGCGATGCCCTCGTGGAGCGCGCCCAGGCGGACGCGCTCGACGCGCCCCCCTGCGGCCCGCACCCGCTCGTCGATGCGTGCCGAGGCGTTCGGCGTCGTCACGACGACCGGGTCGGCGGCGTCGCTCGCGGCCACGAACCGCTCCGCGAGCACCGCGACGACGGTGTCCTCGTGGACAACTTCCCCCTCCTCGTCGACGACGACGATCCGGTCTGCGTCCCCGTCGTGGCCGATGCCGAACGCCGCGTCGCCGTCGCGGACGAACGCTCGGAGGTCGGCGAGCGACTCGGCCGTCGGCTTCGACTCTCGACCGGGGAAGTGGCCGTCCACCTGCGCGTTGAGCGCGATCACCTCCGCGCCGAGCGCTCGCAACACCTGCGGCGTCGCGACGCTCGCCATCCCGGTTCCGCAGTCGACGGCGACCCGGAGGGCGTCGGGCGAAGCGCCGAACGCCGCCGCGTAGCCGGCGACGTGCGCTCGGTAGTCGGCGAACACGTCGGCGCGCTCGCTCGCGCCGAACCCGTCCCATGCGACGGGCGGCTGGTCGGCCTCGACCAGCGACTCGACCGCCTGCTCCGCCTCGCGGTCGTACTCCTCGCCGTCGTGAAACAGTTTCAACCCGTTGTCAGTCGGCGGGTTGTGGCTCGCGGTGACCATCACGCCCCGTCGCCCCTGCGAGGCGAAGGCGAGGCCGGGCGTCGGGACCGCCCCGACGCGAACGACGCGCGCGCCGCCAGACTGCAGGCCTGCGGCGACGGCGTCCGTCAGCGCCGGGCCGGTCTCGCGGCCGTCCCTGCCGACGACGAACTCGCCGCCGTCGGCGTGTGCTGCCGCCGCGCGACCGACCGACAGCGCGAGCGCCGGCGTGACGCGCTCCCGAACGGGCCCGCGGATACCCGCGGTTCCGAACAAGTCCATACGGGTCGTTCAGCCGCGGAGTATTTCAACGGTGCCGTCTGGGCGCCGGGCGAAGGTCGGTGCAGCGCGACCCGTCGACCGACTACAGCTCGACGCCGCTCGGGATGAGCGAGTGCTGCCGGACGAGCCCCCCGTCGGCGTCGTACACGAGGAACGTGCCCTTCTCCGCTTCGAGCAGGTGATCGCCGTCGACGGTGACTCGGATACGATAGCGGTGTTCCTCGTTCCCCTCCGACCCGTGCTCGCGGGCCGCGTCGATGAATCGGAGCACGTCCTCGCTGTCGGCGTTCAGTTCGAGGACGAACTCGCCGGTGACCCGATTCGTGACGGCGACGACCCCCTCGGACGACTCGGCGATCGGTCCCTGGAGCCGATAGGCGACGTCGACCTCGTCGGGTGAGAGCGGCTCCCCCGCCGCGTCGGTCAACCGGTCGACCAGCTCGTCGGCCGGTCCCTCGAAGTCGATAGACACCGTGGGGATCCCCGGCGAGTCGAGGTTGCTCGCCTCAAGCGTGAAATAATCTCGCCGCATTCGACTCTAACTAGGAGGGGCGGCGGGAAGAACGTAACGGGCCAGTCGTCGGACACGGGCGGCGCTGCCCCCGACAGTTTTTACCCGCGAGCAACCGCCGTCGTGGTATGACCTGGGTCAACTCCGAGTACGCGGGGGAACTCGCCGTCGTCTCGGCGTGGCTCGCTGCGCTGCTCCCGTGGTCGGTGACCGTCCGCTCGGGAACGCTGCTCGGCGAGAACGCGTCGCTCGTCGTCGTCCGGTTCCCGGTCGCGATGTTCCAGTTCCTCTTCGGTCCCGAAGTACAGGGGTTCGACTCCTTCGTTCCCGTCTGGGCTGCCCCCGGATTCACGGGGAGCGAAACGGTGGCGACGGCGTACGCGCTGTGGCTCGCCGGCGGCACTCTCGTCGGGCTCGCTGTCGCGCTCTCCGCGATCTATTACGCCCGCGACGAACTCCTGGAGGCGCGTTCGCCGGTTGACCCGGTCAGGCTGATGGGTGCGCTGCTTCTGCCCGCAGGTGCGCTCCTCTTTGCCGCCGCGGTGCTGCTGTTCCGGGCACAGGGCGGGGTCACGGTCCCCATCGGTGCGGGACTCGTCCCTGTGTTGGGCGGGTTGTTGTTAGTGGTGGAGCGGACCGACCCGACCTCGCGTCGGGCCGACGCTGAGCCGGAGTGAGTCCGCCAACTACTGGTTCGGGGCCGCTTGCGACTCCGTTCACGGCCGCGGCCATTCGACTGCGACGGCGACGAACGCCGCCGGTTTCCGTGTCAACTGTTTTCACACCGTGAGAACGCGCGTCGGCGTTTAAGCGTCTGCCGTGCGTCTGACGTACTCATGGCAGCGAGTGCGGACGGGCGGCCCAGCGAGACCGGCGATCGCGAGCGGCGGGACCGGGCGTTGGCGTCGGTGCTCGAAGCCCGCGTCGAACGTCTGAAGGGAACTGCGGCGCGCGCCGAGGGCCTCCTCGCCGACGAGGGAACCGACGGCGCCGCGGCGCTTGCTGCGATTGCGGCACAGCGGGAGACAGCTCGTCGCGCGCTCGACCGCATCGACTAGCGGTCGGGGTCGTCGAGCACGACCGGGACGCCACTCGCCGCCACGTCAGCCGCGAACGCCCGCGCATCTGTCTCCAGGGACGCCATGGTGTCGTAGTGGATCGGCAGCACGAGGTTCGGCTCCATCTCGGCGGCCAGGCTCGCGGCCTCCTCCCGATTCATCGTCGGGCCGCCGCCGATGGGCGGACAGAACAGCGATACGTTTAGCGCCGCGTGGCCGTCGAGCGCGTCGGTGTCTCCGGGCCAGAAGACGGTCACGTCCCGGTTCCAGACGCTCGGGAGCGTCAGGTGGTAGCCACAACCGAACCCCTCTGGGTGCGAGGGGTCGCCATCGGGCCCCGCGTGTGGACCGTCGGGGTCGTTGTACGCCGGCACCGTCCGGACGACGACTTCGCCGGGCCGTGGACCGTCGCGCCGGTCGCCGGTCGGATCGCCGACGGCGATGTCGGCCTCGTCGTCGAGCCACACCACGTCGTGGGGGAGGTCGGCCGGGCGCTCGACGTCGCGGTCGATCCGGCTCGCGTCGACGCCCTCGAAGACGACGAGCGTGGCGTCAGCCTTCGCGACCCTGCGGATACCGTCGCTGTCGTAGTGGTGGTCGTGGGTGATACAGATTACGTCGCCGTCCTGCGGCTCCAGCCCGTCGAGGACGCCGTAGCGACCGGGGTCACAGTAGACGACGACGTCGTCGCCCGCCAGTCGAAGCGTCGCGTAGCCGAGCCAGTGGGCGGTCGTGCCGTCGTGGTGAACCATGGGATCGGTTCGGTCGGACCGGTGAAAACTGCTTTCGACGCGGACGGTGGGGTCGGAATCGCTCGGTGGCTACAGCAGCTCGTCGAACTGCTTGTGCCCCTCGATGTCGACGCCCTCCCCGGTGATTTCGGCGAGGTAGATGCCGTTGCCCGAGCCGGTGTCGCGCTCGACGGCTGACTTGATGCCGCGTGCGGCGACGGTGCGCGCCTCCTCGACGGAGAGGTCGTCGCTGTACTCGCGTTCGAGCACGCCGTACGCCATCTGCATTCCGGAGCCGGTGACGGTGTAGTCGTCGCGCATGACGCCGCCGGCGGGGTCGAGCGAGTAGACGTGGCTCCCCTCGCTGTCGACGCCGCCGAGGATGGGGCTGACGAGGAAGAAGGGGCCGCCGCGGAGGAAGTTGCCACACAGCGTCGACAGCGCCTCCATCGACATGTCCTCGCCGCGGCGCGCCTCGTAGAGGTTCGCCTCGGCGCGAATGGTGCGGATGAACGACTGTGCGCCGCCGACGGAGCCGGCCATCGTCAGCGCCGCCGTCGGGTGGACCTGTTCGACCTTCTGGACGTTCTTGTTGGAGACGAATCGGCCGCCGAGCGACGCGCGCATGTCGGTTGCCATCACGACGCCGTCCGGGGTGGTGAGACCGATGGTCGTCGTGCCGGTCTTGTTGACGTTCTCGAGGTCTGCCTCGGACACGTCGCTTTCCGGTAGCTCACCGACCTGCGGCTCGTAGGGGTCGAACTCGGGGTCGAGGTCGAGCGTGGTCGGCTCGGGGTCGACGGAGAACTCCTCGTTACGCATTAGCGTCGTTTCGCCGTCGCCGCTGATAAAGGCCACCCTTCCGACGCCGGTCGCCGGGCGGCGGCGTTTCTCCCGCTCCGTCAGATCACCGTTCCTCGACGGCGTCGCCGAGCCGGGAGACCACTCGGTCGAGCGGTACCGGCACGCCAAGTCGACGCACGAGCAGTGCAACCGGCATGAACAGCACGCCGAGCAGCACGGTCAGTTGGTACGTTGCGAACAGCAGTCCACGGGTAGCGCGAGTCGTCATCGCTTCAGCCCGCTCCGAAGACATCCCGGTATAAATATCTTCCTCCCGGTTACGGACCGTGACAATCGTGTTCACACCGCCGCAGTATTGCGGTTCTCCGCTTCGGCTCGTGGCCGAGTGTTCGGAACCGCTCGGACCCGGTCGCGGGGTCACCTTCGGGCAAGGGTCGCGACACCTCGCCGTAACTTATGGAGGACTTTCCGCAAACGTCCGCGCCGCGACAATCCCACAGCGTCAAGTTCGCCGCCGCGTTTCTGTGAGGTATGAGCGATTATCTGGTCGCGATGGAAGCCGCGTGGTTGGTTCGTGACGTCGAGGAGGTCGACGACGCTATCGGCGTCGCGGTCAGCGAGGCTGGCAAACGGCTCAACCAGCAGGACATGGACTACGTCGAGGTCGGCGTCGGCGCGACGCCGTGTCCGGCCTGCGGCGAGCCGTTCGACTCCGTCTTCGTCGCCGCCGACACCGCCCTCGTCGGCCTGATGATGGAGATGAAGGTGTTCAACGTTGAGAGCCAACAGCACGCCCAGCGGGTCGCGAAGAAGGAGATCGGCGGCGCGCTCCGGGACGTCCCCCTGAAGGTCATCGACACCGCCGAGATCGACACCGGCGACGACGAGTAGGCCCGGACGGCGCCCACCGCAGCCGGCGGATTACCACTAGTTTTACGGATAACCGTAAGTTATCTACGGCTATGGAGCTCCCCACGCCCGCGGACCTCCGCGAGAAGCGGAAGGCTCTCGAACTGACCCAGAGCGAACTCGCGGATCGCGCCGACGTGTCTCAGCCGCTCATCGCACGCATCGAGGGCGGCGACGTGGACCCTCGGCTCTCGACGCTGCGGCGCATCGTCACTGCCTTGGAGGAGGCCGAGGGGAACGTGCTGAAGGCGCGCGACCTGATGCACGAGGACGTCGTCGCCGTCTCGCCGGACGACTCCGTCCACGACGCCGCCCGGCTGATGGACGAGGAGGCGTACTCGCAGCTCCCCGTGTTGGAACACGACCGGCCGGTCGGGAGCATCTCGCAGACGGACCTCGTCGGGCTCGGCGAGGAGGCGCGCGACCAGCCCGTCTCCGAGCACATGAGCGAGTCGTTCCCGACCGTCGCGGCCGACGCCAGCATCGACGAGGTGCGCCACCTGCTGGAGTACTACAAGGCGGTGATGGTGACGGAAGGCGGCGAGGCGACGGGCATCATCACCGAGGCGGACGTGGCCTCGCGGCTGAGCTAAGGGTCGAACGACGGCGTCGGGAAGCCGCCCTCGTCGGTGTTCGGGTCGTACGAAGCCACCGCCGTCAGCACGAGGTCGCGGACCGCCGCCGGGCTCCACCGCCCGGTGTTTATCACCAGGTCGTAGATCGACCGGTCGGCGAGGTCGATGCCGTAGTACGACTCGTAGCGCGTCTCCTCGATCACCTCGCGGACCTGCATCTCCGCGGCCATCTCCTCGCGGTCGCGGGTCCGCTCGACGCGGACCTCCTCGGGGGCGTCGAGCCAGATTCGGAGGTCGGCGCGGTTACCTGCGAGCCAGCCCGCCAGCCGCGACTCGAGGATGAAGCCGTTGTTCGCCGTCCCCCACTCCTCGGCGATGCGGACGAGCCTGCGGTCGAGCGCCCGGTCGATGTCGTCCGAGCCGCTCGCCTCGGCGACGAGCTGGGTGAGGCTCACCCCGCGTTCCTCGGCTATCTCGCGGAACACTTCGCCCCCGGAGACGTAGCCACAGTCGAGCGTGTCGGCGAGCTGTTCACACAGCGTCGTCACGCCCGAGCCGGGCGTCCCGGAGACGGTGATGAAGAGGTTCTTCTCGGCCGCGAGCTCCGTCGACCGCTCGGTCGTCGCCATGTCTCCGGCTGTGTCCGCGGAACGGATAAGTGACGGGCCCCCGTCGACCGGTGACCGTCGCCGCCCTCCGGTTACAGCGACAGCCTGCGCACCTCGACCGAAGCCCCTTCACGGACTTCGCCGATGACGCGCCCGTCCGTCTCGGCCGCGACGCGCTCGGCGTCGTCGGCCGGCATCGCGGCGACGAACCCGGTGCCCATGTTGAACGTTCGGTGCATCTCCTCGGCAGAGACGCCGCCGCGCTCGCGGACGAACTCGAAGACGGGCTGCGGCTCGAACGGATCCGTGACGGCGTACTCGAACTCGCCCAGCCGCGAGAGGTTCGTCCAGCCGCCGCCGGTGACGTGCGCGCAGGCGTGCGTCTCGGCGCCGTGGAGCGCCGGGAGCAGGTCCGTATAGATGCGCGTCGGCTCCAGCAGGGCCTCGCCGACGGTGTCGTACCCCTCGTACGGGAACGGGTCGGTGTAGCTCCCGCCGTCGCTGGTTGCGGCTGCGCGCGCGAGGGTCAACCCGTTCGAGTGGATGCCAGAGGAGCGCCAGCCGACGAGCGCGTCGCCGGCCTCGGCCTCGCCCGGGAACAGTTCGTCCTCGGTCGCGAGCCCCGCGCAGGTGCCCGCGAGATCGAGCCCCTTCACCACCTCCGGCATCACGGCCGTCTCGCCGCCGACGAGCGCCATGCCGACCTGCTCGGCGCCGCGGCTGAGCCCCGCGCCGACCTGCTCGGCGAACCGCTCGTCCGGCTCGTCGACCGCGAGGTAGTCGACGAACGCGACCGGAGTCACGCCGGCGGCCGCGAGGTCGTTCACGTTCATCGCGATGCAGTCGATGCCGACGGTGGAGTAGTCGCCGAGCGCCTCCGCGACGAGCAGCTTCGTCCCGACGCCGTCCGTCGCCAGCGCGAGATACTGGTCGCCGATGTCGACCAGGCCGGCGTAGTCGCCCTCGAACTCGCCGACCGCGCCGAGCAGCGCCGAGGTGGCCGCCTCGCTCGCGTCGATGTCGACGCCCGATTCGGCGTAGGTGAGCCCCTCCTCCTCGTCCGTCGTCGCAGCGTCCTCCTCGCTCATGGACGGGTGGGGGGCGAGGCGGCGCAAAGCCGTTCCGGTCTCGCGGGGACAAGGGGAACCGACATTTGCCCCCTCGCCGAACGCGCGGTATGAACGCCATCAAGGACTCCGTCCACGACTGGATTCCGCTCGATCCGGTCGCGGCGGACCTGCTGGACACGGAGGCGTTCCAGCGGCTCCGCCACATCAAGCAGCTCTCGACGGTGCGGCTCGTCTACCCCTCCGCCTCGCACACGCGGTTCGAACACTCGCTCGGCGTCTACCACCTCGCGCGACAGGCGCTCGACTCCCTCGGCGTCGAAGGGGATCGCGCCCGGACGGTGCGTGCGGCCGCGCTGCTCCACGACGTCGGCCACGGCCCCTACGGCCACCAGACGGAAGACGTCATCCGGCGTCACACCGGCACCGACCACGACGAGGTCGGCGACCTCCTGCACGAGACAGCGCTCGCGGGCGTGCTGGAGCGCCACGACGTGGACCCGGACCGCGTGGCCGCCCTCGTCCGCGGGGAAGGTGACCTCGGGCAGGTTATTTCGGGTGAGCTGGACGTCGACCGGATGGATTATCTCGTGCGCGACGCCCACCACACGGGCGTCCCGTACGGCACCGTCGACCACGGCCGGCTCGTCCGCGAGCTCCGCTCGCGGGAGGGCCGGCTCGTGCTGGCGGAGGGGAACGTGCAGACGGCCGAATCGCTGCTGCTCGCCCGCGCGCTGATGGACGGCGTCGTCTATCGCCACCACGTCTCGCGCATCGCGGGCGCGATGCTCGAACGCGCCTGCGAGCGCCTGCTCGACGCCGACACCCCGGTCGAGGAGTTCCGGCGGATGGCCGACCACGACCTGCTCGTCGCGCTCCGCGAGGACGTGCCGGACCTCGGAAGCCGCATCGAGCGGCGCGACCTCTACAAGCGGGCGGTCTGGGTCGGCCTCGACCGCGTCCCCGACCCCGTGACCGAGCTCTCCCGCGCCGACGAGCGCCGCGCGGCCCGCGACATCGCCGAGCGGGCCGGCGTCGACCGCGAACACGTCGTCGTCGACGTTCCCGACCGCCCGGAGCTGAAGGAGTCGCGGACGCGCGTCGTCGTCGACGGCGTCGTCCAGCGGCTCGAACAGGCCTCGGAGCTCGTCGGCGCGCTGCGGGCGACCCGCCGGGCGCAGTGGCGGCTCGGGGTCTACGCGCCAGCCGACGAGCAGGACGCGGTCGGGACCGCCGCGGAGGACGTGCTCGGGCTCCCCTGACGCGAACCGTGGACGGGGGTGCCCGCAGCGCGAGCGACGATTTTTATTCGAGGACGCCGAAGCCGGCGACAATGACCGAGAACACCGTCGGGTGGTCGGCGTGAGCTCCATCAAGGACTCCGTCCACGATCACATCACCGTCGAGGGCGTCGCGGAGGACCTACTCGACACGCCGGCCGTCCAGCGGCTCCGGCGCATCAAACAGCTCGGCACCGCGGAGTTCGTCTACCCCAGCGCGAACCACACGCGGTTCGAACACTCGCTCGGCGTCTACCACCTCGCGAGCCGCGCGCTGTCGCATCTCGGCATCGAGGGGCCACAGGCCGAGCGCGTCCGCGCCGCGGCGATCATCCACGACATCGGTCACACCCCGTTCTCGCACAACACCGAGCGCGTGCTCGAACGCCACACCGGGAAGTCACACGACGACGTCCACGACCTCATCGAGGGCGGTGCGGTCGAACGCGCGCTCGTCCGCCACGACCTCGACCCCTCGCGTGTCGCCGACCTCGTCGCCGGCGACGGGGAGCTCGGCCAGCTCGTCTCGGGTGAGCTGGACGTGGATCGGATGGATTATCTCGTGCGCGACGCCCACCACACGGGCGTCCCGTACGGCACCATCGACCACGGTCGGCTCGTCCGCGAGCTCCGATACGTCGGCGGCGACCTCGTGCTCGCGGAGGGGAACGTGCAGACGGCGGAGTCGCTGCTGCTCGCCCGCGCGCTGATGAACCCGACCGTCTACTCGCACCACGTCGCGCGCATCTCGAAGGCGATGCTCCGGCGGGCGACGGACGCGCTCGTCGGCGAGACGGTCTCGCCGGCGACGTTCCGCCGGTGGGACGACCACGACCTGATGGTCGCGCTACGCGACGCCGAGGCGACCGCCGAGTACGCCCGCCGGCTCGACGACCGCGACCTCTACAAGCGCGCGGTGTGGGCCGAGTACGCCGACGTCCCGGAGTCGCTCATCGAAGCCGACCACGCGGCCCTGACGCGCGACGAGCGGGAGATCGCCGAGCGAGCCGGCGTCGACCCAGCGGAGGTCATCCTCGACGTGCCCGGCGAGCCGTCGATGGAGGAGTCGACGACGAAGGTGGTCGTCAACGGCGAGGTGCGCCGGCTCGGCTCGCAGTCGACGCTCGTCGCCGCGCTCCGGCAGGCACAGCGCGAGCAGTGGCGGCTCGGCGTCTACGCACCCGCGGACGCGACCGACGCGGTCGGGACCGCCGCGGAGGACGTGCTCGGGCTCGACCTCGACGCGCTCGTCGTCGACGTCCGGAAAGGTATACACCAGACGCTCGACGAGTACGGGGCATGATCGAGTACGAGGGGCTCGTCTTCCGAGGTCCGGAGTTCGAGCCGGTCGAGGGGCGCGTCGTCGTCGAGGACGGGGACATCGCAGCCGTCGAGGAGTGTGTGACCGACGCCGAGAACTGGATTCTGCCGGCGTTCGTCAACGCCCACACCCACATCGGCGACTCCATCGCGAAGGAGGCCGGCCGCGGGCTCTCGCTGGACGAGCTCGTCGCGCCGCCAGACGGGCTCAAACACCGGCTGCTCCGCGAGACGCCGCGCGAGGAGATGGTCGAGGCGATGCGCCGCTCCGTCGCGTTCATGCGCGAGTCGGGGACGGCATCGTTCATCGAGTTCCGCGAGGGCGGCGTCGAGGGGGTCGACCGACTCCGGGCGGCGACCGCCGACAGCCCCGTGGAGCCCGTGATTCTCGGCCGCGAGGAGATCGAGGCGATGGAGGCGGCCGACGGGTTCGGCGCAAGCGGCGCGCGCGACGGGGAGTTCGGCGCCGAGCGCAACGCCACGCGGGCGGCCGGCAAGCTGTTCGGCGTCCACGCGGGCGAGCGCGACGCGGCCGACGTAGACGGGGCCCTCGACCTCGACCCGGACTTTCTCGTCCACATGGTCCACACGAAAGAGCACCAGCTCGAGCGCGTCGCGGACCGGGGGACGCCGATCGTCTGCTGTCCGCGGTCGAACCTCGTCACCGGCGTCGGACTCCCCGACTTCGACACCCTCGCCGAGACGACGACGCTCGCGCTCGGGACGGACAACGTGATGCTCAACGCGCCGAGCATGTTCCGCGAGATGGAGTTCACGGCGAAACACTCGGAGCTGGAGGCGCCCGAGGTGTTGCGGATGGCGACGCACAACGGTGCCGTCATCGCGGGCCGAGAGTGCGGACTCGTCGAGGAGGGGCGTCCCGCGAAGCTTCAGATACTCGACGCAGAGAGCCACAACCTCGTCGGCGCGCGCGATCCGGTCCGTGCCGTCGTCCGGCGCGCGGGCGTCGCTGACGTTCGGTCGGTCCACCTGTAGCGGCGGCCCGGATCACGTTGCGGTCCGCTGGCCCGACGACGGAGCGGCGGCGGGCAACCGTTATGTCGGATGCCGTGTGACGTGATAGCATGTACGACCGGCTACTCGTCCCGACGGACGGGTCCCCGGGGATGAAACGGGTCGTCTCCCACGCCGCGGAGCTGGCGTCGGTCCACGACGCGACGCTCGAGGTCGTCTACGTGGTCAATTCCGGGGCGGTCGCGAACCTCCCGATGGAGTCCTCGTGGGAGGGCGTGACCGAGATGCTTCGGGAGGAGGGCGAGAACGCCCTCGACGCTGCGGCCGAGCACGCGGGAATCCCGGTCGAGCGGACCATGCTGGAGGGGAACCCCGCCCACGAGATCGTCGAGTACGCCGACCGCTCTGGGGCGGACCTCGTCTGCATGGGGACCCACGGCCGCGGCGGCATCAACCGGCTCCTGCTCGGCAGCGTCGCGGAGCGGGTCGTCCGGGCGAGCGAGGTACCCGTCCTGACGGTTCGGGTCGGTAGCGAGGAGTGACCGGCAGAGTCACCGCGGCCGCAGGTGTTCGCAGTCGCCGGCGGCAACCCTGACCGAGCCGTCGCCCATCTCGACGACGAGCGTACCGGGAAACTCGACCCCCGTCGCGGTCCCCTCGACGGTCCCGTCGGGCGTTTCGACGCGCACTTCGCGACCGAGCGTGAGCGCGCGTTCGCGCCACGCCGGCAGGACGGCGTCGATGTCGTCCGTCAGCGCATCGAACCGGTCGACGACGGTCGCGAGGAACTCGCGCCGGGTCACCGACTCGGCTTCCGCGACGACGCTCGTCGCTCCCGGCGGAAGCGCCTCTGCGGGCGTGTTGGCGTTGACGCCGATGCCGACGACGAGCCACGAGACGCGGTCCGCTTCCCCCTCCATCTCCGTGAGCACGCCGGAGAGCTTCCGAGCCGTGCCATCCGGCTGCTCGATGAGCACGTCGTTCGGCCACTTGATGCCAGCGTCGACGCCCGCGTCCCGGGCGGCGTCGGTGACGGCGACGGCTGCCGCGAGCGTATACGCCGGCGCGTGAGCGGGCGGTACGTCCGGGCGGCGCACGAGCGACGCGTAGATGCCGCCAGCCGGCGAGTCCCACTCGCGGTCGAGCCGTCCCTGGCCGCCCGTCTGTCGCTCGGCGACGACGACCGTCCCGTCGTCGCCGTCGGCAGCGAGCGCTCGCGCTCGGGCGTTCGTCGACGAAAGCTCCTCGTGGAACTCCACGTCGACGTCTGCGGTCGTGGCGTACTCCACCGCTGCGCCGCCGTACTCCGCCAGCCCGGTTAGCTCGTAGCCGTCACCGGTGTCCGCTATCTCGAACCCCTCCTCGCGGAGCGCCTCGACGTGGTTCCACACCGCGGCGCGTGACACGCCGAGCTCCTCGGCGAGTTCCGGCCCGGCGACGGGCCCTCCGGCGACGGCGGTGAGCACCCGGCTGCGCGTCTCTTGCATGTCTTCCTCTCCGCGACGGGGCGACTTCAGGGTTCGCTCGTCGGCCTGCGAGTCGCGTTCGACGGCCACGGCGGAACCACGCGCGTGTCCCCGATCTCTCCGTAGCGATACGAGACGACGCCCGCTGCGGTGCCTCTTTCGGTCTCCGCGGCATACGAGAGAAACACTGCCTGCACGCGGCCACTTTTGGTGAGCTGTATCCGTGCCGTCCGGACGGTGGCGTTCTCGAACCGCTCGACCGACGGGTCGCCAGCGAAGGGCACGTCGACGGTGCCGTTCGTCGCCGTGAGCACGTAGCCGTCGAACCGTGCCCGCACGATAAAGTCGAGCGAGCGGTACAGCGTTCGCACCATCTCGACGCGGCGGGGGTCGAACGGCCTGGTCTCACACGGCGGCGCTGGCTTGTCGCCGGCCGTCACGACCCTCGGCGACGGCTCCGTCAGCTCGGCGTCGGGGTCGACCGTCGAGAGGTTCACGACGAACGCGCGGGCGAGCGCGGCGCTTCCGTTGCCGTACCGCTGGACGAGCCGTGGGGGTCGCGGCCGCTCGTAGTATGCCGTGTAGCTGTACGTGCCACACTCGCGGCTCGCGCGGAGCGTCCCGCTGTACGCGGCCACCGTGCGGTTGCCGAGCCGTCGTGACCCTTCAAAATCGTGCGTGTAGCTCTCCGCGGCGAGTCCCTGCTCGTGTGCGCCGGCGAGCGCGTCGGCGTCGACGACACCGTCGAGGGTCAGCCCAGGCACCTCGCGAGCGGGGGTCGGCGTCGGCGTGTCCGTCGGAATCGGGGCCGGAGTCGCCGATCCGACCGACTCCGGTTCGCCGCCCGGGCCGATGCTACACCCCGCGAGGACGAGCAGTGCGGCGAGCGCGACGGCGGCCCCAGGTCGCATCGGTGGAGCCTGCACCGCCACGGACAAAACGACATCGGCGCGACGCTACCGCGGCGTCGCGACGACGCCGAGGTGGTCCTCGTGGAACGGCTCCAGCCGCGCCGTCTCGACGATCTCGTACTGCTCTTCGAGGGTTGCGAGCGCCGCTTCGAACACGTCCCCTGGCTCGGCGGTCACGTCTTCGGAGCGTGCCTTGATGGCGGCGAGCAGCCGGCCGTCGTCGTCGAGGAACGTCGCGTTCGCGTTCGCGACCGCCGCTTGCCCGCGGGTCGCGACGTCTTGGACGATCACGTCGACGGGTTCGACGACGTGCGCGTACGTCTCCGGCTTCCGGGCGTCCTTCAACAGGGGAAACAGCCGCGGGCGCGAGGCTGCGGCGTCGAGCAGGTCGCGCGCCGGGCGCGCCGCGAACTCGACGGCGTACGTCGGCCCCGCGAAGTCAGCGACGTGTGAGACCGTCGTTCCCGACGCTGCGCCGAGATACAGCACCCGTTCACCGCCGGCGAGTCCGACGTCCATCCCCGTCTCCAGCATCGCGCCCAGCTTCGACCGCCGAGCGTCCCACGCCCGCCAGCCCGCCGCGGTCGGCTCGCCGTACACCGGCTCCCCTCGCGTCGCGAGCCGGTCGTCGCCGTCGAAGGGGCGCCGCTCGACGCCCTCCGGAAGTTCACTCATTCCCGTCACCTCTCGCGCGGATCGTCGCCATCCGCTCTTCCAGTTGGCGCTCGATTTCCGGGTTGTACTCGCCGCGGTAGTGGTCGCCGCGGGCCGCGATGGCGAGCTTGCCGGCGAGCGCCCGAGCCGCGCTGCCCCGGTCCTCCGGGCGCGTCCCGCGGACGTACTCGTGGGTGAAGATGACGCCGTGTTTCGGTGAGGGCGCCCGCCCGCGGAGATGTGCGAACAGCGCGTCCTCCGCGCCGAGCACCTGTATCGTCCCGGACGGTTTCTTCGCGAGCGACTCCAGCCCGCCGGCGAGCGCGATGAGCCGCGCGGCGAGCACCGGGCTGGCGAGCGCCGCGAGGTTCGGGGCGACCTCCGGCGCGGTCCGCTCGATGTAGGCTCGCAGCTCCTCGGCCTCGTCGTCGAGGTCGACGACCCGTTCGGCGAGCGCGACGACCCGGCGCTCCGTCGGCGTCGCAGGGTCGCGCTCGGCGAGCTCGCGGGCGCCGTCGACGCCCGTCCCCGCGTCCTCGAACAGGCTCCCTGCCCACTCCTGAACGCGCTCGGCGATCTCGTTTGCCGTCCGCTCGCAGTCGTCCATCGCGCGCACGGCGTGGACGAGCTGTCTGTCCCCCGCCCGCTCCGCCTTCTGAACCGCCGCGCGGGTCGCGTGCATCGTCGCGTCGTGGAGCGCGTCGTAGTAGTCGGCCTCGCTCTCGGCGAAGTCGGTATCGACGGCAAGCGTCGGCCACTCGTCGGGGGCGGCCGCGCTCCCGTCCCGTACCCGCTCGGCGGCGGCCTCGGTGTCGCCGGGGTCGAGGCCGGCGAACCACGCGTCGTCGTTCATAGCTCCGCGTGCGCGGCCCTCGGTGAAAGGCTCCCCGGTCAGGGCGACATCCATCGGTCGTCCTCGGCGTTCCGAGACAGTGTCACTCCTCGCCGACGATGCGCTTTCGATACGTGCCGGACTCCAGCCCCAGCCGCGCCGTGCCGTCGGCTGATTCAAAACCGAAGGCGCTGGCGTAAAAGCCGAACTCGGCCGTCAGGGCGGCTTTTCGCGCGCTCGCAGTCCGGAAGCCGTGGCGCTCGTCGGGAAACTCGAGGTAGGCGTACTCGGTGCCGCTCTCGACCAGCGACTCGACGAGTTGTTCCGCTTGTTCCGGAGGGACGACCCGGTCTTCGCCACCTTGCAGCACCAGCAGCGGCGCGCCGATCCGGTCTGCGTGGACGGCGGGAGACCGTGCCTCGTACGTCTCCTCGGCTTCGGGAAGTGGGCCGACCAGCCCGTTGAGGTAGCGCGACTCGAACTTGTGGGTGTGGGCCGCGAGTGCGCGGAGGTCTGCGACGCCGTAGTAGCTGACGCCGGCGTCGAAGGCGTCGTGGAAGGCGAGCGCACACAGCGTCGCGTAACCGCCGGCGCTGCCACCCTGGATCGCCAGCCGATCCGGGTCGGCATCGCCCCGCTCTGCGAGGAACCGCGCCGCGGCGACGCAGTCGCGGGTGTCGACGACGCCCCACTCCCCGTCCAACGCGTCGCGGTAGGCGCGGCCGTAGCCGGTGCTGCCGCGGTAGTTCACGTCCACGACGCCGAGCCCCCGGGTCGTGAAGTACTGCACCTCGAGGTCGGCGACCGGGCGGGTCTGACTCGTCGGCCCGCCGTGGACCATCGTCACGAGCGGCGGTCGCTCGTCGGCCGGCGCCTCGGCGTCGGGGTTCGTCGGCGGGTAGTACAGAGCGTAGGCCTCGGCCGCACCGTCGTCGGTCGGGAAGGTGAGGTGTTCCGGCTCGGAGACGTACGCGTCGTCCATCCCGAGGTCGAACGCGCGCCGGCAGACCGACACCTCCTCGCCCGGCGACCACCGAACCACGCTCGGCGGCTCGGTCGGTCCGCCGGCCACGCAGGCAACCGTCTCGCCGTCCGTCGCGAGCCGCGGGTGCGGCACCGCCTCGTAGGCCGACTCGACCGGAGCGAACGAGCCGTCAGACGGATCGAGCACGCCGAGGTCGTCAGCTCCCTCGCTGTTGCGCACGGCGACGAGCCGGCCGTCGTCGAGGGCGACGACCGTCGCGACGCCGAACTGCCACTGCGGCGTTCCGTACTCCGCGGCCTCTTCGCGGACGGATGTCGGGGTCCCGTCCTCGACGCGGTAGACGTTCCACCAGCCGGACCGGTCGGAGACGGCGAACAGCGTCCCGTCGGGTCCCCACGCCGGCGGGAGGACGGACTCCTCGGGGCTGCCGAGCACCGTCCGCTCGTCGGTGAGCGTCCCGTCCTCACCGATGGCAGCGACGTGGAGTTCAGTCCCGTCCCACGGCATCCGCGGGTGGTCCCACGTCGTCCACGCGAGGCGGTCGCCGTCCGGGGCCGGCCGTGGCGACGAGTAGAAGTCGTGGCCAGACGCGACGACGACGGGTTCGCCGCCGTCGGCCGGGAGCGTCACGAGCTCGTTGACGGCCTCCTCGTCCGCGCCGGGGCCGTGGTGGCGCTCGCGAACGCAATAGAGTCGCTCGCCGTCCGGCGTCGCGCGGATGTCGGCGTAGCGGTCCGCGCGCGGCTCCGGCGGCTCGGGGGTGAGCGGCGTCGCCCCCTCCCCGTCGTCCGTCCGGTAGAGGCGGCCGTCAGCGAATCGGCTGTACACCACGTCGTCGTCGACGACGGCGAAGTCACCGCCGCCGTACTCGTGGACCGTCGTCCGGACGTCGTGGCCGCCGGGCGTCACTTCGGCCGTCGTCCCGTCGGGTCGCTTCCGGACGACGACGCCGCGACCGTCCTCCGCGGGCCGGCGCTCGAGCCAGTACACGTTGCCGTCGTCGACGGCGACGTGTCCGAAGTCGATGCTCCCGGTCGCGACGTCGTCCGCGCTCACGGGGGAGGGCCACTCGCCGTACGGCGTCGGTTCGGTCATACCGGCCGTTCGACGGCCGACCGCTTTGTGGTTGGGGTGGCGGCTGCCGCGTTCGAGATGACCGCGGACGCGTTCCCAGTCAGCCGAACGCCTCGAACGGCTCCTCGCAGTCGCGACAGTAGTGCATCGAGCGACACAGCGAGGGGCCCTTCGGGTGTTCTCGGTCGGTGTTCGTCCCGCCGCAGTAGGGGCAAGCGGCCGGTTCGGCGTCGTCATCCGTCTCCGTCGAGGGGTCGGGACGGCCGAACATCAGATGCTCACCCCGAACTCGCGCAGCGACTCCCTGCCCGTCTCCGAGACCATCGAGAGATTCCACGGCGGTGACCAGACCAGCTCTACGCGCGCGGCGTCGACGCCGTCGACCGACGCGGCCGCCTCGCGCACGTCCCCGGTGAGCATCTCGCGGGCCGGACAGCCGGTGTAGGTGAGCGTCATCCGGACGGTCGCCTCCGTCCGGCCGTCCGTCTCGGTGACGCCGACGCCGTAGACGAGCCCCAGCTCGACGACGGAAACGGGCATCTCGGGGTCTTCAACTGAGGCGACGGCGTCCCAGACGGCGCCTTCGATCCCCGTCGCGCCCGCGCCGGTGTTCGGCAGCTCCTCGGCCTCCGGACCGTCGACGTACTCCGTGTAGCCGCAGTATCTCGGCTCGTCGACTTCGAGGGGGTCGCTCATCTCCAAACCTCCACGCCGGCGCTCATCCCTCCACCTCGTCGGGAGGGGCCATCAGCTTCGCCGGCTCGCGGCCGAGCAGCTCGTAGGTGTAGGTGAGCTCGTCGTACAGCGACTCCCAGTCGTCGGTGTGGCTCCCGTCGCGGCCCCGAACGTCCGGGAGCGACGGCTCCGGAACCGTCAGCCCGAGCCCCTCGAGGAACGGCGTGGTGACGGCGAGCCAGTCCTCCCGGAGGTCGGCGAGCGAGCGCGTTCTGACGCCCGTTTCGAGGATCGACTGCTCCGCTTCGGTCGGCTCGAACAGCGTCAGAGCGTGCGGGTAGAGGCGGTCGAGGGCGGCCTGGAGCCGGCGGACGGGCTCGTCGGAGGCGTTCCGTGCGGCTTCGCCGCCCTCCCGAGGTGCCGCCGGCACCTCGCCCCCCTCCGTCAGCCGGTCGAGCCAGCTCTGCGTGTGCTCGCGGTGGTACGCCTCCTCGCCCTGCACCTTCTCCAACCGGTCGGCGATCGGGGGGTAGCTCGTCCCCTCGAGAGATTCGAGGTGGAGCTTCTCGAACGTGTCGTAGAGGTAGCCGCGGAGCACGCAGTCGGCCCAGTCGCCCGGTGCGTAGTCGAGTTCGAGCAGGGTCGCGTGCCGGAACGCGTCGGGAGGCCGCTCCCAGAGTAACTCGGCCTCCTCGTAGCCGAGCCGTTCGAGCAGGTCGTACCAGAGGCGGGCGTGGCCGTACTCGTCTTGCGCGATGTTGGCAACGGCGATGTCGGCTTCGAGCGTCGGGCCGCGGACCTGCCAGTCGATGTATCGCTCCGCGGCGACGAACTGATCGTCCGCGAGCGTCCGCAGCTCCGTCTCGACGGCGGCCCGCTCGTGTTCGGCGAGGTCGTCGGGGGCGAGCATCAGTCGCCCTCCGAGGCGTCTCGGGCCTCGGTCGCCGCCTCCTGTTCGCGCTGGCTCTCCTCGATCTCTTCGGCCATCTCTCCCGTCTCGTAGTTCGTCGCCCACCGGTACTCCTTCTGGGTGGTGCCCCCCATCTCAACGCCCAGCTCGTCGGAGTCGACGGTCGCGATCTCCTCTTTCGGCACGACCCAGAGGCTGTTCGCCGGCTTGCGCCGCGCGTGCATCACCTGCGCGTACTGCGTGGCGAGCTCGGCGTTCGGCGCGTGGACGTCGCCGACGTGGACGTGGTAGTCCTTCCGCTGCTCCTGGCGGAACACCTCGAAGCGCATGGTCAGTCCGCGGCCGCGCCGGTCACGCCGGCGTCGGCCTCGTCGTCGGTGATCGCCTCGCGGACCCACTCGACGGCCTCCTGTCGCCGCGCACGAGCCTCGATCTGCTCGCGCCCGGTCGGGAACTCGTTTCGCGCCACCTCGCCGAACTCGTCCCAGTCGAGGTCGTCGTTCTCGATCTCGTAGTGGTCGCGCTCGGCGTCGTACTCGACGCGCGGATACTCCGGAATCTCCAGCCCGTACTTCTCCGCCTTCGGGAGGTAGGCGTTGAGGAATGCGTTGCGGAGGTCGTCGTTGCTCATCGTCTTCAGCCCGACCGACTGCGCGAAGCCGCCGTGCGTCGACTGGTCGTCCGTCGGGCCGAAGAACTGCAGGATGCGCGGCCACCATCGCTCGAACGCCGCCTGTAACAGCTCCTGGTCTCGCTTCGAGCCGGTGGCGATCTCCCGCAGGATGTCCTCGCCGTGTTTGATGTGGAACCCCTCCTCGAAGCAGATCTTGTCGATGGCGTGCGCGTACGGCTCCCACGAGGTGCGCTTGAGAGAGGCCTGCCGGCGCATCGCCGCGCCGTCAACGAAGAACATGATCATCGGCAGCTCGTACCAGCTGTGCAGCGGGTAGTGGAAGCAGTTGAGGAACTTCCCGCGGCCGTCGGCGAGCTCGTCGAGCATTTCCTCGCGCGTCTTGACGCCGAGCTGTTCGGCCGCCCGGTAGAGAAGCTGCCCGTGGCCGATCTCGTCTTGCACCTGTGCCGAGACGGCGAGCTTTCGCTCCAGCGAGGGGGCCTGCCGGATGAACGGGCGTTCGATGAGCGCGCCCATGATCTCGGAGTTCGCGTGGAACTGTATCATCCGGGTCGCGGCCTCCCGATACTCTCGCGGCATGTCGTCACCGGGGCCGAACTCCCGCGGCCCGGCGCGTCGTTTCACTTCCTCGATGTCCATGCCCGGGAGTTCTCGCCTATCATCATGGTTCTTCACCCGTCTATATGGTGGTTTTATAAATAAAGCGCCGAACACGTTCCCATGATCGTCGAGTGCCTCGTCGTCGAGCTGGGCGTCGACGGGGACGGCTGTCCGCTCGCGGACGCGTCGGCTGCCGTCGGAGCGACCGTGGAGTCGGCGCCGCCGCTGCGCCGAGAGGACGGCAACGCACTGCTGCGGTTCTCCGCCGACTCCCCTGCGGTCGGCGAGGTCCTCGACGGCGACGACCGGGTCCGGTATCTCCACGCCGCGCGGACGGACGACCGGTGGAACTACCGCTGTCTCTCAAAACGCCGGTGTGTCGTCCACGACCTCGTGGACGTGGGCTTCCTCCCGGAGTCGCTCACCTTCCGCCACGGAACCGAACGACACGTCGGCGCGGTCGTCGGCCACGACGTGCTGGAGGGAGTGCTCGCGGCGGTCGGCGAAGCCGTCGGAGTCAGCGTCGAGCGCATCTCACCCCTCGGCGAGGCGGGGGATCAGCCGCTGGCGCGACGGTGGAATCTCACGCCGGCTCAGGGAGAGGCGATCCGGGCCGCACACGAGGCCGGCTACTTCGCGGTGCCGCGCGGCGCCGACGCGAGTGCCGTCGCCGCCGAACTCGGCATCTCGAAGTCCGCGTTCCTCGAACGGCTCCGGCGCGGCCAGGCAGCCCTGTTCGACCAGCTCCTGTGAGGGTCGTGGTTCGCGCTCTCGACCCCGTGGCTTCGTCTCGGACACGGCCTGTCAACTTCGTCTCGGAGGTGACCCCACAAACTTCGTCTCGGACACGGCCCGCGAACTTCGTCTCGGAAACGGACAGTTGATATATACAGCCTTCCACCGTGTCAGCAAGCAATGTCGCCGGAGGTCACGGTGATCGCGTCCGACGATTCGGCGCCACTCGACGAGGTCGCCGGGGTGGCCGGACTCGACCGCTTCGACGTGTCAATCGTGTCCGACGCGGCTGGGATCGACCCGGCAGAAGTCGGCTGTGTGGTGTGTACGCTCCGCGACGGGTGGGTCGAGGCCGTCGAGCGACTCCGTGCGGACGCGCCCGGCGTTCCGGTGTTGCTCGCCGGCGACCGCTCTGCGGGCGACGCGGCGCTCGCATCGCGGCTCGGCGTCGAGTTCGCGAGCACAGACGCCCTCCACGACACCGACGAAACGCTCGCGTCGCGGATCACGGCGGCGCTCTCCAGAGCGCCCGACGAGCGGACGTCAGCCACGACCGACGAGTCAGACCGGAACGAGCGCGCGCTCCGTGAACTCCACGCCGTCTCGACGGCCGACGAGGACTTCCCGACGAAGCTCCGGCGCATCCTCGACATCGGACAGACGTATCTGGGCGTCGAGGTGGGGTTCGCGACGGACATCGACACGGAGACAGAGCGGCTGCGGATGCTCGCGGTGACCGGCGACGCGCCATTCGCGGCCGGCGAGTCGTTCCCGCTCGCGCGGGCGTTCTGCAAGGAGACAATCGAGCGCGATGGGTTGCTTGCCGTCGCCGACGCGAACGCCGAGGGGTGGGCGGACGATCCGGCGACGGACTCGGGTCTGCAGTGTTATCTCGGCGGGTCGCTCTCTGCAAACGGGGAGCGCTACGGGACGGTCTGTTTCGGCAGCACGTCGCCGCGCGACCGACCGTTCAGCGACGCCGAGCGCGCGTTCGTCGAACTGCTCGTCGACTGGGCGAGCCACGAACTCGAGCGCGAGCGCCGCGAGTCGGAGCTGGCCGAGACGCGCGACCAACTCAAGACGGTGCTCGAACGCATCGAGGACGGCTTCTTCGCCGTCGACACCGACTGGCAGTTCACGTACATCAACGACACGGGGTACGAGATCCTCGAATCGGCGGTCGCCGACCCGGCCGACCGCGAGGCCCTGCCCGGCGCCGACCTCTGGACGGCGGTCCCCGACGCAGTCGGCACCGAGTTCGAAGCGCAGTACCGCAGGGCGATGGAGACCCAACAGCCGACGGAGTTCGAGGCGCGGTTCGGGCCGTCGGACGCGTGGTTCGGCGTGAACGCCTACCCCTCCGAGGAGGGCCTTTCGGTGTTCCTTCAGGACATCTCGGAGCGGAAGCGTCGCGAGGACGCACTCAGCACGCTCCTCTCGACCACGCGCGAGTTGATGGCGGCGTCGGACCGCGAGGCAATCGCCGACGTGGTCCGCGACGCCGCAGCGGACGTGATCGGGTTGGAGTACACGCTCGTCCGGCTGTACGACCGCGACCGAAACGTCCTGGTTCCGGCCGCGCGGAGCGAGGCCGTCGCGCGGGAGATGAGCGACCGACCGCTCTACGAGCCCGGCGAGGGACTGCCGGGTCGGGCGTTCGAACGCGGCGAGATGCTGACGTACGCTGGCGACGAGTCGGTGCTCCCGGGCGATCCGGGGATGCTGGCGAGCGCCTACTGTTTCCCGCTTGGCGAGCAGGGGACGCTGACCGTCGGGAGCTCCGAGTCGACCCCGTTCGAGGAGGACCGGCGCGCGCTCGCCTCGCTGCTCGCGGCCAACGCCACCGCAGCGCTCGACCGGGCCGAACGTGAAGCCCGACTCCGGCGGTATCGGGCCATCCACGAGAACGTCCGGGAGATGGTGTACGTCATCGACGAGGACGGGACGCTTCAGGAGTGTACGGACGCGCTGCTCGACCGCCTCGGCTACGACCGCGATGCGGTCGTCGGCGAGTTCGTCGGCACGTTCCTCGCGGACGACGCGCTGGCGACCGGTCGCGACTACCTAAAGACGCTGGTCGCGACCGACCTCGACGGGAGTCGGACGATAGAGACGACCCTTCTCACCGCCGACGGCGAGGAGGTCCCGGTGGACATCGAGCTGTCGCTGCTCGACACCGACGACGGGTTCGCCGGGAGCGTCGGCGTCGTCCACGACCGCTCGGAGCTGGAAGCGGAGCGGAGCCGCTTCGCCAACCTGTTCGAGCGCGAGCCGGCGGCCGTCGTCGACGCGGCGGTGACTGACGACGGCGCGGTCGTCCGCCGCGTCAACCCAGCCTTCGCGGATACGTTCGGCGTCGACCCGGATGCGGCCCCCGGACGCCGGCTCGACGAACTCGTCGCCCCTGCGGCCGACCGACTCGACGAACTCGCCGGGAAGGGAGTCGACGATCCGATCGAGATTGAGCGACAGACGCCGGAGGGGCTCCGGACGTTCCTGTTTCAGGCCGTCCGCTACGGCACGAGCGAGGACGGCCCGCTCGTCTTCGGCATCTACACCGATATCACGGAGCGAAAGGAAAGCGAGCGCCGCATTCGGATGTTGAATCGAGTGTTCAGACACAACATCGCCAACACGAACGGCGTCGTCACGGGGTATCTCGACCTGCTCGTCGACCGCCTCGACGGCGAGGCAGCCACGTTCGCGGAGAAGGCGCTCGAAGCGGCCACTCGGGTCGACGACATCGCCGCCTCGTTGCGGAAAATCGAACGCACAGTCGACCATCGAACCGGCGACGACACGAGCCCACTCTCCGAGATTGTCGGCGCCGCTGCGACGACTGCTCGCGACGCGTACCCCGCCCTCACCGTCGAGTACGACGTTCCGCCCGCTTCGGTCGGTGGAGGTGTCCTCCTCGAAACCGCGCTCGACGAACTCCTCGAGAACGTCGCCGTCCACGCCGGCGAGGCGCCCACCGTCGAGATCGACGGCCGCGTCGCGGACGGAACGATCACGCTCCGGGTCACCGACGACGGGCCCGGCATCCCGCGCCGCGAGCGCGAAGTTCTCTCGGGTGACAGCGACATCGACCAGCTCGAACACAGCCGCGGGCTGGGGCTCTGGCTCGTCCACCACGCCTCTGCGTCGCTCGGCGGGTCGCTCGAATTCGCCGACGACGGGCGGACCGTCGTCCTCGAACTCCCCGTCGTGGCGTGACTCACCGGCCGGCGAGAAACGAGGCGACGGCCGCGTCGACGCGCCGTCCGCCCTCGATGATCGCGTCGTGTCCCCACCCCGCCAGCCGCTCGTGTCGCGCGTCGAGCGCCGCAGCGGTCGCCGCGAACGCGTCGTCGGTGAAGAAGGGGTCGGCCGTTCCCCCGACGACGAGCGTCGGCACGTCGACGGCGTCGAGCCACGGCGTCGCATCGAACGCGAGCGCCGCCAGTAGCGTGTGCCGAACGTCGCGCGCCGGGGGGCGCCACACCGCGTCGAACGCCCGGACGGCGAGCGCACCGACCCGCCGCCGCCATCCGGTAACGACGGCGCGGACGCCGGCCCGGTAGAGCCGTCGCCACTCGCCCGCGGTCGCCCACCGCCGCCACGTCCCGAGCGACTCCCGACCGTGTCTCGAGAGTCGGGCGGCCGACAGGCCGAGGCTCACGGAGCGGATCCTGTCGTCCGTGCGCGCCAGCGCCAAGGCGAGAAATCCGCCCGCCGAGATGCCGAGCACGTCACATCGACCGAACGCATCGAGCGCGTCCCGCGTTCGGTCCGCCATCGCCGCGACGGTGTCTCCGACGCCGGTCGGCCGCGACAGGTAGGTGACGGTCCGTGGCGCGCCCGCGGCGCGACAGGCGCGTGCCTGCCGCCGGCAGTACGCGGCGAGGACGGCGTCGAACCACGGCTGGTCGCGCGCGCGGAGCAGCGGGTCGTTCACGCCGGGCAAGACGAGCAGCGGTGGCCCGTCGCCGTAGCCGACGTACGGGTGGCCGTGGGCGACGCCGACGTCGAGCCTGCCAGGGCTCACTCGTCGTAGCTGCGCTTCTTGAACAGGAACTTCATGTCTCCCTCGAAGACGCTGTCGCCGTCTTCGTTCGTGGTCAGGGCGTCGATCACGACCAGCCCCGCGTCGTCCCGGGAGTCGAGGTCTCGCTTCTCGGCTACCTCGAACTCCGCGGAGATCGTGTCGCCCACGTACACCGGGTTCTTCAGGTCCATGTAGTTCATCCCGAGGAAGGCGACGACCCGGCGCTCGACGAAGCCGCACCGGTGGACGAACCCGGTCGTCATGACGAAGGTAAAGGGTCCGTGGCCGATGCGGGCGCCGTACTGGCCGGCCTCGGCGTACTCGTCGTTCGTGTGGATCTCTTCCCAGTCGCCAGAGACGGCGGAGTACATCTCGAGGGCCGCGCCGGTCACGGTTCGTCCGGCGCTCTCGAACGTCTGTCCGACCGATAGCTCCTCGAAGTAGTGGGGCTCGTAGCTGACTGGCATACCCGCGCCTCGCCGCGGCCGGTGAAAAAGTTGCCGCGACTCTCGCCGTGCGACTCGGTGTCACATCGGAAACGCTTATGCCCCGGATTCCCGTTCACTCGGTGAATGACAGCGGCACCCGACCGCGTCCTCCGGGTCGACCTCTCAGAGCGGACGGTCGTGAGCGACCCCGTCCCGGAGCGGTGGCGGCGGCGCTACGTCGGCGGGAAGGGGCTCGGCGCGCGCTACCTCTACGAGGAGCTCCCACCGGGCGCCGACCCGCTCGGTCCGGAGAACGTGCTGTGTTTCGCGCTCGGCCCGGTCTCCGGGCTGTTACCCGGCGAGACACGATACGCCGCGGTGACGAAGTCGCCGCTCACGGGTGCGTTCCTCGACTCGTACGCTGGGGGTCGGTTTCCGAACGAGCTGATCGGCGCGCTCGGAGATCACCTGCTGTTGCTCGTCACCGGTGCCGCCGACGAGCCGGTCCGGCTCGTCGTCGAGGACGGGGACGCGACGATAGAACCGGCGACGCGGTGGGGCGACGACGCGGCGACGACCTGTGCGGCGCACGACGGCGCCGTCGCGTGTATCGGCCCGGCCGGCGAGCAGGGCATCTCCTACGCGACCATCGCCTCCGGGCCGAACGCCGACCACCACGCCGGTCGCGGCGGTGCGGGCACCGTGATGGGTGCAAAGCGGCTGAAGGCCGTCGTCGCGCGTGGGTCACCGCCCGAGGGGCTCGACCGACTTCGCGCCGAGTACACCGAGCGGTACGCGTCGGACCCGACCGGTCGCTGGCTGGCCGCGAGCGAGACGCTCGAGACCGTCGACTTCGCCGACGAGGCGGGGGTGTTGTCGAGCCGCGGCTGGTCGGAACGGGGCTTCGACGGCGCGGACGACGTCGGCATCGAGGCAGCGCGGGCGGCCGCGCACGGCCGGGAGCGCGAGGACGCGTCCGTCGCCGGCGGCTTCCGCGTCGACACCGACGCCGGCGAGACGGTCCCACGGGGCGCGACGGCGATGACGCTCGGTGCGGGCCTCGACATCGACGACTTCGACGCCGTCGCCGAACTCGGCGAGGTGTGCAACCGGCTCGGAATGGACCTCATCTCCGCGGGCAACGCCGTCGCGTGGGCCGCCCGAGCGAGCGAGGAGGGCGTCGTCGAGGAGGAGTACGAGTTCGGCGACCCCGACGGCGCCCGGGCCCTCATCGACGACATCGCGGCGCGTCGCGGGCCGCTGGCCGACGCGCTCGCTGAGGGGGTCGACGTCGCCGCCGAACGGTTCGGCGGCGAGGGCCTCGTCCCCACGGTGAAGGGGATGGAGCTGCCGGCGTACGACCCGCGCGGCGCGGCGAGCATGGCGCTCGCGTACGCCACCTCGGACCGCGGCGGGTGTCACCGACGCGCCCGCCCGGTCGAGCGCGAGCCGTTCGAGGGGCCCTTCTCTCCGGAGGAGGCAGCCCGCGCGGTCATCGACGCACAGGACACCCGCGCGGTCCGGTGGAGCCTCGTCGCCGACGACTTCACCGGCGAGACGCTCGCGGACGACGGCGCGGAGTGGCTCGACGCGGTCGGCGCACCACACGAGGGGATCGCCGACGCAGGGGAGCGCATCTGGAACCTCGTGCGGCTGTTCAACGTCCGGGAGGGGTTCGGCCGCACCGACGACACCCTCCCCGACCCCATCGACGCCGACGCGCTCGACACGCGGTTCGAGGCGCTGCTCGACGCGTACTACGACGCCCGCGGCTGGGACGACGACGGCGTCCCGACGGCGGAGACGCTCTCGCGACTCGACCTCGACCACCTGGAGCCATGACAGACAGCATCGACCTCGACGACATCGACGTACAGGACGACGAGGGTGAGGCGGGCCCGAACCGGGGCGACTGGCTCTGGCGGGCCGAGGGTGCCCCGGACGGGGAGCCTGCTGACGACGACGACGGACTCACCGGGGCGGACATCGGCGACAAAACCCCCCGCGTGCCGAGTGAGACGGACGGGAAGCCGGTCGGCATCCCGACGGACAGCGGCGGTGCCGGATCCGGAGCCGGCGCCGGCGTCGGTGAGACGAGCACGTCTGCGGAGCCCGACCCGGACGGGCCGAGCGAACGCGGCGACCCGAACACGCCGGGCGAGGGTGGCGATCCGAGCACCCCGAGCGACGGTGCCGACACGGCACCGGCATCTTCGGAGACAGAGGTGTGGGACGTAGACGAGGGCGCGGTTTCGGACTCCGCCCAGGCGGGCGAGGCGGGCGGGTCCGGACCGGTCGGAACGGCAGCCACGGACGCGACCGTCGCCGGCACGGCGTCGTCCGGCGGCGTCTCTGGGCCCGTCGCGTCGGGCGGGAGCGAGGGTGGCCCCCACGGCGGCGACGCCGACGAGATGACGCTCGCGTTCACCTACCGGGCGGCGCGCGCGTTGGACGACCCGACGGCGGCGTACGGCGACGCCAAGCAGTGGAGCGACTGGCTCGGCATCGTCGGCGACGTGCCCTCCCACGCGCTCAACAAGTTCCAGCGACGCCACACCATCGACCTCGACTTCTTCAACGGCGCCGGAACGCGACCGTCGGAGCGGCTGGCCGAAATCGGGCCGTCGTCGATGTTCTACGCCGACCGGCTCGTGCTCGTCGGACTCCCCGACGAGGCGGGGATGGAGCCGGCCGGCTGGGAGTTCCGGCCGCTTCCCGAGGCAGCCGAGAAGGCTGGCTGGGGGTACACCCTCCCCGATGACGGGAACTGACACCAACTATTATATCGGCGGGCCGTCGATAGGTGTGGTGACACATGGCTAGCGCACTGAACGCGGTGTACGTGGTCGCGGTCGTACTGCTCGCGGTGCTTGGGACGCTGTTCATCGCGAGCACCGACACGGCAGAAGACAGCCCGCGATGGCTCGAACTGTCGTCGGTCGCCATCGTCGTGCTGTTCATCGTAGCGATGGGCGTGCAGTTCCTCGGGTGACGGACGGTAGAGTTTTGACGACTCGGGTTTGAGCCCCACACAGGAGGCACGTTACCAATGAGCTTACGAACCGCACTTCAGAACTCGCGGATACTCACGTTCGGCATCATCGCCGGGTTCGTCTGGATACTGTTGAATCTGATAACCGTCGTCGGGGCGTTCGACTGGTACGCCGCGGCTGCAGGCGATTTCATCGGCCAGAACGCGGTCGGTGGCATCGTCGGCGTCGTCGTCCTGCTCGTCATCCTCGGCGGGTTCATCACCCTGTACTCCGAGGCGGGCGAGACCGAGCCGGCACCCCAATCGTGGCCCCCGTCGGAGTGAGATGACCTACTACAGCTGCGAGAGCTGTGGCCAGCTCATCGACCTGAACGAGTTCGAGGGTGGCACCCGACGGGAACGGTGTCCGGTGTGCGAGGAGACGACGGTGTGGACGCCGGAGTTCGAGGCCGACGAGGGGGTGTCGTTTTGACGCTCACCTTCGAGGTCAGCGACCGGCTGTACGCGGCGGCCGAGGAGTGGGCCGACCGCCGGCTGGAGGAGACCGACGAGGCGCTCGCGACGAAGGTGGAACAGTCGCTGCTCGAGATCGAACACCTCGTCTCCGGCGGCTACGAGGTGGAGTTCGAGGTGGACGGCAGGGAGATACGGTTCGAGCCGACAGAGGAGCTGTCGGCGTTCCTCTCGAAACAGGCGGGTGAGACGGGACTCACCGAGAGCGAGGTGCTGAAGCTCCACGTCGACCTGTACGCCAACACGTTCCTCGAAGAGGCGAAAGAGCAGGGTCGGCCGCCGGACGCGCCGCCGCCGGAGTGACCGGCGGTGGCCCCAGGAAAGACTTAACAAACAGTACGACGAGTGTTGAGACACGATGTCACACAAGGACAGCGGCTGGCGTCCGAAGGGTGCGACGGAGACGTTCAACGGGTTCGAGGTATGGGACCACGGCGTCTACCCCAACGAGATCAACGACGCCGAGGTCGACGGCGAAGTGAACCTCACCGACGAAGTCGACGACGCACTCGCCGAGGAGTAGCGACTCACCCGCCCGGAAACGCGCGTTCGTCCCGCGGCGGCACGTAGAAGTTCGCCCGCGAGACGACCCTGATGAATTCGAGGAGTCCGTTGTTCTTGCGGTCCTCGATCTCGGGATGTTCCTCGCGCACCCACCAGCCGTTCATCGCGTCGCGCACTTCCTCGAAGTCAGAGAGCCGCCGCTGTAAGGAGAGGAAGTGAACGCCGGCCTGCCCGCCGTCGACAGTGTTGAAGTCCCGGCGGAGCAGCAGCGGCTTTCCGTTCTTGCGCGCTCTGGCCGCCTTCTCGAAGTGGCCGATGACTCCCTCCTCGCGGGCGTGCTCGCGAACGTTGTTCGCGAACGGCAGCGAGTCCATCTCGGCGACGTCCTCCGCCGTCACGTCCGTCGAGAACAGCCGGTCGAGACGGTCCGACTCGGCCATCCCCCACCAGGCGTCGAGCGACTCGACGAGATGTGACAGATGCATCGTCGTCCCGCCGGCGTACGGACCATCCTGGATCGTCACCCGCTCTTCGGTCGCCTGCGTCGACTTCCGGCCGGTTCGAAAGCCCGTGAAGTTCGGCGCGTCGGCGGGGAGCTCCGACGGGAGTCCTTCCGCGTCGGCGTGCTCTGCGGGGAGCCCCTCACCGAGGAAGCCAGTTCGGCGCTGCTCGACGGTGAACACGTCGCCGAGCCGCGCGTCGACCGGTTCGTCGCCGAGGGCGTCGCTGTTTCCGAACAGCGCCTGTTCCGTCGCGGTCAGGTGGGAGGGGACGTCGCTCGCCACCACCAGTATCGCGTCGTAGTCCAGCAGCTCGGGGTCGTCGGTGCGCGACAGCACTTTGGGCCGCCGGACCGGCGACGCGTCGAGCGCGCCGAGCCGGTCGAAGTATCGGGTCCCCCAGCCGAGCATGTGGAGTACGCCCTCGGGGGAAAACTCGTGAGCGGCCTCCAGCGTCCGCATCGCCAGCTCGACCGTCCGCGCGCTCTCTTCGCTCGCCTCGGCGTCGAGCCCCAGCATGTACAGCCGGTAGTGCCGCGGGAGCAGGTGGTTGCCGACGGAGTCCGTCCGGAGCGCGTCGTTCCAGGCGTGTTGAGCCGGCGGGAGCGTTCCGGCTCTCGGATTCGGGGGCAGGTCGGCCGTCGGCGCTTCGGCCCGCTGTGCGAGGAATCGAGAGCAGCCGCTGAGGCCGGCCGCACCGGACAGGGCGGCGAGACGCCGGAGCAGTCCGCGACGCGTGCTCATCTTCTCGTCCGGCCGGAAGGACTACCGAGACAAAAGCGTTGCTCGGGTGGACGCAGAGACTTGGCCGGGTGGATCCAGAGACGCAGATTAGACGGGCGCAAGGACTTTGACTGCGCTGTTCCTGTACGCACCCATGAGAGGGGTCCTCCTGCACTCACAGACGGGCCTGAACCTGCCGTTTCCGGTGGACGTCGGGATCGCCGTGCTACTCGTCGGCCTCGCCGTTCTCGCTGTCGTTGGCTACGACGCGTACCGGCACTACACGTTCGAGGGGGGAACCTGATGGCGACTGAAAAGGCCTCCAGAACCGGCGTCGACGCGGCGCGCGTCCTCGGCTACGTGGAGTGGTCGGTGTACGTGCTCACGGCGGTGCTCGGGCTCTCGCTTCTCGTCGTCGGCTCTGTCGCGGTCATCGCCGCGATCAAGGGGTCGTGGCACTGGGCGATCCACCTCGAATCGACGGTGAGCTACATGGGGCTGTTCGTCAGCCGGCTGCTCTTCGTGCTGGTCCCGCTGTACGTCGCGATGCTCGTCGGACGCCGGGTGGTCGACCGTGCGTGAGGCCCTCTCGGCGGTCTCCGAAACGGTCCGCGAGCAGCCGTTCGGGGCGCTCGGCGTCGCCGTCGCCGTCGCGCTCTGTCTGGTCGTCGGGGGCGTCGGCGCCGTCGCGGTCTGGGCGGAGTTCGAACACACGTGGCGTTCCTTCTTCGTGATGGAACAGGTGATGGCGATGGCCGCGCCGGCGACGACGCTACTCCTCGCTGCGGTCGTCGTCGCCGGCCTCGGTTCCGTCGCGATGGCCCGGTAAGTCAGGCCATCTGTGCGACGAGTTCGTCTTCGAACTCGACGAGCCCCTGACACACTAGCGCCGCGGCGAGAAAGAGACCGTCGTCGGCCTCATCGCGCATGTCAGCGGCGAACGCGTCGATCCACTCCAGCAGGTGCTCGTCGAGGAACACCCGCTCGAAGCCGAACGCCTCCTCGTGGCCGGTTCGCTGCCGGTCGATGAGATAGCGGAGAAACGCCATCTCGACGGCGAGGAAGTCGTCCTCTTCGGGGTACTCTTCCGGGGAGGCCCAGCCGGCCGCGCCGTAGCTCCCCTCGACGGCCGCGAGCCCTTCGCCGATGAACTCCGTATCCTCGCGGTAGTACGTCTCGTGGGGTAACACGGGGGGACGGGGACCGACGAGCAGGCTGGTGTACTCCCGTTCGAGCTCGGTGTGGACCTCGTCGAGATCTCGGCCGCGGTTCCGTTCGCGCCACTCCCCCAACAGCTCGAACCCCTCGTCCATCGGGTCGTTCACCGACTCCTCGGGCAGCAGCACCCCGTCGCCGAGCAGCTCTCCGACGAACTCCTCGCTCGGCGTGTCCCAGAAGGTCTCGATGACAAAGTCGACGAGCTCGAGCCGCGCGTCGTACAGCTCCTCGTCGTTCATCGCTTCTCACCCTGATCGAACAGCAGGCGACCGCGACAGTCGCCGCAGTACTCGAAGACGCTGTGCTGTGCGTCGGGCGCGAGTCCGTCCACCACGTCGCCGACCTCGGCTTCGATCTTCTCGGCCGACGCGACGCTCGTGAACGGCTCGCCACAGCGGATGCACTCCATCATCTCGTCCTCGTGGACGGTCGTCCACTGCTCGCCGTCGTTGTGCTCCGGCAGAAGCGAGAGGTCGAGGCCGTCCTCCATCGTGATGGCCGTCTCCGGACACCCCTCCTCACAGAGGCCGCAGTTGACGCAGTGCTCGTGGTTGAACTGGAGCTCCCCCTCGTTCGTTCGCCGGATGGCGTCCGTCGGGCAGAGGTTCGTACACGTCGGTGTCAGCGTACAGGCGTCGTTCACGGTCATCACACCGAAGTCTTTCAGGCCCCGTATCTCTTCGCGTTCCGGCTCCGAGAACTCGAGAATCTGACGAACGCTCTCGAGAGTCCACCCGTGGCTGTCGAAGTCGGGATTCGGTCGCTCCTCGCCGTCACCGTCGATGCGACCCGTCGCCTCGTAGTCGCCGGCTGGAACCGGGGTGGCGTCGAGCGTCACCTCCACGAACTGTGAGAGCGACTCGGCGAACGCCGACGACTCGCCTGCCTCGGGGGCGAAGAATCCGACGCGGTCGCCGAGCCCGAGATCCGTCGTCGCGACGTTGAGCCGGCGAACCAGCTCCGCTTTCGGGTCCGGACCGGAGTGGAGACACGAGCCGCCGCAGCCGACGATGGCGACCCCGTCGGCGCCCGCGGCGAGCGCGTGCATCACGTGGGCTTCGCCGACCGTGTCCGTGCAGTTCACCTCGACCGGGAGGACGGGCGGATACTCCACGTCGTCGTGCCGGGCGGCTCGCCGGCCGTACGCGCGGAGCCGTTCCTTCGCTCGCTCCGAGCAGACGAACGCGACGACCTGCTCGTCGATTCCCGTCTCCCCGCCGGAGAACAGGCCGCTCTCCTCCTCGCTTTCGATCATCGTCTCCACCTCGCGGGCGATGCGCTCGTTCGACGGCTCGCGGAGCTTCGTCGCGCCGGTCGGGCAGGCGCTCGTACACGCCCCGCAGTTCTGACAGGCCGTCTCGTCGAAGGACACCTCGTCGATCGCCGGTCGGCCGACAGCGTCGTGCGGGCAGGCGTCGACGCAGGCGGTACACCCCTGCTGGCTCGACTCTCCGGCGGCACAGACGTCCATTTCCAGGTCGAGGAACTTCGGCTTCTCGATGCCGCCGAGATGCGCCTCCACGGCGGCGATGGTGCCCGCGTCGACCGGTCCGGTGTAGTAGCCGACGCGGCCGCCCCGGGACCGCGCCGTGCCGCCGGGATGGACGACCTGGTCGAACTCCACCCGTTCCGTGACGCCGTCGAGCTCGATGGCGTCGGTCGGACAGACGTCGACCCAGTCGCCGTCGGGCGCCTCCGGGTGGATGTCGACCGGGTACTCGGTGACCATCCCGTCGGGCCCCTCCCGGACGCAGTCCATGCAGTTGATGCAGTCGTCGGTGACCTGCGCCCTGATGACGAGTTCGAACTCGCCGAAGCGCCCGTCGACTGCGGCGACGTGGCCGCGTCGGACCTCCACGTCGCCGAGGTCTTCGACGTCGGCGAACTCCTTGCCGTCGGCAACGAGCGTCACGTCGGCCGTGTCCGCGAGCGCACGCGCCGTCTCGGCGTCCCCGACGACGGCGACGCGGTCGCCGGCCTCGGCCGAGACGGTTCGGGAGACGGCTTCCTCTTGGATCCCCGCGTGTTTCCCGTTGATGAGCCTGGCGGTCTTCTCGGTCGCCGCGCCCTCGTCGTGGACCCACGAACAGGTCTCGCGGTGGTCGACGAACGCCGTCGCCTCCGGGTGGAGGTCGTGGTCGTCCGCGAGCGATCGGATGCGCTCCTGACACGACGCGTCTGGCGTCGTCGCGATGATCTGATCGAGATCGTAGCCATCGATGACCTTCGACATCGCCGACCGGCCGTCCTGACAGAGGAGTTCGGAGCTGGCGACCACGTCCACGTCCTCGACGCCCTCTCTGACCCCTTCGAGGTCGATGTCGCACGTGCCCCCGCACGAGCAGACGAACGCGCCTACGTTCATTACCCGTGTCAAACTATGGCGCAGGTATATGAGTTGTGGACGCGGCGGTCCCGGTATCGAACGTTCGAAAAAAAGTTGGCGAATCTGCGAACGGATTTCCGTTTTCGACCCGGAACGAACGCCAGAATCCGGAGAAACGTGAAAGCGAAACTGAAGGACGTTTCGAGACACCCCAACGTTTTATTGTGTGTCACAGATAATGGCACAGACGTATTGCCATGGGACCACGGCACACACGAAGGGACAGGGCCGAGCGATCGGCACATTCGAAACGGGGTATCGCTGAGCTATGAGTACTACTGAGGGGCCACAGCCGGTCTCGCTCGATCTCGACCGCCGTTCGTTCATGAAGGCGAGCGCGCTCGCGGGGGCGGTCGCGCTCGGATCGGCCGGTACGGGCCACGCGTTGCAGTCGGGCGGCGAAGAGACGGACGGCACCGACACCGACACGGAGCTGACGAAGACGATCTGTAACTACTGTTCGGTCGGCTGCGGCTTCCACGGCGAACGGGACGGCGACTCCTTCGTCGGGATGGAGCCGTGGCACGAGCACCCGATCAACGCGGGCTCGCTGTGTTCGAAGGGCGCCGGCATCTACGAGACGGAACACTCCGAGAAGCGGCTGAAACACCCGATGGTTCGCCGCGACGGGGAGTGGCAGAAGCTCTCGTGGACCGACTCCTACGACCTGCTGTCGAGCGAGATCAAGCGGGTCTGGGACGAACACAGCCGCGAGAGCGTGATGATCCTGGGGAGCGCCCACCACTCCAACGAGGAGTCGTACGCGATCCGGAAGCTCGCGGCGTTCATGGGGACGAACAACGTCGACCACCAGGCGCGCATCTGTCACTCCACCACGGTCGCCGGGCTGGCGAACACGTGGGGATACGGTGCGATGACCAACACGGTCAACGACTACCGAAACTACGACCTCAACATCATCATCGGGCAGAACCCCGCCGAGGCACACCCCATCGCGATGCAGCACATCCTCGAGGGGCAGAAGCGCGGCGGGACGATCCTCAATCTCGACCCGCGGTTCACGAAGACGTCCGCGCACGCGGACGAGTTCATGCGGTTCCGTCCGGGCACCGACGTGGCGCTGATGATGGGCGTCATCAAGGTGCTCCGCGACAAACACGGCCTCGCAACCGACACGGCCGCGGACTTCACGGGGCAGAACATGCTCGTGGACCGCGTTCAGGGGTGGGAGGACGTCGACGCGGAGCTCGATCAGTACGACCTCGAAACCGTCTCCGAGGTCACGTGGGTCTCCGAGGACGACATCGAGCGGATCGCGGACCTCATCCACGAGAATCGTCCGCACGTCCAGATCGAGTGGGCGATGGGCGGCACTCAGCACAACAACGGGACGCAGAACATCCGGTCGTACGCGGCGACCTCGCTCGCGTCCGGTAGCTCTGCACGCAGCGGCGGCGGCCTACAGGTCATGCGCGGCCACGCGAACGTGCAGGGGGCGACCGACCTCGCGGTCGCGAGCCACATCCTGCCCGGCTACTACGGGCTCACGCCCGGCGGCTGGTCGTGGTGGGCCGACGTGTGGGACCTGAACCCGTACACCAGCGGCTCGACCTCGTTTGCGGACATGTACGACAAGTTCGAGGTCATGCCGCCGGACAAGTACGTCGAGCAGAGCGGCGACGAGGGGCTCTCGGCGGGCGACCTCCCGTCGAACTCGGACAACACGAGTGCCGACTCGCCAGCGCCGAACTCGATGATGTTCCAGAACGGGCTGACGGTAGCCCGCTGGTTCGAGGGCGCGCTCCCGCAGGAGGACCGGATGCAGGAGACGCCGATCTACCAGCCGGATCAGGTGAAGATCGCGTTCTTCTGGGGCCACTCCGCGAACTCCATCAGCGAGATGGGGAAGATGAAAGAGGGGATGGAGAATCTCGACCTGCTCGTGGTCGTCGACGTGTTCCCGTCGGTCGCGAGCGTCCTCCCCGACTTCGAGGACGGTCCGCCGATCCTGCTGTTGCCCGCGTCGAGTCAGTACGAGCACTACCGCTCGCTGACGAACACGCACCGCGCGACGCAGTGGTCCGAGCCGGTGCGCCCGCCGGCGCACAACTCGAAGCCCGACCTGCAGATCATGCAGGAGCTCGCCGACTCGCTCGGCTTCGGCGAGCACTTCGACTGGGGTTCGGGCTCCGAAATCCACAACGGGAAGTCCTCGTACGAGAGCGTCATCCGAGAGTTCAACCTCGGAACGATGACAATCGGCTACCGGCAGACGCCGGAGCGACTCCAGCAACACCTGGAGTACGACTACGCGTTCTCGAACGAGAACCTCCAGGGTGCCGAAGGAACGCCCGTCGAAGGGGAGTACTGGATGCTCCCGTGGCCCTGCTGGGGCGAAGACCACCCGGGGACGCCGATCATCTGGAACGACGACATGGACCCCAACAACGGGGGCCAGGACTTCCGGAGTCGGTGGGGCGTGCAGGCGCCGACGCCCGAGGAGTGGGAGTCGATGTCCGACGAGGACTACCCGCTGCAGAACACCGTCGACGCGGTCGGCGACCGCTACGAGAGTCAGGAGGATGCGCTGAGTCTCCTCCGGAACCCCTACACGCCCGAGTGGGCGAGCGTCGACGATCTCGCCCGGGACGGGATGATACACGGCGTCCCGGAGTATCCGGGCTGGAAGACGACGCCACCGAGCAGTCTGCTCAACCCGCGGGAGTCGACCCAATCGGACCAGCTCACGATCCCACAGCAGCACGCGCTCAGCAACCAGCACTCGGTGTACACCGCGGCGCAGGCGCTCGACGATCCGGACACCGGCGTTCCGGAGTTCGACGAGTACCTCGAAGAGAAGATTTCGCCCGGCGTCGACCCCTCCTTCTACGAGGAGTGGGACTACGAACAGCCGGACGCGCCGACCGGTCGCGGCCGCGCCCGCGCGGTCGTCTGGAACTTCCTCGACAAGGTTCCGATCCACCGGGAGCCTCTCGAGAGTCCGCATCCAGAGCTGGTGGAAGAGTGGCCCGCGAACGGCCAGCAGAAGAACTTCTACCGGCTCGACCAGAACAACGCGGTCGAGCAGCAGCGGGCCATGGACATCATCCACAACCAGGATGACGGCCCCGACCTCGACACCATCATGACCACCGGTCGGCAGGTCGAACACCAGGGTGGTGGCTCCGAGACGCGGAGCAACATCCACACGGCCGACCTGCAGCCGCACATGTACGCGGAGATCACGCCGAACAAGGCCGAGGAGCTGGGGGTCGACGGCGGCGACCTCATCATCATCTCCTCGACCGACCGCGGTTCGGTGTTGGTCAAAGCGCGGGTCACGGACCGCCCGAACGACAGGGAGGTGTTCCTCCCGTTCCACTGGGGTGGCGTGTTCAAGGGGCAGAGCCTCGAGGACAAGTACCCCGACGGCACGGCGCCGTACGCCATCGGCGACTCGGTGAACGCGATCACGTCGCGCGGCTACGACGTGGAGACGCAGATGCAGGAGACGAAGGTGTCGATGGTGTCCGTCGAACCGGCGACACAGGAACGGCTCGAGGAGCTCAACATGGACCCGGACATCGAGTTCCCGCAGGACCGCAACAACGTCGGCACGCAGAAGAGCTACGACGTGCGCGACAACTCGACGGTGCAATGAGGTGATTTAGCATGTCAACAGGAAACGAAATGATGCGTGACGGCGTGATGAGCGTCGGTGAGGGAACCCGCATCTTCCCGGATGTGGAGGCCTGCATCGACTGCGGCGGCTGTGTCGTCGCGTGCAAGCGAACGTGGGACGTCCCACGAGACGAACAGCGGATCAGCATCTCGACGATGCTCGAAGGGCAGGAGGCCGCGCAGGGCCTCAACACGAGCAGCGGCCGGGCGATGGAGCAGGGCAGCTCCCCCGGCGAAACAGCGGTGCCGATGCAGTGTTACCACTGCGAGAACGCGCCCTGCGTCTCGGTGTGCCCGACCGACTCGCTGATCAAACAGGAGGACGGGTTCGTCGACGTCCGTGACGACCTCTGTATCGGCTGTCAGTACTGTCTGTCCGCCTGTCCGTTCGGCGCGCCGCAGTTTCCCGGCTCCGACGACGGGGCGGCGAGTCTCGTCGGCAACGGCGGCACGATGGACAAGTGTACGATGTGTACCGAGCGGCAGGAGGTCGGAAAGGGTCCGGCCTGCGCCGAGGAGTGTGCGACCGACGCAATCCTCGTCGGGACGCCCGACCAGATTGCGGACGAGCTGGAACACCGCGACAGCGGCGTGTTCTTCAACGACGAGGCGATGGACATCATCTTCGGCTCCGACGCCGGTGAGTTCGAATGACCGACGGCGAGCTCCCCGAGGTGTCGGGGTACAAACGCTCACACGTCGTCGTCAGCGCCGTCGTCGGCATCGCCGTCGCTCTGCTGTCCGTCTGGTGGGCACAGGGGTTCAACGTGTTCTACGAGTCGCTGTACCGCGTCAACCCCGGCACGGGCGCGGCCGACGGCATCGGTGCCGACTGGGTGGCCGGCAACTCCATCCCGGCGCTCGACTTCCTCATCGCGTTGATCCACGCTGCGGACGTTATCCTCGGCCTGTTCATCCTCGTGCTCGTGTTCCTGCACTGGGCGGCGTTCCGCCGGCTCGCGGGGAAGATGCGCCAGCCCGGAGAACGGTCGACCGACGCGGTCGCGACCGACGGCGGCGAACCCGGAGGTGACGAGCGATGAGCAACTTGGACCACGGAAAGTTCACGCGGGTGACGACGACGTTCCACTCGCTTCTGGCGCTGGACGTGTTCCTGCTGTTCTTCAGCGGCTACGCCATCATGTTCAACGACGAACTGTGGTGGCTGATGGAGCTGATGGGCGGCGCGGCTGGCGTCTCGGCGGTCCACCGGGTCACCGGTATCGCGCTCATCGCGCTCATCTTCTTCTGGGTCGTGCTGCAGGTCATCTCGCCGACCGGCCGGAGCAACTTCCGGGAGATTCTCCCGGGGAAGGGCGACGTCGACGCGTTCATCCAGGACGTGCAGTTCATGCTCGGCCGAGCGGACGAGCGCCATCCGAACGCGCGGCAGTTCGGCGGCTACAAGGCCGACGAGGTGCCGCTGCTGTCGTACGTCGGCAAGGGCGTCGTCTTCATCTTCTCGGTGGAGCTGACGCTGCTCGCGGTGTCCGGGCTGCTCATCTGGAGCAAAACCGGTCTCGCCGCGCTATTCCAGACGAAGGCCGCTGCGGCCGCGTTCGTCACGTTCCACGGCCTCCTCGGCGTCATCATGCTGATGGGGGTCATGTTCCACGTGTTCGAACACGGGATGCACCCGGCCTTCTACCCGGTGGAGACGAAGGCGTTCATCCCGCGGAGCCTGGTGCCCGAACGCCACGGCGACGACGACCCGGAGACGACCGGCATCGAGCGGCTGACGCTGTCCGCCTCGTGGGGGAAGGTATCGACCGTGTTCGGAGCGATGACCGTCATCGGCATCGTCTCCGTGATGATCGGCAGCATCTTCGACGAGGGGTATCCGGTCCCCCGCGAGCTTGCCATCGGTGGCGGGCCGTCGAATCTGCTGTTGACGGTTGGTATCAACATCGGCATCCTCGTGCTCGGCATCGGGCTCGTGCTGTCGATGTACGGCAACGTGCTCCGCCTCCGCTGGGAGCGGCAGCTGGAGGAGCAGGAGCGCACGGGCGGCGAAGGCGGTGACGTCGGAACGGCCGACGACTAGCTCGCGACGTCGTTTTTTACTCCACCAACTTCGCCCCTTCCGAGGAGAGCTCGACCGTTACGTCCTGTCGCGTCTGTTCTTGTATCTGGTCGAGGTTGCGCGTCAACACCGTGAGGATGTCCTCCGGTTCCGGGTAGACGAGCATGTTGCCGTCGTCGTCCTCCATCACGAGCTGCGTGTCCGAGAGCGCGACCTGCTTCCCCTCGATGCTGGCGACGATGACGGGGAGCGCCTCGGCGCCGCCGGGGTCGCCCTCCTCGACGCGCGTGATGTAGATGGCTTCGAGGCCGATGAGGTCTTTGTACTCGCGGACCTGCCGCGCGCAGTTCACCATGTCCTGCGTGACGGCGGTCTTCTGTGGGTTGCCGTGTGTCCCCTCGTAGCAGTGTTTGCACACCCGAAGTTCGATCCGCATACCCGGCGTTGCCCCCCGACCGACTTGACTTGTTGGGTCGCGACGAACGGCGTCGCCGCGTTCAGTCGTCGGCGGGTGCGGCGGTGCCGGCGTAGCCGATCTCGATCTCGCCGGCGTCGAGTTCGGCCTCGATCTCGCGGGTGGCTTTCACCATGTTCTCCATCTTCCCGTAGGCGATCTCGCGGGGGAGCAGCTTCAGCCCGCAGTCCGGGCTGACCGTGAGCTTCTCCGGCGGGACGACCTCGAAGCCGCGTTTGATGTTCTCCTTGATCTCCTCGACGGGCTCCACCTCGGCGGTGTGGGCGTCGACGACGCCGAGTGCGAGGTCCGGTTCGAACTCGCCGTCGGCGAACACCTCGATCTGCTCGTAGTCGCCGTTACACAACTCCACGTCGAACTCGTCGATGGGGAACTCGTTGATTTCCGGGTACACTCGGGAGTAGTCGCCGTAACAGACGTGGAGGCCGATGCGGACGTCGTCGTCGATCCCGTCGACGATGTGTTCGAGACACTCGCCGACGATGGCGTGGTCGTCCGGCGTCGTCGCCAGCGCGGGCTCGTCGATCTGGATGTAGCGTGCGCCGGCCTCGACCAGCTTCTCTACCTCCTCGTTCACGAGGTCGGCGAGGTCGTAGGCGAGCGCCTCCTCGTCCTCGTACGCCTCGTTGAACGACCAGTTCGCGAGCGTGTACGGGCCGGTGATCGGGACCTTGACGGGCCGGTCGGCGACGCCCGTGGTGAACTCGAACTCGTCGACGAGCCACGGCTCGTCGTACGCGACCTCGTCGACGACGGAGGGCTTGTCGAAGTAGTTGTGGCCCCACACCTTCACGGGGCCGTTGAACTCGTAGCCGTCGATGCGGTGGGCGAAGAACTCCACCATCTCGTTGCGGCGCATCTCGCCGTCGACGACGGCGTCGAGGCCGGCGCGCTCGTGTTCGTTCGTGATGACGCGTGCGGCGTCGTCGTGTGCCTCGTGGAGGTGCTCGTCGGTGAAGTCGTACTCCTCGTCGGCGTGGATGTCCTCGGCACGGTTGAGCCACTTCGGCTTCGGGTACGAGCCGACGACCGTGGTGAGCAGGAAGTGGTCGGTCGGGTGGTCGGCGGGACGGAACTGCTCGCGGTTCTCCGTCATGCTTCCACCTCCTCGAGCTCGGTCGCCGCGGCGAGCGCCTCGACCTTTGCCGTCGCCTTGTTCACGGGCAGGTAGAACAGCTCCGTGTTCGCGGTCAGGTAGGCGGTGTCGAACTCCGCCGCGATCTGCCCGTCGAACCACGCGAACCGCTCGCGGACGGTCTCGGGCGACTCGACGAGCGTGTTCTGCCCGTCGACGACGCCGAGCGAGACGGAGTCGGTCGTGCCGTACTCCTGTGCGTTGTAGACGTTCTGTTCGTGGTCGGCCACGAGGTCGAAGCCGATGGCGTCGACGTCGGCGTCCATGAGATGCGCGTAGGTCTTCTCTTCGACGGCGCCGTAGACGGGCTGGACGACGACCTCGGCGTCCGTCGCCGCGGCGACCGTGTCGAGGGCCGCGCTCGCGCGCTCGTCGACCCCGTTGGCCGGCGCAGTCTCGACGAGCGACGGCTCGAGCAGGAACAGCGTCTCGTGGTCGGGGAACGCGTCGACCTCTGCAGCAAGGAACTCGGCGACCGCCTCGAGGAACTCGTCGCCGTAGTGTTCGTCCGTCGCGAGATCCGAAAGCGTGTACGGCCCCGGAAGGGTGGTCTGCAGGCCGCCGTCGACCAGCGCCGCGGCCGCATCGAGTTCCGCGGCTACGTCGCCGCTCGGCGTCAGGTCGCCGGTGACGACCGGCTCGCGGTAGAAGTTGTTGTTGTCGTAGTAGCGGACGATGCCGCGGGTCTCGACCGCGTCGTGGACCGCGAGCGGGTGCGCGAGCATGTCGTCCCAGCGACCCTGTCCTTCCGTGACCCGGTCGAGGCCGGCGTCGGTCTGCGTCTCCACGAGCTCCGTGCGAACTTGGTCGTACGCGTCGGCGATCGCCGCCCCCTCGTCGCCGGAGACGAGGTCGGATTTCTGGTGGCCCTTCAGGTCGGAGAGCTCCTCTTTCGCCCAGTCGGGAAGGGGGAACAGTCCCGGTGTCGTCGCGACTAACTCCGTCATTACCTCGACTTCGTCATGCCGACGCTTAATATTTATGAAGCAGTTTAATGTTCTGCGGTAATCGACAAAGCCGCGAGTCGCTCGAACGGGTACGATTCCTCGCGGACCGTACGCGCCGCAAGCCCCCGGTTGGCCGCGTAGGCGGCGACCTCGTCGATATCGGTCAGCGTGGAGACCAACAGGAGCGCCGCCCCGCCGGGGGCGAGCACGCGGCCGACGTCGTCGAGGAACGGCTCGATGACCGCCCGCCCGGACTCGCCGCCCGACAACGCCCGCTCCATCCAGTCGTCGCGTGCGGCGTCGGAGTCAGCAGGGAGATACGGGGGGTTGAACACGACCCGGTCGAACGAGCCTGCCCGGAACGGCCGGGTAAGGTCGCCGCGGACGACCGGGAGGTCGATGCCCTCCTCGCGGGCGTTCGCTCGCGCACGGCGGCAGGCGTGGGGATTCACGTCGCTCGCGCAGACCGAGGCGCCGGTCTCGGCAGCGATACGCGCCGCGACGTAGCCGCTCCCGGTGCCGACGTCGAGCACGCGATCAGCTGCGTCGACGCGCTCGACTGCGACCGACGCGAGGAGCCGCGAATCCTCCGCGGGCTGGTACACCTCGGTCTCCACTCCGCGACGCTCGGCCAGGTCAGTCACCGTCATCACCCTCGACGGGATCGACGGCTTGCTCCGACTGCTCGGCGGAGTCCGCTTCGCTCGCGCCGTCAGCGACGGATTCGTCCGGCTCGGCAACCCTGTCGTCGACTCTGACGGGCGGCTGTTCGCGCCCCGAAAGCACGCGCTGCGGGAACGGAATCTCGATACCCTCGGCCTCGAAGGCGGCCTTCACAGCCTCCGCGACGGCGTTTTGCGCGTCCCACTTGCGCTGGATCGTCGGGTCGGAGATCCAAAATCGGAGCGTCAGTCCGACGGCGCTGTCTCCGAACTGCTCCACGACGACCTCCGGGGTCGGGTGGTCACGAAGCTCGCCGAGCCCGTCCATCGCCTCGGCGGCCACCTCCATCGCGCGTCCGACGTCCGTGTCGTAATCGACGCCGACGTCGAGCTGGACGCGCAGGCGGCCGCTGCGCGAGCGGTTCGTTATCGGAGAGTTCGTCACCTCGTCGTTCGGTAACATTACGAGCTCGTCGTCGAACGTTCGGAGCTGCGTGTTGACGATCGAGATGTCGGTGACCGTCCCCTCATTCCCCTCGATTTCCACCCAATCACCGACCTCGAAGGGCCGCGAGAAGAGCAGAACGAACCCCGCGAGGACGGCCCCGAGCGTCTGTCGTGCCGCGAGCCCGATCACGACGCCGAGCGCGCCGGCAGACAGGAGGATGTTCGACACCGGGACGCGCCAGAGGATGACGGCGAAGATGACCGCGGGCAGATACACCAGTATCTGCGCGACGTGGTGGAGTATCTCCCGCTGGTGGTTCGAGATGGCGTCCCGCCCGGCACCGATGCCGATGGCGCGCTTGGTGAGTCGGGTGATGGTGTAGGCGACGCCGAAGACCAGCAGCGTGATGAGCGCCTTCACGCTGTCCTCGGCGGTCGGTCTGACGTCGGTGTACGCTCCGATGACCACGTCGCGGACGTTCCACACCTCGACGAGCTGGATTCCGACTGCGATGGCGACGAGGGTGAACGCGACGGCCTGTGCCGCCTCGGCGGCGTCAGCATTCACGTGGGCTTTCAGTCGGGGGCCCGCAGCGTACGCGAGAGCGGCTGTCGCCGCCAGCGCGCCGACGAGCAGCGCCGTCGCGGTCAACTGTCCGGTGGTGGTCAGCGGCGCGAACATCTCACTCGGGTGCTCCGTGCTTCCACGCGAGCGCCGCGAGCTCGGCGAACTCCGCGGGCGTCACCGTTCCGGCCCGTTTCGACATGAGCGACTCGTCGGCGGCGTCGACGACCGCGCTCGGATCGCCCAGCCCGGAGATGTGTGCCGTGTTCCGGACGGCGTTGCGCATCGTCTTGCGCCGCTGGGTGAAACACGCCGTCACGAACGAGAGGAAGAAGTCCTCGTCGGGCACCTCGTACGCCGGGTCGCGGGGGGTACAGCGGACGACCGCGCTCTCGACCCGGGGCTGTGGCTCGAACGCCGTCGCCGGCACCGTCTCCACGACCTCGACCTCCGCGTAGTGGCCCGCCGTCACCGAGAGCCGGCCGTACGCGTCCTCGCCGGCGTCGGCCGCCATCCGGTCGGCGAACTCCTTTTGAAACATCAACACGAGCGGGCGCTTCTCCGGAAGCAGCCGGAAGGCCACCTCCGAGGAGACGCCGTACGGGAGGTTCGAGACGCAGGCGGTGAACGCGGGGAGCTCCACGTCGAGCGCGTCCCCGCCGACGACGGTGAGCCGGCCGGAGTCGATCTCCCGCGCAAACTCCTCGCGGAGGAAGGCGACGAGGCCGCGGTCGCGCTCGACGACCGTGACGTGGTCGCCGGCGTCGAGCAGCCGGTCGGTGAGCGCGCCGGTCCCGCCGCCGATCTCGAGCAGGTGTCCGCGGTCGGCGTCCGCGGGCAGATACGACGGGATGCGGTCGAGCACGCGGTCGTCGACGAGGAAGTGCTGGTCCGCGTCCGGATCGCCGCGCTTGGCGCGGCGGATGAGCGCGTTCGGGTCGCGGTGCGGTGTCACTACCGCATCGTTCGACAGCCCGATAAAAAGCCTTCACGGGTCCCGCCGCGGCGCGTCTACGCCGCGTGTTCGTCGCCGCGGACGAAGATGCGGTACTTCAGGTCCTCCTCGCGCAGTTCCTCGATGATGCGCTCGACGAGCACCTCGCGGGGGTTGTGGAGCCCGGAGACGCGCTCTTCGATCTCCTCGAAGGTGTCGAACGGCTCCCGCTTCCGCTCGTCGAGCAGGTCGTTCCGAAGCTTCTTGCCGATCCCCGGCAGGAGATTCAGCTGGTGGAGCCGAAGGGTTATCGGCTGTGCCTCGTTGTAGAACTCGACGAACCGCTCCTCGTCCGCCTCGAGTAACTCCTCGACGGCGTACTCCAGCTCGGAGCGGGCCGCACTCGAGATGTCGTCGAAGCCGACGCGGCGAGCCGCGGTGACCGCGTCCCGTTCGGACGGCGGCTCGACGACGAGCCGGTCGCCGACGAGCACGCGTTCGTCCTCCTCGAGCGTGAGTTCGTACAGGCCGAACTCTTCGATGCCGAGGGCGTAGGCGAGTGGGTCCTTCTGGTACTGCGGGCGGGTGTCGTCCGGCCGGCCGTTCGGCAGGGAGTCAAGCACGACGGCCTCGACGCGCTCGGCGCTCCCGGAGTCGGTCATACCACGGGATACACGGAGAGCGTATTTAAATTCCGGCGTGCCTCAGGCGTACTTGGCGACGACGTCGAGGACGTCGTCGAGCTCGTCGCCGGACAGCGAGTAGCGCTCCTGTGCGTAGATGGAGCGGAGTTCGTCACGGTCCGCTGGCAGCAGGTTCGCGATCTTGTACGCGGTCGCCTCGTCGACTTTCTCCAGCTCCTGGAGCTCGTCGACGAGCGCGCGTGCGTCCTCGGCCGAGAAGGCGGCGAACCGGTTGACGTGCTCGATGGCGCGGGCGAGCTCGTACGGCATCTCCCGGTCGTCGTCGAGCGCGCGCTCCTCTTCGATGACGGCGAGGTCGTCTTTCACCTCGCTGACGGTGAGGTACTCCTCGTCGACGATCTCCTTGAAGATGGTCATCTACTCGTTGTCCTGTCGACGGAGGTGTGCCGGGTTGGCGATGACGGTCTTCTCTTTCCCCCCGTCCGTGATGGTGACCTTGTACGCGCGACCCTGCTTCGCGTCGACCTCGCCGGTCTGGCCGTTGAACCGCGGGTGGAACCGTCCCTTGGGGACGGACGGATCGATGCGGAGGTGGACCTTCTCGCCCGGCTCGTACTGCTCGACGGAGCGCTGCGGCGGGGACGTGCCCCGCTCCCGGGGTTTGTTCTTCAGCTTGTTTCGCGTGCCGTGGAGCGGACCGTTGGAACTCGGCATAGTCGTACGACTCCGTTGTCCACTCAGCGTTATAAAACGTGCGTTACGCGGGTCGCGGCCGGCGGCCCCGGACGGGCCGGTCGTCCGCGATGCACATCCACGCACCGCCGGCGACGACACGGATATACGCGCCCGCGTGGAACTCCGATCATGAGCGAGGAGCCCGACGGCGAACGAATCGAAACCCGCGCGATCCACGCCGGCCAGGTGCCCGACGAGGCGACCGGCGCGCTGATGACGCCGATCTACGCGAACTCCACCTACGAGCAGGACGCGCCGGGCGAGCACCGCGGCTACGAGTACTCCCGCACCGGCAACCCGACGCGCAGCGACCTCGAGGCGAATCTCGCGTCGCTCGAGGGCGGCAGCTACGGGCGCGCGTTCGCGTCCGGGATGGGAAGCATCAACACCGTGTTGAATCTCCTCTCTGCGGGCGATCACGTCGTCGCGAGCGACGACGTGTACGGTGGTACCCACCGTCTCTTCACCCAGGTGTACGAGGAGTACGACCTCTCCTTCTCGTTCGTCGATACGACCGATTCCGAAGCGGTCCGGGACGCGGTCCGGCCGGAGACGGAGCTCTTGTGGGTAGAGACACCGACGAATCCGCTTCTGCGAATCGTCGACATCGCGGCAATGGCCGAGGTCGCCGACGCGGCGGAGGCGCTGCTGGCCGTGGACAACACCTTCGCGACGCCGTATCTCCAGCGGCCGCTCGAACACGGCGCCGACGTCGTTTCCCACTCGCTGACGAAGTACCTCGGCGGCCACTCCGACGTGGTCGGCGGAGCGCTCGTCACCGACGACGAGGACCTCGACGAACGCATCGGCTTCCACCAGAACGCCGTCGGGGCGACGCCGGGCCCGTTCGACTGCTTTCTGGTGTTGCGCGGCACCAAGACGCTCCCCGTCCGGATGGAGCGCCACTGCGAGAACGCGCGACGGCTGGCCGCGTGGCTGGCCGAGCAGCCGGCGGTCGAGCGCGTCTACTATCCGGGACTCGAATCACACCCGCAACACGACCTCGCGGCCCGACAGATGGACGACTTCGGTGGAATGCTCTCCGTCGAGCTGGACGCGACGCTGTCGGAGGCGTCGACGGTCGTCTCTGAAACCGACGTGTTCATGCTCGCGGAGTCGCTCGGCGGCGTCGAGAGCCTCATCGAACAGCCGGCGGCGATGACCCACGCTGCCATCCCGCCGGAGGAGCGGGAGGCAATCGGGCTCTCCGACGGACTCGTCCGCATCTCCGTTGGCATCGAACACGTCGCGGACCTCGAACGCGACCTCCAATCGGCGTTCGCCGCCGCCGGACTACAGTAGCTGCTTCAGGTGGGGCTACCTGGATGACAGACCGACGAGCCATCCCGAAGGGAATCGCTAGCGAACAGGCGACGCAGTCGATTTCCCGTGTGGTGCCTCGCGCTCCCGCCTCGACCGACACGGGGCTGTTGGTCAGGTCACGCCGCGGGTGGCCGCGGCTTCGAATAAAAAGGTTCGCGAGCAGCGGGCCTACAGCCGACCCTGCGACTCGACGGCGACGGACTCGACGCCGTCGACGCCGTTGAACGCTTCTTCGACGGCCTCGCTGCCGCCGGCGTCGTCGGGGACGATGACCGTCGGGAGCAGGGCCACGAGGCCGAACGCGACGTCGTCGCGCTCGAAGCCGTTGATCTTCGCCCCTTCGGGGAGCGACGCCTCGAGGCGGTCCTGCAGCGCGTCGAGGTCGACCTCGGGACTCTGCGGCATCACCTTGAGCTTGACTGCGACCTTCCCCATGGTTACGGCCCCGTGAACCCGCAGTCCGGGCACTCGTAGAGGTTGCTCTGCTTGCGGCACTTCGAACAGCGGTAGATCATGTGCCCGCAGTCGGGACACTTGAATCGGGCTGCGGCCGTCCCGGAGATGTTGATCCCACAGGAGACGCACTTGCGCGCCCGCTTCTGCTCGGTTTCGCTCATACCACACGGTGCGGGACCGGCGGGTTTAACGCTTTTCAAAAGTGCCCCGTCACCCCGACACGGTTCGCATCGCGTCGACCAGTTCCTCCGGCGTCGCGTCCATGAGTTCCTCTTTTCCGACGACGAGCCGCTGGCGCGGTCGGCCGACGGAGTCCGAACGCACCTTCTCCGTCTCGACGAGGCCGATCTCCTCGAGCCGACGCTTCGACTGCGAGAATTTCCCGACGCTGGCGACGCCGAACGACTCCCCCCACCGGTTCAGTTCGTACGACTGCTCGCCGTGTTTCGCAGCCATGAGAACGAGCAGGTCGACCGGATCGACACCGTCGTCGTTGCGGACGTCCGGCACCGCGAGCGCCCGCTCGAAGTCCTGCCGGAACTCCCCGCCGAACTCCCCTTCGAGCGAGTCGAGGAACTGCGAGCGCCGGAACGTATCGAGGTCGTAACTCGTCGCGTCGCCCCAGCGTCGGCCCGCAGCCTTCCGATACGCCTCCTGGAACGTCTGGTCCGTGACGCGAACCGTCGACGTTTGACAGGGTACGCCACGGAGAATCGGAAAGACGGCGTCTTCGGTCACGACCACCGGTTCAGGGAGCGACGGCTCGTCCGTCGTCCGGAGCTCCACGCCCGCCGACGCTCGGAGATCGGCGAGCGTCGTCGCTGCGACGAAGTCACGCTTTGCACGCTTCGCTGCCCGGGGAGTCGTCAACAGCCGCGTCTCCGACGGCCGATTCTGCTCGGGGAGGTCGTGGAGCGCGGCCACTGCTGCGAACAGCAGACGGGCGTTCGTACACGTCACCGTGACGGTCGACGCGCCGTCGAGCACTCGCTCGATGACGGCGGCCGGCTGTCCGGTGGTAACATCCTCTGACACGACTGTGCGTAGCCAGGGTGGCGATTTGAGGTTTTCGGGCACGTGCCGACTGAAAATCGCCTTCGCTTCGGTCCCCCGTGTTTATTAGATGCGACGGAGTGAAACGGATCATGCGGGCGCGCGTTCACATCGAACGGGAGAACGAGGAGCGATACCTGCTACTCGACCCGGCGATGGGCCACCGCGTTCCCGTCTCCGGCGTCACGACGGCCCCGGAACCGACCCATCCGGACGGCGTCCCCGCACCGGTGAGCGCGGCGTGGCGCTTCACCGCAGAGCGACTCGAGTTTCCGTCTGGTGCGGCCATGCTCCGGACCGACGACGGCGTGCTCTCTTCGGGAAGCGTCACCGATTCCGTGACGTGGACCGGCGAGGCGCTCGTCGAACTCGACCTCGCGTGCAAGGTGTATCTCACGGGAACCGGAACGGTACGGATCAGTTCCTCCTCGGAGGCCGCCGTCGTGTCGTTCGACGAGCCCACGCGGGTCACGCTCGGCGCCCGGTCGTACCACACCGCGCCGGCTGGAACCGTCACGACGACGCCCGATCCGTCCGGGCTAGCGTGGGCCGTCTCACACTTCGGCGGGGCCGTGATGACGATGTCGCCGGAGCGGTCGTTTCCGACGCTACGCGGCCACCCGCCCCTGGTCGAACTCGGCGACGAGCGGTCGGCAGACGCCGAAGTGACGCAACCGGAGTCCGACGTCACGCTGGAGGTGGCTCCCCGCGTCGACGCCGTTCTCGCTGCGGCACCGCTGGCGTACTACCTCGCGACTCCGCTGGAACTCTCCGACGACCCGGGGCTGTGCGCCGCCGGCGAGCAGGTCTGCCTTGGAGAGGATGGGATTTCACCAGAACGACTCCTCCGACACGTCTTCGTCTGTGACGTCGCGGCCCGACAGTACGGCTTCTACGACATCGAGGTACGGGAGGGGCAAGCCGTCGATCACCTGCTCGACTTCGGGACACTGTACGAACTGCCACACGCTGAGCGGCTTGGCGCGTATCTAACGGCGCCGATGACCGAGACGCTTCCCCACGCACCGGGGTGGCCGATCGTCGCTCACACTGCACCGACGCCCGAGTCCATCGAACACCTTCCGTCGCTCGTCCACGAGCTCGCGGCGATCCGGCCGACGCGCCCTGAGACGTACTCGGGGACGGAGGCGCGATCCGTCGCCCTCGACCGGTTCATCGAAGACGATCCGAAACGAGGTGTTGCACGGGTGTTCGACAGATACGACGAGTTCGTCGACCTCCCGGAGACGGATGGGTTCACCGACGTTTGGGTCGGCGACGGCATCCCGTTGAACGCCGGGAAGTCGGTTCTCGCGGGCTACGAGCACAACCGCGACGGGACCGATTGCGACGCGGGCGACGATATCCAGGTCCTGGTCGTCTGCAACGACCCGTCGATGGCCGACGAGGCGCTCGCGGCCCGGGAGAACTATCGGCGCCGGGACGACCTTCCGTTCGACGTCGAACTCCGCGAGGACGTAACGACCGACCGGCTTCGAGACCTGTTCGAACGGGGGTGCGACCTCTTCCACTTCATCGGCCACGCCACCGGCGCCGGACTGGGGTGCCCTGACGGCTACCTCGACGCGACGACGGTCCCGTCGGTCGGCGCAACGGCTCTGTTGCTCAACGCCTGTCAGTCGTACCCCCACGCCGTCGAACTCGTCGAACGAGGTGCGAGCGGTGCCCTCGTCACCCTCGCGGACGTCGGGAACGACGCCGCCTTCGAGATCGGCACGCAGTTCGCCCGGATGCTGAGCCGAGGCTACCCGGTCGGCGTTTCACGCTCACTTCTTCGGCGGGCGACGACGCTTTCGGGGGTCTATACCGTCGTCGGTGACCCAGGTACGTCGGTCGGGCAGGCGGTGGACGTCTGTACCGTCAACACGGTAGGGCGGCAAGATGCGGAGTATCGCCTCGAAGAGCAGCGAATCGCCGTCGGGCAGTTTCAACTGGGCGCGATGGTTCAGTCGACCGTGTTCGATTCGACCGCAGTACTCGCAGCGGGCGACCCCGTGGTACGCTCGTGTACCGAAGCCGAACTTCTCGATGCGCTAAGAGCCGAGGATACCCCGGCCTTCGTCGACGGCGAACTCCACTGGAGCGGGGACATGACCGCCGAGGACCTCCCGTAACGGAGCCTCAGCTCCCCGGTAGGATATCACCGAGTGCCGCCCCGATGGACATCGGGACGAACGCGACGCTCACCGTACAGATTGCGAGCCACGGCTCCGCCCAGTCGACGCGCCCCCACACGGTCATGGCGAACAGCGCCACGAGAAAGGCGACGCCGGTGATGCCGACCATCCGCCGCGGGAGGACGCCCAACAGCGGCTCGTGGACGCGAACGTCCTGGAAGTCCGCCACGTAGACGATACCGTAGACGAACAGGACCGACGCGGCCAGCGTCGCGGCGAGCGCGAGCGGGCTCGCCGCCAGCCACTCGCCGACCTCGTTCGTCCCGCCCTCGACGAACATCGGGATGCCGAACAGCAGCGAGCCGAGCGTCGCCTCCGCGAGGTCGGTCCGGTCGAAGCCGACGATGACGTTTCCGAGCCCCCGCGGCTGGAGCTCCGCGACCTGCTCCATCAGCTCGTCGACCTGCGCGCGGGTCTCGTCGTCGACCTGCGCGCGGAGCTCGGCGAGGTCGTCGACGATCTCCTCTGGCGTCGGTTCTTCGGTCGAGTCGTAATCGTCGGTTGACATCTGTCTCCCTCGGTTGCGGCCGGTCGTTCGCTTGCAGCGCCGACGGCAGTCACCCTAAGCGTTCCCCCGGCTCGTCGGACTCGCGGCGGCCGTCTGTGGGGCTCACTCCGCCCGACGAACCTTGAACCCATATCGGCTGACGCCTTCCTGCGTGTACACCCGGCGCTGGACCGTCTCGACGCGGTCCCCGACGGCCGCGTCGTCGACGACCATCGCCGGCGCCGTCGCGGTCTCGTCGTCCTCCGTGTCGAAGGCGACGATGGCGACGCCGAACGCACCCGACCGCGATTGCAGCTCCGCGAACTCCGGCGGCGCGCCGCCCGCGCCGATCTCCGTGGCTGCCTCGACGGTTCCCGCGCCGGGGAGCGCGACGCGCTCGAACTCGACCAGCGAGTCACACCCCCGGCAGGCACCTTCTGGCGGGAACGTGTACGCGCCACAGTCGGGACAGCGACCGGCGACGAGCCGGTGGCGCTGCGGGAGCGAACGGTGCCACGTCGGCACGGAGACGTACGCGCCGCCGCCGTCCGGCTCCTCGGCGGTTATCTCGCCGCGCAGGCGAAGATACGTCGCGTAGCTCACCTCCTCGTCGCCGTCGGTGTCGAGTGCGACGGGAACCTCCCTCCCGCGCTCGAACACGAGCGCGTCCGCACCGGCGCCGGACCCCCACGAGGCCGCGAGCAGCCGCTCCGCGCCGTCGTCGAGCGCGGTTGCGATGCCGAGCGGGACGGAGGCGGCGGCGGTGTCGCCGAGCGACGACACGGTCTCCGCGGCGGCGATGGTGTCGGCGTCGAGGCCCATCGCGCCAGCGGCCCGATACGGTGCCTTCCCGTCGGGCATCTGGACCGCGGCGGCGTCGACGTCTCCGAGGTCGACCGCGTCGACGGCGGCCGCGAGCGGCCGGGTGAATGCGTTCCGGTCGTACGTTCCGGCGTCGATGCCGTCGACGGTGTCGCTACCGGTCTCCCGGAAGCGCGTGCCCGGGTACGGCTTCGTGCGTTCTGCACGGTCGCGAACCTGCACGGGCGCGTCGGGGCCGACGACGAAGGCCGCCGCGCCGGCACCGGCCGCGTGTTCGCGAGCGTCGTGCGGCTCCCCCCGCGGACAGTCGGCGACGACGACGAGCCCGCGGTCCGGCGCTGCGTCGAACGCCGCAGCGAGCGCGCGGGTGCCCGCACGGGTGCTTCCGGTGAACACGTGTCGCGTCGCGTCGTCGGGAATGCCGAGCAGCGAGCCGAGCCGGACGGTCAGGTCCTCCTCCGCGAGCGGTGGCGTCGTCGAGGCGAATGCGAGGTAGTCGACGGACGACGCGGTCGCGTCCGCGGCGTCGAGCGCCCGGGTCGCCGCCTCCCACCCCATCGTCAGCGCGTCCTCGTCGGCGTCCGGCACGGCAGTCTGCTCGATACCCGGCGCGTCGAAGCTCCCCCACGCTGCTTCGAACTCTTCCGCGGTGGTCCGACGGCGCGGCGCGTACGCGCCGACGGCGTGGATGCCGACCGTCATCGCGCCACCTCCGCTCGCGGGTCACACTGCTCCCCGCTCGCCGGTTCCGTGGCGCTCATCGCGCCACCCCCTCCCGTTCGAGGACGTGGACCACCGCGGCGCCGCCGGAGCCGCCGACGTTGTGGGTGAGCCCGACGCTCGGGTCGTCGACCTGCCGGTCGCCAGCGTGCCCGGAGAGCTGCTCGAACGCCTCGACGACCTGCCCGGCGCCCGTCGCGCCGATGGGGTGGCCCTTCGACTTGAGGCCGCCGGAGGTGTTCACCGGCGTCTCGCCGCCGAGTTTCGTGGCCCCGGACTCGACGAATGCGCCGGCCTCGCCGGGCTCGCAGAGCCCGATGTCCTCGTAGGCCATCAGCTCCGCGATGGCGAAGCAGTCGTGGACCTCCGCGAAGTCGAGGTCGTCAGGGCCGTAGCCCGACGCCTCGTAGGCGGCCTCGGCCGCCCGGCGAGAGGCCGGCACTCCCGAGTACGTCTCCCGCTGGAAGAGGCCGACCCGGTCGGAGGAGGCGCCGACGCCGGCGACGCGGATGGGGTCGTCGGTGAACTCGTCGACGACGTCCTCGCTCACGACGAGCGCGGCCGCCGCGCCGTCCGTGGTCGGACAGCAGTGGTACAGCGTAAGCGGTTCGGCCACCGTCGGCGCGGACATCGCGTCCTCCAGCGAGCACTCGAAGCCGAGCTGCGCGTGCGGGTTCTTCGCGCCGTTGGCGTGGTTCTTCACGGCGACCTGCGAGAGCTGCTCTCGCGTCGTGCCGTGCTCGCGCATGTGCGCGGAAGCCATCTGCGCGTAGACGCCGGCGAAGGTCGTCCCCGAGAGCCGCTCCCACTCCGTCTCGCCGGAGACGCCGAGCCAGTAGCGGACGGCGTCGCCAGAGGCGTCTGTCATCACCTCGACGCCGCCGGCGAGCACCACGTCGGCCATCCCCGACTTGACGGCTTGAACGGCCTGTCTGACCGCGTAGCCGGAGGCGGCACAGGCGTTCTCCACGCGGGTCGTCGGGACGCCGTGGAGCCCGACGTGTTCGGTCACGGCCGGCCCGGAGAGGCCGAGCTGGCGGCCGCCGACGCCGAGCGTGCCGACGACCGCCTCGTCGATTCGGTCCGGATCCATCCCGTCCGGGACGGACTCGACGGCGTCCTCGAACGCGGTCCGGAACAGCGAGCGGTACGACTCGTCGGGGAAGCTCCCGTAGTCCGACTGTCCCGCGCCGACGACGTACGCGTCGGTCACGGTTCCACCTCGTGCATGGTCGGTGTGTGGCGGTGGGGGGTCAAATAACCGGCCGCACCCGGGGAATCTCTCCGGGGGGTCCGCGAGGCCGACGCGCCTCCGGAACGACCACCGACCGCCGCGACACGCCTTTGGGCCCCACCGACGAACGGCCGGTATGCGCGCGGGAGCGATCATCGCCGGCGGCCGCTCGACCCGGTTCGGCGACCGCGACAAGGCGGTCGCGGAACTCGCCGGAACGCCGATGGTGCGTCGAGTCGCCGACAGCCTCGCGACCGCGACCGAGCGGCTCGTCGTGAACTGCCGGCCGGACCAGCGCGAGGCCATCGAGCGCGCGCTCGACGGCTACGGCAACCCGGTCCGGTTCGCGGAGGACCCTGAACCCGACCGCGGGCCGATGGCAGGCATCGGCATCGCCTGTCGCGCCGCGGCCGACGCCGGCGCAAACTACGCCTTCGTCGCCGCCTGCGACATGCCGTTTCTCGACCCGGCGCTCGTCGACCTCTGTTTCGACCGCGCGACTGGAGACGACGGAGAACCACACGACGCGGCCGTCCCCCGGCCGGACGAGTGGTACGCGACCACGCACGCCGCGTACCGCGCGAGCGCGATGGCGGACGCCTGCGATCGCGCGCTCGCACGCGGCGACCGGAAGATACTCGCGCCGCTCGAGGAGCTCGACTGGGTGGTCGTCCAACGGGAGGAACTCGCCGCAGCCGGCTCGTTCGACTCTTTCGAGAGCATCGATACCCGGGAGGCGTTCGACGCCGCTGCCGCCCGGTTCTAGTCGAGCACGTCGACGACCCGCGGCTCGTCGAGCTTCGTGAGTGCGATGCGGTCGACCCGGTCCGAGCGGTCGAGCGTCGCCGCAGCGATCTCCCGGCCGACTCGTTCGAGCCGGTCGTCGTCGACCATGTTCACGACGGCGACGGCGGTCGCGCCGTCGGGGACGCGCTTCATCCCGCCGCGTTCGTGACCGAGCACCCTCCCCACGTCGACCGGCCGGATCTCCTCGCCCACTTCGCGTTCGGTGAGTTCAGCGACCAGCTCGGGCCGGTGGACGACTCCCTCGTCCAGCGGCTCGCCGACGGCCCGTGCGCTCGCGATCGCGAGGACGGTGTCGGTGTTCGTCGGGAGCTGCGGCTCGCGCTCGTTCGGCGCTTTGAACCGGCGCATTCGGGCGCCGTCAGCTTTCACCAGCACCGGCCCGGGGGAGACGTCCCGCAGGCCGTCGACGACCTCGTTCGGATAGCCGGCGTGGCGCGACTCGTCGGCCGCGCCGGGGACGACTTCCAGCGGCCAGGTGTCGTTATCGTGGACGACGCTGGCAGGGTCGTCGGTGAGTTCGAGCCGTGCGACGTGCTCTGCGAACGCCTTCGGGATGCGGACGGTCGCGGTGACGGTGGCGCGGTCGCAGGCGTCGGCGAGGACGGCCATCGACGTCTTCTTTCCGCCGGCGCCGACCGCACAGACGAGCCCTTCCGCTGCGAGCGCCTCGGTGAGTTCCATATCCTGCCCTCGTCGCGGGTCGGTTTGTGGGTTACGCCACCGTGTTCGGCCGGGAGCGATTCGCACGCCGGAGGTAGAGCTTAGTGGCTCCTGCCGCACGTGCCCGCATGGGACGGTTGGAACCCGACGACATCTACGAGTACACCGGTGTGCTCGACGTGGCGCTCTCCCCGGACGGTGACCGCATCGCCTTCGTCGCGACGGAGTTCGACCCAGAGAAGGACCGCCGGCGCAACTCCGTGTTCGTCGTGCCGACCGACGGCAGCCGCGATCCCTACCGGCTCACGCGCGCCTCCGAGGCGAACGACCCGGTGTGGGGACCGAACGGCGAGCGCCTCGGATTTCTCGCCGCGCGGGAGACGGACGTGGCGCTCACGGTCGGTCCGGACGAAGACGAAGCCAACGACGGCGGGGAAGGCGAACCAGCGGACGACGACGCCGAGAACGGCGACGAGCCGAAACCACAGGTGTGGGTGTTCGACCTCGTCCGCGGCGGCGACGCCCGGCAGGTGACGGATCGCGAGGAGGGCGTCCGCGCGTTCGACTTCGGCCCCCACGGGGAGCGAATCGTCTTCGACGCGCGCGACCCGACCGACGAGCAGTCCGAAAAGCTCGCGGAGCGGCGCGACGACGGCCCAATCGAGATCGAGCGGCTGAACCACAAGGCGAACGGCGTCGGCTGGCTCGACGACGTGACCTCCTACCTGTTCGTCGCGGACGTGGCAAGCCGCGAGAGCCACCGGCTCGACGACGCGTCCGGCTCCGGGTCGATGGAGGCGCTCTCCGGCCTCCAGCCGGCGTGGGGACCGAACGACCGCATCGCCTTCCTCGCGAACTACGAAGACGACGCCGAAGACGCCGCGGCCTACGACGTCTACACTATCGACCCGGACGGCGAGGAGCGGAACCGAGTCACCGACGGCGACCACTTCTGTACGGCGCCGGCGTGGAGCCCGGACGGCGACCGGCTCGCCTTCGTCGCCCGCGACCCGCCGATGAACTGGTACCGGCCGGCGGAGGTGTACGTCGCGGACAGCGACGGGTTCCGGTCCGTCTCGGCGTCCGTTGACCGCACCGTCGCGCTGCAGGCGGGGCCGTCGTGGCGCGACGAGGAGACGCTGCTCGTCCCTATCGGCGACGAGGGACGGACGCGGCTGCTTCGCTGTCACGCCGACGGGACGCCAGCGGAGCGCGTCTTCGACGCACAAGAGGACGGGCAGAACGTGGACGGCTTCGACGCGACGGCCGGCGGCGCCGCGGCCGCACTCTCCACCTCGGACCAACCGGCGAACGTGTACGCGCTCGACGGCCTCGACGACGCGCAGCGGCTCTCTGCGCTCAACGACGGACTCGTCGACGACTACGACCTGCCGGCACACGAACGGATCAGCTTCGAGAACGGCGACGGGGAGGAGATTCCGGGTGTCGTCTTCCTCCCGCCGGGTTTCGACCCCGAGGAGTCCGCCCCCCGCCCGACGGTCGCTCGCATCCATGGCGGGCCGATGTCGTACGACACGCCCGGGTTCGACTTCACCAACGCGGTGCTCGCGAACGCCGGCTACGTCGTCTGCTGTGTGAACTACCGCGGGAGCACCTCCTACGGCGGCGACTTCTCGGAACGGCTGCGCGGTTCACGGGGCGAACTGGAGAGCGACGACGTCGTCTCCGGCGTCGAGGCACTCGTCGACCGCGGCTGGGCCGACCCCGACCGGCTGTTCTGCACCGGCTTCTCCTACGGCGGTATCACGAGCGCACACATCGCCGTCCGCGAGAACCCGTTCGCCGCCATCGCGCCCGAACACGGCATCTACGACTTCTACTCCAACTTCGGGACGGACGACAACCACCTGTGGCACGAAGACGAGTTCGGCCTCCCGTGGGAGAACCTCGACACCTACCGCGACATCTCCTCGATCACGCGCGTCGACGAGGTTGACACGCCGATGCTCATCACGGCCGGCGAGGAAGACTGGCGGTGCCCGCCGACGCAGGCCGAACAGCTCTACCTCAGCGTCAAAAAGCAGGGCGTCCCCGCGAAGCTCGTCGTCTACCAGAACGAACACCACAACGTCGGCGACCCCGAACGGGCGATCCACCGGCTGGAGACGCTTCTGGACTGGTTCAAGCAGCACGGGGGCGAGCGACAGTGAGCCCCCGAAACGGTGAGCGGGAGGTTGCGTAGCGGCCGACACGCGAGCACGGGGG
>Ga0207720_100083_pt1 | contig 96557 bp, 96 predicted proteins | sample A23P2SouthBayCA_2_FD_187751 | JGI IMG/M metagenome (GOLD analysis project Ga0207720, IMG submission 187751) | Aerobic enrichment media microbial communities from Eden Landing Ponds, California, USA - A23 E3 (2) (SPAdes) | ecosystem: Environmental > Aquatic > Marine > Unclassified | place... | reverse complement strand
CCCTTATCGGGTCGCTTTTTTCCACTCACCCAATCCGACGACGGTGCCGTCTACCACGTCGGGGTCGGCCTCGGTCGCCGCCCAGACGAACATCGGCGCGACAGTCTCCGGATCGCGGCCGTGCCCGCCAGTGAGTTCCGTCGCAACGACGCCGGGGTCCAGACATCCCACGACGTACTCGGTATCGGCGGCGAACCCGCGAACGATCGCCTCCGCCGTCGCCTTCGAGATGGCGTAGGAACCATAGCCCGCCGTGCCGTCGCTGGCAACCGACCCCGTCGGAACGAGGACCCGTGCCCCGTCGTTCAGATGGGGAATCGACTCGCAGATCGTCACGTACACGCCGCGGCCGTTCGTCCGCCAGTGATCGTCGAACGCAGCATACGATTCGTCGTCGGTCGGTGTGTGGCCGGCTTCACCGTGATAGACACCTGCCGCGGGGACGACAATATCGATGCCAGCCGCCTCACCCGCCCGCGAGGCAGTTCTGGCCAGCCGTTCCACGTCGTACTCGTCCCGGACGTCGGTTCGACAGCCGTCCGCAGTCGCGCCCGTCGCCTCGAGTGCGTCGACGGTTGCCTCGACTTCCTCAGCGTCTCGAGCGCCGACGACGACGGTTGCCCCGTCGGCCGCGAACGCGTCGGCGACGGCACGCCCGATGCCACGCGTCCCGCCGGTAACAACAGCTGTCAGTCCATCCATACGCCCTCTACGGGGCCAACGCACAGGAATACACCGGTCGGTTCATTCATGCTTGACGATACGACCGGCACGTCCCGATCCGGCACCCTCACCGATAACTGATCGAATTCCCTACTTATGTATGACACACGCTTAACATCGATCGTATACTCATGTCAGGCATGGAATCACTGGCCGGCGTGTCGGTCGTCGTGATCGGAGGCGGAATCGGTGGGCTCTCGACGGCCTGTTATCTCGCCGACGCGGGGGCGGACGTACGCGTCATCGAGAAGAACGAACAGGTAGGTGGCCGAGCGAGTCGCCTCGAGCGAGACGGTTTTCGGTTCGATATGGGTCCCTCGTGGTATTTGATGCCCGATGTCTTCGAGCGGTTTTTCGCCGACTTCGACCGGACGCCGAGTGACTACTACGAACTTACCCATCTCGATCCACACTACCGGATCTTCTTCAAGGACGGCGATCAGGTCGACATCACGCCTGACCTCGAGCGGACGAAAACCGTCTTCGAGGAGTACGAGACGGGTGCGGGCGAGGCCTTAGAGCGCTATCTCGAGAAATCGAGGGAGAACTACGAAGTCGGGATGAAACATTTCGTCTACGAAGACCGTGAACGGCTGCGAGACTACATCGACCTCGACGTGGCCCGACAGGCGCGTGGCCTCTCCTTGCTCGGGTCGATGCAGGGCCACGTCGAGGGCTACTTCGACCATCCGAAGCTCCAGCAGATCATGCAGTATACGCTGGTCTTTCTGGGTGGCTCGCCGACGAACACGCCGGCGCTGTATAATCTGATGAGCCACGTCGATTTCAACCTCGGTGTCTGGTACCCCGACGGCGGGATCGGCGCGGTCGTCGACGGGATCACCGAGCTCGGCCGCGAGCTCGGTGTCGAGTACGAGACCAACCGGCCGGCGACCGAGATCAAGGGCCGCACCGGTGGATTCGAGGTCGAAACGCCGACCGGCCCCGTTCGGTCGGATCTAGTCGTGAGCAACACTGACTACGCCCACACCGAGCAGGACCTGCTCACGCCCGAACGCCGCGGCTACGACGCTGACTACTGGGACGAGCGGACCTACGCCCCCTCCGCGTTCTTGCTCTATTTGGGTGTCGAGGGTGACGTCGACGAGTTGGCCCACCATACCCTCGTGTTGCCGACCGAGTGGGACCAGCACTTCGAGCACATCTTCGATGACCCACGCTGGCCCGATGATCCCGCCTACTACCTGTGTGTCACGTCCGAGACCGATGATACCGTCGCCCCCGAGGGCCACAGCGCCCTGTTCGTCCTCGTGCCGATCGCGCCCGGCCTCGAGGACACGCCCCAGCTCCGCGAGCAGTACCGTGATATGATCCTCGAGGATATCGCAACGAACACCGGCACCGACCTGCGTGACCGGATCGTTCTCGAGGAGCGGTTCTGCATCGAGGACTTCGCCAGCCGATACAACAGCCACGACGGGACGGCGCTCGGACTGGCACACACGCTCCGACAGACCTCGCTGTTCAGACCGCCCCACCGATCGAAGGAAGTCGACGGACTCTACTTCGTGGGTGGCGATACCACACCCGGGATCGGCGTCCCGATGTGTCTCATCAGCGGCGATCTGACCGCCGAGAAAGTGCTCGCAGACCACGGCGGCGGACTCGAGCCGTGATGGGGCCGGCGAGCAGCGACTCGATGGCACGACCGCGCGCTCGCTGCGGCGGTGGACACGCCACGAACACGAACGCGAGCGATCACCGATGAATTCGAACTCGAGGGGGACCGACGGCGGTATCGGCGCACACCTCTCGTACCTGCTGGTCCTGTCGCGGCCGCGGTTCTGGCTGTATCTGGCGGGGCCGGTACTGGTGGGTGCAGTCTACGCCGCAAACACTGCCAGTGACTTGTTCGCCCCCGCTCCAGTCACCCTGTTCGGCTATTTCCTCCTGCCGGCGAACGTCTTCCTCTACGGGATCAACGACATCTACGATCAGGAGATCGACGCGACAAACCCGAAAAAGGACGACCGGGAGGCACGCTATCGTGGGCAGGGATACGTCCCCGCCGTCGTCGGACTCTGTGCAGCCGTGCCGCTGCTATTCGTTCCACTGCTCCCGACCGCCGCGATCCCCTGGCTGGTCGCCTTTCTCGTCCTCGGGGCGGCCTACAGCGCCCCGCCGGCGCGGTTCAAAACGACCCCGTTCGTGGACTCGCTCTCGAACGGCCTCTATATCACGCCGGGCGCGGCTTCCTACGCCGCCGTTGCCGGCACCCAGCCACCCGTTCTCGCCGTCGTCGGCGGCTGGTTGTGGGCAATGGGCATGCATACCTTTTCCGCGATCCCCGACATCGAACCCGACCGTGAGATGGGAATCCGGACGACTGCGACGGTGTTAGGTACGCGTGGCACGTACGTCTACTGTGGCGTCTGCTGGCTCGCCGGCGCGGCCGCGTTCGGGGCCCTCGACGTTCGGTTGGGCGCGCTCATGCTCGTCTACCCGGCACTCGTCGCTGCGATCGCCACCGCGAGCGTTGCCGTCGACCGAGCGTACTGGTGGTTCCCGGCAATCAACACCGTCGTCGGTGCCGTGCTGACGATGGGCGGGCTCTGGAGGGTACTCTATGGATAGCAGCGAGTCGAATACGTCGGCCTCGAGTACCGGGACGGATACAAACACCAGCCGGACACCGTCGGTCCACGACGGCACCGCTGACGAGTCGACGCGAGCCGTGGTGCAACGACGCCTCGAGGCCCTCATCCGCGAGAATCGGTTTACCATCGCGGTCGTCTTCCCGGTCATCGGCGCGGTGACGCTGGTCGCAAGTGCGGAGGGGCTCTTGCCGCCGCTGCTGTCGTACAACCCACTGTTGATCCTGTTTGGGACGCTGGTGATGCGCTCGCCGCTGGTGGTGGCTCTCCTTCCCGAACTCGACCGCCGGGCGCTCGTCCCGCTCGTGGTTCTGACGGCATATACGTACGCGATCGAACTCGTCGGTATACAGACGGGCTGGCCCTATGGGACCTTCGAGTATGGCATTCGCCTCGGGCCGATGCTGGGCGGGGAAGTGCCGCTTGCCCTGCCGCTGTTTTTCGTCCCGCTGGTTCTCAACGCCTATCTGCTTACCCTGTTGGCCCTCGGCGCGCGGGCCGGCCGGCTCGTCCCGCGTACCTTCTCGGCGATCACTGCCGTCCTCGCGATCGACCTGGTGCTCGACCCCGCGGCCGTCGCCATCGGCTTCTGGTCGTACCTCCCGCCCGGCGGCTACTACGGCGTCCCGGCGTCGAACTACTGGGGCTGGCTCCTGTCGGGTGCGATTGCGGTCGTCCTCGTCGACCTCGCGTTCGATCGGGCGGCCATCCGGGAGCGCATCCGAACGTGCGAGTTCGCGCTGGACGATCTAGTGAGTTTCGTGCTCCTCTGGGGAACGATCAACGCGCTGTACGGACAGTGGCTGGCCGCCGGCGTCGCCGGGCTGTTCTGTCTCGTCCTTCTTCGGACCGAGCGCTACGACCTCTCGATACCCTCTGTCGTGCGTTCCGGTGACAGAAACTGATCGACGCGGACTCGAGACGGATACTGAGACGGTCTGGTCTGCTGTCCCGCTGTCCCGGGGCACCCGCAGGACGGTCGCGGCCGGCCGGCACTGACTGATAGGTGTCCGTCTGCGAGTTCCAGCAGGAGCCTTTTGCTCATCGATAGCTAACTGCTAGCATGGCTCAAAAGGCACCGGTCGAATGTCCGGTCTGTCGCGAACCGCCGGCCGCTGGCGAGCAACTCGAGGAGCACCTCCTCGCGGCCCACACTAAACGCAAGCTAGCGACGTTCATCGTCGCCGAGACGAGCCTGCTGGTGGACGGCGACGCCAGATAGCGTCCACGTCGCGTGCCGCGACCGTTAGACGACCAGACTTGAGAGCGGTTCGCCAAACAGGAGCAATAGTACCACGGCCAGCACCGTCACGGCGAGCCACGCGCCGAGACTAATCGCAATCGTTCGTGCCATCTGTCGTTCCTCCGCTATGAACTCGGAGTTCTGCGCGACGGGCATATGTGGCTGGATAACGCCCGGGACAACGAAATGAGGGCCACCATACCGAGGGGTTTGATGAGGCCTTCTAGCGAGTCGGAACGCTATCCCCGTGTTCGGGGCCGCGGTGGTCGGGCTCGCGCGAGGGGATTGCCGACACTCGCTGGAACACGGCCTCTGGATCGCGATTCCAGTGCCAGTGCCAGCGCGTCTTCGCGAGACACCACAGCTTTCGCGTCGTCGACAGCGACGGGTCGTCCGTGAGCACGTCGTATCCCTGTTCCCGGATGAGACTGTGATGTTCCGCATAGAGGACCGCCGCTAGCAAGACCGGCAGCTGACAGTCTTCGGGAAGGTAGCGGATACCGGCGACGCCCTCGCGGTAGAGGTCTTCGGTTCGCTGGAGTTCGGCAGCCATCGCCGACGCGAACGACTCGTCGAACTCGAGGCGTTCAACCTGTTCTGGATCGACGTTGTGTTCTCGAAGCGTTTCCTGTGGGATATAGATGCGGTCCCGATCGAGGACGTCCTCACGGACGTCTCGCAGGAAGTTCGTCATCTGGAAGGCTTCGCCGAGTTTGATCGCGTGTGGCAGCGCGGTCGCCTCGTTGTCGGGCTCCATGATCGCGGTCATCATCACGCCGACGGCTGCGGCCGACCCTCGCATGTAGGACTCGAGGTCGGCGTAGGTCTCGTAGCGGTCGGTGTCGATGTCGGTCGCCATCGCGTCGATGAACTCGTTGACCTCGTCGTCAGTGATACCGTATCTCGTCCGGAGCTCTTGGAAGGCCTCGAGGACTGGATCGTCGGGCGTGCGCTCGCCGAGAGCCTCTGCGCGAAGTTCCTCGAGTCGGGCGCGTTGCTCCTCGGGGGGGACGCCGTCGGCGTCGTCGACGACCTCATCAGCGATCCGAAAGAACGCATAGAGGACGTGTGTGGCGTGTCGCACGCGTTCGGGGAGAAACCGCGTCGCGAGATAGAACGTTTTCCCGGTTCGTTTCTGTATCGCCTTGCCTGCGTCGATGTGTTCCTGTTGCATCCTCTGCCTCGCTGACCCTGGCCGATAGCGTTCGGATGTATACGCTACGACATGTACGTATAAAGGATCAGTCCCTCACTATGTATACTAAAACGAAACTTGATACGTGTCGAGGAGATCAATCGAACAGTTCAGCGAGGACTTTCCGCTGGGCGGCCCGCAGATGCTGGTGGAACGTCGACCGGGAGATGTCCATCGACTCGGCCAGTTCCTCTCCCGAGATGTCGCGGGGCCACTCGAAGTAGTTCGCGTAATAGGCCTTGCGCAGCGCCATCAGTTGCCGGTCGGTCAGGGACGACTCGAGACGTGCCGTGACGTCGTGTGGCGTCTGGGCGGGCTCGTCCCGCTCGTAGTAGCTGAGGAGTTCAACCCGATCGTACCGTCGCTCGAGCAGGTCGTAGGCCGACCGCGCGGAGCGCCCATCTGGAAGGTCGACCGCCAGGTCAGCGACGCCGTCAGTCACGATCAGTTCGCGAATCACCGCGCCGTGCTCGCTTAGTGCCGTCACGAGCCCGTCTGTGGTGGCAACCTCCAGGAGCGTCCCGTCGTCGGTCGTCGAGAGGATCGTCACGTCGTGTGCGATTCCAGTCTCATCGACCGCGTTGTCCTCGAGCGGCCGGTCGACGTGGAGGACGACCAGCGGTGTGCCGTCGTCGGCCTCGGTCAGGCCGCGATAGCTGACCGTGGCGTCGAACGTCGCCGACAGCGCGGTGACGAACAGCGAGGGGTCTTCGATCGCGACGTCGACGGCGATGACGGCCTCGGTCGTCAGCATTCGTCTGACCTCGAGTGCGTTCATTGCGGTCGCGACCGTTCCGGACAGCGAGTCGAGGACGAGCAGTTCCCGCTCGTCGAAGGCGTCGGGCTCGTCAGCAAACACGACTAGCACGCCGTAGGTAACGTCACCGTACGTCAGCGGCAGGGCGGCGACCGACTGGAAGTGGTCGCTGGCCCCTCTCGGCCACAACCGATCGGCGGCGTCGTGTGCTGTGACGTCCGTGATCACCTGTGTATCGTCACGTTCGAGCGCCTGGACAGCGGGATGTGCGCCGTCGGCATCGAGGACGAGACCGTTGTCCTCGAGGGGAACGTCGTCGTCGCTGGCCCACTCACGGGGCGAGAGCCGGCGGTTCGTCACGTCGACGCGGCCGATCCAGGCGAGCACGTAGGGGTCGGTCGCGGCGAGTCGCTGACAGACGTCGCGTTCGATCTCGGCTCGTGTCTCCGCGCCGACGGCCGCGTCGGTGACTGTCCGGACGAGGCCGTCGACGCGCTCGAGGACGTGCTCGACGGCCTGCCGTTCTTTCTGAACCTGCTCGGCGTTTGCTTCGGCGGCGAGTTCGGCCAGCTTTCGCTCGGTGATCTCGAGGTGGACGAGCGACGCCAACCGCTGGCCGTCGTGGGGAAACCGGGTGACACGCATCAGGAACCAGCGCTTTTGATCGGGTGTGTGACAGGGGTACTCCATCGAAAACGAGTCACGGTCGCCAGCAAGCACGGCCTCGATCCCGTCGACTGCCTGCTGGGCGTACTCGTCGTCTGTCGTCGCGGCAGCCGCGAGATAGTTTGCGCCGATGTGTTCGTCGTCGCGCTCCGCGCTCTCGAACTCGTTCCATGACTGGTTCGTTAGCAGAATCTCCCCCTTGTCGTCGATGATCGCGACGGTGATTGGGAGCGTGTCGAGCGCCGTTGCGGCGAGTTCGTGTCCGGGACCCATTTACTTTCGATTCGGCTGGCGTACCCTTAACACAACTGGAATTCACAGCGACAAGTCAGTCCGGTTGATGGTCGGTTGCGAGCAAATCCGAGGGGCTGACGGGGAGACCGGGATAGCGGTATATACTAGATAATTGAAATGTTAGACAATGTTTTTATAACTGTTTGTGGACACTTCCTACGGAGATCGGGTACCGTGGGAGACAGTTCCCGGAGACGACGCGAGCGTTGGACCCGGATGGGGTCGGTAACCCGACGGAACCATCCGACAACGGGCGCTCGATGGTGGTGGCCGAGCCGACGAGGCGATCTCCGATCGATCCACGCGAACGGATGGGCGCTTCGGTGACGAGTGTCGTCGGAGCCCCCTCCCAGTAGCGCCGTCCACGCTCCATTCCCCTGTCATACTGTCGGACACACGGGACGGCTCACACCGATCGGACGCGAGACGCGCGAGTACTCACGGACCGGTGTCCGACAGTCTGTCCGCAACTGACATCGGTCATCCGACTCATCGAAATCGTTGAAAGTCACTATTCAGTGAACCAACAACTATGACAGCCTCCGACATATGTCGGGGCATGGCAAGCGAACTTTCAGCACACGAACGGTCACGGTGCCGAAATTGTGGTTTCGAAGCGCCCGGCGGAGACGACGCATGGCTTCGAATCGAGGTCCCCAAACTGGGCCGCATGACACAGTGTCCGAACTGCGGAAGTACGGACATCATTACCAGCCGGTGACCGGACACCGTCGGGTGGCTCGAGTCGCTCTTGAGACGAACAGCGGTCGAACCGGAGATAGACTCTTGAGTCGTTCGGCCCTATCACTGGGTATGAGCAACGAGGGAGACCACGCGACGAGCGACGAGGAGTGGCACAACCGGCTGAGCGATGAGGAGTATCGGATTCTCCGCGAGGCGGGCACCGAACCGCCGTTCAGCGGCGAGTACGTCGACCATACCGACGACGGGACGTACGTCTGTGCCGGCTGTGGGGCCGAACTGTTCGACTCCGAGACGAAGTTCAAGTCGGGTTGTGGCTGGCCGAGTTTCTACGACACCGACGACGACCGGATCGAAACGCGACTCGACACCAGCCACGGGATGCGCCGCACCGAGGTCCTGTGTGCCTCCTGTGGCGGCCACCTCGGCCACGTCTTCGACGACGGTCCCGACCCGACCGGCAAACGCTACTGCATCAACTCCGTCTCCCTCGAGTTCGACGAGGAGTGACCAAACCCTGTCTCGAGCAGACGGATCGAACAGTCGGCTTCGCGGATCAGCAGAATCGATCGTTCCCAGTCGATAGCGGTATGGACTCCCACATAACCCTTCTGACTGTTACCTGCATCTGGTTATACCATCTCGATTTATACGAAATGAAGTCGTGTACGTTGTGGTTTGATCATCTATCGAGTTAGTTTCGGAACGTTCATCACTGCTGTCGGTATACGATCGAATAATGACACCCGAAGCGACGTCGGCTGGACGGCAGGTGGACACGTCGAGCGACATCGTAGCAGCGATCGACGAGATCGATGGTCGATCACACCTCGTCATCGCCGATATCGCTCGAGACGACGCTTGGGTTGCGATGTCCACGGACGGGGCCGTAACCCTGGACGACTATCGGTAACCGCTTCGGTCACAACTGGTCGTAGAGCACACAGTCAGTTCCTCTCATACCTCGGCTCTGAGGTCACTAGACCAGCGCCACGCTTTTCGAATCGCGTTCCGGGTGGCAGTAATCGCTTGCCTCGAGCGATGGGTTGTAGCCGTGGGAGCCCCTACCCGTAACGAATGGCTTCCGCACGGACGCTCGAGGACGCCCGCCTCCTCGTTGCCGAGCCATCCGACTCGAATCGCGTTCTCTCGCCTGCGCTTGCAGACGAGACACGCACAGTGACTGCCGTCTCGACCGTCGACGGAGCACTCGAGCGACTCGAGACCGAATCTATTGATTGTCTGCTGACTGCACAGTCGCTTGCCGACGGTGAGACGGGACTCGAGCTCTGCAAGCGGGTGCGCGAGCGCGCTCCCGAGTTCCCGATCGTGCTTGCGCCGGCCGACGGTGACGAATCGCTTGCTAGCGCGGCAGTCGAAGCCGACGTCTCGGCGTACGTTCCCCGCGCGAACACGACCGATCCGGCGGCCGCGGACTGCCGGATGGCCATCGAGCAAGCGCTCGCGGACAGACACGAGCGCCGTCGACTGCGAGACCGCGCTCGTCAGTTCGACGCGATCTTCGAGGATTCGGAGACGTATGCGTGGGTGCTCGAGCCAGAGGGCACCGTTCGGCAGGCCAACGACCCCGCGCTTGCGGCGATCGACGCGACTGCGGGCGACGTTCGCGGCCGACGGCTGTCGGCCCTTCCCTGGTGGCAGTCGATCGGAGATGGTGGGACTGCGATCGAGGACGCGATCGAACAGGCGGCGGCCGGCACAGTCGCCCACCGCGAACTGACACGCCATCGTGCCGACGCCGCGGAGACCTCCGACCGCGGCGGAGCCGACGCGATGGATGCGTCCACCACGTTCGAGGTAACTGTCCGTCCGGTTTACGACGAGTCGGGCACCGTCGTCTCGCTGCTCGCACGGGCAACCGACGTCACCGAACGCGCCCACCTCGAGCAAGAACTCCGTGAATCCGAGGAACTCCATCGGGTGACGCTCAACAACATGACCGACACCGTCCTCATCACGGACGACGATGGGGCGTTCACCTACGTCTGTCCGAACGTCCACTTCATCTTCGGCTACACCGACGACGAGATCCACGAGATGGGGACGATCGACGAACTGCTCGGCTCGGACCTCTTCGATCGCGAGGAACTCGCGGAGACCGGCGTACTGACCAACATCGAGTGTACGGCCACCGATCGGGCGGGCCAAGAACACACGCTGCTGGTCAACGTCCGCGAGGTCTCGATCCAGGGCGGGACGATCCTCTATAGCTGTCGTGATATCACGACACGCAAGCATCGCGAAGCGGCGCTGACAGCGTTACATCGAACGACGCGAAAGCTCCTGTACGCCGAAACCGACCGTGAGATCGCCGATATCGTCGTCGACGACACGACGGACGTGCTCGATCTCGAGGCCAGCGCCGCCTACCTGTTCGATACCGACGAGACCGTGTTACGACCGGCTGCGTCCTCGCCAGGGATGGAGCGGATACACGGGCCAGTTCGCGACCATCGGGCGTCCGAGGACAGTATCCCCGGTCGCGTCTTCGTCGACGGGGAAACGCGATTCTTCGCTGACGTTCACGACTCCGCGTTGCTTTCGAATCCCGACACGGACCTGCGAAGCGCTGCGTATGTCCCCCTTGGCGACCACGGCGTCTTCGTGGCGGGATCGAGCGAATCGGGGGCGTTCGACGACGTTTCCCGGGAGCTGACCGACCTGCTGGCGGCGACCGCGGAAGCGGCACTCGACCGACTCGAGCGTGAGCGAACGCTGCGCGAGCGCGATCGCGAACTCAAGCGGCGGAATCGACAGCTCACGCGCGTCAATCGAATCAACGAGATCATCAGAGAGCTCGATCAGGCGCTGGTCCGGGCAGAAACCCGCGAAGAAATCGAACACGCCGTCTGTGACCGGCTCACGACCGCCGATCGGTTTTCGTTTGCCTGGATCGGCGCTCGGGAGGCCGGCGGCGAGCGCCTCGAGTCGCGGGCACAAAGCGGCACGATCGACGGCCAAGAGTACATCGACACTGTCTCGCTTGCGCTTGCGGACGCGAGCGAGCCGGCCGTCAGGGCGGCCACCGACCGCGAGGCGACCGTCATCTCGAACGTCGCTGACGGACTTCGTGACGCCCCGTGGCGGTCGACGGCCCTTACCTGCGGGTATCAGTCGGCCATGAGCGTGCCGCTGGCCTACGACGACTTCGCCTATGGCGTGTTGACCGTCTATGCCGATCAACCTGACGCGTTCGACGACATGATCCACGCCGTCCTCGCAGAACTCGGCGAGACGATCGCCGCCGCGATCGCGGCGGTCGAGCGCAAACACGCACTGCTGTCGGATGCACGCACGCGACTCGAGTTCGATGTAACCGACGAGACGTTCCTCTTTGCCCGGCTCGCCCGACAGGCCGACTGTACCGTCTCGTTCGACGGCGGTGTTCGCCAGCACGACGACAGCGCGTCGGTGTTCGTGACAGTCAACGGTGCCTCACCGGACGCCGTCGCGGCTGTGGCCGCGGATCTCGTCGGCGTCGAGCGTGCACAGGTCATCAGCAGCGACGGACGCACAGACAGCGACGGCGAGGCGGACGCCCCCGAAACTGCTGGCGACGAGGCCGGTGGGACGATCCGGCTGCAGCTCTCACGGCCCGTCTTCGCCCTCCAACTCGCGGATCACGGTATCGTGTTACGTGGTGTCGAGGCAACACCCTCGAGCGTGCGAGTCGTCGTCGACGTACCGAGTTCCGCCGACGTTCGGGAGAGCGCCGATATCGTCTCGAAAACGTTTGCGGATGCCGACCTCCGATCGAAACAGACCGTCGAGCGGACGTCGCCGCGGGATTTCCGGTCGACGCTGCGCGACCGACTCACCGACCGCCAACTCGAGGTCGTTCAGGTCGCCTACTACGGCGGCTACTTCGAGTCGCCACGCGAACAGTCCGGCGAAGACATCGCCGCAGCCCTCGAGATTTCCCCCGCGGCGTTCTACCGGCACGTCCGGACCGCCCAACGGAAGCTCCTCGACATCGTCTTCGACGAACTCGGCGTTCCGGCGGCGCTGTCCACTGGTGGTTGAATACTGAACCCCTTTCTCTTGTCGACGCTAGATAACTGACGGATAGGTTCATCCTAATATCCCTATTATTCCTAAATGCATCGACCACCAGAGCTAACCCGTCCATCGTCTCTCCAATGAAAGACATCAAACTCGACCCGAAGACGGAATCGACATATGAGTGTTTCAACTGTGGAACCGTCGTCCACGCAACTGCGCCTGATTCTTGTCCCAACTGCGGTGCGGAGATGCGGAATCGCCGGACACCGATCGAATAGCCCGATCCGCTGTGATCGTTCCGTCCGCTAGTATCAGCCGTCTCGATCGAGATACGCGATCGCTTCTTCATCGGTCACCTGTCCGAAATTCCGGTAGTACTGGCCAACAGCGCGGAAATCCGCTGGTGTCTGCAAAGCGATCACCTCGTCGGTCTCCCGCTCGAGTTCGTCGACCGATCGGGGTGAGCCGACGGGGACGGCCAGCCCGACCCATTCCGCGCCGCTCTCTTGGACTTGTCGGAGGCAGGCGGTTGCGGTCGCCCCTGTCGCAACGCCGTCGTCGACGACGGCGACCCGCTTTCCCTCCAGCTCCGGCAATCCTTCCGTCTCACGGTACTGGGCTGCCTTTTCGCGTGCGTTGTCCGCTTCTTCGGCCCGGACTTCCTCGAGATATTCCTCGGAGACGTCGATCCGTGTGATCAGATCGTCGTTGTACCAGACACTGCCGTCGCTGGCGACCGCACCCAGAGCGAGTTCGGGATTCCCCGGTGCGCCCAGCTTGCGCGCGACGACGACGTCTAAGTCGGCGTCGAGGGCGTCCGCGACCGGACGTGCGACGGGTAAGGCACCGCGTGGAATCCCGAGAACGACGTCGATATCGAGGTCACGGCGCTCGAGTTCCGCGGCGAGTCGTTCGCCGGCATCGGCTCTGTCGTCGAACATGGTCTATCGTGATCCTACGATCGCGACGTACTATGGGTTTGTGTCGCATACGCTAGCCGAGTGGAACCCGACCCGCTACTGTTCGTGAACGACGATCACTGTCATCGGCGCGCGGCGAACGACCGTCTCGGAGACGCTACCGAGCATCACCCGGTCGACGCCGTGGCGACCATGGCTGCCGATGACGATCTGATCGAACGCCTCGTCGACGGCGTACTCGACGACCTCCCGGGACGGCTTGCCCGTTTTGACGACCGTCTCGATCTCGACGTCCTCCTCGGCCGCCGTCTGTGCAGCCGCTTCCAGTAGCTCTTCGCCGTGTGCGATTGCATCGTCGTAGCCCGGCACTTTCGTCGTCGAATCGGAAAATGACGTCCAGTAACCCTCCGGCACCTGCACGACGTGAACTGCCGTGATCGACGACTCGGGAAACTCCTCGAGCGCGTACGCGAGCGCTGCGTTGGCCTGCGGGGAGCCGTCGATCGCGACCAGCGTCTTCCGTTTCATGCGCTCTGTTACCACAGGAACGGACTTAACGACGATTCCCCGGTTCCCTGTCAGTCAGTCTCCCATGAGACTCGAGAGAAGCGACCGATCCGGCGGCTGTCGCCGTCGAAGCCGCCCGCGGACGATCGGGGTCGCTGGAAACACCCCGACGTTTGCGCGCTCGACGTCGAGAACCTCGAACGCGTCGTGGTCGACAAAGCGTGCGACCGTCTCGCGGTTTAACTGACAGCCGCCGGCCGCACGCGACCACAGCGGCGTCAGCGCGTCCTGCGCTCGTGCACGCCAGCCGTCGTTACGGACGTGCTCGAGAAAGCGCAGCTCCCCGCCCGGCCGCAGGACGCGGGCGACTTCATCGAGGGCCGCGTTAAAGTCTGGAATCGTACAGAAGACCAGACTCGAGAGCACAGTGTCGAAACGATCGTCAGCGTAGGGCAACGACTCGCCACGTGCGTCTCGGAGGTGTACCTGCAGGTCGGCTGTCGCTGCCTTACGGGCGGCCCGCCGTCGCATCTTCGGATCTGGTTCGATCGCGTGATACTCGAGGCCGCCATCGGCGACGTCGTCGACGTAGGGAACCATCGCACCGGTACCCGCGCCGAGATCGAGGACGGGTCCGGAGAGGTCAGCCGCGAGGTATTCGCGATGAGGACCGATCACGAAGCGGTCCGGCAGCCGATCGTACAGCGCCGCGAACAGGTCGCTGTCGGTCGCGTGCCGTCGGTCGCAGTCAGCCATGTTCGTACTCGGTCACCTACGGTGGCTCGAGTGATATACTGTTGGACGACGCCGGGATTCTCTCGCTGATAAAAGATAGTTATCCGGGCGGGGCGCAACTTCTCCAGACGTTATTAGGATTGATTGGCTGACTCTGGAACGTCTCTCGGCCAATATCGCTGTTGGTTTTCAATCAGACCCGCTGTACTCTTCGTCTGCAATCACTGCGAAAGCCAATAACCCATACCCAATAGCGAGTGGGAGTAATCTGATCCTGTAGGGACAGGTAAATGCGCAGGCTCCCGGTTGCGAGTCAACGAGTAGGGTCGGGCCGACCATTCCTATGTCAATAGCGAATTTGATATTTCGCCACTGCTCGTAATTTTCTGGGATTGGACATGCGCCACCGGTACACCCGAGAAATAACGTCATCGCTCCCCAGAGGAGAAACGCCGTTCCAATAGTGGCTCGCCACGGGCGCGTCGAGAGCCACCCCACATAGGAGCCGACGAGAAGGAGCAGTCCCGGCCCGATCACATAGTTGTAAGCGAACCCACTTACTGGCCCAAGAAACTCCACCGGAAGCAAAGCGTTGAGAACCATCGTAGCGATAATGCCCGTGAGGCCGATCCAGAGACCAAGAACCCGGGCGAAATAATCCTGATACGGCCTGCTGTCAGTCATTTCCTGTGCAACGGCGACCTGTCCTGCGGTTGCACCGGTAAATCGTTACAGCAGACCGTATGAAACCTGCGAAGGTTCCGAGTAGCAGTCATATCCGTGGATACCTCTCGAATAGTGATTTTTACTTGCTAAGCATATAGTTAACTTTGCCGTCATGAAATATGCAGCTGTACTTATGATGCCATTCACCGGAGAAGACGCTGTAATCCACACCAGCGAAGACTGCTCTGACATCCTCTCCCCTCCTAACGAGCCCCCGTCACTCTAATCGACGTTCCCACTCGTTGGCGGCCATCGATTCGCCGGTGATGCCGTCGGGCCCCTGCGCGAGCAAGCGCGTGGCCGCGTCGTTCATCACGTCTGGCTCGCGAATCTCGTCCCGTTCCGATTCCGGCAGGTGATCCCAGAAACCGGTTTCGACGCGGCCGCCAGGGTCGATGGCGTTGACAGTGATGCCATCGTCCTCGAGTTCGGCGGCCTGTGTTCGGGTCAGTCCCTCGAGTGCCCACTTCGAGGCGACGTACGGGCCCCACTTCGCTGCACCGCGCCGACCCAGTCCCGACGAGACGTTGATGATGGTCCCGCGTCCGTTGTCGATCAGTTCGGGGACGACGTACTTCGAGAACAGGAACACGCCGGTCACGTTCACGTCCAGAATCTGCCGGAAGTCCGTGGTGTCGACCTCGTGAAGCACGTGCTGTTCGCCGTACATGTTCAACAGCCCGATACCCGCGTTGTTCACGAGGCCGGTTACGGTGCCGTACTCCTCGATCGTTGCGTCGACGGCGGCGCTGACCGCGTTCTCGTCGGTAACGTCCGCCGGCGCGACGAGCGTCTTGCCAGCCGCGTCGGCTACGTCGGCGGCGACCGCCTCGAGGTTGGCCTCGTTGCGAGCCGTCACCACGACGTTCGCCCCCTCGCGAGCGAACCGCTTCGCCATCGATGCGCCGAGTCCCTGGCTCGCGCCGGTGACGATGATCGTCTCTCCGCCGAGTAGCGTCATACCCGCAGCTACCGTCGCAGAGAACTTAAAAAGGAGTCCACCACAGCCAGGTCGGCTCCCGCTCCGACGGCGGTAGCCCGAGCACCCACGCGAGACACAGCACCGTCTCGAGTGGTTTTATGCCCGAACGCAGCGGTAGCCTCCGTATGAGCGACGATCGACTCCGCATGACGCCAGGTCCGACCGAGGTCCCGGCAGCCGTCCGCGAGCGGATGAGCGAGCCGATGCCGAATCCTGACGTCGAACCCGAGTTCTTCGCGTTCTATCGCGATCTCCTCGAGAAACTCGCGGCGATCTACGGCGACGACGAGATCGCGATTCTGGGCGGCGAGGGCATTCTCGGACTCGAGGCTGCCATCACGTCGCTGGTCGAACCGGGCGACCGGGTGCTGTGTATCGCAAACGGCCTCTACGGCGAGGGATTCGCTGACTTCGTCGAGATGGCCGGCGGCGAGGCGGTCGTCTGTGATGCGCCGTGGCGCGAGCCGCTCGATCTTGCGGCGATCGAATCCCACCTCGCAGCCGACTCGTTCGACGTGGCGACGATGGTCCACTGCGAGACGCCGACGGGCGTCCTCAACGACATCGAACCGGTTCTCGAGGCCCTCGACGACCACGACGTCATCAGCATTGTCGACGCCGTCTCCTCGCTGGGCGGGACGGCGGTCCCAACCGACACAATCGACGTCTGTCTCGGTGCCTCCCAGAAGTGTTTCAGCGCGCCCCCGGGCCTGACCGTCTGCTCGGTCAGCGACCGCGCGTGGAACAAAATCGAGTCCTTCGAGACGCCGAGTCTCTACACCGATCTCGAGCCGTGGCGCAATGCCGCTGAGCAAGAGTGGTTCCCCTACACGCACCTCGTATCGAACCTCTATGGGCTCGATACCGCAATCGACCTGCTGCTCGAGGAAGGCCTCGAACACGTCTTCGAGCGCCACGAGCAGGCTGCAGCACACTGCCGCGACCGAGCGGCCGACCTCGGACTCTCACTGTACCCCGATGAGGCACGGCCATCACCGACCGTGACGGCACTCGAGATTCCAGGCCGGGCGCAAGCGGTCCAGTCAGCGATGGCCGACGATCACGATATCGTCCTTGCGACCGGTCTTGGCGATCTTTCCGACGACGTCCTCCGGATCGGTCACATGGGACACAACGCGCGTCTCGACCGCGTCGACCGGACGATGGACGCGCTCGCGGCCGTTCTCGAGTAGCGCCACACGCAACTGGCCATCACCTTCGTACTGGCCGGCATGCGATGAGCAATTCGTGACAAGAAACACGTCGACCTTTGTCGCTGGGACAAAATTCCCATATATAATGGCATTCATGCATCATTTAAGCTTGAAACAGACAGCCAACGCCCCCAAATAAAAACAAACAACAATTAAGGTTATTCGACCCGCTTCAGTTGTATAGAGGTACCATGACACAAGTAATATGGATCATTGCGGCAGTACTGGTGACGTTTACCGCCGGCTATGTGGGGTACTCGCGGTATCTGACACGGTTCGTCGAACTTGACGAGGACGCGAAAACACCCGCACACAAATACGAGGACGGGCAGGAGTACGTCCCCTCGAAAAAACCGGTGTTGCTGGGGCATCACTACTCGAGTATCGCAGGTGGGGCACCGATCGTCGGTCCGATTACGGCCGGTGCAATCTGGGGGTGGGTGCCCGCGTTGCTGTGGATCGCCATCGGGAACCCGCTGATGGGTGCCGTTCACGACTTCGTCTCGCTGTCGGGCAGTCTCCGCCACGAGGGGAAGTCGATCGGCTACATGATCGGCGAGTACGTCGGTGAGAGCGGCAAGAACATGTTGCTGTGGTTCGCGTTCGTGACGATCATTCTCGTCGTCGCAGTGTTCGCACTGGTCGTCGCGATCGTCTTCAACGCGTACCCGCAGGTCGTCACAGCATCGTTGCTCTACATCGGCCTGGCGCTGGTATTCGGCGTTTATCTCTACCAGTTCAATGGCCCGTTCATCCCAGGAACGATCGTGTTCGTCGCCGGGGTTTTCGTTTCCGTCTGGATCGGCCTCCAGTATCCGCTGGCACTGTTCGCTGGCGACTACCCGGCTGGGACGATCGTGTTGTTCGGCGGAGCCGGCAACTGGGTGTTCGGCGCGGGTGCACTCGGCGGGAACACTGCGGCGTGGATCCCATTCGTCATGGTCTACGCCGCGATCGCGAGCGCGCTGCCCGTGTGGGTGTTGCTCCAGCCGCGTGACTACCTGTCGTCGTTCCTGCTGTACACCGGGGTCGGTGGCGCGACCGTCGCGATCATCGTCGGGACGTTCCTCGGGACGTCGTCCCAGTCGCTCGTCATCGATAGCTCCATCGGCGCGTTCGAAGGCTTCTGGGGCGTCGAGGCCGCCGGCCTCGCGCCGCTGTTCCCGCTGCTATTTATTACGATCGCCTGTGGGACGATCAGCGGGTTCCACTCGCTGGTTTCCTCGGGGACGACTGCCAAACAACTCGACAAGGAGACTGACGCCCGGCTGATCGGCTACGGCAGCATGCTCGGCGAAGGGCTCCTCGCGGCCGTTGCGCTCTCGACGCTTGCGGTCGCCGGCTTCGCCGATCCCGAGGGTGGGATCGGTGCTGCGCTGCCGAACTTCGCCGAAGGCGGCGGCATCATCCTGACGAGTCTCGGCGTCTCCGAGACTGTTGGTGCCGTGTTCATGGCGCTGGTGCTCTGTAGCTTCCTGCTGACCTCGACGGACACGGCCGTCCGCCTGGGTCGGTACATGATGGAAGAGATCGTTGGCACGCCCGCTGGGCGGACTGACACGGGGCTGAGCGCCGATCCCGCGTCGTTCTTCCGCGGCCGGTACACGAACCCGATTATTCAGGTCGTTCCCGCGTACGTGCTGGTCGTCTCCGGGCAGTGGGTCGTCCTCTGGCAGCTCTTCGGTGGGGCAAACCAGCTGCTTGCGGCGCTGGCGCTGCTGACCGCGACCGTCTGGCTGGCAAACTGGGACGACAGCAAACAGCTCGTCTCCACCGGCGTCCCGATGGCGATCATGGTGGTGATTACCATCCTCGGGCTGTCGATCTTGGTGTTCTACGAGAACCTGTACCTGAACCTGCTGCAGGGTGGCGCTGGCTCGCTCGAGGCGATGCTCTCGTCGGTCGTCCAGATGGTGATCGGGCTCGTGCTCATCGTCCTGGCGCTGGCACTCGTCAGGCTGGGGTACAGAAACATTAGCAATGTCCGTCGTGGCCCCGAGACGCCTGCCGCCGAACCGGGCGACGACTAATACTGCCGGACAAACCGATTCATCCCTCGATCGCACCCAAGACGCTGTCGCCGACGGCGACAGCCATCGAGACGCGATCGGATATTCACTGACTGTTGTCTGGTAGTATAACGACCCGCGGGCGATCCGGTTTTCGCAGTCACGTTCGCTCATCGCTGAACGCTGCTACTGCCAGAACGAGAGTTCCGACTTCGACGGCTGCCCTATTGCGCGATCCTTACTGCCAGAAGCGTCGCGCGAACCGCGAGAGAAAGCCCTCCTCGGGAGTCGTCACATCGTCCCAGAGGGTAAACGCCTCCGCGACATCGGCAGCCTCGCTGGCGACGTGGGTCTTCTTTTCGGGGACGACGACGACCAGATTGACCTCGTAGTGGCCGTGGTAGCCGAACTTCAGTAACGTCCGGTCGCGAAAGCCATCGACGAACTCGCAAATGTCGTCAGGCAACTCGTCGGCAGCGAGGACGAACGTGAAATCCGTCCCGAAGTGTTCCTCGTCGGCGACGACGTGTTCGTCCGCCAGGTCGTGGCCGAGATCGACGAGGCGCTCGAGCCCTGCCACCGTCGGCGTCGATTCGCGTCTGGCAAAGAGGTACTCTTCTGCTTCGTGGTCGGCGTAACTCAACGCCGGGTGAAAGAACTGCTTCTGGCTGCGCACGCGCATCTCGCCGTAGAGGGTCCACCGCTGGCCGCCAGCGCGATGGTTTTTCTCGAGATCGTAGTTGTACATCAGCCGGTCGGAGACCCGATCGAGATACTTGTCGTCCCAGTCTGGGACGGCCTCGCGGATCTCCGCCGGTAGCTCCGCTGGCGTCGCTTTTTCGCTCATCGTGTCCCGGTGGTGAGTGACGGTGGCCGTTCACAACCCGACGCTCGAGCTGTTCTATCCAGTTTCGTGACCTGTTCTCCCATACCACTGGTTGCCGTCGGAATGGCAAATACCCGTCGGTGATCGGATTCGATACGGTAGCAGATCGACCCTCCACCCCGACTCCTTGCCTTACTCGGTCGGCAGGTTTTAGCCATCGGAGACGTACTATTGTGCAAGGGATACGCATGGGAGGAAAGAAAACCGAAGCCTGTGGCCGCTGTTCCATGTCGACGGTCGTCGACGTCGCGTCGTCCAGCGACGACGGTGACGGCGACGCCGAGGTGACCGACGCTCGAGATCCGTTCGGCGACGCCGCGATCGAGGTCAACGACGAGACGCTCCGGCGCGTCTCGCCGGGTGCCTGGATGGAACGGCTGACCGAGCGACTCGACGACCTCGGTCGGCGGCTGATCTACGGTCGCTAATTCGGCGCAGCCGTCGCTCGGCTCAGGACATCGTCACGAGATACGTCATCGCAAACAAAAGGATTGCAGCCGTCGCGACGTTGACGACCCCGAACTCGAGAAAGCCCAGATACGACAACCCCCAGACGATCGTCCAGCCAAAGAGCGTCGACAAGACGGCATTCATCACGAGCAGGACTCGAGGGTCTCCCTCCGAGGATTCCACACCGGCCTCGAACCCATCCGCGTCGGCATCGCCATCGCTCATACAAGGAGACGACGCCATCGCTACTTAATTGTTCGTCGGCAGCAGTTCACAGTTCACCAACTACTGCGGCCACTCATTCGGGACCGACACGATCACGGTATAGCTCTTTGCTCCTTGAGAACGAACGGCGCGTATGCACCTTCGTAATCGTCACGGAACACCCGTCGATCCCGTTCCATTCGTCGTGGTCGTCGGGCTCACGTTCATGGTCCTGCTGTCGTTCGGCCCACTGTACGGACGGGAGCTGGGGCTGGCCCTCGAGACAGCGGTCGTGCTCTCGGCGGCGCTGTTCGCGTTCGCCGTTATCGTCGCATTTTACCGACAGATATGGACGTTTCGCCCGGAGACGACCGACAACGTTCCGTCGGCGGTCCGCGCCGAGCGACTGTTCTATCTGATCCCGATTCTCACGGCACTCATCATTGCGCTCGCACTTCCGCTACTGCTCAGTTGACATCCTCCTCCGCGTAAACGCGGAGGAATCCCGAGCGGTGGGAGTTTCAGGTTTGCAGTCCAATCGGCGGACTCCCAGTCCTTTCGAGGACGGGTAGTCCCACAGCGTCGGACTGGTGGACTGCTGGCCATGCCAAGTGGCCGTTACCCCTATCCTCGACCGTGTATGGCATCCCGGTGTTATTTTGGCCACAGGGATGCCAGCAGGTGTCAGCGGACTTGGGGGTATCGTCTCTCGTGCTTGAAGCAGTCGGCACATCGGCACACCGTTCGAGGATGTGGCGTTCACCGACTGCCCTTTCGGATACTGCCTCGTTATCGGGGGCGGACAGGCCGCCTCCGCAGGACGGTTCGGAATCCGCTCCGTTCCGACCAAGTCCTGCCCCTCGATTGGGCGACCTGCCACTTAAACATCTGCATGGGAAACTCAGATTATACATCCAAACGGTGTCTCCGCCCCGAGTGACGGCGCGTATCCACGCCGTGAACGGCGTGGTATTGCGCCTGTTCCACCTATAATCGGACGCCAATGTAGCGATAGGATTCCGTCGCGACCCTGCGATCGTGCACTTGTGCTACACACCCGCATAGCGTTATTGTCATCCCCGGCGAATGGCCGACTATGGGATTCATCGAGTCGCTGAAAACGGCTTTCGCGTCATCAGCGCCGAACGACCGTCCCGACGACGGCTCCAACGGCGCGTACTGGTGTGACGACTGCGATGTCCGGATCAGAGACGTCAATCTCGAGGGAGAACCAGTTTGTCCGAATTGCGGAACTGAAATGCGCTTCGAGCGCTCGACCGGCCGGAGCTGTGCGTGCTAATCAGGGCTCGCGGATGATGACTTCCGCGTCCTGCTCGTCTGGGAAGGGGCCCTCGAACGACGCGTCCCACTCCTTGTCGGTGACGAGTGCGTCCTCGAGGGCCGCCCGCAGCGCCGATTCGTCGTAGTCGGTGCCGATGAAGACGAGTTCGGTGCGTCGATCGCCGTGCTCGTCGTGCCATTCGAGGTCGGGACGGTTCGATCGATACATGTCGCGTTCGATTTCGGGCAGGCTCGCGATCCAGGGGCCCTGCGCGGTGGCGCGGATCGATGGCCCGGCCTGGGCGATCGCGACCCGCATGTCGTTGTCAGCGATCCAGGCAGTCCCCTTCACGCGGACGATCGCCGGCGGGAGGTCCTCGAGAAACGCGGCGAATCGATCGGGGTGGAACGGTCGGTGGCGTCGGTAGACGAACGAGGTGACGCCGTATACTTCATCGGGATGGTGATGGCCGTGGTGGTCGTCGTGATGGGTGTCGCCGCCGTGACTGTGCTCGTCGTGGTTTGTGGTCGTTTCGTGGCTGTGATCGTCGCTGGCTGACTCGAGCGCGCGCTTCCAGCCCGGCAGGTCGTTTACTCGGCTGGGGTCGAACAGGCCAGCACCGAGCAGCCGATCGGGGTCGACTGCCGAAAATTCGGTGCGGATCGTCTCGGCGTCGGGCTGGAGCGCGTTGACGAGTTCGTCGGCCTCTGCGAGCTGTTCGTCGGTGCAGAGATCGGCCTTGTTGAGCAAGACGACGTTCGACACCTCGACTTGTTCGACGAGCAGGTCCGACAGCGGGCGATCGCCTTCGCTGCCCTGTCGTTCCGGCGTTCCCTCGCCCGCGAACGCCTCGAGAAAGGCAGGCGTATCGAGGACGGTCACCAGTGTATCGACGTCGTATCGGGCTGCGACGCGGGATTCAGTCGTAAACAGCCGCGCGACGGGAGCGGGCTCGGAGATGCCCGACGACTCGACGATGAGGTGGTCAAATGAGCGGTCGCGGGCCAGCCGGACCACGGCGGTCTCGAGGTCGTCTTGGAGTTCACAGCAGATACAGCCGTTCGAGAGTTCGGCGACACCGTCGTCGAGTTCGAGTTCCGACCCTTCGGCGACAAGCTCGGCGTCGACGTTGACTTCGCCCATATCGTTGACCAGGACGGCCAGCGTCCGGTCGCCAGCGTTCGACAGCAAGTGGTTAAGCAGCGTTGTTTTGCCAGCACCCAGACTGCCCGAGAGAATTGTTACCGGGATTTCCCCATCCGTATCCGTCTCCATATCTCGCTTCAGGGGCCACAGCGTCTTGAAAGCGAGCCACGAGAGTTTTGAGCGTTCGGCACCCAGAGACAGGCATGGATCTGGCCGACCGGATCGAATCGTTTCGCAAGACCCTCGAGGAGTGGCTGCGAGGGCTTTATCACGGCATGATCTCGCATCCGGCCTACGAGAAAATCGAGAAGGAAGCCGAGGACGCCGAGGACGCCTTCATTCTGGCGTGTTTCCCGGACGCCTTCGGCATTCCGTCACCGGTTTCGTACTACACGGCAGAGTTGCTGCCCTACCTCGAAGACGAGTTCGAGGCGTGGGAGCGGCGGCTGTGGGACCGTGGCACGTACCTAGAGCGCAAGGGCCAGCAGTACCACTTCTGATGGAGCCATTCGTCTTCTTCGGTGGGAAAGGCGGCGTCGGCAAAACGACCGTCTCGTGTGCCTACGCGCTGCGCTGTGCGCGCGACGGCCAGCGGACGCTTGTCGTCTCGACCGACCCGGCCCACTCCGTCACCGACGTGTTTGACCAGCCGTTTGATGACTCTCCACAGCCGGTCGACGGCGTCGACGGACTCGACGCAATGCAGATCGATCCCGAGGACGAAGTCACCCGACATCTAGATGAGATCCGCCAGGACCTCTCCGAGCAAGTGTCGGCGTCGATGGTCAACGAGATCAACCGCCAACTCGAGATGGCCCACGGCACGCCTGGGGCCTACGAATCGGCACTATTCGACCGCTTCGTCGACGTGATGCGTAACTCGGAGCCGTACGACCGCGTTGTCTTCGACACCTCGCCAACCGGCAGCACGCTCCGACTGCTCGGCTTGCCGGAACTGCTCGAGGGGTGGATCGACCGGCTGATGTACAAGCGCCGGACGAGTATCGACCTCTTCGAGAAGGCCGCAGTCGGCAACAACGAACCACGCCGCGTGATGGAGGGCGATCCCGTCCTCGCGCGGCTCGAAGAGCGCAAGGAATTCTTCGAGTTCGCCGGCGCAGCGTTGCACGACGACGCTGCCTTTTTCCTCGTCGTGAACCCGGACGAACTCTCGCTGAACGAGACCGAGCGTGCGATCGCAGACCTTCGGGACAAGGATCTCGAGGTTCGCGGCCTCGTCGCCAACAAACTCACGCCGTCGCCCGACCCCGACGAGAACGGCCGCGGTGCACGCTACCTCCGCGAACGCGTCACGACGGAGGAGGAACGCCTCGAGACGATCCGATCCGAGTTCGAGCCGCCGCTGGTCGCCGAGATCGGCTGGCGGAGCTCGGAGGTCAAAGGCGACCTGCTTGACGACGTCGCCGCGGAACTCGACATCGAGACGGCCGTCGAACCACCGACACACGTTTAATTCAGTGGTCGTTCGGACTCGCCACGTTTACTCATAGCACGCCGAGAGCGGAACAAAACCCGTTTAGCCCGGCCGCTCCAGGGTCGGGTAATGAGTACGAGTTACCGGATCGGACTCGTCGGCAAACCCTCTGTCGGCAAGTCCTCCTTTTTCAATGCGGCGACGATGAACGACGTGCCCGAGGGGGCCTACCCGTTCACGACGATCGACCCCAGCGTCGGCGAGGCCTACGTCCGCGTCGACTGTGCGGCACCGGAGTTCGACGAGGAGTGTACCCCAAACGTTGGCTACTGCGACCACGGCACGCGGTTCGTTCCGACGAAGCTCGTCGACGTGGCCGGGCTGATCCCCGGCGCACACGAGGGCAACGGACTGGGAAACCAGTTCCTCTCCGACCTGAACGAAACCGACGTGCTAGTTCACGTCGTCGACTTCTCCGGGAAGACGGACGCCGAGGGCGAACCCACCGAGGGCCACGATCCGCGAGACGACATCGCTTTCCTCGAGGAGGAACTCGACCAGTGGTACCTGGGCGTCCTGAAGAAGGGTATCGAACGCTACGAGACGGGCTACACCACCGAGGACGACGCTATCGAAGAAGAGCTAGCCGAACAGATGAGCGCGTTCAAAACCAACGAAGACGAGATCAAACGCCTCATCCGACGCGTCGACATCGGTTTCGAGCCCGACGAGTGGGACGAAGACGACAAACTCGAGCTGGCTCGCGAGATCCGCAAGGAGACCAAGCCGATGGTCATCGCGGCGAACAAGATGGACACGCCCGAAGCACAGGATAACTACGAGGAGATCACGAACGATCCCGACTACGACCACCTGACGATCGTTCCCTGTAGCGCCCACGCCGAGAAGGCGCTGAAGTCGGCCGACAAGGCCGGCGTCGTCGACTACCGACCCGGCGATAGCGACTTCGAGATCACCGGCGACGTCTCCGGCGACCAGGAACAGGGACTCGAGCAGATTCGAGACTTCCTCGACGAGTTCGGCGCGACGGGTGTGCAGGCGGCCCTCGAGACGGCGCTGTTCGACGTCCTCGGCGTGACGCCGGTGTTCCCCGGCGGCGCAAACGGGCTGGGCAACGAACGCGGCGAGGTGCTGCCCGACTGTTATCTGATCCCGCCGAACTCGACCGCGGAGGACTTCGCCTACAGCCTGCATTCGGATATCGGCGACGGCTTCCTGCACGCGATCGACTGCCGGACGAACCGACAGCTGGGCAAAGACTACGAAGTCGAGTCCCGAGACGTGATCGAAGTCATCACGACGAACTGATACGGTTTGCTGTAACGATTTCTCGGCGCACCCGCAGGACGAGTCGCGGGTGCGCCGAGAAATGACGTACAGTAGGCCGTATGAGAGCCGATCGTCATCCCGTTTCGGACCGTTCGATCGTGGACTCGAGTCTCCGATTCGAGAGCCGGCGAGTCCGTATTGCGCCGACAGGTTCTCGTCGCGGGCCCACGTTAGGCCGACAATGAGTATGGGGAAGCCCGCCGCCTTTCGGCCGACGAAACCCGATGTCGCAGTGTTCGTCTCCGGCGTCACCAGTATGGGTCTCGAGATTCTCGCCGGTCGGATCATCGCCCCCCAGTTCGGCAGCAGTATCTACACCTGGGGCAGCATCATCACCGTCTTTCTGGCCGCACTAAGTCTGGGCTACTGGCAGGGCGGGAAGAAAGCGGCGACGGCGTCGAATCGGCGCATGAGCTGGCTGCTGTTGGGGACGGCGGCATACGTTGCCGTCGTGATCTACGGGAGCGACCAACTGCTGCTCTCGGCGTCGGCGATCCCGCTGCCGGCCCGCTATGCATCACTCCCGGCCGTCATCATGCTCTTCGGGCCGCCGACCTACCTGCTGGGCTTTATCAGTCCGTACGCGGCCGAACTCTCTCAGAAGGACGGCACCGGCGAAGCGTCGGGCCACGTCTACGCGCTCGGCACCATCGGTAGCATCGTCGGCGCGGGCGCAACGACGTACGTCCTCGTTCCCGCACTCGGCATCGATATGATCGGCCTCCTGTTCGGGTTTATCCTCGTCGGGACCGCGTTCGCGCTGACGCTGCCCAGACTCACCCCGAAGCCGGCGTCGGCCAGCGTCGCGATCGCACTCCTCCTCGTCGTCGCGGCCGGCCTCGGCCCGGTCGCGTTCGACCACCGCGGCGACGTCGTCTACCAGACCCAGACGGCCTACCAGGAACTCGAGGTGATCGACGACGGCGACGTCCGGACCCTGTATCTGGATGGCGCACGCCACAGCGCGATGGACCTCGAGGATCCCGACCGACACGTCTTCGAGTACACGCGCTACTTCCATCTCCCCATGTTGATGGTCGACGATCCGGACGAGGTCGAGAACGTCCTGTTTATCGGCGGCGGCGGCTACACCGGGCCGAAGGATTTCGAACGGAAGTACGACGTCGACGTCGACGTCGCTGAACTCGACCCCGAAGTGACGCGGACGGCCAAGGAGTACTTCCGGCTCGAGGAAAGCGAGAACCTGTCCGCCCACACGGAAGACGGCCGGATCTTCCTCCAGGAGACCGACAAGACCTACGACGTGATCGTTCTCGACGCCTATCAGAAGGATCAGGTCCCCATTCACCTCACGCAAGTGGAGTTCATGGAGCTGGCCGAAAGCCATCTAGATGAGGACGGCGTCTTGCTCGCGAACGTCATCGCCGCACCCAGCGGTTCCGGCTCGGCGTTCTACCGGGCGCAGTACAAGACGATCGACGAGGCCTTCGCGTCGACCTACAGCTTCCGCACCTCGAGCTGGGACTCCGTCCAGAACATCGAAATCGCCGCGACGAAAGCCGAGACGAACTTTACCGAGGCCGGCCTCGAGACACGAAACGACCAGCGCGACCTGGGAATCGACTTGCGTAGCGAGGTCGACGCCTACATGGACGCGCCGAACACCGACGACGTGCCGCTGCTGACCGAGGATCACGCACCCGTCGACAACCTCCAGGCGTCGACGGTGGGCCAAGAGTACGTCATCGAGCAAACTGGGGAGGACGAGACGCAGCCGGAGCCAGCATCTATCGCAGTCGGACCGGAACTGCCTGCACACGCACGGCCGACGCCGGGACTCGAGTCGATACCGGCCTGACGCGGCTGCCCCAAGTACGCTGCTGCTATCCGTTACTCCGAAAGCGCGTCGGCCTCGAGCGGTGTCGCCGTCCGCCAGTAATGATCGAGCGAGTCCTCGGCCCACGCGCGGACGGCGTCGTCGTCGGTGTCGACGGCAGCCCGCAGGATGCCAGTCTCGTCGCGCAAGAGCAGGCAGACATCCTCGTCGACGATCATGATTGCGATCGGGACACCCTCTTCGCGGACCCTGATCTCGGCGTCGTCGGCGTCGAGTAGCGCCTCGAGCTGACGGCGAAGTCCGGACTCGTCGGCCAGCGCGTCGATCGCGTTCTGGCCGAAGACCCCCCTGAAGCGCTGCTCGTCCGCAGTCACACGGTCTCGAACGACGCCCAGCGTCTGTTCGTTGAACGTGTGTGAAAACGTCCGGATCTCCTCGCCCGTCCGGAGAAAGTCGAGCAATCGACTCAGCGGCGCGTTCGGTCGCGTCGCGCTGGGGGTGGTGATCGTCGCGTCCGAGAGCCGCCGAAGATCGAAATCCATCGCGTGGGTCGGCAGATAATCGACGATTTCGCGGAGTTTGGCTTCCGTCTCGAGGATCTCCTGGAGATCAGTGAACCCCTCTGCGACCAGTCGCCCCGTCGCGGTCGCGACGTACGCGTTGCCGTCGTGTCTGATCCACGATCGGTCCGCAAAGTCGCCGAGGATCCGACCCAGCGTCGCCTGCGAGGCTCCGGTCGCCGCAGCTAGTTCGGTCCGCGTGTGTCGCCCGTCCGAGAGCAATCGGAGGACCTCAACGCGATTTGACGACAGTGCGAGAAACTCGATCTCCTCGAGCGCCGATTCCATACGGGCTCTCGTCGCCGCCACGGCAAATTGGTTTCGCACCGTGCAAGGTTTTCAGAGGGTGCAGCGATAGCAGGGTCCCGGCCGCTTTCCCGGCTCGCTGCCCTTTCTTGCCGTGAAATATTTTCTGAATCAAACTATATACCCGGAGTTCGTACGGTGTAGTATGATCATCTTCGCGATTCGCGCGTCGGCTGCTCTCGAGTCGGCGCAATCGGTCCACACGGGGGTGACGGGAGAATGATGTCCCGTCGCAGTGCCGTCTTCTTCGCGCTCTCGAGTCTGCTCTTCGGTGGGACCTTCGTCGCCGCGAAGGCCGGGCTCGCGTACTTTCCGCCGCTTTTGTTCGTGGCGCTTCGCTACGACGTTGCGGCGGTGGTCATGCTGGCGTACGTCGGCCTGACCAGTTCGCGATCCGACCTGCTCCCACAGAGCCGCGGTGACGTTGCCAGCATTCTCGCGACCGGCATCCTCGCTATCGGGGTGACGAACGCCTTGCTGTTCGTCGGCCAGCAGTACGTCTCGAGTGCCGTCTCCTCGATCATCTACAGTCTCAACCCGATCATGACGCCGGTGTTCGCCGCGGCGTTGCTCTCCGATGAACGCCTTTCTCGGCGCGGCGCGGCCGGGATGGGACTCGGCCTCGTCGGCGTCGGCCTCGTGGTGAGCCCGGATCCCGCAAATCTGCTGGCGGGGGCCGTCGGTAAGGGCATCCTCTTCGTCGCCGCGATCAGCGCCGCATTGGGTGCCGTGTTGATCCGCCGGGCCGACAGCGACCTCTCGAGTTCGGTTCGTGTCGCCTGGGGGCTGCCCTTCGCCGCAGCGCTGAGTCACCTGCTGGCCTGGGCAAGCGGCGAGTCGGCGGCTGCGATCACGTGGACGACCGAGGCGCTGCTGGCGCTTGGCTACGTGAGTGTCTTCGCTGGTGCCATCGCCTACGTCGCCTACTTCGGGCTTATCGATTCAGCCGGCGCGATCCGCGCGAACCTGATCTTCTACGTCGTGCCCGTCGTCTCGACGCTCGGCGGCTGGGCACTGCTCGGTGAGACGATCGACGCGCTCGCGATCGCCGGCTTCCTGACGATCTTCGCCGGCTTCGCGGTGCTCGGCAGCAAGTCGATCGCGATCGGCTCGCTGCTCCCGGACGTTGGCTCCAACGTGGCGTCCTCGTCTGCCGACGGCGAGTCGGTCGTCAGGGAGGAACCGCGGGGCTACCGCTCGGACTGATACGGACCGCTGTCAGTCAGTTCCGGCGGAACCGCGATCGTGCTACGGTTGCGTCGGTAACCAGTTACAACAGACCGTATGATTCACTGGCGCTCGAGACTGGCTCGAATCGGAGACTGTGCCGTGACGGTTAGAACAGCGACAGGTCGCCGGTCACGCTGTCGACGCGATCGTCGGCCGCCGGGCCGACAGCGAGCGCGGTGACGGTACCGGGCTCGAGTTGGGTATGCCCGGCATCGCGGATGATTGCGTTGGGGATGCCTTTGCTATCAGCGATCTCCGAGAGTTCGTGGAGCTGGCGTTCGCTCTCGCCTTTGAGAACGACCTTCTTCTGGCCGCCCTGTTTCCACTGGGATTGCAACTGGCTGTCTGCCTTCTCGTAGGCCGACAGCGACGCGTGCGCAACCTGGGCAGCGAGTTTGCCTGTCCCCATGCCGATGTCGGTCCGGGCGACGATGGCCTGTTTCATGGCCGACTCGAGGAGGGGGATCCCTTTACTTGTACCTATCCCGACGCCGGAACCGGCAGCCAGCCCGGACGGCGATAGCATTGATATGCGTGATAGTCACACAATCAGGCATGCAGGAACGTCGTCGGGTCCTCGTCGTGACGTCGGTTGCACTCTTCCTCTCGGTACTGGTGTGGTTCAACTACTCGGCGGTGCTCCCGCTGATCGTGGAGGAGTGGGGACTTTCGGGGACCGAAGCGGGGATCGTCTTCGGCGCGCTTCAGGCGGGCTATCTCGTTGCGATCGTCCCTGCGGGCTGGCTCGCGGACCGCTACTCGCCGCGGTGGGTGATCGCCGTCGGCGCGACCGGGACCGCACTTCCGAGTCTCGCGTTCGCCGCGGTCGCTGACGGTATCCTCGTCGGCACTGCCTTGCGATTTCTCTCCGGGCTCTTCGTCGCCGGTGTCTACGTTCCGGGTATGCGCTTTGTCAGCGATTGGTTTCCCGAAGTGACGCGCGGTCGGGCACTCGGACTCTACATCGCCACCTACGAACTCGGCAGCGGCTTCTCGTTCGTCTTTGCGACGATCGCCGCGGAGGCTGTCGACTGGCGGCTTGCGATTGCCGCCACGAGCGTCGGCGCGCTGTTCGTCGCGCCGATGATGCTCGGCTTGACCCGCGACAGCCCTGAGCGGACGACATCGGCGACCGGCGGATTCGATGTCTCGGTCCTCCGAAACCGAAAATACCTCGCTGCGGTCAGCATCTACTCGTGGCACAACTGGGAGCTATTCGGCGTCCGCAACTGGTTGCTGGCCTTTCTCGTGGCGACGCCGGCGTTCGTGGCGACCGACTCGGCGGTCCTGCCGGGGCTGGTCGTCGGTGCGATGATAGCCATGAGCGGCGTCGGCAACGCCGCCGGTGGCTGGCTCAGCGACCGCGTTGGCCGGCCACAGACGATCGCCGCCGGCCTCGGTGCCAGTACCGTCCTGAGTGCGACGTTCGGCCTCCTCGGTGGACTGCCGCTGTCGGCGCTCGTCGCCGTGACGCTCGCCTACGGCGTCGTCCTCGCGCTCGATAGCGCGCCCACGTCGACGCTCGTCACCGAGGTCGTCGCCGACGAACACGTCGGCACCGCGCTGTCGGTCCAGTCGCTGGCTGGCTTTTCGACGACGGTCGTCTCACCGATCGTCTTCGGACTGGCACTCGACCGTGGCGGCTACGCCGCGGCGTTTCCGACACTCGCCGCCGGTGCGTTGCTTGGATTGGTGTCAGTCGGTGCGCTCGTGTGGCTCGAGCGAGACCAAAATTAGCGGTGGCGTTGAGGGTGCCAAGCCCCCGCCCTCAAGGAGCCGCCGAAGGCGGCGAGTAAGACGGGGTAGTCCACTCGTCGCCCGTCGCCACTCTGCAGACGGCTTTACCACTCGCTCACAGGACGATGGCCTCGTTGCGAAGGAGCTCTCGTTCTGTCCGTTTTGCCTCCGGACCCGCTTCGACGAGCGTCGGCTTGTCGACTGGCTCCGAAAACCGGTCCGGATCTGGCTCGAGTGACTCGAGCATCGCAGAAAAGACCGAGCCGCGCCGGCCGCCGGCCGAGACGATGCCGCCGTATTTGCGTTCCTCGAAGGAGGTGTTGTCCGGGCTGGGAAACTCCTCGCGGATGATCTGTGCGGTCTCTCTGAGATACGTTGCCGCCTGCTGCTGTGAGTAGCAACTGTCCTCGTAGTACGCCTCGGCGTATTCGTCGGTCAGGTCCTCGGTGGAGTGTTCCGGTGATTCGTAGCAGATCGACTTCGTCGTCGTATATCCATCGGTAAAGCGGATGTTCATCGTAAAGCTGTCCGGATACCGGAGGATGACCGGTGAAAACATCATCTCCGTAATCGTGGTTCGTTGTTGAATCCGCCACAGTCCCTCGAAGTAGTAGGCAGCCAGTGCCCCAATCCGGTCGTCGCGATCGCCACGGGCATATGCCATCGCGACCTCCTCGTAGTCATCGCCTGCAATCCGCCTGAGCCGCCGCTCGAAACTCTCGGCAATGCGCTCGAGTTCCGCCTCGTAGGCAGCCAGCAGTGGAACCTCGGGATCGGCGAGTAACTCCGCTTTCCGCTCTCGAGCGTCCGCCACGGTCATCATGTTCTCGTGGAAGGCTCGTTCAGCCGTGGTGTCGGGAAGTGGAACCCGAACCGCACGTTGATGCAAGACTTTCGTATCGCCGTTGAAGCGATCCCGTTCCCCATCCATGCACCGCCGTTCATCATGTATCATTATAATTTATTAGGCCGCTCAATCTACAATTTCATGTGGGCGATAAGAGTTAGATATTATCATACAGTATGTGTGGCGGCTCGCTGGCCGCTCGAGCCGGACCGAGGAATTTAGGGCCCCGTACTCGCTCCTACTCGGTATGATCCTTTCCGATGCGGATATCTTAGCGCGTCTCGAGGCCGGCGACCTCGTCGTCGAGCCTCTCGACGACCCAGAATTGCAGATTCAACCCGCGAGCGTCGACCTTCGGCTGGGACGAGAATTCCTCGAGTTCCAGCGGACGAACATCCCCTGTATCCACCCCAACTCCGAGCAGGAAGTCGACGAATACGTCACGGAAACGATCGTCGATGACGGTGACGACTTCATCCTCCATCCCGGCGACTTCGTGCTGGGGACGACCCACGAGCGCGTCGAGATCCCGCCGGACCTAATCGCCCACGTCGAGGGTCGCTCCTCGCTGGGGCGGCTCGCCGTCGTCGTCCACGCGACCGCCGGCCTCTGTGACCCCGGCTATCGTGGCCAGATCACGCTCGAGCTGTCGAATCTCGGAACGGCACCGGTCGCGCTCACGCCGGGCATGCGCATCTCCCAGCTCACCTTTACCGAACTCACGGCGGAAGCCGAACGTCCCTACGGCAGCGAGCGTGGCTCGAAGTATCAGGATCAGGACGGCCCGCAGGCCTCCCGGATCCAGAGCGACGACGAGTTCGGTGGCGACCAGCTCGAGCGCGATCGGTGAACGGCGACGGCTGATACTGCCGGACAAACCGGTTCATCCCTCGATCGCACCCAAGACGCGGTGCCCGTCGCCGACGGCCGGGAAACGGTGGACGACGGGCTCGGTGCACTGCTTTGAGTTCCGATCGACTGAGAGACGTGTCGCTGGCTGTTGCAGGCATCACCTGCTTGTCTCAGGTTGCAGTATCGATGGACATGTGCGCCACCTTTTCCGACGACGATGTCGGCAAGGCCGTCGAGAACGGTAACGGCGAGGCGGTCGGCGTCATCACTGCAGTCGAGGACGACATCGCCCATGTCAAGCCGGATCTGTCGGCCGTCGAATCGATCACATCGTCGCTCGGCTGGGAGGGGGCTGTCGAGATGACCGTTACGCTCGAACGGACGATCATCCGAGAGCGTACCGGGGATGCCGTTCGGCTCGAGGGATCACTTCCGCTCTCGAATGCAGCCGACGATGGAAGCAGAACTGAACGAGACGCCGTCAATGACTGAGACGCACTCCTGTCTGTCAGTTCCGGTGGGACCGCAACCCTCGCACTGCGGTCCCACCGGGACATCGTCACAGCAGACCGTATGAGGCCATGGCACGTCAGTCGACCCGGCCGAGCTGGCTCCCGCGATCCGTGAAACGGCTCCGATCGATCGGAGGCCGACGAGTCAAAAACAGCCGGGAGAACGACGGTGATTCCGGGACCGGGAGCGATCGAGTATTCCTGGCTTTTGTCCGGTCGTATCAGGAGCGTCGCTCGCCGATTGCATCGCGCAGGCGGCCGGGCACGTCCAGCATGGAGATGCCAAAGCCGAACAGTACCATCAACATGTAGACGCCAAGCGTCGAGGTCCAGACGACCAGCAGCGACAGGATCGCCCACGGGCCCGCAAGGAAGTAAAACGCCGCGATCGACATTGCAGTCCCATAGAGCAAGACGATGTACGGCCCCCAGTCGCGGGCGTGGCCGCGCCGAACGCGTCTCCGAACGTAGCGTTTGAGTTCACTCTCGAGGGACTCTTTTCTGACGGTGCGGTCTTCGACGTCGTCCTCGAAGGTTTCGACGCGATCGCGCAGCCGCTCGATCTCCTCGCGCAGTACTTCGGGATCGTCCGCGCGGTCGTGTGTCCGGGCGCTCGCGCGGTCGCTGGCGCGGTCCTCGGTCGCCCCCTCGTCGGCACCCGTGGCGTCGTCGGTCATCGCTTCTGTCGAGACCTGTCGTCCGCGGGGACTTTGTAGCTGCCGATCCACTTCACGGTCGGCTAGAGTCGCGTTGAGGACCGCCCCGAAGACGAGGATGATCGCACCGACGTACAGCCAGACGAGCACGAGGAACACAGCTCCGAGTGCGCCGTAGATCGTGTAGCCGGTGGCGAAGTCAGTATAGAGGGAAAACGTCCCGCTGAGCGCGACCCAGCCGACGGCTGCGATGACCGTTCCCGGAAGTGCCTCACGGATCCCGACACTGGCGTCCGGAAAGATGACGTACAGCGGCAAGAACGTCGCGATCAACCCCATGACGACGAACAGTTGGCCGACGATTGGCAACCCGAACCCCGGCACGAACCGGATCAGGAACTCGAGGACGCCGACAGCGACGAGCCCCAGCGAGCTACTGATCGCGACGATCGTCGCGTCCCAGAACGTATCGAACAGCGATTTCGCTCCTACCGTCCCGTACACGCGCGAGAAGGCCCGATCGAGACCGCGGAGCACTCGGCTCGAGCCCCACAGCAAGCCGAGGATGCCGACGACGGTCGCACTTTGCCGACTGGTCTCGTCGATGATCGTCTCGGCCAGCACCTCTCGGGCCGCCGGCGTGAGGATGTCGCTGGCCGCGACCGAGAGTTGCGCTGCAAGCGTCTCGCCGCCGATCGACGCCGCGATTCCAAGTGCCAGGAGCGTGAGTGGGACGAGCGAGAGAAAGCCGTAGAACGCGACGCCGGCAGCGAGTAGCGTCACCTGTTCGTCTCTTGCGAGCCGAACGGCCCGGCCAGCTAGTTCGAGCCTTCGTCTGTGATCGATCACACCACCTCCTTCGATCTGCCCAGCAATATGTAATCACATGGCACAGGGGCACAACTGGCTGTTAGAAGGACCGCTGTGCGCTGCAGTCTCAGGCTGGCGAGACCATCGGCGCTGTAGCCGCTTCCTTCGAACGGCTCCGAGACCCAGCTACTCGAGACTGTCTTCGGTCGCCGCGCGGATCTCTCCGACGTCGGCGTCCGTTTTGAACGTCGTCCCCCCGTAATGGGCTCTCGAGGCCTCGTAGCCGGCGTCGCGGAGGTCAGCGAGGAAGTCATCCATCGCGTTGGCGGGCAGCCCCCAGTTCCGACAGAGCTTGTGCTGGTCGTAGTGGGTCGGTTCGTCGAGTTCCGCCGCGAGCGTGTCACAGAGTTCGCGCGCCTGTGGCGCGGTGCCGAACGTATAGGGGATTTCGTCCCGAACGGCGGCGATGAAGTCCGGGTCCTGAACGGGGCCGAGCCAGACCGGCCCGGCAGTGAGCATGCGATTCCCGTCGCAGTGGGGGCACGTCTCGAGTGGGTCGGCGATCAATCCGGGATCGGCCTCGCGGTAGAGACAGTCTTCACAGTGGTAAATGTGGCCTAATTCGTCGATCGCCGCGTCGGCTGACGTGGCCTTGTGCTCGAGTTCGAGATACGTCCGGACGTAGTGGCTGGTCGCGTGAGTTAAGATCGGTTCGATACCCACGTCAAAGCGGGCAGCACTGCGGGCGAGCGCCGAGATGAGAATTCTGACGCCCATCTCGGCGTGGTAGTCCGTGTTGCGCGGAACGGCAGAGTACGAGCGGACGCCGCTGTTGAAATGGGCCCCACATAGCGGTGCGGTGTCAGTCGCGGTGACGCAGACGAGATCGCGGCAGTTCGCGAAGGCCGCGTCTGCGAAGGGCATCGGCGTCCCGTAGGGGTCGAGATCGATCACGTCGAACGGCTCGTCATGCATCAAGGCATTGACGTTGCGGTGTTCGACCGTCGCCTCGCAGTCGTTTCGCTCGAGGTTGTCCCGCGCGAGATCGACTGCCTGTTCGTCGACGTCACAGCAGGTGACGTCCCAGCCGTCGGCGGCGGCTCGCACGCCGCGGACACCGCTTGCGGTCATCGCGTCTAAATACGACGTGGCGCGCTCCTCGCGCTCGCGGTAGGCACGCAGCGTCGCGATCGTCAGATCCCGGTTCAACTCCTGTCGCGGGTTGTAGAAGACCGCCTCCTCGATGCCTTCGGTCTGTTCGCCGGGCACCTCGAGTTCGACCCCGCCCTCGGTGACGCGCATACCACGTCTCGGCGGTAGCGGGCGAAAAACGGTGTGGTCTCAGGTGACCACGCTGGCCGGACAACCAAACCGATTTTACAGTTGGGCGCACAGTTCCGGACGTGTCGAAGGCCAATCCCGTCGAGCGATGGCAAGCCGCTCTCGAGGAAGCTGGCGAACTCACACCGGAGATCGTCAGCGAGATCACGCGGATCCACGGCGACCGTGGGGCGCAGGCGATCGAGGCCGTCGGCGAGAACCGGGTGAAGGCCTACCGCGATTTCACGATCGTCGTCGGCTACGACGACGAGTACATCGTCGAGGACGGGAACTGTACCTGCAAGGACAGCGAGTACAACCTGGACGACGACGACCCGACCGAGCGCTGTTGGCACTCGCTGGCCGTCGCGATTGCACGGCGGGTAGGCCACGTTGACTACCACGACATGTGGTACTCCGACGTGCGCGAATTCCTGTGACAGCAGCCTCCCGCCCAGCGAATCGCTGATCCCACTACTCGGATTCGTTACAGGCAGCGATGATGACCTTCGGATCGTCGATCAGCCGATTCTCCATATAATTGCCTTTTCCTCGTCCGGCCCATTTGCGTTCCTGCTCGATGATCGAGAGAAACTCGAGTTCCGAGAGGATGTCACGGACGCGGCGGAGCTTCAGGTGATCGGACTCGTCGCGCTCGCAAAGACGCTTGTAAAGATCGTAGGCCTCATTCGTCGTCACCGGTGCGTTATCGCCCTCCTTTTGCTGGGTGAGTAGCGCCATTGCCTCGAGGACCAGCTTCGCGTGACTCGGACTCTTGGAGATGAGTTCGGCGAGCCGACTCGTCTCCTCACGTTCGTGGGCGTGATCGACGCAGTCCTCCGTGACGGATTCGAGGTCACTCTCCTCGGCAATCTCGCCAGCAAAGCGGAGAATGTCGATTGCCTTCCGGGCGTCGCCGTGTTCACGGGCAGCGAGTGCGGCCACGCGGGGGATGACGCCGTCCTCGAGGACGCCCTCGTGGAACGCGTCCGAACGCGATCGCAGGATCTCACGGATCTGGGTCGCGTCGTACGGCGAGAAGACGTACTCCCGTTCGCAGAGGCTGGATTTGATTCGCTCGTCCAGCGAGTCCTTGTAGCGAACCTTGTTCGAGATGCCGATGACGCCGATCGTACTCTCGGTGAGTTTGCCGGATTCGACCGCCCGCGAGAGCTGCATCAAGATGTCGTCGTCCTCGATCTTGTCCACTTCATCTAGAATGATCAGTGCGACGTCGTATCGACTATCGACGATCCGCCAGAGCCGTCGATAGTACTCCGAGGTGCTCAACCCCGAGTGAGGAATCGAGATATCCGTTGTCGCCTGGTCGTTGAGTTGGTGGCCAGCCGACTGGACAGCCTGTGTCTCTGTCGACTCCTGCAGGCAGTCGACGTAGGCGACACCGATCGAGACATCGTTGTCCTTCGCACGCTCGATGGCCTGGTTGGTGATGAATTTCGAACAGAGGGACTTCCCAGTTCCCGTTTTCCCGTAGACGAGGACGTTGTTGGGTGTGTTCCCGCGCGTGGCCGGTTTGATCGCGTTCGCGAGATCCGTTAGTTCGTTCTCACGACCGATGATCCGGTCGCCGTCGGGGAGGTGCGAGACCTGCAGGAGTTCCTTGTTCCTGAAGATCTCGTTTTCGCTGCCGAAGTAATCCATCGAATCAGGCATTCAGTTGTCGGAGACATTCCCCGGAGAGTACTTAACCTGTTCGAACCGCGGTGCCGCTGTATCCACATCATTTTGCATTTTGAGGGGCTAAACGGCAGAAAAAGCACCCCATGGTGCCGCTGTATTTGTGAAACAGGACCCCGGAGTTCCGCTGTAATCGACGCAGGAGTCTCCTGACGGTCACCCCGCAGTGCCGCTGTATCGCGAGCGAGCAGCCCAAGCTCAAAAAGTAGTTGGACTGATCCGGTCGCAGCCGAGTACCGGATTTCTCCTGTATAAATGCAAATAGGTTTCTATAGGGACTGTTCCAGTCGTTCTCTACCCCGTAGTGCCGCTGTATGCGGAGACACACACCCCGTAATGCCGCTGTAAGCGCCTGGCAGTGTTGGGTCACGAGAAACGGGGGTTCGAAAGGGAAAACCAACCGGCCGATGGATTCAGCAGGCCGCTCGAGCGAACAGTCAGAACGGGCTGCAACCCACTTTATCGATTCGAGCGGCGGTTCTGCGTTCGAAACCGATTGAACGCGACTCCGTTCAAAACACTTAGTGAACGATGACACACCAATCATATTTAATGATACCGTCTTTCGAGTCGATCGTCAGGGTACCGAATTCGCCGTTCTACTCGATCAAAACGGTTTCACAGGGATAGCCCGATAGAGTCGCTATTCTGCGATCTTACAGCGGCATCGTGGGGTGTGTCTCTTCTCTCTCGCTCAACTTCGCTGCTCGTGTCATTGGTCACTAGCGTTCGCGTCGCTACTCTGGTCGAAAACCCTCGAGTCAAAACGAATCGGATCCGCGATGGAATTATACGCTGAACAGGCGCAATACCACGTCCTTGAGGGCGTGGATACGCGCCGTCACTTGATGCAACAATCGATCGCCTGTTGCATGGCCGGATATTCTATACTGGATCGGTACTATCATGTTCTCGAGAGTCATAACTGGTTATGAAGCCAGAAATAGATGCGTACCGTCCGAACCTTCGAGGCGTCAATCGCCAACCCACAGCAGGTGAGTGATGACCTCGATCAACTCGGATGGGCCGCATCAAAACTTTGCAACGTCAGTCGCTACTACGCACAAGAACAGTGGGACGACACGGGCGAGCTCCCCGATGACGGGGAACTCAAAGCCGAACTCAAAGGCCACGACCGCTATACGGACCTTCATTCTCAATCCAGTCAGCGCGTTCTCGAAGAACTCGCTGAAGCGTTCACTGGTTGGTTCGCAAAGCGTCGGGACGGCGATAGCCGTGCCCGACCGCCCGGCTACCGCAAACGCGGCGATTCCCACCCACGTTCTACAGTGTCGTTCAAGGCGGCTGGCTTCAAGCATGATGCACAGTTCACCCGCGTTCGCCTCTCGAAAGGCCGCAACCTCAAAGAACACCGTTCGGACTTCGTGCTGTGTGAGTACGAGCTCCGTCCCGACGTAGACCTCTCCGAGTGGGACATCCAACAGGTTCGAGCCGTCTACAAGTACGACGAGTGGCGGCTACACTTCGTCTGTCGCAAGTCGATCGATCCCGACCCACCGGGCGACGGTGTTGCGGGGGTCGATCTCGGTATCTCAAACATCGCCGCACTTTCGTTCGGGAGCGAGTCGATCCTCTTCCCCGGTAACGCACTGAAAGAGGACGAATACTACTTCGGGAAGCAGAAAGCGAAGTGTGACGAGAGCCGATCGAACGAGCGCCTTCGGTTGGACCGGAAACGTACCGAACGTCGAACCCACTTCCTCCATACCCTCTCGAAACAGATCGTTTCGGAGTGCGTAGAGAGGGGTGTCGGGATCATCGTAGTCGGTGATCTCGAAGGGATCCGTGATAACGAGAACGGCGAGTCTCGCAACTGGGGCTCGCATGGCAACCTCGATCTTCACGGGTGGGCGTTTGACCGCTTCACGTCGATACTCGACTACAAGGCGGAAACGGAGGGGATCGATGTATTGATTGAGTCCGAACGTGATACCTCAAAGACGTGTTCCGCCTGTGGGACGACAGACGGCAATCAGCGCGTCGAACGTGGGTTGTACGTCTGCGAGGAGTGCGATACCGTCGCGAATGCGGACGTGAACGGTGCAGAGAACATCCGACAAAAAGTAACTCCAAGTCCGTCTCAGGATAGGAGTAACGGCTGGTTGGCACAGCCTTCAGTCCAGCTGTTCGATCGTAGCGAGGGCCGTTTCGTCCCGCGAGAACAGGTCATGGACTGCAAACCCTAATATCCCAATGGCGGTCGGGATTCCACGTCGTTCACGGCGTGGAGGATGTCAATCTTCGGCGCAGATTTCCACGAAGTTCTGCAGAATCCGTAATCCAGTCTCACCGCTTTTCTCGGGGTGGAACTGCGTCCCGAAGACGTTGCCCGCCTCGTTTGCGACGATCGAGGGGAACTCCCGTTCGTAGTCCGTCGTCGCGACGACTGCGTTCTCGTCGTCGGGGGCCGCGTAGTAGGAGTGGACGAAGTAGGCGTACTGTCCATCGATCCCCTCGACGAGAGGGTGCTCGCGTTCGACCTCGAGTTCGTTCCAGCCCATGTGAGGGACCTTCTGGCCTTCGGCGAATCGGACGTTCGTCCCGGGGATCAGATCGAGTCCCTGGACGGCCGACTCACCGTCGGTTTCTCCCTCTTCACTCGTCGTGAGCAGCATCTGCATGCCGAGACAGATACCAAAAAGCGGTGTACCGCTCTCGGCGACCTCGAGGAGATCCTCACGAAGCGGATCGGCGTTCTCGACGCCTTCGCGGAACGCGCCGACACCTGGCAGGACGATGCCGTCGGCGTCGTGGAAAGCCGCAGGGTCGTCGGTGATCTCGACGTCGGCACCCGCACGCTCTAAGCCGCGGGTGACGCTCCGGAGATTACCCAACCCGTAGTCGACGATGACAACGGAGGCCAGCGTTTCCTCCGGTGGGGACGAAGCAGTGCTCATACGTCTACTCGGTGTGGCCCGTTCAAGTGAATTGCCATTCGGGCAATCATCCTCACGGGGCGAAGGGGGCCCACAGCCAGGACTGCCGGTCGACTGCCATCGGTGGTGAGCCTCGCTCTCGTCTCCGCCCAAAGTATTGCTCATCATTGTAAATACTAAAAGAGACTTGATGCGAAGAGGTCAGTGTTCTCGTTGGTAACACAGTCCCAGTACAGTTTCGCTCAGGGTCCCCTCGAGTTCAAGAATCTCCGGAACAAACCATTTAAATGCAGGAATTGACACCTCTCGAGGATGGCATCTGTCTCCGGTATCGAAGGCACTATTAACAATCGAACACTGAATAATAATTGCGTGGCGAATACAAGACTAACACGACTCAGACACACGATACGAGATCTCTTTGACGCGCGTGGCGTCCCGGCAGCGGACCAGCGGCTCATCGGCTATACGACGGGGGCACATGCACTCGATCACCTCGTCATCCTCTCGATTCCGCTGTTTATCCCCATCTGGATCGCCGAGTTCCAGGTGACGACGTACGAACTGGGCCTGCTCGTAACGCTCATGACCGGGCTGTACGGAGCCATGGCGCTCCCGTCTGGCATTCTCAGCGATCGGTTCGGTGCGGACACGGTGATCACCGGCTTCTTGCTGTTGACCGGTGGGGTGTTCCTGGCCGTTCCCTTCATCGATTCGTTCGCGGCGTTGGCAGTCGTGGTCGCACTGGCAGGCGTCGGTGCCGGATTCTACCATCCGCCGGCGCTCGCCTTTATCAGCCGTGAGGCGGAGGCACCGAGCAAGGGCTTTGCCTACCACGGCATCGGCGCGAATCTCGGGATCGGTATCGGGCCGCTGCTCATCACTGCCGGACTCGCGGTCAGTGACTGGCGAACCGTCCTCGGACTGCTCGCGGTCCCACTGCTGGGATTCGGCGTGCTCTTTGCGCTCCGTGGTCCCTCGGACTCGAACGACCACACCGCGTCGTCGCACTCGCTCGGTGACGTTCTCAGCCAGCTCCGTGCGCTCGTGACCCCCGTCTTCCTCGGGATCATCGCCGTCTACGTGTTCGCGGGGATCTACTACCGCGGCACGCTGACCTTCCTCCCGCAGTTCATCGACACGCTGTCGTCGCTGCCGAGTCTGGATCTCGCCGGAGCGTCCGTCGGTGCTGGGCAGTGGCTCTACTCGCTGATCTTGCTGACCGGCTCGGTCGGCCAAATCGTCGGGGGCCATCTCGGCGAACGCTTCGAGATTGAGCGCGTCCTGCTCGGCGTCTTCGCCGCGACGAGCCTCGCGTTGCTCGCCCTGGGTGGCCTCTCCGGCACTGCCGTCATCGGAGTCGGGCTCGTCTTCGGTGCCCTCCTCTTTACCCTCGCGCCGCTCCAATCGTCACTCGTCGCGAAACACACGCCCGATGCGGGACAGGGCATCGGCTTCGGGCTCGTCTTTACCGTTAACTTCGGGATCGGCGCGCTCGGTGCCTCGCTGGCCGGCTGGCTCCTCTCGAGCAGTTCCTACTCGCTGCTCTTTGGCGTGCTCGCCGTGTTCCCGCTCGTCGCAGCCGCCGCGGTGCTTTCGGTCTCGAAGACAGGCCGCACTCCTGAATCGCACGCACAGTAACCCACTTCAAATCACAGACACACGACATCCATGACCATCACGTTCACCCCAATCGGACACGTTCGCTCACCGTACGACACGCCCGCAGACGTCGACCACGACGCAGTCGACGAGACGACCGGCGAAATCGTCCTCGAGGACGACTACGAGGACGGCCTCGAGGGCATCAACGACTTCTCACACATCGTCGTCTTCGCCCACTTGGACGAGATCGACGAGTATCGACCGACTGCTCGGCCGCCACACGCCGACGACCTCGAGGTCGGGACCTTCGCGACGCGGAGCCCACACCGACCGAACCCGCTCGCCCAGACGACCGTCGAGTTGCTCGAGCGCGACGGGACGACGCTGCACGTCAAGGGGCTCGACCTCGTCGATGGGACACCCGTCATCGACGTGAAACCCTACGTCGGTTCGATCGACGACGAAGACGTGTCCTTCGGGTGGCTCGAGGAACTCTGAGACCGAATAGTGCTTCTCAACGAGGCCGTTCGGACAGCAGCCACCCGAAAACCGTAGCGACTGCTGTCGAAGGAGTTGGCCTCGCACTTTTGTAACGTGGGTACTTAAGTAGTGATCGTGACCGCGCGAGAAAACGAGCGGCAGCCGAACGGTGAGCCCGTCGATCACCCTCTCGGTGACCGATCGGCCGTGAGCGCTGCCGATTGGCTGTCGCTCGACGAAGAGGCCCGCAGCGAGGGAACGAATCCGCTGTCGGACCGCGCTTCCCGTGTTGACACACCGTCGACGGCGGACAGCGGCGTCGCTGTTTCAGTTGCTGGGCTGCGAAAGCGCTTCGGCGACGGAACGGAGTCCGTTCTCGCCGTCGACGACGTTTCCTTCGACATCGAAACCGGCTCGATTGTCGGTCTGTTGGGACCGAACGGTGCCGGAAAAACGACGCTCATCAAGTCGATTCTGGGCATGGTGCTTCCAGACGAAGGGTCCGTTCAGATCGGCGGCGTCGATGTCTATGAACGGCCTCGAGACGCGTACGCACACGTTGATGCGATGCTCGAGGGTGCCCGGAACGACTACTGGCGGTTGACCGTCAGGGAGAACCTACGGTACTTCGCGACGATCAGCGGCGTCGACCCGGATTCGGTTCGCGAGCGCCACGAGCGGCTGCTGACACAGTTGGGACTTGCGGAGAAAGCGGACGTTCCCGTTCGTGAGTTGTCGCGAGGGATGAAACAAAAAGTCTCGTTGGCCAGCGTCCTCGCTGGCGGTGCCGAGGTTGTGTTCCTCGACGAGCCGACCCTTGGACTGGATATCGAGAGTTCGCGAACGCTCCAGCGGGAACTGCGACGCCTCGTCGAGGAAGAAGCGCTCACCGTTGTGCTCAGCAGCCACGACATGGACGTCGTCGAGACGGTGTGTGACCGCGTCCTCATTATGTCCAACGGCGGGATCATCGCGGACGACACCGTCGACGCGCTGCTGTCAGGCTCCGATTTGCACTCCATCGAGATTACGAGTCGCGATCTCGAGTCGGCCATCGTCTCGACCCTCGAGGAACGCTTCGAGACGATCAGCGTCGAACCGCGCGAGCGAGGGCACCGGATCACCGTGACGACGGACAGCGATGGGCTGTACACGCTGTTTGCCCACCTCCGCGCCGAAGACGTCTCCCTCGAGGGCGTCCGGACGATCGAACCGGATCTCGAGGACGTCTTCGTCGACTTGACGGCTGGGAGGGACCGATAATGGCCAGCCAGCAGGGAACGGATGAAACGCCGCGGTCGGCCGGGTACTATCACCTCGCGCGGGCAGTGCTCTCCCGCGAATTTCTGATCTTCGTCCGCTATCCCGCCAACGCGATCGGCGGCATCGTCATCTCGGTGTTCTTCTTCGGCGTCCTCTTCTATGGCGGACGAATGATCGCCGGACAAGCGCTGACCGACTCGATCGAGGGGATCATCGTCGGCTACTTCCTGTGGACGCTGTCAGTGGGCGCGTACTCCTCGATCTCGAACGACATCGCGAGCGAGGTCCAGTGGGGAACCCTCGAGCGCCACGTGATGACGCCGTTCGGGTTCGCACCCGTGGCGCTGTTGAAAGGCGTCGCGAAGATCGTCCGAACGTTCATTACCTCGACGATCATCCTGGTCGTGATGATCCTCATCACCGGGACGACGCTTGAGTTGAACCTGCTCACGATTGTCGTCGTCGCGACGCTCAGCATCGTCTCGGTGCTCGGACTCGGACTCGCAGCCGGCGGGGTGACGGTGCTCTACAAACAGATCGGCAACTGGCTGAACCTCCTCCAGTTCGGGTTCATCGTTCTCATTTCCGCTCCCGCGTTCGACCTCGGGTGGATGCAGGTGCTCCCGCTTGCCCACGGCAGCGCCCTCCTTCAGCGAACGATGGTCGACGGTATCCGTCTCTGGGAGTTCACAGCGTTCGATCTCACGTTGTTGGTCGTCACTGCGGCCGGCTATCTGGCGCTTGGGTATGTCATCTTCCAGTATGCGACCCGCCGGGCGCGACGCCTCGGTGTGCTTGGCGACTACTGATCGACACGGATCGGTCACCACACTCCGCGCTCGAGTCGATTACCGACCGGGACAGCCACTGCGTCTTCGAGGTCCGAACCACCGCTGGTGAGACGATCGAACTCGTCGTCACGATTGCGATCCGGGAGCCGGTGTTGCGGCCGACTGCGCGGACAACGAGTCACCGATCGGGTCCCGCGTCTGGTATCGACAACACGGCGGCTGACTGTGCTAATCGGCCGTGAACGCGCGGCCACGGGCGACGAGTCGCCAGGTCTGTCCTGCGGTAATCGTCCAGATGATCAGTAGCAGCGCCGTCACTCCGATCAAGACGTGGCCGAAGACGGCGACGCCAAGGAAGGTCGCAAGCACGTCGGCCGAAACGGCGAACGCACCGATCGGGAAGGTGTAGGCCCACCACGTGAAGAAGAACGGATGCGTTCGACGCGTGACGTAGTAGGCGACGAGCGCGCCCGTCAGGACGAACCACCAGGCCGAAAAACCCCACAGCAACAGCGCCAGCAGCTTCAAAAGTGGTACCAGTGGTGCGACCGCGATGTCGAAGCCGACGCCAGCCTGTAACGCGTGAGTCAGTCGCGCGAGATCGATGACGAGGACGGACGTCGGCGCAAGCCCGATGGCGAACGTTGGGGCAAGTTTCTCGTGGGGCAGCGTTTCGTAGGCGTACCGGTAGAGGACGATCGAGCCGAAAAACAGGAACAAGAAAGTTCCCACACCGAGGGCGACCACTGAGACGGTAAAGATCGTCTGCCCGGCGAGCGTGCCAGCGTAGTACTCACTGGCAAGCAGAAAGCCGAGCAGCGGAATCACGAGGTGGGACACCGGCGGGATGTACCACGCGAAGACGCCGTCGTCGGGACCGATCCGATCGTTGGTGAACATGAGCGTGACCAACAGCAGGCCGAACCCGAAGATTCCGGCGCTCCCAGCGGCGAACAGGACCGTCAGGAGTGGTCGCAGCGTTGCCGCTGGCAAAACGTCGCCCATCGTCTGAGCGAGACCGACGCCGACGACGATCAACGTGATCGGCATCGTCGGGAAGAACTGACTCCGGATCGGGTGGGTCAGGTCGGCCCACACCCGGTCGGGATAGAGGACAAGCCGCAAGCACCACGGGATCAGGTACGTGACCGTCGCGACCACCGTCAGGCCAACGAACGCCACAGCGAGCGTCGCGACGGGGGCGAGATCGGCCCGTATGGCGACCAGCGCGAGTGCAATACCGAGCACGCCCGTCCCCATCGTCGATCCGAACCACTGTGGCCCGAAGAACTCGATCGTGGTCGCGATCCGTGACCACGTGTCGTCTGTGGTTCGTTCTACATTACTCATACACAGCTAATATAGTAGAAAGTAGGCACAACTGTATTTGAAGGTGTCGACTACGCTCTGTGACGATTTCCAACTCCAGTATGTTCTCCTCCCGATCCAGTGATATATTCTACGTTTCACCTCGACAGCCGATTCACAACGAATTTGGCTGTATGGTGAACACCACACAATACAACAGTGAGCGACGTTTCCCTGACGATCACCTCGAGTCTCTCGAGTTCACCCTGTCGAAGCTGACGTCGACGATCCCGACGAATTAGTCGCTCGCGGCGAAGAACTCTGTCACGTTCACGCGGCGCTTCGCAAGAGGCTGCACGCCGACGTTACCGTCGAAACCGACGCGTTCTAGCTGTCTTCGTCGACTTCGACACCTCGAGCGAAGTGTCACGCGGGTCAGACTGTCGGCTCTCAAAAGCCGTCGAGTCGTGTTTGCCCGCCGTCGCTGTCGTCGACGTCCGCGAGCTCTGCTGCTCGCTGGAGTGCGTTCTCGAACGTCTCCGCCTGACTGCGATCGTACAGTGTCGCCGCCGGGTGGACACAGATCAGCAGTCGCCGCGGCGTCCCGTTGATCCGGACCTCTTCGAGCGAGCCTGCTTCTTTGGTGACCGCGACCGAACGATCGAGGAGGTGTTCGCTCGGGACTTTCCCCAGCGTGACGATCACCTCGGGATCGAGGTGGTCGATCTCGTGCTCGAGGTAGTCCCGGCAGTGCTCGAGTTCCTCGGTTGTCGGATCGCGGTTTTCAGGGGGCCGACAGCGCACGCAGTTAGTGATCCGAACGTCAGCGCGTGCGAGACCGACGGTTCGGAGGCCGTCGTCGAGGACCGAGCCACTGCGGCCGACGAACGGTTCGCCCTGTTCGTCTTCGTTGGCTCCAGGTCCCTCGCCGACGAACAGGAGATCGGCGTCCTCGGGACCGACACCGTTGACGATCTGGCTCCGCGAGTCGACCAACGCCGGACAGCGCGTACACTCTGTGACACGGAGATCTTCCATCTTTCCCATACTGGTGGCTCACGCGGTCACCTTCTACCTCTTTCGGGACGTACGTGCCGGTCACTCTGAGTGGTCAAACGAACGAGCGTACGAATCGGCCGCGCGAGCTGCCAGCCGGGCGACGCGAATCGGCTCCGGACGACCGCCAGCGGGCGTAAACGCCCGAACGGTCTCGTCCGTCTCGCTGGGCTCGAGGCCGACGGCCCTGACGTAGACGGTGTCGCCGTCGAGCGATAGTTCGCGTCGCTCGGGCAGTGCCCGGTAGGTCTCGAGGCGTGCCTCGAGTTCGGGACCCGAAAACGCGTCACGAAGCCCAGCCGCGAGTCCGTCGCTCGCCTCGAAGGTGACGGCGATCACCGGTCGCTCGGCTGCCTCGTGAATCCGTGACAGGTCGAGAATATTGTACCAGGCGGGGGCGACAGCGCCGAGCATGACGTACCGGGCGTCCGGTCGCTCGAGGTCGTCGAGCAATCCGAGAACGGCATCAGTCGCGTCGGTGCCACCGACATGACAGGAACTGTACGCGAGTCCGTCACAGACGCGGTCGGCGCGAACGACGGCACCGGCGAGCGTGCTTCGACCTCGATCGCCGCGGTACGATTCGGCGATGCCCAGCGCCCGCACCCCGGACTTCATCAGGCCTCGTCTTCGTCTTTGATCTCCTTGAGCCGGTCGAGGAGTTCGTCGCTCGATGCGCCGTTTTCGAACTCGATGGTTCCGTCGTGGCTGTTCGATCCCGACTTGACTGCGTCATCGTCGTCAAAATCAGCGTCTACCTCCTGCTGCTCGGATTCGTCGTAGCTCCCGAATCCCATACAGTGTCCACTATGGGGTTCGGATTGAAAAATTCAGTGGTCACTGGTTTATTAGGGGTCCCCAAGTCGCCGGGACGTTCCGGAGGTGGCCCAACACGACCGGTCCGAGCATTGAATATAACTATCTCGTCATATAGTGGGCCGGTCGGAGAACTGTCGGACGGTCCAGAGCAGTCATCGATGATACCGTTTTTGCCCCCGGCCGTCAACGGCTCCTGTATGGAAGTTCACCACGTCACCGAGGACGCGGAGACGTTCACCAGTAACGTCTATCTGGCTGTCGACGACCGGCCTACACTGATCGATGCCGGTGCGATGGAGGGCATCACCGACGAGATTCGGCAACACACCGACGGGCTCGAGGCCGTCGTCATGACTCATCAACACGGCGACCACGTCGCCCAGCTCGAGGCCGTCGTGGAGGCGTTCGACCCCGAGGTGTACGCCTACGCCGACCATCCGATGCGTACCCACGCGATCGACGACGGCGACACGGTCGTGATCGGTGACGAGGAGTTCGAGGTCGTCTACACGCCGGGCCACGCCGACGACCACGTGTCGCTCGTCTCTGAGTCGTCGCTGTTCTCCGGCGACGTGGTCGTCCACGACGACGGCGCGTTCGACTACGGCAGCTTCGGCCGCACCGACATGGCCGGCCAATCCCGCGAGCGACTCATCGAGAGCATTCAAGACCTTCTCGAGCGGATGCCCGATACTGTCGAACACATGTACGCGGGCCACGGCGGCGTCTTCCACGGCGATGTGCGCGATGTGGTCGAGACGGCGCTCGAGCGGGCCGAAAAGCGAGCGCCGAAATATCCCGACGAGTAGGACCGCGAGCGCTGTGCGTACCGGGTGCTGCAGCTATGCTCGAGTGGAACTGGTGTGAGAAAACTGCTCGCTCGATTATGCCGCGCGCGCTTCCTTCGCCTTGGGGCGAAGCTTCTTGTAGCCGCACTTGCGGCAGCGCTTGGCGTCTTTGGAGTTGCGAGCGTTACAGCGCATGCAGATCTGCTTCTCGAGCATCCGTTTCTCGGCGGCGTCGAAACTGGCCATACCCGCCCTTTGCTCGTGGTGCATTTAATCGCTGTGATCCGAACGGGGCGTTTGCGTCTCGAGTGACTGGTTCGAGAACCAACAGTTAGGTGCAGGCGGTACGTAGTGGCCGATAATGGCGACCGATCCGGTTCGATGGACGTTCGACCCGCGTGAGAGCTGGCTCGCTGGGCTCGCGACGTACGCACCGTACGGTCTCTTTGGTGGGATTGGGCTCCTGGCCCTGCTCGGCGGCGTGGCGCTCATCGTCTTCGGAGCCGGCGACGCATCGGTACTGGCGGTGCTCGTAGTCCTCGCACTCGTGGGCGGACCGCTGTCACTGCTGTATCTCTGGCTCCTCGTGAACTACGGCTCGAACGGATCGAAATGGGTCACACAGTACACCGGGGCGGCCCGCGTTACGAAACGCGGTATCGCCGTCTCGGTGGTCCTCGGTGCGGTCCTGATCGTGCTCACGGTCGCCGTCGCAATCGAACTGACGGCTGGCTTGGTAGCCATCATGCTGTTAGCGCTCGTATTCGTTAGTTCGCTCCCGACGGTGGTTAAACTCGAGCCACAGGAACGACGACTGACCCTCGGCGACGACGATGGGTTCGGTAGCCCGACCGTGGTGGGCCTCGAGAACGTCACCAGCATGTGGTGGTTTCCGCTGGGGCCACTGTCGCACTGGCGGCTCGTCGTGCTCCGGCGAGTACGGGGGAACCCGGTGGGCGTTCCGGTTCCGGATCGACACCTCGAGACGGTCGAGTGCACGCTCGAGGTAGGCCTCGCCGCGACCCCAACCGCAGAGCCGAAGACGGCTGGAACGACGCGCCCGATGCGGATCGTGTTGGCAGTGATCGGAATCGGTTTCCTCGCGACAGCGGTCGGATTCGCCACGCTGGCGGGGCAAGCGGAAACGGCGGCCGGCGGGCGAGCGTTCGTTGCCGTCGGCTACCTCTTTCTCTTCGCTGCGATCGCACTCGGCTACGCCGGCTATGAGTCGTGGCTCGCACGCCGTACGACGCCGTCGTCGGATGAGTAAGACGACCGCAACAACCAGTTCCGGTGGGACGCTGCTCCGTCTTCCGTCACTCCTCGTCGGCCAGATAATCGTCCTGGACCGCGACGACCTCACTCGAGTCAGTACACTCGCTGTACCGACGTAGCGGTTCCTCGTTGAGCGTCAGGAAGGTCTCACCCCAGCGAAACGGCTCGAGGATGTCCTCGGCTAACTCCCAGTCACCGAGGATGCAGGCCGCGCCGGCGAGTGCTTCGACGGTCGTCAACTGGAACGGGCGACCGTAGTTGATCGGATTCGCGGCGACGAGAAAGGGGAGTGCCCGATGAATCCCGCGCATCTTGAACGAGGCCGCCTCAGCGGACTCCCACGAACAATCGAGGGCGACCAGCGTTCCCAGCCCGTCGTCGGCGTCGGCCGGCGAAAGCGCCTGCTCGGCGTGAGGATTGAGCACGATCCCGTAGGGCACCTGCCCCATCGACCGATAGAGGGTCGCCTTGTCAAATTTTTCGAGGCGACGCGCGGTGCACTTATCGGGGTCGTCGTCGCCCTCGTAGTAGACGTGACACTCCACGCGAGGGGATAGGGCAGGCCCCGAGAAAAGCACACGGTTCGGGACCGGAGTCGTACGCTTTTGTCGATGGCGACGAATGCGGTGATATGGATCCGGAGTCGGACGTGACGGACGCCGCGACGGACGACGGTCGTGCGCTCGTCCATCGGTATTACGACGCGCTCGACGAGCACGACTACGACGCGCTTGAGGAAGTCCTCTCGCCCGCGTTCTCACAGCGCCGTCCCGACCGCACGTTCGAGGACCGCAAGACGTTCGTCGCGTTCATGCGCGAGAAGCGACCGAACCCTGACACCAGCCACGACCTCACGTCGATCGTCGTCGGTGACGACCGCATCGCGGTACGCGGCCGCGTGACCGACGACGGGACGACGCTGTTCGAGTTCGCGGACTTCTTCGAACTCGAGGATGGGCAGATCGACCGACTCGAGACCTACTCGCGGTAATTAGGCCGAGCAGTTGTTCGGCCCAAGCTCGAGTTCGACCCGGTCTTCCGGCGGAATCGCAGTGACGCCGCGGTTGAACTCGATGATCTCTTCGTAGTTCGATGGCTTCTCGCCGGCGTCGGCCATGCGATCGACGAACGCGTCTTTTTCGAGTCCGAGCAGGTCGATACCCGTCCGCGCATCGCGGATCGTCGTCCGAATCGGTTCGCCGGGTGCACCGTGTTCGAACTCGCCGTCCGCGGTGACCGTCACGTGTCCTGGGAGGACGACGAGACTCTCGGGTTCGGACAGAATCGTCCGGTGGAGTGTCTCATAGAGCATTCGGGCTCCCTTCTCGCCTTCGCCTCTGCTCGCGGTTTCACCGTCGTCACGCGGCTCCGCCGCGTGACTGTTCGCGGAACGTCGTTCCGCGCTACTCGCGTCTTCCGAGGCGCGACGCGCCTCGCTCCCCCTGAACTCGAGTTCTGTCCGGCCCGTCGAGTCGACGTGGAGCGTATCGGCGGTCAGCAACGCGCGGTCGTCGACCAGCAAGGAGATCATCTCGCTCGTGTGGCCCGGTGTGTGGAGGGCTTTGAGCTCGCGCTCGCCGACGGAGAGGACTTCGTTGTGCTCGAGCGGCGTGTACTCGCGTTCGACATCGCGCTCGCTGGCGTGCTCGCCGAGGTAGTAGGGGACATCGAGGTCATCGGCCAACTGGCGACCGCCGGAGATGTGGTCAGCGTGGACGTGTGTGTCGATCACGCCCGTAATCGTGAGATCGGCTTCCTCGGCGGCGGCTTCGTATTCGTCGGTGTCTGCGGTCGGATCGACGACGACGGCCTCGCCCGTCTCGGCACAGCCGACGAGATAGCCCAGACAGCCCTTCGCGCGCCGCTGGAGTTGGACGATCGTCAGCTCCTCGCCGACGTTGACCTCGGCGCGGTCATAGACGCCGCTCCAGCCCTTCATACCGCCCTCGACGGCCGCAACGTCGAACTCGTCGGTTGCCGACTCCAGGCGCGTCGCCAGATTGCTCGAGGAGATGCCCTTCGCACAGATGGCGATCACACGATCGGCGTTGCCGACGACGTCTTGCAGGTCCTCGAGTTTGCCGTCGAGTTCTTCCTCGGGACCGAACGGAAAGTTGACTGCACCTGAGACGTGCCACGACTCGTAGCTGTCTTCTGGACGGGTATCGACGAGGGCGAAGTCGGTGTCCTCGTCTTGCAACTCCGCGAGCCGGTCTGGCGAAATTGTGGTGACCATACACGATTGTATCGACTCGAGTGACGTAAGCACCGAGTCGTCAATTGCCGGGGTCGATGTCACCACCGGTCTCAGTGGCGTCACGCTCGAGCCACACGCCGGTTTGCCGTGACTCTGAATGGTGGCTGATCGAACCTGCAGACTCACAGCCCGGCGGATCGTCGAGTGTGGTTATTTAACTGATATAAACCCAAAGGGCCAGTATGGCTCTGTCAGATTTCGTTACCGCCGTCGTTGCTGTCCTCCGTCGTCGGCCGTCTGATCTCCTCCCGCTGTACCTCCTCGGCGCTGCGATCCCCGCGATCGTCCGTGTCGTGCCACTGCTCGCGCTCGGTGTTGCCTACCTGCAACTCTCGGCGACCGGTCGACTCGAGACGATCCGCGCCCGCCTGATCGACCTCGGATCGCCACCGGACCCCAACGCGAGTCCAGAGGCGTTCGAGACGTGGGCCAGTGGGCTCGAGCCGCTCGTCGACCAGCTCGTGACGCTGCCGTTGCTCGCACTCATCGGCATCTCGGTCGTCGCGAGCGTCTTGGTATTCGCAGTGCTGTCCGCCGTCGTCGCCGCCGGCCAGCTGTCGGCCTGCTACGGCCGGCTCCGTGGGCGTCGCGGACTCCGCATCGGGCTCGACGGTGCATCCCGGTTCTGGCGTCGGGTTCTCGGGCTGTTCGTCCTCGAGTTGCTGTGCTGGGCGATTGTCCTCGGTGCCGTCGGCGTCAGCACGGCGCTGTTCGCCGGCGGCGTCTCGCTCGCGGCCGGTTCGGAGGCCGTTGCGATCCCCATCGTCCTGCTGGGCGCGTTCGTCGCATTCCTCGGCTTGCTCGTCGTTCGTGCCCTCTTTGCGTTTGCGCCAGTCGCGATCGTCGTCGACGACGCAGGCGTGTTTGCCTCCCTCCGGAACGTCCTCGGATTCGTTCGCGCACAGCCGGTGAACGCGGCGTTCTACTACGTGCTTGCGATCGGCGTGCTCGTCGCGCTCTCGACGATCACGGGCCTGTTTTCGCTGGTCGATATCGCTACCGTCGGCTCGCTGCTCTCTGCGCTGATTGCCATGCCGGTGCTGGATCTGTTGAAGACTGCCATCTACTGTGGCTACCGGGATCGATTGCGACCCCCGGAGCCACCGACGCGATCGCTTCGCGACGGGATTCGGGTCGGGCTCCGTCGCGGCTGGCAGGAACTGATCGGGTTCGTCCGGACGCACCCAGGAACCCACCTGTTCGCCGCTGCCCTCGGCCTCCTCGGATTCTGGATGGGATGGGCGGCCGCCGGTCCCTTTGTTGGCACGTTCGAGGCCTCGATCGCGGCCCGTCTCGAGGGAGAGTTCCCGCCGACGATGGCGGCGAACCTGTTCGGCAACAACTGGCTGGTCGCACTCACGACAGCCTACGCCGGAGCTGCGTTCGCGATTCCGGCGATCGTGTCGTTGCTGTTTAATGGCGTCAGCCTCGGCATTTTCGCCCGGCTCGAGGTCGATCCGCTCGAGCTTTCCGCATTCGTCCTCCCACACGGCGTCCTCGAGATTCCGGCGATCCTGATCGCAGGCGCACTCGGCATCTCAGTCGGCGTCACCGCCTGGCGGACGTGGCAGGGCCGTGTCGAGCGGTCCGAACTCGCAGCCGCGCTCGAGCGCGCGTTCTGGGTACTGGTCGGAATTGGAATCCTGCTGGCGCTCGCTGCGATTATCGAGGGCTTCGTCAGCCCGTACTACTACCGGCCGTTCATCTAGTGAGGCGGCGCTATCGATACGCCTCGAACTCCTCGCCGAACAGCAGGAAGTACGCGGTACCGGCGAGGCCGATCACCGTTGCGATGGTAAACGCGACGATTGGATCGCCAGCGAACACCTGCGTGCCGGTCAGCGGGTTCGAGATGCCATCCCAGAGCAAGCCGCCGAGTGCGGCGCTCGGGATGACCACTACGTTCCGCAGGAGATAGTACGCGCCGGTCACCCGGCCGCCGGCACCCCGTTCGGCGGGGCCGACGATCAGTGCCTTGTGGGCCGGCAAACCCGCGAACCGAAGCCCCGAGAACGCAAAGAGGACCGCGAGGACGGCCGGATCAGCGGGCGCGTTGATCAATAGGACCGGAAAGACCGCATAGACCACGAACCCGAGCGCGACGACTGGCTTTAGCCCGACACGTTCGGCAGCCTTCGCGACCGGCACCATCGTCAGCAGGGCGACGACCATCTCGAGTCCCAGCAAGAGCCCGAAGTACGACTGCGGCGAGAGGGTAATCGTGCCAACCACCGGCAACGACAGTGAGAGGCCGACCTCGAGAAACTGCGTGACGACGAGCACGAAAAAGACGTAGACCATCCCGTTGGCGAAGCGGACCAGCGTATCGCCGATGAGCAGAGGGCGAAGTTCGTCGGGCATCGCACGGAGATCGGTGAGAAGCTGGGAGACGCCCTCGAACTCCTTTCCGATGTCGTCTTCGTCGGACCGGTAGCGGACGTGCTGGATGACTGTCCCGATGACGCCGAACGCGACGGCGACGAGCAAGAGCAGTTGGAAGGCAGATAAGACCGCACTGTCGCTCGAGCCGAACGGCGCGAACAGCGCGGCGGCGACCAGCGGGCCAACGAGGAAGGCACTCCGGCGGAACGTCTCGGTGCTTGCGAAGCCAGCGGCCAGCTGCGAGGGTGGGACCGCCTGCTTGACGATGGCGAAGGTCGCCCCCAGCCCGAACGATTTCCATGCCTGTGCGAGCAGCAAGCCAAAAAAGATCGCGACGATTGCAAGCGAAGTCTGTCCCACGGTGACGTCTGCCAAGGCGGGTGCGACGAGCCAGATTCCAAAGCCAAGCGTCGAGCAGAAGCCAAAAACCGTCAGGGCGTATCGCGAGCCGAGCCGATCCGAGAGTGCGCCGCCGGGATACGGATAGACGGCGCTGATGACGTTTCCGAACGTGCCAAAGAGGCCGATAACGAACACGGACGCCCCCAGCGCCGACATGTACTCGGCCATATAGCGGCCAGTCATCTGGAAGCCGAGACTAAAGGCGAACATCGCCACCGAGAGGACGATGACGTCCCGCTCGAGCGCGAAAAACTGCCGGAACGCGTCCAGCGGATCCGCCTGCTCGTCCGCGGACTCCTGCGGGAGGCTCATAGTCGCTGCTTTACAGGCCGGCGGCTTGAACCATCTGTGTCAGGCGTCATCGAATGCCACTGTCGGCGGAAAAATGCGAGAAAGGGAAGGGCTCATTAGCCAGTAGTGTGAGTTTCAGGACATGGCATCGTGGAAACGGGACTTCGCCAGTGGGCTCGTCGTCCTGGGTCCCATTCTCGTCACGCTCTACGCTATCTATTGGCTTTATGGACTGGTTGCCGGTCTGACACCGGGGATGATTCTCAGCGCCGACGCGCTCGAGTCGCTCATTTCGGGCTCGAGCGTACAGGCCGCACAGACGCGCGAGCAGGTGGCCCAGTTCTTCCGCGTGATCGTCGCGCTGACCGTGTTCGTCATCCTGACGTTTTCGGTCGGCTATCTCATGCGGACGACCATCGGTGGGCTGGTCGAACGGCTCGTCGACAACCTGGCGAATCGGGTGCCCGTGATCCGGGTCGTCTACAACGCCTCGAAGATGGCCGCCGAGACAGCCTTCGGCGAACAGGAATCGCTCCAGAAACCGGTCAAGATCGAGACTTGGGAGGGACTACGGATGACGGCGTTCAAGACTGGCAAGGTGACCAACGACGGCCGCGAAGTCCTGTTTCTCCCGACCTCGCCGAACATCACGACGGGATACGTCGTCGAAGTCGAACCGGACGAAATTACGGAGCTCGAGGAGGACGTCGAGGACGCGCTGACGCGCGTGCTCAGTGCCGGCTTCGGTGACGCGAATCACCGTGGCATGGACGCCGGGATCTCGATCGACGTCATCGACGAAGCGAAGACGACCCGGACCGATGATGACTAAACAACGAAATTTTACGCTGCGGGTGCGCCAGAAGGCGCACCCTCGGCAAAATCTTAAAAGAGCGCACACTCTTTTGGACCTCGCGGGATCGAAGATCCCGCTCAGATTCGATTAAAAACACTCCTCCTTCCCCGCCAGCCGCGCGTTTCGCGACTTCTCGGTCAGTCGTCGGCCCGCTCGCTCACTGACTCACGGCTACGCCGTTCGTCTTTCCGCGGCGCTTCGCGCCGCGTACCCGTTCGCTCGCGGTGAGTATCGGTAATCGCCTTCCCTCCCCCGAGTCGCGCGGCTCTCGCAGCTGCTCGAGCCGCACTCCCGGCCACAGCGATTACAATTTCGAAGACGGGAACAGAACACAGTTCGGGCAGTCGTGCGGCTCGTTTCGAGCCCGCTACCACGTGTCTATCACGGGAAATCGGCTATTCGATATCGACGAACTCGAACCACTCGGCGTACTCGTCGGGGGCTTCCTCGACGATTTCGAAGAACTTCTGCTGGAGTTCCTCGGTCACGGGTCCGCGCGAGCCGTCGCCGATGACGACGTTGTCGACCTTTCGGATCGGCGTGACTTCGGCCGCCGAACCGGTAAAGAACAGTTCGTCGGCGGTGTTGAGTTCGCCACGGGAAATAGAGACGTTGTCGTGGACGGTGTAGCCAAGATCCTCCGCGATCGTGATCACGGAGTCGCGGGTGATACCGTCGAGGATCGATTCCGAGAGGGCAGGCGTGTAGATCTCACCGTCGCGCACGAGGAAGACGTTCTCGCCGGGGCCTTCGGCGACGTGGCCTTCCTTGTTGAGGACGATCGCTTCGGCATAGCCGTTGCGTCGAGCCTCTTCGCCGGCGAGCATGCTGTTGACGTAGAGGCCAGTCGTCTTGGCGTTGGTCGGGATCTGGCTCGAGGAGTGTTTCCGCCACGAGGAGATCATCACGTCGATGCCGTTCTCGAGGGCGTCCTCGCCGAGGTAGGCACCCCACGGCCAGACCGCGATGGCGGTGCGAGTCGGACAGTCCTTGGGGCTCACTCCCAGTGAGTTGTAGCCGTAGTAGGCGATCGGGCGAACGTAACAGGAGGGGAGCTCCTGGCGCTGAATGAGTTCCTTGGTCGCCTCGGTGAGTTCTTCCTTCGTGAACTCGATGTCCATCTCGTAGGGCTTTGCGGAATGGAACAGCCGCTCTAGGTGTTCCTCCCAGCGGAACAGCGCGGGACCCTTTTCGGTGTCATAACATCGCGCACCCTCGAAGATGCCCGACCCGTAGTGGAGGCCGTGCGTGAGAACGTGGATCTGCGCCTCGTCCCAGTCGACGAATTCGCCGTCCATCCAAATCGTCTCGACGTCCATCTCGTCGAATCCCATGATTAGAACTGTTGAAAGCCCCCGTACTAAGTGTTCGCGGTTTGCGGCTGTAGGCTGGCGCATACGGACTGCTGTCAGTCAATTCCGGCGCATCCACGGCTCGCCATGCGGACGTGCCGGAACCCAGTGATATGGACTCCTGTCAGTCAGTGCCGGTGCACCCGCGACCCGTCATGCGGGTGCGCCGAGACATCGGGACAGCAGACCGTATGAAAACAGTCCGTCTGACGGGACGATTCGCCCGATCGGGCGTTATTGTCGCGTGGCGTTCCCGAGCCGCTCGAGGACGTCTCGGCCCTCGAGGTAGGCGAAGTCGTGGCGCTCGGCGTAGGCACGGGCGTCGTCAGGGGAGAGTGCCTCACCGGTGTCGTCGTCGAGCATCTCGCAGACGACGATGGCGGGCGACTGGTCGGCGGCCGCAGCGAGTGCGAGGGCGAGTTCCGTGTGGCCCTCACGCTGGGCGAGCAGGTTGGGGGCACCTTTCAGTAGATGAACGTGGCCGGGGACGCGGAACTCGTCGGCGAAATCCGTCGCCTCGGGCGTGGCAGCGGCCTCGCCGAGCGCCTGGATAGTCGTTGATCGATCCTCGTCGGTGATGCCGGTGTACGTATCGCGGTGGTTGACCGTCAGCGAGAACGACGAGCGGTCGTCGTAGCCGAGTTCGTGATCGGCCGTCGCAGGGTGATCGACCGCCTCCGAATAGAAGGGGAGGTCGAAGGCCTCCGCGATGTCGTGGCCCAGTGCAACGCAGACCAGCCCGCCCGCGTCGTTGCGCAGTCGGGCGACAGCCGCGGGCGTCACGGCGTCGGCGTGATAGATCAAGTCCGTCTCACCCTCGCGGTCGGCCGCGTCGTGGACGAGGATCGGCTCGCCCGCCCGCAGCGACTCGAGGGCGTGGTCGAACGCGCTCGAAGCGGCACTCGCCCCTGCTGTCGCCCCGTCGGCGTTCGATCGTGGCCCGGCGTGGCCCGTCATTCGCGATCACCCACCGAGACGGTGACGTGATCGCCGTCTTCCAGTCCGAGTTTCTCCCGGAGCTTGTCGGGGGCGATGACCTCGAGTTGGTCGTCGTCGTGGTGGGTGCGTTCGGGCGCGATGGTGTGGGCGGTGTCGTAGACCTCGCCGTCGGCGGTTTCGATCGTCGCGGGATAACAGACGGCGGGACCGTAGGTTCGCTCCTCGGACTCCCAGCCGTCGATGGGGACCGGCTCGAGCGAGGCCATGGCGCTTCGTCGGCGGACGCAGTCCTCACGGAGATCAACGTTCAACGTGCCGGGGAACGGCTCGTAGCCCAGTCGTTCCTCGAACTGGCGTTGATACCCCGACAGCGAGATGTAGTGGCGACCCTCGCCCATTCCGCTGGTGACGGTGCCCTCGAGTGCGATCTGTGAGTCCGTCTCAAAGAGACGCCGGTAGTCTTCGTACTCGGCGTGAAGCGCCCGCTCGCCGGTCTCCGTAACCGCGACCCACTGGCCGTCGCTGACGGTGTCGCGCTCGAGTAAGTCGGCGCTCTCGAGGCGCTGAAGCCGACGGGAGGCGGTCTGACTCGACGCGTCGAGCCGGTCGGCGAGATGTGAACAGGAAATTTTGACGTCGCCCTCGAGTCCCCCCTCGAGTGCGAGCAGCTTGAGCACGGCGAGTTCGTCGTGCCCGACGGCGGACTCAGCTAGCACTGACATACACGTCTCTATACCGTAGCTCCCTAAAAGCATATCGAATGTGGGATGCGTAACGAAGTTGTGATGCGATTCCGGCCTGGAAGCGCGTACATGGATATCTCGAGGCGAGGAGAAAAAAGCCACCGGTCGGTGTGTCTCGTTCACAGCTGGTCTACGGCCGGCCCGGTCTATTTGGCAGTTTGTCACGAAGGGGCTCCATGGCGATCGCGTCCCCACTTGTCGCTGTGGTGGCGTTCCTCGTCGGGGTCGGACTGATCGTATACAGCGCCGAGGAGCTCGTCGAAAGCATTACGAAAGCGGCAGTGGTGACGGGGCTGTCGACGTTCGTCCTCGCGATCTTCTTTGCGGGTCTGGACCTCGAAAACTGGGCGTTCGGCGTCGCGTCGATACTCAGTGACCTACCGGGCGTTGCGATCGGCTCCGCATTGGGGTCCGGGCTCTTCCTCGTCGGCGTTGCAGTCGCGGTCGGCGGCTTCCTCACGCCGTTCGAACCGACGATCGACCGCGACTATCTGTTCTTATTGCTCGTCTCGCCGCTCGTGTTGCTCGCGTTCATCGTCGACGGGAACGTCTCTCGGCTGGACGGAATCACTCTCCTCGTAATCTTCGGACTCATTCTCGGGTACATCTATCGCGAAGAGCACCGCGGGCGAGAGACCTTCAGGGACGAAGAAGCCGAAGAGGCGCTCGAAGACGTCGACACCGACGGGCGCGGGTCGCTGTACTACCTCGGGCTATCGGCGCTGTTCGTCGTCGGCATCGTTGTCGGCTCCGAACTTGCCGTCCGGGGCGCACGCGGGATCGTCACCGCGTTCGGCCTGAATCAGACGGTGTTCGGGATGACGGTCGTCGGGGCTGCGATGTCACTCGAGGAGGTGACGCTGGTCGTGGCCCCGATCCGCGAGGGACGGCCGAGCATCGCCGTCGGCAACATCGTCGGCAGCCTGATCTTTTTCGCCACCGGAAACGTCGGCCTCCTCGCTGTCACGCGCGGATTCGCGCTCGAGCCCTCCGTCCTGACGTTCTACTGGCCGGCGTTTTTCGTGTCGACGGTCGCCATCGGCCTGTTTCTCCGTCGCGGCCGGATCAAACGCCTCGAGGCGGTCATCCTCGCGCTCCTCTATGCGGGCTACTGGATCGGTAGTTATCTTGTCCTGTGAGACGGACCACTGTCAGCCAGCGTTGGCGGGCCCACGACCCGGCATGTGGGTATGCGGAACCCAGCAGACCGTATGAATGAAGCTCATCCCGATCCGATATCGGTCCGATCGACATCCGATGGCGGGGCTTTCTCGCGCTCAGGGACGCGCTCGGTGAACTCGTCGAGCGTGTGTTCGGGTTCGACGGCGACGCGCTCACGGTCCGGATTGGCCAGAACCGGGAGGATCAGCCGGACGAACATCACGATGAACAGCATCAGGAACGGGCCGAGGAAGATCCCGTACCAGCCAAAAAGCGGCGGGCCGAACAGGTACGCGAACATGACCAGCCCGGTGTTGAGCGTTCGCCCGGAGAGGTACGGCCGGATGTAGGTCCGGACGAGGTTGTCGAAGGCGACGATCATGACCGCAAGGAAGACGAGCGGGAACCAGAGGAGTCGCGGATCGCTCAACGCTGCCTGCACTGCAAGCGTCCCAGCGATCGCAAAATAGACGACCGATCGCCCCACGAGCGGCACGAGCGTGAAGAGGCCGGTGACGACGGCGAACAGCACCGCCGAGGGAATCGCCAGGTCGGCAGGCGCAAAGAAATTAAACACCGTGTAGATGATCGCCGAGAGGATGATCACCGCGAAGATCGTCATCGTGTAGCCGAAGTAGACCGAACTCAGCCCGCGATCGACAGCCGAGAGATAGTCCGTCGCCAGACTCTCCTCACCGAACACGTTCGATTCGAACCAGGTGGCGATGTTGCGGTCGCTGATCAGCAGGAAGAACGCGATCAGCAGCGAGATGAACATGTTAAACAGCACTGCACCGACCGCTCCGATCACCTGCCCGACGGAGCCAACCACGGTTTGCACTGACGGGTCCTGAATCAGTACGACCGTCGTGTCGTACACCTCCGAGGGCGTGTTCGGAAGGTCCGTGACCTGGACCGGCAACTGTGCGAGGATTCTGTCGACCGGCAGATCAGCGACCATCGTCACCAGTTGCCCGAGCGCGACGAGCAACACCGCGCCGATCATCACGACGATCGGGACGACGATCAGGAGTAGCGTCAGTGCGGCAACGAGTGTCGGCGAGGCGATCCGCTGCTCGAGCCGTCGAGTGATCGGCCGTGCGACGTAGTAGATGAACAACCCGAAGACGAGCCAGGGGAGGTACTGGTCGACGACGAGCCCCAGCACGGCCAACAACACGGCTCCCAGCACCCACCAGCCGAGGTGGCCGTGTGCTGCCCAAACGCGGACGTTACGGACTGATGAGTCGGTTTCAGCCATGGGTAGTGATACCATGTTAACAGTATTAACGGAAGTGCGTATTCGAGGTGAATAACTCGGAAACTGGTGGTTTGGCGATGATCTGATCGCCAATGGATCATTCGAACATGACGAGTTCGTCTGTGGCTGCCGGCCGCGGTGTGGCATGATCGGAGGCGGACGACCACCCCCTGCACAATGCAAGCCATCGGGCTTTGCCGCAAACCGTTGACCGTTCAGGCGTACTCGCATGAAGCGGTTCCTCGAGGCGCTATTCGGGCTGATCGCACTGACTGGACTTCCGTATTTGATCTACCTCGGCGTCTACTACCTCCGACGGCCATCGGGGACACCTGCCACCACGTGGCCCCGAGAGCCGTCGGTGAGCATCGTCCTGCCGACGTACAACGAGGCCGCCATCGTCGAGTCGAAACTCGAGGAACTGGTCGAACTCGACTACCCGATGGAGAAAGTCGAGATCGTCGTCGTCGACTCGAGCGACGACGGGACGGCCGACCTGGTCGAGACGTTCTTCGCCGGCCGAGACGAACCGCAGTTGACGCTCATCCGCGAAGACGAACGCCGGGGGCTTGCAGTCGCGCTGAACGAGGCCTACGCGGCTGCGGCCAACGAGGTCGTCATCAAGACCGACTGCGACTCCCGGATCGCACCCGATGCCGTCCGGCGAGCCGTGGCGAACCTCGCCGATCCCGAGGTCGCGGGGGTGACTGGCCGCAACGCCGAGGTCATCGGCGACAGCGAAGTCGAGCGGGGCTATCGCGACATCCAAACGATGATTCAGGTGCTCGAGTCCCATATCGACTCGACGCTGATCTTCCACGGGCCGTTCTCGGCGTTCGAACGCGACGCGATCGTCCCGATCGACGAGGATTCGATCGCCGACGACACCGAACTCGCGCTCAAGATTCGACGCAACGGCGGCCGGGTCGTCTTCGATCCGGCGATCCACTATAAGGAAGCCGCCCACTCGTCATTTGGCAAGCGCCGCGAACAGAAAGACCGGCGCGCGATGGGGCTGTTGCGACTCCTCTGGCGACAGCGCGACGCCCTCGGCCGCCACGGCGCCTACGGCCGGGTCGTCCTCCCCTTCAACTGGTGGTTTATGATCGTCTCACCGTGGCTCGTTGCGGCCGGACTCGCGCTGGCCACGGTCGGTTCGCTGGCGCTGCTTGGCCCGTTCGGACTGGTGACACCGGCCGGCATCCTCGCGTTCACGGCCCTTGGCTCTCGCGACGCGCTCGGTCCACTCCAGCCGCTCTATTCGCTGTTCGACACCCAGATCTCGCTGTTTCGTGCGAGCGTTACCCTCCTGCGCGCTCACGCTGACGGCGACACCGAAACTTACGACGGCACCTGGACGCCCGACGAGGAACTCCGGGAGGTGTTACAGTGACTGACGTCGCAATCCTCCATGACCGCTTTCCCGGCATCGGTGGCGGCGAGGAGTTCGCCATCGAGGCCGCACGCGTCCTCGACGCACCGATCTACACGGCCTACGTCACTGGGGGAACCGACATTCCCACCGACGTCACCGTGGTCCCGTTCCGGCAGCAAAAGTACACCTCGCTGCCCTGGCAGCCGTTTCTCGAGTGGCAAAACGAGGGGATGAACCCCCTCGAGACGCTCAACGTGGCCCTCGACATGACCGACGCGCATCCGGCGCTTGCAGAGTACGACGTGATCGTCGAGAGCGCGCCGCTGTCGAAATCCTACGTACCCGAGGTCGACCAGCGGATCGTCCACTATCCACATAGTCCGCCGCGCTGGCTCTACGACCTGTATCGAGACCGGCTCTCGTCGTTTCGCAAACCGATCGTCGAGGCCGGCGTCAAGGCCTACGCGAAGGGGTGGCGCGCGCTCGACAAGGAAGCCAACGACTACGTCGACCAATTCGTCGCGAACAGCGAACTGGTCCGAGACCGAATCCGGCGCTACTACGACCGCGATGCGACGGTAATCTACCCACCAGTCACCGGCGACTGGCGCAACGAAGGCGACGACGGCTACTTCGTCACGTGGTCGCGGCTCGCCCCCGAAAAGCGGATCGGCCTGATCGCGAAGGCCTTCGCCGGGCTGGACGAACGGCTCGTGATCGCCGGCGACGGCCAGCAACGCGAGCGACTCGAGGCGTTCGCGGCGAAGCACGACAACATCGAGGTCCGGGGCTACGTCGACGACATCGAGTCGCTGGTCGCACGGGCCACTGCCGTCGTCTACGCGCCGAAACAGGAGGATTTCGGCCTCGTCGGTGCGGAGACGATGATGGCCGGCAAACCCTTACTCGGTGTCGACGAGGGGTTCACGCGGTATCAGGTACAGGGTGGGCGGACGGGCCTGTGCTTCGAACCGACTGTCGCATCGATCCGGGAGACGGTACGGCAGTTTGATCCCGACGACTTCGACCCCGTCGAGATTCGTCAGGCCGCCAGACGCTACGAGTACGATCGCTTCGCGGAAGACCTGCGCACGGTCGTCGCGGAGACGGCGGCCGCCGACGTCGCTCCCGACACCGCTGACGAAATAGAAGCCGGTCGGCGGTCCCGCCCCCGATCCCGGAGACGCCACCTTCCCGAGGCGACCCGGGCCGTCGACACGGATCGCGACACGTCGCTCGAGGAGGTGGCCGACGAGTGACGGAACCCACAGACGGTTCGCTTCTGCGGCCAATCGATTATCCTGACCCCGTCATCTCCGTGGTCATCCCGACGATTCCCGCGAACAGTCACGATGCTGTCGTCGAGTCCCTCCGCGAGCAAACGGCCGACGCATACGAGGTGATCGTCGTCGACGATGCGACGCTCGACATCTGCGAGGCGCGAAACGACGGGATCTGCGCTGCCCGCGGCGAGATCGTCGCACTGACCGACGACGACTGTCTGCCGCCGCGAGACTGGCTCTCGAAGATTCTGGCCGCGTTCGATCGTGATCCGGAACTCGTCTGTCTCGAGGGTGCCGTCTCCGGCGGGCGGACCTACGACGGGGAGCGCCGGTACGTCGGCTGTAATCTCGCGTTCGATCGCGATACGGCGCTTAGCGTCGGCGGCTTTCGCTCGACGTTCGCCGGCTGGCGCGACGACACCGAGTTCGGCTGGCGGATGGAACGCGACGCCGACGGCCACTGTGCGTATCACGACGAGGTTCGGATGCACCATCCCGACCCGCCGCGGGCGACGCTCGACGAGACGCTCGAGGCACGCCTGAAACGGGAGTATCCCGACCGCTACGAGAGCGTGCTCGTCCCTGATACACTCCCGGGACGGGTCAACGACTGGCTGTGGCGCAAAGGGGTCTGGAACGTCGTCGACACGCTCCGGTATGACCTGCCGAACGCCATTCGATCAAACAGATAACCCTCCATACGAATCAATGACGAACGTTGCACTCATCGTCCTCGATACGCTTCGATACGATTCCTTCGAGAAGCACTTCGACTGGCTGCCCGGCCGGCGATTTGAGCATGCCTGGAGCACCAGCCACTGGACGGTCCCCGCCCACGCGTCGCTGTTCACTGGACGGTACGCCAGCGAGGTTGGTGTCTACGCCGGCGCACAGACGTTCGACTGCCCCGAAGCGCTGCTCGCCGAGCGGCTGCAGGATGCTGGCTATACGACCAGAGCATTTAGCGCGAATCCCAACATTTCGCCGGTGTTCGATGCCGATCGTGGCTTCGAGCAGTTCGAGAAGAGCTGGCGACTCAAACACCACGGTGAGGACCTCTTCGACTGGGACGGGTTCATCGCACAGACGCGCGACAGCGGCCCCGAGCGGTACGCGCTTGCGCTCAAAGAAGTAGTTCTCGGGGACAACCGAACGCTCCCGTCGCTGAAACACGGCGCAAAATTGAAACTGCGCGACACTCGCTTCGGTCGCCACACCGAGGTCGTCGACGACGGTGCGAGCACGGCGCTCGAGCTCGCCCGCGAGACGGCGTTCGGCGACGACGAGTTCCTGTTCATGAACCTGATGGAAGCTCACTCGCCGTACGACCCGCCTTCGGAGTGGAAGACCGTCGACGTCGACATTGAGGGACTGGCCGCCTCGCTGGGCGAGCCGAAAGACGACCCCGCGGACATCGAACGGGCCTACGACGACAGCGTCCGCTACCTCTCGCATATGTACGAGCGGCTCTTCGCGGCCCTGCGCGACTCCTTCGACCTGATTATCACAGTCAGCGACCACGGCGAACTCCTCGGCGAACACGGCGGCTGGGAACACCTCTCGGGCATCTATCCCGAACTCGCCCGGGTCCCGCTGTCGGTCTACGACGCACGCGACGGTCCCGTCGAGGGGATCACAACCGATGACCGGTCGGTGACTCTCATGGACGTTCACGAGACGGTTCTCGCCGGGGCCGGCCTCGAGTCCGATACTGCCACCAGAGGCCGCGATCTCACTGCGCTCTCGGAACGCGACGCCGAGGCCGCTGGCGAGCGCGACGATGCCGATGCTGCGGCCCACGGCGAGCGCGCACTCGGCGAGTTCCGCGAAGGCGAAACCCTCGTCGAGTATCACGGCCTCCCCGACCGACACCTCGATGCCATGCGCCGGAAAGGGTTCGAGGACGTCGCGTACCGAACCCGGTGGCTCGAGGGAGTCGCGCTCGGCGGGTACTTCGGCTACGAGACGTTCGACGGATTCGCAGAGTGGGGCGACGCGTCCTACGAGGACCCGCAGGCGCGACTGCGCGCCCTCGTCGACTCGCTCGAGCGCCGCGAGGACGTCGAGGAAGACAGAGAGCTTGACGAATCGGTGATGCAACAACTCGAGGATCTGGGATACGCATGATCTGGCGTCGAATCCGCACATCGCACTCGGAGGAGGTGGTCAACTGATGGGGATCAGCCGATTCATCCGAAGCGTGCCCGACCGCGGTGTTCGCCGGTCGCTCGAGGTCGTCTACGAGTGGGTAGGTCGGAAGGTATGGATGGGTGAGTTCGCCGATCGGACCGTCTTCGAGCGCGAGTGGGATGTCCTCGTCCTGCTGGACGCCTGCCGGGTCGACCTGATGGCCGAGGTTACCACCGAATACGACTGGCTCCCCTCGCCGACCGACGTCGAGGCGGGAGCGATCGACTCGGTCGCGGGGTCGTCGAAAGAGTGGATGCGCCGGACGTTCACGCCGTCACACACGGCGACCCTCGAGCGGACGGCGTACGTGACGGGGAATCCGTTCTCCGCGGCGGTTCTCGGCGACGATCACCCGCTGGGACTGCTCGACGAGGTGTGGCGATATGCTTGGGACGACGACGCCGGCACGATCCGGCCCGAACCGATCACCGACCGTGCGATCCGCGTCTGTCGGTCCGGGGAGTTCGACCGCGTCATCGTCCACTACATGCAGCCCCACGTCCCGTTTCTCGAGCGGCCGGACCTTCACGCAGGTTATCGCCCGGCACACTGGGGGTCGCCGGGGTCGGTCGTGGATCCGGACGAGGCCGGACTCGACGCCTGGGGCCGGGTGCGACGCGGCGAACTGAACAGAGACGAGGTGTGGGCGGCCTACGCCGACAACCTGCGAACCGGACTGGCGTCGGTGGCGACACTTCGGCGCAACGTCGACGGCACGCTGATCGTGAGTTCCGACCACGGCAACGCGATGGGCGAACTCGGCATCTGGGGCCACCCCGACAAGCCCGTCTCGAGCGTCCGGCGGGTGCCGTGGATCGAACTCGAGGCCCGTGACGAAACGACCAGACAGCCGACGCTCGAGGCGGAGTCGGACCGCGATCGCGAGGTCAGCGTCGACGTTCAGGACCGCCTGACGTCGCTTGGATACACGGAGTGAGACTCATGACGAGACAACTCGGCCGACAGACGAGAGACGATGCGACCGCAACGGGGGAGGACTCGTCGTGAGCTCCCCCAGCACTGCCCTCGGTCTCAAAGTGTTCAACCGCACCGAGAAACTCGAGCGGCTCCTCGAGTCGGTCCCTGTGGACGTCTACGAGACGGTCTACGTCGCCGACGATGGGCGGACCGAAGAGCGCGACCACCTCTACGAGCGATCGTGGCCGTTCGATCTCGAGTTGATCGACCTGCCATACGATGCGGGACTCGGCGTCGGCCGCAACGCGATCGTCGATGCCCTCTCCGAGGAGTACTTGACGGTCGTCGACAGTGACCACGAGGTGCCGACGAACGTCGACATCCTCGCGCGCCAGCTCGAGGCCCGCCCCGAGTTCGGCGGGATCAGTGGCCTGTTGATCGAGCACGGACGGATTCAGGGATTGTGCCACGATCTGTTCGAGGACGGCGATGTGCTCATCCGTGATACGGGTGCGAAGACGGCAGCACAGGTAGCGGGCTACCCGCTCGTCGAGTTCGACTTCGTGCCGAACGTCGTGACGTTTCGACGGGACTGTCTCGAGGAACAGTCCTGGGACGAAACCTACGTCATCGGCCGCGAGCATCTCGACTTCTTCGTCGCCCACTGGCAGACAACCGACTGGCGATTCGGAACCTGTCCCGCCGTGCTCTTCCCACACCACCCCGGCGGCGGCAGCGAGTACGACGCGAACCGGCGAGACCGTGCCAAACTGCTGGCGAGCAAGGCGTACTTCCGCGAGAAGTGGGGTTACGATCAGGTCGTCGCCCGCGAGTTCTGGCTCGGAACGCAGTCCGTCGACAAGCCACTCGCCATCCTCGATAGCGACCTCCCGCTTCCGACGTGGCTCGAGGCGAAGGTGATGGACGCATGAGACGCCCGGCTGCGCATCGAAGCCATGGCACCGGCCCACGTGCTGCGACAGGTGATCCAGCGATGACGACGGATACTGACATCACTGCACCGGCAACGACGCTGCTCGTCACCGTCGACTCGCTGCGTGCCGATCGGTTCGACGAGATGGAACGGACGCAAGAATTTCTCGAGCGGACGCACCCGCGAGCGTTTTCGACGTCAACGGCGACGTTCGGGAGTTTTCCCGCGATTATCGGCGGTGAGTACGCGGCTGGTGGCGGCCTCGGGGACGGGACGAGCGTCGCTCGCGCGTTCGACCGCCACTGCGTCGGCGTGACGACGAATCACCTTCTGTCGGCCGAATACGGCTACGACGACGGCTTCGACTCGTTTAGCTCCCCAAAAGGTGGCGGTGAGACGCTCAAAGAGAAGGGGGCAGTGGTGCTGGACCGAGGGACCCTTGCCTATCGAATCGCAAGCTGGAGCTGGAACCGGTATCAGGCGCTTCGGAGTCGCGTGACCGACCTCGAGAAGTCGTTTCGACCAGCAGACGACGTGATCGAGCAGTTCCTCACGGAATGCGAGGGACACGACGCGTGGTTCGGCTGGCTCCATTTCATGGAGCCACACCATCCGTACGATCCGGACAGTGCAGGTGTCAGCCGGGCCAAAGCCCAGCGGGTGACTCGCCGCGTCCTCTCGGGGCGCGGCTCGGCAGCCGACGAAGACCTCGTTCGCGACCTCTACCGACGGGAGGTCGTCGAACTCGACCGGAAACTCGCGCGGCTCTGGGAGGCGATTCCCGACGGGACGCGCGTCGTCTTCTGTTCCGACCATGGCGAACTCCTGGGTGAAGACGGCCTGTGGGGCCATCCCGGCGAGATGCGGCCGGAACTGTTACGCGTCCCCTTCGGCACGCGGAACGCGCCCGACCTCGGCGATGTCGTCTCGCTCGTCGATGTCCCGACGGTCCTCTCTGGGCGTGAACACGGCGTCGGCACGCTCGAGCGCGAGGGCGCCTTCGCTGCCTACGGCGAGCAAAAGGCGGCAATGAACAACGAGCACCTCGCGACGAACGATGGTACCGTTCGACTCTTAGACGGCGACCCGGCGACCGACTCTGCACTCGAACGACAGCTCGATCGGTTTGATCCCGAGTACGTGGTCAAAGAGGATGCGCTGCAGGAGGACCTGGAGGACCTAGGATATGCATGATCGGTGAGCAACGACCGACTGATGGAGGACTCGACAGATGACGGTGATCATCCTCGCACTGGACGCTCTCGATGCCGGACTGGTCGACTACTTCGATCTCGATGCGTTTCGGCTCGCCTCGAGCGGCGACCTCGGGACGTTCGCGCACACACAGGATATGCCGTACACGCCGGAGGTGTGGGCGACGGTCGCGACCGGTCTGCATCCCGAGGAGCACGGCATCACTGGCGGCGGGACGAGCGAGTGGGATAATCCCGTTCTCGAGGGTCTCTCGCGCATTTCCGGTCGGCTCGACGAGTCGACCCGTGGAACACTTGGAAAAGTCGTCCGCTCGCGGACGGGCGAACGCGAACGGATCGGCCGCACGGATGCCGAGTCGATCTTCGATGCCGAGGGCGCGGTCGTCCACAACTGGCCGGGCGTCGCCGATGGCCGGCCGCTGCAACGGGCGTGGGACCTGATGAACGCCGTCGCCGAAGGGATGTCTCGTAGCGAGTTCGAGCGCGAACTGTTCGGCCAGTGTGCCCAGCAGTTCGCCTGGGCGCGCGAGATGCTCCGTCACCCCGTCTCGATCGCTGGCGTCCACGTCCACGCGCTCGACGCCGCCGGCCACGCCTACGCCGACGACGAGGACGCGCTCCGACACGCCTACGCCCGCGTCGGCGAGTTCGTCGAGGAGATGGTCGACGCACTCGAGGACGGCGACGACCTGCTGCTCCTTAGCGACCACGGCATGCGCACTGCATTCTACCCGCCTGACGCTGGCAAAAATCCCGCGACGCACTCCTGGCGGGCGTACGCGAGTGCAACGACCGACACCCGTCCCGAATCAGTGTTCGACGTCAGAGACTGGGTCGACGCACATGTCAGCGACACGCGTGTCGAACGCGAGAACGACGAGGGCGGAGAGGCCATCGACATCCCTGAGGACCATCTGCGCGAACTCGGCTATCTCGATTGAAAGGCGGTGGGACAGATGCCGATCGGTTACTCGAGGTAGCCCAGATCCCGAAGCTGTTCTTCCGTTGTGTCCATCACTGCCGGCTGTCGCTCGGCTCGCCTGTCGTCGCTGTCGGCAGCGTGTTCGTCGACCCAGCCGCGAACGTCGAACACGCTTTCTGGCAGGTCGGCGGTGAGCGTTGTCGATGCGAGCGCCCGCCAGCTGTGAAAGCCGGGTTTGGAATCGCCGTCGATCCACTCGACTTGCATGCCGTGATCCGACAGCACCAGCAGGTCGTCGACGTGCTCGCGGACGGACCCGAGCAGGCGATCGACCCGTTCGTACACCTCCCGCAGGCGATCCGGGTGTGTCGCGAAGGCGTGGCCGGCGGCATCGAGGGCGTGCATGTGAACCCCGGCAACGGCCACGTCCGTCTGTCCCATCCCCTGCAGCCAGCCGGCCTCGAGGCCGGCATTCCCGTACAGCCGCCGCCAGAGTTCGTCGTCGGAGATGTCATCGCGCGAGGCGAGGTTGAGCCAGTGCCAGGTTTCGCTCAAGTGTTTTCCAGGGGTGACGCCGGGCCACCAGCGGACGACGCGATTGTCAGGCTCGAAGAGGTGCGAGTGGTCGGTCTGTCGGAGCGTCATCCCGACGCCGTCGGTTCCGCTGCCGTCTTCGGCCGCACCGCCGTCTCCGCGCAGCCACGTGCCGATCTTAACACGCGCGTCCTTTGGCAAGAGATAGGGAGCCACCGCACTCGCGTACTCGAGGACCGGATTGCGCCACTGCTGTTGCTCGCCGGTCGAGGCGAGGCCGTGGCTCGGCGGCTCGACGCCCGTCGCAACCGATGTCCAGACCTCGAGCGTATTCGGGTTCTCGCCGGAATGGGCGAACGTTTCGAGTTTCCCGTGGGTCTCGAGCAACATGTTCTCACACCCCCACTTGCGGGCGAGGTCGTAGTCAGCGGCGTCGAGGGCGATGATTCCCAGCGTCGTCATGCAGAGACACACCACGACCGGCCTCTTCAACATCCGGGCAGCGTCTCTCTCGATGTCGCTGATGGGGGTGGCCGAAGATCGAACCATTGCTATCGATTCGACGATCGGAGCAGGCGGTACACTGATACGCCCGGATAATGAGTGTGACCGCACGCAACTACGCTGGTGCTAGCCTAATGCTGCGTCCCCTCCCGTGTCGTTTCCGTCGATCGAACGCGATCGCTCGAGCGGTGGCTGGCGTGGTCAGCCCCATGTGTCACGGGAGTCGAACTATAATCGTCGCTTTGTCGCCTTCAGCTCGAAACGAATGACGGATGCGACGTCGGTCAGCCTCGGCGGCGAGACAGTGAAGGCGACGGCCGCGAAGTTCACGATGGCTGCGATCGGCTTCGCCGGCACCATCGTCTTCGCGCGGGTGCTCGGGCCGGCCGGATTCGGCGGGTTCTATCTGCTCTTCTCGCTGGTCAAACTCGGTGATCGCGCGGTCAACGGCTGGGGAACGGCGATCATGAAGCGATTCTCGGAGACCGGTGCCCCTGAGCGTGAGCTGATCGGCGGCCAACTGGTGTTTACGCTTGGCTGGCTGGGGCTTATGGGTGTGGTCAGCGTCCTCGCGTCGCAGTGGCTCGTGTCCTATACGGGACTCGCTGCGGCACCGGTGTTGTTCGTCGTCCTGATGAGTGCCGTCACGCTCTACGAGCCGACCGACCGCGTCGTTCAGGCGCGGGGCCTCGTCGGTGCCTCGATGTGGATCGATACCTTCCGGTCGCTGTTGACGTTCCCGCTCCAGCTTGCACTCGTCCTCCTCGGGCTCGGTGCTGCCGGCATGGCCTATGGGCTGGCTGCGGCGACGTTCCTCTCGCTGCCGATCCTCTGGTGGTTCGTGCGGACGACACCGACGATGCCCTCTCGTGACACCATCGAGAGCCTCTGGTCGTACGCGAAATACAGCATTCCGAACTCGTTTCTGGGACAGACCTACGACCGGTTCGACATTCTCCTCCTCGGCTATCTCCTCGCGCCGGCAGCGGCCGGCCAGTACGAAGTCGCGCTGAAGCTCACCGTCCCGGCAACGTTCGTGATGATGGCCGCCCAGAGTGTGCTGATGGCCCGCGTCAGTCGACTCCACAGTCAGGGCGAAGACGTCAGCGACGACGTCTCGAACACGCTCGCGTTCGCGAGTATCGTCGCGATTCCGATGTTTTTCGGCGCTGTCGCGATGCCCGAACTACTCGTGGTGACCGCGTTCGGGTCCGAGTACGCCGACGCCGCCGCGCTGCTGGTTGGGCTCGCGCTGTTCCAGATCGTGAGCACACAAAGCGGCCCACTCACGAGCGCGATCGGCGGGATCGACCGGCCGGACGTGAACACGTGGATTTCGTCGACGACGCTTGCGCTGAACATCGTCCTTGGCGTCGCACTGACACTTGCATACGGGGCGATCGGGGTCGTGATCGCGACAGTCGTCGCCGAGACGCTGCGGTATCTCCTCTCTGCATACGTCGTCAACCGGGAACTGCCGGCTGTCGAATTGGTCCCCCGGACGCTGCTTGAGCAGGTCGCCGCCGCGGTGTTGATGTTCGTGCTGGTCCGGCCGCTCATCGACATCGTCGCCGTCGATCGGTGGTATCACCTGCTTGCCGTCGTCGCGTTCGGCGCGGCGGTGTACTCGGTGGCCCTGTTCGCTATCAGTCGTAAATTCCGTGTGACGATCGAGGGCGTCGTTCGAGAGTCGCGACTCGAGATATCGAGTAACTGATCTGGTTGGCTCGCGTCTCGCCGCGAGTCCGGGATGCTGGTGGGTTAGTCGCCGGTCACGGGATCCCGATTCCAGAACTCGCTTCCCTTCTTCAGTTTTGGCACCCACGTATCGGTCGTCTTCGAGAGCAACGCGACGCGGGAGGCCGGGACGCCCATGACCTCGTCAAACTCGGGCATGTGGTCAGCCACCGATTCCGCGAACTCGATGACGGCCTCGTGGTCGGGCATCGACGAGCGGTCGAGGCGGCCCCGCGAGTGACCGACGTGCATGTACGCCTTCAGTTCAATGAAGTCGGGATCGGCCTGCTGGTAGAAGCCGGCGTACCAGTCGGGGTGATGCATGTTCTCGCCGTCGACCAGCGTCGTCCGGATGACGGTGCGGGTCTCGTCTTTGTCGGCGAGGACGGCCATCGTCTCGAGCAGTTTCTCCCAGGCGTCGTCCTCCATCGCGCCGACGACCTGATCGAAGGTGTGACGCTCGGGGGCGTCGACGCTGACGTACAGCTGGGTGGGATCGCATTCACGAAGCACCTCGGGGCGGGTGCCATTGGAGACGAGGAACGTCGTGATGTCGCGATCGTGGAAGGCCTCGATGAGTTCGGGCAGGTAGGGATACAGCGTCGGCTCGCCGTCGAGACTGATGGCAACGTGGCGCGGTTCCATCGCCTGGTCGAAGACCTCGCGAGGAACCTCCTCGTTGCCGCCAAAGCCCGAGAGCAGTTTCTTCTGGAGTTTGATCGAGGCGTCGACGACCGCCTCGGGGTCGTCCCACTCGACGTCATTGAGTTCGTATGCGTGGCCATTGTGATCGCGCCAGCAGAAGACACACCGCTCGTTGCACCGGACGACTGGCGTCATCTGGATACAGCGGTGGGACTCGATGCCGTAGAAAATGTTCTTGTAACACTTGCCCTCGCCGCGCAGGGCATTTGCCGTCCAGCCGCAGGTCTGGGCAGCCGTGTGGTTCTCGCTGTGGTAGTCCGGGCTCGAGACCTGTGCCGCTCCGCCATCGTCGGCGTCGGCCCCGGAAGGTGCGGAATCGCTCATGTTAGCGGCCGTTGGACCGGGGCGGGCAAAAGGCGTGTGGTGTGCCGAGCGGGTGCCCGGTCGGACGGATTCCTGTCAGTCAGTGCCGGTGCACCCGCGACCGTCCTGCGGGTGCACCGGGATACAGTGACAATAAACCGTATCAGTCGTCGCGGCGACTGTCGCTCGAGGAGTCGCTGTCGGAGCCGTCCGGCAGCGAGAACGGATCGGCAGGCTCGTCGCCATGTGTCGTGTCGTCGCGCTCGAACAGGTACAGCGCCGGCCCACCGACGACCATCACGAGCAAGCCGGGAATCGGAACGGCAAGCGGGGCGAGATAGAGTCCCAACGCACTCCCCCAGGCGACGATTACGATACCTGCCCAGAGCAGCGGCCTCGAAACCTCGTTTCGGGCCGCGTCCCGGTAGACGACGCCGGCACAGCCGAGAATGGCTGCGACTCCCACCAGCGCGACTGCCATCCCCTGCAGCGAAACCATACCTCGCGTTAGACCGCCGGCTGTAAGTGGGTGTCGTGATCCGACAGCCGGGCCGCGACGACTCGCGTGTCCGGGCGGGCGAACCGTCGCTAACCGGTGGCTACAGAGGACTATATAGATATCAGAGAGCTATGTGGCCACTGATGCATATATATGGTTCATAGCATCGTATTTTTATAGCCTCTCGAATTGCACACGTGATGGCAGACAACCAGTTCGGGTCCTCTGCTGACGGGGTATCGCGACGGAAGTTCATCGCTACGACCGGCGCTCTCGGATCGATGGCGGCCGCCGGCTGTCTCGGGAACGCAAGCGAGGGTAGCAGTGACACTGAACCGCTGACGGCTGACGGCTCGTCAACCGTTTACCCGATCACCAATGACGCTGATTCGCTCTGGAACGGGAACCCGCCGGCAGACGATCAAGAGTACTGGGGACCCGGACAGTACGGCATCGACACGGATCAAAACCTCGCAGACTACTGGGCTGGCCTCTACGGGTTCGAACCAACCGAAGAGCGCAGCGTCCCGCCGTTCCCGACGCAGGTCGCGTTGAGTCACTCCGGGACGGGCGTCGAGGGTGTCATCAACGAACGCGTCGATATCGGTGACGCGAGCTCGACGGCCGAATCCATCCTCGGATCCGACCACGAGGAACTGGACAACATCGTCGACCACGTCGTCGCTGTCGACGGCCAGCCGATCGTCGTGAGCCGCGAGATCTACGACACAGGCGTCACGCAGGTCACTGGCGACGAACTCCGCGCGATTTACAAAGGGGAGCTCACGAACTGGAGCGAACTCGGCGGCCCGGACAAGGAGATCTACGCGATCGGTCGTGCAGAAGACTCCGGAACCGACACCGCGTTCCGCAGCAACCTCTACGGTGACCCCGAGGAACCGATCGATCCCGACACCCGAAAGGGGCAGAACCAGCAGGTTGCGACCCTTGTCGAGCAAAACGACAACGCGATCGCCTACATCGCACTCGCGTTCGTCGAACCCGACGGTGCGACCCCGCCGATCGGCCTCGAGCTGGACGGCACCCTCTACGAGTACGGCACGAACCTCGGTGCAAAGGAGTATCCGCTCAGCCGGGACCTCCACTGCTATACTTACGATGGAACTGACAAGCGCGAGAGCGCCTTCCTCAATATGATTCTCTCGGAGTTCGGACAGACGAACTTCGTCGAACCGAACAACTACTTCAAACTCCCACCGGAGCGTCGCGAGGAGGAACGAGGAAAACTGGCAGACCAGGCCTGATCGGTTCTCTCGGCTCGCGCCGCCCGGCTATCGTCCGGTCTGACTATCTTCCAGCCGAGAATTACACACTATAACACTATTATGTTAGGCATACGCACGACGATGTCACAAGCGGCATCACAGACATCGCGCCGGACGCTGTCGCTGGTTCGAACAGCGATGGACTTAGACCGGCCGAGTCTGTTCCTTGTGACGGCACAGATACTGCTGATCATCGGGACGTTCGCCGGATTTGTCGTCCAATCGACGTGGACGATGCTCCTCCTGTACGGCTTCCTGTTGGCCGCCGGCATCGGCTGGGTGGCTCGGCAGGCACTCACTGCGAAGGTGGTGACGTTTCTGATGACTGCCGCAACGCTCTCGACGCTCGGCCTCATCGGGGTGTTTCTGATCCTCGAGGCGATTCCGGTGGTTCGCCACGCTGGACTCGACCTCATCTGGCCGTTCGGCACGAACGAGTGGAGTTCGACGCAGGGGCAGTTCTCGCTCGTTCCGATGATCTGGGGGACGCTGCTCACGACGGTCGTCGCGATCGTCATCGCGGCACCGTTTGGCGTCGCTGGGGCGTTATTTATCAGCGAAATCGCACCCGATTGGCTGCGTGAAATCGTCAAGCCGGCCGTCGAGTTGTTGGCAGGTGTGCCGTCGATCGTGTACGGCTTCATCGGGTTTACGGTCATCAACCCGTACGTCGGCAATCTGTTGTCGATCAATCCGGGTGCGCTGTTCGCCATCGGACTCGTGATCGGCTTCATGGCGCTTCCGACGGTAATCTCCGTGGCCGAAGACGCCCTCTCGGCGGTCCCGGAGTCGATGAAAGACGGCTCGATGGCGATGGGTGCGACGGACTGGCAGACGATGAAAAGCGTCTCCATTCCGACCGCGTTCTCCGGTATCTCAGCGGCTGTGTTGCTTGGGGTCGGTCGAGCGATCGGTGAGACCATGGCCGCGACGGTGATGATCTCACACAGCCGTCGATTGCCTAAACCCGAGCTGTACAACGCCTTCGACAGCACGGAAACGCTGACGACGCTGATCGCTGCCAGTTACGGACACGTCACGCCAGGTGAGTTGTTCTGGAGTGCGCTGTTCGCCGCTGGCGTTCTTCTGATGGTCATCGTCACTGGACTCGGTATCGTGTCGGAGCTCGTCGAACAGCGAATGCATCGGAAACTGCGAGGTGGACAATGAGCGACGCATACGAGGTTCAACTCGTCGACAGCGGTGACACGACTTACGAACGAAGTGCGATAGGCGTCGTCGTCGGCTCGTTCGGGGCCTTCATGCTCGGTATCGCGGCACTGTTCGGGTGGGTCTCGACGGCGACGTACTTCGGCGGGGTGCTCCTCGCACTCGGCATCGCGACCGGGATGCTCGGTGCCGTCTCGCGGTGGGGCGGGGTTCAGACGACGCCCGACCGATCGCCCGGTCTCAGCGCCGTCCTCATTCAGGGCTTCCTCTGGACGGCCACCACCGGCTTCGTCGCCAGTAACACGCTCGGACTCGGTGGACTCGGATGGATCGTCGCCGTGTTCGTGGGCCCACTCGTCGGCGCTCTCACGCTCATGACGCGCGAGGATCTCGGTGCGACGATCCCGACCGCGGCGTTCGTCGGGTTCGTCGGTGTTACCATCATGACTGGCGTGATCTCCCCGTTCTGGACGTGGGAACCGACAGCGTTCGACGCCGTTATTCCAGGGCAACTCGCGATTCCGCTCTTGACGATGGTCGGCGGTCTCCTCGCGGGCCAATCGAGCGCGATCGCCTACGATGGATTCGGAACGCGTGGCAGACAGAACGGAGCGTTCCTGCTGATCTCACTGGTCGTGTTGCTCACGCTCTCGGTGCTCGCCTTCCTCCTCGTGTTCGTGTTCGAGCGCGGAATCACGGTCGTCCTCGAGAACCTCACGATCGGTGCCGGGACGGCACTGCTCCTCGCCACGGCGGCGCTCGTCGTGTCGGTTCGGGGTGGACACATCAACCCGGCGACCGCGGACGGGACCGACAAGATCGGTTCGTTCGTTCAACTCGCCGTTGTGACCGTACTCGGACTTGTCACCCTGGCCTTCACGTATGCAATCGCCGCGAACCACACCATCTCGGGGGACACGGTGACGATCGAACCGACGAGCACCGTCGGTGCGCTTCCAGGACTGCTCGTCGGCCTCGTCTTCCTGAACGTACTCCAGCGCTCGAGTTCGCCGTGGTCGCCGGACACCGAGACTGGTCGTACCGTCGCCCGTCTCATCGCCGTCGCAGTCGGCGCGATGACCGTGCTCGTCTTCCTCGAGTTCCTGATCGGAGCCGAACTCGCGGTCGGCGGACTCGCGATCGTTCCGATACTCGCGATCGTCGTGGGCGGCGTTTCGGCGCTTGCGGTCGTCGCGACCGGGGGCGCGCGTGTTAGTGGACGAACGCTTCCGACGTGGGTCCCGCCGCTGACACGGACTGGTGGCGTCACGGTGGGCGCGTTCGTTATTTGCTGTCTGCACGCTGTGTTCACGGGCAGTGCCGTCGGCGGCGCGGTCGGGATCGCCGCCAACGGTGCCATCGACTGGCCGTTCGTGATGAACCCATCACAGGGACTTGGCATCCAGAAAGGCGTGATGCCGGCGATGGTCGGGACGATCTGGGTCGTCCTCGGCGCCGTCCTGTTCGCCGTTCCGCTGGCCGTCGGGGCTGCCGTCTTCCTCACCGAGTACGCCGAGGACAGTCTCTTCACCCGCGCGGTCGACATCGCCACGAACGGTCTCTGGAGCACCCCCAGTATCGTCTTCGGGCTGTTCGGACTCGCGTTCCTCGTCCCGCGATTCGGCGGCAACCCATCGATCTTTGCTGCCCAGTTGGTGCTCGGATTCATGCTCCTCCCGCTCGTGCTCATCACGAGTCGAGAGGCGATGAAGAGCGTCCCCGACGAGTACCGGGACGCAAGCGCCGCGCTCGGCGTCTCGAAATGGCAGACCATCAGAACCGTCGTCGTCCCCGCCTCGATGCCGGGGGTCATCACCGGGGTTATCCTCGGTGTCGGTCGAATCGCCGGCGAAACCGCGCCCCTGTTGCTCGTCCTCAACGGGCCGAACTTCCCGACGCGGTCACCCGGTATCCTCTCGAGTTTCATGGTCCGGGTCAGCCCGCAGCCGCCGTTCATCCACGTCTCGAACCCGGCATTGCTCGAGCGGGCGAGTGCACTCCCCTACCAACTGTACGCGGTCATCACCGCCGGCGTCGGTGCCGAAGAGTCCTTCGGCTGGGGAACAGCGCTCGTCTTGCTGTGTGTCGTTCTCGCGTTCTTCGCGATGGGGGTCGCGAGCCGACGGTACTTCAGAAGCAAACTCCATCAATGACAGAATCAAGCGTTACCACGACAACGGAACGAACAGACGCCGACGCAGTGACGTCGAGCAACGAAACGACGACCGGCGAAAGCGAAGAGCGCACGAAAGCGGAGTGGCGCGAGTACACGTTCGACGGCGAGCCGGTCCTGTCAGTCGAGGACCTGAACGTCTGGTACGGCGACGACCACGCGCTCACAGACATCTCGATCGACATTCCTGAAAAGAGCGTGACGGCGCTCATCGGTCCCTCGGGGTGTGGCAAGTCTACGTTCCTCCGGTGTCTCAACCGGATGAACGATCGGATCAAAGGTGCCAGCGTCGACGGAGCAGTCACCTTCAACGGCCAGAACATCTACGCTGACGGCACCAATCTCGTCGAACTGCGGAAACGCATCGGCATGGTGTTCCAGCACCCGAACCCGTTCCCGAAGTCGATCCGCGAAAACGTCGCCTACGGCCCGCGAAAACACGGCGACCTCGAGCGTGGGCTGGTTCCCCGGTTGCTCGGACGGGATGACAAAGACAGAGAAGACGAACTGGTCGAGCAATGTCTTCGGGACGCAGCCCTCTGGGACGAGGTCGAAGACCGCCTCGACGACAACGCACTCGGCCTTTCCGGCGGGCAACAACAGCGGCTGTGTATCGCGCGCTGTCTCGCTGTCGACCCCGAAGTCATCCTGATGGACGAGCCGGCCTCCGCGCTGGACCCGATCGCGACCGCGAAGATCGAGGACCTGATCGAAGAACTCGCTAAGGAGTACACGGTCATCGTCGTCACCCACAACATGCAACAGGCCGCACGAATCTCCGATCAAACGGCCGTCTTCCTGACCGGCGGCGAACTCGTCGAGTTCGACGACACCGACAAGATCTTCGAAAACCCCGAGAGCCAACGCGTCGAGGACTACGTCACCGGCAAGTTCGGGTGATGACGCGCGAGGACTATCAGGATCGTCTCGAGCGCCTTCGCGAGACGGTCATCGCACTGGGCGATCTCGTCCGCGACCAGCTCGCAGACGGGTTCAGCGCGCTGTTCGCCGGCGATCGTGCGCTCGCGCGCGAGGTAATCGCGGACGATCAGACCGTCAATCGCCGCTCGCTCGAGATCGAAGGCGAATGCCTCGACCTGCTGGCGCTGTACCAGCCGGTCGCTGGCGACCTTCGGAGGGTCATCGCGACGTTCAAGATCGTCACCGATCTCGAGCGGGTGGGCGATCTCGCGACCAACTTGGCGGCGTACACGCTGGCGTCGACTGGATCTGCACCGACGCTTCCCGATGTCGATTTCGAGCGGATCGCCGCGCTCGCACTCGAACTACTCGAGGACGCGATCGAGGCGTTCGTCACGGATGACGTCGACGCCTGTTTTGCGGTCGCAGACCGTGACGACGAACTTGATGCCCGCTGTGGGGCCGTAACCGAGCGCATCGTCCGCACGCTCATCGACCTCCGCGTCGACGGCGATGCAGTTAACAGCGCGCAGGCGTTTCCGAACGGGTCGGACGAGTGGCCGCTCGAGAACGTTCTCGCGGACGTTTCCCGGACGCTCGTGATCGTCCGCGACGTAGAGCGGGTCGGCGACCACGCGGTAAACGTGGCCGCCCGGACGCTCTATGCACTCGAGAACAGCGAGGAGCTGCTCGCCTAAGCGATCGGGGCCGACGACGCGGCGAACGATCTATATCCGAACTGGACACTATTGATTGATATACAGTCCTCATAGCATCGTATTTTTGTAGTCTTCGGCGTCGTTCACATGATGAGACGCGACCAGTTCGGACGGTCTTTCGAGGGGGTGTCGCGGCGGAACTTCTTAACAGCGACCAGCGGGGTAACGGCGGCTGCGTTCGCCGGCTGTCTCGGGAGCGAGACCAGCAGTGACGACGAACCCGCTGGCAACGGCCAGGACACAACCGAGAACAGCGACGGTCTCTCGGGTACCGTCACGGTCACTGGCTCGAGTACGGTGTATCCGATTTCCGAGGAGATGAAAACCCGATTCATGGAGAAACATCCGGATGTCACCGTCACGGTCGATTCAACCGGCAGCGGCGGCGGGTTCGAGAACCATTTCTGTCCCGGTGATTCGGATATCAACGCAGCGTCGCGCCCGATCAAAGATGGGGAGAAAACCCACTGTGGAGAAAACGACGTGACGCCGGTCGAGATGCAGATCGCGGGCGACGCGCTCACGATGGCCGTCAGTACCGAGAACACGTGGGCCGAGTGTCTCTCCTTTGACCAGCTCGCCCAGATCTGGAGCGAGGACGGCGCGGAAACGTGGGCTGACCTGAACGCCGACTGGCCCGACGAACCGTTCGAACGCTACGGCCCCGATACGACATCGGGGACCTACGACTGTTTTTCCCAAAACGTCGTCAGTCGCGTCGGTTCCCACCGATCCGACTACGTCAGCACCGAGGACGACGAGACCATCGTGCAGGGACTCGAGAGTAGTCCGTACGCGATCGGCTACTTTGGGTATTCCTACTACGCACAGAACCAAGACCGTATCACGGCGTTGGCGATCAAGGCCAACGAGGACGGTGAGTGTGGCGATCCAAGTCTGCAGGCAGCCAAAGCGGGCACCTATCCGATGGCACGGCCGCTATTTATCTATCCATCCGAAGAGGCACTGCAGCGCGAGGAAGTCGCCGCGTTCGTGCGCTTCTATCTCGAGAACTCGACGGCCGACTGGATCGCAGAGGAGGTCAGCTACGTTCCCTCGAGCGACGAGCAGGCCGCGACGAATCTGCAGACGCTCGCGGAAATCGCCGGAAGCTGAGACGAGAGAGCGAGTGCAGTGTTTTTCGAGCGTCGTGCGAACCGATCCGATGCTTTTCGCGACGAATTTCTCGACAATGGGCGGCGATTTCGGGTTGCTCGCTAACTCGTCTCGACTGTCATGATGGGGGGCTTATCCACCGTGCTGTGGTCTATATATGTCGTGCTGAATTCGACCCCGTAATTCTCGAACGATATTACTTCAACGCATCTCGAGAATGGAGATCGACAACTATTGGCATATGTATGCGTTTGCTGTACTGCTGGGGGTGCGAGGAAGATTGCTAGGCCACTCCCTCCAGGAATACATAGGACTATATAGAACTCATAGTAGTATACTTACCTACTCTGTGACTTCGATTCGATGATGTCGAGAGATTCCACGGCGTCTTTGTCGACCAACTTCGGTCGACGTGATTTTCTCGCCGCGGCAAGTGTTGCTCTCTCCGGCGGGCTGGCCGGCTGTGCCGGCGCTTTCGCCGAAGAGGGCGGCCAGGTAAACATCGCGGGGAGCAGTACGGTATTTCCCGTGACTGAGGCGATCGCCTCCTCGTTCTCAGAAGAAAACCCGACGATCAACCTCTCGCTCAGTAAGACCGGGACTGGTGGGGGGTTCGGGAACTTCTTCTGTGCGGGACGAACCGACATTAACAACGCAAGTCGGGGGATCGCCGACGCCGAAATCGAACAGTGTGGGGAAAACGGTGTGACACCCATCGAACTTCCGGTCGCAACTGACGCGCTGACGGTGGTCGTCAATCCGGAAGCCGACTGGATCGACTGTCTCACCGTCGAACAGCTCCGCGAGATCTGGCGTGCCGACGGTGCCGAGCGCTGGAGCGATATCAACGACGATTGGCCCGACGAACCGTTCGAACTGTACGGGGCTGCGACGACATCCGGGACGTTCGACTACTTCAACGAGGCCGTCGTCGGTGAGGAAGCGAATCACACGAGCGATTACTACGCGACCGAGCGCGACCGCACGATCGTTCAGGGGATTCGCGGATCGGAAACCGCGATGGGCTACTTCGGCTTCTCGTACTACAGCGAGAACCCGGACTCGATCAAAGCTGTCTCGATCGACAACGGGAATGGCTGTGTCGAGCCATCGATCCAGACGGCCATGTCCGGTACGTACAAGCCGCTCTCGCGACCGCTGTTCATTTACGTTGCGAAGGAATCGCTCACGAAACCGGCGGTTCGTGACTTCGTTCGCTTCTATATGAACAAGGCAACCACTGATCTCGTCAGTGAGGTCGGCTACGTGCCGCTCACTGAACAGCAACGCGACGAGAACCTCGCAAAACTCGATACCGCGATCGCGGAGGTAACCGAATGAGCCAACCGGACTTCTCTCACGACGGTATTCGCACGGCACGAGGAACGGCGTTTCGCTACCTCTTCATGCTGTGTGCGCTCCTGTCGATCTTGACGACCGCTGCGATCGTCCTGACGCTGCTTATCGATGCAGTCGACTTCTTCGCACAGGTCTCGCTCGTCGAATTCCTCACTGGAACGACGTGGAATCCGACGCACGAACCGGTTTCGTTCGGTGTCCTGCCGCTGATCTCGGGGACGCTCGTCATCACCGTCGGCTCGGCGATGGTCGCGCTCCCGATCGGCCTCTTGACCGCGATCTATCTCAGTGAGTACGCCTCCGAGCGTCGGCGGGCCTACCTCAAGCCAGCGCTCGAGGTGCTGGCTGGCGTTCCGACGGTCGTCTACGGTTACTTCGCGCTCGTCTACGTCACACCGGCGCTGGATACGTTCTTGCCGTTGTCGACGTTCAACGCGCTGTCGGCGTCGATCATGGTCGGGATCATGATCATTCCGATGGTCTCCTCGCTCAGCGAGGACGCCATGAGCGCGGTGCCAGACTCGCTTCGACAGGCCAGCTACGGGCTTGGTGCGACGAAATACACTGTCTCGACATCCGTTGTCGTTCCCGCCGCGCTGTCGGGAATCTTCTCGTCGTTCATCCTCGCACTCTCGCGGGCGATCGGAGAGACGATGATCGTCGCAATCGCAGCGGGACAGACGCCGCGAATGGTCGATCTCACCGATCCGGCGGGGATGTTCCTGAACTCGATTCAGCCGATGACCTCCGCGATGGTCCAGATCGGGACGGGCGACATCGTCGGACAGGGTCCGGCGTACAAGAGCCTCTTTGCGGTCGGACTGACGTTGTTCGTCATCACCTTCGTTATGAATCTCATCAGTGAATTCGTCGCGTCACGGTATCGGGAGGTGTATCGCTGATGGCTGCCGAAACACAGGACAAGTCAGCCGACGCTGGATTTGGCCAAGTCAGTCGAACGAAAGACGTCGCGTTTCGGCTACTTGCACTGGCGGCAACGCTCATCGGCATCGTCGCGCTCGCCGCGTTGCTGCTGAACGTCGCGGTCGACGCCGTCGGCTGGCTCGACTGGGGTTTCCTGACGAGCCCCCCACATCCAAACCCGTACGAAGCCGGGTTCCTGCCGGCGCTGGTCGGGTCGATTGCGATCATGCTTCTGATCGCGCTCGTTACGTTCCCCCTCGGTGTCGGTGCCGCGATCTATCTCGAGGAGTACGCCAGTGACGGGTATCTCACGCGGTTCATCCAACTCAACATCGCCAACCTCGCGGGCGTTCCGTCGGTCGTCTATGGCCTGTTGGGACTGGGGCTGTTCATCGGCCTCTTCAACATCGGCTATGGCTCGGTGCTGGCCGCGGCGTTTACCGTCTCCCTACTGATCCTGCCGATCGTGATCATCTCGGCTCAGGAGGCCATTCGATCCGTGCCCGACTCCCAGCGGCAGGCTTCCTACGGGATGGGTGCGACGAAGTGGCAGACGATCCGTAACGTCGTCCTGCCACGGGCGATGCCCGGCATCATGACCGGGACGATTCTCGCGCTCGGCCGCGCGATCGGCGAGACGGCACCGCTGATCATGATCGCCGCGCCGACGACCGTCTTCGGGATCCCCAACGGACCCCTCAGCAAGGTCAGCGCGATGCCCATGCAGATCTACAACTGGGCGTCGTACCCACAGACGGAGTTCCAGTATGGCGTCGTCGCTGCTGGCGTCGTCACGCTGCTCGTCGTCCTGCTTACGATCAACTCGATCGCGATCATCATCCGGAACCGCTATCAACAGCGAACCTGACAATGAGTAACGAACAGATGACTTCCTCGGAAACCGAATCGACCGACGACCAACCAGCCCCGACGCCGGGAACCGACGGCCTTGCCGACAGCACTGAGGCCAGGCAGACGACGGGTCAAACGCTCCTCGAGGCGCAAGACCTAGACGTCTACTACGGCGATGAACAGGCGCTGCAGAGCGTCGACATCGAGATTCCCGAAAAGCAAGTCACAGCGGTCATCGGGCCATCTGGCTGTGGGAAATCGACGTTCCTCCGGTGTGTCAATCGGATGAACGACCTCGTCGATGCAGCCCACATTGATGGAGAACTGCTGTTTGACGGGAAAGACGTCTACGCTGATGACGTCGATCCCGTCGCCCTGCGCCGGAAGATCGGGATGGTCTTCCAGTCGCCGAATCCCTTCCCAAAGAGCATCTACGACAACGTCGCCTACGGCCTGAACGTCCAGGGAATCGAGGGCGATTACGACGCCATCGTCGAGAAGGCACTCCGCCGCGCTGCGCTCTGGGACGAGGTCAAAGATCAACTGGACTCGAGCGGACTGGACCTCTCCGGTGGGCAACAACAGCGGCTGTGTATCGCCCGCGCGATCGCACCCGACCCGGACGTGCTCCTGATGGACGAGCCAGCGTCGGCGCTGGACCCGGTCGCGACCTCGAAGATCGAAGATCTGATCGAAGAGTTGGCCGAGGAGTACACCGTCGTCATCGTCACCCACAACATGCAACAGGCCGCCCGGATCTCGGATAAGACGGCGGTCTTCCTGACCGGGGGCGAACTCGCCGAGTTCGACGACACCGACAAGATCTTCGAGAATCCCGAGAGTCAACGCGTCGAGGACTACATCACCGGTAAGTTCGGATAATCACCGCTGTTCGACTCGCAGTTTCGTTCGACCCATCGCGTGCAATCGCGTGTGTGTTTTCACCCCGACCGTCGTCGTGTAACGACAGTTACGGCACGTGTTGTATGTGGATTGCTAACTATACTGTTTATTGTCCGGTCTCACATGAATCGGACACGATGGTCGCCACTGGGGTTCACATCCTGGTCGGGCTGGCACTGGTCATGCTGATGGGGCGGTCCAGACGGCCCGAGCCGTACCTCGTTGCGGCGCTCGCCGCGACCGTTCCCGACAGCGATACGTTCGTCTTTCAGCCACTGGTCGAACTCGGATACGTCGCCGGTGCCCTCTGGAGTCATCGGGGGCTCACACACTCGCTTCTCGGCGGCATTATCGTGGTCGCCCTCCTCGCGTATTTCGGCCCCCGGTGGGCTGCTGCTATGGGGTTTGGCTCGCATCTCGTTCTCGATGCCTTCTCCGGCGGCATCCAACTGTTCGCACCCGTCGACCAGACGCTGTATGGTCTGTCGGTCGGTTGGTTGCTGCTGAACTCGCTCACATCAGCCGTTGCAGTTCCCATGATTCTCGGCGGGTTGCTCGCACTGAAACACGATGTCGAGTACCGACTCCCCGCATCGTCGTCGACCGCTGTTCTCGAGTGGCTCCGATAGTCTGTCCCTCCGATCGATCGCCAGTGGGCCACAGAATATACATTCCGAACGGAGAGGGCATCGACGCCCGAGCCGTGTGCCTCGACAGGAGTTCTCACACTGTCGCTATCGACAAAATTGGGACTGCACACAGCCTTTATCAGGAACGGACACTGTGGAAACGGTATGGCCAGACAATCGTATCAAGAGAAGCTCACGGAACTCCGTGAGGACGTACTCTACATGAGCGAGGTCGTCATGGAACGGCTTCGCATGGGCCTGGACGCCTTAGAACAGAAAGACGAGAACCTTGCCCGCGAAGTGATCGAAGGCGACGGCGAAATCAACCGCATGTACCTCGATCTCGAGCAGGACTGTATCGACCTGCTTGCACTTCAGCAGCCGGTGGCGAGCGATCTGCGGTTTATTGCCGCCTCGTTCAAGATCATTACCGACTTAGAGCGGATCGGCGATCTCGCGACCAACCTCGGCGAGTACACGCTCGATGCCGAGCGCGATCTGTTCCCCGATGTCGACGTCCAGGAGATGGGCGAACTGACCCTCGATATGCTCGAGGACGCGATGCTCGCCTACGACGACGAGAACACCGACGCCTGTCGCGAACTGGCAGCCCGCGACGACGAACTCGACCACTTCGCCGAACGAGCCAGCGAGATCGTCGTCCGCGACCTCATCGAGCGCGAACTCGAGTCAGCCGACGAGGTCGAACAGCTACTCAAGGACGTGTCACGGCTTCTCTTGACGATTCGTGACCTCGAGCGCGTCGGCGATCACACGGTCAATATCGCCGCACGGACGCTGTATATGGTCGAAAACGACGACGAACTTATCTACTGATCTACCGATCGCGTCTCGCGTGCGATCGGGCGTTCACGGGCTGTTGGTGAGCAGTTCGAAACAGGTGCTCGGCGCAGTTCAAGCGCTAGCTGCTTTCGTTGCCGGTTTCGTTTCCAGTTTCGTTATCGGTTTCGTTACCGCCATCACCGCCGCCACCGCCGCCACCACCGCCCCCCATCTGAATTTCACCCTCCATCTGCGGGTGCGGTTGGCAGTTGTACGTCGCCATATCGCTGCTTGCCGTGAAGTCGATATACTGGCCTTCGCCAGGATCTGAGACGGGATCTCCGGTAGTCAGATCGTCGATCACTTCGCCGTCGGCATTGCGGACCTCCATGTTGTGGTTGGCACCATCACCTTCCGACCAGCCGATCGTGTAGTCTTCGCCTTCCTGCAGCATGAGTGCCGGATTCTGTTCGCCCTCGATCGCGGACGGTGCGAGACCCTCCCAGTGGGTCGTCTGGCCGCTGAAGTCGATCGTCGTCCCGGGTTCGATTTCGACGCCACCGCCACCATCACCGTTTCCGTTCCCATTCCCGTTGCCACCATCGCCGCCACAGCCTGCGACAAACGCCGTCGACGCAGCAACACCTGTCAACTGAAGCATTCGTCGTCGGGATAACCGATCGTCTCGTGCCATCACGCTGACTTTGCGCTCAACGGGAATAGCCGAATACCCGTCTCCTGCGGGGAAGTCAAATACGGGCGGGTGTATGACAGTTTTATATCATACCTTCACAACCTGGGTTCCTGCCCCGCGTCACTGCGTCGGTTGCTGGCGGGCACGGCGAGCCGGAACGCAGGTCAACAACTGTGCCGTATCGACGATGTTTCGCGTTTCGAGCAACAGCTCTGCCGCCTCACGAACGGAAAATTCGGCCTCGAGGGCGACGCCGTGACAGCGCGTGTAACACTCGAGCCAGCGGTTCATCGCGGTCTCGAGGGCGTCGAATTCGGCGTCCGAGAACGGAACGAGCCGGCCGCCGGTCCGGGCCTCGATGTAGAGCCAGATGGCCTGCCCCGCACCCGCCCGGAGGTAGCCGGCGTCGTCGTCAGGGCTCGTCGGACGAGCCGGACTCGGATCGCCATCCGACCCAGTCTCGGCTGCGTCGAACGCCGCTCGCTCGCGTTCGGCGCGGCGTGCAAGCGCGGCGATCCGCGGCCCATACCGGCTCATACTATCCCTCGCGGAACTCGATGCCCTTGCCGCCGCGGGGGTGTTCCCACTCGGTGTCGGCGACGATCGCACAGGTCCCACACTCGACGCAGGGTTGGGTGTCGAGGCTCACCAGCGTCTCGGCGGTGCCGTTGGTCTTGACCGTTTCCGACCGGTAACAGCCGCCGCCGAAGTCCTCGGCGCTGACCGGGCAGGCAGTGACAGCCGCACCGCTTTCCTCGTAGGACTCCTCAAGCAGCTCGATGTGCGGATTGCCGACGTCGGTGTCGTACGTGAGATCGCCGATACGCTCCTCTAAGCTCGGCGGCTCGACGTCGCTGTCCCAGTAGATCGTCTTCCCGTGTTCCTCGGCGATCAGTGTCGGCAGGGTGACGTAGCCGGTCTTCGTATCGGGCAGCATCGACACCAGAAACGGCGAGTTGTACGCCCGCTCGAGGAGTCGATCGGCGATCGGATTGCCGACCGCCAGCGAGCCGATCGGCGAGTCCAGTACCCGCTCGACGGCGTTCGTCACAGCGTCGTGTTCGCTGACGCTTCGGCTGAGTTCGTACCGCTGGGGCCGGAGCTTGTCCATCGTCCCAGAGTCGTTGAGCAGTTTCGTGTAGCGCCGGCCAGCGGCTTCCGGATCGCGGTTGCCCCGGGTGACGGCGAAGGCATCGGCTGCGAGCGCGCCTGCGCTGACGGCGTGGTTCATCCCTTTGATGATCGGCCCCTGGGCCTGCATCTGGCCGGCGGCGTCACCGACGAGGACGAGCCGGTCGCGGTAGGGACGGCGGTGGGCGACTTTCTTCGAGTCGGGAACGAGTTTCGCCGCGTACTCGCGCTCGTGGTACTCGTTTTGGAACCAGCCCGCCAGCACCGGATGGGTCAGCAGGGCGTCGAGCAGCTCGTGGGGTTCGGCCTCCTGCTCGACGAGGCTATCGAGGTGGAAGACGGTCCCGATCGACAGCGAGTCCTCGTTCGTATAGAGGAAGCCACCGCCGCGAACGTCACTGAAGAGGTCACCCGAGAACAGGTGGGCTGCCCCTTCATCAGGCGCGATGTCGAACCGGTCGTCGATCGCATCGGGATCCATGTCGACGACGGCCTTGACGCCCTGAAACCACTCGTCGGGCTCCTCCCAGTCCATCAGCCCCGCCTCGCGAGCGAGTTCGGAGTTGACGCCGTCGGCCGCAACGATCAGGTCTGCCTTGATCGGATCGAGTTCGTCGCAGGTGACACCGACGATCTCGCCGTTTTCTCTGAGGAGGCCGTCGACGTGCACGTTTGTCAGAACGCCCCCGCCGGTCTCGCTGGTCTTCTCGTGGACTCGCTGCTCGAGCCACGAGTCCATCTCCCGACGCAGGACGGCGTCACACCAGTCGGTGTCGTGTTCGTGAAGATCGGTCAGGTCGTAGGTCTTGACCGCGTTACCGGCGAGGTTGTGGATGTAATAGTCCGTGACCGGCCGCTCGGACGCGCGCTCGCGGAAGCCGTCGAAGAGGTCGTCGATCGTGTAGGGAGCCGACTCCTCGGCGTAGATCAGTCCACCGGAGACGTTCTTCGCACCCGCCTCCGTGCCACGTTCGAGGACGAGCGTCTCGATGCCGTGGTCTGCCAGCCGGGAGGCGGCCGCGGCCCCGCCGGGCCCACAGCCGACGACGACGGCCTCGTAGTGTTCGTAGACGTCCGTTTCGGTCGTCATCACTCGTCACCTCCGTCGGCGACGGCCTCGGGCTCGAGTCCCAGTCTACCCGACTCGACAGCCTCCGCAAGCCGCGGCAGGACCTCGAAGAGGTCACCCTGGATAAAGTAGTCGCTGAAGTCTCGAATGCGGGCATCGGAATCGGTGTTGATCGCGACGATCGTGTCGGATTCATCCATGCCGACCTTGTGCTGGACCGCCCCGGAGACGCCCGCCGCGATGTAGACGTCGGGTGCGACGACCTGACCGGTCTCGCCGATCTGGCGCTCCTCGTTCGAGTACGACTCGACGTGACCCTCGAACTGATACGACGAGGTGACGATCCCCCGCGTGATGCCGAGTGCGGCGTCGTCGAAGGCATCGACCAGCTCGAGGCCGAGTTCCATCCCCTCGGTGGGGTCGTCGGCGATCCCGCGCCCGAGACAGACGATCACATCGTGGCCGGTGAGGTCGATCCCAGCCTCGAGACGGTCGTGGTCGGTGATTTCGACGCGGAACCAGTCCTCGTCCAGTTCCATGTCGTGTTCGACGACCAGTCCCTCACGATCGTCGTCGCGTTCCATCGGCTCGAAACTGCCCGGAATGACAGAACAGCCCTGCGGGTGGAACTCTCGACCCGGATTGTCGAGACAGAGGATCGTCGAATACTCGAAACCCGAGAAGTCCGGGCGTTTCATGTGCAGGACTTTCTCGAAGGTCTTCTTGACGCCGGGCTCGCCGGTCTTGACCGGGTTCGATACCTCCTCTTCTTCGATAAAGAGGTCCGAACAGTCCGACGCCAGCCCGGAGTCGAGTTCGGCCTGGACCTTCGCCGAGAGGTCCCGCCCGTTGTTCGTCGCCGGGAACAGGATATACCGTGGCTCGTCGTAGTCGCGCCAGTCGGTGCTCTCAACGGTTCCCTTCCCGCGTGCCATGTGGGCTGCAATCTCGGTGTAAGGCTTGTGTCGGAATCGCTCGAGGCGCTCGTCGTCGTGGTAGACGGCGACGTCGGCCCCGTAGGCGATACACTCCTCGGCCAGCCCCTCGCAGTCGTCGCCCATCAGGAAGGCGACGACAGCTTCGTCGTCGCCATACTCCTCCTCGAAGCCGTCCATGAGCTCGCGGGCCTTGCCGAGCATCTCCTTCGAGACGTCGAGCAACTCCCCGCCCTGGGTCTCACAGAAGACCCACATGTCCGCGTATTCGCCGTCCTCGAGCGCCCGGACGTGTTTCTTGTCCCGAGTGGGACGTGAGAGGTCATCGTCTTCTTCGGCGTCCTCGCCCTCCGGCTCTGACTCGTCATCCGCATCGCCTCCGTCCGTAGCCGCCGCTTCATCTGCTTCGGTATCGCCGTGTTCGGCGTCGGCAGCACCGATCTCCTCGAGTCGGTCCTGAATCGCCTCGCGGGCCGTCGTCCGGTCCTGACCGGTCCGTTCGGCCTCGAAGATCGCCTGCAGGTCGTCAGCGTCGTCGATCGTCTCGAGTTCGTCGCTCAGTTCCTCGACAGTGTAGTCGTCCGGATCGATGGCTGTCATGTCAGTCACCTGCCTCCGCAGCGTAGGGCTGCATTTCCTCGAGAACCGGTGCCATCTCGTCGTCGGCGGGGTCGATCATTGTCGCCTCTCGCTCGGAGGGCGCTTTGGGGATCGGATCGACCGACGAGACGATCGTCGGCGAACCGTCGAGCCCAATGTAGTCGGGATCGAGATTGAGGTCGGTGTGATCCCACATCGTCAGGTAGTCGTCGTGGTTTGCGGCTCGCTGTTCGGTCTCGGCTCGCAACTCCTTGTGTGTCAGTCGATGTGAGGCCTTCCGGTAGGTCGGCTCAAATTCGGGGTCGGTGATGACGAAACAGGGCAAGGGCGCTTCGACCGTCTCGACCTCGTCGATATCTCCCTCGACGAGCCGTTTCGCACGCAACGTCCGCTCGTCGGGGTCGATATCGAGCGCGATAACGTGGGTGACGATCGGCCAATCCATCGCCCAGCAGGTCTGCGGGCCGGTCTGGCCGGTCTCTCCGTCTGCCGTCTTGAACCCAGCAAAGACCAGATCGACGTCCGCGATTTCCTCCTGATACTTCTCGAGGCCGGCGCTCAGCGTGATCGCCGTCGCCCAGGTATCGGAGGCGGCCAGTTCCCGATCCGAGAGCAAGTAGCTATCGTCGGCGTAGACCGTCTCCATCGCTCCTTGCAAGACCTCGGCGTATCCCGGTGGCCCCATGCTCATTCCAGTGACGTGGCCGCCGTGACGGACTTTCGTCTGCAGTGCGGCCTGCAGCGCGAACTCGTCGTTGGGGTTCATAACGGTCGGCGTCTTCCCGCGTTCCAAGTGGCCATCCTCGTCGAACGAGACAGCCCCCTCCGAGAAGTCCGGGACGCCTTTCGTGAGTACGATCGATCTCATCGTCCCCTCCGCAACTGTGTGGTTACTATTCGCATGTCTGTGGCCCCCTATCATAGTATCAGTATTAAGAATAGGGGAGGAAATCGCTAGCAGGAAATGGCCACGAAGCGGGCTTCTCTCGAGTAATATCAGGAAAATCGCGTCGGCAGGAGCCGCCGTGACCCGCGTGCGATCGGGATGACCAATCAGTCTTATTCCTGTTCGCGTTCGGTCGTCCCCATCGTAATCTCGCCGGCAGCGCGAATCGTGCCGTCGACTTCGGCGTCAGGGCCGAGCTCGAGATCGCCACAGGAGACGTCACCGAGGACGCGCGCATCGGCACCGACCTCGACATCGCCGTTACGGGTGGTGACGTCGCCGTGAATTCGCGTGCCGTCACCGACGAAGATATCACCGCGTGCCCGGAGACTCCCGAAGATATTGCAGGACGTGCCGACGTCGATCGTCTCCGCGCGGACGTTCCCATGAAGGCGACAGTCGTCGCCGATCGTTGCGGGCGTCGAGACGCGCCAGGCGTCGTCACCGACGGTCGCGTTCTGTGGAATCACCAGCGGTTCGGCGTCGGCGTCGTCCGCGTCGTCCTCGAGGAGTTCGGAGACGAGCTGCTGGGCGGTGTCGTCCTCGCCGATCAACAGGAGGTGTTTGAGATAGACGAACAGGAAGACGATCGTCGGCATCGGGTTGCGGATGACGATCCAGCCGTTTGCCTCGAATCCCTCCTCGATTTCGACGTCGTCCCCGATGTCGAGATCGCCCGCGACTTTCAGCCTGCCGCCAACGTGGACGCGTTCGCCGATGTAAGCGTCCTTCCCGACGAGGACGTTTTCGGCGACGTCACACCACATGTCGAGCCGACAGTCGCCGTCGGCCTCGATCGCGCCGCCGAACTCGGCCCCTTCGCCGGCCAAGACGTTCCGGCCGCGGACCCCGAACTCGACGGTCGAGCGCCCACCGACGAGGACGTCCCCGTCGGTAACGACGTCGCGCTCTTGCGTTTCCGTTCCATCGGGAACGATGAGTTCGTCGAGCGGATCCCTGCTGAAGGCCACATTCACGTCACAAGGACATATCACCTAATAAATGTCGCGCGTCGTCGGCCGTTCGTCTGACGTGTGTCTGCCGGATTAGCGAAGTAGCGGCCGCAGACAGTCGCCCCGTTTTTACACCCCCACCGCATACGGCCAGTCATGACTACGCTCGCGTTCGACGACGACGGTGTCGATGTCGTCTACGAAGGGACCGAGTTCCGCCTCGAGCGGGACTTAGTCGAGGAAGCCACCGAGAAGTCCTACTACGACGTGACTGACCACGAGGTCCTGAAAATCGTCGCTGAACAGCCGAACCTGCAGGGCGAGCCGCGCCGCATCGGCGATATTTTGGATTAAAACGGATTGCGATCCCGTCTCGGGGTCGCTAGTAGACCACGTGGAGGAGCACAAACACCACGATCCCGAGTGTAAACGAGATCAGCCATAGCGTCGCGGCGATCCGGCCTACGCGGGCGTGGCTCGTCCGCGCGAGTTCCGCAGCCGGCCGGGAGAACGCGAGCATGAGGGCGTAGTACACCAACGGAATACAGACGATCGCCAGCAGGATGTGGATCGCCAGCAACGGCAGATAGACGAACTGGTAGACGGTCTCCGGGCCAGGGAACGGCTGTGGACCGCCAGTCACAGTCAATCGGTACAGATAGAGGACGAGAAAGCCCACGAACAGCCCGAACGACGCCATCATCGCGATCCGGTGGCGGTCGACGTTCCCGCGACGGATCTCCCGCCACCCCATTGTGATCGTTCCGATCGCGGCCGCGCTGATCACGGCGTTAACGAGCGGAATCGTCTCGATGACCCACTCTGGAGCTGCAGGGACGCTCGAGGACGGAATCCGGCCGCCCGCAGCCGCGAAGACGACCGCCAGCGATACCACGCTCAACACGCCGGTGAGAAGCCGCACGCGCTCTCTGGGGACGTATTCCATGTGTGGTCGTTCGAGCGCAGCGGGAAAGTGGTTACCCTCTGGGGTGCTGTCGCTGTGCGAGTCAGTATGCCGCGCTCGAGACGGCTATCGCTCGTCGGAAGTAGTGTCGGAAAGGATTATGCGTGGGTGATGTCCACGAAGGGAGATCACCTGCATCGATTGTGGTGGATGTGTTCCACCGATGCGATGCGTGGGACCGGATTCGAACCGGCGGACCCCTACGGGACAGCGCCCTCAACGCTGCGCCGTTGGCCTGGCTTGGCTACCCACGCTCGCTGTCTTTGTCTGCACTCAATCGTATCCAGTGTGATTATAAAAGCCCTTTCCTTTGCGTCCGCGACTGCGGTCGAATCACACACTTCTAGTTATACCTGACTGATGGGTTTCCGGTCGATTCGCCTCGCTGCTGGTCGATCGGCTCCCGGTCGTCGCGATACTTGCCGCTATCTTCACGACGAGCAGGGCAGTCACAAAGGTTTCAACGCTCGAGCGAGAGGTTCGACCGATGGCTGTACCGTCGAGTCGGTCGCGCGCGCTCGCCGGGGCGCTCGTCGCCGTCGGAATGGTCGCCGCCGGCGTCCTCGTCTCGCCGACGACAGTGCTCGAGACCGTCGACGCGATGGCCGCAGATCCGGTCTTGTTTGGGGTCGCCGTTGCGGGCCTCTATCTCGTGCGACCGGCACTGGCCTGGCCAACCACCCCGCTGGCGGCCGTCGTCGGCTACGGCTTCGGCGTCGCGGCCGGCGTTCCCATCGCGCTCGCCGGCGTCGTCACGACGGTCCTCCCGACTTTCGTTGCGGTCCAGTGGCTTACCGGCGACGACACAGCTCCCGCGGCTGACAGCGACGGCGGTTTGCTCGAGCGAGCCGGCGAAACCGTCACACACTATTACGACACTGCGGGGCCGCTACGGGGCGTCACCGCCTCGCGGCTGGCACCGATCCCCTCGGACGTCGCGACGTGTGCGGCCGCCGTCAGCGATGTCGACCTCCGGCATCTGGTCGTCGGAACGGC